>Ga0180221_1000048_pt1 | contig 259531 bp, 229 predicted proteins | sample eDN5th37CKraftMG_FD_151339 | JGI IMG/M metagenome (GOLD analysis project Ga0180221, IMG submission 151339) | Enriched Miracle-Growth compost microbial communities from Emeryville, California, USA - eDNA 5th pass 37_C Kraft MG (version 2) (version 2) ... | reverse complement strand
TTGTACCCTGCACCAACAGGCCGGATATAAGACTGCATCCTCACCTTTATGCCAAATCGTTAAAATCCGCTTGACTCTCCGGGAGGCGTCCATATAAGCGCCCTTCTTGGCCGAAGACGCTTCATCGCGGCGCAATCTGTTGATAAGGCCGTCCTGCGTGTGCTGCACAGGGATGCGCTCCTTCATTGTATGGAGGCCATTCCGCGCTTTGCCTTCAACGTGGCAAATCTGTTGGCATTGCTCGCCTGTGAAAGCATGCAGCGGGCAGCGCCCCTTGCGCTGGAGCCGGTCGATACCAAGTTGGGGCGAGCCTTACTGAGACTGGCGCGCCCGGATACATCTAAAGACCGGTTCGGAGAATATATTGTGCGAGGCGTGACTCAGGAAGCGCTGGCTAGCATGGTCGGCGCCAGCCGCCCCTGGGTCAATCGCGCGCTCGGAGACTTTGAACGGCGCGGCCTGATACAGCGGCGTCGTCGGTCTATCGTCATTTCTGATATTGTCCTTTGCCGTCGTTTGTGGGCGTGAGGTTTTCAGCGTCGATTTCGGTATGCCGGGCTATGGAAACATGTCCGGGCGCAGCGGCTTTTTCCAAATCGGCCTCATATCGCGACAACAAGACCCTGAAAAGTAAAACAAGGCGTCGCATCTGATGATGTAGCGCCTTGTTTTTACTGCAAATTTTTGGGAGAAGTGGGGGCGAGATCCCCCACAACGCTATGCGAAGGCGAATGGACCGGGTTCCGATCCTTCAGTGAGCCTGCTTACTTCAGCAGTTCGGCTACGCCATCGCGCTCTTCAAGCAGCTCGTTCAAGGTGAAGTCCATGCGTTCGCGCGAGAATGCATCGATCTCCAGGCCTTCGACGCGCTTGTATTCACCATTTTCGGTGGTGACGGGCACGCCGTAGATGATGCCCTCAGGGATGCCGTAGGAGCCGTCCGAAGGAACGCCCATGGTGACCCACTTGCCGTTGGAGCCCAGGATCCAGTCGTGCACGTGATCGATGGCTGCATTGGCCGCCGACGCTGCGGAAGACAGGCCGCGTGCCTGGATGATGGCGGCGCCGCGCTTGCCCACGGTGGGAATGAATGTGTCGCGATTCCAGGCATCGTCATTGATCAGGCCGGCAAGGCTTTCGCCGCCAACGGTGGCAAAGCGGATGTCGGGGTACATGGTGGGCGAGTGGTTGCCCCACACGATGAGTTTTTCGATGTCGGCGACAGGCTTGCCGGACTTGGCAGCCAGCTGCGACAGGGCGCGGTTGTGATCCAGGCGCAGCATGGCGGTGAAGTTCTTGGCCGGCAGGTCGGGCGCGGACTTCATGGCGATATAGGCGTTGGTGTTGGCGGGGTTGCCCACAACCAGCACCTTGACGTCGCGGCTGGCCACATCGTTCAGCGCCTTGCCCTGCTCAGTGAAGATCTGGGCGTTGACATGCAGCAGATCCTTGCGTTCCATGCCGGGGCCGCGAGGGCGGGCGCCGACCAGCAGGGCAACATCGGCATCCTTGAACGCCTCGCGGGGGTCGCTGTGCGCGGTCATGCCGGCAAGCAGCGGGAAGGCGCAATCGTCAAGCTCCATCATCACACCCTTGAGGGCGGCCTGGGCTTTTTCATTGGGGATTTCAAGCAGCTGGAGGATGACTGGCTGGTCTTTGCCGAGCATTTCGCCCGAGGCAATGCGGAACAGCAGTGCGTAGCCGATCTGGCCGGCAGCTCCGGTGACGGCAACGCGCATGGCGGGTTTGGACATTAACAATCTCCCGATAGGGTATGAAGAATAAACGATGGATGCCAGTGTAATTCTTTTGGGGCAGCTAACAGAGCAGAGTAGCGAATTATTGCATGGGCGTCAAACGTCTTATATCTTATATAAGACAGAAGAGTGTTAGACAGAAACGCTGCTGCGTGCGAAAATGCCAAAGTTTACTCAGCATAGATATTCCAGATAACCTCATGTCCGATTCTCCCCTACCAGATCGGGGTTCCATTCCCGATCGTTCTGCCAGCAGCGCGGCCTTCAGCCCGCTGTACCAGCAGATCAAGGGTCTGTTGCTGCAAAGCCTGGACCGGGGTGAATGGAAACCCGGCGAGGCCATACCCAGCGAGCTCGATCTGGCCGCGCGCTTCCAGGTCAGCCAGGGTACCGTGCGCAAGGCCATCGATGAGCTTGCCGCCGAGAACCTGCTGCTGAGGCGCCAGGGAAAAGGCACTTTTGTCGCCACGCATCACGAGGCCCGCGTGCGCTTCCGCTTCCTGCGACTGACGCCTGACGACGGGCGGCAGCGCGCTTCCGGCAGCCGCATTCTTGACTGCAGGCGCGTCAAGGCGCCTGCCGACATCGCCGCCTTGCTTGACCTGCGCAACAGCGAGGCAGTCGTCAATGTGCGCCGCGTATTGTCTTTCGATGACACGCCCACCATACTTGACGACATCTGGCTGCCCGGCGCAGTGTTCAAGGGGCTTACGGCGGAATCGCTGGCTCGTTACCGCAGCCCGCTCTATGCGCTTTTTGAAACCGAGTTCGGCGTGAGCATGGTTCGGGCCGAAGAGAAGATCAAGGCCGTGTCCGCCACCGGCGAGCAGGCGGACCTGCTGCAGGTAGCGCCCGGCACTTCACTGCTGCGCGTCGAGCGCGTTTCCTACACCTATGGCGACCGCCCCATGGAAGTGCGACGGGGCCTGTATTTGACGGAACAGTACCATTATCGAAACAGCTTGAATTGATTCAGTACGATCCGGGCCGCTGCGCTGCCGCAATTCAGCCTGGCCCCCCGGAATGCAACCAGCGGCAAGCCAAGATGCCGATTTGATACCAGCCCATCAAATCGGCGAAAATGCCGGTTGTTCATTGCAATAAATTAACTTTGTTAAAACTCGAGGCCATCATGTCCGACTCCGCCACAAAGCCGCGTCCGCAGTACCGCAACCTAAGCGTGTCGCAGCTCCTGAGCTATCGCCTGCCGCTTGCCGGCAGGTCGTCCATCCTGCACCGCGTCAGCGGCGCATTGCTCTTTCTCTGTATTCCTTTGGTGCTTCTGCCGCTGTTCTCGCTCAGTGTGACGTCGCCGGAGAGCTTCGCGGAGATGCGCGAGTGGGTCGCCAACCCCCTGTTCAAGATCATCCTCCTGGTTCTGATCTGGGGCTTCCTGCATCATTTCTGCGCCGGTATCCGCTATCTGGTCCTCGACCTGCATATCGGCAACGACAAGCACACGGCGCAGAAGACTGCGGGTGTGGTGTTTGGCGTCAGCCTGGCGCTGACGCTGGTTTTCGGTCTTAAACTGTTTGGGGCGTGGTAATGGCACAAGAACTCACTGGTACGAAACGCCTGGTCGTCGGCGCGCACTACGGCACAGTCGACTTCATCGTGCAGCGCGTCACGGCCATCATCATGGCCGTCTACACCATCGTGCTTGGCCTGGGCATCCTGTTCACGCCCGAGATGGATTTCGAGCACTGGCGCAAGCTGTTTTCCTTTACCTGTGCAGGTTTGCCCGTCGGGCAGCTGCTGGCAACACTGGCCTTCCTGTCAGTTGCCTGGCACGCCTGGGTAGGCGTACGCGACATCTGGATGGACTACGTCCGCTCCGCCGGCCTGCGTCTGTTCCTGCAGGTCCTGACGATTCTGTGGCTGGTGGCTGCTGTCGTCTTTTTCGCAAAAATTATCTGGAGTCTATAAGCCGTGGCTGCTGTCAAAACTTCCTTACCACGCCGCCAGTTCGATGTAGTGGTGGTGGGCGCCGGCGGATCCGGCATGCGTTGCTCCCTTCAACTCGCCCAGGCGGGCCTTTCCGTGGCCGTGCTTTCCAAGGTTTTCCCCACCCGCTCGCATACTGTTGCCGCCCAGGGCGGCGTGAGCGCCTCGCTGGGAAACATGAGCGAAGACAACTGGTACTGGCACATGTACGACACCGTCAAGGGGTCCGACTGGCTGGGTGATCAGGATGCCATCGAATTCATGTGCCGCGAGGCCCCCAACGCCGTGTATGAACTCGAGCACTTCGGGATGCCTTTCGACCGTAACGCCGACGGTACCATTTATCAGCGTCCCTTCGGCGGGCATACAGCCAATTTCGGCGAAAAGCCGGTCCAGCGCGCCTGTGCCGCAGCCGACCGTACCGGCCATGCCATGCTTCACACGCTGTACCAGCGCAACGTTGCCGCGCGCACCCAGTTCTTTGTTGAGTGGATGGCGCTTGACCTGCTGCGCAACGAGGCGGGCGATGTCCTGGGCGTGACAGCCCTGGAAATGGAAACCGGCGACATCTATGTGCTGGAAGCCAAGCAGACTGTGCTGGCTACTGGTGGTGCAGGCCGCATCTGGGCTGCCTCCACCAATGCCTTCATCAACACCGGCGATGGCCTGGGCATGGCTGCCCGCGCCGGCATTCCGCTGGAAGACATGGAATTCTGGCAATTTCACCCCACTGGCGTGGCCGGCGCTGGCGTGCTCATTACCGAGGGCGTGCGTGGCGAGGGCGGTATTCTGCTGAACAAGGATGGCGAGCGTTTCATGGAGCGCTACGCGCCCACGCTGAAGGATCTGGCGCCGCGCGACTTCGTGTCCCGCTCGATGGACCAGGAGATCAAGGAAGGCCGTGGCTGCGGCCCTGATGCTGATCACATCCTGCTCAAGCTGGACCACATCGGCGCCGAAACCATCATGAAGCGTCTGCCGTCCATCCGCGAGATCGCCATCAAGTTCGCCAACGTCGATCCCATCAAGGATCCGATCCCGGTTATCCCGACCATTCACTATCAGATGGGCGGCGTTCCCACCAATATCCATGGCCAGGTCATGGGCTGGGCCAATGGCGAAAGCAAGCCGATCCAGGGCCTTTACGCCGTGGGCGAGTGCGCGGCCACTTCGGTGCACGGCGCCAACCGCCTGGGCACCAATTCGCTGCTCGACCTGATCGTATTCGGCCGCTCCGCGGGCAACCATATCGTTTCCACGCATCCTGAGCGCCAGCATGCGCACCAGGAAATTCCCCAGTCGGCCATCGATGCTTCGCTCGAACGCGTCGACAAGGTGGAAACCCGCGCTTCCGGCGAGAATGTCTACGAAGTCCACAACGCCATGCGCAACAGCATGCAGGGCCATTGCGGCGTATTCCGCACGCTCAAGCTGCTCAATGAAGGCGTCACGCAGATGGAAGAGATTGCCGATCGTTGTGACAATGTTTACTTCAAGGACAAGTCCAAGGTCTGGAATACCGCGCGCATCGAGGCCCTGGAGCTGGCCAATATGAAGGAAGTGGCCCTGGCCACGACCAAGTCGGCCGCGAACCGCACGGAAAGCCGCGGCGCACACGCCCTGGCCGATTATCCCGAGCGTGACGACGATAACTGGCTGCGCCACACGCTGTGGTTCTCCGAAGACCGCCGTCTTGAATACAAGCCTGTGCAGATGAAGCCGCTGACTGTTGACAGCTTCCCGCCCAAGGCCCGGACCTTCTAAGCAGGACAGGACATAGAAATGAGCGAAAAACGTATCGTCAAATTTGAAATCTACCGCTACGATCCGGACAAGGACGAGCGCCCATACATGCAGAAGCTCGAGGTTGAGCTGCAGCCCAACGACAAGATGCTGCTCGATGCGCTGGTGCGCATCAAGCATGATGTCGATGACAGCCTGGCGCTGCGCCGCTCCTGCCGGGAAGGGGTGTGCGGTTCGGATGCCATGAACATCAACGGCAAGAACGGGCTGGCCTGCATCACCAACCTGCGCGAGCTCAAGGAGCCCATCGTGCTCAAGCCGCTGCCCGGCCTGCCTGTCGTGCGCGACCTTATCGTCGACATGACGCACTTCTTCAACCAGTATCATTCGATCAAGCCGTTCCTGATCAATGATCAGCCGCCGCCCGAGCGCGAGCGCCTGCAGTCGCCCGAGGCTCGCGAAGAGCTGAACGGCCTGTATGAATGCATTCTGTGCGCATGCTGTTCCACTTCCTGCCCGTCGTTCTGGTGGAATCCGGACAAGTTCGTCGGCCCGGCCGGCCTGTTGCAGGCATACCGCTTCATTGTGGACAGCCGCGACGAAGCCACGGGTTCTCGTCTGGACAACCTCGAGGATCCGTATCGCCTGTTCCGCTGCCATACCATCATGAACTGCGCCGATGTCTGTCCCAAGGGGCTGAATCCTTCCGCGGCTATCGGCAAGATCAAGGAACTTCTGGTCCGCCGCACCATCTAGGTTTATTGCAGATGACCAAGCTGACCGAACTCGAACGCGCCCGGTTGCGTTGGCGGGCCCGTCGGGGCCTGCTGGAGAATGATCTGATCATCACGCGGTTTCTCGACCGCTATGAGCATGATCTGACTGATGAGGATGTCTCTGCCCTGACCCTGTTGTTCGAGATGGGCGACAACGAATTGCTCGAAATCCTGCTCGGCAAGGCCGGGCTGCAGGGGCAGTACGACGTTGTCCCATTGCGTCGGATGATCAAGCAGATGCAAGAGTTGTAACTTTTAAGGAATATAGTGATGCAATTGTCAGACAAGAAAGCCACGCTGTCCTTCTCCGACGGCAGCGCACCCATCGAGTTCCCTGTCTACCAGGGCACGATAGGCCCGGACGTCATCGACATCCGCAAGCTCTATGGGCAAAGCGGCATGTTCACGTACGACCCCGGCTTCCTCTCGACCGCGTCGTGCGAATCGGGCATAACGTACATCGACGGCGACAAGGGGCAGTTGCTTTATCGCGGCTACCCGATCGACCAGCTTGCACAGAGCAGCGACTTCCTTGATATCTGCTATCTGATCCTGAACGGCAATCTGCCCGACGGCGCCCAGAAAGCCGAGTTCGATTCGCTGGTCACGCACCACACCATGGTCAATGAGCAGCTGCACTTCTTCCTGCGCGGCTTCCGTCGCGACGCGCATCCCATGGCTGTGCTGACGGGCCTGGTGGGCGCGCTGGCTGCGTTCTACCACGATTCGACAGATATCACCAACCCGCACCATCGCCACGTTTCGGCCATCCGCCTGATCGCCAAGATGCCGACGCTGGTTGCCATGGCCTACAAGTATTCGCAGGGCCAGCCCTTCATCTACCCGCAGAACGACCTGTCCTATACGGGCAACTTCCTGCGCATGATGTTCGCCACGCCTTGCGAAGAGTACAAGGTCAATGAAGTCGTCGAGCGCGCGCTTGACCGCATCTTCATCCTGCATGCCGATCACGAGCAGAATGCTTCGACCTCCACGGTGCGCCTGTGCGGATCTTCGGGCACCAACCCCTTCGCGGCCATTGCCGCTGGGGTGGCATGCCTGTGGGGTCCCGCCCATGGCGGCGCCAACGAAGCATGCCTGCAAATGCTTGAAGAGCTGCAGGCCAATGGCGGCGTGGCCAAGGTTGGCGAGTTCATGGAAAAGGTCAAGGACAAGAACTCGGGCGTGCGCCTGATGGGCTTTGGCCATCGCGTCTACAAGAACTACGATCCGCGCGCCAAGCTCATGCAGGAAACATGCAAGGAAGTGCTTGCTGCGCTCGGCCTGGAAAACGATCCCCTGTTCAAGCTGGCCATGGAGCTCGAGCGCATTGCCCTGGAAGACGACTACTTCGTCCAGCGCAAGCTCTATCCCAATGTCGATTTCTACTCGGGCATTGTGCAGCGCGCCATCGGCATCCCGACATCGCTGTTCACCGCCATCTTCGCCCTGGCTCGCACCGTGGGCTGGATCGCCCAGTGGAACGAGATGCTGTCCGATCCCGACTACAAGATCGGCCGTCCCCGCCAGCTCTACGTCGGCTCGCAAGTGCGCGACGTTCCCAGCCGGTAAGCCTCCGGGCCTTCCGGCGCGGCCTCGTCCGCGCCGTCGGGCAGGCTGATGACAGGTAAACCCCCCGCCAGCGCTTGCGCTGCGCGGGGGTTTTGTATATGCCCGGAGGTGCTGCCTACAGCTTGACCTGGCCAGCTTCCTGCTGGGCATCCACGACGGCCAGGGCCGTCATGTTGACGATGCGGCGCACGGTGGAGCTGGTGGTCAGGATGTGCACGGGGCGGGCCGCGCCCAGCAGCACAGGGCCCATGGCAACGCCATTGCTGCCTGTCATCTTGAGCATGTTGTAGGTGATGTTGCCGGTGTCCAGATTGGGGGTGATCAGCAGGTTGGCCGGTCCCTTGAGCGTGGTGTCAGGGAAGGCCTTGGCGCGGATCTTTTCGGACAGCGCGGAATCGGCATGCATCTCGCCATCGACCTCCAGCCCGGGCGCCAGTTCGGCCAGCAGCTCGCGCGCTTTTGCCATCTTGCGCGAGGATGCCGTGACCCGGCTGCCGAAGTTGGAGTGCGAGAGCAGGGCAACCTTGGGTACGACGCCAAATCGCTGCATTTCCTGCGCGGCCTGGATCGTCATGTCGGCAATCTGTTCAGCGGTCGGATCTTCATTGACATGCGTGTCGCAAATGAACAGCGTCTGGGTCGGCAGCATCAGCACGTTCATGGCAGCGTACGTCCTGGCCCCTTCCTTCAGGCCGATGACTTCCTCGACATACTTGAGCTGGTTGTCGAAACGGCTGCTCACGCCGCAGATCATTGCATCGGCATCGCCACGCTGCAGGAGCATGACGCCAATCAGGGAATTGTGCTTGCGCACCATGGCCTTTGCAATATCGGGGGTGACGCCTTCGCGGCCCTTGAGCTTGTAGTATGCCGTCCAGGTTTCATTGAAGCGCGAATCGTCTTCTGGATCGACAATGTCGAAATCGCTGCCGGCTGTCAGGCGCAGGCCAAACTTGCGTATGCGCATGTCGATGACGTTGGGACGGCCCACCAGGATGGGATGGCCGATTTTCTCGTCCACGATCGTCTGGGCGGCGCGCAGCACGCGCTCGTCTTCGCCGTCGGCATAAATGACGCGCTTGGGTGCGCTCTTGGCCTGCATGAAAAGCGGGCGCATGAGGGCGCCAGTGTGGTACACCAGGCTCATGAGCTTGGCGCGGTAGGCTTCCATGTCTTCAATGGGGCGGCGCGCCACCCCTGACGCCGCGGCTGCTTCGGCCACGGCGGGAGCGATCTTGACAATCAGGCGGGAATCGAAGGGCTTGGGGATGATGTAGTCGGGGCCGAAGGCAAGATCCTGGCCCGCATAGGCGGTTGCAACCTCGTCGTTCTGCTCGGCTTGCGCCAGCTCGGCGATGGCTTTCACGCACGCCAGCTTCATTTCCTCGTTGATGACTGTGGCGCCGGCATCGAGCGCGCCGCGGAAAATGAAGGGGAAGCACAGAACGTTGTTGACCTGGTTGGGGTAGTCTGAGCGGCCCGTGGCAATGATGCAGTCTGGACGGGCGGCCTTGGCCACCTCGGGGCGGATTTCCGGTTCGGGATTGGCCAGTGCCAGGATCAGGGGGCTGGGGGCCATGGACTTGACCATTTCCTGCGTCAGGACGCCCGGTGCGGAGCAGCCCAGGAATACGTCGGCATCTTTGCATACATCGGCCAGCGTGCGCGCGTCGGTTTTCTGCGCGTAGCGGGCCTTGTTGGGCTCCATATTCGCCTCGCGGCCTTCATGGATGACGCCGCGCGAATCCACCACGTAAATATTGCCCGGCTGCACGCCGAGCTTGACGATCAGGTCCAGGCAGGCAATGGCAGCCGCGCCGGCGCCGGAACATACCAGCTTGACCTTGTCGATCTGCTTGTTGACCACTTTCAGGCCGTTGATGATGGCAGCCGAGGAAATAATGGCTGTGCCGTGCTGGTCATCGTGGAAGACGGGGATCTTCATGCGCTCGCGCAGCTTCTTCTCGATATAGAAGCATTCGGGCGCCTTGATGTCTTCGAGGTTGATGCCACCCAGGGTAGGCTCCAGGGCCGAAATGATGTCGACGAGCTTGTCCGGGTCGGTTTCGGCGAGCTCGATGTCGAATACGTCTATGCCTGCGAATTTCTTGAACAGGCAGCCCTTGCCTTCCATGACCGGCTTGGCGGCCAGCGGCCCGATATTGCCCAGGCCCAGCACGGCCGTGCCGTTGGTGACGACGCCCACCAGATTCGAGCGCGAGGTATACATCGAGGCGGCGTCTTCGCCCTGATCATGGATGGTGGTGCAGGCGACGGCAACGCCGGGGGAATAGGCAAGCGAAAGGTCGTCCTGGTTGGCCAGCGGCTTGGTGGGCATGACGGAAATCTTGCCCGGCGACGGGTAAGCGTGATAGTCCAGGGCCAGCTTGGCCAGATCGGCATTGGCATCCATAAGTGAAGCTCCTCGAGTTGCAAAATAGGGGTGAATCCTGTGCGTTCCGGCATCGACCGGAGGTGCAGCTGCCGGATATCGGGCGCGCGCCGGGCATGTCCGCAAGGCTGGTGTGCAAAATAATACGCCTTTCACGCCCACGGCCTTTTACCCAGGTGCGGCGCCTGCCAGTCTCCAGCCGCTCTTCCTGGGTCGGAACAATCGTTCATGCCTGTCTCGCTCCGGTATTTGCCGGGGACGGATACTATACAGAAGAAGACTGTCGGCTTGTAATGGCCGACAGTAATAAGCGGCATGCGAGGTGTTAGTTACAACCAACGCTTTCCGGTATTTCCGGCTCAATTCCCGCGGCGGGCCTATTCCTTTTTCGCTTCAAGGGTATACTACCCGGAATACGGCTAATCAAGGCGTCGTACCGTTGCCTTCTGCCCCCCCGCTATCCGCTAACCGGTCTGGCCGTGTCGCGGAAGGTTGTCCTGCATCATAACGAGCGAGACGCTCGGTCAGGTGAAGCGTATATCTATGTCATCGGAAAAAGAACTCTTATCCAATTCATATCTGTTTGGCAGCAATGCCCCTTATGTCGAGGAACTCTACGAGTCCTACCTCGATAACCCCGGCTCGGTCCCTGAACAGTGGCGTGGCTACTTCGACCAGCTGCAGCATCTGCCCGCCACCGATGGCAACGAGGCTACCCGAGACCAGGCTCACGCGCCCGTCGTCGAGTCCTTTGCCCAGCGCGCCAGGGCCAATGCCTTTGCGGTTCCCGCAGGCAAGGCAGATCTGGCCATTGCGAGCAAACAGGTTTACGTGCAGTCCATCATCGCGGCCTATCGTTCGCTGGGCGTGCGTTTCGCCGATCTCGATCCGCTCAAGCGCCGCGACCGTCCCGCCATTCCTGAGCTGGATCCCAGTTTCTACGGCCTGACCGAGGCCGATCTCGATCAGGTATACGCAGCAACCAATACCTATTTCACCAAAGCCGACACCATGACCATGCGCGACATGCTCAAGGCTTTGCGTGATACCTACTGTCGCAGCGTCGGTGCTGAATTCATGCACATTTCCGATCCGGCCGCCAAGCGCTGGATACAGGAGCGTCTCGAATCCACGCTGGGCGTGCCGACCTTCCAGGCGGACCGCAAGCGGCATATCCTGCAGCAGATCACTGAAGCCGAAGGCCTGGAGCGCTTCCTGCACACCAAATATGTAGGCCAGAAACGCTTCTCCCTGGAAGGCGGCGAGAGCTTCATCGCTTCCATGGACGAGGTGGTGCACCATGCCGGCGAGAATGGCATTCAGGAAATCGTCGTGGGCATGGCCCACCGCGGCCGCCTGAACATGCTGGTGAACATCATGGGCAAGATGCCCGGCGATCTGTTCGCCGAATTCGAAGGCAAGCATGCCGAAGGCCTGACCGATGGCGATGTGAAGTATCACAACGGCTTCTCCAGCGACCTGTCCACACGCGGCGGCCCGGTGCATCTGTCGCTGGCGTTCAATCCATCCCACCTCGAGATCGTCAACCCCGTGGTCGAGGGCAGCGTTCGCGCCCGCCAGGACCGCCGCGATGACGAGGACGGCCTTCAGGTGCTGCCTGTGCTGGTGCACGGCGATGCAGCCTTCGCCGGCCAGGGCGTGGTCATGGAAACCCTCAACCTGGCGCAGACGCGCGGCTACGGTACGGGCGGCACGCTGCATATCGTCATCAACAACCAGATCGGCTTCACTACGTCCGATCCCCGCGATACGCGTTCCACGCTGTATTGCACGGATGTGGTCAAGATGATCGAAGCCCCTGTGTTCCACGTCAACGGCGATGATCCCGAGGCCGTTGTCTACGTTACGCAGCTCGCGCTCGACTACCGCATGAAATTCCACCACGACGTCGTTGTGGATATCGTCTGCTTCCGCAAGCTGGGCCACAACGAGCAGGACACACCCTCGCTGACCCAGCCGCTGATGTACAAGAGCATCGGCAAGCACCCCGGCACGCGCAAGGTCTACGCTGACAAGCTGGTTGCCCAGGGCGTCCTGGCCGAGGCGGAACCCGATCAGATGGTGAAGGACTATCGCCAGCTGATGGAAGATGGCCAGCGTACGATTGAGCCCGTCCTTACCGACTACAAGAACAAGTATTCGACCGACTGGTCCCCCTTCCTGGGTGCCAAGTGGACCGATCAGGCCGACACCGCAGTGCCGCTGACCGAGCTCACCCGCATCGGCGAACGCATTACAACCCTGCCGGAAAATTTCACCGTCCACAACCTGGTCAACAAGCTGCTGACCGATCGCCGCGCGATGGCGCATGGCGAGCAGAATGTGGACTGGGGTATGGGCGAGCACCTGGCTTTTGCCACGCTGGTGGCCAGTGGCTATGCCATACGCATCACCGGCCAGGATTCCGGCCGTGGCACGTTTACCCACCGCCATGCGGTGCTGCATGACCAGAAGCGCGAGCGCTGGAATGACGGCACCTACATCCCGCTGCAGAATGTGTCGGAAAACCAGGCGCCGTTCACGGTCATTGACTCGGTGCTGTCCGAAGAAGCTGTGCTGGGCTTTGAGTACGGCTATGCCACAGCCGAGCCCAACACGCTGACTATCTGGGAAGCCCAGTTCGGCGATTTCGTCAATGGCGCCCAGGTTGTCATCGACCAGTTCATCAGCTCGGGCGAGGCAAAATGGGGCCGCCAGTGCGGCCTGACCCTGATGCTTCCGCACGGTTATGAAGGGCAGGGCCCCGAGCACTCGTCGGCTCGCATTGAACGCTTCCTGCAGCTTTGCGCCGACAACAACATGCAGGTGGTGCAGCCGACCAACGGCTCGCAGATCTTCCACGTGCTGCGTCGCCAGATGATTCGTCCTTTCCGCAAGCCGCTGGTCATCTTCACGCCCAAGTCGCTGCTGCGCAACAAGGCGGCCACCTCGCCGCTGTCCGATCTGGCTACCGGCCAGTTCCTGCCCGTCATCGGCGAGCAGAGTGAAGCGGTTGATCCGGCCGGCGTCAAGCGCATCCTGGCCTGCTCGGGCAAGGTGTACTACGATCTGGTTCATGCCCGCGACGAGGCTGGGCGCAACGACGTTGCCGTGCTGCGGGTCGAGCAGCTGTATCCATTCGCGCACAAGGCATTCCAGGCCGAGATTCAGAAATATCCCAACGCCAAGGAAATTGTCTGGACCCAGGATGAGCCCCAGAACCAGGGCCCGTGGTTCTACATTCAGCATCATCTGTACGAGAATATGGCCGATGGTCAGAAGCTCGGCTATGCGGGCCGCAGCGCCTCGGCTTCGCCGGCTGTCGGCTACCTCGCCAAGCACCAGGAGCAGCAGCGCAACCTGATCGAGCAGGCGCTTGCTCCACGCTTCAAAGGCTTCATGCTGACCAAGTAACCACGCATTCAAATCTAAATACACAACGGAATACATATCATGGCAATTACCGACGTTCTCGTCCCCCAGCTTTCCGAATCCATCTCGGAAGCCACACTGCTTAACTGGAAAAAACAGCCGGGCGAAGCAGTCGAAGCCGATGAAATCCTGATCGAGGTCGAAACCGACAAGGTCGTGCTCGAAGTGCCGGCGCCGGCCTCTGGCGTCATCAAGGAAATCGTGAAGGGTGACGGTTCCACGGTCACTTCCGGCGAGGTTCTTGCTCGCATTGATACCGAAGGCAAGGCAGCTGCCGCCGCAGCGCCCGCCGAGGCGCCTGCGGCCGAAGCACCTGCCGCCGCGCCTGCCGCAGCTGCATCCTCTTCCGCTTCGTCGGTGGCGTCGCCCGCTGCTGGCAAGATTCTGGCCGAAAAGGGCGTGGATCCCGCTTCGGTCGAAGGTTCTGGCCGCGGTGGCCGCATCACCAAGGGCGATGCCCTGGCTGCCGGCACCGAGCCCGCACGCAAGGCAGCAGCGCCTGTTGCACCTCCCACCTTGTCGCTTGATGGCCGTGCCGAGCAGCGCGTGCCCATGAGCCGCCTGCGCGCACGTGTCGCCGAGCGCCTGCTGCAGTCGCAATCCGAGAACGCCATCCTGACGACCTTCAACGAGGTCAACATGCAGGCCATCCTTGACCTGCGCAAGCAATACAAGGACAAGTTCGAGAAAGAGCATGGCGTGAAGCTGGGCTTCACTTCGTTCTTCGTCAAGGCGGCCGTCGCGGCCCTGAAGAAGTATCCGGTTGTCAATGCATCGGTTGACGGCAAGGACATCATCTACCACGGCTACTTCGACATCGGCATTGCCGTCGGCAGCCCGCGCGGCCTGGTTGTGCCCATCCTGCGCAACGCCGACCAGCTTTCCATCGCCGAGATCGAAAAACAGATCGCCGACTTTGGCAACCGCGCCCGGGACGGCAAGCTGGGCCTGGAAGAGCTCACCGGTGGTACATTCTCCATTTCCAACGGCGGTGTGTTCGGCTCCATGCTGTCCACGCCTATCATCAACCCGCCGCAATCGGCCATTCTTGGCATTCACGCTACCAAGGATCGTCCGGTTGTTGAAAACGGCCAGATCGTCATCCGTCCGATGAACTACCTGGCACTGTCCTATGACCACCGCATTATCGATGGTCGCGAAGCGGTACTGGCCCTGGTGGCCATGAAGGAAGCGCTCGAAGATCCCCAACGCCTGCTGCTGGAAGTCTGAGCGCATGCGGCCTAGGGCTTGAAACGGGCCCCGGGGCGAATCCTTAGCGGAATCGCCGGCCGGGGCCTTTTCGAGTGTATATCTGTCGCAAGGGCTGGCGCCCAGCTGGTGGTCGCCCTTGCCGGCGCGCGCAGGCCGTTCACGACCCGCGCCCAACCCATCTATCGAGAAACAACATGGCAAAACAATTCGACGTAGTCGTCATCGGCGCCGGCCCCGGCGGTTATATCGCGGCGATCCGCGCCGCGCAATTGGGGCAATCCGTTGCATGCATCGACGCATGGTCCACAAGCGATGGGAAGCCTGCTCCAGGCGGCACTTGCACCAATGTGGGCTGCATTCCTTCCAAGGCGCTGCTGCAATCGTCCGAGCATTACGAACAGGTCAACCATCACTTTGCCGAGCACGGTATCGAAGTCAAGGGCGTGGGCCTGAAGCTGGACACGCTGATCGGCCGCAAAGACAACGTGGTCAAGCAGAACAACGAAGGCATTCTTTATCTGTTCAAGAAGAACAAGGTTACCTTCTTCCACGGCACGGGCTCCTTTGTCGCCCAGGTTGATGGTGGCTGGTCGATCAAGGTTTCCGGCAAGGCCGAGGAAGATCTGGTTGCAAAGCATGTGATCATCGCCACCGGCTCCTCGCCACGGGAACTGCCAGGCCTGCCTTTCGACGAAGAGCAGGTGCTGTCCAATGACGGTGCGCTGCGCATCGCGGGTGTGCCCAAGAAGCTGGGCGTGATCGGTGCGGGCGTGATCGGCCTGGAGCTTGGCAGCGTGTGGCGTCGCCTGGGCGCCGAAGTAACTGTCCTGGAAGCCATGCCTGAATTCCTGGCCGTGGCTGACCAGCAGGTCGCCAAGGAAGCGCTCAAGGTGCTTACCAAGCAAGGCCTGAACATCCAGACGGGCGTAAAGATCGGCGAGGTCAAGAAGACGGCGAAGCAGGTGACGGTGCCTTATACGGACGCATCCGGCGCCGAGCAGAAAATCGTTGTCGACAAGCTCATCGTTTCGATTGGCCGCGTGCCCAACGTCGAAGGCCTGGGCGTGGAGGCTGTCGGCCTGAAGCGCGACGAGCGCGGTTTCATTGCCGTTGACGACGATTGCAAGACCAATCTTCCCAATGTTTGGGCGGTGGGTGATGTGGTGCGCGGCCCGATGCTGGCGCACAAGGCCGAGGAAGAGGGCGTTGCCGTGGCCGAGCGCATTGCCGGCCAGCATGGCCATGTGAACTTTGGCACTATTCCTTCCGTCATTTATACGTCGCCCGAGATTGCATGGGTTGGCAAGAATGAGCAGCAGCTCAAGAAGGAAGGCCGCGAGTACAAGGCAGGCAGCTTCCCCTTCCTGGCCAACGGGCGTGCCCGGGCGCTGGGTGATACGACGGGCTTTGTCAAAATCCTGGCTGATGCCAAGACCGACGAAGTGCTGGGTGTGCATATCATCGGCCCCGTGGCTTCCGAGCTGATTTCCGAAGCGGTTACCATCATGGAGTTCCGTGGCGCGGCCGAAGACATCGCCCGCATCTGCCATGCTCATCCGACATTGTCCGAGGCCATGAAGGAAGCGGCACTGGCGGTCGACAAGCGCACACTGAACTTCTGATCCTCTCGGATCGGTGCGCGGCACGACCATGTAAAGGGCGAGCGGTCGGCTCGCCCTTTTTGCTTTACGAGTACGGCGATATGAATGTACGCGAGTATTACCAGAAGGCCCTGAACGATCGCGGCTACCAGCCCGATGCGGCTCAAGAGGCTGCCATCGAGCGCCTGCAGCGCTATTACGACGACTGGATCAACTTCAAGAAGGCGAGATCCTCCACGCTCAAGAAGATTTTCCGCCGGCCGCCTGTGCCGCGCGGCGTCTACATGTGGGGCGGCGTAGGGCGCGGCAAGAGCTTTCTGATGGATGCTTTCTATCTGACCGTGCCCGTAAAGCGCAAGACGCGGGTGCACTTTCATGAGTTCATGCGCAGCGTGCATCACGAGCTTGATGCTGTAAAAGGGCAGCAGGACCCCCTGGATGAAGTGGCGCGGCGCATTGCCAAGCGCTACCGGCTGATCTGCTTCGACGAGTTCCATGTGTCGGACGTGGCTGATGCCATGATTCTGTACCGCCTGCTGCTGGGGCTGTTCGAGCATGGCACCTCGTTTGTGATGACATCCAACTATGAGCCTTCGACGCTATATCCGGATGGATTGCACCGCGATCGGATATTGCCTGCCATCAAGCTCATTCAGCAGCGTATGGATGTGCTCAATGTGGACGTCGGCACAGACTATCGACGCCGCACGCTGGAGCAGGTGCGCATGTATCTGACGCCGATTACTGAACAGACTGGCCCCGAACTGCAATCGATTTTCGACCGGCTGCTGGATACGGCGGCCATGGACCCAGAGCTGACTGTGGAGAACCGCAAGATCAAGGCTGTTGCGCGTGGCGGCAGCATTGTCTGGTTTGATTTCGCAACGCTTTGCGGCGGCCCGCGTTCGCAGAACGATTATTTGGATCTGGCCAGCAGATTCAAGACAGTCATTCTCTCGGACGTACCCAGGATGACGCCGCGTGACGCCTCTGCCGCGCGCCGCTTCACCTGGCTGATCGATGTGTTCTACGATCACAAGATCAAGCTGCTCATGTCCGCCGAATGCCCTGCCGAAGAGCTGTATGTGAAAGGGCCGATGTCAGGCGAGTTCCATCGCACCGTGTCGCGCATACTGGAGATGCAGTCTCGAGAATATCTGGAAGAGGAGCGGCGCGAGGCGGTCGTGCTCTAGCCACGCAGGGCCGGGAATACAATGTAACCCGGTGGCGATACGGCCCCGGGCCTTTTCCGCGAAGAGGCTGGCAGCTGAGCGGCAGTCGCGCCGTCCTATGGAATCCGAAACACCAGCCGTCGCCTGATCCGCGTCGGCGCTAGAGAAGCAAGATTATGACTACCCGTGTCCTGACTGGCATTACCACTTCCGGCACCCCGCACCTGGGCAACTATGCGGGCGCCATCCGTCCATCCATCGAGGCGAGCCTTCGCCCTGATGTGGATGCCTTCTATTTCATGGCGGATTACCACGCCCTGATCAAGTGTGACGACCCGCTGCGCATTGCGCGCTCGCGCCTGGAAATCGCGGCAACCTGGCTTGCCGCGGGCCTGGATCCCGAGAAGGTCACCTTTTACCGCCAGTCCGACATTCCCGAGATTCCTGAACTGTGCTGGATGCTGACCTGCGTGACGCCCAAAGGCCTCATGAACCGTGCGCATGCCTATAAAGCATCGGTGGATCAGAACACGGCTCGTGGTGTAGAGCCTGATGATGGCGTGACCATGGGGCTGTTTTCCTACCCGGTGCTGATGGCTGCCGACATTCTGATGTTCAATGCCAACAAGGTGCCGGTGGGCCGTGACCAGATCCAGCACCTGGAAATGGCGCGCGACATTGCACAGCGGTTCAACCATCTGTACGGCGGCGGTGAAGATTTCTTCGTGCTGCCTGAAGTGCAGATTGATGATGAGGTCGCTACGCTGCCAGGCTTGGACGGCCGCAAGATGTCCAAGAGCTACGACAACACGATCCCGCTCTTCGAGGGCGGGGCCAAGGCGCTGCGTGCGGCCATCACGCGCATCGTCACCGATTCGCGCCAGCCGGGCGAGCGCAAGGATGCCGAAGCTTCGCACCTCTACACCATCTATCGCGCTTTCTCCACACCGGAGGGCTCAGCCGAGTTTCGCCGGCAGCTGGAGGATGGGATGAGTTGGGGAGATGCCAAGAATAAACTGTACGAACATCTGGAAGGCATACTGGCTCCCATGCGCGAACGTTATATGGAGCTGACCGCGCGCCCCGACCGGATCGAAGACATCCTGCAGGCGGGCGCGGAAAAAGCCCGCAAGCTGTCCGGCCCGCTCATGGCGCGCCTGCGCGAAGCGGTGGGCCTGCGCAAGGTGCAGGCGGCCGGGCAAGCCGGGGCGCGTGCCACCGACGGCAAGAAAGCCAAAGACAAGGCGGCCCGCTTTGTCAGCTTCCGCGACGAAGCCGGCAAGTTCCGCTTCCGACTGATCAGCGCGGACGGGCAGGAGCTTTTGCTGTCCGAAGCCTTTGACGATCCGAAGACGGCCGGCAGCGCCATGGCCAGGCTCAAGCGTGAGCCCTTGAACAGCCTTGCCACCGAGGAACAGGGTATTGTCAGTGTGCGCATGGACGGCACCCTTGTCAGCCGTTTCGAAACGGCTGTATTGCCGCTTGTGCGTGATGCCATAGGGCAGATGGCGCAGGCCTGATGCTTGGGCCCATGGCGACATACGATTTCAAGGACGAGGCGCCTCGGGCCGGCTCTGTCCGCCGCAGCGGGCTTATTGCCGGTGCTTGGCCGATGTGGCAATTTCGCTGCGCCCGCGCAGCCACTCAAGCGCCAGTAGCAGGGTGGTGGAGAACACGATCAGTATGGTAGCCACGGCTGCAATCACGGGGCTGATATTCTCCCGTATGCCGGTGAACATTTGCCTAGGCAGTGTCACTTGTTCCGGCCCCGCCAGGAAAAGCGTCACCACGACTTCGTCGAACGATGTGGCAAAAGCGAAGAGGGCGCCCGAGATCACGCCTGGCGCGATCATCGGCAGCGTGACGGTGAAGAAGGCCCTGAGTGGATTTGCGCCAAGGCTGTATGAAGCACGCAGCAGGTTGTCATCGAAAACCTGCAGCGTGGCAAGAACGGTTGTCACGACGAAAGGCGCGCCCAGCGCGGCATGTGCGAGGATCAGGCCCGTGTAGCTGCTGGTCACGCCATAGGGTGCATAGAAAAGATAGATGCCAACGCCGACTACGACCAGCGGCACGATCATGGGGGAAATCAGAATGGCCATCAGCATGCTCTTGCCCACGAAGCTGCTTCTGTGCAGGCCGACTGCCGCGAGCGTGCCCAATATGGTGGCAATCACCGTGGCGCTCGGTGCCACAATAAAGCTGTTTTTGGCTGCGCGCATCCAGGCATCGGACTCGAACAGCGCGTGATACCACTTCATTGAAAATGCCGGAATGGGGTAGAGCAGCAGGGTGCTGTCGCTGAACGACAGGGGGATGATTACCAGGATGGGCAACAGCAGAAAGAGCAGCAGCAGGGCGCACAGGGCGCGCAGCAGGTAATGCCATATGCGCTCTGTGATCGAGGCGTGGGGAGCAAAGACAGGTGTGCGCATTTTCATGTTCAGCCCAACCCGAGTTCGCGGCCGGTAAGGCGGCGATAAAGGAAATACAGCACCAGTGTGCCAGCCAGCAGCAGGAAGCCCAGCGCGCTGGCCATGCCCCAGTTAATGGTCTGGTTGGTGAAATAGGCCACGTAGTAGCTGATCATCTGGTCGCCTGCGCCACCGAGCAGGGCAGGCGTAATGTAATAGCCCACCGCGATGATGAACACCAGCAGCGTTCCCGCGCCGATACCGGGGAAGGTTTGCGGTACATACACGCGCCAGAATGCGCCAAAGGGGTGGCTGCCCAGCGAAACCGCGGCGCGCTGGTAGGTGGGCGGTATGGACTGCATCACGCTGTAAAGCGGCAGAATCATGAACGGCAGCAGGATGTGCGTCATGGCGATATACACGCCTGTCCGGTTGAACAGAAGCTCTGCGGGCATCTGTGTCAGGCCTGTGCCCATGAGCGCTTTGTTTATCAGACCTTCCCGCTGCAACAGCACGATCCAGGCGGCGATGCGCACCAGAATCGACGTCCAGAACGGTATCAGTATGAAGATCATCACGATGTTGGCCTTGCGCCTGGGCAGTGTCGATATCCAGTATGCAAGGGGAAAGCCCAGCACAAGCGTCAACAGGGTAACCAAAGCGCTTATCTCGAACGTGCGTCCGAATATGTTCAGGAATGCGGAGGTGGTGGGCGGCACGCGCGATATGGAACCATCTATGTCGCGCTGCAGATCCAGCGAGGCCAGCAGATAGTAGGAAGAATAGGGAGATTTGTTGCGCAGGATGGCCTGCCAGTACTGGGGCTCGCCCCAGCGGGCGTCGATGGCCAGGAATTTTTGCCTGATCTGTGCGGCGTTCAGCGGCTCGTCGCTTTCAAAGGGCATGCGCCGTATGGTCTTGAAGATCAGGCTGCGATAGCCGGATATTTCATAATTGAGACGGCGCGCCAGCGTGCCGGTGCCCGATTCATCCTTGGCCTGCTGCAGATCTTCCATCAGCGCGGCATAGCTGTCGTCGCCCGGCGCCTGTTTTGCATCCCACTGCTCAAGCGTGGCGAGTGTGCGGGGCAGTCTCTGGATGACCTCGGGGTTGTCGACGGCCCGATACAGCAGCATGGCTATGGGAATGATGAATATGAACAGCAGGAACAAGGCCAGCGGCGCGATCAGCGCGAAGGCCTTCCATTTCTGCTTGCGGTGTGTGGCTGCCATAGCCTTGCGGGTGGCCAGGGTGGCGGAGCCTGATGTGGATGCCGTCATGATTGTGTCCTGGTCAGCACGCCGCGCGCGGGGCGCGGCGTGCATGTGGCTGGCTCAAAGGCGAGGATCAGCGCGCGGACCACGCAGAGAAACGCTGGTCAAGCTCTTCGCCGTGATCCGCCCAGAAGTCGTAGCTGGACAGCAGGGCGTTCTTCATGTTCTCGGGCGATGTCGGCATATTGGCCTGCAATGCGGGCTCGATCTGCGCAATGGCCTGCTTGTTGATGGGGCCATAGGCAATGTTGTGGGCGTAGGCTACCTGTGCTGGCGTCGATGAGGCGTATTTGATGAATTTTTCCGCCAGTTCCTTGTTGGGGCTGCCCGCCGGAATGACCCAGTAATCCAGATCGTAGATGCTTTCGTTCCAGACTACTTTCATGTCCTGACCTTCCCGATTGGCGGCGTCGATGCGGCCGTTATAGGCCGTCGACATGACGACGTCGCCGGCCGCCAGCATCTGCACAGGCTGCGCGCCCGCTTCCCACCACTGGATGTTGGGCTTGAGTTCGTCCAGCTTCTTGAAGGCCCTGTCCACGCCTTCGGGGGTGGACAGCACTTTGTAGACGTCCTTTGGGGCCACCCCATCGGCCATCAGCGCAAACTCCAGGTTGTAGCGCGCGCCTTTGCGCATGCCGCGCTTGCCCGGGAATTTCTTCACATCCCAGAAATCGGCCCAGCTGTTTGGCGCTGTTTTCATGGCCTTCGTGTTATAGGCCAGGGCAGTGGACCATACGAAGGTGCCTACGCCGCAATCGTGGATGGCTTCAGGGATGAAATCATCTTTGTTGCCTATCTTCGACCAGTCCAGCTGTTCATAAAGGCCTTCGTCACAGCCACGGCCGAGGTCGGCGGTTTCGACTTCAACGGCGTCCCAGACCACATTGTTGGTTTCCACCATTGCCTTGACCTTGGCCTGTTCACCGTTATAGGCAACGGTGATGATCTTGATGCCCAATTCCTTTTCCAGCGGTTCCACGAAAGCGACCTTCTGCGCGTCGCCATTGGCGCCGCCGAAATTCACGATGGTCAGGTCACGGGCCACAGCCATGTTGCAGCCGGCCAGCGCCAGCAGCGCCGCCGCCATGCAATGCAGTCCCTTGTGGTTCTTGTGGGTCTTTTTCATGCTTGTCTCCTTCTTTTGGGGCATGGCTGTCGTTGAACCATGCTGTTCACGGTAGCAGGATTACTGCCCGAATATCCGGATATGCTGCGGTTCTGCGCGCAGGTACACCGGGGCGCCGGAAGCCAGGGATGTCACGCGTTCACTGTCTTCGAGCGCCAGCTTGACGAAAACCGAGGGCGCGCCCCCCGCTTCGCATCGCAGCCTGATGTGGTCACCGAAATAAACCTTGTCCAGCGTGCGGGCTGCCAGGGTGTTGTCTTCCCGCTGCGGCACGATGCGCATGCGTTCCGGCCGTATCGCGACCAGGCAGGATGCGCCAGCCTGCAGGTCGCCTACGTTCAGTGCCTGCAGGGTGGTGAGGTCCGGCAGCTGAACGCTGCAATAATCGCCCGTCACAGACTGAACCTTGCCGCTGAAGGTGTTGCAGTCACCGACAAAGCCGGAAACGAAGGCGTTGCAGGGCGACTCGTACAGCTCGTCCACCCGCGATATCTGCTGGATGATGCCCTGGTCGAACACGGCGACGCGGTCTGACATGGTCAAGGCCTCGCTCTGGTCGTGGGTGACGTAAACGAAGGTAATGCCCAGCGAGCGATGCAGTGCCTTGAGCTCGAGCTGCATATGCTCGCGCAGCTGCTTGTCCAGCGCGCCCAGCGGCTCGTCCATGAGAACAAGTTTGGGGTTGAACACAAGCGCTCGCGCCAGGGCGATGCGCTGCTGCTGCCCGCCCGACAACTGCCGGGGATAGCGGTTGGCCATGGCGCCCATCTGAACCATCTCGAGCGCCTGGGCGATGCGTTGGCGTCTTTCCTTGCCGGGTACGCGGCGTACCGAGAGCGGATAATCGAGATTCTTTTCCACCGTCATGTGCGGGAACAGCGCGTAGTTCTGGAACACCATGCCGATGTTGCGCTTGTGAGGCGGTACCTTGTTCAGGCTCTGGCCTTCCAGGAGGATTTCGCCGCCTGTCGGGAACTCGAAGCCGGCCAGCATCATCAGGCAGGTTGTCTTGCCCGAGCCCGAAGGGCCCAGCAGGGAAAGGAATTCGCCGGGATAGATGTCCAGGTTGAGATCCTTGACCACCAGCGTTTCGCCATCGTAGGACTTCTGCACATTGCGGAAGCTGACAAGCGGGGTCTTGCTTTGATCATCCATTGTGGTTGTCCCCTGATTATGGCTCTTCAAGTCGGCAGGGCTGCCATATCCGCTAGATGCGTATGGCATTCGACAATATATGCAGGCCTTCGGTCAATAGGGTTTCCTCGATGGTCAGCGGAAAGAGGAAGCGTATGACATTGGCATGTACGCCGCAGGTCAGGAGGATAAGCCCCTTGTCCAGAGCCTCTTGCCGCACCTTGCCGGCAAAGGCGGGGTCCGGTGCGCCGGTATCGGGATCCCTGAATTCTACCGCCATCATGGCGCCCAGGCCGCGTATTTCAGCAATCTGCGGGCAGACTTGCGTGAGGGATTCCAGCGTTTCGCGCAGCCGCAGGCCCAACACGTTGGCGCGATCCGCCAGCTTTTCAGACGCTATGACGTCAAGCACGGCTTGCGCCGCCGCCAGAGCCAACGGGTTGCCGGCATAGGTTCCTCCAAGGGCGCCGGGCCGCGGGGCATCCATGAGGTCGGCGCGCCCGCATACAGCAGACAATGGCATGCCGCCCGCCAGGCTTTTGGCCATGGTGATGATATCGGGAACGATGCCTGCGTGTTCCACCGCGAATAGTTTGCCTGTTCGGGCAAAGCCTGTCTGCACCTCGTCTGCGATCAGCACAATGCCATGCCTGTCGCACAGTTCGCGCAGGGCGCGCAATAGCTCGGGCGGCGCCACGTTGAAGCCGCCCTCTCCCTGCACGGGTTCGATGATGATTGCGGCAATACGCTCGGGTTCGATATCGGATCTGAACAGCGCGTCGATCGCGTCCAGCGAGTCCTGTGTGGTGATGCCGTTCAGGCTGCAGGGAAATGGCACATGGTAAACATCAGCTGGCAATGGGCCGAACCCGGCTTTGTAGGGGCGCACCTTGCCTGTCAGTGCCATACCCATGAAAGTGCGGCCATGGAAGGCGCCGGAAAATGCGATGATGCCACTGCGGTTCGTGGCGCAGCGTGCGACCTTGATGGCGTTTTCGACGGCTTCGGCGCCCGTGGTGAAAAAGGCGGTTTTCTTGGCGTGGGTGCCCGGCGTCAGCTGGTTGATTTTCTCGGCCAGGTCGAGGTACAGGCCATATGGAGCAACCTGAAAGGCGGTATGGGTGAATTTTTCCAGCTGGCGGGCAATGGCGGCTACGACGCGTGGATGCCGGTGGCCGGTATTGGTGACGGCAATGCCGGCTGCAAAATCGATATAGCGTCTGCCCTCGCTATCCCACAGCAATGCATTCTCGGCGCGCTCCGTGTAAAAGTCGCACATGATGCTGATGCCGTCCGGGATGGCCCGTGACTTGCGCTGCTGCCATGTCTGCCTGTTCATTTGTCTCGCTCCTGGCTGGCGGATTTTTCTCTCTATGGCGCCAACTATAGCTATGATATGGTTTGTCATGTAGACCCATTCATGTAATTTTCATGGAGCCAATTTGTGACGCACTTTGCCCTGGCCGACTGGTTGCAGCAATGGCTCGATGCTGGAAGCGGTGAGCCAGCCTACCGTCAGCTGTACCGGCTGCTGAGAAAGGCCATTCTGGACGGCCGTCTGCCTGCGCAGGCAAAACTGCCTTCCTCCCGCGAGCTGGCGCGCGACCTTGGCGTTGCACGCAATACCATCATTCAGGTATATGAACAGCTTGCAGTCGAAGGTTATGTGAACGCGGGCGCCGGTCGGGGAACCTTTGTGGAAGATATCAGCCTTGATACGGTGGAGATCGACGGCGCCACGGCCAAGGGGCAGCCCGCGCCCGCCGTCATGCCGCGCGGCCTCTCGCAGCGTGGAGCCGGCCTTATCGGGCGCCTGGGCTTTTCCAAGCGTCAGTACGGCGCTTTCATGGCGGGCCTGCCTGATGTCAGTGAGCTGCCGTTGAAAACGTGGCTGCGCATACAGAACAAGCACTGGCGCATGTCGCCTGCACGCCTGATGTCATATGCGGATGCGGGCGGCCACGGGCCTCTGCGCGAGGCTATTTCGGCTTATCTCAATGGGTCTCGGTCGGTCAACAGCACTGCCAGGCAGGTGGTGGTGACCACCGGCATCCACCAGGCGCTGGATATTGCCACGCGCATGCTGTGCGAAATTGGCGATACGGTATGGATAGAAGATCCCTCCTATTGGGGGGTACGCAATCTGCTGCAATCTTCGGGCATGAATGTCGTGCCCATACCGGTGGACAGGGAAGGCATGAATCCCAGCCGTGGCGACATGGCCCGTCCGCCCAAGCTGATCGTCGTGACGCCGTCGCACCAGTATCCGCTGGGCATGGTCATGAGCCTGGCCCGCAGGCGCAAGCTGCTCGAGTATGCGCGCAAGCATCGCTGCTGGATCGTCGAAGACGACTACGACAGTGATTTTCGCTATGGTGGCCGGCCGCTGCCCAGCCTGCAGGGGCTCGATGACGCCGGGCAGGTGTTGTATGCCGGCAGCTTCAGCAAGACCCTGTATCCTGGCTTGCGCATAGGCTACCTGGTCGTGCCGGAGCGGCTTGCGGATGATTTCGCTTCCGCCGTTGCCGAGCTGTATCGCGAAGGGCAGATGATGATGCAGGCTGTTGTTGCCGAGTTCGTCCGCGAAGGCTATCTGAGTTCGCATGTGCGGCGTGTGCGCAACCTTTATGCGCAGCGGCGCGCGCTTCTGATCGATGCCATCCGCGCCCATTATGGCAGCCGCCTGGACATCGTCGGCGATGAAGCCGGCCTGCATCTTGTTCTGGCCTTGCCCGACGCTGCCGATGACCTGCGCATTTGCCAGGTTGCTTTTGAGCGCGGCATCATGGTGCGACCACTCAGCGACTATTACCTGACCTGCGCGAATATGCGGCGAGGCCTGCTGCTGGGCTACGCCCAGGTGCCGCCGGAACAGATAGGCCCCGCCTTCACCGTACTGGCCGGCGTCATCGACGCCGAACTGGAGCGCACGGGGCAGGGGAGCTCATCTGCATCGTCTGCCGGCGTCGATGCGATGCCGGTCCGCAGCCCCCGCACCGCGCCTCAGCAACAGGGCTCGGCCCGCAAGTCGAGCTCACGACAGAGCTCCAGTATTTCCTGAGCCTGCTCGCGGTAGACAAGAATATCCTGGAAGTCATTGCTATAGCTTTCGCCGAAGCTGATGAGCTGGTAGCGGGGATGATGGGCCAGCAACTGCTGGTCAACCCAGCGGTAAAAATCCGGAATACTTTCGAAATCGTTGTTGTCGTAAGGGTATTCGGGCAGCTCGGGCCGCTCGAAGGCTGCGACGATCTGTTCGTAGAGCTCGTCCACTGTGTCGGAGACCGCGAAATAGTCTTCCAGCTCAATGAAGATGATGAACGCGGTCACGCCTGCGGGATCATACTGTGCCACGCTGGCGGCCTGCGCTCCATACTGGGCGCGCAGCGTGGCAGCCGGGTCTTGCTGCGCCCGCATGCAGACATCGACGATTCTGGCGATTTCATGTTCATCCTGATCGCCGCAGGACAGCATCCCGACCAGGCGGGACAGCTTGGATGGCATGTCGGCCGAACTGGCCGGGATCGCTGTGTTCATGTGCTTACCTCTTCAGTTTGGCAAAGGCTGCAGCCATGGCGCCCATGCCTTCGGGCTGGCTGCCGCGCTGGCCCGGGCGACCGTCGCCACGCCGCTCGCCTGCGCGCCGCGTATTGCCGCCCGCAGGCCGATCGCCGCTGCGGCGCACTGGCGCGGAATCATCGTCCAGGCGCATCGTCAGGCCGATGCGCTTGCGAGCGACGTCGACCTCCTGCACCTTGACCTTGACGGTCTGCCCCACACGCACCACATCGCGAGGATCCTTGACATAGGTGCTGGACAGGGCGGATATATGCACCAGGCCATCCTGGTGGACGCCGATATCGACAAAGGCGCCGAAGTTGGCCACATTGGTGACCACGCCTTCGAGAATCATGCCTTCGTGCAGATCCGAGATGGTGTTCACGCCTTCCATGAACTGTGCTGTCTTGAACTCGGGCCGAGGGTCACGGCCAGGTTTTTCCAGCTCCTGGAAAATGTCACGCACGGTCGGCAGGCCAAAGCGTTCGTCGGTGAATTCAGAAGGAGACAGGCCCTTGAGCGCATCCTGGCGGCCCATGATCTGGCGCACATCGGCCTGGATGCGTTTCAGGATGCGCTCGACGACCGGGTAGGCCTCGGGGTGAACCGAAGATGCGTCGAGCGGATTGCTGCCGTTGGGCACGCGCAGAAAGCCCGCCGCCTGTTCAAAAGCCTTTTCGCCGAAGCGAGGCACCTTGAGCAACGCCTTGCGGTCGGAGAAGGCGCCGTTGTCGTTGCGCCAGGCCACGATGTTGCGCGCCAGCAGGCTGTTCAGGCCGGATACGCGGGTGAGCAGCGGAGCCGATGCGGTGTTCACATCGACGCCCACTGCGTTCACGCAATCTTCGATGACCGCATCGAGGGAGCGGGCAAGCTCGCGCTGGTTCACATCGTGCTGGTATTGGCCCACACCGATGGCCTTGGGTTCGATCTTGACCAGCTCGGCCAGGGGATCCTGCAGGCGTCGTGCAATGGAAACCGCGCCGCGCAGGCTGACGTCCAGGTCGGGGAACTCGTTGGCGGCAAGCTCGGATGCGGAATATACCGAGGCGCCTGCTTCGGACACCATGACGCGCGTGAGCTTTAGGTCAGGGAAACGCGCCTGCATGTCGGTAACCAGCTTCTCGGTTTCGCGCGAAGCCGTGCCGTTGCCGATTGCCACGAGCTCGATCTTGTGGCGCAGGGCCAGTGCCGCCAGCGTGTTGATGCTGCCTTCGCGGTCGCGGCGCGGCTCGAACGGATAGATGGTAGCAGTATCCAGCAGCTTGCCGGTGGCATCGATGGCTGCGACCTTGACGCCCGTGCGGATGCCCGGATCCAGGCCCAGCACGGATTTGGGGCCGGCGGGGGCGGCCAGCAGCAGGTCTTTCAGGTTGGCGGCGAATACACGTATGGCTTCCTGTTCGGCGTTTTCACGCAGGCGGGCGACAAGCTCGGATTCGAATGCGGTAAGCAGCTTTACGCGCCATGTCCAGCGGCAGACCTCGCCCAGCCAGCGCTGCCGCGAAGTGGCGTCGATGTTGAAACCCGCATCGATATCCAGGAAATCGGCAATGCGCTCGACGCAAGGGTGGGGAGTAAGCGCCTCGAGTTCGGGATCCAGGCCCAGGCGGATGTCGAGCACACCCTGCTGGCGTCCGCGCAGCAGGGCCAGCATGCGGTGGGAAGGCAGCGAGCGCAGTTTCTCGCTGAAATCGAACCAGTCGCGGAAATTGTCGCCTTCGCTTTCCTTGCCTTCGACCACCTTGGAATACAGCAGCCCGGTGGTCCACAAGTGTTCGCGCAGGTCCGCGAGCAGATCTGCGTTCTCGGCGTAACGCTCGGCCAGGATGTCGCGCGCGCCGTCCAGCGCGGCCTTGGCATCTTTGATTGACGCTTCGGGATTGATGTAGCCCTCGGCCAGCGTGGCGGGGTCGCATGCCGGGTCGGCCAGAATGGCATCGGCCAGAGGCTCGAGGCCGGCCTCGCGGGCGATCTGCGCGCGGGTGCGGCGCTTGGGCTTGTAGGGTGCGTACAAATCTTCCAGGCGCTGCTTGGTGTCGGCTGCGCGCAGCTCAGCCTCGAGTTCGGGGACAAGCTTGCCCTGCTGCGCCACGGATTCAAGTATGGACGCGCGCCGCTCTTCCAGCTCGCGCACATAGGCCAGGCGCACCTCCAGGTTGCGCAGCACCGTGTCGTCCAGCCCGCCGGTGGCCTCCTTGCGATAGCGTGCAATGAATGGCACGGTGGCGCCGTCGTCCAGCAGTTCGACCGCGGCGGCGACCTGGGAGGCGCGTACGTTGAGCTCCGTAGCCAGCATGGAAATGATGCGGGCGGGATCGCTGGCGTAGCTGGCGCTGCCAGGGCTTGCTTTTACTGGAGTATCTGTCATCGGTCCTACATTCATTAACGGTGAATCACGCGGCGCATTTTGCCACATTGCGCGGATGGGGAGTATTGGACGGAAAGTGCATGCCTCCCGGAGATGGCTTGCCGGACGGGTGGGGCGGCGCGCGCATGCGCAATTTTTTCCTGTTACACACTGATTCGTATCGTTGCCAGGATGGCGGGCTTGCAGGCCCCGTGGCGCCGTGCCGGATACTGTGCGAAAATCCAGTCCTTGCCTCTTTTCGCCGCATCGAAATGCTTTTCCAGGACATTACCGAAATCTTCGCCGCCGATGGCCCTATTGCCCAGGCAGAGCCCGGTTATCGTCCTCGCCTGGCCCAGCAGGAGATGGCCCAGGCCATAGAGCAGGCGCTGCAGGAGCGCGCCACGCTCGTGGCGGAGGCGGGCACCGGAACGGGCAAGACGTGGGCCTATCTGGTGCCGGCTTTCATGAGCGGCGGCAAGGCCCTGGTATCCACCGGCACGCGCACGCTGCAGGATCAGCTTTTTCGCCGCGATATTCCCCGCCTGCGCGAGGCCTTGGGTTTGCCGGTGACGGTGGCCCTGCTCAAGGGGCGAGGCAATTATGTCTGCCACTACCACCTGGGCAGGCTGGCGGGCGACGAGCGGGCGCTCAAGTCGCGGGCCGAGGTCGGCCAGCTGCGGCGTATTCAGCTCTTTGCGCTCGAGTCCAGGTCGGGCGACCGCGGCGATCTTGCCGAGGTGCCGGAAGATGCCGATATCTGGAACCGTGTCACGTCCACCCGTGAAAACTGCCTGGGGCAGGAATGCCCGCATGTGAAAGACTGCTTTGTGATGAAAGCCCGCCGCCAGGCGCAGGACGCGGATGTGGTCGTGGTCAATCATGCGCTCTTCATGGCAGACCTGGCTTTGCGCGAGGAGGGCATCACCGACCTGCTGCCCGAGGTGGACCTGGTGGTGTTTGACGAAGCCCATCAGCTCCCTGATATTGCCACGCGCTTTCTGGGCAATAGCGTGTCCTCGCACCAGTTGCTCGATCTGTCTCGCGCGGTCGAGGCCGCCGGGCTTGCGCATGTGCGCGAGGCCACCAACTGGAGCGAGGCGGGAAAGCGGATCGAACAGGCATCCCGGGCCCTGAGGCTTGCCGCGGCCGACATTGAGAAGATGCCGGGCCATAAAGCCACCTTCCAGACCATTCCCAATCCCGAGGCATTCGATAGCGCCCTGGATGAGCTCATCGAGGTGCTGGACCGCAGCGCAAAACTGCTGGGGGCGGTAGCTGAACGGCACCCGGACCTGGCTGCCGCCTTCAAGTCATGCCAGGATCTGCGGGCGCGTCTTTTTCGCTGGAGCCAGCCCGACAGGCAGGGCCGCAATGCGCTGGCGCCGCCTTCGCAGGCTGCATCCGCACAGGACGGGGATGCCAACGGGCCGGAAGCGGAATCGGGCCAGGCCGTGCATCCGAACGGCGAAGGCGGTCTGAGCGGGCAGGCGCACGAACAGGTACGCGCCGACGCAATGGACGGGCCGGCGGTGCGTTGGGTCGAGCAGGGTACGCACTACATGCGCCTGCACAGCGCGCCGCTGTCCGTGGCACGTATTTTTTCACGCTATCGCAAGCCTGGCCAGGCCTGGGTGCTGACATCGGCAACGCTCTCCGTACATGGCGATTTCAGCCATTTCGTGAGGCAGCTTGGCTTGTACAATGCCGACACCATGCGTTGGGAATCGCCTTTCGACTATCCCTCGCAAGGTGTGCTCTATGTGCCCAAGGGGCTGCCCCTGCCCAATGATCGCGGCTTCAACGAGCGTTTCGTCGAGGTGCTGCTGCCGCTGATTCAGGAAGCCAAGGGGGGCATACTGGTCCTGTGCACCACGCTGCGAGCTGTCGAGCACATTGCGGGGCTGCTTGAGGACCGCTTCGATGATCTGGGGCTGGACAGGCCGCTGTTGCGGCAGGGTGAAAGCTCAAGAAGGGTATTGCTTGAGCGTTTCCGCAAGGGCAAGGGGGCTGTGCTCGTGGGCAGCGCCAGCTTCTGGGAAGGCATTGACGTTCCGGGCGATGCGCTCACGCTGGTGGCAATCGACAAGCTTCCTTTCGCGCCGCCAGACGACCCGGTGCTTGAGGCACGCCTGAACCTATGCCGCTCGCAGGGCGGCAACCCATTCATGGAATATCAACTGCCCGAGGCAGCCATTGCCCTCAAGCAGGGTGCGGGTCGCCTGATTCGCACTGAGCGCGATTGGGGCGTGCTGGTGGTGGGTGACACCCGAATGGTCGAGAAACCCTATGGCAAGCTGCTGTGGCGCGGCCTGCCGCCATTTGCCCGCACCCGTGAGCCGGCTCAGGCCTTGGCATTCATTAAAGCGCGGCAAGCTCAGGGCATGCCCGCCTGAGCGCGGCATTGCCGCCTCAGGCCATCGCCGCTCAGAACCAGTTGATGGGGTTCAGATAATTCCTGGGCTCGTCCAGGCCTTGTGTGTAGTACTTGCTGTTGGGGTAGTTCTGGTCCAGCACGCGCTTGGTATCGTCGCGCAGGTCCTGCAGGCCCAGCTTGTCATACGACAGATACATGATGTATAGGGCTTTTTCCGCAATGGGCACGCCCTTGAAGTCGGTGATCACAGTCTTGGCCCGATTCACGGCAGCGACATAGGCGCCACGCTCATAGTAATACTGCGCCACGTGCACTTCGTTTTCCGCGATTGTGCTGACCAGCCAGGTCAGGCGTTGCCGGGCGTCGGCGGCATAGCGGCTGTTCGGATAGCGCTGGATGAGCTCATTGAAGGAAGCATAGGATTCGCGCAGGCCTTTGGGATCGCGCTCGCTGGGATCCTGTCGCGTAAATTTCGAGAATGCGGCGCTGGGTGGCGTGAAAGTGATCAGCCCCTTCAGGTAAAGCATATAGTCAGTGCCGGGGTGGTTGGGGTACTGGCGCTCGAAGCGGTCGATGGCAGCCAGGGCCTGCTCCGGCTCATCGTCTTTCCAGTTGACATATGCCTGGTCGATCAGCGCCTGCTGTGCATAGCTGCCGAACGGATATCGGGCTTCCACCGTTTCAAGCCGCGAACGAGCCTGCTCCCAGTTTCCCGACTGCATTTCCGCCTTTGCATCTTGATACAGACGGTCGGCGCTCCATCCGGCGGTTTCGTCTCGCTCTGGCTTTACGGTGCCGCAGCCAGCGATGAGCATGATGGCCAGCAGGCCGAGCACGGCCAGGCACAGGCGCATGCCGCCCTGGTAGCGTAGCGGGTTGAAGTCGTTACGAGTCACAAAAGCATCCTTGGTGTTAGCATTGCACGCTGATTATATGATTTGTCGCCATGCCTGACACGGATATTGCCAAAGAAAGTTCTCCGCTCGCGGAGCCGCTGGAATTCACGCTGGGCGCGACGGTGCGGCCTGAGCGCCTGGACAAGGTGCTTGCAGGGCTGTTGCCCGACCATTCCCGCAGCCGCCTGCAGGGCTGGATAGAGGCCGGCCATGTGCAAGTCAATGGCGAGGCGGCCCGCAGCAATCGGCAGACGGCCGGCCCTGGCGATGTCATCACCGTCTGGGAACAGACGCCGCCGGAATCGCTTGCCTTCACGCCAGAAGACGTGCCATTCGGCGTGATTGCCGACAGCCCTGACTGGATCATCGTTGACAAGCCCGCAGGCCTCGTCACCCATCCGGGCGCAGGCAATTGGCATGGCACATTGCTCAATGGGCTGCTGTTTCGCTATCCTGAACTCGCCGGTGTTGCGCGTGCCGGCATTGTGCACAGGCTGGACAAAGACACATCCGGCCTGTTGGTCGTGGCACGCAACGAGAAGGCTCAGACCCATTTGGTCAGGCAATTGCAAGCCCGCAGCGTCAGCCGTGAGTACTATGCCCTGGTGCATGGACGCTTGCCGCAGCGGGGGACGGTAGACCAGGCCATAGGGCGCGATGCGCGCGTTCCGGTGCGCATGACGGTAGACCGGCCCATCGCCCCCAAGACCGCGGTGACCCATTATGAGCCATTGCGCGCCGGGCACACGCCTGAAGACAAAGGGGTGACGCTGGTGCGGTGCGTTCTGGAAACGGGGCGCACACACCAGATCCGGGTGCATATGGCGAGCGTCGGGCACGCACTGGTCGGCGACACGCTCTACGGCGGCAAATGCCTTGCGGGGGCGGCGCGCCAGCTCTTGCATGCGCGGGCGCTGCGTTTCGGCGATCCCGGCACAGAGGCCAGGGTGGCGTTCGAGTCGCCGCTGGCGCACGATTTTCAACAGATTCTGGACGTCATTACATGGGAAAGCTGACGCAGGCCGGGCTGCTTACCACGGTATCGGGGCTGGCCTGGCCCGGTGTCGATTATTTCTGTACCACGCGCATGGGTGGCGCCAGCAAGGGGCATTGGGCGGGGTTCAATCTTGGGCGGCATGTGTCCGACGACCCCGGCCATGTCGCCGCCAACCGGCAACTGCTGCGTGCGGCCCTGCCGGGCGAGCCGCTGTGGCTGGAGCAGGTGCATGGCGCGGATGTGTTCGATGCGGACACCTTGAAGCCTGGACAGGAACCCGATGAGCCGCCTGTGGCTGATGCCGCCGTCACGACACGACGGGGCCGCGTGCTGGCGATCATGACCGCCGATTGCCTGCCGGTGGTCATCGCATGCGAAGAAGGCAAGGCGCTGGCCGTGGCGCACGCCGGCTGGCGGGGCCTGGCCGCAGGTGTTCTGGAACATACCCTGGCAGCCCTGCGGCAGCATGCGCCCGAAGCCCGCGGCTGGCGGGCCTGGATCGGTCCGGCCATCAGCCAGGCCCATTTCGAGGTCGGGGAAGACGTGTATCAGGCCCTTGTCGGCGACAGCAAGGAAGCGGACGCCTTTTTCGTTCGGCGTACTGATGTGCCTGGCGCCAAATGGCTGGCCGATCTGCCGGCCCTGGCTCGTCTGCGGCTGAGGCGGGCAGGAGTCCATGGCGTTGAACTGAGCGGGCAATGCACCTACGATCGGCCTGAACGCTACTATTCATACAGGCGGGACTCGACGACCGGGCGTATCGCAACGCTGGCATGGCTGCGTGACAGCAGCCCGCACGAAGCCCGTTGAGATGCTAGCGACTTACCCTGATTGACAGCCTCTTGAATGCCGGACACCATTACCTCCAAAGCAACACAAGCAGAAGGTGTCTGAATTGAGTGCCCAGTTCTCATCCAAGTGGCCGTTACCGGCCGGTATCGCGCCGGACAGGCTCGCGCAAATTCAGACAGAGTTTTCCAAGTCCTGGCTGGCGGCGGCAGAGCAGGCAGGACGCGGCGAACCGCTTTCATTGCGGGATCGTCGCTTTCACGGACAGGCATGGGCGGACAGTCCTTCCCATGCATTCATGGCGCAGGTCTATCTCCTCACGGCGAAAGCTGTAGACCAGATGGTGGATGCCGCGCAGGTCCCTGAACCAGTGCGTGACCGGCTGCGTTTTGCCGCCATGCAATGGGTCGAGGCGATGTCGCCGTCCAACTTCCTGGCGACCAACCCCGCAGCCCAGCGTGCCCTGATTGAGTCGCAGGGGCGTTCGCTGCAGCAGGGGATGCAGAATTTCCTGAAAGACATCAGCCGCGGCAGGCTGACACAATCTGACGAGACCCCTTTCGAGCTGGGGCGCAATATTGCTGCTACACCGGGCGCTGTCATCTATGAAAACCCGCTGTTGCAGCTCATCCAGTATTCACCGCTTACGGCCAGGACATATCGCAGGCCACTGGTGATTGTCCCCCCGTGCATCAACAAATTCTATATTCTGGATCTTCAGGAAGAGAATTCATTTGTGCGCTATGCCCTGGAGCAGGGGCACACGGTCATGCTGGTGTCGTGGCGCAACCCGCTGGCATCCGACACAGACGGGATCGAAAATGCAACATGGGGCGATTATCTGCAGGACGGTGTTCTGCAGGCCCTGGATGTGGCGTGCGACGTCACCGGGCAGGATCAGGTGAACGCGCTGGGCTTTTGCGTGGGCGGGACGCTTCTGGCGTCCGCCCTTGCCCTGGCGCGCGCGCGCGGCGATGATCCCGTCGCATCGCTTACCTTGCTCACGACACTGCTCGATTTCGAGGATACAGGCGTGCTCGATGTCTTTGTCGACGAGATGCATGCGCAGATGCGCGAGAGGCAGCTGGGCTGCGGTGGGCTGATGTCCGCGCGCGAACTGGGTACGACGTTCTCTTTCCTGCGTCCGGCCGAGCTGGTGTGGAATTATGTCGCGGGCAATTATCTGATGGGGGATATTCCTCCGGCCTTCGACCTGCTGTATTGGAATGCCGACGGCACAAACCTGCCGGGTCCGTTCTTCACCTGGTATTTCCGCAATACTTATCTTGAGAATAATCTCAAGGTGCCTGGCCGGGTCACGATAGACGGGCATGGGCTCGACCTTGGATCGCTAGACATGCCAGCCTATGTCTACGGCTCGCGCGACGATCATATCGTTCCGTGGCGATCCGCATATGCCAGCGGCAAGCTGCTGGGCGGGCCGCGGCGTTTCGTGCTGGGAGCATCCGGCCATATCGCCGGGGTCATCAATCCGCCCGCGAAAGGGCGCAGGAATTATTGGGTACACACTTCATCGGGTAAGGAGGAGCGAGAGCCAGGCAACCCGGACGCCTGGCTGGACAGCGCGGCGCAGCAGCCGGGCAGTTGGTGGCCGGACTGGAGCGCATGGCTTGCCGAACATGCCGGCGCCCAGGCAAGGGCACGCACTCGGCTCGGCAATGCGCGCCATGCGCCGATCGAACCCGCCCCGGGCAAATATGCCAAGGTGCGGGCGACGTGACCGACGGGTCGCGTATATGCGGAATATCATCAAAAAAAGCAGGTACAACAGGAGAACACTATGGCTGGCAAACTCGCATACGTAACTGGTGGGATGGGGGGTATCGGGACGTCCATATGCCAGAGGCTGGCGCGTGAAGGATTCACCGTGATCGCTGGTTGCGGCCCCAGCCGCAATTTCCAGCAATGGCTGGATGATCAGGCGGCGCAAGGGTTCAAGTTCCATGCATCGGTCGGCAATGTGTCCAACTGGGAATCCACTGTGGAGGCATTCGAAAAGGTTACCGAGCAGCACGGCCCTGTCGACGTCCTCGTCAATAATGCCGGCATCACGCGCGATGGCATGTTCCGCAAGATGAGCCAGGAAGACTGGCGGGCAGTCATAGATACCAATCTGAACAGCCTGTTCAACGTTACCAAACAGGTAATTGATGGTATGGTGGACCGTCAGTGGGGCCGCATCATCAACATCAGTTCGGTCAATGGGCAGAAAGGCCAGTTCGGGCAGACCAATTATTCCACCGCCAAGGCTGGCATTCATGGCTTTACAATGGCCCTGGCCCAGGAGGTTGCCAGCAAGGGGGTGACGGTCAACACGGTGTCTCCGGGTTATATTGGTACCGACATGGTGCGTGCCATGCGGCCCGATGTGCTGGAGAAAATCGTTGCCACCATCCCCGTCAAGCGGTTGGGCACGCCTGACGAGATCGGTGCAATGGTTGCATGGCTGGCTTCGGATGATGCCGGTTTTGCGACGGGGGCAGACTTCTCGCTCAACGGCGGGTTGCACATGGGCTGACGCTTGCGCGGCCTGCGGAATACAACAATCAATTTGACCAGAGACATGACGCAAACCGAAGACAGCGGCAATATCCGTCTTATAAAGAAGTATCCGAACCGGCGCCTGTACGATACCCGTACGAGCGCCTACATCACCCTGTCGGATGTCAAGCAGCTGGTGCTCGACGGCGAGCGTTTCCAGGTCGTGGATGCAAAGTCGGGTGAAGACCTCACCCGCAGCATCCTTCTGCAGATCATTCTTGAGGAAGAAAGCGGCGGCAAGCCCATGTTTTCGGCTACGGCGCTTTCGCAGATCATCCGCTTCTACGGCCATGCGATGCAGGGCGTCATGGGCGCATATCTGGAAAAGAACATCCAGGCTTTCATCGAGATACAGGAGCGCATGGCCGAGCAGTCGCAGGGCGTGTATGGCGCGCAGTTCGGCCCCGAGGCCTGGGCTCAGTTCATGAATGTCCAGGCTCCGATACTGCAGAACATGATGAGCAACTATGTGGACCAGAGCAAGAACCTGTTTGTGCAGATGCAGGACCAGATGCAGGATCAGACCCGCAGCATGTTCTCCGTGTTCCCATTTGCCCAGCCGCCCAAGGACGGCAAGAAATAGACCGGGCCAGGCTTCGGTCCATGCTTTGCCATGACCGTCGAAGGGATATTCAGGGCGCTGTAAGATCACCTGTTCCATAATAATGAGAATGAATCTTGTTATATGGAGTGCGGGAATGTTCAAGCAGTTCGCAGTGCTGGCGATCGGAGCCGGGTTGAGTTTCTCTGCAATGGCGGTCGAATACCCCATCGGCGAGCCTTCGGAGCATGCCGGCCTGGAGGTCGCGGCTGTCTATCTGCAGCCCGTCGAGATGGAGCCCGAAGGCATGATGCGCCCCGCCAAGGATTCTGACGTCCATCTTGAGGCCGATATCCATGCGACAGCTGACAACACCAACGGCCTGCCTGAAGGCGCATGGGCGCCTTACCTGAACATCAAGTACAAGCTGCAGAAGGCGGGCAGCAGCAAGGTGATAGAGGGCGATCTTATGCCCATGGTGGCCAATGACGGCCCCCATTACGGCGACAACGTCAAGCTTGATGGGCCGGGCAAGTACAAGCTGACGTTCTCGATCGCTTCGCCCGAGGCCAACAAGATGAATCACTTCGGACGCCATGTGGACAAGGAAACCGGCGTGGCTCCCTGGTTCAAGCCGTTCGATGTCGACTACGATTTCGTTTTCGCCGGCACGGGCAAGAAAGGCGGGTATTGATCATGCGCAGGCTGTATCGCAGCCTGGCAACACTGGCCCTGGCCGCTTCGGTGGCCGGGCCTGTTTTTGCTTCAGAGCTGCCTACTTTCGAATTGAGGTTCAAGCCGGACGGAACATTCGAGCCCGCCCGGCTCGAGGTGCCCGCGGGGCGCTTCAAGATCAAGCTGATCAATGAAAGCCAGCAGCCGGTAGAGTTCGAAAGCCTGCCGCTGCGCAAGGAAAAAGTGCTGGGGCCGGGCGTCAGCTCTTTCGTGGTTCTTACCATCAAGCGGCCGGGCGAATATCCGTTTTTCGATGACTTCCACCAGGATGTAAAAGGTACGCTGGTAGTCGTGCCGGCGCCCTGAGGCGCAAGAGGCTGTATGGAACAAGTTGCATTCATAGTATGGCGCGAGAGTGTCGAAGCGCTGCTCGTGGTCGGTATTCTGTTTACCTGGCTGCGGGCGAGCCCGGAAGGCCGCAAGGGCATGCCCTGGCTCTGGGGCGGCGTGGCCGCGGGCCTCGGGCTGGCCGTGCTGCTGGCCCTTGTGCTGCTGGGCGTGTCGTCGTGGCTGTCCGACGAGGGGCAGGAATGGTTCCAGGCCGGCATGGCGCTCGCCGCGTGCGCGCTGGTCGTGCAGATGGTTTACTGGATGAAATCCCACGGGGGCGGCCTGAAGCGGGAGCTTGAACAGGGCGCCAGCAAGGATGTGGAGTCGTCCAACTGGTGGGGTTTGCTGGTGCTGGTGGCTTTTGCTGTCGCTCGCGAGGGCAGCGAGACCGTTGTTTTCCTGTATGGAACGATTGCAGCGGGCGTTGCGCAAGGATCGGGCTGGTGGCTGGCACTGGCGGGCGTGCTGGGCTTTGTCGCGGCGCTCGTTACATTCTGGCTGCTGCAGGCAGGCGGCAAGTTCATCACTTGGCGGCGCTTCTTCAGGCTGACGGAAATTCTTCTGCTTCTGCTTGCCAGCGCGCTGCTTGTGTCGGGCATGGACCATCTCATTTCGCTGGAGGTGCTGCCTACGCTGGTCGATCCAGTCTGGGATTCTTCCTGGCTGCTCGATACTGGCGGCGGGCTGGGCAAGGTGCTGGCCGACTTCGCCGGCTATCGCGCATATCCGTCGCTGTCTCAGGTCATCATCTGGGTGCTGTACTGGGTTGTTGTGTACTTCCTGCTGCGCAGGGCGGACGCGGCGGCAGGCCGGGTGCGCCTGGGCGCGGCATCCGCGCAGGCCTGATCCATCATGCAACAGGCATTGCGCGCCGGGGCCGCCAGGTTCGCGGGCTTCCTGCGCGACCACAAGACCTGGCTGCGCCGCTTGCAGTGGATCATCGTTGCCTTCTATGTGACGCTGCTGGTCGTTCCGGCAATCATGCCTTTGCCGAATCGCAGCGCCTCGGTCTTCAATAATCTCACCATCTTTGCGCAGTTCGCCTTCTGGGGGGTGTGGTGGCCGTTTGTGCTGTTGTCCATGCCGATTATGGGGCGGGCATGGTGCGGCTGGTTCTGTCCGGAAGGGATGCTGAGCGAATGGGCCAGCGAGCGTGGCCAGGGCCACGCCATACCGAAGTGGATGCGATGGGGAGGCTGGCCGTTCGTGGCTTTTTCCCTTACGACCATCTATGGGCAGTTGGTCAGTGTCTATCAGTATCCCCTGGCAGTGCTGGCGGTGCTAGGGGGCTCCACGGTCGCAGCCATGGTGATCGGCTGGCGCTATGGGCGCAGCAAGCGGGTGTGGTGCAAGTATCTCTGTCCGGTCAACGGCGTATTCCAGCTTCTGGCCAAGCTGGCGCCATGGCATTACAAGGTCGACGAGGATGCCTGGCGCCATCCCGAGCGCCGCACTGAAAGCGTCAACTGTGCGCCGCTGGTGCCGCTTCGGCATATGAAGGGTGCATCGGATTGCCATATGTGCGGACGTTGCAGCGATTATCGGGGGGCGATTGCATTGACGCCGCGCTCGCCGGAAACCGAGATTGTCCATATCGCAACAGGTGAGCGCTGGCAGACGGCGCTTATCGTCTTTGGCCTGATGGGTCTGGCTGTCGGAGCTTTTCTGTGGAGTGCGAGCCCCTGGTTCGTCACCATCAAGCAGGCACAGGCAACCTGGCTGGTCGAGCATGATATCTACTGGCCGCTGGCCCAGAATGCGCCATGGTTCATCCTGACGCACTATCCGGATGCCAATGATGTCTTCAGCTGGCTGGACGCCGAGGTGATCCTGCTTTTCATCTTCGGATCCGCAGTGCTGGTCGGAGGGCCGATCTATCTGGGCTTGTGGCTCGCCGGACGCTGCCTGTCCGGCCAGGACGGAAGCGGCCCTTCTGTTCACGATGCCTCTGGCGCCAGCGTGCCGGGCCGCATCAGCGTGGACAGGCTGGCACAGGGGCTGATCCCTGCCGCAGGCGTGGGCGTTTTCCTGGGGCTTTCGGCCACCACCATTACTTTGCTGCAGCATGAGGGCGTATCCACATCGTGGGCGCTTGCCGTGCGATTTATGCTGCTGGCCCTGGCGCTGGCGTGGAGCCTGAGGCTACTGTGGCGCATCAGTGCCACAGGCCGTCAAGGGATGATGCGGCGGCTGGGGGCGGTCGGGTTGGCCGCGCTGGGCGTCATTCCATTCTGTACGGCCTGGGTGCTGTTCTTTGTGGTCTGGTAAGACGGCGGCCTGCGCTGGTCTGCGCCGGACCCGGCGCGCGCAGCGTTATTTCCGATAGGGGCTGTGCTCGCCCAGCTCATCGATATAGGCCTGTATCGCGGGCGTTTCCCGCGCCAGATAATCGTCGATTGCTGCGGCAAAGCGTTCGTCGGCCACCCAATGGGCCGAGCGTGTCTTGACAGGCAGCATGCCCCGCGACAGCTTGTGTTCGCCTTGCGCCCCGCCTTCGAAACGCGACAGCCCATGCCTTATGCAGAACTCGATACCTTGCAGGTAGCAGGTCTCGAAATGCAGCCCGGGAATGTATTCCGTGCTGCCCCAGTATCTGCCGTACAGGGCATTCTTGCCGCGAAGGTTGAGCGCCGCTGCGACGGGCGCGCCCTCCCGCTGCGCCTGCACGATGACCAGGCTTTCCGGCATGTCGCGCCGCAGGCGCTCGAAGAATGACATGGTCAGATAGGGCGGATTGCCATGCTCCAGGTAGGTTTGCCGATAGCACCGGTAGAAAAAGGCCAGCGCGGCATCGTCGATCAGCCGGCCTTGCAGCCACCGGAACGACAAGCCTGCCTGAAGCGATTTCTTCCTGTCCTGCCTTATTTTCTTGCGCTTTTCATGATTCAGGCTGGCCAGAAAATGGTCCATGTCCCGATAGCCGCGATTGTGCCAGTGGAATTGCACATCGTCGCGAAACATGCAGCCTGCTTCGGCCAGCGCTTCCTGGTCGGGCGGCGAGGGAAACAGGACATGCAGGGACGACATGCCGTTCTCGCGTGCGAATGCTATGGCGCCGCGAGCCAGGGCCACGCGATCTGCATGAGAGGCAGCCAGCAGCCGCGGACCGGGAACAGGCGTGAAGGGGATGGCGCAAAGCAGTTTGGGATAGTAGGCCAAGCCATGCGCCTCGAATGCGCGCGCCCAGGCGTAATCAAACACATACTCGCCGCGCGAGTGCGACTTCGCATACAGGGGCATGGCGCCAGCCAGATTCCCCCCGCGATGCATCAGCAGATAGTGCGGGGCCCAGCCCGTGCGGGGCGTTGCGCAGCCTGTCTGGTCCAGCGCCGCCAGGAATTCATGCCGCAGGAATGGCTGAGCGCCGGCGAGGGCATTCCACTGGCTCGAGGGAATTTCCTCAAGCCTGCGGGCCATGCTGAAAGAGACAGGACGGGAATCGGGAAAGTCTTGCATACACGCAACGGATAAACGGGGAATCCCAGGCGCAGCAGGGGGCGACCGGATCGCCAGGCCGTCGGCCGGGCGTACGCGGCTATCATAGCGTTTATCGGCCCGGCCCTACGGTGAACCGGAAGGCGGGGGGCATCAGACATACAGGGAAGGTTGGCTCAGCATGAGCAGGAAGATTCCGGTCGCCGTTGTTACGGGGTTTCTGGGCAGCGGCAAAACGACACTGCTGGGACGTTTGCTTGGCCTGTGCGGACAGGAAGAGGGGCGGACGCCTTCGCGCGCGGGCGCCATGCCCGCCCCCAACCGGATTGTCCTGCTGACTGCCGATGCCGCAGGCTCGCTCGCGCTGCATGGCCGTATTCTGGTTATGGCCGACGAGCTTGCGTTGTCCGCGTCGGGATGTGCCTGCTGCGGCGTACGCGGAGAACTGGTCGACGCCTTGCGATCGCTGTTCATGGATGCCCTGCAGCGCCGCATCGAAGGCTTCTCGCATGTCCTCATTGAAACCTCGGGCCTGGCCGATCCCGCAGCGATCATGTATACCCTGCAGTACGAGCCATTTCTGCGCGACAGATACGAGTATGCCGGCTGCATTGCGGTGATCGACGGCATGCGGGGCGAGAGCGACCTTTCCTCGCAGCCCGAGGCGGCGCGCCAGGCTGTGCTTGCGGATGCCCTGGTCATCAGCAAGGTGGGGCGCGATGAAGGTGCGGGATGCGAAAGCCTGCGCGCCAGCCTGCTTGAGATCAACCCCGGCGCGCCTGTATTGTCTGCCGTCCAATTGCCCGAGATCGCCGCACTGATGTTTGGTGCGCGAGCCCTGTCGCGGCCCAGGCGCCAGCCTGGCGCTCGGATGGACACAGGCCTGTGGGCGGGCGGCGGGCTGCGCCGCGCATCCAAGAGGACCGTACATGCCGGCATACATGTGCTGGCGGCGCAATGGCCCGATGCGCCCCCGCGCGGGGCATTCCTGCGTGCCATCGATGTGCTGCAGACCGACAGCGAGCTGGGTCTGTTGCGCCTGAAAGGCCAGATGCGTTTTGCGGGGGACGGCCGCACCTGGATGGTGCATGGCGTGCACGGGCAGCTTTATCCCATGGAGGTGATGGAGGAAGGTATGGATCGCGCCCCAGGCGAGCTGATCATGATATTCAGGCCCGCGGCAGGCCAGATTGCAGCGGACAGGGTGATGTCGATTCTGCCGGCCGGGGCTCGCCTGCTGTCGTCTGGCAGCAACTCAGGCACGCAGGCAGTTGCAATGAAAGCACCGTGATGGTGTAATTGTTCTATTACGCCACAGGAAGGGCGCATCGGCCTACAGCCAGACTGCCCGTGCTCACAAAGCTTTCCATACAAACGCATTCACGGCGCCTGCTGGCCGACCCGACGTTATCGTCGTGGATCATTGCAATATAAATTGAACAATTTTTAGCAAGCGCTGCTCGCGATACCGGATGCCGATCCTTCGGCCTGCCAATCCGGTTTGCCGGCGGCACATGTAAACATTCTCACAGCAGTCAGTTGCCTCTTGTGCAGGCAGCCTCTTCGGCCCAGGCCGATAGCGGCTAGCCAGGACGGTCTGCTTACCTGACGGGAATAATGGCTGAAGCTCCATATTCGTTTGCGTTGACCACGCGCCAAAGCGCAGGCCTTGCCGTTCACGGCGAGGTCAAGCGAGGCCATATCAATGCGGCGCTAAAGGCGCCCCTGCATTGTGGCGGAGAAGCTCCGGCCCCAAGGCCGGAGTTCTTCACATGCCTGTGCGCAGATCGCGCGGGCAGCGGCGCGCGCATGCTGGCCCTGCTGCGTGCGCATCGTGCCGCGTTCGCGCAGGCCTTGCTGCGTATGCGGGCAAGCTTTGCCTGTGAGCACAAAAAACAAAATGGGCCGGTCGCTTTTTTATTGCGCCGGCCCATCTGTGAATCTGGTTGCGGGGACAGGATTCGAACCTGTGACCTTCGGGTTATGAGCCCGACGAGCTGCCAGACTGCTCCACCCCGCGTCTGGAAGAACTGAATATTAACCCATACTTTTGACTTATGCAAACTGGCCCTATCAGGCTGAACCCTATCGATGACTGAAACCGAGATCATCCGAGTGCTGGAAACGGCGCTGCTGTGCGCCGACCAACCTATGCCGCTGAGTGAGCTGCGCAAGCTTTTTGCGACAGAGGATTTCACCAATGACGAGATGCGCAGGCATCTGACCTTGCTGCAAGAGCAGTGGCAGGACAAAGGCCTGGAATTGACAGGCCTGGCTTCGGGCTGGCGCTTTCAGAGCAGGCCGGAAATGCAGCGATACCTGGGCAGGCTCAACCCGGAAAAGCCGCCGAAATATTCCCGGGCGGTGCTTGAAACCCTGGCGATTATTGCCTGGCGGCAGCCTGTCACGCGGGGCGATATCGAGGATATCCGCGGGGTGACAGTGTCCACGCAGATTATCCGCACGCTTGAGGATCGCGGCTGGATCGAGGTGCTGGGCCATCGGGATGCGCCGGGCCGTCCGGCCCTGCTGGGCACTACGCGCCAGTTTCTGGATGACCTGGGCCTCAGGGCGCTGGATGAATTGCCGGAACTTGAGTCCACCGATGCAGTCATTGCATTGGCCGGGCTTGAGCTGGAAGAGGTGCCGGCCCAGGAAGACGCCGGGGACGAAGGCGCGATACGGGACGCGGCCGGCGTGGCCGACGACGGTGAATCTGTCGAGGACGCTCCGGGCGGGGACGCCGCGCATGAGGCTGTCGAGCCTTTGGACACCGGCGCTGATGCCCCGGTACAAGAGATACACACGGAGTACTTAAAAGAAAATGACTGAATCGAACGAACAATTCGACTTGCCGTTCAGCGGCCAGACGGAGGAAGCTGTCGCTACGGCGGCGCCGGCCACCCGGACGCGACGCAAGAAGGCGGCTGAAGACGCTGCCGAAGCCGGTGCGGGAACGGTAAAGCGCGCGTCGCCCCGTTCGAAAGCGAAATCCGCCGTGGCTGCCGGGCAAGGCGCGCAGGAGCCGGCCGATGCGCCGAAGCCGCGTACGCGAGCCCGCCGCAAGGTGGATGAGGCCCAGGCCGCCGAAGATGTTCCGGCGCCTCGCGCGCGTACGCGTGCCAAGGCTGAGCCCGCCGCCGAGGCGGCTGCGCCAGTCAAGCGTGCACGCAAGCCAAAGGCGGCTTCGGTCGAACAGGCTGTGGCGCCCGTTGCTGCCGCGGAAGCCGCGCCCATTGTGGCGGCCGAGGCGGCAAGCCCTGCCCCGCGCAAGCGGGCGCGCGCCAAGCAGGTGGAAGCCGCTGAAACGTCGGCGCAGACGCCCGCCACACCTCAGGCCCCGCAAAGCGACAGCGCAGCCCCCGCGCCGCGCAAGCGCGCGAGGAAAACCGCGGTCGCGGCTGAGGCCGGCGAATCGCACGCGCCTGTGCAGGCGGCGGCGCAGTCTGCGCCCGTGGATGCAGAGCCGTCGCGGCCGGTTGCGCCGGCGGCTGTCATTCCTGCTGCGCACCAGCAGCCCGTGGCGCCCGCCGGGCAAGACACGGTGCCGGCTGCCGCCGGCCCGGTGGCGGACACCTCCCATCGCGAAGGCGCCGCGGTCGCACAGGAAGGCGAAGCATCCGACAGGAATTCCCAGCGTCGCGGCCGCAAGCTGCGCACCCCCTTTCGCCGCCGCCGGGGCGACGCGACCGACGCGCCTGTTCCGGGCGGTGAGGCCGGTGGCGAGGGCGTCAAGGCTGGCGGGCCCGAGGGTGAGGCTGGCGTAACGGAGCTTTCCGATAGGCAGGGGCGCGGCCAGCAGCGCCGTGGCGGACAGGGCGACCGGGCTGCCAGGCAGCAAGGCGATGCCGCACGCGGACGAGGCCGCAATGCCCGGCGCAATGATCCGGAAAGCGAGAAGGAAGCCGATATGGCCTTGTCCTACCTGGATAATTCCGCCCGTATGAGCCAGCGCCTGGACAAATACCTTAGCAGCGAGGTGCTGATGCCCAAGCTGCACAAGGTGCTGGCCGAGGCCGGCATAGGTTCCCGCCGGGAAATGGAAGAGCTCATTATCGCGGGCCGGGTGTCGGTCAATGGCGAACCGGCGCACATCGGGCAGCGTGTGGGCGCCAACGATCAGGTCCGGGTGAATGGGCGCCTGATCGCCCGGCCCAGTGCCAAGAAACCGCCGCGCGTTATCCTGTATCACAAGCCGGCGGGCGAAATCGTCAGCCATGATGATCCGGAAGGCCGCGCCACGGTATTTGCCCGCCTGCCCAAGATCCGCATGGGCAAATGGCTGTCAGTGGGACGGCTGGATCTGAACACCGAGGGCTTGCTGATTCTGACAACTTCGGGCGACCTTGCCAATCGTCTCATGCATCCGCGCTATGGCGCCGAGCGCGAATATGCGGTGCGTGTGCTGGGCGAGCTTGCCGATGAGCAGAAAGACAAGCTGCTCAAGGGCATGCCGCTCGATGATGGACTGGCCAGCTTCGGATCGCTCGACTACATCGGCGGGGAAGGCAGCAACCGGTGGTACCGGGTTACGCTGACCGAGGGCCGCAACCGCGAGGTGCGCCGGATGTTCGAGGCGGCGGGCGTTACCGTCAGCAGGCTTATCCGCACCCGCTTCGGCGAGGTCGTGCTGCCGCGCAATCTGCGCCGTGGCCGGTGGGACGAACTCGACAGCAACCTGGTGACAGCGCTCATGCTGCAACTGGGACTCATCCGTGATGATGAAGGCGACGCGGCGCATGGCCGCGGCCGGCGCGAGCGACAGCCGCTGTCGCACGACAGTGCGCTGCCGCCCGGGTTCGGTACCCTCGAGCGCAATGGCATGAACGGCGCCAAGGTCAGCCGCAAGGGCAAGCTTTCGGGCGGAAGGAAAGCGCCCACAGGCCTGCGCGAAACGTATCCCTCCGATCCATATGGCACCGGCCTGATGTTCAGCGGCGGCCTGGCCAACGGGCATCCTCTGGAGGGCCAGAGCCGTGGCAAGCCGGGAGGCCACAAAGGCCAGGGATCGGGCAGCGGTGAGAGCCGTCGCCGGGGTCCCGGCGCCCGCGCCGGCAAGGGGGCGGGGCCGGGAGGGGGCAAAGGCCCTGCCGGCAAGGGGCCTCAGCAGTCTCACAATGCAGCTTCCAAGGGCGGCCAGGGCAATAATCGCAAGGGCGGCAAGGGCAAGGGCGGCAATGCCAAGCCGCGCGGCCGTTCAGGCGCGGCGCGGGGCGATGACTGGCAACCCCGCAGCGCGTCGGCGCATGAGTCACATCTGGGCAAGCTGGGAGGCGGGCGCCGCTGATCCGTGGCGCCTGTGAGAGCAGGCGGCGCCCGCCTGCTCAACCTTGCCGGATCAAGCGCCCGTCCGGCAGGGCAAACCATGCTTTCAGGCCATGCCTGCGCACGATGGCCTGCGTATCTTCCAGGGACATCGAGCAGAACGCTGTCGACAGGGCGTCAGCCATGGCAGCGGTGGCGGCGGACACCGAGACGTTGCGGTATCGCGCGGGGCTGCGCCCCGTACGCGGGTCGAAAATATGGTGGTGGCGGCCTGGCGGATCGAAAGGCGTGCCGAAACCGCTGGATGTCGACAGCGCCTGGTTGCGCAGTTCCACTGTTTCGAGCAGGCGGGCGCTGTCCGACGGGTCGGCCAGCCCGGCCCGCCAGGCGGGGCTGGCCGGGTTGCGCGTGAGCCCGCGTATTTCGCCCATATCCACCAGCGCGCGATCCAGGCCGGCGGCCTGGAGCATTTGCACGATTCTGTCCGTGATATAGCCTTGGGCTATGCCGTTGAGTGTCATTTGCATGCCGGCCCGCGACAGGGCGATATGCGTTGTATCCAGGCTGAGCTTCCGGTAGTCCACCAGGTCAAGCGCAGCCCGCAGCGAAGCGGACGAAGGACCGTCGGGATCGGCATCCGGGCGCGAGAAATGGGCGGCATACAGCGACCACAGGGGCTGTACGGTGGGGTCGAAGGCGCCGCCGGTCAGATGGGCGATGCTGCGTGCCTGGTCCAGCAACGCCGTCATGTCAGGCTCGGGATGCGCAAGACGACCCGTACGGTTCAGTTCGCTGATGGCGCTGTCATCCATATAGAGGCTGAACAGCTTTTCCATGCGGCGCACTTCGGCGATGGATGCCTTGACCAGTTCATGCGCGGCCGCCCGATCCGGATGGTGGATGCGCAGTTCCGCATCCGCGCCCAGGGCGATGCCTCGCCAGATCACTGGCTGCGTGTCCATCATCGCCCAGGCGCCGGGGGAAGCGCGCAGGGCGCCCAGGCCGGCCATGGCCGCGCAGATACCGATGAAGCGCCGCCGGCTTGTTTTGTTCATAGGCTTCATGATGATCAATGATTCTCCATAAGGCTGTCGCCGGGCGCAGCTTCGGCGCCCTGGCGCCAGATATAGCTTTCCGGCATGTCCTGAAATGAGGTCACGCGCCCGCCATGGGCGGCGGCGAAATCCTGTGCCTGCTGCCGGTCGCCGAAGGGCAGGGCGTCTTCCACGCCCATGCCGCCGATGTAGCTGCTTTCAATGACATACCATGCCCGGCGCGCGTCTATCCATGCGCCGGGATCGGGATGATCCCAGTTGCCGGCCTTGCCCATGTCATTGACGTAGATTGCCAGGATGGCCTTGGGCTCCTCGGGCAGGAGGGTATAGGCAAATACCTGCTTGACCGCGGTAAACCAGACCGGATCCGCCGTGTTTTCAAGAAAGATCTGTCCTTTGGGCCCTTCATGCTCGGCCAGAGTCATGCCGCAGTAATGGCCCACCGCCTCGGCGCTTATGTCCCTGGGGGCTGGCGGGGGCGCATCGGGTTTTGGTTCTCCACAGCCCGACAGGCTTATCGCGCAGGCCAGCGCCAGGCCGGCAATCAGGCCTGCTCTCATATCTGCCTCCGCTTGAACAGGGCGGCGGCCAGGCCAAACGGCACGGCAATCCACAGCAGCTGCACCGCGGCCAGCAGGGGCGTGCTCAGGCCTGTCTGCTTGCTGAGCCCCGCCATGCCCGAAAACATTGCGGTATTTTCATAACCGGTGAGATTCAGCAGCCGGTAAACGTCTGACGGGTTGAACAAGAGCAGTGTGTTGACCTGCGCCGCGCCAAGATGGCGTCCCTGGTCTGCGACCAGGGCGCCCAGCAGGGCCATGTCATAGATCACCACGAAAAACAGCCACACGCCAAGCGCAATGCCTGCGGCGGTGCTGCGTGCGCGCGCCCGGGCGCTGATCAGGTAGCCCATGGCCAGGAAGCTTGCGCCCAGCAGTATGCTGGCGCCGATCAGTGCAAAGAACGGTTCCCAGGCCGCGAGGCTGACTTCTCCCCGCACAGCCTGGAGCGCCAGGCCTGCGAAGCCATAGCCCAGAATGGTGGCCAGCGCCAGGATGGACAGGTGCCCCAGGAACTTGCCGACCACAATCTGCCCGCGAGACAGAGGATAAGTCAGCATGAGCGCCAGGGTTCCGCCTTCAGCTTCGCCCACGATGGCATCATAGGAAAGCAGGAGCGAGAGCAGCGGGATGAGAAAAATGGACAGGCTGGACAGGCTGACCACGGTCACCGTCAGCGGGTCGACCTTGACTGCGCCTGTCGGTGCGCTGCCGAGAAAACCCAGCGCCAGCGCCAGTGCCGCAAGCAGGACGGTAATGGCAAGAATCCAGCGGTTGCGCAGACCGTCGCGCAATTCCTTGCCGGCAATGATGAGGATGGCATTCATTAAAAATCCGCCCGCTCTGCGTTGCCTGTCTTGCGCGTATCGACATACGCGCTGCACCAGGCGCCTTGATTGTTCAAATTGTTCATGCCTTCGCGACTCCTTGAGTAGTGTTAACAGGCCCTAGATGTCTTCGCGCTCCAGTATCTGGGCGTACATATCGTCCAGGCTGGGTGCATGGATCTCGATATCGTCGAGCGGCAGCCCGATGGCGGCGATACCTTGCAGCGCCGCGACCTTGTGCTCTTCGGGGCAGGCCAGTTCGTACTGGCGCCCGCTCACCGGCCTCCAGCCATCCGGCAGTTGGCCGGGGCGGGCATCGTGCGCGGGCAGGGTGATGCGCAGGCGCACAGGCAGCCGGCTGCTGCGCCTGAGGGCAGACATGGAGCCGTCCGCTACTTTCTGGCCATTCTTCATCACGATGACGCGATCGGTATTGCCCTCGAGTTCGGTGAGCACATGTGTGCTCAGCAGGACGGTCGCACCCGCATCGCGCAGCTCGCGCACAATCTCGTAGAACATCAGCCGCGAAGCCGGGTCCAGGCCGGTGGTCGGTTCGTCAAACAGCAGTACGCGCGGAGAGCCCAGCAGGGCCTGGGCCAGGGCAAGCCGCTGGCGCATGCCTTTGGAATAGCCTCCCACGCGCCGGGATGCGGCGCCGGCGATTCCGACACGCGCCAGCAGGCGCGCGTTGTCGCCGCAGGACAGGCCCTTGAGCCGGGCATAGAACGCCAGCGTCTCCGCGCCTGTCAGCGAGGGGTAAAGCGCCACGGTTTCAGGCAGGTAGCCGATATGGCGGCGAACCTGGGCGATCTCGCGGGACGCGGCCTCGTGGCCCAGCAGCTGTACCCGCCCTTTGCTCGGGCGAATCAGGCCCAGGATCAGCTTGATCAAGGTGCTTTTGCCGGCGCCGTTGTGGCCGGCCAGCGCTACACACTCGCCCGGCTCGAGAACAAGGTCGACATTCCTCACGGCCTGTAGATTGCCGTAGTGTTTGCTGACGCCCGACAGCGCCACATGGCTGCCGCTGGCGAGCCCCGCGGTTTGGGCGCCGTTGCCGGCTTCGCCTGCCGGGGCGGGTCGGCAGGCCTCCAGCGGCAGGGCCGCACTCTGGCTGATCGTCATGATGGTTGTTTCCTGTATCGCTGATAGGCAGGCACATCAGGCATGTGCATCAATGGGGCGCTGTCTACGACACCGCCGGGCAGAATCGCCGGAAACTGCTGCTGGGCCCAGCGTACGATGGAGACTGCGGGGCTGTTCAGCAGGAGCTGCGCCGCCGGTGCGCGCCACACGACCTGGTCAATGATGTCATTGGGCCTGTAGGCTGTGTCGGCGAGCCCGTCGCCGTCCAGATCGAAAGCCGCGTTGTCGCTCCAGTAATTGCCGCGCCCATCGGCCGACCATTCCAGGTGGCGCGTGCCGACATATTTGACCTGGTTGCGGTTGGCGACAAAGGCGTTGCCGGCGATCTGGTTGCCGGACGAGCCGGCAGTGAAGTGCACGCCTATGCCGCAGTCTTCAAAATGGTTATTGCGTATCTGGTTGTTGTTCGCGTTGTAGATGAAGACACATTTTTCACTGCCGCGCACCGCATTGTCCGCGATGCGCGAATCGTTGGTGTAATTGAACATCAACCCCTGTTCGCGATCGCCTTCCGACACGTTGCCGACGATCGATATATTCTTCGAATACATGATGGCATAGCCAATATCGTTTCCTTCGGAGACATTGCCCGCCACCTCGCTGTCGTTGGCATACATGTAGTGCACGCCGTAGCGCAGATGCGTAAAGCGGTTGTCGCTGAAAACATTCTGCCTGCTGGTGTTCACGAAAATGCCGTCGCGTCCGTAGGAAATGTCATTTCCCGTGATGCGGGCGCCGGGCGCGTTCCAGACGTTGACGCCATTGCCCCGCTCGGCCATGCGCAGCGATTTGTTGCCGACAATGCGGTTGGCGCGGACCAGCGCATCCCGTGGCCCCCAGACATAGACGCCCATCAGGTTGTCCAGCACATTGTTGTGCTCGATACGGGCGCGATGCGCCGGTTTGTCCAGGAAAATGCCCGCGTCCATATCGGGCAGGCTCAGGCCCGAATGGGTCACCGTCAGATTGACGATGGCGACATCCGGCGCCCGCACCCATATGGTTCGGCCCGTGCGCACGCCTTGCACGACGGCGCTGCGGTCGGCGGGCCCCTGCAGCGTGAGGGGCTTGTCGATCACGATAGGCCCCGCGTGCTTCCCAGGCGCCAGCAGCAGCACATCGCCCGGCATGGCGCTGTCAATGGCCTGCTGCAGGCTGCTTCCCGCGCTGACCGGCAGTTGCGCCGCCAGTGCGGGGCTGCACAGGCAAAGCCCCGCCGCCAGCCACGGCCTCCACGGTAATGAAAGGAAACGGGGCATTGCGCTTACGCCTTCCTGGGCTTGACGATCATCTGTCCGCCCATTTCCATGTGCAGGGCATGGCAGAACCACTGGCAGTAGTACCAGTGCACCCCGGGCCGGTCGGCCTTGAATGTCACTGATGCCGTAGCTTGTGGTCCGATCTCCATGGCTATGCCATGGCCTTCCAGTGTAAAGCCGTGCGTCAGATCCTCGATCACCTCCATATTGGTCACGACCACGGTCACTTCGTCGCCCTGCTGCACTTCGAACTGCTTCAGGCTGAAGATGGGAGCGACCGCCACCATATACACGCGCACCTTGTTGCCGTCGCGAATGACATTGGCGGCGCGCTCCAGCATCACGCCGTCCTTCTCGGCCATTTTGCGGGCATCTTCCCACATGGGGTCGTCGCGCTTCCAGACGCTGAGCGGCTGAACCTTTGAACTGTGCACCAGACACATGTCGTGAGGCTCGGCAAAGCTGGGGCCGTCATGCACCAGGCGCATTTCATCGCCGGAGATGTCGATGAGCTGATCGTTCTCGGGCTTGAGCGGGCCGGCATTCAGGAAGCGGTCCTTGGAGAACTTGTTCAGCGACACCAGCCACTTGCCGTCGGCTTCCTTGGTTTCGCCCATGGTGGTGTGGTTGTGGCCGGGCTGGTAGTGCACATCGAGCTTCTGGATGATGGGGTCTACATCCTCGCCCTTGTAGGCGCGCCGGGCTTTGTCGATATTCCACTTGACCATCTGGCTGTCGATGAACAGCGTGGTGTAGGCATTGCCGCGCCCGTCGAAGGCTGTGTGCAGCGGGCCAAGGCCAAGCTGGGGCTCTGCCACGACGCAGTCGCGCGGCTTGATCTTGTCGTCGAACAGATCGTCCAGGGTGCGCACGTCCAGTACGGTGACAGTGGGTGACAGCTTGCCGTTGAGCACCACGTGTATGCCGTCGGGCGCGGCATTGCATCCGTGCGGGGAATTGGGCACCGGGATGTAGCGGGTGTAGCGCGAGCCGTGCCTGCCATCCACGACCTTGACGCCATTGATTTCCTTGTAGTCGCCTGTCTTGATGGCTTCCTCGATACGGGCGATGTTGAACACCACGCACCAGTCCTGCTCATTGGCCGACGCCTCTTCCACCGTCAGGCCTTTTTCGGAGTTGTAGCAGGTGGCAAAGGAATACTTGCCCTGGTAATCGGCGTCGCCGTTGTCGAGGTTGCCGTCTACCATGACCTGCCAGGCAATCTGCATGGTGTCGCCGTCGATTGCAGTGTAGATGGCCCAGAAGTTTTCTTTCGGGTTGTCCGTCACCGTCCCGTCATTGACCAGCGGCGCGATGTGCTCGCCGTTGGCAAAGACGTAGCCTGTGCGCGGATACCGCTGCGGGCGCAGGCCGTGCACGCCATGTACATTGGGCAGTTCGATGATCTTGTCGGTCTTCATCACATCGCAGCGCACGCGGGCAACGCGGTTGTTCGCCTTGTCATTGATGAATACATAGCGGCCGTCGTACGTGCCGTCGGTGAACGACATATGCGGATGGTGGGCGTCGCCGTTCAGGAAGGTTTCGCCCTTGTCCTTCAGGTATTCCCTGGTTTGCGGCGTCAGGCCTTCGGTGAGGATCTTCTTGCTCTCATTGGTCAAGCCCCAGCCGGTGGCGCTGCAGCGGTTGAATATGGGGATGCGTACCAGTTCGCGCATCGATGGCAGCCCCAGGACGCGGATTTCGCCGGACTGGCCGCTCGAATTGAAGGCGTAGTATTCGTCCAGTTCACCGGGGGCAACATGGCCGCTCAGCCCGCCCTTGGCTTTGTCGTCGCGCGCGCTGGCGGTGGGCATGTGGGCGCCCGCCGCAAAACCGACTGCGCCTGACAGGGCTGCGGTGCCCAGGAAGCCGCGTCGGGTCATTCCGGTTTTGCCGGTTTTTTGTTCAGACATGGATAACTCCTAGAGTCAAAAGTCGTTTCCCATGCGGACCGTTCCGCAGGTTCACGAGGTAAGTTCGGGGTCCGCATGCCTGCGGACGGCCGGGGTAGGGGGACGCTTTCATGCGGCACCCTGATTGGGCTTGGGAACGTCGCGAGGCCGCACTGTGGGGCGGTTCGCCGATGCGTCATCGCGCGCGGGCTGATAGCGGGCCACGGTTTCTTCAATCGCTCCCGTGCCAGGCGGTGGAGAACGCCGGCGCTGACGCTTTGCGTTCTTCTGGATCAAGTGAGGGCACTTTGTGTCGTGGTGGTAAAGCATCTGGCAATGCAGGCACTGGATGCACTCGTTAGGGTTGATGTCACCCTCTGGGTTGATGGCCTGCACGGGACATTCATGGTTGCAGCGCTGGCAAGGGTTGCCGCAGTCGCTGTAGCGGCGCAGCCAGTTGAAGATGCGCAGGCGTGCCGGTATGGCCAGCGCGGCGCCCAGCGGGCACAGGTAGCGGCAATAGAAGCGCTCGATGAACAGGCCAGCCGCCAGCAGCAGGACGGCGAACAGTACAAATGGCCAGTGGCGCAGGAACTTCAGGATGATGGCCGTCTTGAAGGGCTCCACTTCCGCCAGCTGCTCTGCCAGTGAAAGTTCGTAGAAGGAAACGCCGAACAGCATGATGAAGATGATGTATTTGAGTGCCGACAGGCGTGTGTTCACGCCGTGAGGGACGCTGATCTGCTTTATGCCCAGCTTTTTCGCCAGCCTGTTGAGCAATTCCTGCAGCGAGCCGAATGGGCAGAGCCAGCCGCAGAAAGCGCCCCGGTTCCAGAAGACCAGCGAAATCGCGGTGGCGCACCAGAGCAGGAACACCACCGGATCCATCAGGAAATATTCCCAGCGGAAATCCGTGCGCAGCGCGCTGAAGAACGTGAGCACATTCACGACCGAGAGCTGCGCCTGGCTGTACCAGCCCAGCCAGACCAGGGTGAACGTCAGGAAGGCCAGCCGGAAGCGGTCATAGAACACCGGGCGCTTGACCAACTGGTCCTGGAAGAAGAAGACCCCCATGAGCAGCAGCAGCGCGGCGACGACCGCAGCCACCTGCCCTGTCTTGGCACGCCAGATCTGTTTCCAGAGCGCTGGCGCCTCTTGTGGGTCATAGCTTTCGGCGGCGGGCTGGCCTGAGCTTGCGCCGCCGGCCGCCTGACCGGGCTGGGCAGCCCCGGCGCCCGCACCGGCGCCAGCGGGGGCGCTTGCGCCATCCGGCTGCGCGGAGGCCGCGACACCCCCGCCTTCGGCCGAATCTGCCGCCATGGGTATTTTTCGGGTATAGGACTCGGGCAGGGCGTAGTTCAGGTCGAAGGTCACAAATGCCTTTTCCTTGACGCTGATGACCCGCTGCACCATGAGTTGCAGCCGCCAGGGGGCGACGGGATCCAGTGTGGCGCCATCGGGCACGACGTAGAGCGCTATTTCGGAAAAATGCGGCGCGCCCGCTGCGGCAAGGCTGGCCAGCCGCTGGTGGTTGCGGTCGGTGAAGCGGAAGCTGTTCTCTTCCTGGATCACTTCAATGCGGTCAAAAATGCCGCCGCGCACATAGCCTGAGCCCTTGAACGAATAGGGGCCGTTGCCTGCCACCAGTATCGCCTGCTGGCCCGGCGCCAGCCTGTCGCGCAGGCGCTGCCAGAGAACGTCGCCCAGCAGGCTGCGGCCTATCGACGGCACGCTGACCAAGGCTGCGTAGAGATCTATGACCTGATCATCGGGCTCGCCCGGCTCGGGGTGTTCGATCGCACCCTGGCGGCCTGTGTCTTCGAAGGTTTTGTTGACCTGGCCGACTGTCAGGTGCAGGTTGGCGACGGCGCCGCTGGCAAGCAGTTCTTCCCACGGCTGCACCTCGTCCCTGGCGGTGTCGACCACGCGCCGTTCCGTCGGGCCGGCCGCGGGGCTTCCAGCCTCCTTGGCGCCAGAGCCATAGGCCCGGGCCACGGCGGTGGAAGCCCGCGTGATGCTGTCTCCGATGACCATCATGGTCACGGTCGCGCCGCTTACGATGTCCACAGGCGTGGCGCTGCCCGGGCGCGGCGGCGCCTGCAGGAAGTTAAGCCCCACATAGCCCTGGATGAAGTGCTGGACCTTGGATTCGGGAATGCCGATCAGCACAATGGGTTCGTGGTGTTCGACCAGCTTGGCGCCCACGATAAGGCCATCATCGGCCATGGCGACCAGCGTGTCGATCGGCTTGCTGGAGTAGCCGCGCGTATTGACAATGTCCGTGGTCAGGAACACCCGGCCCAGAGGCTTGTCGCCCGCATATACGCGCGCCACGGGCGGCTTTCCTTCCACAGGTCCATAGCGGTCCGCGCCGGGAAAAATCTCGGCGGGAGCGATCTTGGCCAGAAAGTCGGGCAGGCGCTGGGCATGCGCCTGTCCGACAGACAGCATACAGGCCAGGCACAACAGCAGAAACAGCCGGCGCCAGGGTTGGCTCAACTGTGGTACGACGTGGATAAGGGGAAGCATGCGGAGCTCAACGTGACAACGGACAACACTGGAGCCATGCTAGCGGGGGCGCCTGCGCCGCAAGTTGATGCAGCGCAAGTGTGGCCGCGTTGATATGTGCCCGTCCCCGTGTTTATTGCGCCAGAACAAACAACAAGCCGATTCTTTTCCTCAGGCGCTGTCCCTTGACGGGAATCAAGGGCGGTAGGGTGCTGCAGGTATATAACGGAAACCATGAAAGGCCGGGCCAGGCGGGCTGGCCTGTGCCATCAAGGAATCATTCATGCTGTGCGAAAAAAACAGAGTCGACTGGGATCCACGCTCTACCGAGGTGCTGGACAACCAGATCGCGGCCTATGACGAAATGCGCGCCAGGTGCCCGGTCGCCCATAGCGACTATCTTGGCTGGTCGGTGTTCCGCCACGAGGATGCCCTGCGCATCCTTCATGACCACGACACGTTCAGCAATCAGGTATCGCGGCATGTGTCGGTGCCCAACGGCATGGATCCGCCAGAGCACACCGCCTTTCGCACACTCATCGAGCCTTATTTCGGCCCCGCCCGGCTCGCGCGTTTCGAGCCCGTATGCCGGGAGATTGCGCGGGATATGGTGCGCGCTTTGCCGCAGTCGGAAGAGTTCGAGCTCATGGATACATTTGCCAGGCCATACGCAGTGGCTACGCAGGGAGCGTATATGGGGTGGCCATCCTGTCTGCGCCAGCCGCTGCGCGACTGGGTGCGCCGGCAGCAGGCCGCGACCCTGGCCGGCGATCGCGAGGCGCTGGCCGCGGCGGCCAGCGAGTTCGACGGCTACGTCCGCAGGCTGATTGCCCTGCGCCGGCAGCCGGGCACGGCGCCGGCGCAGGACGATGTGCTGGCGCAGCTGATGTCGGAGTCGGTGTGCGGGCGCGCACTCAGGGAAGACGAGATTGTCAGCATCGTGCGCAACTGGACGGTGGGCGAACTCGGCACGATGGCCGCATCCGTGGGCATTATCGTGCATTTCCTGGCTACGCGCCCCGATGTCCAGGCGCTGCTGCGGGCCGAGCCTGGCCACCTGCCGGCAGCCATCGATGAAATACTGCGCATCCATGCCCCCCTCATCGCCAACCGGCGCGTCGCCACGCGCGCCGTGGAGGTGGCCGGGCAGCCCATGGAGGAGGGCGAACGCCTGACCATCCTGTGGGCTTCGGCCAACCGCGACGAGGCCGTGTTTGACGATCCCGACGAATTCCGCCTGGACAGGGACCCCTCCCTGAACCTGCTGTATGGCGCCGGCATACACGTCTGCCCCGGCGCGGGCCTGGCGCGCCTCGAGCTGCGCATCGTGGCAGAGGAAATCCTGGTGCGCAGCACTCGCATCCGCCTGGGCTCGAAACGCGAGGCCATCCGCGCCGTCTACCCCGCCAGCGGTTTTTCCGAGCTGCCGGTGCTTGTCGAATAGGCATCGCTTTGCCGGACGAACAGGTCTGCGCCGCGGCCAAACGCCGCGAATATGTTGCTTTTTGCGTGTAAGGTCCAGACACTACAGGAAAAATTCCAATTTTCTGCTAGAATGTACGGCTTTACAGCTATATTGTTTTTGTCATGCGTCAGCCTTGACTGGCAATAGTAGCGGCACATTTTCGAATGCGTCTTGCAGTATGGGCAGGGTCGAGGCGGCGCGCGCAGCGGTATGCGCGGGCGTGCGCGACGCTTGCCAGGCAAGGGGCGACAACAGTGGGCTGGGGCGTACAGCCCATTTTTTTTGGATTTTATGGCGGATATCTTTTCTTTGACACAGCAGGCGCTGGCCGGCACGGACATCGAGCTGGTCGACGTCGAGCGCGCGCCGCTCGGGCTGCTGCGTGTCACGATTGATCGTCCCGACGGGGTCAGGATCGAAGACTGCGAACAGGTTTCGCGGCAGCTGTCGCGGGTGTTCGAGGTCGAAAACATTGATTACAAGCGCCTGGAGGTCGGCTCGCCCGGCACCGACAGGCCGCTCAGGCGTATTGCGGATTTCATCCGTTTTTCCGGCGAGCGAGTCGAGATCAAGCTGCGCTCGGCGGTCGAAAACCGCAAGGTTTTCGTCGGCGTGCTGCATGCTCCCGAGGGCGCGCAGGCCGATGGCGCTCAGTCGCCACAATTCAGGCTTGAGCTGGAAGATGCGCAGGGCGAGGGCAAGGTGCTTGATTTCGTCTTTGAAGATGTCGATCGTGCCAAACTGGATCCAATTCTCGATTTCAAGGGTAGGAAGCGATGAGTCGCGAAATTCTTTTGCTGGTTGACGCCTTAGCGCGTGAGAAAAACGTTGAGCGCGAAGTGGTGTTTGGCGCCCTGGAGAGCGCCCTGGCCTCAGCCATGAAAAAGCGCTTCAAGGAAGACGCGGATATCCGCGTGACCATAGACCGCGATACCGGCGAGCATGAAGGCTATCGCCGCTGGCAGGTCGTGCCCGACGAAGCCGGCTTGCAGGAGCCCGATCAGCAGGAACTCTATTCCGACGCCCAGGAAATAGCCCCCGGCATCGAGGTCGGAGAATATATCGAAGAGCCGCTGGAACCCGAGGAATTCGGCCGCATCGGAGCCCAGGCTGCCAAGCAGGCCATCCTGCAGAAGATCCGTGATGCCGAGCGTGAGCAGGTGCTGAACGATTTCCTCGAGCGCGGGGAAAACATCGTGTCCGGCACGGTCAAGCGCATGGACAAGGGCGATGCCATTATCGAGACAGGCAAGATCGAGGCCCGGCTGCCCCGCAACGAAATGATCCCCAAGGAAAACATCCGCGTGGGCGATCGTGTGCGCGCCTGGGTGCTCAAGGTCGACCATGCCGCGCGCGGCCAGCAGGTCATCCTGTCGCGCACGGCGCCTGAGTTCATACGCCAGCTGTTTGAGAACGAGGTGCCTGAAATCGAACAGGGCCTGCTCGAAATCAAGGCTGCCGCGCGCGATCCCGGCGTGCGGGCCAAGATCGCCGTCGTCGCCTACGACAAGCGCATCGACCCTATCGGTACCTGCGTGGGTATGCGCGGCTCGCGGGTTACCGCGGTGCGCAATGAGCTGGGCGGCGAGCAGGTCGATATCGTGCTGTGGGCGGAAGACCCCGCCGAATTCGTCATCGGCGCGCTGGCGCCGGCCAACGTGGAATCCATCGTGGTCGACGAAGACAAGCACGCGATGGACGTGGTTGTCGATGCCGAGAACCTGCCCAAAGCCATTGGCGCCCGTGGCCAGAACGTGCGCCTGGCGTCCGAGCTGACCGGCTGGCAGATCAATATCATGACGCCGGAAGAGAACCAGAACCGGCAGGAAGAAGAGCGTTCGGCCTTGCGCCAGGCCTTCATCACCAAGCTGGATGTCGATGAGGAAGTCGCTGATATCCTGATTGATGAGGGCTTTACGGGAATCGAGGAAATTGCTTACGTGCCCATGCAGGAGCTGCTCGAGATCGAGGCCTTCGACGAAGACACGATCAACGAGCTGCGCGCCCGCGCCCGCAATGCGCTGCTCACCGAGGCGATCGCCCAGGAAGAGCGTGCCCAGTCGGTGGCCCAGGATCTGCTCGAGGTCGAAGGCATGACGCCTGAGCTGATCGCAAAGCTGGCCGAGAACGAGGTGCTTACGCTTGATGACCTGGCCGAGCTGGCAACCGACGAGCTGTCCGAGATTTCGGGCCTGTCGGCAGACGAGGCCAGCCAGATGATCATGCGTGCCCGGGCCCACTGGTTTGACGACGAGGCCTGACCATATGAACATATGAGTCAGGGTGTGTTTATTGAAAAGTAGCTGAGAAAGCAAGAGAGAGTCGAATGCCAAGTAACACCGTCGCCCAGTTCGCTGTTGAACTGAAAATGCCTGCGAACGCGCTGCTGGAGCAGCTGCGTGGCGCTGGCGTTGAACTCAAGTCGGTGGACGATGTCGTCACCGACGCGGACAAGGCGAAACTACTTGATTCGTTGCGTCGCGCTCATGGCGGAAACGAGGGCAAGAAAATAACACTGACCCGCCGCCAGACATCCGAGATCCGGCAGGCCGATGGGTCGGGCCGTTCGCGCACGATCCAGGTGGAGGTGCGCAAGAAGCGCGTATTCGTCAAGCGGGATCCCGCCGAGCTGGCGGCGGAAGCCAAGGCTCAGGCGGAAGCTGAAGCCGAGGCCGCGCTCGCTGCCCAGGCCGGGGCGCCTGAGCAGGCGGCGCAATCTGCTGTCGAGCAGCCGGCTGCGCAGGACAACGCGCCGGCCGAGGCTGTCGAGTCCGCTGTCCAGCCTGAGCAGGCTGTTTCCGAGGCCGCATCGCAGGATGCCGCGCCCGTCGACAGCACCGAGCAGCCGGTACAGGCGGAACCCGAAGCGCAGCAGCCCATCGTCGAACCCGTGGCCCAGCCGCCGGAGCAGGCGCAAGCCGTCGAGCCCGCAGCGCAAGCTGCACAGCAGCCAGATGCGGCTGCCGAGACGCCGCCGGCCGAAGCCCCTGCCCAGGAGACGGCCGAGGCACAGCCTCCCGTTGGCGAGCAAGCGCCAGTCGTCTCCGAAGAGGCGGCGCCGGCCGAAGCCAAGCCGGCGGAGGCTGCGAAGCAGCAGGATGTCGCGGCGGCGAAGAAACCCGCTGAAAGCGACGAGGCACGGCCCGCTCGCGATGCCGGCGCACCGGCGCGCGCTCCGGCGCGCGCGGCTGCCCGCCGCCCGTCGCCCGCCGCCGATTCGACACGCACCGTGGATCCCGAGCGTGAACGTGCCCGCCGCGCCGCCGAGGCGGAAGCAGCCGCGCTGCGTGAAATGCTTCACCGGCCGCGCAAGGTGCTCAAGGCGCCCGAGCCCGAGCAAGGCATTTCCGGCACGCTGCACAAGCCTGCCGGCGCCAAGGGCAAGAAAGACGCCAAGGCCGGCGACGTCAAGAAGGTCATCAAGACAGCCGAGGTCTCCTCTTCCTGGACGGACGACAGCGGCCGCAAGAAGCCTGCCGCCAAGCCGGATGCAGCGCCTTCCGCGCCCAGCCGCGACGGCTGGCGCGCCGGCGGAAAGGCAGGAAAGGGCGGCAAGGGCGGACGAGGCCGTGGCCGCAATGCCCAGCCCGAGCGCAAGGAAGTTCAGCCTGTCGAGTTCATCTCGCGCGAAGTCCATGTCCCCGAAACGATTTCCGTCGCCGATCTTGCGCACAAGATGTCCATCAAGGCCTCCGAGGTCATCAAGCATCTGATGAAACTGGGCCAGATGGTTACCATCAACCAGGTGCTGGATCAGGAAACCGCCATGATTGTGGTCGAAGAGCTGGGCCACACCGCGATCGCCGCCAAGCTGGATGATCCCGAAGCCTTCCTCGACACGGTCGAGGCGGAAGAGGCAGAGGCCCTGCCGCGCGCGCCGGTCGTGACCGTCATGGGCCACGTCGACCACGGCAAGACCTCGCTGCTGGACTACATCCGGCGCACCAAGGTTGCCTCGGGCGAAGCCGGCGGCATTACCCAGCATATCGGCGCCTACAACGTCAAGACAGACCGGGGCATGGTCACCTTCCTGGATACCCCGGGTCACGAGGCCTTCACGGCCATGCGTGCCCGAGGCTCCAAGGCAACCGACATCGTCATACTTGTGGTGGCATCGGACGACGGCGTGATGCCGCAAACCAAGGAAGCCATCCACCATGCCAAGGCTGCCAATGCGCCGCTGGTGGTTGCCATCACCAAGATCGACAAGCCCGAGGGCAACCCGGAGCGTGTCAAGCAGGAGCTGGTGGCCGAGGAGGTCGTGCCTGAAGAATACGGTGGCGACGTGCCATTCATCGGTGTTTCCGCCAAGACGGGCGAGGGTATCGATGAGCTGCTTGAAAACGTCCTGCTGCAGGCTGAAATTCTCGAGCTCAAGGCGCCTGTCGATGCGCCTGCCAAGGGCATCGTCATCGAAGCCCGCCTGGACAAGGGCCGCGGCCCGGTTGCAACGGTGCTGGTGCAGAGCGGCACGCTGTCACGCGGCGACGCCATCCTGGCCGGCGCCAGCTATGGGCGCGTGCGTGCCATGCTCAACGAGAATGGCAAGCCGGTCACTTCGGCAGGGCCCTCCATTCCGGTGGAGATCCAGGGCCTGACCGAGGTTCCCGCCGCCGGCGACGAGGTCATTGCGATGGCTGATGAGCGCAAGGCGCGTGAAATCGCACTGTTCCGCCAGGGCAAGTTCCGCGATGTCAAGCTGGCCAAGCAGCAGGCAGCCAAGCTCGAGTCCATGTTCGACAACATCGGCGAGGGTGTGCAGACGCTGGCGCTCATCGTCAAGACCGACGTTCAGGGTTCGCAGGAAGCGCTGGTTTCCTCCTTGCTCAAGCTGTCCACCGACGAAGTCCGCGTGCAGGTCGTGCATGCTGCGGTCGGGGGCATTTCCGAAAGCGACATCAACCTGGCGATTGCCTCGCATGCGGTGGTGATCGGCTTCAATGTGCGCGCCGAGCAGAGCGCCAAGAAGCTTGCCGAGCACAATGGCATTGACCTTCGCTACTACAACATCATCTACGATGCTGTGGACGAGGTGCGCAACGCCCTGTCCGGCATGCTGGCCCCTGAGAAGCGCGAGGAAGTCACAGGCATGGCGGAAATCCGCGAGGTGTTCCACGTTTCGCGTGTGGGCAACATCGCCGGCTGCATGGTTACCGATGGTTTTGTGCGTCGCGATGCGCAGGTGCGCCTGTTGCGCAACCATGTGGTGCAATGGACGGGCCATCTCGAGTCTCTGCGCCGCTTCAAGGATGACGTCAAGGAAGTCAAGTCAGGCTTCGATTGCGGTATCACGCTCAGGGGCAACAACGATATCGAGATCGGCGATCAGCTCGAATTCTTCGAGATCAAAGAGATTGCCCGGACGCTATAGCCATGGGTCGCCACAAGTCCAAGCCCAATCCCGGGCGCAATACCCGCCTGGCCGACCAGATCCAGAAAGATCTGGCCGGCCTGATCCAGCGCGAGATCGATATCTCGCGCGCGGGTCTTATTACCCTGACCGGCGTGGAGCTTTCGGCTGACTACGCTCATGCCAAGGTGTATTTCACCGTCATGGGCGCGACGCCGGAGGCCGCCACATCGGCATTGGCAGAGAAGGCCGGCTGGCTGCATTCGCTGCTGTTCAAGCTGTTGCATATCCATACTGTTCCCACGCTGCGCTTCATTCACGATGACCAGCTTGCACGCGGCATCGAACTGTCGCAGCTGATCGACCGGGCCAATCGCCCCGCCGGACAACCTTTCACGCCCTCGGAACCCGAGGACCCCGACGAACAGCCCTGAGCGGCTGTCGTTTCTGCAAGGATTCACGAACGATGGCTTCCCGACGCGGGCAGATGCTCGACGGAGTCCTGTTGCTGGACAAACCAGAAGGCTTGTCCAGCAACCACGCCCTGCAGCGCGCCAAGCGGGCATTGGATGCCCGCAAGGCGGGCCATACCGGCACGCTTGATCCGTTTGCAACGGGCCTGCTTGTCTGCTGCCTGGGGCGCGCCACGAAGATATCCGGGCAGATGCTCGAGGCGGATAAGGCCTATGTCGCCACCCTGCGTTTTGGCGAGGAGACCGACTCAGGCGATCTCACCGGCCATGTTGTGGCCAGCGCGGGCACGGAATTTGCAGGCGTGGATCGTGGCGCGCTCGAGGATGTGCTGGAAGGCTTTCGCGGCGAGATCGAGCAGATTCCTCCCATGTACTCAGCGCTCAAGCGCGATGGCAAGCCGCTGTACGAATACGCCCGCCAGGGCGTGGAACTTGACCGGCCGCCTCGCCGCGTCGTCATCCATCGCCTGGCGCTGCTGCGCGTGCAGGGCATGGAAGCGGACATAGACGTGCACTGCAGCAAAGGCACCTATATCCGGACACTGGCGCAGGACATCGGGCGGGCACTGGGGTGCCGTGCTCATCTGACCGCATTGCGGCGTACCCAGGTGGGGCCGTTCCGCATCGAGCAGGCCATTGGCCTGGAAACGCTGCAGTCCATGGCCGACCCGGCGTCGGTACTGGTCAAGCTTGACGATCTGCCGCCCGGCCTGTTGCCGGTCAAGAGCCAGAACCCTGTCCGCGAGCCAAGGCCGCCGGACGCCGGACGAGAAGCCCGCCGCCTGGATGGCGCCGGAGTCGCCCCGGATACTGGCGATGCAACCCTGCCGCGGGATGCGGCGCAAGATCACAAACAAAAGGATGAATTATGAATCGCGCTTTGCGCAATGTGGCGATCATCGCCCACGTCGATCACGGCAAGACCACGCTGGTGGATCAACTGCTGCGCCAGTCCGGTACCTTCCGCGACAACCAGCAGATCGCCGAACGGGTCATGGACTCGGGCGATATCGAAAAAGAACGCGGCATCACCATTCTGGCCAAGAACTGTGCTGTCGAATATGAAGGCACGCACATCAATATCATCGATACGCCGGGACACGCCGACTTCGGCGGCGAGGTGGAGCGTGTGCTGTCCATGGTCGATGGCGTGGTGCTGCTCGTCGATGCAGTGGAAGGCCCCATGCCCCAGACCCGCTTCGTCACGAAGAAGGCGCTGGCCCTGGGCCTCAAGCCCATCGTGGTGGTCAACAAGATCGATCGCCCCGGCGCCCGTCCAGACTTCGTCATCAATGCCACTTTTGACCTTTTCGACAAGCTGGGCGCCACTGAAGAGCAGCTCGACTTCCCCGTCATCTACGCATCCGGCCTGGCAGGCTATGCCGGGCTGACTGACGACGTGAGATCGGGCGATATGCGCCCGCTCTTTGAGGCTATTCTCAAGCACGTTCCCCAGCGCGAGGATGATCCGGACGGCCCGCTCCAGATGCAGGTGATTTCGCTGGACTACAGCAGCTATGTCGGCAAGATCGGTGTGGGCCGCATCAACCGCGGCCGCCTGCGCGCCGGGCAGGATGTGGTGATCAAGTTCGGCCCCGAGGGAGATCCCATCAAGGGCCGTGTCAACCAGGTGCTGAAGTTTCACGGCCTGGATCGCATGCTGGTCGATGAAGCCCAGGCGGGCGACATCGTGCTGATCAACGGCATAGAAGAAGTGGGCATAGGCTGCACGATCATGGATCCTGCCAATCCCGAACCGCTGCCGCTGCTGCGCATCGACGAACCTACCTTGACCATGAACTTCATGGTCAATACATCCCCGCTGGCTGGCCGCGAAGGCAAATTCGTTACCAGCCGCCAGCTGCGTGACCGCCTGGAGCGCGAACTCAAGTCCAATGTCGCCCTGCGGGTCAAGGACACGGACGACGATACGGTATTCGAGGTCAGCGGTCGGGGCGAGCTGCACCTGACCATTTTGGTCGAGAATATGCGCCGCGAAGGCTATGAGCTGGCGGTGTCCCGCCCGCGTGTGGTGTTCAAGGAAGAGAATGGCGTCAAGCTCGAACCCTACGAGCTGCTTACCGTAGATCTTGAGGATGGACATCAGGGCGGCGTCATGGAAGAGCTGGGCCGTCGCAAAGGCGATCTGCTGGACATGCAGCCGGATGGCCGTGGCCGCACCCGCCTGGAATATCGCATTCCGGCCCGGGGCTTGATTGGCTTCCAGAGCGAGTTCCTGACCCTTACGCGTGGAACGGGCCTGATGAGCCATATTTTCGATGACTATGCTCCCATGCGCGAAGGCGGTGTGGGCGAGCGCCGCAACGGCGTCCTGATCAGCCAGGACGATGGCGGTGCCGTGGCCTATGCCCTGTGGAAGCTGCAGGATCGTGGCCGCATGTTTGTGTCGCCCCAGGATCCGCTGTACGAAGGCATGATCATCGGCATACACAGCCGCGACAATGACCTGGTGGTCAACCCCATCAAGGAAAAGAAGCTGACCAACGTGCGCGCTTCGGGCAAGGATGAGCACATCGATCTGATCACGCCCATTCAGCTGACGCTGGAATACGCGGTGGAGTTCATCAATGACGACGAGCTGGTTGAGGTCACACCCAAATCGATACGTCTGCGCAAGCGCTACCTGCAGGAACACGAGCGTCGCCGCATGGCCCGCGAAGGCGCCTAGAAGATCCGGCTGACCTCTACCTGTAGCTGACGTTTGTGCCAGCCATGCAACGGGTCATTGCTGCGTGTGCGCTGCAGAGACAGTGTCAGGCGCGGGGTGAAACCGGCATGGCTGATGCTCCGGTGCCAGACCGATGCGGAGGCGCTCAGCATATGATCACGCCTGCTGTCGCCGCCGCTCAGTAGCGTAGGCCCCTGATATCGTCGCGTGCCCGCGTTGAACTGGATGCTGAGCCCAGGACCCGCTGGCCATAGCCTGGCCCAGGCCGCGCGAACATTGTAGAAATGTGAGCTGTCCGAGGGGTGGCGTGTTCCCCATTCGCGATAGGCATCCACACCGATCAGGGCATGCTGGGCGGCATCGGGTCTGTAGACAAGCGTAAGGCTGGCCAGGTGATTGCGATTGTCGAGATAGGCGCGCGCATTATGTTTCTGCCGCCCGGCTTCGATAGCCACAAGGCTTTGCAGCGATGGCGTCCACCACCGATCCCATTGGGCGCGCAGGCCCGCAGTGTGCGAATAGGCGTGGCTGCCTACCAGCCGATATTCAACGAAAGGAGTCAGATGCAGGCTGCGCTTCAGGTTGGTGTGGCCTGGGCCCAGGGCCAGCCTGAATGTCATGTCGCGATAGTTGTGCAGACGGAGGTAATGCTTGCCGTCCAGCCCCGCTGCGAACACCAGCGATCTTCCTCCAGCCAGGGGCCATAGCCTGGCGGCGCCGGCACGCCAGGCTATGCCATGGTCACCCTTGGGCGTCTCGAATATCCAGTTGCCCACATGGCGTCGACTTGGCGCATTGTTCACGTTCGCGTCATAAAACAGCCTGGCTCCCGCTTCCAGGGACCATGAGCCATACTGCCGGCCGCGGGCGGATTTCGCCAGTTGCTCCCGGGCGCGTGCATCGACAGCACGGACGTATGCAAGCACAAGCGGATCGGGGCGCGGCAGTTTTTCATAGACAGGCAGCAGTACTTGCATACCTGAAATATCGCCGGCACGTATGGCGGAGGCCATGGCATGCAGCAGCAGCGCGGGCTCGGCCAGCAAAGCCAGTTCGTCAACCTCTACGGCCTCTGTTGTGTCGGCAGCCGGCGCGGCCTGCGACAAGGCAGGTGCGGGCTGGGGCTCAGCAGGTCGATTGATCACAACCTGGCGGGTGGCGAGCCCATCGGCGAAAGGTGGGGGATGCATGAATGAGGCTGATGCGGCTTCCATGCACGGCAGGGCGCTGCCGACGAGGGCCGCGAAAAGGGCAGAAGTGAGTTTCATGATGGGTCGCAGGCCAACACCTTGGCCGGGCTGATGCGCGCAGCGGTAGCCGTCGCTGTGCGGCTACCGCCATGACGGCGTCAATATTTGATTTCCAGATTCAGCGCGTAATTGCGGCCTGGCGCGGCCAGGGCCAGATGGCTGATTTCGCCGAGATTGTTGTTCATCACGGTGCTGCTTGCCTGGCGCGCGGATTCCCACGTTATGTAACGGTAGTTGAAAACGTTGTAGGCGGCGGCGCGCAGCGTAATCATGTCGTTGAACCGGTAATAGGCATTCAGGTCAGTGACCATCCATTTGGGCGTCCGAAAGCCCGCCTTGCTGTCGTTCAGGTAGACCATGCCGCCTACGACCGCATTACCAGTCAGCTCGCTGGCCTTCTTGGCAGCCGAATAGGTGGTTCTGATGGCGGCTCCCCAGATGCTCGAGGGATGGTTGTATTCCAGCCCATAGACGATCCTCAACGGTTGCAGCATATCCAGTGAATAGCTCGATGCTGCCATATACCCTTCGGCACGAGGAGCCTGCCCACGTTGTTTGACATAGCTCAGGGTGAGCATCGCCTCCAGGCCCTGGGGAAGGCGAGCCCAGGCCTGATGCAGATCCAGGCTGCTTCTCAGATTGATGCCTTTGGTCTTGACAGACTGCAGGTTCAGATAGAGGCTGGTGTTCGGCAGATGGGAGTCGGGCAGGGGCACGCCCAGTTCGATGAGATTCCTGTATTCAGCAAGAAAGTACGAGGCGGACAGTTTTCCGTAGCGGCCATCCACATGCAGGCCCACTTCATGATTGCGGGATGTCTCAGGCTTGAGTTCGGGCTGGGCGGGGCGCGACATGCGCCGGTTGAAGGACGGGCCAAGCTGTTCGCCCACGCTGGGCACCCGGAATCCGGAGCTTGTCTTGTAGGCCAGGTCTATGGTGGGGGTCAGGTGGTGCACCACGCCGATATCCCACGAAAAATTCCGGTAGCTGCTGCCGTCCAGGCCCGTCCGTATAGGAGAGTCGTTGTGCTCGAATATGCCTTTGGCGGCCCTGAATTTATGTTGGTCATAACGCAGCCCCAGCCCAAGCAGCCAGGCGTCCGCAAGCCGTATGGTGTCGTTGACGGCGACAAAAAGATGCCGGCCCCGAATGGGCGGCGTGGCATAGCTGAGCTCGGTACTGTCGTACAGTTTGTGGATAAGGCCGTCTGCCTGGCTGTATTCGCTGTAGGCGTGGGCGCTGCGGTCGGTGTCGGACAGCATCGCGCGGCTGCGCTCCATGCCGGCATTGATCCACAAGGTGTGTTTATGCTGAAGGTCGAAGGACTTGCCCGCGGTAATGTCCGCCCGCGTCAGTTGTTGCGTAAAAAGCGTGTCGCCCAGATACATGCGCGTGCCAATGCGACCGGGCTCCGCACGGCAGGCTGAATCGGCCTTGGGATAGGGGGCGCACAGGAGATTGTGCACCTTGCTGCGGGTGTCGATCTGCTGCCTGTCCAGCCGGATGCGAAGATCGTCGACCAGCAGTTTGCGGTCTATCGGCGAGAAGCGGTATTCAATGCCTGATCTTTGATAGCGATGCCTGTCGTACACAAAGCGCGTGGGTGTGAAATACAGGCTCGCGGTATTGCCGCTCGTCACGAAAATATTATCCTGGCTGTTGTGCGAATATAAAGACCAGTAGTTTCGCTCGAACATATCGCGCAGATCGTAGCGCTGGCGTGTGTCTTCGTGCACGATGCCGGCGCGATGCCCGGGAGCCAGGTCGTAGTTGAGCTTGGCGAGCCAGGACGCGCTGCGATAGCGCATGGGGTTGGGCGCTTTGCGCTCCGGGCCAGACAGCTCCCGCGCGGAAAGCGTCTCGGTCACCTGCCCGGATGCGTCGGTACGATATCGCACGATCTCGGCGCTGGAATCGTAAATGTCTCTGTGCGGACGAATCTCGTGGCCCTTGCGTGCCGTATGCTGGACAAAGCCTTCCAGCGCGTCGGTCCGGAAACCCGTCCCCAGCGATTGCATCCAGCGTCCATCCTTGCTGCTGTAGCCGGTTTTGCTGCTGACACCCCATGGCTTGCCCGCATGCAGGAAATCGGACGGATCCTTGGTCTGCATCATGACGGCACCGCCCAGGGCCCCGCTGCCTGCCTGCACCGAGCTCGCTCCCTGGCTGATGTCAACAGCCTTGAGGTTCTCGTACTCAACCTCGTTCTTGGCCCCACTGGCCCTGCCTTGCCCTTTTCCGAAGGGGCCGGACTGCTGTCGTTGCAGTGTCTGCCCCTGGGCCATGCCATCAATCGTAACGGCTACCCGCTCCTTGTCCACACCCCGCATGGAGAAGCCGGTCGACGTGCCGCGGCCGCCGGATTCATTCACTGAAATGCCGGGATCATAGCGAAGCAGATCACGTATTCCCATGACCTGTTCCGCATCGAGGTCTTCACTGGTTTTTTCTATGCGTGCCAGACCAGTGGTGTCTTCGGGGCCCGCAGGCGCTTCGCCCTGGACAGTGATGGATTCAAGCTGACCGATGTCAGCCTCCCTGATTGACGCTGCGGCAAGAAGCGGCACACCGGACAGTGCCAGCATGGCCAGGCTCTTGTTGGCATAGTGGAAAGACAAGGATTTCATTGCTTTGTCGTGATCTGTTGCTTGGCACCGAAGACGCCGCCAAAACGTTGGTCTTCATTGATGAAATGGCCCGTCAGCTCGTTGGCCTCGGGCCCGTGAAAGGCGCCTCGCAGGCGCCCGCTGCCCCGGATGGTGGCGTCGCTCGCCATGTCCATGCCCTGGAGGTCGGAGGTCAGGGGATGCTTGATGGTTGCGGTGCCGTCAAAGCGATTGCCTTGAATACTGGCCTGGATGTCAATGGCATCCGCGCCCGATTTGCCTAGCAGCGCGCCAGTGAGCGTTCGCTGGTCGAAGTCGGCTGTAAACCGCGCGCCGTGCTCTGATGAGACGATATAGGCTTGCCCCGCGGGCGCGCGCCCGAAGCCTATCCACTGGCCACGATAGTTTGCCTGGCCGGAGGAGGGCATCTCGGCCCTGGGGGTAAGGCTGCCCTGGGCGAAATACAGGAGATTGGAGGCGTCGACTGCGTCCTGGCCGGCCTGCACGACGCCGAACTGCGCAAATTGCAGCTGCGGATCCGTGCAGCATGCATGGCCGTACTCTGTGCCCAGCTGCCGCAGATCGATATCTACGCCGTTGAAGCGCAGCACATGTATATTGCCGGAGTAATCGAGCGTACGGGCGGCCTCGAAAAGCCTGGCCTCCGGGCTGACGGACGGGGAGGCATCGGCTGGCAGGCCAATGGCAAGGCTTGCAGCCTCGCCTTCGACAATGTCGCTGGTTGTTTCCTGACGTGCCGCAAATACCCCCGCTGCCCCGCCCTGCCGGCCAGCCAGGCGTCCGGCAAGTTCGGCGGCGTGGGGGCCGAAAAAGCTCCCTGCCACCATCGCTTCTTCCTGGTTGTTGCTATAGTCGGCCGGTGTTGCCGTGCCGCTGAAGTTCGCACCGGAAATGTCGGCCTGCAGGGTATAGCCCTGCCAGCGCTCTCCGTTCTTGCCATCCAGCGAACCCTGAAGCTTGCGGCTGCCGAAATCCACGTCGAAGCTTGCACGGCTCGCGACCAGCATATTTCCCTGGTAGCCGTTCACATCGTCAAACGCTCTGGTAGCCAGTACGCGTTCCCAGTAGCCCTGATAAGTGGCTCGCCCCTGGACAGGCATGGCATCGGTTCTTGAAGAAGCTTTGTAGAAAATATTCGCGAGTGTCGGTGCGTAGGGATCGGACTCTTGCAGGGACGCCATGCCCACGCGTGTATAGTCGAATGTGGCGACCTTGAGGATGCTTCTGTCGTCGGATATGAGACGGTATCGGCCATTGTTGCCCTCGATGTATTCGCTGTAGTCTTGGGCGTCTGGCTTTGCCGCCCATGTGTCCGGATCTATGCTGATTCTTTCCGAGGCAGGCTGCGAGGCGCTGACAGTATCTGGATGGCGATGGTAGGTGACAGTAGAGAACCCCGCGTCATGCTCGGCGCCCATACGTGATGGGTCCAGAGATTGCGGGTCGCCGCTGGTGTGGATGATATATGGCTCGGCTGCCGTGAAGCCGTATTCAGGGATCGCTGTGGGCGGCGGCTGCACGACGCCTTCGATGTTTTTGTCTTCTTCGGTTGGGCCGGTGTCCCAGGTATTGATTTCCGTGCGTGGCGGCAGCGACTGGGTGTCGAAGCTGCCGCCGCCTGTGGCGCAGGCGGTGCAGAGCACTGCGGATAGAGGAAGTATGCAGGTTCGGGGAACGTGGATAGGCATTGGCGCAGCCAGTGATAGCAAAATATTAAATATTCTTTCGAATAAAAATCAAATAGGAATGATTTCTATTCTTAATGAAAGTATCCTGATTTTTGCTTGGAGCTGACGGCAAAACTGGCCTTTGTTCAGGCAATCCGTGGAAAATGGACGAAAAAATTGGCCTGAAAAGGCCGGAAGCAATATGGGGTGCAAGCGTGGCGCCGGAGAACCGGCGCCGGAAGTCGGTCGGCGAGGGCGCCTAGAGCACGAAAGGCTGGCCTGTGACCGGTGTCGTGGCGACTGCCATGTCCTGTTCGGCCATGATCCCTGCCTGCCAGGCCTTGCGTCCGCCATCGATGGCAAGCTTGAATGCCTCGGCCATCAGCACAGGGTCGTGAGCCTGCGACACAGCCGAATTGAGCAGCACGGCGTCAAACCCGAGCTCCATGGCCTGCATCGCATCCATGGGCGAACCAATGCCCGCGTCGACAACCAGCGGTACGTCCGTGATCCGGTCGCGCAAGGTGCGCAGCGCATAAGGGTTGATCAGCCCCTGGCCTGATCCGATCGGCGCGCCCCATGGCATCAGGATCCGGCAACCCGCGTCGAGCAGGCGCCGGCATGTCACCAGATCGTCGGTGCAATAGGGGAATACCTCGAAGCCCGCCTTCACAAGCTCAGTGGCGGCATGCACCAGTTCGAAGGGATCGGGCTGCAGGGTGTATTGGTCGCCTATCACCTCGAGCTTGATCCAGTTGGTGTCAAAAACCTCCCTCGCCATGTGGGCCAGTGCAATCGCCTCGGAAGCCGTATGGCAGCCAGCGGTATTCGGAAGTAAATGCGCGCCGCTTTGCTTGATCAGGCGGAAAAAGGATTGGCCGCCCGACTGCGGTGCGCCTGCCGACTGCGCCATCTGGCGCTTCAGCCCTACGGTGACCACTTGCGCGCCCGAGGCCACGATGGCCTGCTCAAGCACCATGGGCGACGGATATCCCGCCGTGCCCAGAAAAAATCGGCTTTCCAGCTCAACGCCGGCAATGGACCATGTCATTTCAGACTAGCCTCCGGTAATCGGTTCGAATGTAGTGATGGCGTCCTGGTTGCCCAGCACGACGCCGGCACGCGCCTGCCTGGCCACGTGGCGGCCATTCACAGCGCTTGCGATGGGCACGCCGGCCTCTATCGCTTCCGGGGCAAAGGCACGCATCGCATCTTCCAGGGTTGTGCCCTGCGCGATTTCGTGAGCCTGTCCGTTGAAAGATATCTTGATCGTACTCATGCAGCTGTGGCCCCGGTTTGGGGATCCGTGGTAAATGCCTGTGCAAGGGCTTGTTCGGCAATCGCCGGAGCGATCAGCCAGCCATGGCGGAACAGGCCGTTGATGCGTGTGAGGCCAGGTTCCTGCTCGATTCTGGGCAGGTTGTCGACCAGTGCGGGGCGCAGATTGGTTTCGCTGTGCACGATGCGGGCCTCGGAAAGCGCCGGCATCATGCTGTGCGCCGCAGCCAGTAATTCTACTGTGCTGCGCAGGGAAACGGGAGAGCGGTCCTCGCTTTCTATTTCGCTCGCGCCCACCACGATGATATCGCCGCGACGCGGCACGACATAGACCTTGTGGCGCGGATGCAGCAGCCGCACAGGGCGACCCAGGCGTACGCCCGGCGCATGCAGCCAGAAAATTTCGCCGCGCACGCCACGCACGTTCCGGCATGAGATTTCATTGCCCAGATCGGGCGCGTCGGGCAGGCGCTGGCCCAGCCCTCGCACATCGAATACGTGGTCGAATTCCCACGTCTGGCTGTCGGTTGCCAGCAGGCCGGATTCGATGCGTATGATGCGCTTCCCCCAGTTCCACTGGGCTGCGGCGGCCCCTTCGTACAGACCCTGCATGGTTTCGACGGAGTTCAGCAGGCCTTCGTGCGGCAGCATCCAGGCCATGGCAGGGCCACGGATGTCGGGTTCGAGCTGCGCCAATTCGCTCAAGGGCAGGCTCACAGGCAAATACGCCTGGGGCGCCTTCTGCGCCAGCAGGCTGACAGTGCGCTGGGCAGCGCCGTTGTCATGTCTATGGGCGAGCAGCAGGCTGCCTTCGCGCGAAAAAGAAACCTGGCCCGGCAGGGCGGGGATGATCTGAGACCAGAGATCCAGGGACCGTACGCCGTAATTGAAAACACCCATGTCGGCGCATTCCAGCTCGGCGGTGGGCGTGAGCATCCCCGCGGCCGTCCAGCCCGCGGCGCCTCTGCCCTGCGGACCTTCAGCAGGGTCGAATACACTGACATGATGCCCCTGCTGCGTGAGCAGATACGTGAGCAGGCGGCCCAGGGCACCGGCACCGGCAATCCCGATATTCATTTTTTTGTCCAACTGTTATAAAAAACGGTACAATTCATTCCTAATATTGGAATATAGAGCGATCATGGCTGCGCGTCCACAACAAATATCAAGTGAACTGAAGATCGATGGCAATACCCCAACGATGCGTCTCTTCGCCTTGCTGGAAGTCATTGCCCAGAAAGACCAGTATTTTTCGCTGCAGAGCCTGGTAGATGAGCTAGGCCTGCCCAAGCCCACGCTGCACCGCATGCTGCAGCAGCTCGAAGGCGCCGGCATGATCCAGCGCGACGGAGACGGGCGCCAGTACAGCACCGGCATGCGCCTGCGGCGCATGGCAGAGAACCTGCTGCTGAACAACACCGTGCATGGCGCGCGCCATGCGGTTTTGAGACAGCTGGTCGAAGAGGTGGGTGAAAGCTGCAATATAACCACATGCTCAGGTGATGAAGTATTGTATCTCGACCGGGTCGAGACCCTGGCTCCGCTGCGCTTCTACCTGCATCCGGGCTCGCGCGTGCCGCTGCATTGCTCCGCCAGCGGCAAGCTGTTCCTGGCCCAGATGACGCCTTCGCAGCGCCGGCGGCTGCTGACGCATGCGCAATTGGGCAAGTTCACCGAGAAGACACTGATTACGCCTGAGCAGATGGAGGCGGAGATCGAGCGGGTGCGGCGCGACGGCTATGCCATCGACGATGAGGAGTTCCTTCCCGGCCTGTTGTGCGTTGCCGTGCTCGTGCCAGTGTCCGAGGGTAAATCGAACATGGCTGTGGCGATCCAGTCTCCGATCATGCGCATGACGGCTGAGAAGTCCCTGCAATGCCTGCCCGCCCTGCAGCGCGCCGCCCAGGCGCTGGCGCAGATAGAGGCGGCCAACCACCCGTAACAGAACTGTCGAACGAGAGGTACCATCATGACCCCAGGAAACAACATGAATGCGGCAAGGCAAGGCGATGCGCCTGGCGCTGGCGGCCCGGGGGCGAGCGGCCTCGTCCTGGCCGAGGACATGCGCCAGGTGCCGGTTCGCAGCGTGTTCGGCCTGGACACGGACCTGCAGGTGCCGGCCTTTGTCGAGCGCGATGAGCATGTACCGGAAATCGATGAAGCCTACCGTTTCAATCACGACGTGACGCTGGCGGTGCTCGCCGGTTTTTCACGCAACCGCCGCGTCATGGTGCAGGGCCTGCATGGCACTGGAAAGTCCACCCATATCGAGCAGATCGCCGCCCGCCTGAACTGGCCCTGCGTGCGTGTCAACCTGGATGGCCATATCAGCCGCCTGGATCTGGTCGGGCGCGATGCAATCGTGCTGCGCGACGGACTGCAGGTCACGGAATTCCAGGAAGGCATAATCCCCTGGGCCCTGCAGCGCCCGGTGGCGCTGATTCTGGATGAATACGACGCGGGGCGGCCTGATGTCATGTTCGTGATCCAGCGCATCCTGGAGCGCGATGGCCGCTTCACGCTGCTGGACCAGAACCGCGTCATCACGCCGCATGCGGGGTTCCGGCTGTTCGCCACGTCAAATACGCTGGGCCTGGGCAATGCGTCCGGGCTATACCAGGGCACGCAGCTGCTCAACCATGCCCAGCTTGACCGCTGGAACATTGTCGCCACGCTCAATTATCTCGACCCCGCCGATGAACTGGAAATCGTTGCGGCGCGCGTGCCTGAAATGGCCAATGCGCGGGGCCGCGAGCTGCTGCAGGCAATGATCAGCGTGGCCAGCCTGACCCGCAAGGGGTTCGAGGTTGGCGATCTGTCTACGCTGATGTCGCCACGCACAGTCATTACCTGGGCAGAGAACCTGCAGATCTTCGGCGATGTTGGCCAGGCGTTCCGTCTTTCGTTCCTGAACAAATGCGATGAGGCCGAACGCGCCATCGTCGCCGAGTATTTCCAGCGCTGCTTCGGGCAGGAGCTCGCCGGCCCCATGCGCGCGGCGGGCTGACGCCATGCAGGCGGTCCAGGCCTGGCAGCGGCGCCAGCATTCCGAAGAACTTGCCGTCGCGGCGATGCGGGCGCTTACCGGCCGGCCTCAGCTGCATTTTGAAGGCGGGCGCCTGTATGACGGCGATTTGCAGCTGCCCGATCGCGCGCCTCATCTCCTGCTGCAGCCTGGCCTGGATGCGTTGGCGGCCTATCGTGGCGTGACGGACAGCCTCGCCCTGCGATTGCGCTATTCGGATGCGTCACTGCACCAGCGCCTGATGCCCGAACCGCCCGTGGAGCGCCTGATATTCGAATGGCTGGAGCAGCTGCGTGTGGAGTCGCTGGCGCCGAGCGGCATGCCAGGCCTTTGCCAGAACGTGCGGCAACGTTACCGGGACTGGTCGGCTGCCTTCCTGGATTCGGGAGCGGCTGAATCCAGCCTGGGCATCCTGCTGTTCACTTTTTCCCAGATGGCATGGAGCCGCCTGATGGCCTTGCCCTTGCCCGAGCATGTGGAGGATCTGCTGGAGCCTACGCGCGCGGCGCTTGGGCCCGCATTGGGCGCAAGCCTGGCGGGCATGCGCCGCAGCCGCGAGGATCAGGAAACGTTTGCGGCGCACGCCTTGCGTATTGCGCGCGAGATTGCCTTGCGGGTGCAGGCGGAATACGACGATGAGCCACGTTCGCGAGGCGTGCGGCACGGCAGCTTCGCGCTGTCGCTTGAGCTCGAGTCCGATGGCAAGGAAGCCTTCCAGACGGCCCAAGGCGGCGAAAGCCTGCTTTTCCGTGCGAGCCAGGGCCGCTATCGCGTCTATACCCGGCAGTTCGATGTCGAGCAGGATGCTGGCAGCCTGGTCAGGAAGGGGCTGCTCGCGGAGTATCGCCAGGAGCTGGACGAGCGGCTTGCCAGCCAGGGTATGAATGTCGGCAGGCTGGCGCGCGCGCTCCGGGCGGTGCTGGCCAGACCGGAGCGTGATGGCTGGCTGTTCGGCCAGGAAGAGGGGGTGATCGACGGCAGGCGTCTGTCGCAACTGGTCAGCTCGCCCACCGAGCGCCGGTTGTTTCTGCAGGACCGTCATGTGCCGGTATCCGATTGCGCCGTTGCCTTTCTGGTCGACTGCTCCGGCTCGATGAAGCAATACGGCGCGCAGCTTGCGCTCATGCTGGATATTTTCATGCGTGCTTTTGAGCAGGCGGGGGTGTCCACGGAGATCCTGGGCTTCACGACACGCAGCTGGAATGGCGGAAGGGCGCGGCGCGCATGGTTCGCGCAAGGCAGGCCGGCGGCGCCGGGACGGCTGAACGAGCTGTGCCATCTGGTGTTCAAAGATGCCGATACGCACTGGCGCCGGGCGCGCACCGGCATTTGCGCGTTGATGAAGCCGGATCTGTTTCGCGAGGGTATTGATGGCGAGGCGGTACTCTGGGCCAGCCAGCGGCTGCTGGAGCGTCAGCGCCAGCGGCGCCTGCTGGTAGTCATTTCCGATGGCTGCCCGATGGACAGCGCTACCAACCTGGCCAATGATGCCTTCTATCTCGACAATCACCTGAAGGCGGTTGTGCGCCAGTGCTGGCGTGAAAAAGGCGTGGAAGTGCTGGGCATGGGCGTGGGCCTGGATCTGAGTCCCTATTATCCCAGGTCGCTTGCGGTGAATCTGGACGATGGATTGGATAATGCGGTGTTTGATGCCTTCTTGCGCCTACTGGCGCATCGCGCCCCGCCCGCACCGGTGAGCCGGCGTCCAGGCTAAGGCAAGGAAGCACGCTGCACGAAACAGCAGGCTTCCTTGAGGTTTTGCTGATGAGAAGAGCTGAGGCCAGGCGGATGCCCTGGACCCCTGGTAGATATACCCGGCCGGGCTAGGCCACAGCGTCAGCTGCGCGGGCCTGCGCCTGCACGGCGGTAATGGCAATCACATTGTAGACATCGTCCGCCGAGCAGCCGCGTGACAGATCGTTGGCCGGCCTGTCCAGGCCCTGCAGCAACGGGCCGATGGCAATTGCGCGGCCCAGCCTTTCGCTGAGCTTGTAGCCGATATTGCCTGCGGCGAGATTGGGGAAAATCAGTACATTCGCCTGGCCGGCAACGCGCGAGTCGGGCACTTTGCGTTGCGCGATGGCAGGCACGATTGCGGCGTCCAGCTGTATTTCCCCGTCCACCGCCAAATCGGGCCGCCGCGCGCGAACCAGCTCGGTCGCATGGCGCACCTTCTCAACCTCCCGATGCGCGGCGCTGCCGCTGGTGGAAAATGACAGCATGGCGAGCCTGGGCTCGACATCGAGCAGTGTGCGCGCGCTTTCGGCGGCTGACAGGGCGATCTCTGCCAGTTCGTTCTGGTCGGGTTCGATCACCAGTCCGCAATCGGAAAAAATCATGGCTTGCGTGGAGGCATGAAATGGTTCTTCACGCAGCATGATGAAAAAACTGGATACCAGTTTGGCATCGGGCTTGACACCGACAATCTGGATAGCGTTGCGTACAACGTCCGCGGTAGTATGCGTGGCACCGGCAACCGATCCGTCCGCATAGCCCTGGCGCACCATGAGCATGGCGAATACCAGGGGCTGGAGCACTGCCTGTGCGGCCTGCTCCTCGGTCATGCCGCGCCGCTTGCGCAGCGCGAGCAGTGTCTGCTGGAATTCATCCAGCCACGGCGAGGCGGCCGGGTCCACGTATTCAAGGTTCTCCTGTATTGCCTGATCGGGCGGGGGCGGCGAAGGCTCACCGCCTGTGCGCACCAGAATGATGTGCGCCAGGCCGTCGGCGGCCGCCCGCCGGGCGGCCTCCTGTACACGCGCATCGTTGCTTTCGCACAGGACGATGCGCATGCGGCGGCTGCGGGCCCTTTTCAGGATACGTTCGAGCTGTTCCATGGACTCGGCCTCCTGCCTGGGCTCAGACGTAGTCCTTGTACTTCTCAAGCAGGCGCACCGGCTTGGACAGCGCGTCGCGGCGGAACGGATCGCCCAGTTCGCGAGTGCACATGATTTCCACGACGGTGGTTTTGCCTTCCTTCATCTGGGCTTGGACAGCCTTCTTGAGCGCCGGGCCGACGTCTTCGAGCTTGTCTACCACGATGCCTTCCGCGCCCATGGCCTTGGCGATGCCGGCAAAGCTCTGGTTGTCCAGTTCGCCCGCGACGAAGCGGCGGTTGTAGAAGTCCACCTGGTTCTTCTTTTCCGCGCCCCACTGGCGATTGTGGAAGACGACGGCTGTCACGGGGATATCGTGGCGTACGCAGGTCATGATCTCGGACATGCTCATGCCCCATGCGCCGTCGCCGGCGTAGGCGATGGCTGGGCGATGCGGTGCGGCAACCTTGGCGCCGATGATGGTGGGCAGCGCATAGCCGCAGTTGCCCCAGCTCATGGGCGCGAAGAAGCTGCGCGGCTTTTCGAAGCGCAGGTAGCTGTTGGCGACCGAGTTGATGTTGCCGATGTCAGTCGACACCATCACATCTTCCGGCATGGCTTTTTCCAGCTCACGCAGCACCTGGCGGGGGTGCAGGTAGTTGCCGTCCTCATTGTTCTGCTCTTCGATCATATCCAGGCTGTATGGATCTTTCTCGTGCGTCCACTCGGTCAGCTCCTGCTCCCATGCATCCTTTTCGGCCTTGATCTGAGCCGCGCGCTCACCCTTGGTGGTGTCGCAGGCCAGTGTCTTGTCGTTCAGGCGCTCAGTCAGCGCAACGGCGGCGGCCTTTGCATCGCCGCAGATGCCAACCGTGATCTTCTTGACCAGGCCGAGCATCTTGCTGTCGGCGTCGATCTGGATGATCTTGGCTTCCTTGGGCCAGTAATCCATGCCATGCTGGGGCAGTGTGCCGAATGGGCCCAGGCGTGTGCCCAGGGCGACAACCACGTCGGCCTTGGATATCAGCTTCATGGCCGCCTTGGACCCCTGGTAGCCCAGCGGACCGCACCACAGCGGATGGCTGGCGGGGAAGGAGTCATTGTGCAGATAGCTGTTGACCACCGGGGCTCCCAGGCGTTCGGCCAGGGCCTTGCATTCTTCGACCGCGTCGCCCATGACAACGCCGCCGCCGGAAATGATGACCGGGAACTTGGCCTGCGCCAGCAGCTCCGCCGCTTCGTTCAGTGTCTTTTCACCGCCGGGGCCGCGATCCAGGCGCTGGGGCTTGGGGATCTCGGCCTTGATTTCACCGTAGAAGTAGTCGCGGGGAATATTCAGCTGCGTGGGGCCCATCTCCGACATCGCGCGGTCAAAGCAGCGAGCGGTATATTCGGCCATGCGGGCCGGGTTGGTGACATGGCCCTGGTATTTGGTGAATTCCTGGAACATGGGTAGCTGATTCGCTTCCTGGAAGCCACCCAGTCCGATGCCGCCTGTGCCGGCCTCGGGCGTGACGATTACAACGGGGGTATGGGCCCAGTAGGCGGCGGCAATGGAGGTCACGCAGTTGCTGATGCCGGGGCCATTCTGGCCGATCACAACGCCGTGGCGGCCGCTGACGCGAGCGTAGCCGTCGGCCATGTGGCCGGCGCCTTGCTCATGCACGACCGGAATGAGGCGGATGCCAGCCGGAGCGAAGATATCCATTGCATCCATGAAGGCCGAGCCCATGATGCCGAAGATTTCGGTGACGCCATTGGAAACCAGCGTTTCCACAAAGGCTTCGGAAGGGGTCATTTTCTGCACGCCATTCACAGGCTTGCGAGTGTCGGGAGTCATGTTGTCTCCTTGTTTCGGGGTGACTTGGGGATTGAGCGCATCCATTAACGGGTTTCCTGTTTGCAAAATAATGAGATGATTTATTCCGTTATTTGTTCTTGTCGGTCAATTCTAGCTGCACAAAACTGAAAGTCAACCTAAATTTTTATTTTCGGAACGATATGTTTCGTTTTAGATCTGGCACCACGAAAGCGGATCTGGCTTATGCGAAACGTTCCCTCTGGATCTAGACCAGTTATTGGCGATCTCCTACCTTAGATGCGTCATTAGCGCGTTCGTGCGCATGCAGACACTGTTGAGGAGAGTGTGTCAATGTCCAACCAAGATTTGATCAAGACAATAGAAGCTTTTGGCGAGGCCTGGAATCGCCACGATATCGATGCCCTGATGTCTTTCATGCATGACGATTGCGTGTTCGAGACAGTGGCCGGCCCCGAGGCCTACGGCGCGCGCCATGAAGGGCGGGAAGCCGTGCGCAAGGCCTTCGAGGCAGCCTGGCAGACCATTCCCGATGCGCGGTGGCTCAATGCGAAATGCTGGGGCCATGGTGATCACGGGGTCATGGAATCCACTTTTTCCGGCACGGCGGCCGATGGGTCGCGCATTGAGGCCAACATGGTGGACCTGCTCGTCTTCCGCGATGGCAAGATCATTCTGAAAAACGCCTTCCGCAAGAATCGTCCGCACCTGCCGGCCCAGCGCTGATCGTTGATGCGCCCGGCAGCTTTTGCGACTAATTGATGATCTGGAGACATAATGGCAGCCAATCCCGTCCTTGCCGAGCCGTCGTCAACGGCTTCGTTCCAGGAGAGCCCCTACGACCCCCTGTATGACCCCCTGGTTTCCAGAACAGGCCAGGGCCAGGCTTATGCGCCGACCTACTGGGTCGGTACCGCCGGCACCCCGCCGCCCGACGACGGGCCTGTAGACCACGATTTTGATGCCGACGTGGTCGTGATCGGTTCCGGTTTCACCGGACTGGTCACCGCATTGAATCTTGCGCAGGAGCATGGCGTGAGCGTCGTCGTCCTGGAGGCCAACCGCACGGCCTGGGGCTGCACCAGCCGTAACGGCGGGCAAGGGCAGAACGCTTCCGGGCGCCTGTACCGTTCGCAATGGATACAGCGCTGGGGACTGGACACGGCCAAGCGGCTGGACAAGGAAATACATGAAGGCTTTGATTACTGGAAAAGCCTGGTCGCGACCATAGACTGCGACGCCCAGCCCGGCGGGCACCTGTATACCGCGCATCGCCAGAAGAAAATGGCTTTCCTGGAAAACGAATGCCGCGTCATGCACGATGTCTTTGGCTACGATACCCGCATGCTCACGCGCCAGGAGCTACACGAGCGATACGTTTGCGACCAGGAAGCCGCGGGGGCGCTGCTGGAGCCGGACGGCATCGGGGTGCATCCGCTGAAGCTGGCTTTCGGCTATCTTCGCAAGCTGCGAGCGCTGGGCGTGAAAGTCCATCCGGCCAGTCCTGTGCAAGGATGGGAAACGGTCAATGGCGTGCATCATCTGCGCACGCCGGGCGGGGTCGTGCGGGCGCGGCGCGTTGCGGTCGCCACGGGCGGCTATACGCCCAAGGGCCTGCACAAGTCCCTGACCGGCAAGATCATGCCTATCCTGTCCAACTCCATGGTGACCCGTGTACTGACACCCGAGGAGCGGGAAGCCGCCGGCCTGAAGAGCACCACCTTCATTACCGACACACGCACGCTGCGCTTCTATTACAGGTTGTTGCCCGATGGTTCCATGCAGATCGGCAGCCGCAGCGCGGTGACAGGCGCCGATGCGAAGAACCAGAAGCACCTGGATCTGCTCAAAGAGGGGCTGTACCGAAAATTCCCGACGCTGCGCGGGGTGCCTATCGCTTATTCATGGTGGGGCTGGGTGGATGTCAGCCACGATATGATGCCGCGCATCGTGCAGCCCGACCCGAAGGAGCAGGTGTTCTATGCATTCGGCTATGGCGGCAATGGCGTGTCATTCTCGGCGCATGCCGGACGGCGCCTTGCCGAGCGCGTGGTAGGCAAGGGCGGGGCCCAATGGGATCTGCCTATCTATAATTCCGCGCTTCCGGGCCACCTGTTCTCGCCATTCCGCAGGATGGGGCAGGCCATGCTCTACAAATATTATTACCTGCGCGACGAAGTGTTCTGATCGCCCGGACGGCGGCCAGCATGATGGCGGAGCCCCAGCCGCAAGGCCGTGGCTCCGCTTTTTCATTGAGGACCCCGCACGCGTCCGTAAGGCAGGGCCCAGGCCTGGGGATGTGATTGCATGACGACGGACACCTCCCGCAGGATGGGCAGGTAGCCCTGGCGCAGCATGCTGTCAGGGCTGGGATCGGGTTTCAGTTTGCGAGCCGGGTTATTGCGGTTGCCATCCGGGGCCTGGTCTTGCCGATTTTCGCCGGCCAGGCCGCGCAAAATGGCAGCGATGCCGGGAAGCAGCGGCTTGAAGGGGTAGTGCAGGCGCAGGGTCAGCGTATTGGCCTGGAAGATATCCTGGCCTGAAAGCGGGCCCCTGCCGTCGGGCCAGCCTCGGGCGCGATGGCGGGCATGCTGTTCCGCAAGATAATGGTTATTGATGGCGGCTGTCGCTCCGTTGGCATATAGCCCGGGCGTGCGATCGGCGAAGTCGCGGAACGCGGCGGGCGAAGGAGACAAGACGCTGATCTGCCAGGCGACATCGGGGTGTTGCGCCCGGAACGATGGGCGTTGGCGCCGGCCTGTTTGTAGCGGCGCCAGCGCCTGCTCGAATGCGGACTCTATGACTGCGGGGTGGGCATGCTGGACGCTGGCTGCGCGGGCGGCCTCGTACAGTGCGACACTGAGCAGATGTCGTGCTGACAGCCAGCGGGCTGTTTCGAATGCACACAGGCCCAGAAAGATCAGCGGCAGGGCGACGACAATGAATTCAACGGCGCCCGAGCCGCGTTGCCGTGCGCGACAGCGGCCGGACGGGCCGGCGTGTCGCCGCTTACCGGGCAGCCCGGGCGCGGGCCCGCCACCCGGCGTACGAGCGTGGCTGTATGGCAGGAAGAAATGAAGAAGGCTCATCCGCGCCAGTGTGGCGCCAGCCAGTCGCCGTGTCGATTGGGATGATTGCGATTGGATATATCAGTGCAGCGACTTGCCCGAGCCATGCACGGAGCCGGGTTCATCGACGAACAGGCCAGCGCAGTCCACGGCATCAAAATCGTAGGGCTTGCCGCAGAAGTTGCAGGTGATGTGCACCCGGCCGCGTTCCTTCAATATATCGTCGATTTCGTCCTGGCCCAGGCTGCGCAGCATGTCCGCGACGCGCTCCCGCGTACAGGGGCAGTGCCAGCGCACGGCCTGCGGATCAAAGGCGACCAGCGTTTCCTGCCAGAACAGGCGATGCATCAATGTATCGGTGTCGAGTTCCAGCAGCTCGGACTGCTTGACGGTGGCTGCCAGTTGGGTAAGGCGGGCCCAGGTCTCCGCCGCTTCGGCTTGCGAGCCGCTGGTGCCGCCATGATCGGGCAGGCGCTGCAGAAGCAGGCCGGCGCAGCGGCTGTTGTCGCTGGCCAGCCACAGGCGGGTGTCCAGCTGTTCAGAATTGCGCATATAGGCCTGCAGCACGTCGGCCACGGAATCGCCTTCGAGCGGCACGACACCCTGATAGGGCGACATGCCGGGTACGCGATTGCTGGGATCCAACACGACAATGAATCTGCCCTGGCCATTGGCGTTCAGCAGCGACTGCAGCGAGCCGTCTGCGGGAACTTCCTGGTCTTCGCGCAGGGAGGCTGTGGCGCGAATGGTGAGATCCGCCGTGCATTCCACGACAATCAGGGCCACGGGCCCGTCGCCCTGGAGCTGCAGGACAAGGGACCCGTCGAACTTGATGTTCGATGCCAGCAGCACGGAGGCAGCAACAAGCTCGCCGAGCAATTGCTGCACGCACGAGGGGTAGTGCTGATGGGCCAGGCCCGTGCGCCAGGTATCGGCAAGACACACGGCCTGAATGCGCACGCTGTGGTCTTGCGCAAGGTACTTCTTGAATAGATCGTCGCTCATGGAGCGATTTTAGCCGATCGGGCAAGCCCCCTGCAGGGCGCTAGCGCCCGCTTTTGTGCGAAGCTCCGGGCGACGCGGCGCGCTGCATCTCGCGGGCGCGCAGCACATTGCGCCGCAGCTTGCCTGTCGCTGTCATGGGCAGGCTGTCGACGAATTCGATCTCTCTGGGCGTCTGATAAGAAGCGAGGCGATGCCGGACATGCTCGCGCAATTCAGTCTGCAGCGCATCGGTGTTTCCCTGCTGCGCGCTGGGAGCCAGCACGACATACGCCTTGACCAATGCGCCTCGCGCCGCATCGGGTTTGGCGACCACGGCTGCCCCCTGGACGGCGGCATGTCCCTTGAGGCAGTCTTCGATCTCGCCTGGGCCTATGCGGTATCCCGCGCTCTTGAATACATCATCGCTCCGGCCCGCATGCCAATAGTATCCATCGCTGTCGACGGAGGCCAGGTCGCCGGTCATGTACCAGTCGCCGTTGAACTGCGCCTGGGTGGCGTCGTCATTCCGCCAGTATCCCAGGAACAGGGCGGGGTCGGGATGGCCATGTATATCGTTGCGGCTCAGGGCAATCTCGCCGACCGCGCCGGGCCGGCAGGGGCGCCCGCGGCTGTCGAGCACGGCCACCCTGTGCCCCGGAAAGGGTTTGCCCATGCTGCCGGGGCGGGCGGGCCAGCGCCTGTGGCTGTTGCCTATTGCGTAGCTGAACTCGGTCTGGCTGTAAACCTCGTTCAGGGCTACTCCCAGCGTCTGGCGGCACCAATCGGAGAGCGGGGCGCCGGCCGCCTCGCCGGTGCAGGCCAGCGCCCTAAGCCCCAGCCCTTCCCCTTCGACGGGCAGCGGAAACTCTTGCCGCATCTGTGCCAGCAGGCTTGGCGGCACCAGGGCATTGCTGACGCGATAGCGTGACAGGATCTCGAAGGAGCGCACGGGCGTCCATGCTCCGAGCGTACCGACGATGGCATGGCCGAAATACAGGGTAGGCAGCAGCGCGCCCATCAGCCCGGCCCCGCACGACCATTCCGAGGGTGTCCAGAATATGTCCCCCTTCTGGGGAAACCAGTTCTGCGAAGCGACAAAGCCAGGCAGGGCGCCAATGAGCGCCGCGTGGCTGAGCAGCACGCCTTTCGGGGTGCCGGTGGTGCCGGGCGTATACAGCAGCAGGGCGGGGCTGCTTGCCCGCGTGGGCAGCTCCTTGAATGCGTTTGGCTGGCGGGCCAGCAATGTGCGCCATGAAATCACGGCCTCATGCACGAAGTCGATGGCGATGATCTGGCCCAGTTCAGGGCAGCGCCCCTGCGCCATGATGAGATCCGGTCCTCCCTGGGCATCGACAATGGCGACCCGTGCCTCGGCGTCCTGCAGGCGGCTGGCCAATGCGTCGGCGCCGAGCGTAGGGGAAAGCGGAAGGGCGATCGCCCCGACACTGAATGCCGCCATGAGCGCGGCCGCCATTTCGGGCCGCTGCCCCATGACGACCGCCACGCGGTCGCCTGGCTGTACATTCATCCGTATGAAGCCATTGGCCAGCTGCCGGGCGGTGTCGGCCAGCCGGGTGTATGTCCAGACTTCGCGTCGGCCGGACTCATCTTCGTGATAGATGCCTATGCGCCGCCCTTCGAGCGTATTTTCTGCCCAGCGGTACACGCACGCCTGGGCGATATTGAACTGGGAAGGGACTAACCACTGGAATGACTGGTAAAGCTCCGGATATTGATCGTTCATTATCGTCTTGTTTCAACGGGGCCGGGTTAGACGCAAACGCGCTACCCGAAGCATGAACGACAAGAACAATCTGTGCAATCCCTATGATTCAGAAACAGAAATACATTAGGGTTTATACGGGTTCGGCGTCAGGCTCCACCGGGACGGCGGCGGGGGGCGTCAATCAGGCGCGTGCCGAGCACCCTGTCGTGAAGAAACTGGCCGTCGCGGTCGAACCATGTCCAGATAAAGCCGGCGAACGGGGCAAACACGACAAACAGATCCGTGGAGCTGTAGCCGGTGGCCTGGGAAATACGCAGAACGGCAAGGGCGGCCAGCAGCGGCATGATCCAGGCGAGGATATACCGGGCGACAAGCCGTCCGAGGGAAGGGGTGGCCAGCCTGCCGTCCACCAGCCGCACATGCCAGGTTTTCATGGGCAGGGTTTGTCCCTTCAGGCGCCAGCAGCCCACGAAATACAGGCCTATCGCAAAAAACAGGATGATCTGGCGGGCATGCCTGAGCGTCAGCCCGCTGCGGCTCTGGGTAAGGGTGTCAAACAGATAGCTGGCCAGGAATACAACCCCGAACAGCAGCACGCCCTCGTACATCATGCAGGCGAAACGGCGGCGGCGGCTGACGAGAGCGGGAGAAGCGGAATCTTGCATTGCAGGCGGGGCCATCAAGGAAACAACCCGGTATTATGCTGCAAATTTCGGCAGGCAAGAAAAAGGCCGCCAATGCAGCATGGCGGCCCAGGGCGCGCTTTGCGTGCGGGATTGCCGTAGCAACCCGGAGGAGACTCAGTTTGCGGCGTGAGCGTGCGTCGAGCGCACGGCAGCCGGCTTGCGTGCGGAACCGGAAAGCTTGGAGAACAGGTTCTTGAGAGAAACGAGGGGCTTGAAGCGGAACTGCTCTTCAATGGCTTGCATCATGAGCTGACGCTCAAGTTCGTCGGTAAGACGGATTTCCTGGTTTGCGTATTTCATAGCTTTGCCTTTTCTGCACAGTGTATTGAACGTTTCGTTCAGGGTTAACCCGAATTATACGGGTTAACCCTTGCTTAGGCAACCAGTTTTTTGCAGTGCAATATCTGTGGCTGAAGTGAGACAGTCGCTACATCCACGGTGACGGAGCCGCCATCAGGAGGCGGGCGAAGATTGCTTGCCGCGATATCCAGAGGAGACCATGTCAAACCGGAACAGGCGGCAGTCCAGCGCCCCGTTATGCAGCGGGATGCGCCGCAATGGCTTCAGACGCATCTTTTTGGGTAAGTCGTGGTCGCTCGAAATGACATTGACGTTCCATCCCGCGAAGTTGCGTTTCAGCTGCTGTGCCCAGTCTGCCCACAAGGTGGTGTCTCCGGGCAGCCGCTCGCCATAGGGCGGGTTGGTGACAATCCATCCAGTGTCCGCAGGGGGAGCGGCATGCCGCGCGTCGCCCACTTCGAAACGAATGGTATCCGGGGTGAGCCACGCCCGTTCCAGGTTGGCGCGGGCCGCCTCCACTGCGCGTGGATCCAGATCGTAGCCCACCAGCGGCGCGTCGAGCCGGGTGGCGATATGTGAGCGGGCCTCATCCTTGATGTCGCGCCAGAGGCGGGCATTGTGATGGCGCAGGCGCTCGAATCCGAAAGGACGCCAGATGCCTGCCGGCACGCCCAGGGCGATCCAGGCAGCTTCGATCAGTATGGTGCCGCTGCCGCAGAAAGGGTCCAGTAAAGAAGCGGCCGGATTCCAGTCTGACAGAGCGAGCAGGCCCGCGGCCAGATTTTCGCGCAGGGGAGCTTCCCCCTTGTCCAGCCGCCAGCCGCGCTTGAAGAGGGATTCCCCCGAGGTATCCAGGTAAAGCGTTGCGCTGGTTTCGTCCAGGAACAGGTGTACGCGCGCATCCGGGCGAACGGTGTCGATGTCCGGCCGGGCGCCTTCGACCTCCCTGAGCCGGTCACAAATGCCATCTTTGGCTCGCAGGTTGCAGTATTGCAGGCTTTGCATGGGGCTGCGTATCGCGGATGTATCCACCCTCAGGCGATCCTGCGGCCCGAACCAGCGCTCCCAGGGTGTGTTGCGCGCCAGTTCCAGGATATCGTCTTCCTGCGATACGGGTCCATGGGCCACCTGCACCAGCACGCGTGTCGCCAGGCGGGAATACAGGTTCACGCGCATGACACCGGTCCAGTCGGTGACGAAGCGGCAACCTGCCCTGGCCTGCCGCGCATCCTCGAAACCCAGGGCCTGAAGCTCGGCCGCCAGCGCTTCCTCGAGCCCGTGCGGGCAGGGGGCGAATACCGGAAAAGTTTCCTCGCGGTGCGTGCGCCGGCGCGTCACAATGCGCTCGGAAGCCTGAGGGCCATCCCGGTCCATCTGCCGGTCAGTTTCTTGCGCCGGGGCTTTCGGCGCCTGGCGCGCCGTGCGCGCAGCCTGTTTCGCGGCTGGCTTGCCTTGCCGGTATTGTTGCCCGGCGTCGCCTCGGCCCATAGGGGCGGGCGTCGGGCCTGCGGCGGCAGTGCTGTGTTTGATCTGCTCCCGTTCCCGTTGGGCAACCTGCCGCGCCCGGCCTCCGGAGCGCTTGCGGCGTTCCTGGGCTGTTTCTTCCCGCGAGGCGGCTGGCCGCTTCTTGAGTGTGAGGGTTTTGCCGGTCTTGGCGTCTGTCATGGCGAGCGTAGAAATAAGTTGGAAGCCCGCTCCAGGAGGAGGGGGCGGTAAAACCGCAGCAGCGGAAAAGACGGGCGCTTCACAAGCGCATGCATCCGTACAGCGGTCAGAATGGCCGGACTACCACCAGTATCAGGATGCCGAGCAGCAGCAGCACGGGGATTTCATTGAACCAGCGGTAAAAGCGGTGGCTGTGGCGGTTCGCCCCTTGTTCGAATGCCTTGAGCATCCGTCCACAGGCCAGGTGATACACAGCCAATGCCAATACCAGCACCAGCTTGGCATGCATCCAGCCTTGTCCGCTGCCCAGGCCATAGCCCAGGAACAGCCACAGGCCGAAGGCCAGCGCGAGGACCGCCAGCGGTGTCATGAAGCGATACAGCCGCCGGGCCATGCCCAGCAGCCAGTCTGTCACGGCCGGCTCCTGTGCCTGGGCCAGGTTGACGTAGATGCGCGGCAGATAGAACAGCCCCGCAAACCAGGACGTGACGAAAAGGATGTGCAGTGCCTTGACCCAGAGCATGCTCAGCCTTGGCCGCGCAGCTGGCCAACACCGTTCAACACCCATTTGAGTGTCGTCAGCCCTTCCAGGCCGACAGGTCCGCGTGCGTGCAGCCGGTTCGTGGAAATGCCGATCTCCGCTCCCAGGCCATATTCAAAGCCGTCGGCAAAACAGGTGGGCAGGTTCACATATACGGAGCTGGAGTCCACCTCTCGCTGAAAGCGCGCGGCTGCGTCGATATTCTCCGTCACAATGGATTCTGTGTGCTCGGAGCTGTAGCGCGCGATGTGCTCCATGGCGTCGTCGATGCTGTCAACCACCTTCACTGCCAGTATCGGACCGAGGAATTCCGTTTCCCAGTCAGCCTGTGTGGCGGGCAGCGCCTGCGGCAGCAGGGCCCGCGTGCGTTCGCAGCCGCGCAGCTCCACGCCTTTCGAGATCAGCGTGGCGGCGACGCGCGGCAGGAACGCATTGGCTGCTGCGGCATGCACCAGCAAGGTTTCCATGGCGCCGCAGATGCCAAATCGATAGGTCTTTGCATTGACGGCAATGTCGTGAGCCTTGGCCAGGTCGGCGTGCTGGTCCACATAAACGTGACAGTTGCCGTCCAGATGCTTGAGCAGCGGGACTTTGGCATCCGCTGACAGGCGCGCGATCAGCCCCTTGCCGCCGCGCGGCACGATGACATCGATGTAGTCTGTCAGGGTAATCATTTCTCCCACGGCGGCACGATCGGTAGTGCCGACGACCTGGACTGCGTGTTCCGGCAGCCCGGCGTCTGCCAGCCCCTGACGAATGATGGCGCCCAGGGCGACATTGGAGTGAAAGGCTTCGCTGCCGCCGCGCAAAATCGTGGCGTTGCCTGATTTCAGGCAAAGCGCCGCAGCGTCTATGGTGACGTTGGGGCGCGATTCATAGATGATGCCTATCACGCCGAGTGGCACGCGCATCTGCGCCACGCGCATCCCGTTGGGACGTACTGTCGAGGCAGTGATGCTGCCGACAGGGTCGGGCATCTCCGCAATCTGCAGCAGGCCGGCAGCCATGGTGTCTATCGCCTTGTCGGACAGCCTCAGGCGATCAAGCAAGGCAGGCTCCAGCCCATTTTTCTCGGCTGCGGCCAGATCGCGGGCGTTTTCCGCCTGCAGTTGCTGGCGCTGGGCGACAAGCCGTTGCGCCATGGCGCGCAACGCCTTTGCCTTGGCGTCCCCCGAGGCTGTGCGCATCATGCGCGCCGCCCCGCGGGCCTGCTGGCCCAGGATGACCATGCCGGCAGCAGTTTCGTCATTGTCTGCGGCGCGGATAGCTGTAGAGGAAGTCATATCAGTGAACAGTATGCGTTAACAGTGCGTCAGATGGAATTATCTCAGTATTTTGCCTGCTCCGCCGGATGCGGGGCGGGAGGTGCAGAAGCGGTCGGGCCAGGGATGCAGTGCACTGGCTCGCGCCCGAACGGGATCTCAGCGCCGCGGTCGCGGCCTGGCGGCGGCGATACGCAGCGCCAGCCGCTTGAGCTCTTCCCACGGGTCATCCAGCCTGCCTGCTGTTTTCAGGCCTTTGATGAGCCGGTCGATATCATGCGCATGCTGCACCGACATCGGCCAGGCGCGGGGGGGTACGCGCGACAGCGTTTGGCGCAGCAGTTGCTCGCGCGCGCCGAAGACTCTCTGGCGCCGCATCTCGGCGCCCAGATCCTGTCCGGCAGCCTGTGCGGCGGCCAGCCGAGCGAGCACGCGGATTTCTTCGCCCACGGCCCAGAGAACCAGGGGCAGGGCTTCTCCCTCCGCCCGCAGACCTTCAAGAATGGTCATGGCGCGAGCGGGATTTCCCGCCAGCATGGCGTCGCGCAGCCCAAACACATCGTAACGGGCAACATTCAGCACGGCGCGCTCGACATCCGCGGCGCTGATGGCGCCTTCGGGGTACAGCAGCCCCAGCTTTTGCACTTCCTGGAAAGCGGCGAGCAGGTTGCCTTCGACCTTGTCAGCCATCCATTCCAGTGATTCGCGTTCAAGCTGCTGCCCCTGGCGGGCCAGGCGTTGCGCAATCCAGCGTGGAAGCGCTGCCCGGTCGATGGTAGGAACCTCTACGCTGGTGCCTGCTGCGGCCAGGCCCTGCATCCATTTGGCGTTGCGGGTGGTCTTGTCCAGCCGTGGCAGATTGATGAGAACGAGCGTATCGACGAGCGCGCCCCCTGTGATCATGTCTGCCAGCTTGAGCAGCGTGTCGGCGCCGGTCTTGCCTGGCTTGCCGGAAGGGATGGCCAGGTCGACCAGGCGTTTGTCGCCAAACAGGGAGACATTCTGGGTCGCGCCGATGAGCGAGGACCAGTCGCCGCGCGCATCCAGGGTCAGGCTGATACGTTCGCCGTAGCCCGAGCGCGAGGCGGCGGCGCGCAGCGCGTCGCTGGTTTCAATGGCGAGCAGAGGCTCGTCGCCCGAGACAATGTAGAGCGGATCCAGCGAGGCTGGCGTCTGCGCCAGCTTGCCGGTGAGCGTGTCGGCATCGATGCGGCCACCCATCCTTTGTGCCTAATAGGTGCCGGAAGACTGCCCGATGCCGGGGTCGCTCCAGGGAGTGGGCGTGTCGGGCTCTTCGGTTGGCGTATCAGGCGCCGGTGTTTCGTCGATTGGCAGGGATTCCGGATTGGCAAATGCTTCGGTGACGTCGGGCGCAGACAGGTGGCGCACGATGCGGTCGATCAGCGAGTTGCGCATCTGCTTGAAGACCGTTGCGATTTCACCCTGCTTGGCCTGCACCACCGAGGGATCATAAGGCACTTCCCGTGTCGCGAGCAGTGTGGTCGGAGGCAGCACAAGGCGGCCTTGCGCGTCAGTCAGCTGGAACACCAGCTCGATGTTCAGCTCATACTCTTCCACCCGGCCTTCGGTATCGAGCGAAAGCTCACGCATGGACTGGTTGTAGGATAGCTGCGTCAGCCTGGCCTGTGCTTCGGCCGCCGAGGCGACAAAGCGGGTGCGCGGCGAGCTGGCGATGATCGCCCGGCGCAGCCCCGCGCCGAATTCCGAGTTTTCGTTGATGTTGGTGTAGAGCGTTTCGAAGGGTAAGGGCGAAACCCCTTTCATGTGAAAGCCGCAGGCGGCCAGCAGCGCCAGCAGCAATGCGCCCGCCAGCAGCCGCAGGGGCTGCCTTGCCTGAAAGAGAGCGAAAGGGGCGAAGTTGCTGTGCATGCCTTGTTTCTTAGCCGACGACATTGACCAGTTTACCCGGTACGACGATCACGCGCTTCGGGGGGCGGCCTTCGAGGAAACGTAGCGCCGCCTCGTGACCCGCGGCGGTCTGCTCGATCTGTTCGCGCGTCGCCTCGCTTGCCACTTTGAGCGCGCCGCGCAGCTTGCCGTTGACCTGCAGCATAAGCTCGATCTCATCGGCCAGGAGTGCTTCGTCGTCCACCTGCGGCCATGCGGCGTCGAGCAGGTCGCCCTGCTGGGCCGCATAGCCCAGGTCGCGCCACAGTTGCCAGGTGACATGGGGCACTACGGGGTACAGGACACGCAGCAGGATGGAAACGCCTTCGGCCAGCACGCGGGCGTCGGCGGGGGCGTCCGACAGCGATGCGGACTCGAGCGCATTGAGCATCTTCATGCAGGTGGAAACCACCGTGTTGTACTGGATGCGCTGGTAGTCATAGTCGGCGACCTTGAGCAGCGTATGGATCTCGCGCCGCAGATCCAGGGCCGCCGGGCTGGCGTCTTTCCATGCCGCCGCGCTGGACCGGCCTTGTCCGATCGCCGCCTGATGCGACTGGCAGAATGCCCAGACACGGCGCAGGTAGCGGTTTGCGCCTTCCACGCCCGAGTCCGACCATTCCAGGGTCTGCTCCGGCGGGCTCGCAAACATGACGAACAGGCGCGCGGTATCCGCGCCCATGGAGTCGATCAGCGACTGCGGATCGACCCCGTTGTTCTTGGACTTGGACATGGTGCCTATGCCGCCGTAGTCCACAGGCGATCCGTCCGCCTTGCGTCGCGCGCCCACAATGGCGCCCTTGGCATCATAGATGTTCTCGACCTCTTCGGGCCAGAAATACTCGATGCCGCCATGTTCATTCTTGCGAGAATAGATATGGTTCAGCACCATGCCCTGGCAGAGCAGGCGGGTAAAGGGTTCGTCGAACTTCACCAGCCCCAGGTCCCGCATGACACGGGTCCAGAACCGTGCGTACAGCAGGTGCAGCACGGCGTGCTCGATGCCGCCGATGTATTGGTCCATCGGCATCCAGTAGTCGTTGCGGGCATCCACCATGGCTTTGTCGTTGCCTGGCGAGGTATAGCGCATGAAGTACCAGGACGAATCCACGAAGGTGTCCATGGTGTCGGTTTCACGGCGGGCATTCTTGCCGCATTTCGGGCATTTGCAGGCCAGGAAGGCTTCATTCCTGGCCAGCGGGTTGCCGCTGCCATCCGGGATCAGGTCGTCCGGCAAGACCACGGGCAGATCCTGCTCGGGCACGGGAACCGGGCCGCATTCCGGGCAGTGGATGATGGGAATGGGTGTGCCCCAGTAGCGCTGGCGAGAAATGCCCCAGTCGCGCAGACGGTAGGTAGTCTGCTTTTCGCCCAGGCCCATGGCGGACAGGTCGGCGGCAATCGCATCGACGGCTTGCGGTATGCCCAGCCCATCATATTTGCCGGAATGGATGGTGCGGCCCTGCTGCTTGTCGCCGTACCATTCCTGCCACTGCTCCGTGGAATAGGTCTTGCCTTCCACACCGATGACATCGACGATGGGCAGCCCATACTTGCGCGCGAATGCGAAGTCGCGTTCGTCATGTGCAGGCACGCCCATGACAGCGCCGTCGCCATAGCTCATGAGCACGTAGTTACCCACCCACACATCGACAGGCTTGCCTGTGAGGGGATGCGTAACGGTCAGCCCGGTGGGCATGCCTTCCTTTTCGCGCGTGGCCAGTTCAGCCTCGGTGGTGCCTCCCTGCTTGCATGCCTCGATGAAGGCCGCCAGCGCGGGGTTGTCCTGCGCGGCGTGGGTGGCCAGGGGGTGTTCAGGCGCAACGGCACAGAAGGTGACGCCCATGATGGTGTCGGCGCGCGTGGTGAACACATACATGCGGCCATCCTGGATGAGGTTGCCGTCCGTATCCCTGATGTCGTGGGTGAAGGCAAAACGCACGCCCTCGCTCTTGCCGATCCAGTTTTCCTGCATCAGGCGCACCCGCTCGGGCCAGCCCGGCAGGCCATCCTTTACCTGATCCAGCAGCTCTTCCGCGTAATCGGTGATACGCAGGTAGTACCCTGGAATCTCGCGCTTCTCGACGGGGGCGCCCGAGCGCCAGCCGCGTCCGTCTATGACCTGTTCATTGGCCAGCACGGTCTGGTCGACCGGATCCCAGTTGACGACCTGGGTCTTGCGGTAAGCGATGCCCTTGTCGAGCATCTTGAGAAACAGCCACTGATTCCATTTGTAGTATTCGGGATCGCAGGCGCACATCTCGCGGGACCAGTCTATGGCCAGCCCCATGGACTGCATCTGCTTCTTCATGTAGGCGATGTTGTCATAGGTCCATTTGGCTGGCGGAACCTGCGATTTGATCGCGGCGTTTTCGGCCGGCATGCCGAAGGCATCCCATCCCATGGGCATGAGGACGTTGTAGCCGCGCATGCGCAGCTGGCGGGTCATCATGTCGTTGATGGTGTAGTTGCGCACATGCCCCATGTGCAGCTTGCCGCTGGGGTAGGGCAGCATCGAGCAGGCGTAGAACTTGGGCTTGGGCGAACCGTCGGCGTTCACGGCGTTTTCGGTGACTCGATAGGCGTCGCGCGCGCTCCAATCCTGATGGGCTGCTTTTTCGACGTCGGTGGGGCTGTAGCGTTCCTGCATGGTGGCGGGTAAGGTCAGAAGAGGGTGGGATGCAAACCCGTCATTATAGGCGTCTTGCCTGGATGAGGGGTTTTCGGCGCCTGGCGGTGCCCAAAGCAAAGACCCCGCCGGGGCGGGGTCTTGCGGGAATCCAGGCAAACGGCTCAGATTTACTTGAGCTTGGTTTCCTTGTATTCAACATGCTTGCGGGCGACGGGATCAAATTTCTTGATCAGCATCTTTTCGGGCATGTTGCGCTTGTTCTTGGTGGTCGTGTAGAAGTGACCGGTGCCAGCGGTGGATTCGAGTTTGATTTTCTCGCGAATACCTTTTGCCATTTTTCAGCTCCTTGGGTTTGCCAGCAGGCGATCAGGCCAGCTCGCCGCGGGCGCGCAGGTCGGCCAGGACGGCGTCGATGCCGTTTTTGTCTATGGTGCGAAGCGCCTTGGTGGACACGCGCAGGCGAACCCAGCGGTTTTCGCTCTCGACCCAGAAACGGCGCGATTGCAGGTTGGGAAGAAAACGACGCTTGGTCTTGTTGTTAGCGTGCGAAACGTTGTTGCCCACCATCGGGCCCTTGCCGGTAACTTGGCATACGCGTGCCATGGTAATACCCCTTGTAATTTGCCTGAATGCCCGGCCTGGACCGCGCCGCATGCACCCTGTATGTCGATCGGCTGGCTGGACTGCTCTGCGTGCCGGTGGGTGCATCATGCGCAAACTGTTGCTGGAAACAGGCCGGCTAATGCTGTAAAGCCTAGCATTCTAATACGAAAAAGCCTCTCGAATCAAGCTGCCTTGAGGGCGATGCGGCCAAACAGCCACGATCCGAAGGCGCAGACCGCCAGTATACCCGTGAGGGGCAGGGGCGTGGGCGACTGCCAGGCGCTGACGGCCAGGCCCGAGGCCGCCCCGCACAGCATCTGCAGCGTGCCCATCATGGCCGATGCCACGCCGAGGCGGTGGCCCTGCTCGGAAAGCGCGAGCGCCGCGGCGTTGGGGTTGACAAAGCCCTGGCTGGCCATGAAGCCCATCAGGCAGATCATCAGCAGCGGCAGGTTGATGGCCCCGATCAGGGTGAGGACCAGGCCGGCGAGCGTCATGACCACCAGTGATTTCTGCGCGGTGCGCAGCAGCGTTTCTGGCGTATGGCGGCTGAGCAGCCGGGCGCTGACTTGCGATGCGATGATGAGCGAGGCGGCGTTTACGCCGAACAGCAGCCCGAAGTACTTGGGATCTACGCCCAGCACTTCGATGAATACCCGCGGCGAGCCGGAGATGTACGCGAACATGCCCGCCGAGCCCAGCCCCCCGGCCAGCGTGTAGCAGAGGAACTGCTTGTGCCGCGACAGGGCAAGATAGTTGCGCCCGATGAGCGAAAGCCGCAGCGGAATGGCGCGCTCGGGCGCCAGGGTCTCGCGCATGGTGAAGGCCACTGCAATGAGCAGCGCGCCCGAACAGGCGGCCATGATGGCGAAGATGCCGCGCCAGCTGCCGAACAGCAGCACTTGCCCGCCTATGAGTGGCGCGAGTATGGGCGTCACACCCATCACCAGCATCAGCAGCGAGAGCGCCTTGGAGGCGTCGCGCGTCTCGAAGTTGTCGCGTATCACCGCGCGCGGCACGACTATGCCTGCTGCGCCGCCGAATGCCTGGGCGATGCGCCAGCAGGTCAGCTGAGTGATGTCGGCGCTGAAGCAGCAGCCGATGGCGGCGATCATGTAGACGGCCAGGCCCAGCATGAGGGGCGGCTTGCGCCCATAGCGGTCGGCCAGCGGCCCGTAGAATACCTGCGCGAATGCCAGGCCCAGCAGATAGCCGGCCAGCGTGCGCTCAACCTCGCCCTGCGTCGTGCCCAGGCCATCGACAATAGCGGGAAAGGCCGGCAGATACATGTCGATTGCCAGCGGGCCGATGGCGGTCAGCAGGCCCATGAGGACGAGCCAGCGGGGAATGGTGTTGAGCGTATTCGCGGCAGCGGGCATGTGCGATGAAGCTGTGCGCCTCGGTCTTCTCGTCGCCGGCCCGCAACCCTGAGTCGAGGCTGCCGGCGTGCCGTGACCAGAACGAGGCCTTGCGGTTTGCAGGGTTGAGGGATCGCCCGGCGCCAGGAGGTGAGCGAGGGGCAATCGGCCATGTTAGCACGGGAAGCTTTGTTTTATTCTGCTCCGAGATGTGGCACTATTTTCGGCGTTGATACCAATGCGAGAGGAGGTAGTCTTGAGCCCGGTCTTGTCTGCTGTCGAGTCGAAATTGTCGTCCTTGCCTTTGCCTGTTCAACTGGTGCTGCCCGATGGCCAGACAGTCGGCAGCGCCAACCCCGATGTGCGTTTGACCGTCAAGGACAAATCCACGCTGGCCCACCTTGCCGCGGGGCAGGTCGGTGTCCTGGGTGAAGACTATGTCGAGGGGAAATTCGATGTCGACGGGTCCATGCGCGACCTGATGCGCCTGGCTGCGGCCATCCTCCCAGGGTCGCCGATAGACGCCGCCCGCGTGGGGCGCCTGACCGAGCTGATTCGCCGGCTGGTGTCTGTCTGGCGACACTCGGTCGAGCGCGACGAGCGCCAGATACAGTTCCATTACGATCTGTCCGACGATTTCTATGCCCTCTGGCTGGATCCCCGGCGGGTCTATTCCTGCGCATACTTCCGCGAACCCGGCATGACGCTGGCCCAGGCGCAGGAAGCCAAGCTGGATCACATCTGCCGCAAGCTGCGCCTGCAAGAGGGGGAACGCTTCCTGGATGTTGGCGCCGGCTGGGGCGGCCTGCTGCTGTGGGCTGCGGAAAACTATGGCGTCGATGCCACAGGCATCACGCTTTCGCGCAACCAGCATGCCCACGTCAACCGCCTGATCGAGGAAAAGGGGCTGTCGGGCCGCGTCCGCATGGAGCTGCTGGATTACCGCAAGCTGGACGAGTCCAGGCCTTACGACAAGATCGCTTCGGTGGGCATGTTCGAGCATGTCGGGCGCGCCCAGCTCGACGGCTATTTTTCCAAGCTCAGGCGGCTGCTGAGGCCAGGCGGGCTGGTCATGAACCACGGCATCACGGCCGGCGGGGTGGACAACGCGGAGCTTGGCGCCGGCATGGGCGAGTTTATCGAGAAGTACATCTTCCCGGGCGGCGAGCTGACCCATATCAGCCATGTGCTGGAGCATCTGGCATCGGGCGGCCTGGAGGATCTCGACATCGAGAACATACGGCCGCACTATGCCCGCACGCTCTGGGCCTGGAGCGATGCGCTCGAGGCCCAGCTGCCCCAGGCCAGGCAAGTCTTGCCCGGCGAGCAGGGCGAGCGCTCGCTGCGCGCCTACCGCATGTACCTGGCCGGATGCGCCATGGGCTTCGAGCATGGCTGGATCGCACTGCATCAGGTGCTGGCCCAGCCCCGCGCCAACGGCCGTTCCGACGAGCTGGACAACCCGCCCGATCTTGCCTACCCCTGGAGACGCGATTACATCTACACACGCTAGCGCGCTGCCGGGCCGGCGGCCGCGATAATTTGAAGCGTGTTTACAATTTACGTGATTTATTCATAAAATGAAGGCAATCCATGTGCTACTGGAGCCAATTCAATGGAATCAGTGGCTGGTGTGATCTTTTTCAATTCTGGCGTATGGCAAGCCGGGTAGACCCCGGCACCGTTACCTGTCAATGTGAGCGCGCGCCTTCTTCCGGCCCGGCAGCGCGCTTTCCACGCTAGTGCTGGTATGTATCGGCGGTCATCCGTCTTCCGCACACCTCCCCTTAGCCCTGGCGCGGGACAACTCCCCGGATTCGTCCCGCATCCACCTAACTCAAGGAGGCATAGCCATGTCTTTGAACGTGTTGTCCACGTCCCGCGCGCTTGCAACAAGCGCAACTTCGCCGCTGCGGCGGTTCTCCCTGTCCCTGGGTATGGCAGTAGCGCTTGCCGCCCTGTCCATGGCGCCCGGCGCGGCCAGTGCCGCCGACAGTGTTCAGTGCGAGGTCGACCGGCCTGTCCGCTTTGGCGGAATGAACTGGGAATCCAACCTGGTGCTGGTCGAAGTCGAACGCTTTATCGCCGAAAAGGGCTACGGTTGCGATTCCGAGGTGCTGCCCACCGAAACGCTTCCCGCGCTTGCCGCGCTCGAGCGCGGCGACCTCGACATCAATACCGAAATCTGGCTCAACAGTGTGGCCGAACCATGGGCCAAGGCCGAGGCCTCTGGCAAGGTGAAACGGGTAGGCGATATCTACATGGGCGGCGAGGCCTGGTTCATCCCGCGCTATACGGCAGAGCGGTTGCCAGAGCTCAAGAAAGCGGCGGATCTGCCCAAGTTCAAGGACGAATTCACAGACCCCGAAGAGCCTTCGAAGGGCCGTTTCTATGGCTGCCCCGCCGGCTGGGGATGCGAGGTCGTGAGCGGCAACCTGTTCAAGGCCCTGGGTCTGGGCGACACGTTTACCCTGTTTTCACCCGGCACCGGAGCCACGCAGAAAGCTGCCCTGACCGCAGCCTACAAGCGCAAGGAAAACATTGCCTTCTATTACTGGTATCCGACGCCGCTGGTCGGTTCCATGGATCTGGTGAAGCTGGAGCTGCCTGCCTACGACAAGGACAAGCATACCTGCCTGACGGATCCCAACTGCGCCGATCCCCAGCCCAGCGATTATCCGGAGAACCCTGTATTCACTGCGGTGTCCACGCCTTTCTCCAAGGAAGCGCCAAAGTTCACCGAGTTCCTGTCCAAGGTTTCGGTGCCGCTGGACGACATGAATGAGGCCATGGCCTACATGGAGGAAAACGAGGCCGAGCCGATGGATGTTGCGCAATGGTTTCTCAAGAACAAGGGCGATGTCTGGCAGGCATGGCTGCCTGCGGATGTGGCCAGCCGCGTGAAGGCCGCTTTGTAGCGCTCGTGGATTGCCCCGCAAGGGGGCGCAGCCCTTGAGGCTGCTTTACAGGCGGGGCGCCCCCAGGCGCTCCGCCTTTTCGAGTTCTATGGAGTGCTCTCATGTTTCCTGAAATTATTCCGCCGCGCTCCCTCCGAGCGCCGATCGACGACTTTGTCGGCAACCTTGTTTCCCAGTATTCCGACCTGCTGCGGGCCATGACACAGCCGCTGCTGGATGTCCTGATCTGGATGGACCAGATCACGCGCCATTCTCCCTGGTGGGCGGTGATCATCGTGATCATGGCGCTTGCCTGGCTGGCCAGCCGGCGCGTGCTTTTCGCCGCCGCAATGGGGGTGATGCTGTGCGTGATCGGCGTGCTTGGCCTGTGGGACGCGGCCATGCAAACCCTGTCGCTGATGATTGTCGCCGTGATTATCTCGGTCGCCGTGGGGATACCCATAGGCATCATGATGGCCAGTTTCAAATGGCTGCGCACCGCGATGCTGCCCGTGCTGGATGTCATGCAGACCATGCCAAGCTTCGTCTACCTGATCCCGGTCGTGATGCTGTTCAATCTGGGCAAGATCGCGGCCATCATCGCGACCATCATTTACGCGGTTCCCCCGGTGATCCGGCTGACGGACCTGGGCATACGGCTGGTAGACAGCGAAGTGCTGGAGGCTTCCCGGGCCTTTGGCGCCAACCGTTTCAAGCAGCTCTTTGGCGTGCAGCTGCCCCTTGCCATGCCCAACATCATGGCGGGCATCAACCAGACGACAATGATGGCGCTGGCCATGGTCGTCATTGCGTCCATGATCGGTGTGCGCGGCCTGGGCTATGAGGTGCTTCAGGGCATCAACCGCCTGCAGGTCGGGCGCGGCGTGCTGGCCGGCCTGGGTATTGTCATCATCGCCATCATCTTCGACCGCATCACGCAGGAATTCGGCCGGCGTCAACGCAAGGGAGCCTGACATGAGCAAGATCGAGGTACGCAATATATACAAGATATTCGGCCCGCATCCCGAGCGCTGGCTGGATGAGGCCCGCAGCGGCGTGAGCAAGGATGAGCTGCTGGCCAGGAGCGGCCATACGCTTGGCCTGCGCGATATCAGCCTGTCCATTGAAGAGGGCAGCATTTTTGTCATCATGGGGCTGTCCGGCTCGGGCAAGTCCACGCTGATCCGCCACTTCAACCGGCTTATCGAGCCCAGCGCGGGCCAGATACTGGTGGATGGCGAAGACGTCATGTCGCTGGGCAAGACGGCGCTGGAGCAGTTCCGCCAGCGCAAGATGAGCATGGTGTTCCAGCGCTTCGGCCTGTTTCCGCATCGCACCGTGATCGAGAATGCCGCTTATGGGCTGCGCGTGCAGGGCATGGGCAAGGCCGAGCGCCGAGGGCGTGCGCAGCACTGGCTGGAGCAGGTGGGACTGGCCGGTTTCGAGAACCAGTACCCGCATCAGCTCTCCGGCGGCATGCAGCAGCGCGTCGGTTTGGCGAGGGCATTGGCGACGGACGCCGAGATCCTGCTCATGGACGAGGCGTTTTCGGCGCTGGACCCGCTGATCCGCAGGGAAATGCAGGATCAGCTCCTGCAGCTGCAGGCCCAGCTCAACAAGACCATTGTATTCATCACGCACGATCTGGACGAGGCCCTGCGCCTGGGCAACCGCATCGCGATACTCAAGGATGGCGAGCTGATCCAGGAAGGCACGCCGGAAGACATTCTGCTGGCGCCGGCAAACGATTACGTGCAATCCTTTTTGCAGGATGTGAACCGGGGCAAGGTGCTCAATGCCGCCCATGCGTGCAATACGCCGTCGCTCACGCTCACCATGCGTTCGCGCCCGCCGCACGCGCTCGAACGCATGGCCGCGTCTGACTTCCGTTACGCCGCAGTGCTGGACGGCAAGCGGCTTGCCGGCATCCTGACACGCGAAGCCTGCCAGCGCGCGGTCCAGGCCGGCGCCCGCGATGTGGCGGCCTATGTCGAAGATATGGCTTCCGTGCCGGCGACGGCGGGGCTGGACGAGGTGCTGGGGCGCATGCTTCGCAGTCCGGAGCCGCTTGCCGTTACAGGCGAGAACGATGAGTTCCTGGGGCTGCTGTCGCGCAGCAAGGTGGTGGAGCTGGTAACCCCCGCGCTGGAGGCTGCCGGAGAAGCTGATGCCGCGCAGGCGCAAGATGCCGAGTCAGTGGAAAGCCCTGGCCAGGCCGACGCGAAGACCGACGCCTCTGCTGCCTAGGCTCTTGTCCGGGCCCAGCGCGCCTGGATGATGTGACGGTACCAGCCGAACAGCAGGGCGGCGGAAATGCCCAGGCCAATGGTTGCCATGATCCACAGCGAGCCCGCTCCCGAGGGGGCTCCCGGCGCAATATATGCCAATACGTGGTTCAGGCTGCCGGCCTTGGGACCAAAGCCCAGCCACCAGCCCCCGACCAGTCCAAGGCCGGTCAGCGCGAAGACTTGCAGGATCATCGGCACCACAGCTACCTTGTAGGCACGCAGCAGATAGGTGCTGATGCACTGCATGGCGTCGCACAGATGGAACCAGGGCAGTATCTGCAGCAATGCGGCGGCCACCAGCGCCACTTTGGCTTCGTCCGTGTAGATGCTCAATATCGGCTGCCTGGCTGCGATCAGCACGCTGGCTGTCAACACGGCGCCGGTGATGACAATGCAATACCCTGCGCGGCCGGTGGCCTGCGCCCTGGCCGGGTCTTGCGCACCGATCGCCTGGGCGGTGAGCGCTGCCGAGGCCACGCCGACCGCCATGGGCATCATGTAGCACAGCGCGGCGAGGTTGGCCATGATCTGGTGGCCGCCTGTGACGAACATGCCTTCGCGCGCCACCAGCAGCGCCATGAACGTGAAGGCGCAGACTTCGATCAGGTAAGAGCCGCCCATGGGCAGGCCCAGGCGCAGCAGTTCCTTCTGGCTGGCCCAGTCAAAGCGCCCGATCCTGAGCTGGAAGCGTTGGAAGTACGGATCTCGCCGTGTTGCCCAGACGCCAGCCGCAAGCATGAGCCAGCCAACAATGGCTGACGATACGCCTGCGCCGACCGCCCCGAGCGCCGGCATGCCGAACTTGCCGAAAATAAGCACCCAGTTCAACAGAAACTTGACCCCCACGCTGGCCAGATTGATGTGCATGACTGTCTTGGGCCGGGAAACCGCCGAACACAGGGCGTAGATGGTGCGAAAAAGCAGCATGGCGGGCAGGGCGACGGCCAGGGCGCGCAGGTACCAGGCGATGCTGGCGCGCACCGGCTCGCTGACCTCTCCAGAGAAGGCCAGCCACATGTCCGGAAAGAGCATGGCGCATGCGCCTGCGACTGACAGGACCGCGGCCAGCCATACGCCCTGGCCCCAGGCCCGGCCCACCGCAGTATGCCGCGAGGCGCCAAAATGCTGGGCAATGATAGGTATGAGGGCGTGTATCACGCCCATCAGGCCCACGAAAACGGTGATATAGATGGAGCCGGCCAGCGCCATGGCCTGCAGGTCGGCGGCGCTGGCATGCCCCGACATGGCGGTGTCCATGACGCCGAAGATGATGCTGGCCCACGAACTGACCAGCACTGGCCAGGCCTGCTTTAGGGTCTCCCTGATGTAATGGGAGAGGCGGTGCGTCGGTGCGGCGCTGTTCACGACTGTGCCGCAGTGCTAGTGCAGCTTGATCAGGCGGAAGACCTCGTGGCGATCCGCGCCCCGCTTGCCTATCCAGATGACTGTGCCTGTGTCCGAGTATGCCGCCGTGCCTTTCCTGACTGAATCAGGGTTGGTCTGCTGCAGGACGAAATCGCAGTGCGCGTTGTAGCTGAAGTTGATGCCGTTGAATACCAGGAAAGAGGCGCGCTGGCCCGAGCCCACGCCGTGAGCGCGCACGCATTGGCCAGGCTGCAGGTTGTCGTGCAAGACCTGGGCCAGCTGCCCGGATACCGTGCGGTAGCTGCGCACGTAATCGAGCGCGGGCATCCATAACGTGACCAGAAGCAGCCATGTCACGATGAGGCCGGCAGCCGACAGCACCGTGCCGCGCCACAGCCCTGCCGGCTTGCTGTGCAGGCGCCAGCGCACCAGCGCAAGCCATGCCAGGGTGCCCGCCACCGCGATGAACACCGCGGGCCAGGAAATGAATACGTCATAGCCACGTGTCTGTCGGGCGATGTTATGGGATATTTTCTCTGGCCACCCCGTCTGCAGCGCGATCCATCCCAGCCATACGGTTGCCGAGGTGAGCGTGTAGCACATCACCGCGAACCAGTCGAGCGAGTTGACGATGCCCCGGCGCAGCGTGGGCAGCGCAAATGCCGCCAGCACCGCTGAAGGTATGGCCATGAGCGCATATTCGGGCTCGAAGGCTTCGTAGAGGCACAGCATGACCACCAGCGCCCAGAGGGCAAACATCAGGGGTATGCGGATGTGAGGCGCGCTCAGCCAGTTGCGCCACTGCCAGATCGCGACCAGGGCAAGCGGCCAGGTGGGCCACAGGAACCAGGGCAGATCCCTCAGGGTGCTCAGTGTTTCCTTATAGTGTGGCCAGGTGAAAGAGCTGCTGTTCCACAGCAGCCATGCCTGGGTCCAGTAGGCGCCTTCCCGCCTGGCCGGAATCCACCAAAGCAGGATAAGCAGCGTGCACAGCACAACACTGATGAGCAGCCATTTTTTCTGCTGCCACAAAGGGCTGCGGGGCGTGAAGATGAAGGGGATGGCCAGCATGATGGGCAATGCGCCTATCCAGCCGCGCGCCAGGAATGCGGCCGCCAGGGCCAGCCCGAGGGTGACAGAGCCGGAGGCCGGGTGATCCATCATCCGTGCCACTGAATAGAAGGCCAGCGCCTGGAAAGCGATGATGGCCGGCACCTCTGACGTCTCGTGCATGCGCCAGACAATGCCCACCGTTGCCACGAGCAGCATGAGCGCCGCATCGGCAATCATGCGGCCGTAATCCTGCACCGTGGGTTCGCCGCCGAAAGGCAAAGCCAAGGGCTGCGGCTCGGGGCGGCGGCCGAGCAGGTACGTTCCATACCAGACTGAGGCGGTCGTCAGCCCGAACCAGATGAAGTTGGGCAGGCGGGAGGCGATGATGGCGGCGTTGAGCCTGTCGTGGGTGAAGATTTCGATGAACGGCCCGAAGGCCCAGATGCAGATCGCCCCGACCCAGGTTGTCAGCGGCCCGTCCTGCGCATGCGCAAGCGTACCGATCTGCGGCAGCAGCCAGGTCTTGCCCCCCTCGTTCAGGGTTGTCAGCATGGCCGCCAGGCCTACGACATCATCGGTTTTCCAGGGATCCCGAAAAAACAGGCCCGCCAGGATATAGATCAGCCCCACGCCGAGCAGGAACAGACGCGGCAGTTTTACCGTGGCGATGGCGGTTAGGCGTGCGGGGGTCGAAACGGAATCGCTGAATGACACGAGACGGTGCGCCGAGAGTTTATGGGTGGGGGTATCTTAAAGTAAAAAGGCAGCCCGAAGGCTGCCTTTTGTACCGGAGCTGGGCCGTGCAGGCGAATCAGGCCTTGCGGACGGTGCCTGCCGTGCGTGCGAAGCGGGCGCGGAACTTCTCGACGCGGCCGGTTTCGACGATGCGGGTCTGCGCACCGGTATAGAAGGGGTGGGATTCGGACGTGACATCGCACTTGAAAAGCGGGTATGTCTTGCCGTCAAGTTCAATGGTTTCACGGCTGTTCAGCGTGGAGCGGGAAATGAACTTGTTGCCGGTCTGCTGGTCCAGGAACACCACTTCGCGGTATTCGGGGTGTGCGCCTTCTTTCATGATTTGATCCTGTTTGCTGATGAACGGGTCGCCAGCCGGAAGGAATGAAAATACCGGCCACGTATCCAGGGTAACTTGGAATTCTAGCTTATTGCGACTCGTAGCGCAATGCCCATGCCAGATTCTGCCCATGCCGGATTCGGGGTGGGCCTGGAGCCTTGGCGGCGAGCCGGGGCATGAGCTATCCGGTCCCGCAGCGGGTTAATTGTCCGGTTTTTTTGTGGAACCGGGCCTTAGAGGTCTGTGCGCAGCTTCCACAGCTCGGGGAAAAGCACCACATCCAGCATCTTGCGCAGGTAGGAAACCCCTGATGTACCGCCTGTGCCCCGCTTGAAGCCGATGATGCGCTCCACCGTCGTCACGTGGCGAAAGCGCCACAGGCGGAAGGCATCCTCCAGGTCGGTAAGCTTTTCGCCCAGCTGGTACAGATCCCAGTAGCGTTCAGGCTGTTTGTAGACAGCGAGCCAGGCTTTTTCCACGGCGTCGCTGCCTGCGTAGGGCTGGGTCCAGTCGCGCTCAAGGCTGTCCGCCGGCACGGGCAGGCCCTTGCGATGAAGCGCCCGCAGGGCCTCGTCGTACAGCGAGGGCGCCTCATAGGCTTGCCTGACCTGGGCGTACAGATCGGCGCGATGTGCGTGCGGCTCAAGCATGGCGGCATTCTTGTTGCCTAGCGAGAATTCGATCTGCCGGTATTGATAGCTTTGAAAACCGCTGGACTGGGCCAGGTAGGGGCGCAGGGCGGAATATTCCGGCGGTGTCATGGTGGCCAGCACATCCCAGGCATGCACGAGCTGCTCCATGATTTTGCTGACGCGCGCCAGCTTCTTGAAACAGGGCTGCAGGCGGTCGGCGCGCAGATCGTGCGTCGCGGCCCGCAGTTCGTGCAGCATCAGCTTCATCCACAGCTCGCTGGTCTGGTGCTGGATGATGAAGAGCAATTCGTTGTGCTCGGGCGAAAGCGGATGTTGCGCACCAAGCAGTTCGTCCAGATGCAGGTAGTCCCCATAGCTCATGTTGCGTGAAAAATCGAGCTGGGCGCGCTCTTCGCGCACAAGTCTGTCGCCGCTGGCGCGGCTGTCACGAGGTGGCGGTTCAGAAGGCGTTGTTGAGGTCATGTGTGTAGGAGAGATCGTGGGTAAAAAGGAGTGGCTGGGGTTTGGACGGGAAGCTCAGGCGGGAGGGGGCGCCAGCTCGCGCAGCACGGCGCGCACGGGGCTGGCGTCCGCATCGGCCAGGGCGAGCGGCAGGGCGATCAGCTCATAGTCGCCTGGCGGCACCTCGTCCAGCACGAGATTCTCGAGCACCCGCATGTCATGACGCAGAATGGCCTGGTGGCTGTCCAGGGATTTGCTGCTGGCCGGGTCTATGCTGGGGGTGTCCAGGCCGATGAGCGATACGCCCAGTTCAGCAAGCAGCTCCACGGTTTCCGGTGCGAATGCGGTGAAGTCATCCGTCCATGCATCCACACAGGCCTTGTGCCGGGTACGTACCAGAATGCGGGGAGGCGCGCCCGCCATCTCGGCCTGGATGTGCCGGGGCTTGATCAGGGGGCCTGATTCCAGGGCATGGATGACGCGGCACGGCCCGAGAAACGGAGCCAGGGACAGGCTGCCTACAGAGAGGCCCTGGCGGCTGTAATGGAGCGGCGCATCGGCGTGCGCGCCGACGTGGGGCGAGAGCGTGATGGCGCTTACGTTCACCGGGCAGTTGTCGCCGATCGATGCGCTCCACTGCTGGGAGTAAGGCGTGTCCCCCGGAAAGACGGGGGATCGCGCGGAAACCTGCGGAGAAATGTCCCAAAGTCGTTGCATGGTGCAGCCTTTCGGATGGGTAGGTAGAGCCTGTTTCCCCATTGTATGCCGCCCAATTGTTTTAAGCCTATAGTTTTTTCTGGGCGGGCGCGATGCGGCCGGGCGCGGGATCAGCAGTAACCCTGCTCCATCAGGGAACATGCATTGCCGCCCGCGACTATGATGTGGTCAATGAGCTTGATGTCCACCAGGGCAAGGGCATTCCTCAGGTGGCGCGTGAGGGCGATGTCGGCCTCGCTGGCCTGTGTGGTGCCCGAAGGATGGTTGTGCGCCAGTACGACGGATGCGGCGTGGTGGCTCAGGGCCGCCTTGACGATTTCCCTGGGGTAGACCGAAGCCTGGCTCAGGGTTCCCCGTGCGACCTCCTCGGCGGCAATCAGGCGCAGCTGGCAATCCAGATACAGGGCAATGCAATGTTCTATCTTGTGGTGGCCCAGCCGTGCTGCGCAGTATTTTTTGACCTGGCCCGCGTCGGGCAGCGCATGTCTGTCGGCAAGCTGTTCTTCCAGCGCCCGGCAGTGAAGTTCGCTGACCGCTCGCAGCTCGCAGGCTTTCGCGGCGCCCAGCCCCTTGATGGTGCGCAGCGTATGGAGGTCCGCACAAAGCAGGCCGCGCAGACCACCGAATCTTCGCAGCAGCAGGTTTCCCATTGAAACACTGTCGCAGCCAGCGACACCGGTGCGCAGCACGATGGCAAGCAGTTCGGCGGTTGTCAGGGCCTGCGGGCCATGGGTGAGCATGCGCTCGCGGGGGCGTTCGGCATGTGATAAAGGAGGCAGGAACCTGCCCGTTGCCGCGTGGTCGGGCGGGGAAGGGCAGGGGGCAGTCTGCGCGCTTGTCATGGTGTTTCGCTCCTGTAACGGTAAAGGCTTTAAAATGAGCGGGTTGCATCCATCCTCTACGGTGACAGATCTTGACTTCCAATTCCGATACCGCGCAGGCTTTTGTCCAGCCGGATTCCTACCTGACACTGCATTACCGCATCGAACTGGTGACCGGGCCGGCTGCAGGGTCGGTGTTTGCCGATACATTTACGGGCAACCCAGCCACTTTGCAACTGGGGGCAGGCCAATGGGCGCCAGGCATGGAAGCCGCACTGCTTGGTCATGCAGAGGGCGAGCGCTTTTCTGTGGAGCTGTCCGCAGCGCAGGCCTACGGGGAGCGCAATCCCGATTTGCTCCAGTGGGTGTCGCGCACAGTGCTGGATGAGAATGCCGCGTCGGATGCCGGGTTCCAGCCTGGCGATATGGTGGAGTTCACGGCGCCCAATGGCGGTCGCTATTCGGGCATCCTCAAGGAGCTGGACGGCCAGTCCGCCCTGTTCGATTTCAACCACCCCCTGGCGGGGGCGGACCTTCGCATCGAAGTGTCCTTGCTTGGAGTGCTGTAATGCCGGATATCAAGCCGCACGCCGGCGCGCCCGAGGTCGTGCTGGCGCAGCCCCGGGGTTTCTGTGCCGGTGTGGATCGCGCCATCGATATCGTGGAGCGGGCCCTTGAGCTGTTCGGGGCGCCTATCTACGTGCGTCACGAAATTGTCCATAATCGCTACGTGGTGCAGGACCTGCGCGACAAGGGCGCCATCTTCATCGATGAGCTCGACCAGGCTCCAAAGGGCGCCATTGTGGTGTTTTCCGCCCATGGCGTGTCGCGCGCGGTGCGCGAGGATGCCGAGCGCATGGGCCTGAAGATATTCGACGCGACCTGCCCGCTGGTGACCAAGGTGCATATCGAGGTTTCCCGCATGCGGGCGGCCGGGCGAGAGATCATCATGATCGGGCACCGCGGCCATCCCGAGGTCGAAGGCACTCTCGGACAGGCCGATGGGGGCATGTATCTGGTGGAGACGCCCGAAGATGTGCAGGCCCTGCAAGTCTCCGATCCCGAAAACCTGGCGTTCGTCACGCAGACGACGCTGTCGGTCGATGACGCCAATCAGGTGGCGCAGGCGCTGCGCGCCCGCTTCCCCAATATTGTCGAGCCCAAGAAAAGCGATATTTGCTACGCCACGCAGAACCGCCAGGATGCCGTCAAGATCATGGCGCCGGGGTGCGACCTGGTGCTGGTGGTCGGAAGCCCCAACAGCTCCAACTCCAACCGCCTGCGCGAAGTCGCCGAGCGCAAGGGCGCGCAGGCGTATCTGGTTGACAGCGCCGACATGATAGACCCCGCCTGGCTGCGGGAATCACGGCGCGTGGGGGTTACCGCCGGCGCGTCCGCGCCAGAGGTCCTGGTACAGCAGGTGATCGACCGTCTCAAGGAGCTGGGGGCCGTATCGGTTCGCACGCTGGACGGCACGCCGGAAGGCATTGCCTTCCCCCTTCCCAAGGAGCTTTCCCGAAAACTGAAGGAAACCACATGAAACTGTACAGCTACTTTCGCAGCTCAGCCGCTTACCGGGTGCGTATCGCCCTAAACCTCAAGGGGCTGGCGTATGAGACGGTGCCCGTGCATCTGCTCAAGGACGGCGGCCAACAGTTTTCCGGCGGCTACAGTGCTGTCAACCCCACGCATCTGGTTCCCTCGCTGGTCGACGGCGACCTGGCTGTAGGGCAGTCTCTTGCCATCATGGAATATATAGAGGAAACCCACCCTCAGCCCCCGCTGCTGCCTTCTGACGCCGCCGGACGGGCGAGGGTTCGGGCAATCGCGCAGAACATCGCCTGCGATATACACCCCCTGAACAATCTTCGCGTGCTGAAATATCTCAAGAATGAGCTGGGGCAGGATGAGGAGGCACGCAATGCCTGGTATGCCCACTGGATAGCTGTTGGCCTGGAAGGGGTCGAGGCGCTGCTGGCCGGGCACCCGGACACCGGACGTTTCTGTCATGGCGACCAGCCCGGTTATGCCGATGCCTGCCTGGTGCCGCAGGTATTCAATGCGAGACGCATGGGCTGTGAGCTCAGCGGGTATCCGACAATCGTGCGCATAGATGCCGCCTGCGCCGAGCTGGATGCATTTGCTGACGCGGCGCCGGCCAGCCAGCCTGACAGCGAGGGCTGAAGGCCCGTTCGGCCTCCATATGTACGGGCCCGACTGTACGCATTAAGCCTGTTCAGCCCATGCCCGGATGTGCGGGAAGCGGTCAAAGCCCCAGAACGGCTCATTGTCGATGATGATAAAAGGGGAGCCGAACACCCCGCGCGCCATCGCGTTGGCGATTTCTTCCTTGAGCTGCGCCTTGACGGTTTCGTCCGCGATGCCGGCGGCCATGCGGTCACGATCCAGCCCGCACTCCCGGGCGACATCCAGCACAATTTCCGCATCGCTGATATCGCGGCCCTGCGCGAAGAAGGCGCGATATAGCGCAAGGGCAAGCCCGGGGGCCTGCTGGGGCTCCGTATTCCGGGTGTGAATGAACGCCCGCGCGGCGGCGAGGGTGGCAATAGGGAATTTTTCCGGATGCCTGTAAGGGATGCCAAACAGGCTGGCAGTGCGCACGAAATCGTGCCGCGAATAATCCCCTTTCAGGGGGATCTCGGTGAGGGGCGCGGATCCCATGGCCTTGAACATGGGTCCAAGCAGGATAGGGTGCCAGTTGACGCTGCGCCCGATATCCCGCGCCAGCGCTTCGACTTGCGTGCTGGCGAAGTAGCCATAGGGGGATGAGAACTCGAAGTAAAAGTCGATGGGCTGCGTCATGGTGTGTCCCGATTTGCAGGTTGTCGGCGTGGCCGTGCATGCTGCGGCCGGCGGTACGGGCCGTGTCTGCGAGTGCGATGCCAGCAGCTATGGTAGAAAGGTTTGGGCTGTGGCGCAATGTCGGTGATAATGTAACGATCAAGCCGTGCCTATCGGGGGAAAAGTGAAGAAACGCACAGTTGTTGCAGGCAGTGTTGTCGTTGTGGCCGCCATTTACCTGGGGGCCACATGGTATATCGGAAAACGCACCCAGGAATTTACCGAGCAGGCGGTTGCTCAAGCCAATGAGCGGATGACTGGGGTGCTGGGCAGCGAGGCTGAGCGCAGCGGCACTTGGCTGGAGCTGAGCGGTTACGAACGCGGGTTTTTTTCGTCTGTTGCCCAATATAGCCTGCACATGAAAGATGCCGACGGCAAGCCGGCCGAGATTCGTTTTCTCGACCATGTCCAGCATGGCCCGTTTCCGTGGAGCGCATTGAGGGTTGGCCATTTCGCGCCGCTCCTGGCGCGCACTGATACCCGTCTCGTGCCCACGCCGTTCACCCAGACCTGGGTCGACAGCCAGGGCGGGGCTTCACCCCTGGAGGGGCATACTGACGTTGCCTTGTCGGGCAGCGGCACATCGGCCTGGGTATTCAAGCCGACCAAGGTCACGGCCAAGGACGGCACGCAGGTAGACTTCAGCGGCGGGAGCGTGCAAGTCAATTTCACCAGCGATTTCCGGAACAGCGACGCCACGGGCTCTTTCGAGCGCTTTTCGCTTGCTGGCACAGAAACTGGCGGGACGGTCGAAGTGCGGGACATCTCTGTCGACAGCAATACCCGTATCAGCGCCGACGACAATACGCATTCCGAAAGCAAGGCGACGATCGGCTCGATCAACGTTGCCCGAAACGACGCCGATGAGCAGTTTTCGTTCGAGAATGTGGTGGTGAACCTGGAAAGCACGCAGGAAGGCACGCTGGCCGATACGATGCTGCGCTACGATTTCGGCAGGATGCTGGTCGGTGACACAAACCTGGGCAGCCTCACGCTGGGCGGGCGTGTCACTGGGCTGGATATCAAGGCGCTGGTGGCGCTGGGCAACGAATACGATGCCATCGTCGCCCGGCACGGCGGTGCGCAAGGGGGCGATATCGACCTGACGCCTGACGAGCAAAAGGTGCTCGAAGCCAAGGCCATGGATATCCTGGCATCCAATCCGGCAGTGATCATCGATCCTGTGGTTTGGAAGAATGAAAAAGGCGAGACGACCGCCAGGCTGGCGGTGGATCTGACACAGCCTGCACAGGCGGGGGCCGCGCAGCCTGGCGCTCTCATGCCGGAATATGTCAGGAAAATGCAGCTTGCGCTGGGTGTCTCGCGCGACATGCTGGTCGAGCTGTTCGGCCAGATGCGCCAGGAAGCTTCCGAGAGGAAAGAGCTCGAGATGATGGGCGGCCTTCTCTACGACCAGTACGTCTCGCGCCTGCAGCAGGCCGGGCTCGTCAAGGTGGATGCCGGCAGGGCGTCAACCGACATTGTCTATGAAAACAATACTGTCACGGTGAACGGCGAGACGATGCCTGTGCAGGAATTCCTGATGCGGGCCATGACGCTGATGATGTAGCTTCGGGCTTGCGGCGACCCGCAAGCCGTTCGCGCGCAACCTCCGCCAGCCTCATCGGGCTGGCGGAGGCGTTTTCGGGCGTGCTTATTTCACCATTTCCTGTACGCGCTGGACCAGTTTGGGGTCCTGCTGCAGCGCCTGGTTGATGCCGTTGAACTGGTCTACTGTCATGCCTTCGTTATGGACGGCCTCGACCATTTTCTTGTCGGCTTCCTCAAAAACCTTCTTCTTGCCGGTGTCGTCTTTTGCGGCTTCCAGCTTGGGTGTGTATTCCTGAGAGATCATGGCGACTTTCTGCGATGCGCTTACAAAGCGCTTGAGCTGCGCATCGGAATAATCAGGGGCTGGCACGGTTGTCCGGGGCAGTGTGCCTTGGGGGGCGGCCTGCTGAGCCATTGCGCTCCCGCCTGCGAGGCCGGCGGCCAGCGCGCAGGCCATCATCGCTTTGCTGATCTGTTTGTGCATGCAATCTCCTTCTGTCTGCTGCTATGGACGAAAAGACATGATTGACAAGCCTGGCGTGGATGACAAGCAAATGAGGTAGTCAGCCTATACGAGGAGCAACCCGCAGTAACCGTGAGCGGCGATTCTTGCCATCCAGTCAGGATTCGGCATGTGTCTTACGTTTCGTCATGTGCGCCGGCAGTCAGGCAGATAAAGCAGCCCCAGCCGGCCAGCACAGGCTGAAACTCGGCCATCTTTTTTATTGGCAACATAAATAGGACAATAAATCCCAAAAATCTCTATTTATTCTATTGATAGATGCTATTTATAATGTTTTCCATGGTTCCGCAGCAGGTTCCGGGTTGGAACCGATGCTGCATAGACAAGGGGAATACCATGAGCAAGACAATTGTTTCACCTGCGGTGGCGTCTGAGCATGTAGCGCGCGAGCGCACTGTCGAGCGTCAGGTAACAGGCATGGCGACGTCCGATGGCGACGGTGTGCGCCTGACCCGCGTGCTGACGCAGGACCTGCAGCGCCGTCTCGATCCCTACCTGATGCTGGACAGTTTCGCCAGCGATGATCCCGGCGATTACATAGGCGGCTTTCCCGATCATCCGCATCGCGGTTTCGAGACAGTCACATACATGATCGCGGGGCGTATGCGCCACCGGGACAGTGCCGGACATGAGGGCCTGCTGCAGAACGGTGGCGTCCAATGGATGACCGCGGGCAGCGGCCTGATCCATTCGGAGCTGCCCGAACAGGAGGCCGGACGCATGGAGGGCTTTCAGCTATGGCTGAACCTGCCGGCGGCCGACAAGATGACAGCGCCTTGGTATCGCGATATACAGGAGGGCGATATTCCTGAAGTTGCGCCTTCGGAAGGGGTGCTGGTGCGTGTCATCGCCGGCGCAAGCCACGGTGTTGCGGGCGCGGTGCAGCGCCCCATTACCGAGCCTTTATACCTTGATATAGCGTTCAGCGAGGCAGGGGAGCTGGCGCAGTCAGTGCCCGAGGGCTTCAATGGCTTCGTGTTTGTCTACCGGGGCGTGGTATCTGTCGGCAGCGAGCAGGTGCAGGCAGGGAAGATGGCGATTCTTGCCAATGACGGCGACGGCGTGGTGCTTCGCGCCGCAGGGGTTGCGCGCGCGCTGCTGGTGGCGGGCAAGCCCTTGGGCGAGTCCATTGCACAGTATGGGCCCTTCGTGATGAATACGCAGGCCGAGCTGCAACAGGCGTTTCTGGACTATCAGGCCGGCAGGTTCAAGGATGTCGAGGTTCGGAAGGCCTAGGCGGGAACAGGCTCAATACGGTCCATCCTTCTTCGGGGGCTAGCTCGCCCTCGACGGTAAAGGGGCGGGCATATCCCTTGGGGTCGATGGCGAACATAGGGATAATGTCCGTCCCGTATTTCTGCCGGTACTGGTCGAAATCGAATGTTTCGCTCAATGTCGTGGCGCGGATGACGCCGCCGTTGGCCAAAAGGTCCGAAAGCACCCAGTACCCCGCATCCGCCCGGAACAGTGCCTGGCCCCGGTGCTGCGATGCGGTCCGGTGCTTGCTCTCTGCTCCGTTGGCGTTGTTTTCCGCTGCGTGCGCATCGGGCAGGGCATATACCTTGTTTTTACCGAACTCATCGCGAAAGTGCGCTGCGACCAGTTCGTTTACATGATCCCACGCGCCCAGGGCAAGCATGCGGCCCAGGCCCGCCAGATCCAGGTTGCGCGCGGCATGTTCCGACGCGGGGTTGCCGAAATAAGTCGGAAGCCCGCTCATGCGGGCCTTGGATATGCTGTCCCAGTCACTGTCGCAGAGCTTGACGGCGATATCCTGTTCACGCAGCGCCGTGCCGATCGCCCGGGCCACCGGGTTGGCGCCGACAATGAGAAAGCCGGTAGGGTCGGGCTCCGCGACACCCAGTGCCTTGGCAAGGGGGCGTGCGGTGGCGCTTTGCAGGATGACGGTGCAGATAATGACCACAAAGGTCAGCGGCAATAACTGGTCTGCGTGCGAGAGGCCGAGTGATTGCAGTTTGAGCGCAAACAGGGCGGATACCGCCGCGGCCACTATGCCTCGCGGAGCGATCCAGGCGATCAGCGCGCGCTCGCGCCAGGATAGCGGGGATCCCCACGTGGAGTAGAGTACTTTCAGCGGCCTGGCCACGAACAGCATGATGGTCAGTACCGCCAGGGCCTGCCAGCCCAGCGCTCCCAGGCTGTCCAGATCCATGCGCGCAGCCAGGATGATGAACAGGCCCGAGAGCAGCAGCAGGCTGAGCGTTTCCTTGAACTCAATGATATCGTCCACCGGCACGCCTTTCCTGTTGCCCAGCCACATGCCCATGATGGTCACGGCCAGCAGTCCGGATTCGTGCTGTATTTCATTGGAAATTGCAAAGGCGCCGAACATCAGTGCGAGAACCGTGATGTTGGTCAGATACTCTGCCACCCAGTTTCGTCTCAGTGCCTCGCTCACCGCCACGCCGGCGATGATGCCTGTAATCAGGCCGGTCAGTATGGTTGCGCCGAACACGAGCAGGGCATGTTCCCAGGCATGGCTGGTCTTCAAGGCAATAATGAATTCGAAACACAGCACAGCCAGCAGCGCGCCGATAGGATCGATGATGATGCCTTCCCAGCGCAGCGTATGGGCGACCGGCGCCACTGGCCGCACGGTGCGCAGCAATGGGGCGATGACGGTGGGGCCGGTGACTGCGGTGATTGCCCCGAACAGGAACGCCAGTTCCAGGGGAAAATCCATCAACCAGTGGGCGGCGCCGGTCGTGACCAGCCATGTAATGAGCGTGCCGATGCTGACCAGGCGGCGCACCACACGCTCCAGCCCCCGTATTTGCCGGAACTGGAGCGTCAGGCTGCCCTCGAACAGAATGACGGCCACCGACAGTGAAATGAATGGGAAGAGCAATTCGCCGAACAGCGCGTCGGGGTCGAACAGGCCGGCCAGAGGGCCCACCGCCAGCCCAGCGAGCAGCAGAAAAAGAATGGCGGGCAGCCTAAGCTTCCATGCAATCCATTGGCAGGCTGCGCCGATGATGCCGATACCGGCCAGCATGAATACGCTGTGTTCGTTCAAAGGCAGATCCCCTCATCGTGATTCCCGGGCCGGGCAAGGCTCGCCGCGCCATGGAGGCAGCCGGCGGCGCATGACTACAATAGTCCAGGCCCGCCGCAACATGATATCAACCGCATTGGAAATACCTGTTGCCTGGATGTTACAGTAACTGCGCCGGCGCTCAAGAGCCCGGAACCCACCATACTAGCTGGAGCTGCAGCGAATGAAGGATCCGCAAACGTTGTCTGGACAGCCGGAAACGGCCGGGGCGCCGCCCTCGTCGCAGGCGCCTGCCCAGAATGCCTTTCAGGGCGGCCTTGCCGGCCATGTGCAAGGGTTGCCGCCAGAATGGCAGGACGCATTTGCCAGCGAGCCCATACAGGCCATCCTGCGCAAGCTCGATGCCTTTCTGGACGAGCGGCTGGCACAGGGGGTGGAGATCTATCCGCTGCGCCCTTTTCGCGCCCTGCTTGAAACCCGTCCGCAGGATGTCCAGGTGGTTCTTATCGGCCAGGATCCCTACCACGGCCCAAACCAGGCGCAGGGGCTGGCCTTCTCTGTGCCCGATGCCTGCCGTACGCCGCCCAGCCTGCGCAATATGTTTGCGGAACTGGCCAAAGAGTATCCGGAGCGTTTCGAGCGCCAGCGCAACAGCCTGGTGCGCTGGGCGCGCCAAGGAGTATTGCTGCTGAATACCAGCCTGACGGTCGAGGCGCATCAGGCGGGCTCGCATGCGCGGCGGGGCTGGGAGGCCGTCACCGATGCCATATTGCTGCATGTGCTGCGGCAGGCCCGCCCCAAGGTATTTCTGCTCTGGGGATCGCATGCCCAGTCCAAGCAGGCGTTGCTGCGTGATCATCCGCCGGCCGGCCCAGTGCATGTGCTGTGCGCCAATCATCCTTCGCCGCTGTCGGCGACGCGTCCTCCCCGTTCGTTCATCGGCTGCGGCCATTTCCGGGCCGCCAGCGACTGGCTGCAGGAACAGGGCGAGGCCGGCGTCGACTGGCTTGACAACGAGCTGCCGGAAACGGCGGTTTCCTGACGCCAGCGCTCGGTGGCGCGGCCTGGCGCCGCATGCCTGCGTGCCTCCAGTTGGCTATGAAGCCTTTGCACTGGGCGCCCATTCTGGCGCGGCATAATCCTACGGTCGAACGGGCTGGCCGCGGTGCAGGCGTTCCTTCACGATATCCTCTTCCAGTATCTGCTTGGCGCGCCCGATGATGCGGCCCAGCATATCATTGAGCAGATCCAGTTCCCGGGCCGAGAGATCCTGGAACACCAGCCCGTTCAATGACGCGATTACAGGCATCATCTCGCGGTAGAGCGCATGCCCCGCTTCGGTTGCGAACACGTGAACCGTCCTGGCATCGTCCGAGGCGCGCCTTCTCGCCAGCAGGCCTTTGGCGCACAGTGCGCCGATTGCGCGCGAAGTACGCGCGCCGTCCAGGGCGGCTGCCTGGGCGGCCTGCGTGGATGTGAGCGTTTCATGCTGGGTGACGATGGCGAGTATGCGCCATTCTCGGCGCGTGATGCCATAGCGGCCTTCGCACAGGCGCGTGAAAATGGGGTTTGCGGCCGACCAGGCGCGATACAGGCGAAACATCGTCATATCATTCAGCGTGGGCAGCGCGGCATCCCGCGGCTTATTGGCCTGTTTGCCTGACATGGGCATCTCGTTTTCCTCTCCGGGGTTTCCCTTATCCATGATTGCTTGATTAGATCAATTATTTGCCGGCTTGTTAATCTGCCCGCAAAACTTGAGATAAATCAATTCGAGGGAGACGCAACTATGTTCAAGCTGATCGTGAGGCCGGCGCTGCTGGCCTGTTTTGCCGCCGCGCTGGGCATTGCGGGCGCGGCCCGGGCCGAAGCCCCCAAGCTGAAGGAGCCGCTGACGGTCGTGGTGGGATACGCGCCCGGCGGCGCATCCGACCGGGCGGCGCGTATTGTGGGCGAAGCACTGCAGGAACGCCTGGGCGTACCTGTCATCGTCGAGAACAAGACCGGGGCGGGTGGCCGCATCGCTGCGCAATACGTGAAATCTGCGCCGGCTGACAAGAATGTGGTGCTCCTGGGCAACCCGGCGGTCATGGTGGTCGCGCCGCTGGTGTTTGAAAGCCTGGATTACGATCCGGTCAAGGATTTCCGGCCAGTATCCATGGTGACGCAATACGGCTTCGGCGTGGCTGTATCGGCCGACAGCACGGTCAAGGACATGCAAGGCCTGGTGGACTGGGCCAGGCAAAACCCCGGAAAGTTCAATGTCGGTGTGCCCGCCACAGGCAGCCTGCCGCATTTCTTCGGCCTGATGCTGGCGGATCAGATCGGCGCCAAGGCCGAGATTGTCGGCTATCGCGGCTCCGCGCCGGTGATTACAGACCTGATAGGCGGCGTCATCCCTGTGGCGATCGACACGCTGGATGTGCTCACCCGCCAGCATCAGGGCGGACGCATACGCATTCTTGCGACATCGGGCACAGCGCGCGAGCCCTCCCTGCCGGATGTGCCGACATTTGACGAAACCGGTGTCAAGCTGGAGGCATCGGGATGGAATGCCTTCTTCGCCTCAGCCTCGATGCCGGCGGAAAAGGCGCAAATGCTGGGCAAAGCCATCAGCGAGGTAGCTGCCGATCCCGCTGTGCGCAAGACACTGGAGCAAAACGATCTGCTGCCCGTCTCGGCCGACGCGGCTGAGACCGCCAAGCTGATAGATGCGTTTCGCAAGCAATGGGAGCCAGTCGTCAAGCGTTCTGGTTTCGTGGTGACGAAATGAGGCAAGCGCCCCGCAATGTCCTGTTCATCATGGCAGACCAGCTGCGTGCCGACCATGTGGGCTGCTATGGGCATCCGCACATCCGTACGCCCAATATCGATGCGCTGGCCAGGCGGGGCGTGCGCTTCGAGCGTGCTTTCGTGAATTCAGGCGTGTGCGGCCCATCCCGCATGAGCTACTACACGGGCCGCTATCCCTCCACCCATGGGGCAACCTGGAACCGCGTTCCGCTGTCCGTGGGGGAGGTGACAATGGGGGAATATTTGCGCAATAGCGGCCGCAGGCTGGTGCTCGCGGGCAAGACGCATGTCATGGTCGACCATGCGGGGCTGGAACGGTTGTCTCTTGATGGCGGCAGCGAGCTTGGCCGTTTGCTGAGCGCAGGAGGGTTCGAAGAAATTGACCGGTACGACGGACATCACGAGCCAGGCGATGAAAGCGGCTACCCCGCCTATCTGCGCCGCCATGGCTACGACTCAGCGGACCCTTGGACAGACTTTGTAATTTCGGCGCGCGCACCAGACGGCAGTGCGGTCAGCGGCTGGCATATGCGCAATGCCCGCTACCCATCGCTGGTAGAGGAAAAACATTCCGAAACAGCCTACATGACCGACCAGGCCCTGGGGTTCATGGAGCGCATGGGCGAGCAGCCCTGGGTGATGCATTTGAGCTATGTGAAGCCGCACTGGCCTTACATCGCGCCCGCTCCCTACCATGACATGTACAGCTACGAACAATGTCTGCCGCCCGTGCGCAATGAGGCTGAAAAGCTGGATGCGCATCCTGTGCTGGCTGCCTATCGGCAGCAGGAGGAAAGTGTCAGCTTTGCCAGCGAGGAGTGCCAGCGCGTCGTCCGCCCGGCCTACCAGGGGCTCATCACGCAGCTGGACGACCACCTGGGCAGGCTGTTCGACTACATGGAGCGCGCCGGCCTGATGGACAACACGCTCATTATCTTCACCGCCGACCACGGCGATTTTCTGGGCGACCACTGGCTGGGCGAGAAAGAGCTGTTCTATGACTCTGTGCAGCGCGTTCCCATGATTGTGCACGATCCCTCGCCCAGTGCGGATGCCACGCGCGGCGCCGTCGAGATGCGCATGACCGAATCGGTCGATGTGCTGCCGACCATACTGGAATGGCTTGGCCTGCCGCTGGCCTCGCACCGGCTGGAGGGCAGAAGCCTGCTGCCGCTGCTGCATGGCCGGCAGACTGATTGGCGTGACAGCGTTTTTTCCGAGTTGGACTACAGCTACAGGCTGGCCCGTCTGACAACGGGCAAGACGCCTCAGAATGCACGCGCGTGGTCGGTGCGCACCGACCGCTGGCGCTACGTATACTGGATGGACGAGGCCGAGCAGCTTTATGACCTGCATGCGGACCCAGACCAGTTCAATGACCTTGGTCGCGATCCCGGCCATGCCGATGTCCGGGCTGCCTGTCGCGCGCGTCTGCTGGACTGGTTTTCGCGCCTGAAGCGGCGCACTACCGTCACCGACGAGGCTGTCGAGCGCGGCACCAATGCCTACAAGAGGGCTGGTGTCTATTTCGGTCAGTGGTAAGGGGGCTGGCGGCGATATACTGTGGCGTTTCCCCTTCCCGCCGCCCTGTGCGGGGGCGACTCGCGCTGGAACGCCATGAAACTGCTGCACACTTCCGACTGGCATCTGGGCCGTACCCTGTACGGGCGCAAGCGCTATGCCGAATTCGAAGCCTTTCTCGCCTGGCTTGCGCAGGCTATCGACGATCATGATGTCGATGTGCTGCTTGTGGCCGGCGATGTATTCGACACCACGACGCCAAGCAATCTGGCGCAATCCCTGTATTACCGCTTTCTGTGCCGCGTGGCTTCGTCCCGCTGTCGCCATGTGGTGGTGATCGCCGGCAACCACGACTCTCCGTCATTCCTGGACGCGCCGCGCGAACTGCTCAAATCGCTCAATGTGCATGTGGTGGCAAGCGTATCCGTCGATCCGGCCGATGAAGTCATCGTGCTGCGCGACGGGCGGGGCGACGCCGAGCTTGTCGTATGCGCGGTGCCTTATCTGCGCGATCGCGACATCCGTACGGCGGAGGCCGGGGAAAGCGTGCAGGACAAAGAGCGCAAGCTGCTCGAAGGCATACGCGAGCATTACGCGCGGGTTTGTGCGCTGGCCGAAGAGGCGCGCCGCGAGGCAGGCGGGCGCATTCCCGTGGTCGGCATGGGCCATCTGTTCACAGCGGGCGGCCGCACGCTCGAAGGCGACGGCGTGCGCGAGCTGTATGTAGGCTCGCTTGCGCATGTATCTGCCGGCATGTTCCCCGACACGCTGGATTACCTGGCGCTGGGGCATTTGCATGTGCCTCAGCAGGTCGGCGGTGCGGAAACCCGCCGTTATTGCGGCTCGCCCATCCCCATGGGGTTTGGCGAGGCAGGGCAGGCCAAGAGCGTCTGCCTGGTTGATCTCGAGACAAGCCGGGCCGAGGGCGCGTCCACGGCTGCCGTGCGGGTCAGCATGCTGGAGGTGCCGCTGTTTCAGCGGCTGGCGCGTATCCGGGGCGACTGGGCGGCAATTTCCGCAAAGCTTGGCGACCTGATCGCGCAGGCGCCCGAAAGCTGGGTCGAGATCATTTATGAAGGCGAAGAGCTGGTCGGCGATCTGCGCGAGCGCCTCGAGGCCTGTGTCGCAGGCAGCGCCATCGAGATTCTGCGAGTGCGCAACAACCGGGTTGCCGAGCGCGCACTGGAGCAGTCCAGCTGTAGCGAAACGCTTGATGACCTGGCGCCTGCGGATGTCTTTCTGCGCTGCCTGGATGCGCATGAGGTGCCGGAGGCGCAACGGCCATCCCTGATGGCCAGTTTCGGGGAGGTTGTCTCGGGCGTGCTGGAAAGCGACGCGCGGGCAAGCTGAGGGCGGCCATGCGGATACTGCGGATACGCTTCCTGAATCTGAACTCGCTGGCGGGCGAATGGGAAATCGACCTGACGCATCCGGATTTCGAATCCAATGGGATATTTGCCATCACCGGCCCCACCGGCGCCGGCAAGAGCACACTGCTGGATGCCATCTGCCTGGCCCTTTACGGACGCACCCCGAGACTCAGCAAAGTCAGTGCCGGCGGCAACGAGATCATGTCGCGCCAGACCGGCGAATGCTTTGCCGAAGTAGCGTTCGAGACGCCGCAAGGCCGGTATCGCTGCCACTGGAGCCAGCGCCGGGCGCGCCGCCGGCCGGATGGCGCCTTGCAGCCGCCCAGGCACGAGATATCAGACGCCGACAGCGGCCAGGTGATGGACGCCAGCATACGGGGGGTGGCAGAGCGTGTGGAAGCCGTCACGGGCATGGATTTCGACCGGTTCACGCGTTCCATGCTGCTGGCCCAGGGCGGCTTTGCCGCTTTCCTGCAGGCAGCCCCCGACGAGCGCAGCCCCATACTGGAGCAGATTACAGGCACCGAGATTTACAGCCGCATCTCCATGGGCGTGCACGAGCGTCGCGCCCGGGAGCAGGGCAGACTGGAACTGTTGCAGGCTGAACTCGAGGGCATGCGCCTGCTGGCGCCGGATGAAGAGGCTGCGCTGGGCGAGACACTGCGGGGCCACGAGGCGCGTGCCAAGGGCTTGCATGCCGAGCTGGCGCGCTGCGCCGATGCCATTGCCTGGCTGGACGGCATGAGCGAGCTTGAGCAGGGTCTGGAGCAGGATGCCCAGCGCCAGGCACAGCTTGGCGAGCGACTGCGCGCGTTCGAGCCCGAGCGTGTTCAGCTGGACCTGGCGCAGCGCGCACTGGAGCTGGAGGCCGATTACTCCTCCCTGGTGATGCTGCGCCAGGCCATGGCTGACGAACAGGCGGCGCTGCTCGATGCAGGCCAGCGCCTGCCCGCCCTGCAGTGCGCATGCAGGGTTGCGGGTGAAGCCATGCAGACCGGCGAGCAGGGCCTGCTGGCAGCAAGGGCGGAGCATGACGCGGTTCAGCCGGTGCTTGCCAGCGTGCGTGAGCTTGATGCGCGTGTGCGTGAAAAACAGGCATCCATCGATGCCGCCGACGCGGCTATCGAAACCGACACCGCGGCGATCCGGTCGCTTGCGGCGCGACAGAAGGAAGAGACAGAGAGCCTGGAGCGTTGCTCACGGGAGCTGGATGAACTGCTGTCCTGGCAGTGTGAACATGGCGCCGATGCGGAGCTCGAGCGTCAGTTCGGCGGTATCGAAGGCAGGCTGCAGAGGCTGCAGGAGCTGCTCATCCTGAGTCAGACGAGAGCGCGCGAAACCACGCAGGCAGAATCGGCGCAAGCGGCGGCCAAACAGGCATTGGCAGAGGCCAGCGCGCGCATGCATGCCGGACGGGAGGCTGTCCAGCGCAGCACCGATGCGCTGGCCCGGCGGGAGGAGGCCTTGGACAAGGTGCTGCAGGGCAGGGCGCTGCCAGGCTGGCGAGGCGAGCTGAACATGCTGGCGGGCCAGGGCGACCTGCTTCAGAAGACAGCGTCGCACATGGACGCCCTGGCAATAGCAGCAGGTGAGCTGGGCGAACTGAAGCAGCGCGCGAGCCAGCTTATGCGCCAGGCCCAGGCTCTGGGGGACAGAATACAGGCGGGCCAGGACAGCCGGCGGCAACTCGAGCGGCAAGAGACGCTGCTGCAGACACAGTTTGACCTGTTGCGGCGCATAGCCTCGCTGGAGCAGGCCAGGCATCAATTGCATGATGGCGAGCCGTGCCCGCTGTGCGGTGCGCTGGATCATCCCTATGCCGAAGAAAAACAGCCGACGCCGGATCATACTGGCGAGCAGTTGCAACAGACCCGTGCGGCGCTTGTGGAGATGCGTGAATCCGCAACACGCATGGCTATCGAACATGCAGGGCTGGAGAAGGACAGGCAGCAGCTCGAGGCCGCCATTGCCGAGCGGGAAGCCGCGCGCGAAAAGAGCATCTTGGCCCTTGCTGGCCTCGCGCGGCAGTTGAGCCAGGCTGGCGGAGCCCTCATGCCGCTTGGCGCATTGCTTGATGAATGCTTCGGCCCTGGCGGACAAGAGCGGGCTGGGCAGCCCGGCAGCGGCGTGGACGCCGGGCCGGGACGCGAAGATGATTGGCAGGAGGCGGGGCGGAAACTGGCTGCCGCGCTGTGCGGCAATGAGCAGGCGAGGATAGCTGTACAGCAGGTTATCGATACAGCTGATGCCATTTGGGAAGAGCTTGCCGGCCTGCGTTCGGTTGCCGACGAAGCGAGAACCGCTCTGGTGCCGCTGGAGAGGGCGGCCCAGGCTGCCGGGCACGGCTGCGATGCGGCCGCGCAGGCCTTGTCCCGCGCCTGTGCCGACGAGCGGCAGGCACAAGAGCAGGCCGACAGGCTGGCGGATGTGCTGGCGCAAGAGCTGAAGGTCTTTGAGGTGGGCGTGCCGCAGGCCGATGGCATAGAGGTTTTGCGGCAACAACTGAGTGGCCGGCTGCAGGCGTGGCAAGCGCGGCAGCGGCGCGCCATGGCGCTGGAACAGGAAAAGGCATTGGCGCAGGCGCGTATCGCGGAGCGTGCGGCCCGGATCGGGGCTGCACAAGACCGCCTGCGTCAGTTTCACGATCAAAGGCAAACACTGGTCCAGGCGCGAGATTCAATTCTTTGTGAACGAAGGGCGGTATTTGGCGATGAAGACCCCGACAGGCGGGATGCCAGGCTGCGCGATGCCGTCGCACAAGCCCTGCTGGCTCGTGACGACGCTGCCCAGCGCCAGCAAGCCCAGGCACGGGCGCTGGATCATCTGCAAACCCGCATGCGAGGGCTACGGGATAGCATCGCCGCCCGTGGTGCTGAGCTTGCGCGCCAGGACTCAGGCTTTGCAGCCCGGCTGTCCGCCGCAGGGTTCGATGGCGAGGCCGACTTTGCGTCGGCACGGATGCCCGAGCCGCGGCGTCGTGAACTTGCACAGCAGGCTGCCGCTCTGGACAAAGAGCTGGCTTCCCTGAATTCATCGGTCGCCGAGAAAGCGTCAAGACTGGCACAGTTGCGCGAGAGGAGAGTCACAGATCAGCCGCATGACATGCTTGTGCAGGCGCGTGACAGGCTGCATGCCGACTACCAGTCTGTATTGCTGCAGGCCGGCGAGCTGCGCGGCAGGCTGCAGGACAATACGCGGCTGAAGCAGACCCAGCAGGCGCGCATTCAGGCCATGGATGCGCAGCGGCGGGAATGCCAGCGCTGGGATGAACTGCACGAGCTGATCGGCTCGGCGGATGGCAAGAAATTCCGCAACTTTGCCCAAGGCCTGACCTTCGAGATCATGGTGGCGCATGCCAATCGGCAGTTGAGCGAGATGACCGACCGCTATCTGCTTGTGCGCGATACAGGCCAGCCGCTGGAACTCAATGTCATTGACAGCTACCAGGCCGGCGAGGTGCGGTCCACCAAGAATCTGTCGGGCGGCGAAAGCTTTATTGTCAGCCTGGCATTGGCGCTGGGCCTGTCTGCCATGGCCAGCCGCAATGTGCGCGTCGATTCACTGTTCCTGGATGAAGGCTTCGGCACCCTGGACGAAGATGCACTCGATACCGCGCTGACCGCGCTTTCCGGCCTCCAGCGCGCAGGCAAGCTCATAGGCGTGATTTCGCATGTGGCCGCACTCAAAGAGCGCATAGGCACGCAGATACAGGTCACCCCCCAGGCCGGCGGCCGCAGCAGCATCTCAGGCCCAGGCTGCCGGCTTCGCGCCTGATCGACATTTCGGAAGCGCCAAAGCCACGGCAGGAAAGGGGGGCTCTGTCCGAGGCGGATGGCGGGCATAAATGCCGCCCTGTGAGACTGGCTCGAGACTCACAGAGCCTGCTAGGCGGCCACATCATGTGACGGTGGCGTGTTGGCGGGATGGCCGCCATCGGGCAGGCGCGGCAGCGGAGGCAGGCCGAGCGCAGCCCGGAGCCGCTGGCAGTCTGGGTTGGGAGACCCGTCTTCCAGCCAGGTGGGGAAATCGCGGCACGGGGTGGAGCGCTGCTCATAGATCGCGCAATGAATGCCGTCCTGGCCCAGTTCGCCGCGCAGCGCTATGCAGCGCCCGCCATCTTCGGTGCCTTTCATGCATGCCCGCAAGGGGCCGACCTGTGTCACCAGCTCGGGAGGCACCGTACCGCCGCGCTCGTCGGCGACTTCACCACAATAGAACGATACCCGGAAGTGCGAGCAGCAGGCGCCGCAGCTCAGGCATGGGTTTGAAGTGTCATTCGCCGCAGGCCTGGGCCTGCCTTTGTGGTCGGTTTTGAGCGGTAGCGCCGGCACGCCGATGATTTCAGTAACCGGGCTGCCGGGAAGCGCCGCCCAGGCGCCGGCAAGATCCGAAAACGAGCGTCGCAATGGGTAAATACGCCTTTCGGCCATGATTCGACGATGCGGTGCAAAAGTATAAGTAAGCAAAAAGCCCGCCAAATCAAAATTGATCAACGGGCTTTCCGATCTGAAACCATGGTGCCGGTGAAAGGAGTCGAACCCTCGACCTTCTCATTACGAATGAGCTGCTCTACCAACTGAGCTACACCGGCACGACCGAAAGCCTGCGCCTTAAACTTGAAGGGATAGGCCTCGGGTCAAGTCCGCCATTATACATATTTTTTGAAATCCGGTGCCATGGCGCAGGCGAGGCGGACGCGTAAAATGGCGGGATCATTAGTCAACCGGAAGCATTGGATACATGGAACACAAAAACATCTTGGGCGCGCCCTCGGCAACGCGAGCGGTGGTGGTCGGCGGCGGCACGATGGGCGCCGATGTGGCGGTGGTGCTGCTGCGCGCAGGCTGCCGTGTGGATGTCGTCGAGAGCCGCGCAGAGGCGCATGCGGGCATACACGAGAAGGTGTCCGGCAACCTTGCGGCCATAGGCCGGCAGGATGGCGCCGGCCTGCTGCGGGTAGTCGCGACGCTGCAAGAGGTGCAGTGGCCCCAGACCGATCTCGTGATCGAGTGCATTCCCGAAGTGCTGGAATACAAGCGCAAGCTGTTTGCTTCCCTGGTCGAACTCGCGCCCGCGCATGCCTTGCTTGCCAGCAACAGTTCAAGCTTTCCCATCAGCCAGGTGAGCGAGGGGCTGCCCACGCGCGAGCGCATGCTTGGGCTGCATTTTTTCATGCCGGCGCATATTGTGCCGCTGGCCGAAGTGGTGATGGGGCCGGACACCGATCCCGAGCTTGCGCAGGGGCTGTATGTCTTTATACGGCGCTGCGGCTCGGTACCTATCATGGTACGCAAGGATGTGCCTGGCTTCGTGGGCAACCGCCTGCAGCATGCCCTGGGTCGCGAGGCCTTCTCGATGATCCAGGACGGCATTGTGTCCGCCGAGGACATCGACAACGCGGTGCGCTTCGGCTTTGGTTTTCGCTATGTGGCCGCCGGCCCCATTCTGCAGAAGGAGCATGCAGGGTTCGATGTGCATGCCGCCGCGGCCGCTACAATCTACCCTTCGCTGTCCAATGCAAGCGCGCCGCCGTCGGTGCTTGCCGACAAGCCCAGGGACGGCCATCTGGGGATGAAAACCGGCCAGGGCTTCTATTCCTGGACGCCGGAGAAAATCGCCACTGAGCGCGCACGGTACGACAAGGCGCTTCGCGCGGGGCTGGATATTCTGGCGGCGGACCTGCCGCCCATTGAACCTTGAGAATGCGGGGCCTGCCACGGCCCCGGTGCTTTTCTTGCCATACGGCAGCGGGAGACAAGTAATGGGAACATTAGCCACGCTATTCTTGCTTGCGGCGTTGTTGCCGTATTTCGCGACGATTGCCGCCAAGGCGGGCGGCAAGGGTTTTGACAACGACGATCCCCGTCCGTGGCTGGCCCGGCAGGAGGGCTGGCGCGCCCGCGCCAATGCGGCGCAAGCCAACCTGTTCGAGGGTCTGCCATTCTTCTACGCGGCGGCGCTGTTCGCCCTCTATGGCCAGGCGCCGCGCAGCGCGCTGGCGGGGCTGATGGCAGCCTGGATTGTGGTCAGAATCCTGTTTATCGTCGCCTACATTGCCGGCGCAGGCACATTGCGGTCCATCGTCTGGGGCGTGGCGCTGGCGATCAATATTGCCATGCTCTTCATCGGCGCCTGAGATACTCTGAAACCCGCTGCCGGGCATTCCGGCGACGGGTTTTCGGGGCGGAAGTTTGCGGGGCGTCGGTATCCCGCGCCTGGGCACTTACGGGATGGGCAAGCCCGCTCGCCGTGTCCCCGCTGCGCATGCAGGGATCATGGTTCGTGGTTCATCCGTATCGCCGAGGGGAAAAGATCCCAGCAGGCGATGAACAGGGCCGCGAACAGCGGGCCGATCACAAAGCCGTTCAGGCCGAAGACAGCCAGCCCTCCGAGCGTTGAAATCAGGATGATGTAGTCGGGAATCTTTGTGTCCTTGCCAACCAGCAGCGGGCGCATGACGTTGTCCACCAGCCCGATCACCAGCACCCCGAACAGGATCAGCGTGATCCCTTGCCAGATGGCGCCGGTCACCAGGAAGTAGATCGCCACGGGCAGCCAGATCAGGGCAGCCCCGACAGCCGGAAGCAGAGACAGGAAGGTCATGACCACGCCCCAGAGCAGCGCACCCTGTATGCCCAGGATCCAGAAGATCAGGCCTCCCAGGGTACCCTGCGTCACGGCCACCACGATATTGCCCTTTACCGTCGCGCGCACCACCGTCGTGAACTTGCGGAACAAGTGCTGCTGATGCTCGTCGCTCAGGGGGATCAGCTGCTTGCTGTGCCGCGCCAGCCCGACACCGTCGCGCAGCAGGAAGAACAGCAGATACAGCATGATGCCCATGCTCACCAGGAACTGGAAGGTGTTCTGTCCGATGTTCACTGCCTGCGAGGCCAGGAAGCGGCTGGCCTGCAGGGCACCCTGGGCCAGTTTTTCCCTCAGGCTGAAGATATTGTCCACACCCAGCTTGCCAAGCAGGTCATGCACCCATGGCGGCAGGCTGCTGACTATCTGTTCCAGATAGCGGCCGAAGTTGATTTCGCCCGCGTCCATGCTCTTGTAGATCGCCGCGCCTTCCTGGAGCAGTGACGTCGTGATCAGGATCAGCGGGATGATGACAATCAGTATGACGCAGGCCAGCGTCAGCAGAGCGGCCAGGTTGCGTCTGCCGCGCAGCCTTTCCAGTATGCGCCGGTGCAGGGGGTGGAATACGATGGCCAGTATCGCGCCCCAGAAAATAGCGCCGTAATAGGGGAGCAGCACCCAGATGAAGGCAATGCTGACACTGGCCAGCAGCAGCAGGAAAGAGCGGAAATAAAGATTGGAATGATTCATCCTGCGTATCCGGGAGATAGATCGGCTGGGGTGGTCTGGCAATTCTATGCGAAAAATGCCGCGCCCACGATGACGGTGTGTTTGGCGTGTATGCGGCCCCCCTTTGCGGGGCGTGCCGCATGCTATACTGCCGCCGTCTCTTGGGGAGTAGTCTGCTTCCGCCCGGAAGCGCCCGCGTCAACATTCTCGGCAATTCTGTCGTGGCGCCGGCAGCCATCACTGGCTTGGCGAGACCATGGGCATGCCAGCGCTTGTGGTCAGGCGCGTCTGGCGTGCCTTGGTATCGTCGCCTGGCCAGGAATATTCCCGTTTCATGAATCTCGCTTCCATTTTTCTCATTGCTCTGGCGATGTCCGCCGACGCGTTCGCCGCCGCCGTGGGCAAGGGCGCCGCACTGCACAAGCCCCGTTTTGCCGAAGCTCTCAAGGCAGGCATCATCTTTGGAGTTATCGAAGCAATTACGCCGCTCATCGGCTGGCTGCTGGGCTCCGCCGCCGCCTCTTACGTCAAGGCATGGGATCACTGGATTGCCTTTACCCTCTTGTGCGGACTGGGTATCTTCATGATCATCGCGGCCTGTAGGCAGCCCGAGGACGAGCCCGAACCCAAGCACAAGCATGCATTCTGGGTCCTGGCGCTGACCGGCTTCGCCACCAGCATCGACGCCATGGCGGTAGGCGTCAGCTTGGCATTTCTCGATGTCAGCATTGTCCAGACCTCTGTCATCATTGGCCTCACCACCATGGTCATGGTAACGGTGGGCGTGATGCTCGGCCGTGTGCTGGGCGCCATGGCGGGCCGGCGCGCAGAGCTGTTCGGCGGGCTCATACTGATCGCGATCGGTGCGTTTATCTTGTACGAACATCTTTCGATAGCGGACTGATGCCGCCCGTCCCGGCTTGCTGCGCCTGATTCCGACGCAAGGAATGATGGCCCAACTTCGAGGCTATAGCAAAAGTGCCCACTCGCTTGCACACGATAATTTTTTTATGCTATAGTTTCGCTTCTCTGGTCCCCGATAGCTCAGTCGGTAGAGCGACGGACTGTTAATCCGCAGGTCACTGGTTCGAACCCAGTTCGGGGAGCCACCGAATAAAAAGCTTAAGTGCTTGAAAAATAACGCCTCTTTTGCAGAGGCGTTATTTTTTGTCTGTTCAAAACTTCGGTTCAAAGGTTTGGTAGCGCTGGGGCCGGTAACACTTGGGGGCCACAGCGCCGGAGAGCGCTGTACACCTCGGCACACGCCACCCACCTCCACGCCACGGTCGGAGGTGCGAAATGAGCAAGCGCCTCCTGCAACCTTTTCGCTACCGCAACGGCTGGCGCTCCGATGCGGAAATAGACGCTACCCCCATGCGCGTGCTGCGCTACGTCGAGATGGAGGCGGAGACGTGGGGGAGGTTGTGTGGGTGATTATGGCTTGCCACCATTAGCACGACGACAATATCGGCCCGTTAGCCGTTTTCACTTTGCCGCCTATTTTGTCCCTTGTGTTGACCCTGACTTTGACTCCCCGGCGCATCATGTCTTTCAAAGTGTCGTCACCGCACATGAGTCTTCGCATTTGGTCGATGGGTTGCAGTATCGCAGTTTGTGGGTAGGTATCCAGATCTCTGCTCATAGTGAAGACCTGAATTTTGTTCTCCTCTCCTTTATACGAAAGCGTCCAACCCTTTGGGATTGACATTTCCTGCATATAAAATGCCGCAATAAGAGCCCCTGGGAATTGCTGGGCAAAAGCGTTAAAGCTTGCGGCCATAAATAAACCCGCGGCTAGAAATTTTTTCACGGTAACCCCCCCCATATTATTAAAAATTTTCCGAGCGGCAGGAAGTTTACTTGGCCAGGGTCGAAAGGGGAAGGGGGCTGCTGCACGCGGCACGGCTCTTTGCTTTTGTGCCCGTTGGCTGAGGGCAATGCAATAATTGATTCAGGTCATCGTATCAACAAAGCTTCACGGACGTGAATATGAACGCCAACGCACTCGTTTTGTTTTCAGGCGGACAAGACTCCGCCACCTGTCTTGCCTGGGCGCTGGAGCGCTACCAGCATGTCGAAACCATTGGTTTTGACTATGGCCAGCGACACTCGGTAGAGCTGCAATGCCGCGACACCGTCATCGCGCACTTGCGTGCGCAATTTCCCGACTGGGGTGCGCGTCTGGGGCAAGATCATCTGCTGGATCTTTCCATATTGGGACAGGTAAGCGATACCGCGCTGACGCAGGAAAAAGAAATCGAGCTGCGCGACAACGGCTTGCCCAACACCTTTGTGCCGGGCCGCAACCTGCTGTTCCTCACGCTGGCTGCCAGCGTTGCCTACCGGCGCGGCTTGCAGGTGCTGGTGGGCGGCATGTGCGAAACCGATTATTCGGGCTACCCAGACTGCCGCGACAACACGCTCAAAGCCACGCAAGTGGCGCTCAGCCTCGGGCTGGACAGCCCCATGGTGGTGGAAACGCCGCTCATGTGGCTGGACAAGCGGGCCACGTGGAAACTGGCCCAGGATCTGGGCGGGCAGCCCCTGGTAGACCTGATCCGCGAAGACACCCACACCTGTTATCTGGGCGAGCGTTCGAGGCGCCACCCCTGGGGCTATGGCTGCGGCCATTGCCCCGCCTGCGAGCTGCGCGGCAAGGGCTACCGGGCGTTTGTTTCCGAAGCTGGCTCGAGCGGCGCGTGAGGCTTGCGCTTGCCCCCTCAGTCCAGCAGATCCTTCATGTCGTCCGCATGCTCTTCCTCGACAGCCATAATGTCTATGAGCAAATGCTTGGTTGTCGGATCCGTGTCGCCAATGCGCTCGATCATCTGGCGATATGACTCGATGGCCACCCGCTCGGCGATCAGGTTGGCCCGGATCATCGCCTTGATATCGGTGCTGTCGTCGTACTCGGCGTGGCTGCGGTCAGTAAGCGTCGCCGGCGTGAAATCCGGCTCTCCGTTCAGCTGCACGATGCGTTCGGCGATCCGGTCGGCGTGCTCCGCTTCCTGGGTGGCATGTTCGAGAAATTCGGCTTTGATCGGCTCGTTCACCATGCCGGTGGCGGTGTAATAGTGGCGCTTGTAGCGCATCACACAGACCAGCTCGGTTGCCAGCGCGTCGTTGAGCATGCCAATGATTTCCTGGCGATTGCCCTTGTAGCCGGAAGGTACAGCCCCATTGTCCAGCTCGCGTGCCGCCTTGCGTATGGCTTGCACATCGATAGGATCATGGTTTCCGGCTGCCTCGGTGTTGTTTTTGCTCATGATGATTCTTGCTCCCAATAACTCTGAAGAAGGGCGGGGCGCACGGCCCCGGCGCAGTAATCATCAGCAAATGCCATGCCACAAGGCGGGCGGCGGGCTTGTTCCGCCTGAGAAACACGGCTAGGGCCTAGGCACGATAGCTCAGTGCGCGCCCGATGCGGCTGCGCCGCTATCTTTGCTCCTCGAAGGCTTGGCTACCCATATCAATGCAATCATGACCAGGAAAAGCACGCCAGATGCGTAGAAGATATCCAGCGCCGACATGGTGAAAGCCTGCTGGTTGATCAGACGGTCAATCAGCGAGGCGCCCTGGCTTGCGTTCAGCCCCTTTTGCTGTACGGTGGACATGACCGCGTCGAAGGCGGGTTCGCCTGGACGGGCGATCTCCGCCAGGTGCGCATGGTGCAGGGTGGCGCGGTTTTCCCACAATGTCGTGGTAATGGATGTGCCGAACGCCCCGAAGAGCAGGCGTACGAAGTTGGACAGCCCTGCCGCCGCGGGTATGCGGTGCGGATCCAGCCCTGCCAGCGTGAGCGTGGTCAGCGGAATGAAGAAGGTCGCCATGGCCGCGCCCTGTATGAAAGTGGGCAGCATGATGGTGTAGATGTCCACATCCGTGCTGAAATCGGCCCGCATGAAGCTGATCAGCGAAAATACCAGGAAAGCGAAGGTTGCAATAATGCGTGGATCATGCCTGGCCAGCAGCTTGCCCACGATGGGTGAAATGATGATGGCCAGTATGCCTACCGGTGCCGAGGCTATGCCCGCATCGGTGGCCGTATAGCCCATCGTGTTCTGCATCCATAGCGGCAACAGCACCACCGTTCCGAAAAAGACGCCATACCCGACTGAAATCGTGATCACGCCGGCGGTGAAGTTGCGGAACTTGAACAGCGTCAGATCAACCACGGGATGTTCGGCAGTCAGCTCCCAGATAATGAAGAAGACAAAGGTGATGACGGCAACCACGGCAAGAATGACGATCTCGGTGCTGGCGAACCAGTCCAGCTCCTTGCCTTTGTCGAGCATGAGCTGCAGCGCGCCGACCCAGACCACGAGCAGGGCGAGGCCCATGGTGTCGATGGGCAGCTTGGATTTGACCGAATCGCGCTCTTTGTAAACCTGCCATGCCGCCCAGCCCGCGAGCAGGCCGACGGGCACGTTGATATAGAAAATCCACGGCCAGGAATAATTGTCCGAGATCCAGCCGCCCAGCAACGGCCCCGCCACAGGGCCGACCAGGATGGTCATGGACCACAGCGCCAGCGCCATGCCTGCCTTTTCCTTGGGGTAGGAACCCAGCATCAGCGACTGTGACAGCGGAATCATGGGGCCGGCAACCGCGCCTTGCAGTACGCGGAAAGCGACCAGGGATTCCAGCGACCAGGAAAACCCGCAAAGCCAGGATGAAATCACGAACAGCAGAACCGACAGCACGAACAGGCGTACTTGCCCGAAGCGCTGGGTCAGCCAGCCTGTCAGCGGCACCGTGATGGCATTGGCAACCGCAAACGAGGTGATGACCCAGGTGCCCTGGGTCGCGCTCACGCCCAGGTCGCCGGCAATCGTCGGGATGGAGACGTTGGCGATCGACGAGTCGAGCACATTCATGAATACCGCGGCCGAGAGCGCTATCGTGCCCATTGTTCGCGCGCGTCCCTCCAGGGGGGCATGCGCGACGGCGGGGCGCGTGGGTGTCGCGGCGGGTTTTTCGCTGTCGGACATGTTCAGGAACCGGCGTTTTCTTTGGTGATTTTGGCGATCATGGCATCGGCCTGTACATCCGTATCGTCAAAGACGGACGTACTTAGGCTGCTGGCGTCGGCGGCGTGGCGTGCGGCTTCGATGTCCTCGTCGCTCGGATCGTTGAGATCGACCTCGACTTGCATCGACAGCCCGACGCGCAAGGGGTGTTCGGCGATTTCCTTGGGGTCAAGCACAATGCGCACGGGTACGCGCTGCACGACCTTGATCCAGTTGCCGCTGGCATTCTGCGCGGGCAGCAGCGAGAACGATGAGCCCGTGCCGGCGGCCAGGCCTTGCACGTAACCGTGGTAGGTCACATCGCTGCCATAGATGTCGGCAGTCAGGGTGGCCTTCTGGCCAGGTTTCATGCGCTGCAGCTGGCCCTCCTTGAAATTGGCTTCCACCCACAGCTGGTTGAGCGGGACAATCGTCATCAACGGTGAGCCGGGAGCCACATGCTGGCCTACCTGCACAGACCGCTGGGCCACCATGCCGTCGACGGGCGCGGGGATGCGGGTGCGTGAGCTGGCGAGCAGCGCTTCGCGCAGCTTGTCGGCGGCCAGCTGCACATCGGGATGGTTCTCCACTGTTGTGTCGGCTGTCAGCGCGCGGTTCGTTTCCAGTTTGGCCCGTGAGACGGCCAGTGCGGCCTGCGCCTGGGCCAGGCCCGACTTCGCGGCCTTCACGGCGGTCTGCGCATGCAGGATCTCCTCGCCGCTGACCCCGCCCGAATGGGCCAGCGTCTGGCGGCGCTTCAGGTCGCTCTGCGCCTTGGACAGATCCGCCTGCGCACGCTCGATGTCAGCCTTGCGTACAGCGATATCCGCTTCCAGCGCATCGTTCTGCACGAAAATTGTGCGAGTCTGGCGCAGTGATTGCGCCAGTGCGGCCTGCGCCCGGCGCAGCGACAGATCGGTATCGCTGGCATCGAGCGTGATCAGCTGCGTGCCACGCTTTACGTGATCTGTTTCGTCGGCGCCGATCGCAACGACGGTGCCAGGTATCTGGGATGTGACCTGCACAAGATTGCCGTGTACATAGGCGTTGTCGGTTTCTTCGAAATGGGCGGCATAGAGCAGCCACCACAGGGCGTAGATGACACCGATGGCAACGAAAATCAGTGTGGCAATGATCAAGAGCGGCTTGCGCCGGGATGCCGGTTTGTTGTCGATACTCATGAATGTTTCTCGGGTTCAGTTTTCTTCGTGTATATAGCCGCCGCCGAGCGCCGTAGCCAGTTGCGCATCGAGCGCATAGGCGCGTGCGCGCAGGTCAGTGTCTAGAATGGCCTGCTTCTGCACTTCATTCTGGGCCAGCAGCACTTGTATGAAATTGCCCAGGCCGGACTTGTATCGATCCACGGCAATCTGATAGGCCGAGGTGATGGCCTTCAGGCTGTCGGCCTGGTCTTTGGCCTGTTGCCGCAATGCCTGGACGGACGCTGTGGCGTCGGCCACTTCCCGTACGGCCGTGAGCAAGGTCTGGTTATAGTCGGCAATGGCCAGGTTGCGCTCGGCCCGACGGGTATCGAGCTGTGCGTTGAGGGCGCCGCCATGAAAAATGGGCAGCGAAATGGCCGGCCCGACGCCGTATGTCTTGCTGGCGCCCTTGAGCAGATTGTCCAGCCCCAGCGACATGAAGCCGGCAAACGCATTCAGGTTCACATTGGGGAAGAATTCGGCCTTGGCGGCGGATACCTCGCTGGCTGCGGCCTGAGCCCGTTCACGGGCGGCAATGATATCGGGCCGGCGCGACAGCAGCTCAAGCGGCAGGGTTTCGGGCACGCTGGCTGGCATATCTGTCAGCGCCACTTGCCGGATCTGCGCTCCGCGTTCAGGGCCTTCGCCCAGCAGTGCGGCAAGCTGATTGCGCAGCAGCTTGGCATTGGTGGCCGCCTGGCTGAGCTGGACCCGTGCTGATGATACGGCCGAATCCGCCTGTTTGACCTCGACCTGGGTGTCCAGGCCCGCGCCCACGCGCTGGCGGGTGATCTTCAGGACATTTTGCTGCTGGCCGACGATGTCGCCGAGCACGGCTTGCTGGGCCAGCGCGCTCTGCAGGTTGTAGTAGCTCTGCACCACTGCGCTAACCAATGTGTTGCGGGCCATGTGCAGGTCGGCCTGGGCGGCCTCGCGGCTGGAGACTGCCGACGCGAATCGGGCCCGGTTGCGGCCCCAGAGATCGAGGTCCAGGCCGACGTCCAGACGCAGGTTTGCATCGGTCAGCATGGAGCCGCCGTACGGAGGCGGGTAGATATAGTTGCCGGAAAAGCGCTGGCGCGTCGTATTGAAGCTGGCATCCGCGCGTGGCAGCTGGACGGCCCGTGCGCCGCGTATGGCAGCGTTCGCCATATCCAGCCTGGCCTTTGCCGCGTCCATGGACGGGCTGCCTGTCAGGGCCTGTTCGATCAGCGAGTTCAGCTGCGTATCGCCATATCGGGTCCACCAGTGTTCGGCGGGCCATGCAATGCCGCTATCCTGGAGGCCGAGCCGGGCAGCGTCAATCTGCGCCACACCGGGCTCGCCGGGTTTGATCGCGGCGCAGCCGGACAGTGCGGCGACGAGCAGTAGGGGAATGAGTGCTTTCATGCTTTTAGAGAGAGAAGGGAAGGCAGGTTTGACTTGCTGACAGTAAGCTGAATATATCTGCCTAGTTAGTAACTGCCTAGGCAATTATTATATAAAAATGCATTCCTTGTATGCAAGCATCATGGAAACTGTCGATGTTGTGTCTGGCGGGCCGCCTAGCGTGCGATGAAATCAAGTTCAGTGAGCTGGCCCCCGTTTGCCAGCATGCGATGCAGCATGCCGATGAGCAATTCGACCTCTTCCTTGCTGAAGCCCTGCAAGTGGGTATTAAGCGCAATGGCCACCGCCGGAAGAATCTGTTCCGCGACTTTTTTGCCGGCTTCGGTGAGCTCTATGAGCACGCTGCGCCGGTCTTCAGGGCAGCGGTGCCGCGAGATGAACTGCTTGGCCTCAAGCCTGTCCAGCGCGCGTGTCATGGCGCCAGTGTCGATACAGGCGTGGCGGGACAGTTCGGCCGGCGTGTTTATATTGCGATAGCGTATCAGCACCAGCGGCCGCCACTGCATGGCGGTCAAGCCCATGGGGGCCATACGCTGGTCTATCATGCGGTTCAGTGACGTCTGCGTCAGTTTGATCAGATGGCCCAGGTTGCCTTCCGGGCCGAGAGATTCCGCCGTTCCTTTGTAGTAGCCGGAGGGCTGTGCGGCCTTCGACGCCCGCTTGCCGCCGGGTGTGTCGCGTTGCGAGGGGGAGGGGGATGCTGCTTTGCTCATTCGAAAATTTTAGCACCAATGTAATTGCTTAGGCAATTACTGTCCAAACAGGTTTATGGACGCTGCCGCATGGTTTCGGGCAAAATATCGCCTTTACTGACGATTGCCGCAGGCCAGTATGGTTTCCGTTTGCCTGGCGGCCGAACCTATCCGGATCATGAAAGCACCATCAGCCTCCGCAGAGCCTTCCGCACAACATGAATTCTGGATGGGTTTTCTGCTGGCTGGGCTGGGAGCTGTGCTGTTTTCCGCGAAGGCAATTGTCGTCAAGTTTACGTACCGCTACGGTGTGGACGCGCTGACCATCATTGGCTTTCGCATGATGCTGTCATTGCCGTTCTTTGCGGTAATCGCTTTCTTCCAGGCCAGGCTGGCGCGCCGGGGCAGGCAGCCCGTGCTGAGCAACCGTGAGCGGCTGCAAGTCATTTTTCTGGGTTTTATCGGCTACTACCTTTCCAGCTATCTGGACTTTCTCGGCCTGCAATACATTTCCGCAGGGTTGGAGCGGCTGATCCTTTTCCTGTCTCCAACCTTTGTCCTGCTGCTTTCAGCCTTGCTGCTCAAGAAGCCTATTGTGCGGGCGCAGTGGCTGGCGCTTGGGCTGTCCTATCTTGGCGTGATCTTTGTCTTTCTGCAGGACCTTTCCTTCAGCGGCAACGAGGTGCTGCTGGGTTCGGCCTTCGTGCTGGCTTCCGCAGTGTCGTATTCCTTTTACCTGATCGGATCGGGCGAGCTCATCAAGCGCGTCGGGCCTACGCGTCTGGTTGCCTACGCCATGTCGGTTTCCGCGGTCGTCAGCCTGATCCACTTTCTCGCGGTGCATGGTTTCGAGGGGCTGGCGCAGCCCTTGCCGGTATACAGCCTGTCGCTGTTCCACGCGGTGGTCAACACGGTACTGCCCACTTTCATGATCATGTGGTCGGTGGCGCGCATTGGCGCCCCGCTCACGGCTCAGTTGGGTCTGCTCGGGCCTGTATCGGTGTTGTTCCTTGCGGCCTGGCTGTTGGGCGAACCCATTACCGGCCTGCAGCTTGTGGGCACGGCATTCACGCTGGCCGGCGCGGTGGTGCTCGGCAGGGTTCGCCGCCAGGCGGCGCCCAAGGCTTGATCCCGCAGGTCATCGGCTGCCGCGTGCCCTCGGCATCGTGAGGCCCGCGCATGCCTCCCGAGGGTTTCAGGAAGCATGCGCGAGGCCGAATGCGCGAGGCGCTGCGTTCGCGCCGTCAGGCGCTGTCTGCGTGCTGTGCCCCTTGTGCCCGCATCAGCTGCTCGATTTCTTCCCTGTGTACGTCGTGCGTCACAAAGCCTGATGCATTTTCGGGCATGGCCAGGCGATGGGGGTCGGCAAGCGTGCGCCGGATATCCTCCAGGCCGCTCGCCCAGTGCGCGCGCATGGTCGACATGCCGAACTGATAGTCTTTGTAGTGGCGCTCGTATGGCTGGTTGCGATAGATCAGGTGGATGACGTTGTAGCGCTTGTTGCACGCCAGTTCCTGCGCCATGCGGCAATAATGATCCGCTTCCCGCACCTCAGGCGGGATCTGCTCCAGCAGGCGCTCCATGATGTGGCGCATATACTGCGTCCAGCGGATTTCATCGGTGATCAGCCGCGTGCGGCTCGAGTAGCGGATATCCTTCATGCGGTCGGACACTTCGCTCATGCTGGCTGGCAGCCGGCCCCGGGCGCTCCAGAGGTCCACCTGGAACACCAGCGTATCGCGCAGCGGCTTTGCATCCAGCACCTTGGTGAGCGGCGTATTGGACACCAGGCCGCCGTCCCAATAATATTCGCCATCGATCTCCACTGCCCCAAACGCCGGGGGCAGGGCGCCGGAGGCCATGAAATGCTCGGGGCGCAGCACCGTGGCGCTATTGTCAAAATAGACCAGGTTGCCATTGGCAACATTCACTGCTCCGATGGACACCTTCAGGCCGCCCTCGTTTATACGGTCAAAATCGCACAGCCTCTCAAGTGTGGACTTCAATGCGCTGGTGTCATAGTAGCTGGCCGTGGCGGGGTCGGCGCCCGGAATGAAGTCGGGGGGCGGCGGGAAACGGGGCTGAAAAAAACCCTGCTGGCCCAGCAGCAGGGCGCTTCCCGCGTGCATGGCCCCCAGCGCTTGCCGGGCCAGTGTGCCAAAGCCGAATACTGTCTGTTCCAAAAAGGGTGTCATGCCCAGGCCGCCGTTGGGCTGGCATATGGTTTCCCAGAATTCGCGCAGGCGCGCCACGCGGTCTTCGGGACGGTTGCCGGCAATGATGGCTGTGTTCAGGGCGCCGATAGAAATGCCGGACAGTTGATCCGGCATTACACCAGCCTCGGTCAGGCCTTCGAACACGCCTGCCTGATAGGCGCCCAGCGCGCCGCCGCCCTGCAACACCAGTGCAATGGTTTCATAGGGTGGCAAGCCATTGGACGATCCTGGCGGCGAGGAAGACTCGTCTCGCACATCAGCCTTCACAGCGCTGTTGTCCGGCAGGCCTGCGGCTGCGGGCGTTGGCGGCTTTTCCGCTGCCTGGATCGGGCTGCGCCGCCTGCGCGGTGCGGGCTTGGGAGCCGTTGCGTTGGTGTGAACGGCTTCCTTGCTCCCGGCGGCGGTCTTTTTTGGGGCAACGCGTCGGGTGCTGCGGCGTTTGTTGGTCGCGTCGGCGGCGGCTTGCCGACGGCCGGGGCGGCCGGGCTTGTCGTCTGGAAAGAGGTCGAGTTGATCAGTCATCGGGATTGCTCACGGCTGTTCGGGAAGATTTGCCCGTGGCGTCAAGCAGGCCCGGGTCTATTCCGGGATTGTAGCCCCCGATGGCTGGCGCCTACGGCGCGTCCGTCGGAGGCGTCCCGGGCTGGTCTTCCGACTGCGGCCGCAGCAAGCTTTGCATGAATGCCTCAATCAGTGCGCCGCGATAGCGCGACTTGTGCAGCACCAGCGACAGCCGCCTGCGCATATCGAGAAAAGGCGTCTCGAGCACCTTGAGGCGTCCGGCCGCTACCGAATCGGCCGCGGCCGCCTGAGGCAGACAGGCGATGCCGAGCCCCGCAATGACCGCTTGCTTGATTGCCTCGACCTGGCCCAGCTCCAGCAGGATGGTGCCCGATGGCAGCGTGGCCAGCGCCTGCTCGGCCTGCCCCCGCATTGCCGAGCCCGCCTCCCGCAGTATCCATTTTGCGCCCTTGAAGTGCCGGGGCCTGAGGCCGGCCTGCATGGCCAGAGGATGGGAGGGGGCGGCGCATACCACCAGGGAGTCTTCCCGCCAGGGAAATGTTTCAAGCTGAGGGTGGCTGATCGGCCCCTCGATGCAGCCCACATCTATGCTGTGCTCCACCAGGCCGGCTGCGATGCGTGCCGTATTTTCCACGCTGACGTTGAGCGACACCAGGGGGTGGAGCGAGACAAAGGGGCCAAGCAGATCGCCGACCAGGTAATTGCCTATCGTATTGCTGGCGCCTACGCGCAGCTCGCCTGTGAGCGCCTGAGGCTGGCCGTGGGAGTGGCGCAGCAGCTCGTGTATGCGCTCAATGATTTCCTGCGCCATGGGCAGGGTTTCCTTGCCGCGCGGGCTCAGGTGCAGACGGCCTCGTTCGCGGTCGAACAACTGGCCGTTGAGCTGGCGTTCCAGCTCGGCCAGCGCCATGCTGACGGCGGGCTGGGTGACATACAGACGCTCGGCTGCCGCGCGCACGCTGCCGCTGGTTGCAATGGCAACAAAGACTTCGAGCTGTTTGATGCTTATTCCTAACATAAATAAATTTTATATCGTTATTAAGGAATAGTGAATTTATTTATGTTTTGGGGATGCCTAAAATTACTCCAGGTTATTTGATAATTCAAGGTGTCATTTCATGAGCAGCTCTGGATCCGCTTCCCGCCCCGTTTTCTCCGCCCGTGGCGCCGCCTCGGGGGCCGTGCGGCGAGATGCTGCTCCGCAGTCCCCTTCGCCCCTTTACGGGCTGGCGCTTGCAGTGGTTGTCGGCATTGTCGCCATGGTGCTGGGCAACTGGGTGCCGCTGATCGGCGGGCCTGTGTTCGGGATACTGCTGGGCATGGCCTATCGCAACACGGTTGGTGTCGGGCCCGTCTTCGCGCCTGGCCTCAAGTTCGCTTCCAAGCAGGTGCTGCAATGGTCCATTATCGCCCTGGGTTTCGGCCTGAGTCTGGGCGAGGTGGCGCGCACCGGTCTTGGGTCGCTATGGGTCACCCTGATCACCATGACGGCAGCCTTTGTATCCGCATGGCTGTTGGGACGGTGGCTGGGCATCCCCTCGCGTCTCAAGACGCTGATCGGTGTAGGCACTGCTATCTGTGGTGGTTCGGCCATCGCGGCAGTCACGCCTATTATCAAACCTGACGATCACGAGACAGCATTCGCCATTTCGACGATCTTCATCTTCAACATCGTCGCCGTGCTGCTTTTCCCTCCGCTGGGACACCTGCTCAACATGTCTGACGCTGGCTTCGGGCTGTGGGCCGGTACGGCCATCAATGACACGTCTTCCGTGGTTGCGGCTGGCTACAGCTACAGCACGGCGGCGGGCGATGCGGCTACGATCGTCAAACTGACACGCGCCACCCTGATCATTCCTGTCTGTCTCGTCCTGGCTTTTATCGTGGCCTGGCGTGAAAAGAAGCAGGGAACCCAGGGCTTCAGCCTGGCACGCATCTTCCCCTGGTTCATTCTGTGGTTCCTGGTGGCATCGGCCTTGCGCACTTCCGGCCTTATTCCGGAAAGCCTGAACAGCAGCCTGCACCTGCTGGCCGAGTTCCTGATTGTCGTGGCCCTGACCGCCATCGGCCTGTCCTCGGATCTGCGGCGCATGGCGCACGCCGGCATCAGGCCTGTGCTGCTGGGCTTGGGCGTCTGGCTGTCGGTGGCCGGCAGCAGCCTGATGGTGCAGCATCTGACAGGCGCCTGGTAACCTGGGCCGGGGATAGCTGTCCCGTCCGGGCCAAAGGCCTCGCCGAACGAAGTTAGCCGCACCCCAAAAGGTTGGACATCAATCCAGCCTTTTGGGGTGTTTTGCATGGCCAGGCATGATGAGCGGTTCAGGCTCAAAGCGGTGCCGCAGTATCGATCCGGAAGAGGCCGCCGCGTTTTTACGTGCCGGGCCTGTGGCCCAGTTCAGGCAAACCAGGACATGGGCGTCTTGTTCATGGCGATGCCTACGATATAGATAAAGATGGCGACTGAGATGATCGCCGCCACCGCCCGCGTGCGCGGCGTCTTGCCCCGCTTGATTGCAACTGTGCCCACGCCGATGTACAGCAGCACCCCTACGATCTTGGCAAGAATCCAGGGCTGCTCCGGCCCGATGATGGCCGCCAGCGTCAGGCCGGCAACCAGCAGTACCGTGTCGATGATGTGTGGCAGAATCTTGACGGCCCGAGCCTGCAGCCTGTCGGAACAGGTGACCGACCAATAGGCGCGGACGATAAAGAGAAGAATGCTCAGCCCCGCGGCTGTCATGTGGATATGCTTGATCAGTATGTAGTTCATGCGTGTCTTGGCATTGGCAGTGGAAGAGGCAAGTCGCCGGATGGCAGACTGGCGTTAGTGTACGACGGGTAGGCCTGCATTGCTGGCAAGATGTGCTGGCCCGCGAGGTTTTGCGGGGGAGCCCCCGCCAGTGGACGCATGCATGTGCTTCAGGCCATAATCAAACCCGGAGCGATGATGGCTGCGGTCAGATCTGCCAGTTGGCGCCAGCCTGTGAGCCACCACGCGAGACAACCCTCAACAAAGAAGAGAAATCATGCCGTACGTCACCATTTCCGCCAGCGAACACTTTTCGGCCGAGCAGAAAAAACAGTTGCTGCAGCGAGCCAGCGATGCCGTGGTAGAAAGTATTGGCGCGCCGCTTGCCTCAGTGCGTGTGATGCTGCACGATCTGGCCAAAGGCTACTATCTGAATGCCGGCCAGCTGGATACCGATTGTGTGATGTTTGTCGTCGACTTCATCGAAGGACGAACTGATGCCCAGAAAGATGCGCTGATCGCGGCGTTGAGCAAGGCGGGGCAAGAGGTTACCGGGGTGCCCGAAAGCGAGGTCCGCGTGCGGCTTGTCGATTTCCCCAAATCCAACATGGGCATGGCGGGCGGCGTCAGCGCCCGCGCAATGGGCCGCTGAGGCCGCTTTGTGGCCGCCCGCCCGGCGCGGCCACTGGGCTTCGGGCGCCGCCGGATCATTTCCGAAGGCGCCGGGAGCAGGAAAACAGGAAAGCATATGGCAAGCCACGACAGCGATGCGGGCGTTCAGGCACTGGGCCTGGAGCATGCACGCAAGCTTATTTCCTTCTGGACGCAGGCAGGCCCCAAAGCCTGGTTCGCCAAGAATGACGATTTTGATGCGGCCTTCCGCGACGGTTTCATGACCGGGCACTGGCTGGCTGCGCGCGGCGGGCTGGACGGCTGGGCTGCCGACCCCGAGGGTGCGCTTGCCCTGATACTGCTGCTGGATCAGTTTCCGAGAAACGCGTTCCGCAACACCCCCCACATGTTCGCCACCGATGGCCTGGCACGCAGGCATGCGCGCACTGCAATTTCCGCCGGGCACCCGGACAAGGTCGACAAGCCGCTCGCCCTGTTTTTCTGCCTGCCTTTCATTCATTCAGAGGTGTTGCCGGACCAGCGCTACGGCGTCGAGCTGTACCGGCGCTATGCGCCCGACAATATCAGCTTTGCCGTGGATCATTGCGCCATTATCGAGCGTTTCGGCCGCTTTCCCCATCGCAATTCACTGATGGGGCGCGAGAGCACGCCTGAGGAAATCGGCTTCCTGGAAGAGGGCGGTTTCGCAGGCTGATACTGCGCGTGGCGCTGGCCTGCCTGCGTCAGGCTTTATTTCAGGCCGAGCTTGCGCGCCAGCTTGTGCAGGTTGCTGGGGTCCATTTCCAGCCTGCGGGCGGCTTGCGCCCAGTTCTGCATGGAGTCGGCAAGCGCCTTGCGTATCGTCAGCCGCTGGAACTCTTCCGTTGCCGCGCGCAGCGAAACCTGCCCGGTACCTGTTATGGCGTGTGCAGGCGGCGAGCCGGGATCGGCCAGCATGCCTGCCGATCCGTTCCCATAGAAAGGTTCCATCGCATACAGATCGTCGTTGTCATCGTCTGTTTGCCGGATGGGCGCCGCCGCAGGCATGGTTGCGCCCTGCATCGTTCCGAGGGGTTCATGTATTTCGGGCTGCTGACTGGCTGCCCCCATGCTTTCCAGGTCGAGCAACTCAGGCCCCAGCGTCTGGATCTGGTCGCGCGAGGCGCCCCGGCTCAGGGCCTTGAGGGCTGCGCGGCTGATCACATGCTCAAGCTCGCGTACATTGCCCGGCCAGGCATAGCTCATCAGCGCGCGTTCCGCGGCATAGGAAAGCCGCAGACCGCGCAGCCCCAGGCGCGCGCGGCTGAATTCAAGGAAATGGCCTGCCAGCAGCAGGATATCCCTGCCGCGGTCGCGCAAAGGGGGGATGTGCACCGGATATACCGACAGCCGATGATATAGATCCGCCCGGAAATGCCCTGCCTGGGTATTTTCTTTCAGCTGGCGATTCGTGGCGGCGATGATGCGTACATCCGTCTTGACGACATTGTCCGCGCCAAGGCGCTGGATCTCGCCATTCTGCAAGGCGCGCAACAGTTTGGCCTGGATGCTGAGCGGCAGCTCGCCCACCTCGTCCAGAAAAAGCGTGCCGCCCTTGGCTGCCTCAAACCTGCCGGCCCGGTCTGCGGTTGCGCCTGAAAAGGCGCCTTTCACGTGTCCGAACAGCTCGCTTTCCGCCAGCGACTCGGGCAGCGCGGCGCAGTTTACATGCACCATGGGCTTGCGGCGGCGGCGCGAGTGCCGGTGCAAACGGCGCGCAAACAGCTCCTTGCCCACGCCCGTCTCGCCGAGCAGCAGAACCGGAAGATCGGAGTCTGCAACGACATCAAGCTCATGCAGCAGCCGGGAGATGGCCGGGCTCTCGCCCAGGATCTCGCTCTGGTCGACCACCTGCAGGGAATCGCTCAGCGTGCTGCCCAGCTGCCGCAGGTTGCGATTCTCGCGTTCAAGCGCGGTAACCCGTATCGCCGCTTCCAGCGCCAATGCCAGGCGCTGCAGCCGGGCGATGGCCGCAGCGCTGAAAGTTCCCGTGCGCAGTGCGTCGAGCGTGATGGCGCCCCAGAGCCGGCCTTCTGTGTACAGGCTGATGCCTACGCAATCGTGAACCGGCAGCGGAGCGCCTTTCTTGTCGTCAAGCAGGCCATCATAAGGGTCAGGCAGCACGCTCGCCGGGTCAAACCAGGTGGGTTCGCGGCGTGACAGTATGGTTGCAAACCGGGGGTGCTGGGCAACCACGAAGCGCCGCCCCATGGCTTCATGCCCCAGGCCCGAGGCGGCGACCAGCCGCAGGCTGTCCGCTTCCAGGGCAAGCAGCCCTACGGCATCGCATTCGAACTGCTCACGCATGACATGCACTGCGCGCTGCAGACGCACGGCATTGGGAAGTTCATTGACCAGATCGGCCAGAAGCATCTGTTCCATGGGGTCGATTATACCGTTAGGTGGTATTTATCACCATTGATAGTGATGGTAATTATTACCCTGTGAAGGTGGTTTCTACCTTTTGATTGCCATTATTCACAACATAGATCAATTCTGGGGCTGGCATGGCTTTTGCGTAAGGAGGGATGGGATCTTTTCCAGGAGTAGAAGCATCATGGACACGTTAGTGCCAGGCCGGTCGGGCGAAATCGACTGGCGACACAAACCGGTTTCCAGCCTGACCGGTTTCATTGTCGAGCGCTATCACGCGGCGCACAGGGCCCAATTGCCCGAATTGATCCAGCTGGCCCGCCGGGTCGAGGTGGCGCATGCCGGCAAAGACGGCTGCCCGGTTGGTCTGGCGGATTTGCTCGAGGCATTCAACCAGGAGCTCGAGAGCCACATGACCAAGGAGGAGCGGGTGCTCTTTCCCATGCTGGTGCAGGGGGCAAGGTCGCAGGCGCGCGGGCCGATTTCGGTCATGCGCTACGAGCACCGGCATCACGTCGAGGCGCTGGCGCAGATTGCCAGCCTGACCGGCGGCCTGTCGGCCCCCTCCCATGCCTGTGCCACGTGGCGGCGGCTTTGTGACGGATTACGCCAGTTCGATGAAGATCTGAACCGGCATCTACAGCTTGAGAACGACGTGTTGTTTTCACTTGATTCAGAAGTAGCAGAAGGAGCGCAAGATGCGTGAGTACAAGAAGTTATGGTGGTTACTGCTGGCGGTGCTGGCAGTGACATTTGCGGTCCTCGGATGGAGCGGCGTCGAGATCTATCGCCAGGTTCCGCCCATCCCGGCGCAGGTGGTGACAGAGTCCGGCAAGGTGCTCATGACCCACGACGATATACTCGATGGGCAGACTGCCTGGCAGACTACGGGGGGCATGCAGGTTGGCTCCATCTTTGGCCATGGCGCCTACCAGGCTCCGGACTGGACTGCCGACTGGCTGCACCGCGAAGCCACAGCGTGGCTGGATCTGGCCGCGCGTGAAAAAGGCTACAACGCCTTCGCGGATCTCGATCCGGCAGCGCAGGCTTCGCTCAAGGGTGAATTGCGCGACGAATATCGCCGCAATACCCTGGATCCGGCAACCGGCATCGTGACGGTCTCCGACCGCCGCGCGCAGGCAATGGCGCACACCGCCGAATACTACGTCAAGCTGTACGGCAGCGATCCCGAACTGCACCAGACACGCTCCAACTTCGCCATGAAGGAAGATACCCTGCCTGATGCGCAGCGCCGCCATGAGCTGACCAACTTCTATTTCTGGACAGCATGGGCCGCGTCGACAGAGCGTCCCAACAGCACCGTGACCTACACCAACAACTGGCCGCATGAGCCGCTGGTGGACAATCACCCCTCCACAGCCAATGTGGTGTGGTCGATCATCAGCGTAGTGGTGCTGTTGGCCGGCATTGCCTTCCTGGTCTGGGGCTGGGCCTTCCTGCATCGCGAGGAACCCGAACCCGTTCCCCCCAAGAAAGACCCGCTCAGCCTGGTGGCGCTCACGCCATCGCAGCGCGCGCTGGGCAAATACCTGTTCCTGGTTGTGGCACTGTTTGTCTTCCAGGTGCTATTGGGAGGCTTCACCGCCCACTATACGGTTGAAGGGCAGACTTTCTACGGCATCGATGTGTCTCAGTGGTTCCCGTATTCGCTGACGCGCACCTGGCACCTGCAGACCGCGCTGTTCTGGATCGCCTCGGGCTTTCTGGCGGCCGGGCTCTTCCTTGCCCCCATCATCAATGGCGGCAAGGATCCCAAATACCAGAAGCTGGGCGTGGATGTCCTTTTCTGGGCACTGGTCGTCCTGGTGGTCGGTTCCTACATCGGCAACTTCATGGCCATCAAGCACATCATGCCCGCCAAGCTGAATTTCTGGCTCGGTCATCAGGGCTATGAGTACCTGGAACTGGGCCGCGTATGGCAGGTCGTGAAGTTCCTGGGCCTGGCCTTCTGGCTGCTGCTCATGCTGCGCGGCATCCTGCCTGCCTTCAAGAAGGGCGGCGACAAGAACCTGCTGGCGCTGCTGACCGCGTCAACCATCGCCATCGGCCTGTTCTACGGCACCGGCCTGTTCTATGGCGAGCGCACGCACATCACCATCATGGAGTACTGGCGCTGGTGGGTGGTCCACCTCTGGGTGGAAGGCTTCTTTGAAGTCTTCGCCACGACGGCGCTGGCATTCATCTTCTCGTCCATGGGCCTGGTTTCGCACCGTGGCGCAACAACCGCCAGCCTGGCTTCGGCATCGCTGTTCATGCTGGGCGGCGTGCCCGGCACCCTGCACCACCTCTACTTTGCAGGCACCACAACACCTGTGATGGCCATCGGCGCAAGCTTCAGTGCGCTGGAAGTCGTGCCGCTCATCGTGCTGGGCCACGAGGCGTGGGAAAACTGGCGCCTGAAGGCTCGCGCGCCCTGGATGGAAGCTGTCAGGTGGCCCCTCATGTGCTTTGTCGCGGTGGCCTTCTGGAATATGCTCGGTGCAGGTGTCTTCGGTTTCATGGTGAACCCGCCTATTTCCCTGTACTACATCCAGGGCCTGAACACCACGCCGGTGCATGCCCACGCCGCGCTGTTCGGGGTGTATGGCTTCCTGGCCATAGGCTTCACGCTGCTGGTGCTGCGCTACGTCGTGCCGGGCTTCAGCTTCAATGAGAAAGTCATGCGCACGGGTTTCTGGGGCCTGAACCTGGGTCTTGTGCTGATGATCTTCACCAGCCTGCTGCCCATCGGCTTCCTGCAGTTCCAGGCCAGCGTGACAGAAGGCATGTGGTACGCGCGCAGCGAAGAATTCCTGCAGCAGCCGCTGCTGCACACGCTGCGCTGGGTGCGTACCTTCGGTGACGTAGTCTTCATCATCGGCGCACTGTCCATCTTCTGGCAGGTTGTCATCGGCCTGTTCGGGCGCAAGACGCCTACCGCAGCGGTCGGCCTGGGCGCCGCCGCGGCGGAGTGACATCGCAGCGTTACTGCGATAGCCGCAATGCCTGGCCGGCTCGCCGGCCGGGCAGGGCAGTCAGCCCTTTGCGGCAACACCACCCCGCACGCTGACTGCCCGGCTTTACATCGCCATATCCAAAAATCCCGACTGGAATCCTTCCAGCCGGGATTTTTTTCACCCTCCGTCCGACCAGGCGCACCCGCTAGTGGGCGCACGCTTCTCATTCGCACGACAAGGGGAGGGTAAGCCGAAGAGGCAGGCGCCATCAGGGTAGCTGACGCCTGAAAGAAGTCGCGCTATTCAAGATCAAGGCAGGGAACGCATAAGAAAAGCGAAAAATGAGCCGCGTTGCACGTTGCAATCAATATGAAAAGCAGATGGCCCATCGGCGACGTCTGTGTGGGGTGGCAGATAGTGGTAGGGAGCTTTTTGGTGATGCATTGGAAATCAGCTTGAACCCTGTAAATACGTGCGTATAGATGATCAAGGAAATATACATCGTCTGACATCAACTGCATTGTGGCCAATGGTATGGAAACCCCAGGTGACAGATATATTCCTGGTCTACGCTTAAGCCGGGAACCGCCATGTATAAAATACTTGTACTGAAGATAATAAATAAAACGATTTTTATCGTGCTGATCAGCGCGATGCCGGTTTTGACCGTTCACGCGCATGATCTTCCTATTCCGTATGCGTTTACCCATAAGGTTCCTGTTTACGATGAGGATCTTGCGCTAAAACGTCCAGAACAGGAAGAAGATCTTGAGAAGGTTTTCAACTTGGCGATTGAAGGTGATCCCGAGGCATCAATACTCTTGTGGAGGCTATATACAAGCCATCTAATTCCACAGTCTGAGCGTAAATATTTCACTGGCTTTCATATATTGGATAAGGCTGTTTCCAAGCATCCTGATAACGCGAAGCTGAATCTTATCCTGGGAAACATTTATAAAGGTGATTTCGGCATCGATAGAGATCCTGTCAAGGCTCTTGCATATTATGAAAAGGCAGCGGAAAACGGCGATGTAGAAGGGTATGCCAGTATTGCCCTGATGTATGTTTATGGTAGATCTGGTCTCCCGCAAGATACAGATAAGGCATTCGAATATTTCAAGAAAGCAGCGCAAAGAGGCGATGTCGAATCCATTATGATCGTTGACAACTGGGAAGGCTATTTAAAAATGTATGTTAAGGGAGAGGGCCCGAACTAGATTTTTCCAATACGCATAAATTTATAGGGAAGATCCCCTGGATTACACAGCGTGATTGGAATGAGAGCATAGCCAATGAGAGCTTTCAACTGCCAATGACAATGATTGGATATAGCTCAAAAGTTGTCGCGCGCAAGCCCATTGCTCAAGCTGTTGGCGGCTTGCGGTTTTGTTGGGATGGTCGCTTTCAGCTTTATTGTTAATTTGCTGCTGTTGACACGCCTTGCCACGCTATCCCAGGTGAGACGATGAAGGCGCTTTTTCCTGGCTTGGCATGTCGGCAAGCCCGTGAATGATGCCGCAGTCTTCGATGGCCTGCGGGCTGCCGCACTGCAGGCGCAGGCTTGTCAGCTGCTGCTTCAGGCGCCCCAGCTCTTCGATGCGCCTGTCCACATGCGCGATATGTTCGTCCAGCAGGGCGTTGACCGGCCCGCAATTGTCGTGCGGATGATCGGCAAAGGCGAGCAGGGCGCGGATCTCGTCATGTGTCATGTCCAGATTGCGGCAATTGCGTATGAAGCGCAGCCGCTCGAGATGGCTGGCCTCGTAGCTGCGGTAATTGCCCTCAGAGCGCGGCGGCTCGGGCAGCAGGCCTTCCTTTTCGTAGAACCTGATGGTCTCGGTGCCGCATTTGGCCTGGCGGGCGAGTTCGCCAATCTTCATATTCCGGGCTCCATTAATCCTTATAGTTACTTTAAGGTATTTGCGAGCATGTTCGCAAGCGCTGCCGCGGGCGGATAGGGTCGGCCGTGGAGGTTTCAGCCAGAAGGGCCCTGGAATCCGCAGGGGCAAGGGGGCGCGCCAAGTCTGTGAACGACTCCACCAAGCATGGGGATTATCCCTGAGCCGCAATATTTGTTCTTGACAGGCATACAGCCCCCAGATTACATTCCCCTGAATCAAGGGGAGTAGCTTTCCTCCGACGCATCGTCATTACGGTACGCCTCATGCAGGCACCCGGTGCTCGGGCGGCGCGGCAGCGCTGCAAGCAAGACCTTGCCGCCAAGGGCAAGGTGCGCACTCCTCTCGTAGCAGTGGCCCGTGTCCTGTGCGGATCGGGCCATTTTCAATGGGGCATGCGCTAAGGCTGCCCGGCTGCAGGCTTCGATCCAGGCTTCCCGTTTATTAAATATTATTTGCCGTGAGGATCAAACATGCTTGAGTTTTTGCAGACGATGAGCTGGGCTGCTGTGTTCCAGATCATTCTGATCGACATTTTGCTGGGGGGCGACAATGCTGTCGTGATCGCCCTGGCGTGTCGCAACCTTGAGCCCAAGAAGCGCATGCAGGGCATTCTGTGGGGTACTGCGGGCGCCATCATCCTGCGCGTCGCGCTGATTGCCTTCGCCCTGACGCTGTTGAGCGTGCCCTTCCTGAAGATCGTGGGCGCGGTGCTTCTGCTCTGGATCGGTATCAAGCTGCTTGTTCCCGAGGACGATGCCCATGACAAGATCAAGGGGGGCGCTTCGGTGTTTGCCGCAGTCAAGACCATCATCATTGCAGACTTTGTGATGAGCCTGGACAACGTCATCGCCATCGCGGGCGCTGCCCAGAACGCTGATCCTGGCCACCAGCTGGGCCTGGTCATATTCGGCCTGGTCGTCAGCGTACCTATCATTATCTGGGGCAGCACGCTGGTGCTCAAGTTGATCGACCGCTTCCCGCTGACCGTTACCTTTGGCGCGGCACTGCTGGGCTGGATTGCCGGCGGCATGCTGGTTACCGATGTATTCCTCACCAGGCAGTTCGGTGTTCCGTCCTCGGCAGTCAAGATCGGCGCCGAAGTGATCGGTGCTCTGCTGGTGGTTGGCCTGGGCATGCTGATCGCCCGCCGCAAGGGTGGATCGGGCGGTGCTGAACAGTCGGCCTGACGACTGACGGGTTTGTTCGACAAGAAGCCGGGGAGCCTTTGAGGCTCTCCGGCTTTTTTTTCGATATTTTGAGGCTTGACCTTATAGCTGCTTTAAGGTGTGTACTGTGGGTATGGATGATTCAAGGATGGAAAATATGCCCGAAAAGGTATCTGCACATCGACCGCATGACGAAATGGGCGGCTCATGCTGCCATGGTCATGAGCACCATGAGCACCATGCACACGGGCAGGCTGGGGCGGAGCCCGGAAAAATCCCGGATTGTTGCCATGAACACTCAGCCGAAACGGTAGCGGCCCACGCCTCTTCGACGGCTCCTCGCACTGCCACGACGGCCTCCGGTGCTGCGGTGCATATTGAACTCGATTGCTGCGGGCATGACCACGGCAATGCAGCTTCGCTGGAACTGGCGGGCGGGGGCGGCGCTGTGTCGCTTTCATGCTGCGGCGGGCATGACGATGCGCAGCATGCGCATGGCGATGGCGGTTCCGGTGTCCGCTGGTGGCCGCTGGCCATTGCGATGGCCGCCGCCGTTGCTGCCGAGGCTGTTGGCTGGGCTGGCGGCCCTGGCTGGCTCTCGCTGGCGCTGGCGCTTGCTGCGATTGCGCTGAGCGGGGTTGGCGTCTATCGTCAGGGGATTGCTTCGCTGCTCAAGGGCGACCTCAATATCAATGCGCTCATGGGTATTGCCGTGACAGGCGCGGTGCTGCTGGGCCATTGGCCCGAGGCGGCCATGGTCATGGTGCTGTTCACCATCGCTGAAGCCATTGAGGAAAAATCGCTTGATCGCGCCCGCAACGCCATTGGCAAACTGATGGAAGTTGCGCCCGAAGTGGTGACGGTGCGGGGAAGCGACGGCGCCTGGGCTCAGGCGCCTGCCGCGAGCATTGCACCGGGCGCCATTCTGCGCGTGCGCCCAGGGGAGCGCCTGGGCCTTGATGGCATAGTTACAGCTGGGGCTTCGGCGGTGAATCAGGCGCCTATCACTGGGGAAAGCATCCCGGTCGACAAGCAGCCCGGGGATACTGTCTACGCCGGCACCATCAATGGCATGGGGGAGCTGGAATATCGCGCGACCGCCGGGTTCCGGGATACCACCCTTGCTCGTATTATCGATGCCGTGCAGCAGGCGCAGTCACGCAAGGCACCCATGCAGCGTTTCGTGGACCAGTTTGCCCGCGTCTATACCCCCATTGTCGCAGCCGTGGCGCTCGCCATCGCCGTGCTGCCGCCGCTGTTTCTGCCCGGCGCGGCATGGGGGGACTGGGCCTACAAGGCATTGGTGCTGCTGGTCATAGCCTGCCCATGCGCGCTGGTTATATCGACGCCGGTAGCGGTAGTCAGCGGCCTGGCCACAGCGGCCCGGCACGGCATTCTCGTCAAAGGCGGCATCTATCTGGAGAAAGGGCGCAAGCTGCGTTGGCTGCTGCTGGACAAGACCGGTACGCTGACGACCGGTTCGCCCGGTTTGATGGAGACGGTTTCGCTGGTTCCCGATATGGATGCGAGCCGTTGCCGTGAGCTGGGGGCCAGCCTGGGAGCTCGATCCGATCATCCCGTGTCTCGCGCCATTGCGCACGGCATGGAGGCTGTGCTCCTGGATGCAAGCAGCTTCCAGGCGGAGCAGGGAGCGGGGGTGCGGGGCACTATTTCCGGAGAGGCATATTTTCTTGGCAGCCCCCAGTGGCTCGACGCCCGGCTGGATACGGCCGCGCGGCAAATCATTGCCGATTTGCAGGCGCAAGGGCGCACGGTCAGTGTGCTGGCGACAAGCGAGCGCGCGCTGGCGGTATTCGGTGTCGCCGACCAGCTCAAGCCCGCCAGCGTACAGGCAGTCAAAGACTTGCATGACCTGGGGCTGCGCACCGCCATGTTGTCGGGCGATAACGTCATGGTGGCGCAGAGCGTCGCCGGCCAGGTGGGGGTGGGTGAAACCCATGCCGGGCTGCTGCCGGAAGACAAGCTTGCCACGCTTGAGCGTTATGCGGCAGAGGGCGCCATAGGCATGGTGGGGGACGGCATCAATGATGCACCAGCACTGGCGCGTGCGGATATCGGTTTTGCGATGGGGGTGATGGGCACTGATACGGCCATTGAGACTGCCGATGTCGCCCTGATGGACGATGACCTGCGGAAAATCCCGCGCTTCATCCGCCTCTCTCGCGCCACACATGCGGTACTTGTGCAGAATATCTGCGCTGCGCTCGGCATCAAGCTGGCATTTCTGGCGTTGACGATCGCAGGGCTGGGCACCATGTGGATGGCTGTTTTCGCCGATGTCGGCGCCAGCCTGCTGGTGGTGGCCAATAGCCTGCGGCTGCTGCGCAGGTAAGCGCGACAGCCGCCCCGGCCGACGCCTAGCGGCGTGAACTGCCTATCATCAATGCGCTGATGATTGCCGCTACGCCCAATGCGATCCCGGCAACCCGCCAGGGATGGTCGCGCACATATTCTTCCGTTTCGTCATACCTGCGATGCAGCACCTCGGATGCGCTGTCCCGCCAGTCTTCCACGCCCGCGCGGGCCGCGTCCAGCTGCTGCTGTAGGCGCAGCCGCGCTTCCTGAACCTCGGCGCCCGTATAGGACGCCGTTGAGCGCAACAGATCTTCTGACGAGGCTATGAGCTTGCGTACATCGCGGCGCACGCGGCGACGGTGCCTGTCGGGCGAATGGCTTTGACTGAATAGTGTGGGCATTGCGGCTCCTTCAAATCACCAGTGATTTTCCATAGCTTACACCATAGCAAGTGGCGTGCCCGCAACAGCGATACAAGGGCTTGATCCGCCTCATGTGTGCATAGGATTATAATGAAATAAACATTTCATTAGCTTTCTGGGCAGATTCATGATCGCTTTTCTGGAGGCGCGGCGCGCCGGGCTGCTTGCGCGCTCCCACTGGGCTTCCAACCTGCTTGCCGGCGTCATCGTAGGTGTCGTGGCCTTGCCGCTGGCCATGGCGTTTGCCATCGCATCGGGCGTCAAGCCGGAGCAGGGCCTGTATACGGCCATCATTGCCGGTATTGCGGTATCGCTCTTTGGCGGCAGCCGGGTGCAGATCGCCGGGCCCACGGGAGCATTCATCGTCATCCTCGCGGGGGTTGTGGCCGATCATGGCGTCCAGGGGTTGCAGATTGCCACGCTGATGGCGGGCATCATTCTTCTGCTGTTCGGCCTGGCTCGCATGGGTGCGGTCATCAAGTTCATCCCGCTGCCGGTCATTGCAGGCTTCACGGCAGGCATAGGGGTCATTATCTGGGTCGGGCAGTGGCAGTCATTCTTTGGCTTGCCGGAGGTTTCCGGCCAGCATTTCCATCAGAAGCTGTGGGGGCTGCTGCGTGTGCTGCCCCAGCTCGACCCGGCCACTACAGCCGTAGGCCTGGTATCGCTGGCGCTGATCGTCTTTGCGCCGCGCATACCCCGGATGGCCCGTGTCCCGGGGCCGCTGGTTGCCCTGGTGGCAATGACGGCGGCGCAATCCATGCTGGGCCTGGAATCCGTGGCTACCATCGGCACCATGTTCGGCGAGATCCCGCGCGGGCTGCCTGGCTTTGAGGTGCCGCACATCACGCTCACGCGCTTGGTGGAGCTTATCGGGCCTGCCTTTGCCATCGCCATGCTGGGGGCGATTGAGTCGCTGCTGTCCGCCATCGTTGCGGACGGCATGGCGGGCACCCGCCATAATTCCAATCAGGAGCTGATCGGGCAGGGCATTGCCAACATTCTGTCGCCGCTCTTCGGCGGCATCGCCGCCACAGGAGCCATTGCGCGCACAGCGACCAATATCCGAAATGGGGGCAATAGCCCCTTGGCCGGTGTGGTGCATGCGCTGACCCTTGTCCTGGTGCTGCTGGTGCTGGCGCCGCTGGCTGCCAACATTCCCCTTGCCACGCTTGCGGCCATACTTTTTGTGGTGGCCTGGAACATGAGCCAGGTCAGGCATGTTGTACGCATGGTTCGCCGCGCGCCGAGGGCCGACGTTGCCATCCTGCTTGTCACGCTGCTGCTCACTGTATTCACCGACCTGGTCATGGCCGTCAATATCGGTGTCGTGCTTGCCATGCTGCATTTTCTTCGGCGCATGGCGGAAAGCGTTGTGGTGCGGCGCGAGGATGACGCAGCATTGCAGCGCGAATTGGACGTCCATGCACAGCAGACGCTGCCCGCCAATGTGCTTGTCTACACTGTCGAGGGGCCGTTTTTCTTCGCGGCGGCAGACGCCTTCCAGCGCGCGCTGGAAGGCACGCACACCGACCCGGCGCTAGTCATCATCCGCCTGTCTCATGTCCCTTTCATTGATGCCACAGGCTTGCAGGCGCTGGAATCCGTCATTGTTGATCTTCAGTCGCGCGGCGTGCATGTCATGCTTGCGGAAGCCAACAGCCGCGTCCTCGGAAAGATGCGCAGAATGGGCCTTCCGGACAGGCTCGGCCCGCATGGCATGCAGCACACTGTTGCCCAGGCGCTTGCCGCCTGGGATGCGCTGGAGAAGCCGGCTACTTGTTCTTGATCCCGGCCTCTTTCGCCGCTGCAGGCGAGGCCAGCCTGGGGTTGCCTACCGCCGCGCGGGTATAGGTCACGCCGTGCTCCGCCAGGTAGTTCCGTATGAGCTGTCGTACAACCTGCGAGGGTGTGATGTCCTGGCTCGCGCACAGGCGTTCGAACGCCTTCTTCTTGTTGGGGTCGATCAGTACGGTCAGGCGTGCAGTCTTGCTTTCCATGAGGTGTCGTGCCGGGCCGGTCGCGCCGGGGCCATGGTCAAATTATGATAATTTGATTGTAATGCATGCAAGCCCACAGGGCATGTCGCTGCTTGCCTCACTGCGCGGGGCTGGCCGCCACAATTTCCCGCGCCAGCGCGGCGCGCAGGCTGGCCATGAAGCCCTCGTCCGCGCCCGGGTTCGCCAGGCCCGACAGCGAGGCGGCGCGGCCGGGCAGATACTGTTTGCCGCTGCCCAGCAGCGACTCGAACAGATTCGCCCGTTGGGTCACGATTTCTATATCCACCTGCGCCAGCACAAGCGCATGTGCCATCACCACCTGCACCGTCTGCCCATCGGCTCCGGGCACGCGGCGCCACAGCTGCGCGGTTCCGGCCACTTTGCGAACATGCTCGCCTGCGCCGACGGCCAGATTGAAGCGTCCGTCGCAGAATGATCCCGCAACCGGCGCTGGATGGCTGTCAATTCCAAAAGGGCGGATGGCGTCGGCCAGCACGCGGCACAGCAGCAGGTATGCATCGTCCGAACCATCCAGCGGCTTGCCCCCGGCCTGCCATGCCAGGCTGAGATTCAGGATTCCCGGCCCCTGGGGAACAATGCCGCCCCCCGAGAGCCGGACGCATACCGGCCATCCTTCACGCGCGAAGCGCTCGCAGGCGGCATCAAAACCGGCGAAGCGCCTGTAGGTGCGCGGCACCACCAGCCCTTGCCTGGACTGCCACATCATTGCAACCGGGCCTGCGCGCGCGGCCAGTTCTATCAGGCGCTCATCCGCAAGCGGGCCCGCGTCGTCCCCGGATGAGCCGGGCAGCAATTGGAAACCCATGCCCGGCGCTAGCCCTGGAGCTGAGAGGTCTTGGTCGTGAATTCATCGTCCGACATGAAGAAATACCGCAGCGCATCCACAAACCCGAGTATCACGGCAAGCGGGGCGAAGAAATACAGGATCAGCAGGTAAATGACACCCGCCCCGATCTGGCCCACATAGAAGCGGTGGGCGCCCAGCCAGCCCAGGAAGATGGCCAGCACGATTGCGATCTTGCGCTGGCTGTGCGGGCGCTTGATATCGGTGCCTTTGTTCTTGATGATCCAGTACGTGACAGGCACGGTCAGCGCCAGGGCTATGACGACCTTGCCTGGGTGTGCGGAGATATAGTCCGCGACCAGGTAATACAGGTCGGAGAAGTTGTGAACGACCACGCCCGCCAGATGGGAGATCCAGCGGAATGCCTGCGTGGCAATGTTTTCCCCAAACGTGAGCGCAACCAGAATAACGATGAAGACGGCAACTGCCAGGACGATTTTCTGCACCATGATAGGAGCTGAGCCTCCGGGAGGTATAAAGAAGATAGTGTATGACAGCAAGCGGAAGCGCAAGTTTCGGCGCCCGGCCGCCTGTTCGCCGGAATATCCGGCGGCACGGGCCGCCTCGCTGTGTCGCGGTGCCCAGGGCTGCGCCGGCCGGGAGCCGATTCAGCGCCGCTTTAGCCTCCAGAGCGAAGTAAGCTCCGCGCGCCGCGCGGCATGCAGAGGGTCATTCGTGTCTTGCACCTTGGGGTGGCGGGGCCGTGCGTCCAGCCGGCCCGCGACTTGCAGGCCCGCCTCGACAAAGGCCTGGTCCAGAAAGCCGGGCTCGCGCAGCCCCAGATGCTCGGCAAGATCTGACATGATCAGCCAGCCTTCGCCTTCGTCTTCCAGATGCCTGCCCAGGCCACGCAGGAAGCCCAGCAGCATGCGGCTGTCCGGATCGTACAAGGCATGCTCGATCGGCGTGGTCGGGCGCGCCGGCAGCCAGGGGGGATTGCAGACTACCAGCGGGCTGCGGCCGGAAGGAAAAAGATCGACCCGGATCAGGCTCACGGCATTCGCCAGACCCAGCCGCGCCATGTTTTCCCGAGCGCAGGCGAGCGCGCGGTCATCCTGATCCGTGCCTATCACCTGCTTCACGCCTCGGGCCGCGAGGATGGCGGCAAGCACGCCGCTGCCCGTGCCGATATCGAATGCCAGCCGGGTCGACGGCAGCGGGGCTTTGGCGACCAGATCCAGATACTCGCCCCGATTGGGTGAAAAAACGCCATAGTGCACATGGATATTACCGCTCAGCCCAGGCACGGGAACGCCTTTCTTGCGCCACTCCCAGGCGCCGACATAGCCCAGCAAGGCTCTAAGAGGGACCAGCAGCGGCGTTTCAACGGGTCCGATGGCTGCCAGGCAGGCCGCAGCGATGTCGGGCGCGCGCCGCAGCGCCAGCGAGGGCGGGCAGCCCGGAATATCCGCTGCGGGGGCGATGCGCACCAGCAGGCGGTTCAGCAACTGCGTCCGCTGGGACTGCCGCATGCGGTGACGGTTGAACAGGTCTCTTGCCTGCGCCATGTCTGCATCAGCGCTTTGCGTCACGGCGTCGTCCTGGCCGGGCCTGCCCGATGCCGGACGCTTCTTCGTGCCGCGTCGCGCCCGGGGGCCCATGTGCTCGTCTACCCGCCGCGCCAATGCCTGCAAAAGCTGCTTGCCGTTGTGGAAGTCGCCTTGCCAGAGTATGGCGGTTCCCTGGCTGGCAAGGCGAAAGGCAGCGTCCGCGCTCAGGGAGTCATCGCCCGTCACGATGCGGCGCGGCGCGGCGCCGTAATCCGCGGTTCGCCAGGCGGCGGCATGCTCCTGCCCGTCTTCCTGCCATGAGGCGCGCTCATCGTTGTGTGTCATGAAGTGCGTGTTCCAGTATGCGTGTTTTGGCTGCGCGGGCAGGGCGGCCGCATGCGGGCATGGGTGCGTTCCGGATGCGGCGCCGAGGGGCTATTGCGCGCACGCCTGCCTGACAGCGTGTTCCCAGCCGTCCATCAGCTCCTGGGCCTTGCCGGGAGACAATTGCGGGTCGAATTGCCGTTCGACCTTCCAGTGTGTGGACAGCTCTTCCCTGTCTTGATACACGCCGCTGGCCAGGCCTGCGAGGTAGGCCGCGCCCAGGGCGGTGGTTTCGACCATGGTAGGCCGAAGCACGGGTATGCCGAGCAGGTCGGCCTGGAACTGCATCAGCAAATCGTTGACGCATGCGCCGCCATCCACGCGCAGCTCCGCCAGCGGCTTGCCGCCGGCGGCGACGGCATCGCGGCTCATGGCCTGCAGCAGCGCCGCGCTCTGATAGGCGATGCTTTCCAGCGCCGCCCGCGCAATATGGGCCATGGTTGAACCGCGCGTAAGGCCTGTGATGGTGCCGCGCACGTCTGGCTTCCAGTAAGGGGCGCCCAGGCCGGTGAATGCCGGAACGAGCATCACCCCGCCAGCGTCGGGTACTGTGCGCGCCAGCGCTTCGACCTGGCTGCTGCGTTCGAAGGCGTCCAGTCCGTCGCGCAGCCACTGCACTACCGCGCCAGCCACAAAGACGCTGCCTTCCATGGCATATTCACGCTCGGGCCCGGTCTGGGCGGCGCTGGTCGTTACCAGACCGTTGCGCGACGTCTGGAATTTGCCGCCGGTATGCATCAGCATGAAGCAGCCTGTCCCATACGTGTTCTTGGCCATGCCTTCGCTGAAGCATGCCTGGCCGAACAGCGCACTTTGCTGGTCGCCCGCCACCCCCCGGATGGGGATCGACCCGCCCAGCAGATCGGGCGCCACATCACCGAATTCCGCTCCCGAGGGCAGCACGCGGGGCATCAGTGCGTGGTCTATCTCCAGCATGCGCATCAAGCCTTCGTCCCAGGTATTGTCATGCACATTGAAGAGCATGGTGCGCGAGGCGTTGCTGACATCAGTGACATGCTGCCGGCCGCCGGTGAGCTGCCAGATCAGCCAGCTGTCTATGGTTCCGAACGCGAGCTCGCCCCGTCGTGCCAGATCGCGGGCGCCGGGCACATTGTCCAGCAGCCACTTGAGCTTGGTGCCCGAGAAATAGGCATCGATGCGCAGGCCTGTCTTCTGCATGATCTCTTCCTCATGCCCTGCTTCACGCAGCGCCGCGCAGGTCTGCTCGGCGCGCCGGTCCTGCCATACGATTGCGTTGTGAATCGGCGCGCCCGTCTTGCGGTTCCATACGACTGTCGTCTCGCGCTGATTGGTAATGCCCACGGCCCGGATATCGGCCGCCCGGACGCCTGCCCGGTCCAGAGCCCCGCGAGCGGTTTCCAGCTGCGTGCGCCAGATTTCCATCGGGTCATGCTCGACCCAGCCCGGCCGGGGGTATATCTGTGCGAATTCCTTCTGGGCGACGCCCGCCATGTTGCCAGCCTTGTCAAAGACGATGCTGCGCGTGCTGGAGGTGCCCTGGTCTAGTGCGAGTATGTAAGTCATGGCTGCGGAGTCGGCATGTGAATGCTTGGCAGTTTAAGGGCAGGGCGGATGCGCTACAAGCCGCCGCATCCCTGGCGCCCTGGGCGGGCTGCGCGGGCCATCGTCAGGCAATTTCCCAGCGCACATCAGCCTGCGCCAGCAGTTCGGTGAACGCCGCCGGCGGCTCGGCATCCGTGAATAGCCGGTCTATCTGGGACAGCTGCGCGACCTGCACCATGGCCGGTCGATTGAACTTGCTGGCATCCGCGGCCAGCCAGGCTTCCCGGGCATGGGAGAGAATGGCCTGCGTCACCTTGACCTCGCGGTAGTCGTAGTCGCGCAGCGACCCATCTTTCTCGATTCCCGAAATGCCGATCAACGCAATATCTACCTTGAACTGGCGGATGAAATCCAGCGTCGCCTCGCCGACGATGCCATTGTCGCGCGGACGCACAACGCCGCCTGTCACGATCACCTCGCAGCGGTCGTTGCGGCTGAGGATGGCGGCTACATTGATATTGTTGGTGATGACCCGCAAGCCCGTATGGTGCAGAAGGGCGCGGGCGATGGCTTCCGTCGTCGTGCCTATGTTGATCAGCAGCGAGCAGTCGTTGGGTACGGCGCGCGCTACGGCCTGGGCAATGCGGCGCTTGCCGGCCGCATTCAGGTTCTCGCGCTGATGGTAGGCGATGTTCTCGATCGTGGAGTTGGGCAGCCGGGCGCCCCCGTGAAATCTTGCGAGCAAGCCGGATTCCGACAGGCGCTGCACATCGCGCCTGACAGTCTGCACCGTGACATCAAGGTGCTGGGCCAGTTCGTCGAGGCTGCTGGCGCCGCGCCCATGAAGATGTTGCAGTAGCTTGAGCTGGCGAGGATTGGGGTTCATGGGTATGTGCGGCATGATGGAACGTTGTCAATGTACATCGAAAGAAAACGAATCGACGCTAGGGTTTACGATGAGGTAAAATCGAGCAGAAACGAAACATAATGCTCGAAACAGAAAAACTGAATCCGGGCTGCGTCGCATGGCCCGCCTGATGCGCATGCGCCGGGGGCGCCGCCCCGGCAAGCCGGCGCGGATGCGGGGGTGTTTTACACTTATGGCTGCCATACTCACTGGTTCTTACATTTTATGAGCACTCCTACTCCTCCCTTGGCGTCAGATCGGGCTGCACTGTTTTCCGCGCTTGCGGGCCTGGGCCAGGTGGACCTTGCGGTGATCGGCGGGGGGGCGACAGGGCTGGGCGTGGCGCTCGACGCCGCGCTGCGCGGGCTCTCGGTAGTGTTGCTGGAATCATGCGATTTCGCCAAGGGTACGTCATCCCGTGCGACCAAGCTGGTGCATGGCGGGGTTCGCTATCTGGCGCAAGGCGATATTTCCCTGGTTCGCGAGGCGTTGCACGAGCGCGCCACGCTGCTGCGAAACGCACCTCACCTGGCGCGGCCGCTGGCTTTCGTCATGCCCAGCTACAAATGCTGGGAAACGCCATTCTATGGCATTGGCCTGAAAGTCTACGACGCCCTGGCTGGAAGCGCCGGGCTGGGGTCCACCCAATTCCTGGGCGCGGCAGGTACGCGCGCCTGCGTGCCGGGGGTAAGGGACCAGGGGCTGAAAGGCGGCGTCAAATACTGGGATGGCCAGTTCGACGATGCGCGTCTCGCGCTCGCGCTGGCGCGCAGCGCGGCGGCCCAGGGCGCATTGCTCATCAACTATTGTCCGGTGACCGGCCTTGTGCATGAAGAGGGCAGACTTGCCGGCCTGCGCTGCAAGGATGCTGAAACAGGGCAGTCCTATACCGTCAGGGCACGCTGCGTCGTCAATGCCACTGGGGTCTGGGTCGATGAAATCCGGCGTCAGGATGGTGAAGCCACCGGCCGGGCGGCCAGACCCATGGTCGCGCCCAGCCAGGGTGTGCACCTGGTCGTCGACAGTGAATTCTTCCCCGGCGATCATGCCTTGCTGGTTCCCAAGACACAGGATGGCCGCGTGCTTTTTGCCGTGCCGTGGCTGGGCAAGGTAATCCTCGGCACCACCGACACCCCCCGCACCGACCTGCTGCGCGAGCCCACGCCTTTTGCAAGCGAAGTGCAGTTCATCCTGAGCGAGGCCGGCAAATACCTGCGTCGTGCGCCCAGGCGCGAGGACGTGCGCAGCGTATGGGTCGGGCTGCGTCCCCTGGTGCGCAACACCGGAGACGAGGAAGGGGAAACCAAGAAAATCAGCCGCGAGCATACCGTGCTGACCAGCGCCAGCGGCTTGGTAACAGTTACCGGCGGCAAATGGACAACCTATCGCGCCATGGCCGAGGATGTTCTGGCCAAATGTGTGCAAGACCGGCTGCTGCCATCCTTGCCGCCATCCCGGACCGCTGATTTTCCCCTGGTCGGGGCACCCTCCGACGGCAGTGCCCGCCGCTCCATCAGTGCCATGCCCGGTCCGGGCGCCTACGGCACTGAGGCGCCCCTGCTGCGGGAGCTGCCGGGCGGGGAAACCGAGCTGGCGCCAGGGCTGACGGAAGGCATGGTGCGGTTTGCGGCGCGATACGAATATGCCCGTACGGTTGAAGACATGCTTGCCCGCCGTTCCCGGCTGCTGTTCCTGGATGCGAGGCAGGCTGCCGCCCTGGCGCCTCGTGTGGCCGAAATCCTGGCCGAGGAACTGGGGTGCGATCCCGAGCTGGACGCCTTTCTCGCCTTGGCGGAGCAGTACCACACGCTGCCGCAGCCATAGGGTAAAGGCGGTGGTCCCGTGCATCAGGGGAGGCGCCTCCCCTGGCCGCTCTCATCAGGGTGCGCGGTCACACTGGGCTGCTGCGGCCATCGAGGTGCGGGGGCGAACCTCTTTCGAGCCCCCCTAGCCGGTGAACAAGGTGCCGGCCGACTCATAATGTCGGGCGAAATAGGGGTTGCTCAGCGAATCGACCCGCACCTTGCCGCCCGAAGACGGTGCGTTCACAAACAGCCCGTCGCCGATATAGATGCCCATGTGCGAATAGGGGCGCTTGAGCGTGTTGAAGAACACGAAATCGCCTGCCTTGAGCTGGCTGCGCGAGACCGGCCTGCTCATGCGAGCAATGCTGGCCGTGTGATGGGGCAGCCTGGCATCGGCTGCATTGCCGAAGACATAAGCCACCAGGCCGCTGCAGTCGAAGCCGGATTCCGGTATCGACCCGCCATAGCGATAAGGTGTGTCCACCAGGCCCAGCGCCGTAAGCACCACATTGTTTCGCTGGGAGGCATCGAGCGCTACAGTGCGATATGCGCCCGTGCCGGCGTGCCGCTGGGGCGCGGGGCCCGCACAGCCCGCCAGCAGCGCAAGCGCCACTGACGCCACAAGCAGCAGAAGAACAAATGACGGCAAATCGCGGCCTGCATTTTGTCGTTCGGTCATCGTCATACCCTGGGTTCAGATATCCATCGTTCAGTAATTTGTAAGCTAAATGACAATTGTCATGTAAGTTTTGTATCCAGGCTTGATACTATTTTTTTCGTTTCAAGTAAATATTGCCTGCGCACTTTACGCCAACAGTAAATCTTCCGCCAACCTGCACAAGCCGCCAGTCCGGCGATCTCACCCCGCTGACCGATGGGCCAAATATGCAATATGTGTTTCATATTGTAAATATGGCTGGCTTCCCAGTGCCCGCGCAAAAGACCAAATATCGTTTCATGGAGAGCTGAACATGCTCGCAACAAATAACGCCTTGCTCAACGACATCCGGGAGGTAAACCTGTCATACATGTTGCTGGCACAGCGGATGCTGCGCGAAAACTTCGCCGCAGGCCTGTTCAGGCTAGGTTTCGACAGCGACGTGGCCAGGATCGTATGCGATCTTTCGGCCAGCCAGCTCGTCAACCTCAGCAAGTCCAGCTCTCTCTTGTGCCAGTTCAGGCTCAATGACTATGAACTGCTTTCGTCGTTGACGCAAGAGGTCATGGGCGGCATCCTGCAGCAGGCGCATTCCACTATTCTGCTGGCGCAACGCGGCGCTGCCGAAGCCTGAAGGCGGTTCAAGACATGGCGCAGAAAAGCATCGCCCGCGAGGCCGAGGATATTTATCTTGCCACGAGCATGATCCGCCTGGGGGCAAGGCTGCAGGTCTTGCAGGCGGAAACGTCTCTCAGCTACGACAGGCTGGCCCGGCTTTACCGCGAGATCAAAGGCTGTTCTCCACCCAAGGGCATGCTCCCTTTCTCGGTTGACTGGTTCATGACATGGCTGCCTAACATCCATGCCACCATGTTCTACAGCATCTATCGATATCTCGAGGCGCACCTGTCGCTTCCCAAGCCGCTTCTGCTTGTCGAAGCCTACCAGCTGTATATGGAACATTCCCTGGTGGGGCGAATAGGCGGCACGCCCGGAGAACCAGTGCTCAGCTTTACCCGGGCCTGGGTGCTGATCCGGTTCTTCGACAGCAAGATGCTGCAGCTGTCCCGCTGCGTTCGCTGCGGCGGCGGCTTTGTCGCTCATGCGCATGATCCCGAGCGCAACTTCGTATGCGCCATCTGCAAGCCACCCGCGCGAGCCGTCAGGCAGCGCGAGCGGGCTGGCGCCACCGGCCTTGCTGCCGCGGCGCAGCCAGCTCAACGATCAGAGCAGTGAAAGGGCCGTAGTCAATGTCTTTCAGCTTGCTGAAAACATGCATCATATGCGCCATGTTCATATCAAAGGCAATTCCGTGTTTATCTTCTTTGGCTTCCTGATCGTCACCTTCTCTGTATTCGGAAGCTTTGTCGCGCTTGGCGGACATCTGGGGGCGCTCTACCAGCCCTTTGAATTCGTGCTGATAGCGGGCGCTGCAGCGGGCGCCTACATTGCCTCGAGCAGCGGCAAGTCTATTGTTCTTCTAGCCAAAGCCTTGCTCGGAACGCTGCGCAGGACGCCGTATGACAAGAGCCTTTACATGGAGCTCATGGCGCTGATGTATGTGTTGTTGGGCAAGGCGCGCCGCGAAGGCATGATGTCCATCGAGCAAGACATAGAAAACCCGCACGAAAGCGCTATTTTCAGCGCATACGGGCGCATCCGGCGCGACCGCAACCTAATGGATTTCATCACCGACTACCTGAGGCTGATGGTCAATGGCAACATGAGCTCAATTGAAATCGAGTCCCTCATGGACGAAGACATTCAGACCCAGCACCACGAGAAACATACACCTGTCGTCGCCCTGCGCGCGGTGGCCGATGCGCTGCCCGCGTTCGGCATCGTGGCCGCGGTGCTGGGCGTGATCAAGGCGCTTGCGGCTGTCGATGCGCCGCCGGTGGTTTTGGCGGATCTGATCTCCAAGGCAATGGTCGGTACGTTCCTGGGAGTTCTGCTTGCCTATGGGTTTGTCGCGCCATTGGCTTCATGTATCGAGCGCAGATGCGCTTCGGCCATGAAGGTCCTCGAATGCGTGAAGATCACGCTGCTGGCCAGCATGAACGGGTATCCGCCCCAGCTTGCGGTGGAATTCGGAAGAAAGGTGCTGTATTCCCATGTGCGGCCTTCCTTCCTGGAGCTCGAAAGCCATGTGCGCCAGGTACGCGGCACAGGCAAGACCGAATAGCGCGGCCTCATGAAGCAAGCTGAACCGCGCATTGTCATTCGCCGCAAGAAAACGCATCACGAAGCTGGCCACGGAGGCGCCTGGAAGATCGCATACGCGGATTTCATGACGGCCATGATGGCTTTCTTTCTGGTGATGTGGCTGTTATCGCTGGTGCCTCCGAAAGACCTACATGCCATTGCAGAATACTTCCGCATGCCTCTCATGACAGCCATAAAAGGCGGCCTGAAATTCGACGACAGCCGCAGCGTCATTCCCGGCGGGGATCCAAGCGTGATCCCCAATCCGCATCCGGCCTGGTCCGGTGCGCAGCGAGGCGGCGACGCCGACGACCTCGACATCCTGAGGCTCGAAAACCTGAAGCTGGATCTCGAGAGCCTGATCCAGACCGACCCCATTCTGCGCCAGTTCCGGCCGCAGATGCTGCTGGACATGACTCCCGATGGCTTGCGCATCCAGATTATCGACAGGCAGAACCGGCCCATGTTTGCCATGGGGTCGGCGCAGGTAAGGCCATACATGCAGGACATCCTCCAGCAGCTCGGGCCCATGTTCAACCGGCTGCCCAACAGCATCAGCATTTCGGGCCATACCGATTCCGCGCAATATGCGACAGGCGAGCGGGAATACAGCAACTGGGAGCTTTCGGCCGATCGGGCCAACGCAGCGCGCAAGGAACTGGTCGCCGGTGGCATGGACGAATCCAAGATCAAAAGGGTGCTGGGCCTGTCTTCCTCCGTAAGCCTGGTTAAAGATAATCCCGCCGCAGCCGTAAACAGGCGCATCAGTATCGTAGTGCTGAGCAGGCGCGCGGAACAGCGCATCGATCAGCAGTACCTGCCGGGCTCCTCCGGCGCCAATCTCAACGAACTCGTAGCGCCCGAGCGCGCGGCATCGCGGATCGAGCCCGGCCAGGCCGGGACGCCGTAGTTGCAGAAAAGGAAGCAAGCATGAGCACTGGTGTGGATCTCAGCCAGTTCTTCGATACCTTCTTCGATGAAGCCGACGAATTGCTGGCCGACATGGAGCAGCAGCTGCTCGGCCTGGATATCGACCATCCCGATATCGATCAGCTCAATGCCATCTTCCGGGCAGCGCACTCCATAAAAGGGGGGGCGGGAACCTTCGGCTGCTTCGAGCTTCTGGCCGATACCACGCATCTGCTGGAAAACCTGCTTGATCTTGTCCGGCGGGGTGAAATGCCGCTGCGTCGGGGGATGGTAGATTTATTTCTGGAAACCAAGGACGTGCTGACAGAACAAGTTCTCGCCTACCGCGAAGACCGCAAGCCCGATCCGGCCGCTTATGAGCGAATCTGTGCGCAGTTGCGGTCGCTGGCGCAGGCGCCAGGCCCTGGCAAGGGGGCGAAAGCCGAGCCGCCCGCCAGTATCCCTGGGGGCATCCCGCAACCCGGGGAGCCGCCGGCGTCGGGGCAATCCGAAGCCGCCGTGACGCCGACTGGTTCGCTGCCCGCGTGCGTGCGCCTGTCTAGGCTGAGCAATGCCGACGCTGAAAAGCTGTCCTCCGAGCTGGCGCTGCTCGGTACGATTCTGCATCGAACCGGTGGCGCCTCCGACATGGCCATCTGGCTCGATACTTCCGTATCGGAACATGATCTGGCCGCAGTCTGTTGCTTTATCGTCAATGAAGACCAGGTGTGTGTCGCGCGTGAGCGCGTGCCTGCCGACGCCGTTGCGGGCAGCGGGCAAGGTCCGCTCAGGGAGCAGTCCAGATCGGCGTCAGCCAGCGGAACCCTGCGTGTAAGCGTCGAAAAGGTTGACCAGATCATCAACCTTGTTGGAGAGCTGGTCATCACGCAGGCCATGCTGGCCCAGACAACCTCGACCCTCGACGCACAGCGCCACGACCGCCTGCTCAATGGCATAGAGCAGCTGGAGCGCAACGCCCGCGATCTGCAGGAAGCCGTCATGTCCATACGCATGATGCCCATGGATTACGTCTTCAGCCGCTTCCCGCGCGTCGTGCGGGAAACCGCCGCCAAGCTGGGCAAGCAGATCCGCCTTGCCACCGAAGGCGCCGCCACAGAGCTGGACAAGAGCCTGATAGAGCGCATCATCGACCCGCTCACGCATCTGGTGCGCAACAGCATTGACCATGGCATAGAGCCTCCGGAGGTTCGCATGGCAGGCGGCAAGCAGGCCGAGGGCAACCTGACGCTGTCTGCCCGGCATCACGGCGGCCAGATAATCATCGAGGTGTCTGATGATGGCGCCGGGCTCAACCGTGAACGCATACTGCGCAAGGCACTGGCGCTTGGCATGCCTGTGAGCGAAGCCACGCCTGACGAGGATCTGTGGCAGCTTGTCTTCTCCCCCGGCTTTTCCACCGCCGAGAAGGTCACCGACATATCAGGACGCGGCGTGGGCATGGATGTCGTGCGGCGCAATATCCAGAGCATGGGCGGGCACATACAGCTGTCTTCGCGCCAGGGGCAGGGCACCACGACCCGTATCGCTCTTCCTCTTACCCTTGCAATCCTGGACGGCATGTCGGTCGGAGTAGGGAGCGAAACCTTTATCTTGCCGCTGAGCCACGTGACCGAGTCGATACAGCCTGCGCCAGAGCAGTTGCGCAAGATTTCCGAAACAGAGCATGTGCTTTTTGTTCGTGGCGAATACCTGCCCCTTGTGTCTCTGCACGAGGTGTTCAAGGTCGAGGGCGCGCAAACCGACATCACCCAGTCCATTGCGGTCATTCTTCAGGCCGAGGAGGCGCGCTTTGCGCTGCAGGTGGATCATCTTATTGGCCAGCACCAGGTCGTGGTCAAGAACCTTGAGGCCAATTACCGGAAGGTTCCGGGCGTCTCCGCCGCCACCATTCTGGGCGACGGAAGCGTGGCGCTGATTGTCGATGTCTTCGCTCTGTTGAGATTCTCGCGTGATCGGGCCGCGCTTTGAAGCAATTTTTGTATCTCGGAGATAAACATGATTAACACGCCGGGTAACGGGGCGCAGCAGGCCGACGCCGTCGGGCAGGAATTCCTTGTCTTTACCCTTGCTTCCCAGGAATATGGGATCGACATTCTGAAAGTGCAGGAAATCCGCGGTTATGACAGCCAGGCCGTCACGCGCATCGCCAATGTGCCGGCCTTTGTCAAAGGCGTCACCAACCTGCGCGGCGTCATCGTGCCCATCGTCGACATGCGGATCAAGTTCAATCTCGATTCGGTCGAGTACGGCGAGAAAACCGTTGTGGTGATCCTGAATCTGGGGTCGCGCGTGGTGGGCGTTGTGGTCGATGGCGTGTCGGATGTGCTGATGCTGCAGCCTGCGCAGATCAGTGCAGCGCCGCAGCTGGGAACCGCGTTCTCGACGGAGTTTCTGATCGGTATTGGCACGCTGGATGAGCGCATGCTTATCCTGGTCGACATCGAGAAACTGATGACCAGCGAGGAAATGGCGCTGATCGACTGCGAGACTGCCTAGGGAAGCGATGCAGCATGCGTGGGGTTGAAGCCGCTTCCTTTGCGCTGCCTGCGGGGCCTGCGGCTATGCCCGGCGATTTCGAGCGTGCGGCGCAGCTGCTGCGCCGCAGGGCTGGCATCGTGCTGGGTGGGCACAAGCGCGAAATGGCCGAGCGCAGGCTGAGCATGCAAGCCGCCGGGCTGGGCCTATCCAGCGTGGCTGCATATCTGGATGGCCTGGCGGGCGACGCCCGACACCCGGAGTGGGAAGCCTTCGTCAATGGCTTTACCATCAACCATACAGCCTTCTTTCGCGAGCAGCATCATTTCGGCATCCTGGCCAGGCATGTGCGGAATCGGGGCGCAGCCGTCTCAGTCTGGTGCTGCGCATGTTCCACCGGAGAAGAAGCCTACTCCATCGCCATGACGCTGGCCGACATACAGCCCGCGCACGGGCTCGCGCCTGAAATCCTGGCGACCGATATCGATACACAGGCGCTGGCGACAGCCCGCCGGGGCGTTTATCCAATGGACAAGGCCGCCACTGTATCGCCGGAACACCTGCGCAGGCATTTCCATCGTGGTGCGGGAAGCCAGGCGGGCATGGTCAGGGTCAAACCCGCGTTGCGTGAACGGCTTCGGTTCGAGGCATTGAACCTGCTGTCCCCATCCTGGCCGCAAGGGCCTTTTGATGCGATCTTCTGCCGCAACACCATGATCTATTTTGACAAGCAGACCCAGTCGCGCCTGCTGGAACGCTTTGTCGGCGTGCTCAAGAAAGATGGCCTGCTCTTCGCTGGCCATTCAGAGAACTTTACCTATCTGACCAATGCCTTCAGGCTCATGGGGCAGACGGTCTATGCGGCGGCATGATGGCAAACGAAGAAATGCGCGTCCTTGTCTCGACGGAGCATACGCGCGTGATCCGGGTGTTGTGCGTCGATGACTCCGCCCTGGTGCGCGGCATCATGACACAGATCATCAGTGCCCAGCCCGACATGGAGGTGATTGCGGTCGCGCCGGACCCTCTCGTCGCCCGCGAGCTCATCAAACGACATAACCCTGACGTGCTGACGCTTGATGTCGAGATGCCTCACATGGACGGCCTTGATTTCCTCGAGCGCTTGATGCGCTTGCGGCCTATGCCGGTTGTCATGGTGTCCTCCCTGACCGAGCGCGGCTCCGAGGCGACGCTCAGGGCGCTGGAGCTGGGCGCTGTGGACTTCGTCGCCAAGCCCCGTCTAGGCTTGCGCGACGGGTTGCTGGAATACGGCGACACCATAGCCGAAAAGATCCGGGCGGCCGCCTTGTCCAGGCCAAGATGCATCGATGACTGCGCGCGCGCCCGGCCGCCCCGCTTGTCCAGGCCTTTTTCAACGACGGAAAAGCTGGTTCTTATCGGCGCCTCAACGGGCGGTACCGAAGCGATACGGCAGGTTCTGGAGCCATTGCCGGCCAACAGTCCGGCAATACTGATTACCCAGCACATGCCCGCCGGTTTCACACGGTCTTTTGTGCAGCGGCTGGACAACCTTTGCGCTGTCCAGGTCCACGAGGCCGAGGATGGCCAGCGGGTGCTGCCAGGCCACGTGTACCTTGCCCCTGGAGGTGTGGCGCACATGAAGCTGGCCAGGTCGGGCGCCAACTACGTGATCAGCCTGGATTACGGCGAGCCCATCAATCGCCATCGGCCTTCGGTCGATGCGCTGTTTCACTCGGCAGCCCAGGTCGCCGGTGCGAATGCGGTCGGCGTGATCCTGACCGGCATGGGCAAGGATGGCGCGCTGGGTCTGCTGGCGATGCGCAAGGCAGGCGCCGTCACCATGGCGCAGGACGAAGCGACAAGCGTCGTTTTCGGCATGCCGCGCGAGGCGCTGAACATCGGCGCGGCGATGGATGCCGTCCCCCTTGGCGACATCAGCCGGCGCATCCTCGCCGCCTCGGGTGCATACGGGCATCGGGTCTGATGCCTGCGTCCCGGCGCATTGATTATCTTGGAGAACCAAATTGGTAAACAAAGCAATGAAAATACTGGTGGTGGACGACTTTCCCACCATGCGCCGCATCATCAAGAACCTGCTCAAGGATCTTGGCTTCGAAAATGTCGATGAGGCGGAAGACGGTGCGCTGGGGCTCGAAAAGCTGCGCAACGGCAGTTTTGACTTCGTCGTTTCCGACTGGAACATGCCGAATATGGACGGCCTGGCCATGCTTTCGCATATCCGTGCCGATCCCGCGCTGGCGTCGCTGCCTGTGCTGATGGTGACCGCGGAGGCCAAGAAGGAAAACATCATTGCCGCAGCGCAGGCAGGTGCGAATGGCTATGTGGTCAAGCCTTTCACGGCGGCAATCCTGGAAGAGAAGCTGAGCAAAATATTCGAGAAGCTGGGGGGCTGAGGGTCGATATGGAAAGCATACAGAACATGCCCGCAGCGCCGGCCGGCGGGGCCGCGCCCGATCTTATCCACAGGATAGCCTCTCTTACCCGCATGCTGCGCCAGAGCATGCGGGAACTCGGGCTGGACCAGGCTATCAAGAATGCCGCGCATGCCATACCCGATGCCCGCGATCGCCTTCGCTATGTCGCCACCATGACTGAACAGGCCGCGAATCGCGTGCTCACAGCAGCCGAATGCGCCCAGCCGCTGCAAGACCGCATGCGCGAGCAGGCAGAGGCGCTTGAAGGACGATGGCGGGCATGGTTCGAGGAGCCGCTCGGTCCCGACGATGCCCGGGCGCTGGTGGATGACACCATGGCGTTGCTGCGCGATGTGCCGGTCAAGGCCCAGCAGACCCAGGATCAGCTCATGGAGATCATCATGGCGCAGGACTTCCAGGATCTGACCGGCCAGGTAATCACCAAGATGCTGGGGGTGGTATCAGCCATCGAAAGCGAGTTGATACAGGTGCTCGTGGATAACGTGCCGCTTGAGCGCAGGGAGGAAGCCAGTTCCCTGCTCAATGGCCCCGAGGTAAACCCCGAGGGCAAGACAGATGTCGTCACCAGCCAGGATCAGGTGGACGATCTTCTGGCCAGCCTGGGATTCTGACATGCGTCCAGCGGCAATGCATGGCGGACGATAACGCGCTCGACAAGACCCAGCCGGCTTCGCCCCGTCGCCTGGAGAAGGCGCGCGAGGAAGGGCAGGTGGCGCGCTCGCGCGAGCTCAATACCTTCCTGCTGCTGGCCGCCGGAAGCACGATGCTTTGGCTTGCGGGGCCGCGCATATCCCATGGGCTGACAGGTATTGTGCGCGCCGGGCTTTCCTTTGAGCCCGCGGCGGGCAGAGATGCGTCAGTTGTGCTGGATATCGCCCAGGGCGCCATGCTTGCCGCGCTGGGCATTGTGTTTCCGCTCTTTGCCGTGCTGGCCGCAGTCGCCATCCTGGCATCGGTGGCGGTGGGGGGATTCGTTATTTCCGCCAGAACGCTCAAGCCCCGAATGGAAAGGCTGAACTTCTTCAAAGGCGTGGCGCGCATGGCGTCTGCCCAGGCAATGATGGAATTGCTCAAGACGCTGGCCAAGGCGGCGGTGGTTGGGGCCATTGCGGCGCTGGCCCTCGCGCATTACCACGGCAGCATGCTTGTGCTGATGCGGGCAGGCCCGGTCGATGCCCTGGTGGCAGGGGTCGAACTGGTCGCCTGGTGTTGTGCATTGATTGTTTCAGGGCTGTCGCTGATTGCGATTGTGGACGCGCCCTGGCAGATCTACAGCCACAGCAAGAGGCTGCGGATGTCGCATCAGGACATGCGACAGGAGCACAAGGAAAGCGAGGGGGATCCGCTGCTCAAGGGCAGGCTCCGGCAACTGCAGCGAGCGATGGCCAGGCGTCGCATGATGGCTGATGTGGCGCGCGCCGACGTTATCGTTACCAATCCCGTGCATTACGCCGTTGCGCTGTCCTACGATGACGATTCGCCCGGTGCGCCTCGCGTGGTGGCCAAAGGCGCCGACCTGTTGGCCGGAAAGATCAGGCAGGTCGGGCAAGCCCACAGCATTCCGGTGCTTGGCGCGCCTGCGCTGGCGCGCGCGCTCTATCACAACGTGGAGGTCGGGCAGGAGATTCCCGCCACATTGTATGCGGCAGTTGCCGAGGTGCTGGCCTGGGTATATCAGCTGCGCGCCTGGCACGGCGCAGGCATTGCGCCCAGACAGCCCGAGCATCTCACCGTGCCGCAGGGGATGGACCCCGCGTCTTCACAACATAAATCCGTGGATCAGCCATGAATATTCTTATTGCGCTGCTCGGCAGCAACAGCGGCCGGCATGTCCGCCTGATGGCTGGGCCGGTGCTTATTCTCCTGGTGCTGGCCATGATGATCCTGCCGCTGCCGGCTTTTGCGCTGGATCTGCTGTTCACCTTCAATATCTCGCTTGCGGTCATGATCCTGCTGGTGGCAATGTTCACCAGAAAGCCGCTGGAGTTTGCCGCCTTTCCCGCCGTCCTGCTGTTCGCCACCTTGCTGCGGCTTGCGCTGAACGTCGCCTCCACGCGTGTCGTGCTGCTGCATGGTCACAAGGGGCCGGACGCGGCAGGCCAGGTCATCGAGGCTTTCGGCCATTTCCTGGTGGGAGGAAATTTCGCAGTGGGCATAGTCGTCTTTATTATTCTGATCATCATCAACTTCATGGTGATCACCAAAGGTGCGGGGCGAATCGCCGAGGTGGGGGCCCGCTTCACGCTGGATGCCATGCCCGGCAAACAGATGGCCATCGATGCCGATCTGAACGCGGGGCTTGTGGGCGAAGATGAGGCTCGCCGGCGCAGGGCCGAGGTGAGCCAGGAGGCGGAATTCTACGGCGCAATGGATGGCGCCAGCAAATTTGTTCGCGGCGACGCTGTCGCGGGCCTGCTGATCATGGTCATCAATATCGCGGGCGGCCTGATGGTCGGCGTGGGCCAGCATGAGCTTGGCCTGGCTGAGGCCGCCCGTGCCTACACGCTGCTGACCATAGGCGATGGCCTGGTCGCACAGATTCCCGCACTGGTTATATCCACGGCCGCAGGCGTTGTCGTTTCTCGTGTGGAGACTGACCAGGATGTGGGGCAGCAGATGGCAGGGCAGCTGTTCGCTGATCCGAACGTGATGTTCCTGACTGCGGGCATCATGGCGCTCATGGGCCTGATTCCCAATATGCCGCATGCAGCTTTTCTGATGCTTGCCGCGGCCATGGCGGCGGGTGGCTGGGTACTGCTGCGCCGCAGGCAGGCGCGGCGGCTGCATGAGGATGGGGCGGCCGCGCACCCTGATGCGGCGGCTGAAGCGGCAGCGGAGGCCAGCTGGGATGATGTGAAGCCGGTTGACCCGCTTGGGCTGGAGGTGGGCTATCGCCTGGTCAGTCTGGTTGATCAGGCACAGAACGGCGAGCTCCTGCACCGCATCCGGGGCTTGCGCAAGAAGTTTGCCCAGGACCTGGGTTTCCTGCCGCCCGCCGTCCATATACGCGACAATCTCGAGCTCAAGCCTAACGACTATCGCATCCTGCTGTCGGGGGTCGAAATAGGGCGGGGCAGCGCGATGCCAGGCCAGTGGCTGGCCATTGATCCGGGTGGGGCCTCGTCTGAACTGCAGGGAAAGCCAGCGAAAGACCCGGCGTTCGGATTGCCGGCTGTATGGATCGATGTGGGCATGCGCGAGCAGGCACAGGTTGGCGGCTATACCGTCGTGGACGCGAGCACGGTTGTCGCCACGCACCTGAACCATCTCATGCACCGCCATAGCGCCAGACTGCTCGGCCGCCAGGAGGTGCAGCAGCTGATCGAGCACACAGGCCGGGAATTCCCCCGCATGATGGAGGATCTGGTCCCCAAGACGATCAGCCTTACCCAATTGCAGAAGCTGTTGCGGGGTCTTCTCGAAGAGGACGTGCCGATACGGGATGTGCGCGGCATCGTCGATGCCATTGCGGAGCATGCCCCCAGGCTGGCTGCGCAGGACGCTTCCGGCGCGGGGCCTGACCCGGCGGAGCTGCTGGCTGCGGTACGCATTGCGCTGGGGCGGGCCATCATCCAGCGCTGGTTTCCGGGCGATGGCGCCCTGCATGTCATGGGCCTCGAACCCGAGCTGGAGCAGGTGCTGATACAGGCGATCGGCACCGCCGGCGCGCTGGAGCCTGGGCTGGCCGACAGCCTGCTGCGGGAAACCCAGCGCGTCATCTCTTTGCAGGACGCCAATGGAGATCCCGCTGTGCTGGTGGCGCCGGCAGCGCTCAGGCCCGCGCTGGCACGTTTCCTGCGCCATCAGTTCCCGCAGCTGGGTGTGTTGTCCAGCGCGGAACTGCCCGAGGACCGCCAGCTAAGGGTCACGGCGCTGATCGGCGCGGGCAATTGAGGGTGGCCCGGGAATGGCTGGTTGGAGAATGCCTGGCTATATTGCGCGAGGCTGCGCTCAGCCGGCAACGATAGGGGCGTGGCCCAGGAAGGATGGCGAGGTCTTCCGGCCCCGCGCATCATACAGATCTTCCGAACCGAGAAGGCTGCGCAGATCCTGAAGGGCAAGTGCGTGGTGTTGCGCGCAAAGCTGAATGGCAATGCCGTTCGCATCGTTCAGTTCGCGTGCGCGGGCAGCCAGATCGAGAAGGCGCAGGCATGCCGAGGCAACATCGGGGTGAGCGCATGCAGCCTCATTCATGCCCGCTTTCCCTGCGGGAAACCCACATTGCGCCAGTGCCGCGTTCCTGCAGGCGTCTGCATTGGTCAGGGAAGCGGCAAGGCTGTTCTTGCGTTGCGCACAAGCCTCCAGCGCCGGGATATCGTCAAGGTTTTCCAGCAGCGTGGATTCATGTTCCAGTGCGTCGATGAATGCCTGCATCAACTGCGCGTCATTTTCCAGACAGTGCAGCAAGGTCCGGATCGCTTCTGGCGCCGGGAAAGCGGAGACTGTCATGTGAGTAATTCTCGCGCGCTTGCAAGCAGGCTGTCGGCAATGCGGCTGCTGTCCATCCGGAGCTGTCCGGCGGCGATGGCCTCGCGCAATGCCTGCACCCGGGCCGGGTTTATGTCGCTGCCTGCGTCCAGCAGGCAGGACATTTGCCTTGCCTGCTGGCTCAGCTCTATGTCTTTCCTGTGCGCCAGGCTGGCGGACGCGCCGCATGCTGAGGCTGTTCCCTCCTGATGCGTGCTGGCTGGGCGGGGGGGTGGGGTGAACGGAAGAGGAGAAATCTTCATGGCGTGCGTCGGGTGCCGTCGTGCGAGGTAGATTGTGCCCAGGGGGGCTGAACTGGCAGGTTTACGGCATGCGGCGCCTGAAATTTAATGGCCCGTCTGTTGCCTGCACTTTAACGCCCGACAGGCTCAATGGCCGACAAGAACCGTATGGGCGTCCAGCACCGTGCCTGTGATGATCTGCCCGGAGCCGGACCTGAGCTGTATCTGGGATCCCGGCGGGCCGCTCTCCAGCGCCAAGCCTTCGCCCGTTACCTCGAAACCGGGCCCGCGCGCCAGGGTGCGGACGCGCCTGCCGCGTTCGATCGAGGCGGGGCTGCGCAGGTTCCGGGCCTTGATGGGCGCTCCGGCGGGAATACGTTGCGCGGCGTGGTGCCCTATGGCCTTCGCAGGATCCTGCACGATATCCCGCGACAGCTTGAGCAGATCCCCTTCCCGACGCAGCAGATCTTCCTTCCTGATGGTTTCGCCCGCCTGCAGGGTGCGCTTTACGGTGTAATAGCTGCCTGTGATGCTGACGCTGGCTTGCACATATACCGTCCAGGTGGATGGAGCCATGCACCGGATTGCGACCGTCATGCGCGACCGAAGCGCCTGCCCGGCGCCCGTCAAAGGCTGCAGCCGCGAGCATGCCGGCAGATGTTCCGTGCGCGGGGGCTGCACTGAAATGCTGACCACGCCCCGGCCGTCCCGGGCCTGCGTGCGCAGGAAATGCTCCGCCAGCGCGGCGACGGGGGCAGGGCTCTGCATCTGGGGCGCTGTCGACGCCGGGAGCGCATTCAAGGGTAGAAGCGGAGCCAGAAGCAGCACGATGCGCTGCAAGATGGGTCGTCCAAATATAGGCATGCGGCAATTCTATGGGCGCAGTCCGGCAGGCATGCGATGAAATGCATGCGGAAATCCGCCTTGTTTGAGGGTTTGCGGGACAGAATCGCCCTATACCATGGCGTCATCTTTGGCGGGCCTGTCTTGGCGCCGCATGGGCAAGAGGCCCGCATCAGGTCCGGAATGAAACACATGATAGAACGCGCAGGTGACGATCTCGATTTCCACAGAAGTGCAGCCAGCCTGCGCCACCGGCGGCTTGAGGTTCTGGCAGCCAATATCGCCAATGCCGATACGCCCAACTACAAGTCGCGCGATTTCGACTTCCAGGCCGCACTGCGCGAGGCAACCGGCAATGCCGGCCTGAGGCTGGGGGACACCTGCCTGGCCTTGACGTCGGTGCGCCATATTCCTGGGCGGGCGCTCGGACCCGGCCAGGAGCGTTTGCTTTACCGTCTGCCCTATCAGCCCAGCATTGACGGAAACACGGTCGACATGGATGTCGAGCGGGTCCAGTTTGCAGACAACGCGCTACGCTACCAGACAGACCTCACCGTCATTTCGTCGCGCATCAAGACCATGATGGCTGCCCTACAGCAATAGCGGCGGCCCATAGCGTTACAGGAATCCGTATGTCGGAAATCAGCATTTTCCAGATCGCTGGATCGGCGCTGACGGCGCAGTCGCAGCGCATGAATGTGACCGCCAGCAATCTGGCCAATGCCGGCAGCGTGGCCGGCCCCGATGGCCAGCCATATCGCGCAAGGCAGGTCGTTTTCCAGATGATGCCGCCGCCAGGCAGGCCAGGGTTCGGCAGCGTTGGCGGCGTGCGCGTCGCGGCCGTGCGCGAGAGCGCTGCGCCGCCGCGCCTGCTGTATGACCCGTCCAGCTCGCTGGCCAATGCGGATGGATATGTCGTCATGCCCAATGTGGATGTCGTCGCGGAGACAGTGAACATGATCTCCGCATCGCGTTCCTATCAGGCCAATGTCGAAGTCATCAATACTGCGAAGGGCTTGATGATGCGCACCCTGTCCATTGGTCAGTAAGGCGCCGGGGCTTCCATCGCGACAGCGGAGATTCATATCCATGCCATCGATTGATACGGCCGGCTCGGCCACCACGGCTGCGCTGGCGGCTGCCAGCCTGCGCAGCGGCGCGCTCATGAGCGATACGCAGGACAGGTTTCTGGCTTTGCTTGTCACCCAGCTGAAAAACCAGGATCCGCTCAACCCCATGGACAATGCCCAGGTGACCTCGCAGATTGCGCAGCTATCCACGGTCAACGGCATAAACCAGCTCAACAACACCTTGCTGGCGCTGTCGGGGCAGATGGATATGTCGCAATCCATGCAGGCTGTCAGCCTCATCGGCAAGGGCGTCCTGGTACCCGGCGCCAGGGTTTTGCTGGGCGGCGAGGGCAATGTGCGCCAGGCCACTGCGTTCGGCATGGATCTCCCGGTGCCCGCCGCCAGGGTGTCGTTTTCCCTGCTTGATGCGGGTGGTCAACTGGTGCGCAGAATCGAGCTTGGACCGCAGCCTGCCGGCGTGCTGTCGGCGCACTGGGATGGCATGGGCGACAGCGGCCTCCCCATGCCGGGCGGCGCCTACTCCGTCAGGGCCGAGGCATTCACTGCGGAAGGCAAAGCGGTGCCGGCCGAGGCGCTCACCTACGGCGAGGTGTCCAGCGTGGCGCAATCCCCGGCTGGCTTGCAGCTCGACATGGGGCTCGCAGGCCGGCATGCGCTGGGCAGCGTCAGGAAAATCATGTAATCGGGCGCATGCGTCCACACCAACCAGACAAAGAGGTCAATCATGGGTTTTGGACAAGGCTTGAGCGGGCTTAATGCAGCTTCTCAGTCACTGGATGTCATAGGCAACAATATCGCCAACTCGGCGACAGTAGGCTTCAAGGCGGCCTCGGCGTCCTTCGCCGATGTGTATGCAAATTCGCGCGTGGGGCTGGGCACCCAGGTCGCCGCCATCAACCAGCGCTTCGCGATCGGGACAATCACCAGCACCGGTAATCAGTTTGACATGGCGATCGACGGGGCCAGGGGCATGTTTCGCGTGGAGGACCCTGGGGGCGCGGTGCTTTATACCCGCAATGGCCAGTTCCTCGCCGACAGGAATCACTACATCGTCAATGCCCAGGGCCAGCGCCTGACGGGCTATGTCGATGGCGGGACTACCCCCGAACCAATCACGGTGCCGTCAGGCAATATCGCGCCTGCCGCAACCAGCAGAATCACCTCGCCTGTGAATCTGGATGCGAATGCCCGGGCCATCCCCGCTGGAACCGCTTTCAATGCTGTCAACCCCGACAGCTATACGCATGCGCTGCCGATCAACATATACGACAGTCTGGGGAACACCCATCAGCTAACTCAGTATTTTGTCAAGCGCGCGGGAACAGTGGGCGGGGCAAGCAACTGGGACACATACTTTCGCCTGAATGGCGCTCCCTTGAGTGAAAATGACACGGCGGTAAGGATGAGTTTTGGTCCTTCGGGAAATTTGACGGCGCCTGCTGCGCCGGTGTCGTTCACGGCCACAAATATTGGCCGCGCTGATTCACCGGCTTTGCCTTTGAATATCACTATCAACTATGGCGGCTCCACGCAGTTCGGCGGCGATTTCGCATATCGCTTCACACAGGACGGCTATGCCTCCGGCGAGTATGCCGGCATGTCCATTTCCGCTGACGGCTCCATCGTTGCCAGTTACACAAATGGCGAGACGCAGGTGCTTGGCACGCTGGTGTTGGCGCACTTTGCCAACCTGCAGGGGCTCAAGCCCGTGGGGGGAAACGCCTGGGCGGAAACGGCCGAATCGGGCCAGCCTGTGCTTGGACAGCCCGGGGCCAATGGCATGGCTACCATCAAAGGTAACGCGGTGGAAGCGTCAAACGTCGATATGAGCCAGGAACTCGTGAATATGATTATTGCGCAACGCACATACCAGGCCAATGCCCAGACCATAAAGACGCAGGACCAGGTATTGCAGACGCTGATCAATATACGCTGAGCATCGGGCCATGGACAGAATGATCTATACCGCTGCAGCCGGCGCCGCTCGCGCGCTGGAGCAGCAGTCTGTCATCAGCAACAATCTGGCAAACGTTTCCACGGCGGGGTTTCGCGAGCAGGTTGCCGCATACCGCGCCGTGCCGGTGCAAGGCTTGCCAGGCCTGCCTACGCGCGTTTCGACCATAGCCTCCACCCCAGGCAGCGGCATGGGGCAGGGCGCCATGATGGAGACGGGCAAGGCTACTGATCTTGCCATCGCCGGAGAGGGCTGGTTCAGCGTGCAGGCCCGTGACGGCGAAGCCTATACCCGGGCGGGCGATTTCAGCATCAATGCTCAGGGTCAGCTGGTTACCCGGCAAGGGCTTCCCGTCCTGTCGGAAGATGGGGCTCCGGTGGAGATCCCCGAGCGTGGCGCACTGGCCTTCTCTGGTGATGGGCAGATTACGGTGCTGGGGGCGGGAGACCGCCCCAACGATTTGCAGGCGCTGGGACGGCTCAAGCTTGTCAATCCGCCTGCGGCTGATATGCGGCGCGGCGATGACGGCCTGTTCCGCATGGCCCAGGGCCAGGCGGCGCCGGCCGACGCCCAGGTTCGCCTCGTCGCCGGATTCATTGAAAAAAGCAACGTAAGCCCCGCATCCGCGATGGTTGGCCTGATCGCCAATGCGCGGCAGTTCGACATGCAGATGAAGGTCATACAGGATGCGGGCGCCAATGCCGAACGGGCCAATTCCATTCTTGCGGTCGTCTGAGGGACGGCGGCACGCCGCATCACAGCCCCGGAAATCCAACAAGGTTTCCGGCACATGAACCTGCCCCGCCGGCTGCACGAAGCGCCGAGGGCAATACACACGGCATTGGCAGATGCCGGAGGATCAAGCGATGATACGTTCCCTATGGATAGCCAAGACCGGCCTGGAATCCCAGCAGGCCAGCATGGATGTCATTTCCAATAACCTCGCCAACGTCAATACCACCGGCTTCAAGCGCAGCCGCGCGGTTTTCGAGGACCTGATGTACCAGACTGTGCGCCAGCCAGGCGCACGGGTCGGAACAGCCAGCCAGTTGCCATCGGGCCTGCAGATAGGGACGGGCGTGCGGACGGTCGCGACCGAGCGCATCCATACCCAGGGGAACCTGAAGGATACCGGAAACAGCATGGATATCGCCATTCAGGGCCAGGGCTTTCTGCAAGTGGAGATGCCGGACGGCAGCCTTGCCTATACGCGCGACGGCAGCCTGCAGGTGGATCAGAACGGGCAGCTCGTGACGGCGGGCGGCTATCCCATACAGCCGCCCGTCAATATCCCGGATAATGCGCTGACCATCAGTATCGCGCGCGACGGCACGGTATCCGCCACCCAGGCGGGCGCGTCAGGCGCCAGTGTCGAGATCGGCCAGCTGCAGCTGAGCACTTTCATCAACCCGGCCGGCCTGCAGAGTGCTGGCGAGAATCTTTATGTAGAGACCGACGCTTCCGGGCCGGCGAACCACTCGCAGCCTGGATTCGGCGGCGCGGGGCTGGTATTGCAGCAATACACCGAGACCTCGAACGTCAATGTGGCAGAGGAGCTGGTGAACATGATCACCACGCAGCGCGCCTATGAGATGAACAGCAAGGCGGTGCAGGCGTCGGACCAAATGCTGGCGCGGCTGGGCCAGCTGTAGGGCCATGCCCATGCTTGATCGAATGATGCCGGCGCGGCGGCGACCTTTCCTTGCCTGCCTGACCTGCATGCTGGCGGCTCTGCATGGGTGTGCCATGGTTGCGCCGGAGCCGGTTGTGACCGGCCCGCTCTCCGCGTTGCCCGCTGCGTCAGGGACGCTCGAGGCATTGCCCGATGGCGCGATCTATCAGCCCGCCGTCTATGGCAGCTATCCTTTGTTCGAGGACAGGCGGCCCCGCAATGTCGGCGATATTGTCACCGTAGTCATCCAGGAAAAGACCAATGCGGCCAAGACGGTGCAGACTTCGACCGATCGCAGTGGCAAGGCTGGTTTTGACGTGGTAGCGGCGCCCTCACTGTTGCCCGATGTGGCCGGAGCCCGGCAAGCTTTCGAGATGCAGGGAGCAAATACTTCGACAGGCAAGGGTTCCAGCCGGGCAGACAATATGTTCTCGGGCACGCTTACCACGACGGTCATTGAAGTGCTGTCCAATGGAAACCTGCGTATCGCGGGCGAAAAGCAGATGGCGATCAATCGCGGCAGCGAGCATATCCGTTTTTCGGGCATCGTCGACCCCAGATCCATCTCCGGCAGTAACACTGTGCTCTCCACCCAGGTTGCCGATGCGCGGATAGAGTTCCGCAGCAAGGGCACGATGGACGAAGTCCAGAATATGGGGTGGCTGCAGCGCTTCTTCCTGAATATTTCTCCGTTCTGACATGACATACGCTTGCACTCCCGGCGCCTTGCGCCTTTCGCGTGAATATCTCGCGTGTCTGGTCCTGGCCTTGTTTTGCCTGCTTGCAAGCCAGCCGGCACGGCCTGAGCGTATCAAGGATCTGGCGTCGATACAGGGTGTGCGTGAGAATCCGCTGATAGGATATGGGCTGGTAGTGGGCCTGGACGGCAGCGGCGACCAGGTCAGGCAGTCGCCGTTTACCCAGCAGAGCCTGGTCAATATGCTGTCGCAGCTTGGGGTGACTTTGCCACAGGGGACCAATATGCAGGTCAGGAATGTGGCAGCGGTGGTTGTTACGGCTACTTTGCCGCCGTTCGCGCGGCCGGGGCAAAGCCTCGATGTTGTGGTGTCTTCCATGGGCAATGCGAAAAGCCTGCGCGGGGGCACGCTGCTGATGACGCCGCTCAAGGGGGCGAATGGGCGGGTATACGCCATGGCCCAGGGCAGCCTGCTGGTCGGAGGCGCCGGTGCGCAGGCAGGCGGCTCCAGCGTGCAGATCAATCAGCTCAACGGTGGCGTCATTCCGGGCGGCGCCATTGTCGAACGCGAGGTGCCCGCCGTGTTCGCCCGTGATGGCGTTATACGGCTGGAGCTAGGCAGCACGGATTTCAGCGTGGCCCAAAGCGTTGCCGCAGCGCTCAATAAACGGTTCGGCCCTCATGTGGCACAGGCGCTCGACGGCCGGGTCATCCAGGTGCAGGCGCCGCAGGATGCTTCGGGCCAGGCGGCTTTTCTGGCGGAAGTCGAGAACCTGCAAGTCAGGTTGCCGCCCGCGCGTGCGCGCGTTGTCGTCAATGCGCGCACGGGCTCGGTGGTCATGAACCGTACGGTCACGATCGAGGAGGCCGCAATCGCCTACGGCAACCTGTCGGTGGTCATCAGCCGTGAGCTGGAAGTCAGCCAGCCTTCCGTGCCTTTGGCTGGAGGGCAGGCCGTGGCGGCTGACACGGCAAGGATAGAGATGTATCGCGATTCGGGCCATGTTCATCACATAAAAACCAGCGCAAGCCTTGCCGATGTGGTGCGGGCGCTCAATGCGCTGGGGGCGACGCCGCAGGATCTGCTTTCCATTCTGCAGAACCTCAAGAGCGCAGGCGCCTTGAGGGCGGACCTTGAAGTGATATAGGAGGAGGCGGTATGGCTTTCTTGTCTTACATTCCCCCGGCGTCGTACGACGGCCATGTTTCCGCTTTTGACTTCAGTGAGCTGGATGCGCTCAGGCGCGGCCTGCATGACAAGCGGCGCGATTCAGCCGCGATGCTGAAAGTGGCGCAACAGTTCGAGGCGCTGTTGATCCAGCAGATGCTGAGCCAGGCTCGCCGGGCCGGCGCGATGCCGACGCTGCTGGACAGCCCGCAGATGCGCATGGCGCAGGGCATGGGCGACGAGCAGCTAGCCCGGCAGCTGGCTGAGCCGGGTCTGGGGCTTGCCCAGGCGCTGCTGGACCAGATCCGGGGCGCGGACTTGCAAAGGCATGCCTGGGAATATCGGAGCGACGATGCGGCAGCGCTTGCCAGGCTGCCTGGCCAGACCTCCGGGCTTGCCCAACTGCCCCTGGGGGGCGGCCTTCTGTCAGCGATAGAAAGCGCGCCGCGGCATGTGCATGATTTTGTTTCGGCCATGGGCAAGGCAGCCAGGGCGGCGGCATGGCAGGCCGGCTTGCCCGAGCGGCTGGTGCTGGGACAGGCTGCGCTGGAGTCGGGCTGGGGGCGCCGGGAAATCCGGCATGAGGATGGCGCGCCCAGCCATAATCTTTTCGGCATCAAGGCTGGGCCGGGATGGCGGGGCAGGGTAGTGAATATCCTGACGACCGAATTCATCGAGGGCATTCCCCGCAAGGTTGCGCAACCGTTCCGTGCATATGATTCATATGAGGAATCCTTTGCGGACTATGCGCGGCTGATAGCCGGGAATGCACGATACCGGAAGGTTTCCGAAGCCGCCACGGCGGAACAGGCCGCCCACCGCATTCAGGAGGCAGGCTATGCCACCGACCCCTCCTACGCAAGCAAGCTGATATCGATCATGGCTTATTTCCGCAACTGAGGCATCAGGCTTGACCCGCCAGTACTGAACTGAGGCGCTGGCCGGATCTAAATATCACCACCCCGCGGCCGTTAACGCACAAGACAATGCCCAATAACGCCGGCGCATGCCGCCGGTTATCGTGGAGTGCCTAATGAACCTCGCCAATCTAGGCCTGTCCGGCCTGGCTGTCGCCCAGGATCGCCTGCAGACGACAGGCCACAATATCAACAACGCGGCTACGGAAGGCTATAGCCGCCAGTCGGTGATGGTATCGACCGCCGGCGCAAGCGCCGCATCCGCCGGCTACATAGGCTATGGCGTGCAGTCTGTGACTGTCCAGCGCGCCTATGATGGCTTCCTGTTCCGGCAGCTGACACAGGCGCAGGCAGCGCAGGCCGCCGTCACCAGCTACGGAGCGGAAATCAGCCAGATCAACAACCAGCTTGCCGACAGGACGGCGGGCATTTCGCCCGCCCTGCAAAAGTTCTTTGATGCGATGCAGGCAGTTGCGTCAGCGCCGGCCGATAGCGCCGCGCGGCAGGAGCTGCTGGGCCGGGCAGCCGGTCTGACGGGGCAAATCAATGATGCTCACGGCTTCCTGGCCAGCCAGCGTGACAATATCAACAATCAGATCCACACCACCGTCACCCAGATCAACAGCTACGCCGAACGTGTCCGGGATCTCAATACACGGATCGTCGCTGCGCGGTCCGCCGCCCTGGGGCATGAGCCCAATGACCTGATGGACCAGCGTGACCAGCTGGTATCGGAGCTGGGCATGCTTGTAGGCGTGAGTGCTGTAGAGCAGGACGGCAGGCTCAATCTCACCGTCGGCAAAGGCCAGCTTCTGCTGGCCGGAGACACCGTATTCCCGCTGCGTGCCCAGCTGTCCGCCATGGATCCCTCCAGGACGGATGTGGCCTATACGGTGCCCGGCAATGCGGGCGATCTGGTCGCGATTGCGTTCCCCGAGGGCCTGTTGCAGGGCGGTTCCCTGGGTGGGCTGCTTGCATATCGCAGCGAGGCGCTGGACACGGTCCAGAACGATCTGGGGCGGCTTGCGGTCGGGCTGGCGCTGACATTCAATGCGCTGCACCGTGAGGGGCAGGGGCTTGATGGCAGCAGCGGCGAGGATTTCTTTGCCGTGCCTGACGTATCCGTGCTTGCTTCGCAAGACAATACGGGCGCGCCGGGGCTGGCCGTAGGATTCCGGGATGCAAATCTGCTTGCCGCGCAGGATTATCGCGTGGAAAGGACCGAAACAGGCTTTCGTGTCATTTCTCTGTCAACGGGCGCTGTTACGGCATTTGAGGGTAACCGAGGCGTGGTCGATGGGCTCGAACTCCGGATAGACGACAGTGCCGCTCCAGGGGACACCTGGCAGGTGCAGCCCACGCGTTCGGCCGCCGGCCATCTGAAGCTGGCCCTGGATGATCCGGCGCGGGTGGCCGCCGCGTCGCCGGGAGCTGGCTCGGCCAATGGCGACACCGCGCTTGCCCTGGCCCAGCTGCAGACCGCGAAGGTGCTGGGCAGCGGCGCCATGAGCTTCAACGAAGCCTATTCGCAGATCGTCAACAAGGTCGGCGTGCTGACCCAGCAGAATGCCACCCAGGCCAGGGCGCAGGCCACGCTTGTACAGCGCAATCTTGCCGCCCAGCAGGCTGTATCAGGCGTCAATCTGAATGAAGAATATGTGAACCTCATGCGTTCCCAGGAGATGTTCATGGCGGCATCCCGGCTGATCGATGTCAGCGGCATGCTCTTCGACACGCTGCTGGGCCTGCGTCATTGACGCCGCCTTTTTTGGATTCCAGAGGGCTTTTCATGCGTATCAGCACGAATCAGTTCTATCAGAACAGTTTATTCGCCATCAATAGCCAGCAGTCCAGGCTCATGCACATCTATCAGCAGCTCGGCAGCGGAAGCCGCCTGACAACGCCCGCCGACGATCCGCTCGCCTCGGCGCAGTCAGTCAACCTCAGCCAGTCGCTGAGCCTGAACCAGCGGCTGGCCGCAAACCGCGAGGTGGCGCGGCGTGACCTGGGTGTGGAGGAAAATACGCTGCACACCGTCACACTGCTGCTGCAGGATATCAAGACCCGCCTTATCGAGGCCGGCAACGGCGCCATGTCCGATTCTGATCGCGCCACGCTGGGCGATGTGCTTGCCCAGGCGCGTACCAGCCTGCTTGGCCTCGCCAACGCCACTGACGGCAACGGACAGTATCTGTTCTCAGGCTCGCGCGGCGATACGGCGCCATTCCAGGAAAGGGAAGGCAGCATCGTATACATGGGCGATGCCCTGCAACGCCATATCCAGGCGGACCAGACGCGGCGCATGCCTGGCAGCGATGTGGGTACCGATGTGTTTGCCCGCGCCGCACCGGGGGAAACCTGCTATCTGACGCGAAGCGGGCCCAACAACGCCGGCACATGTGTCATTGGCAGCCCTTCCATCACGACGGCGGCCGGGGGGGCTGGCAATCGCTACGTGCTTACGTTCACTTCGCCCGCTGAATTCAGCATCGTGGCCACAGGCGCGGATGGCGCAGAAACGGCACGCATGGAAGGCCAGCCCTATGTGTCCGGCAAGGAGGGCGCGATTGCCCTGCCGGACGGCATCCAGGTTTTCCTGGCCGGCCAGCCGGAAACCGGCGACATATTTGTGGTGGAGCCTGCCGCCTCCGCGGAAACCGACCTGAATGTCTTCGCCACGCTGGATCTCATTATCGGAGCGTTGCAGGCCAATACCAGCAATGACCCGGTAGCCGGCGCTCGCTTGAGCAATGCCCTGGGCAGCGCCATGCAGCGTATAGATGTCACCCACGACAACGTACTGACAGTGCGTGCCAGCGTGGGCGCCAGGCTCGACGAGCTGGATGCGCTGGATGCCAATGGCGCCCAGCGGGCGCTGGGCTACAGCCAGTTGCTTTCAAGGCTGGAAGATCTGGATTACTACAGCGCATCGATGCAACTGCAGCTGAAACTGTCCGCCCTTGAGGCTGCATCTCTTGCATTCCAGAAGATCCGGGCGACCAATCTGTTTAACCTCAACATAAACTGAAGATGAATGTTTCTAGTCTACAACTGAGAAAATACTTGCCGGCCGCGCTGCTGACGTTGCTGGCCTGCGCCCTGGCGGCGGTTGCATGTGCCTGGTACTTGCAGCACCAGACGCATGCGCTGATGGTGTCGGCGTTCAGCCAGGATGCCGGCGCCATGCCGGCCTATGAACAATTGCGCGCCCGGACCACGGGCCTGCTGGCGGCTCTGCTCGTGCTGGCAGCCCTTGCCGCCGCCTTTGCCTTTGCCCTGGCGACACGCGGAATTCTGCAGCCACTGCGCAGGCTCGGCCTGCATTTTGGGCGGCTGGCGGCCGGAGACCTGTCTGGCAGGGTGGATATCGGAATAAAAAACGAGCTCGGCGCGCTCGCCTGGGGTATTCAGCATTTGCAGGACAATCTGTTGCGCTCTCTGGATGTCGTGCGCCGCGGCGTGCTGGCCATGCAGGAAAGCACAAGACATATCGTGGATGGCAATGTCGAACTGAGCAGCCGGACAGAGCAGCAGGCGGCCGCGCTGCAAGAAACTGCCGCCAGCATGGAGCAGCTGGCCAGCACCGTGCGCCAGAATGCGGACAATGCGCGCCAGGCGAATCAGCTGGCCTCAGCGGCGTCTGATGTGGCCCAACGGGGCGGCAAGGCAGCCAGCGAAGTCGTCGCCACCATGGAGGGCATCTCGGCCAGCTCGCGCAAGATATCCGATATCGTCGGCGTGATTGACAGCATTGCTTTCCAGACCAACATATTGGCGCTGAACGCCGCGGTCGAGGCTGCCAGGGCCGGCGAACAGGGAAAAGGCTTCGCGGTGGTTGCTTCCGAGGTGCGTGCCCTGGCACAGCGCAGCGCCCACGCTGCAAAGGAAATCAAGGTGCTTATCGAGGATTCCGTACGCAAAGTAGCCGAAGGATCCGTGCAGGTGGAGCGCGCCGGGGCAACCATGGAGGAAATTGTTGCCTCTGTTGCGCGTGTGACCGACATCATGGGCGAGATTTCGGCGGCAACCGCGGAGCAGTCTTCGGGGATCGACCAGATCAACCGGGCCGTGTCACAGATGGACGCTGTAACGCAGCAGAACTCCGTGCTGGTGCAGGCGGCCGTGACGGCGGCATCGGGCCTGCATGAGCATGTAAACACTGTGGAAGGCGCTTTCTCGGGATACCGCACGGCCCAGGTGGTCGAGGTCGGCGCATGCGACACCGCGGCTGGCCTTGCGGGGCAGTCGAGGCAAGGCCTGGTATCGCCGGCAGCCCTGGCCCAGCCCCGCATTGCGGCCAGCGCGCGAGCTGTCCGCAATGTTTCTCCAGCGGTTTCTGCTGGCGCGCCAAAGCCCGCAGCCATGCCGCAGGCGGCTGACAGGACAGGCAGGCAGCCCTCAGCCGGCGCCGACGACGAATGGGTCGAGTTCTGACCCTTGCATCATTTACCAATTTCGCGGATAGACAAGATGTCCAATACAGTTAGCAGCCTCCCTGCGGGCCATAAGCAGGGGCGGCGCGGCGCGCGCGCGCTCAGTTTCCGGGATGCCAGGATCAGCACCATTCTCATGGCGGTGCTGGCGGTATTTCTCATGCTGTTGATAGCAGTTGGCGGGATGGGAGCCTGGTTCCTGTCGCAGAGCGTCCAGCAGATGAGTGCAATGGAGCGCCAGAATGCCCGCGCGGACCGCGTCAGGGAAATGGGCATGGCCATGATGGATGTGCGGGTAGCGCTGCTCGTGGCAGCCAATTATCAGGAACAGTCCGACAGGCAGAACGATGCCGACCTTGCGGAAGTGGCAGGCAACATGCTGAACGGCGCCGAGCGGCGGCTTCAGGACATTCAGCGGCTGTATGAGGAGTTCCGCAGGGACAGCGCCGAGACGGACGAGGGCCGCAGGCTGGCCACCCGCATCATCAGCGCCTACCAGCCATACCTGGATGACAGCGTGGGCCCTATGCTCGATGCCTTGCGCAGAAGCGACTATGCTTCCTTCTATTACACCAACAATGAATTCGGCATAGCCCGCAGCATGGCTTTCCAGCAGGCGGTTGAAGGGTTCACCGGGTACATCAGCGGTGTATATCAAAGGCAGTACCGGGCAGCGGAGGCAGGGTTCCGTACCGCGGTGGCCACCATAGGCGCCGCGCTGGTGCTCGGGCTGATACTCATCGTGGCCATGCGTATTGTCTTCGCACGGGTCGTGGTGCGGCGTCTCGTCGAAGCCGGCCGGCATTTCGATCGCATTGCGGACGGAGATCTGACCGAGCGCATAGAAACGGGGGCCAACAATGAAATAGGCCAGCTCTATGAGTCGCTGCGCCGCATGCAGGACGGGCTGATACGAACCGTCGGCGTGGTGCGCCAGGGCGTGCGGGAGATCACGCTGGGCTCGCGCGAGATCTTCGCGGGCAATACCGACCTGAGCAGCCGCACTGAACAGCAGGCCGCTTCGCTGCAGCAGACAGCGGCCAGCATGGAAGAGCTCGCCAGCACGGTGCGCCAGAATACCGAAAATGCACAGCAGGCTGACGCATTGGCCAAGAGCGCCTCTCAGGTGGCCGAGCAGGGAGGCCAGGCAGTATCCGAAGTGGTAAAGACCATGAGGCAGATATCCGATGGCTCGGGAAAAATGGCCGAGATCGTCGGCGTGATCGACGGGATAGCGTTCCAGACCAATATCCTGGCATTGAACGCGGCGGTGGAGGCTGCGCGCGCTGGAGAGCAGGGTAAAGGCTTTGCGGTGGTCGCCGGCGAGGTGCGTTCGCTGGCGCAGCGCAGCGCACAGGCTGCCAAAGAGATCAAGGTGCTGATCGAGGAGTCGCAGTCCCGCGTCCAGGCGGGTGCGCGCCAGGCCAACGAGGCTGGCCAGATCATGCGGGATGTAGTGGGATCCGTACAAGGTGTCACCACCATTATGGCGGAGATATCGTCCGCATCGCGCGAACAGTCTGATGGCATAGAACAAGTGAACCAGGCGGTGGCCCAAATGGATGGGGTTGTTCAGCAGAATGCAGCTTTGGTCGAGCAGGCTGCGGCGGCAGCCGGATCGCTGCAGGAACAGGCCGGGCATCTGTCTGACGCGGTGGCCGTGTTCCGCCTCGTTCAGGACGAGATAATCGATGTTGCCGAGACAGCGCCGGGGATGGAAACCCTTGTCCTGGAAGACACAAAGCACATGGTCCTGTCATAAGAGGCCGCCTGGCGGGGGCACTAGCCCCCCGCCAGCGCCAGGGAAAGGCGGGCGATGGCACTGTATGCCGAGTCGAACAGGTGGGCGAAAAATGACGATGTCTGTGGCAGCACGATGCAGAGCAGCACCAGCCCCGCAAGCAGGCTGGCCGGAAAACCGACGGCGAATACAGACAGCTGCTGTGCCGTGCGGTTCAGAATGCCCAGCGCCAGGTTGATGGTCAGCAGCGTAATGATGAGGGGCAGCGCGAGCAGTATTCCATAGGTCACAACCTGGCTGCTCCATTCGAACAAGATGCCCCAGCCATTGATATCGAGCCGCCCCGTGCGTATGGGCATGGCTTCGAAGCTGTGGATGAGGCTTCCCAGCAGTAGCAGGTGACCGTTGAGCGCCAGGAATACCAGCGTGGCCGCAATATTCATGATGCGGGACAGTACAGCAGTATTGGCGCCGGTTCCCGGATCGAAGAATGAGGCGAACGAGAGCCCCATCTGCAGGCCGATGATTTCACCTGCCGCCTGAACTGCCGCAAAGGCAAACCGCATGACCAGCCCCAGGGCTATGCCAATCAGCACCTGCTGGACAGCCAGCAGAATGCCGGCAAACGAGCCAGGCGATACATCAGGCAGCGGGCCAATCGCAGGCGCTATGACAATGGCCACCAGTGCCGCAAGGCCGATCTTCAGGCGTACTGGAATAGTTGACTCCCCCAGAAAGGGCGCGGCGCCGATCAAGGCCAGAATGCGAAGAAACGGCCAGAGAAATGCATTCATCCAGTCGTGCAGCTGGCTTATATCAAACTGAATCATTTTTCGGATGGCCTGAACTGTCTGCGAAGACAGGGAGAAGGGCTTCAGGAAACCAGCCCGGGAATCCCGGAGAACAGCATCCTCAGGTAGTCCACCATAGCCTCGATAAGCCAGGGCCCAAGCAACGCCAATGCACCGCCCGTCGCCAGGAGCTTGGGGATGAAGGACAGCGTCATCTCATTGATCTGGGTGGCTGCCTGGAAAATGCTGATCAACAGCCCTACCGCCAGCGTTACCAGAAGCAGGGGGCCCGCCATGATGAGCGCCAGCTTCATCGCCTGGTAAGTCATGGACATGACTGTTTCCGGGCTCACTGCGGCGTACTCCATTCGAGGGAACTTCCGTCTGGCGTAACCGGGACGATGGGTGGCATCGCAGCCATTCGCGGGGCTTGCATGTTATTCATTGATAAAAGCTTCGGGCCAGCGAGCCAAGCAGCAGATGCCATCCGTCGGCAAGAACGAACAGCATGAGCTTGAACGGCAGCGAGATTGTCACCGGAGGAACCATCATCATGCCCAGCGCCATCAGGACGCTCGCAACGACGAGATCGATGATGAGGAACGGGATGAAAATGCTGAAGCCTATCTGGAATGCGCTTTTCAGCTCGCTGGTCACGAACGCCGGCACAAGTACGCGCAGCGGGGTTTGTTCGGGGTGCCGTATCTCGGGTGTGCCTGCCATGGTGGCGAACAGGGCGAGGTCGGACTCCCGCGTCTGGTTCATCATAAAGGCTCGCAAGGGGATGGAGCCCTTGTCCAGCGCCTGCTGGAAAGTGATGCTGCCCTGTGAAAGAGGCAGGTAGGCTTCGGCGTGTATCCGATCGAAGACCGGGGACATGGCATAGAGGGTCAGGAACAGGGCAATGCCGATCAGCACTGAGTTGGGCGGTGAGTTTCCCGTTCCCAGCGCATGCCTGAGCAACCCCAGGACGATGATGATCCGGGAGAATCCTGTCATCATCAGAAGCATGGCCGGCAGGAAAGACAGCATCGTCAGCATCACGAGCGTTTCGACGCTGAGCGACCAGGTGTGGCTGCCGTCCTGGTGGGACAGAAGTGTTGCGGATGGCAGCGCGAGCTGCGCTTGCGCTTGTGTGACGCCCAGCATACCCAGCAATGCGGGCACAGCCAGCGTCAGCATATGCCAGCGCATATTTCCTGACGCTGTTCCGGCAGGCGGGCGAATGACGCCGGTTCGGTGCATCAGTGCCGCTCCAGTTTGCCGGAAAGCATTGCCGGAAAGGATGGGCCGGCCTGCCTGGACGGGACAGTGTCCCGCTGGCCTTGCACGCCCGCAGGTCCGGGTATGACGTGCAGAAGCGAGATCTTGTGTGTTCCCATGCCAAGCAGCAGGCGGGCGCCTTCGATTTCCACCATGACAATGGAAAGCCGGGCATTGAAGCTGTGCGTTCCCAGTATCCTGAAGCCCGCCGGCCCGGCATTGCGCAGCCAGCCCGCACGCCGCAGCATCCAGGCCGCCGCGAGTATGGCGCCGACGACCAGGGCCAGGCTTGCGACAAGTTTCAGAGCTGACGCCTGGTCCATTTCAGCGTTTCCCGTTCAGTCTGCTGATGCGGTCGGACGGCGTGACGATGTCTGTGATGCGGATGCCGTACTTCTCGTCGACCACGACCACTTCCCCTTGGGCGATGAGGTAGCCGTTCACAAAAATATCCATGGGCTGTCCCGCCAGCCCGTCCAGCTCGACGATGGATCCTTGTCCCAGCTGAAGGATATCCTTGATCGCCAGGCGCGTGCGGCCCAGTTCGACGGATAGCTGGACGGGGATGTCCATAATCATGTCGATGTCGCTCCGGCCTTCGGCTGTCACGCCATCCAGGGGCTTGAATATCGCCGCATGGGCCGGGTCGACGGGCGCGGCCTGGGCGTGGTTCTGCTCGGCCAGGGCGGCTGCCCAGTCGTTTTCGGTATTCCCCTCAAGGCTATCGTCCGCAGCCGTTCCCTTGGAAGTGTCTGTCATATTGGTCGCTGTCAAAGATGGTCGGTATTAGGTTGGTTCAGTACCTGCGTCACGCGCAGGGCATAGCGGCCATTGAATGTGCCGTAGCTGCATTCGATCACCGGCACCGCGCCGACATGGGCGCAGATTGCCGGCTTGGGCTCTATGGGAAGTATGTCTCCGGCCCGCAGCCTGAGCAGTCTGGCGATGCTGGTGTTGATATGTGCGAATTCGGCGACCATCTCTACTTCGGCATTGCGGATCTGGCTTGAAAGCTGGTGTGTCCAGCGCTGGTCTATGTCGCCCGCACCCGCCTCCTGCAGCGGCCGGGTGAGCAGGTCGCGCACGGGCTCAATCATGGAGTAGGGCAGGCAAATATTGAGGTTTCCGCCGGAGGCGCCCAGTTCTATGTTGAAGGATGTAGCCACTACGATCTCGTTGCCGCTGGTGATGCTGGCAAACTTGGTGTGCATCTCAGACCGGATGTACTCGAATGAAATCGGATAGACCTGCGCCCAGACTTCCGCATAGCTTTCCAGCGTAAGGTTGAGCAGGCGCCGGATGATGCGCTGTTCCGTAGTGGTGAAGTCCCTGCCTTCGACACGCATGCTGTAGCGGCCGTGGCCGCCGAACATGCTGTCTATAACGAGAAACACAAGGTTGGGGTCGAAGGTGAAAAGCGCCGCTCCCCGCAAGGGCTTCATCGCCACCATGTTCAGGTTGCTGGGCACGGGCAGGTTGCGTTCGAAATCGGAATACTTCTGGATGCGTATGCTTCCGACCGTGATGTCGGCGTTGCGCCGCATGAATGAAAGCATGGTGCTGCGCAGGCGGCGGGCAAAACGCTCGTTGATCAGCTCGAGGGTCTGCATCCGGTGCCGTACGACACGGTCAGGCGATCCCAGGTCGTAGGACCTTACCCCGTCGGTGACCGTGTCCTGAGGAGCCTGCGCGGGATGTTCACCCGTTACGCCCGCCAGCAAGGCATCGACTTCGTCTTGCGAAAGCATGCTCTGGTACGCCATGTGTTTACTGCACAACGAAGGCGGTGAAGAGAACATCGCTGATCTTCGGGCTGCGCGAAGCGGGCGAGTAAGCTGCGCCCAGCACTCTGCCAAGTTCGGCGGCCAGGGCAGCCCTGCCATCCCGGGTCTGGATGTGGTCGGGATCCTGCTCCGCGAGCAGCCGCAGTGCGCGGTCGCGCACCGTGGGCGTGTAGCTCTGGATCAGCTCGGCAGACACCTGGTCGTCGAGCCGCAGCGTGATTGCAACGTAAAGCACCCGGCTGCGGTGCTCGCTGTTGAGCGTGACGGTAAATGGCTCGAGCCCGGAAAATATAGGTTGCGGGCCAGCCTGATTATCGGAAGATGCCTCCGGACTGTCGCCGGCGGCGAGCCGTCCTGGCCCGTAGTAATTCATGACGAACAGTGTCGTGCCGACACTTGAAACGAGAAGGAAGGTGGCGGCCAGAAGAAAGCGAGTGATCCTGGCGGGCATACTGGTCTGGTTTTGAGACATGGCCGGTGGGCGTGATGATCGGAAAAATCTGGTCGCTAAGCGAGGGGGAGCTGGCGTGCTCTTTTGCCTCAATAGTCTGGCCGCCATTGTGAGGCATGCTCCGGCGGTAATCCTGGGGAAAAGGCGGTCTAATCCCTGTCTGCTTTCGCATTTGCCGCGTGTGCGCGGGATCAGGCGAATGTGTCGATCAGCCGCTCCCGGGCGGATGCCGTGCGCGGCAAGGAAGCTGACATGGAATCGCCCATACCGGGTACTGCATCGCCGCTGCCCTCGGAGGATTCGGCTTTCGGCAGCGTCAGGCGCTCGGGCTGGCGGCCGAAGCCATGACCATGGTCGCTGACGTCCGCCTGGGCCAGTGACAACCCCTGTTGCAACAGTATCTGCTGCAAGTGCGGCAGGGCGTTTTCCACCGCCTGCCTGACTGTGGCATGCGGGGAAGCGAAGACGGCGTGGGTAATGCTGTCGCTGATGCTCAGGGAAATATGCAGGGGGCCAAGCTCGGGTGGGTTTAGCTGCAGCCGTGCAGTGTGAACGCCCGCCGTGCGCTCACGCACAAACGTGCTCACCTGCAGCGCGAAGTCTTCCTGCCACTGTTCGGCGAGCAAGGGAACTGTGACCGTGCCGGCAGACTGCGGCTCTGGCGGGCTCTGCTGCAAGGCTTGCGTAGCCGCCAAGCCCGCCTGGAATTCTGGCGTCGCAGGCATGGCTATATCGGATATTGCCGCGACGGCGCCGGCTTTGGAGGCCGCGCCGCTGTTCAGCTGGTTCAGGCCGATTCCGGGTAGCGTAAAACCGGCGCCCGGAGGTATTTCATGTGTCTGGGGCATGCTTTGCGTTGCCTGCTTCCCACGCAAGGCTGCGCCAGGCTGCAGGCCTCTGCCCGTCCGTATGGCGGGAGGAGGGGCGCAGGCATGTATCATGAAGTCGGGCTCGACGCTGGCAGGCTTGGTGAGCCCCCCGGCCGGGGGCGGCGCGGCGGTCGGTGAGCTTTTGTCGGAAAGCGCAAGCGTGCCGGGCGCGGGATGCATGGCATCGTCCGCTTTTGTCGTGAAGAACCTGCCGGGTTCGGATCTGTGCAGACCCTCCGGGCGTGAAGAGGGGAACGTATGGGGCGACTGATGGTTCCGGCTGACCGCAGCCATGTGCTGGACCATGGCATGTGCGGGCAGAGCCCGCGGCGGCCGGGCCTCCTTCTGCCAGATTGCTTCGCGGGCGTCAGGCGCGCGGTCTGTGTCTGGGGGCTTGACCGCGCAATAAGCACTGTCTCGGGGTACGGATGACAATGCAGTCTCCTCCATCGGTACGTTCGCGGGATAGCCTGAGCGGTGTATGGCGAGATACTCCGCCAGCATGGCGATGTTCCCGCAGTGCAGCGCAAGCGAATCGGCAAAGCTTTCGGCCGGATCGCCCGGCGCCGTATCGGTGGAGGCGGCTGTGCGCGATGCAGTTTCGAAGCCAGGTATGGAGATGATGTTCATGGGCGCGCTTGTAAGTATGGTTGCTGGAGGCGGCGGTAGTGCAGGGCGGATGCGCATTCATCGCATGCGCGCTGTTCCTGCCTGTTCTGGCGCTGGGCGCGGTCCAGGGTTTCGCGCGCCGCAAGAATCTCCAATGCCTTGAGCCTGCGGCGCCTGCCGTGCCATTGCTGGCGGCATGCTGCCATATTGTTTTGCAATTGAGCCAGGGTGTTATTCTGTTGCACGATGGCGCCATCCAGCGTGGCGATAAACAGGGTGAAATTCGCATAGTTCATGCCTGTCATGCCGCGCTGGCCAGCCTGCTCCAGACGCCTCATGTAGTCAGCCCGGTAGTCGCGCAGCATGGCGAGCTGGGCGCGCGCATGCCTGTCTTGCCCGGTCTGCGAGGCCAGTTGCCGTGCGGCGACATTGAGCTCCCGGGCTGCCTGATCAATAAGCGCGGTCAGTATCGCGCGGTCAGCCATGCGCTGCGCCTGATGGATCGGCGCCCGCCCCTTCGGGGCCGGCGTCCAGGGCTACGCCGAGCCCGGATACTGAAGCCTGATAATCGCATCGTGTGGAAACGTCCTGCTGCAAATAGGCCTCCAGGCGAGGGTATGCACAAATTGCTTCGTCCACCAGTGGGTCACTGCCTGGCACGTAGGCGCCTACGGCAATCAGATCGCGATTGCGCTGATGGCACGCCAGCAGTTTCTTAAAGCGGTGCGCCAGCGCAAGCTGGCTGGGAGGCACAATGGCCGGCATGACGCGGGAAATGGACGCTTCGATGTCAATGGCGGGGTAATGGCCGGATTCGGCGAGATGGCGCGAGAGCACGATATGTCCGTCCAGGATGGCGCGTGCCGTGTCGGCGACGGGGTCTTGCTGGTCGTCACCCTCGGCCAGCACGGTATAGAACGCGGTAATCGAGCCTGCGGCGCGTCCGGGCCATGCCGCGCCGTTGCCTGCGCGTTCGACCAGGGCGGGCAGGCGGGCGAACACGGAAGGCGGATAGCCTTTGGCCGCGGGCGGTTCTCCCATGGCCAGCGCAATTTCGCGCTGGGCCATCGCGTAGCGCGTGAGAGAATCCATGATCAGCAGTACATGGCGTCCATGATCCCGGAAATGTTCTGCGATGCGCGTTGCGTAGGTGGCGCCTTGCAGTCTGAGCAAGGGAGAGACATCGGCAGGCGCCGCCACCACAACTGTCCGGCGCAAGCCCTGCGGCCCGAGGCTGGCCTCTATGAATTCCCTGACTTCCCGGCCGCGTTCGCCTATCAGGCCCACCACAATGATGTCTGTCTGCGCATGGCGGGCCATCATGCCCAGCAGGACGCTCTTGCCGACGCCCGATCCGGCAAACAGGCCGATGCGCTGTCCCCGGCCAACAGTCAGCAGGCCATTGATGGCGCGTACGCCCACATCAAGCACCGTGTCGACCGGCGCCCGCAGCAGCGGATTGATGGGCATCGAGGCAAGCGGCGCCGTGCAGGTGTGGGAGCATGCGCCGAGCTGGTCCAGCGGGCGGCCCGCCGCATCCAGCACGCGCCCCAGCAGTTGGTCGCCAATGGGCAACTGCTGGGTCAAGTGAAGGCTGGGGGCGACGGGGTCATCGGCGGTTGTGGACCGGCATATCGTTTCAACTGGCCACACGCACGCGCCCGGCCGCAGCCCTGAGATGTCGCCCATCGGCATCAGGCAGAGGGTCTGGCCATGAAAGCCCACGACTTGCGCTTCGGCAAACTGGCTGGAACCCCGCTGCACATCTATATTGCATGAGGCCCCAACGGGCAGTTGCAGACCGGTGGCTTCGAGCACGAGGCCTGTCGCGCGGGTAATGCGGCCGATCTGGCGCCAGGGCGTGTTTGCCGCCAGATTCCTGGCATGCAGCTCCAGCCGTGTCCGCCATCGCGTGGCGGCTTGCGTGCAACTTGACTTGCTTTCATTCACCTGCGGGTCCTCGCCCCAGGCTGGCCAGGGCCCGTTGCCAGCGTGTCGCCAATGTGGCATCTATGTTTCCCAGGATGCTTGAGGCGATGCAGCCGCCTCGCTCAATGTGTTCGTCTGCCTGCAGCCTCCAGGGCGCCGGCCAGGGCTCGTCGTTGAGCAGTTCGCGCGCCAGCGGCTCGTCATCAGGGTGCATGCGCAAAGTCAGCATTGGCGCCCCGCAAGGGCTGTCCTGCAGGATTGCGCGCAGCAAAGGGCGAAAGTGCGCCGGATATTGGGCCAGCTCGTCATGCAGAATCTGTTCCGCGATACGAATGGCCAGGTTCAGCAGCGCCTCCCCGGTTTCTTCCTCCAGGATGGCAATGGATGCGGCGCAGCTTTCGGCCATGGCCCTGAGCCGCCTGGCCTGTGCCTGCCCCGCGGCGCGGCCTTCGGTCATGCCTTTGTCATAGCCCTCACGATAGCCCTTGCTGTTGCCCTCGTCGTAGCCTCGCACATAGCCTTCGACATGTCCTTCGGCATAGCCCTGGGCTGTTGCGTCCGCGACAGAATCGGGGGCGGGCGGGGCGCCTTCCTCAACCTCCGGCGCAGCCTTTGGAACGATGGCTTCCATGCCGGCTGTGCTGGCTGCCGTGTCGTTGGCTTCCGGTTCCTGTTGCGCGCACCGGGCCGGCCCCGATTCCATCAGCGGTTCAGGCTCCCAGGGTTCCCAGCTGTGGAGATCGAATGTTTTGGCCGCGTCAGACATAGTCGTCATTTGCCAGGCCGCTCAGGCTGAACTGGCCCGCCTCTGCAAGCCTGCGGGCGATCTGGACGATGCGCTTCTGCTCTTCTTCCACCTTGGATACACGCACCGGGCTTTGCTCGCGCAAGTCGTCGCGCAGCATATCCGCGGCGCGCTTGGACATGTTGCGAAAGAATTTGTCCCGCAGAGGTTCGGGTGCGTTTTTCAGGGCGATGGCCAATGCCGTGGAATCAACCTCCTTGAGTATGAGCTGGATCGCGGCATCTTCCAGATTGGCCAGGTTGTCGAACACAAACATTTCGTCGACGATGCGCTGGGCCAGATCCGCATCCAGCTCGCGCAGACTGGCCACTACCGCATCTTCGTCCGCCGTACTCATGAAATTGATGATTTCGGCTGCGGTGCGCACGCCACCCATCTTGCTGCGCTTGGCGCCCTGGCCCGAAAGCATGTCGTTCAGCACTTCAGTAAGCTCATACAGGGCAGCCGGCTGCACGCCGCCAAAGGTGGCAATGCGAAGCATGACGTCATTGCGCAGCCGTTCATTGAGCAATGCCAGCACTGCCGAGGCGCGATCCCTTTCCAGATGGACGAGTATCGTGGCAATGATCTGGGGGTGCTCCTCGCTGATCAGCTCCGCGACGCTGCTGGCGTCAAGCCAGTTCAAGGCATCGATGCCGCTGCCGCCATCTCCCGCATCGAGTATGTCCTCGATCAGGCCTGCGGCACGGTCATTCCCCAGCGCCTTGGTCAGTACGGTACGGATATAGTCGTCGGTTCCGAGCGTGACAGCGAGGAACTGGTCCGCTTCTTGGCGGAATTCCTCGAGTACGATATCGACATCGCCGCGCGTCACATTTCGCAGCCCCGCCATGGCGCCGCCTATCAGCTGCACCTCGCGGGCGCTCAAATGCTTGAACACTTCGGCTGCTGCGTTCTCGCCCAGCGACATCATCAGGATGGCGCAGCGTTCCAGGCCGGCGTCAACGGTTTCCATCTTTGTCCTCCATCCATGAGCGCAGAACCATGGCGACGGCGCGGGGATCCTTGATGGCCATCTCACGGGCGGTCCTGAGATTCTCTTCGTGGCGGCTTACTTCCGCGGCCAGCTCCTCGGCTGCCCGTGTTTCTGCCAGATCCCGCTCCTTGCGGGCTTCCTCTGCATCGCGCCGCGCCTCGTTGCGCGCCCGCTCTTCCCTGACCCTCCGGGATATGGCCCGCCACAGCAGATAGCTGCCCGTCGCCAGCAGCAGGTAGCGCAGCAACTGCATGGCATAGTCGAGATACAGTGTGTTTTGCCAGAATGGCTGGTCCCATTCCCCGGTATCGGTGAAAAGGCTGTTCACGACAGTCAGGCTGTCGCCCCGGTCGGCCGAGTAGCCCATTGCCTGGCGTACAAGATCTTCCAGCCGTGCCAGATCATCGGCAGGCAAGGGTTCAGGGCCATCGGCGCCATGCCGGTAGTTGATGACGACAGCGGCAGACAGGCGGCGCAGGGTTCCCAGCGGATGCTTGACGTGGCTTATGGTTCGATCTACCTCATAGTTGACCGTTGCATCGCTTCTGCTCGATCCGCTTGTCTGCTGCCGGTTGCCATGGTCCGATGCCGCCAGTGCTGTCCCCGGAGAGGCCGCGCCGCTGTTCCGGCCTGACGACGGAGGATCAATGGGGGCGGTGGCATTTGGCGGCGGCTGATTGCTCAGGGCGCCGGGAACGCCTTCAGGTGGGTCGATGTTGTGCTGCAATGATTCGCTGGTCTGCCTGCTGCGCACAGATGCCTGCCCAGGCGTTTCGTTGGGGCGGTAGACCTCCGAGGTCTGCTCGCGCTGGGAGAAGTCCATGTCCACGCTGACCTGCGCCCGCACATTGCCGGAACCGACCAGAGGGTTGAGCAGCGTGAGAATGCGCTGGACCGTGCGCTGCTCGATGTCATGAGCCAGATTGCGTCGGGCACTGTCCATGCCCGCCTCGCCGGCCGGAGCGGAGAGCAGCCTGCCATCCTGGTCCACCACCGACACATTGGCCGCATTCAGGTTCGGCACGCTCGAGGATACCAGCCAGGCGATGGCGTTGACCTGGGATTCGTTCAGTACGCGTCCGGGATAGAGGCTCAACAGTACCGACGCGGTGGGAGGCTGGCGATCGCGGACAAACACCGTTTCGCGGGGGATGGCCAGATGGACGCGGGCAGCCTTGACGGCATGCAGCGCCTGGATCGAGCTGGCGAGCTCGCCTTCCAGCGCGCGCTGGAAAGTTATCTGCTCGGTGAACTGGCTGGCGCCGAAGCGCGTATGGTCCAGCAGCGCGAACCCTGCCTCACCGCCGCGTGGCAAGCCCTGCTGTGCAAGCTGCAGCCTTACTTCATGCACCCGGTCCGCGGGTACGAGTATGGCCTGGCCGTTGTCCGACAGCCTGTAGGGAATATTCAGCTGGCCCAGGGCCGCCACGATGTTTCCGCCGTCCCTGTCTTCGAGATTCGAGAACAATACTTTGTATTCGGGGCTGCGCAGCCATAGAAGGGCGGCTGCCGCGATGGTCACGGCGATGGGCACGACAGCCAGTTGCACGGTCCTGGGCCAGCTGGCGGGCTTGCACAGCGCTTCCAGGAACCGCTTCCAGGTATCTGGAAAGTTCATGTCGAACCCTCTCTGCAAGATAGGTGATGGCGTGTGGGGTATCTAGAACGACGAAATGGCTGGATCTGCATGCGGGAGGGGCAATGGAAAGCGAGGCTGAATTATTGCCGCGCGCGGTTTTGCGGGGCCCGAGGAAAAGCAGTGCTTTTTGCCCTCAAACGGTGCGGTCGCCGCGCATGCGGGCGATGTACATTGCAGCGATGACTATCCAACATATTTCCGCGCTTGAAAGTGTGCTGGCCCAGATGCGAGCCGTTTCCCAGGCCGCCGCATCCTCCCCGGCCTTGCCTGATGCCCATATGCCGCAAGGCGGGTTCGCCACAGAATTGTTGCGCTCGCTGGGCCGCGTGTCATCCATTCAGAACCACGCTGTCCGGCAAAGCCGGGGGTTCGCGCTGGGCGCGCCGGATATTTCCCTGAACGATGTGATGATAGATATGCAGAAGGCGGGCCTGGCATTTCAGGCCGCGATACAGGTACGAAACCGGCTGGTGGCGGCTTATCAGGAAATTGCCAGCATGCCGGTCTGATGCCCTCCGCTGGCAAGACGGCCGAGGCGCTCGTGGCGAGCCCGGGCTGGAAGATGCGCCGATGTTTGCCATGCGGCTGGCCTCCCCCGAAGGCGGTTTACCCCTGGGTGTCTACGCTGGAGCGCCATGCATCGCTGATGTCGGTGAGCAGGCCGTGGGCCATGTCCAGCCTGGCGGCGTCATTATTCAGGTTGGCCAGCATCATGTTGCGTATCGCGAGATCATAGACGGCCAGAAGGTTGGCTGCCAGCTCTCCGCCAGCTTCACGGTCGACGCTTGCCTTGAGCCCGGAATCCACGATGTCTATGGCCCGGGAAATGGCAAGGCCCCTGCCTTCTATGTCGCCTTGCCGCATATGCAGGCGTGCCCTCGCGATGGCGGCCAGGGCGCCATCGAAAAGCAGAGTGACCAGGCGCTCGGGGCTGGCGCCGAGCACCTGGGTCTGGAGCCCGATATCGGTATAGGCGCTGCTTGCCCGGCGGCCGGAGGCCGTAGTCGTCTGAGGGATAGTCATCGCTTGTCGCCTATGCGTCCCAGCATGGAGAGCTGTTGCGTGAGATAGGCGCTGACGGAACTCATGCTCGCCAGGGTTGAATCCAGCTGCACGAACTGCTTGCGGTAGCCCTCCATTCTTGTGTCAATGCGTGCGGCAGCGGCATCGTACTGCCTGTCGAGCTCTTTCAGCCTTGCAGACATGCTGTCGCTTGCCTGTGCGATCAGGCCCGCGCTTTTGCTGTAGCGCTGAGCCGCCGAGGCGATTCTGCCGCCTATGCCGCCTTCGTTTGCCAACAATGCCTGCACTTCATCTTGGCTGTTCCTCAGCGCGCTGGACAGCTTGCCGCTGTCAATGCTCAGCTTGCCGTCGGCAGGGTTGGTGGTTATGCCGATCTGGGCCAGGGTGCGCAACGCGCCGTCGCCCGGCGCCGAGTTCAGTGCCTTGCGTATCTCGGCCTGCATGCCGCGCGCCAGGCTGTCGCCGGTCAGTGGGCCGGCGACCTGGTTTTCAGTATCGTAGGAGGCAAGAGATCTTATAACGCCTTGCAGGCCGTTGTAGGCATTGACGAAGGCCTCGATGGCGTTCTGGGCCGTATCGCCGCTCCTGGCAACCGTCAGGGTACCGGAAGATCCTTCGCGAGCCAGCGTGAGCGTTACACCCGCGATGGCGTCTTTCACGGTATTGCCCTGGCTGGCGACGGCAATGCCATTGATGAGGATCTCAGCCCGCCTGGCCTGCGTTTCTGCCAGATTGCTGTCGCCGGTGCCGAAGCCCAGCAGGGATTGAACGGCAGATGCATCGGTACCGGGATCCATTGCGCTGATCGATATGGCGCGTATGGCCGCTTCCGGTCCGGTGCCGGATGCCGTGAGCATCAGGCGATGCGGGCTTGCGCCGCCGTCGTTGATGAGGGTAGCGTTCACGCCGGCCTTGCCCGCTCCGTTGATGGCATTGGCCAGGCCCCGCAGGCTGGTGTCTCGGCCTGCAACCGCAATGGTTTGTGTGCTGCCATCGGCCAGCGTGATGTCCAGGCTGATGGCGCCGTTGGCAAGAGTGGTGTCGCGTTCCGCCTGCCCCGGGCTGACCAGTGTCTGGCGAGTGGCCAGCTGGATGACCTCGATGCGGTATTCACCGGGGGAGGCGTCTTTGGACGCGGAGGCTGCAAGCCCCTCGCCATTGAACGATGCCTTCGCCGTGCCGAATGTGCCGGGTTTCGAGAGCGTGGCGGCTGCCGCATGGAGGGCCTCGATCGCGCCCCTGATTGCACTGTAGCCGGACAGTCTGGTCTGGACGGCGGATACGCGCGCGCGGATCAGCTTGAGGGCGCCGTTTTCGCTGCTGCGCAGATTGTCGAGAAGCTGGTCGAGGGGAAGACCCGATCCGGCGCCTATGGACGAGATGGCCATGACTGATACCTCATGCGATGCGATAGCGATTTTTACGGTATCCGGAAAGGATTCTTTAACCAGGGGAACTGCGCATCAAATCGCATGCTGATCAGTTCAATGGAAGCACCGGCCGGGGCGGACAATAAAGCGTCCTGAGTATTTATACGTATGTCATCCGCATGTGCAGTACCGAAGATCATTTAGTCAGGCAGCACGTTCCTCTCGTTCGGCGGCTGGCTCTCCAGCTGGCGGCGCGGCTTCCTTCCAGTGTCGAGCTTGACGACCTGCTCCAGGCGGGCATGATGGGGCTGCTCGATGCCTTGCGGCGCTACCAGAGGATGCCGCAGGCGCAGTTCGAAACTTACGCGGTAAGCCGGATACGCGGCGCCATGCTTGATGAGCTTCGCTGCCAGGATTGGCTGCCGCGTTCGGTGCGGAGCAAGGCGCGGGATATCGAGCAGGCCATGGAAGCGTTGCATCATGAGCTGGGCAGGGCCCCTACCGAACAGGAAATCGCGCAGGAGCTCGGCCTTTCATTGCATGGCTATCGGGCCATGCTTGAGGATGCCTGTGGCGTGCAGATCATTCATTATGAGGACATGGGGCGTTTGCGGGGCGATAGCGGCGTGGCGCCCGAACTGAAGCAGGGTTGCGCCGAGGACACGCCACTCTGGGCCGACAACCCCTTGCAGCTTCTGATGTCGAAAGGCTTGCGCAAGGCATTGATGGATGCCATCGAGCGCTTGCCTGAGCGCGAGCGGCAACTGCTGTCGCTTCTCTGCGAGCATGACCTGAGCCAGAAGGAAATCGCGGCCGTTCTGGGCGTTACCGAAGGAAGGGTATCGCAGTTGCGGTCTCAGGCGGTCATCCGCATAAGGGCGGCGCTTGCCGGTGGAAGCTGGCAGGAAAGCCCGAGCGAGCCGACGCTGCAAGTGCTGCTTTGATCATGCCTTCGCAGCGGCCGGGCATGAAAAACGCCCTGCGGGGCGGTACTTGCCGTCGCAGGGCGGGGCAGGCAGACCCGGGGAGAGACCCCCGGGCATGTCTGCGAATGATCAGCGCAGCAGAGCCAGCACTGTCTGGGGAACCTGGTTCGCCTGGGCGAGTACCGAGGTGCCTGCCTGTTGCAGGATCTGCGCGCGCGTCATCTTGGACACTTCGACAGCATAGTCGGCGTCTTCGATGCGCGAGCGGGCTGCGGACAGGTTGGTAATGGTGTTGTTCAGGTTGGCGATCGTGGACTCGAATCGGTTCTGCACCGCGCCGAGTTCGCCGCGCAGCTGGTCAACCTTGGACAGGGCCAGATCCAGGGTCTGCAGGGCGTCGGTAGTGCGGCCTTCGCGCAGATCAGTCAGATTGAGTTTGGCGACGTCGATGGTGAAGTTGGCCTGGCCTTCGGTGCTCAGGTCAGCCTTGGTTGGATCCAGCGCCAGGAACAGTTCCTTGGCGACACCCGCCTCTACCTTGATGCCGTTGTTGGCAAGGTTGGTGATCTCTTGTGCATCGGATGTTGTAATGGCGACGCGTGCGAACCAGTTGCCGGCGCCGTCTATCTGGGCTTGAGTGGTAAGCGAGACTTTGTCTGCGGCGACACCGAGACGGGCTGCCAGGGCAGCGGCGTTGGAGCCGCCAGCGGCGGCAGCTGCGGCCGCACCAGGCGCGGCAGGACCTGGGGCGGCTGCCGGAGCAGGGCCCGCCTCTGCCGCGCCCGGTGCCGCTGCCGCAGCGGCGGCCGCGGGAGCAGCTGCGCCATTGCCCATGGAAATGGAGCTTGCAGCAACCCTTGTGGTGACGCCAAATGCTTTCTGGAAGTCTGCTGCGGCGGCATTCGCAGTGGTATTTCCATCAGCGAGCTTGATGGGGCCAGTCACGTTGAAGGTGGACAGGCCCAGCGACTGCGCGTCTATGGTCCTGAGGCCAATGGAGATGGACTCATGGTCATTGGCGCCGACCTGGATAGACAGCTTGCCGGCGTCTTTACCCAGGACGTTGACGCCATTGAACTGGGTTTGCGCCGAGACGCGATTGATTTCGCCGAGGCGCTGGTTGATTTCATCCTGGATGGAATTCAGGTCGGACGCTTCGTTGGTGCCGTTGGCTGCCTGGACCGACAGCTCGCGGATGCGCTGCAGGTTGTTGTTGATTTCGTTCAGGGCGCCTTCGGTGGTCTGGGCGATGGAGATGCCGTCGTTGGCGTTGCGGGCTGCTTGCGTCAGGCCTTTGATGTTGGCAGTGAATCGGTTGGCGATGGCTTGCCCGGCGGCGTCGTCTTTGGCGCTGTTGATGCGCAGGCCGGAAGACAGGCGCTCGATGGCGGTGCCCAGGGCGGACTGGGACTTGGCCAGATTGCCCTGTGCGATCAGCGAAAGAGAGTTGGTGTTGATGACTGACATGAGGGGCTCCTCAGAGAAGACGATAAATGGACTGCTGTCATGAGTGCCAGGGCCACCGCTGCGAACCAGATTTCCTCGAGAGCACATGAAAATGGCGCGCCGCGCTGTACCGCCCTGGCCGCCTTCATAACGGCGAGGGCGCGGCCATTCTTTAGGCCTGCGGCGAAAATTTCCGGCAAAAAGAAAGCCGGCCACCGAAGTGGCCGGCCAGTTGCGGACAACCGCCTGTGCGCTGCTCAGGCTTGCCTGGCGGCTAGTACAGAACCTTGGGCAGCCACAGGCCGATGCCTGGGAACAGGTAGAGCATCACGATCGCGATGATCTGTATCCCCATGAAAGGCAGCATGCCCGCAAAAATCTGGTTCAGCGTGACATGAGGCGGCGCAACGCCCTTCAGGTAGAAGGCCGACATTGCCACCGGCGGCGACAGGAATGCCGTTTGCAGATTAAGGGCCACCAGCAGGCCGAAGAACAGCGGGTCTATCTGGTAATGTGCCAGCAGCGGCAGGAAGATAGGCATGAAAATGACGATGATCTCAGTCCATTCCAGCGGCCAGCCCAGCAGGAAGATCACGATCTGCGCGAGAATCATGAACTGCACCGGGGTCAGGTCCATGCCCAGCACCCAGTTGTTGATGATTTCCTGCCCGCCCAGCAGCGCGAAGGCAGCGGAGAAAATGCTCGAGCCCACGAACAGCCAGCACACCATGGCGCTGGTCTTGGCCGCCAGGTAGACAGACTCTTTCAGCATGGCCATGTTCAGGCGCCGGTACGCCAGCGCCAGCAGCAGGCCCCCGAATGACCCCATGGCCGCGGCTTCGCTGGGGGTCGCGAAGCCGAAGACAATGCTTCCCAGGACGGCCAGAATCAGTATGGCCAGTGGGAAAAAGGAGCTGAGCAGCATCTTGAAGATTTCAAGCCGGGCATAGCTGAGCATCGTGTAATAGATGATCAGGATGGCCGCGCCGATGCCCAGCGTGATCCAGAATGCCAGCGGGGCGGGCGGGGATGCTTCGGCTTGAGCTTCGTCCTGCGCCTCGGGCGCCGCGGAAGCGCTGTCTGTTGCTGCCGGTTCCGCACCAGGCGGCTCCGCCAGCCCGCCGCCCAAAGATTGCAGCGATTCCGTGCCCGGCGGCTCCTGCAGGCCTCCGTACGAATCATTCCCTTGATAGCTCCCGCCCAGCCCCATGGGCATGAGTTCGAGCGACTGCGCAGGCGCTGGCTCCGTGACGATTTTGTAGGAAAGGCCCATGGCCGCCGCAAAAAACAGCGCAGGCAGCAGGGCAATGAGCATATGGCGCAGCAGCGTGCTCATGGGGACATCGGCATTGCGGCGTCCTTTCATCGCCTTGATCAGGCCAGGCAGGGCGCGGTTGCCGAAGGTCGCACGCAGGTTCTGCGCGAATTCGGGCAGGGTGACGCGCCGCTGTTCTGGCGTGAGGGGCGGCGCGGATTTGGGGCTGACCTTGGCAACGATCATCACATAGACCACATACAGCAGCGCGAGCATGATGCCGGGGAAGAACGCGCCCGCATACAGCTTCACCACCGAGACGCCCGCCACTGCGCCGTAGACGATGAGCAGCACGGATGGGGGAATCATGATGCCCAGGCATCCGCCGGCAGTGATGGAGCCCGCCGTCAAACGTATGCTGTATCCTGCCTTGAGCATGGCGGGCATCGCCAGCAGCCCCATCAGCGTGACCACTGCGCCCACGATGCCGGTTGCGGTAGCGAATACAGCGCAGGTAATGATGGTCGCGACTGCCAGCGAGCCGGGAACGCGGGCCATGGCCAGATGCAGGCTGTGGAAGAGCTTCTCGATGAGGTTGGCCCGCTCCACCAGATAGCCCATGAAGATGAAGAGCGGAACGGCGATCAGCACGTCGTTGGTCATGACCGCATAGGTGCGCAGTACCATGAGGTCCAGTGTCTGTTCGATGGCGATTTCAGGGCCCATGCCCCGGTAGGCCATATAGGTGAACATGACGCCCATGCCCATCAAGGTGAAGGCGGTTGGAAAGCCCAGCATGATGGTGACAACGATCAGGGCCAGCATAAGCAGGCCCAGGTGCCCGTTGGTAATGTCGGCCGGCGCCGGCATCAGGATGAACAGGGCGATGAGGATGGCTATCAGTATGGAAAGGCCGAACCAGACTTCTTTTCTCATTGCTGGCTCCCCTCGCGTTTTTCTTTCTCGATGATGGCCTGTTCGGCCTGCATGATGTCGCTGTCGTCGACGTTCACCATGTCCTTGAGCTTGTCCACGTCAACCTCTTCCACGTCCTTGTCGCGACGGGGCCAGCTTCCGTGCTTGAGGCAGCGCACGCAATGCACGACCTCGACGAAACCCTGCAGCAGCAGCGTCAGGCCGGCCAGCGGGATGATGAATTTGAAGGGATAGATGGGAGGGCCGTCAGCTGTGATGGTGGAATGTTCATTGATCATGTAGGACTCGAGCGCATAGCCGTAGCCAGCCCATGCGAGTGCGATGACGCCGGGGAAGAAAAAGATGATGTAGAGGGCCAGGTCGAGGCTGGCCTGCAGCCGAGGCGGGAAGAAACCGTACAGGACATCGCCGCGTACATGGCCGTTCTTCGACAGGGTGTACGCGCCTGCCATCATGAACAGCGTGCCGTACATCATGTTCATGGCATCGAACGACCAGGAGTGCGGCGATGAGAAGGCGTATCGGGAAAAAACTTCATACGAGACGAAAAGCGTAAGCGCCAGGACAAACCAGCCGAACAGCTGGCCTATCCAGGTGTTCACCCGGTCTATGGTTAGCAAAATTGCTTGCATCGTAGATCGCACCCTGCAAATAAGAGGCAACGGAGCGGGAGGCGGTGCGCACTATGCGGCACCGATCCGTGTTTGGTTGCTGGGTCTTGCGTGTTTGATATGCGGCACCTGCCTGCGTGGCAGGGCGGCTTGCCTGGCGATGCGCTGCCCGTCTCAGAAAGAGGGCAGCGCATTACCGGGGTCAGCTCTTCGCCGGACGTTTCTTGGCAAAGTAATGGTTATACGCCATGCGCCGGTTGTTGTTGGTGTCCATGTCCCATGACACCGCCCGGGCCGCGAAGGCGCGCTGGGATTCCTCGATTTCCTTGAAGAGCGGGTTGGTTTCCCCCTTCTTGTCGATGATGGCATCCCATGTGGTCAGTTGCTCCTGGAGAATGGCGTCGGGTGTTTTGTAGAATTTCACCCCGTCTTCCTGCAGCTTGATGTAGTCCTGGGAATAGCGATCGACGGCCTTCCACGACATGTCGGCCGAAGCGGCTTCCACCGCATTGGCGATGATGGCTTTCATCTTGTCGGGCAGGGCGTTGTACTTGTCCTTGTTGAAGATGATCTCGAAGGTTTCCGAGGACTGGTGGAAGCTCTGCAGCATGCACACCTTGGATACGTCCGGGAAGCCGAGCAGCCTGTCGGACGATGCGTTGTTGAACTCGGCGCCGTCAAGCAGGCCTCTATCCAGCGCAGGAACGATCTCGCCGCCGGGCAGGGCATTCACGGCTGCGCCCATTGCGGTGAACAGGTCAATGGCCAGGCCGTTGGTGCGGAACTTGAGGCCCTTGAGGTCTTCTGTTTTTGTAATCGGTTTCTTGAACCAGCCAAAAGCCTGGGTGGGCATTGGGCCGCTCAGGAAGGAAACGACGTTTCCGCCGATCTGGTCGTATAGCTTGACCAGAAGTTCCTTGCCGCCGCCGTACTTGTGCCAGGCAAGAATCATGTTGGCATCCATGCCGAAGGCCGGGCCGGAGGAATAAAGCGCCAGGGCATTCTGTTTGCCATAGTTGTATCCCAGCACGCCATGCCCACCGTCCAGCGTGCCCTTGGAAACCGCATCCAGCAGCGCGAAGGCAGGAACGACCGCGCCGGCTGGCAGAACCTCGATCTTGAGTTCGCCACCGGTCATGTCATTGATCTTCTGGGCGAAGTCGAGGGCGTACTCGTGGAAGATATCGACCGTTGGCCAGGTACTCTGGAACCGGAAATTGGTGGTTCCCTGGGCCTTGACGATGGAAGGGAAACCCATGGACATCGTCGCGGCCGCCCCCGCGGCGGCGCCGCCGAGAAAACGGCGGCGGGACGATGTGGACTGGACGGGCTTGTCGCCCTTGGGTGAGCTGCTGTTCATTGCTTGTCTCCTGGCTTTGCGCTAAGGCTTGTTGTGATGCAACGACTACTGACTCTTTAATGACTGCCGCTGCTTTTATAGGCCAAAGGAGAAGCCATAGTCAACAATTTGTAAGACAGTTAAAACCCTTATACCAAGATGCGGAAACACGCCTTAACGACTGGAGACGCGCGAATTTACTGGCTATTTCAGGAATTCTTCAATGTGCCTGAATCTGACACCTTGATACGCTAGAAGCGGAAATATGTATTTTTCTGCCGGTTTCCGGCTTGCAGGCCGCCATTACTCGGCCAGGTTGCGCGTGACTTTGTGCAGATGCCGCTCGAATGCCCGCTGGGCGCCCTCGGCGTCCCGGGCGAGCAGGCGGTTGTAGATCGCCCGGTGCTCCGCCTCGCGCTCGGCCCGCCGCTGCTCGGTGGCGTTGCGTCGTTTCAGTTCGCCCCATTCAGCCAGGTTGCGGGCTGCCGTGACGATCTGATAGATCTCGATCACCAGGCTGTTATGGGTGGCATTGGCTATGGCCTGATGGAAGCGTCCATCCCAGGCTTCAAATTCCTCCAGTGTCGGCGCGGCTTCCGCGCTTTCCAGCGCCAGCAGTATCTGGTCGAGATCGGCGCCATTCGCGTGGGCGACGACCAGGTCTGGCAGTTGCGGCTCTATCAGCCTGCGGGCTTCCATGATTTCCCGGGGGCTGGCGTCCCTGGCGGGCCGGATGGCCGGCACGCCAGGGATTGGTGCGGCGGGAGCGGCGGATGGCGTATCTGATGCTGGCGCCCTGGCGTCAGCGATATAAGTGCCGCTGCCGACGATGCGCACAATATAGCCGCGTCCTTCGATGCGCCCGAGCGCCGAGCGAACGGCGCCCCGGGTGACGCCGAAGCGTTCGGCCAGCGCCCGCTCCGTGGGCAGGCGGTCTCCGGCGCGCAGGCCGTCCGACGCAATCAAGGCCATGAGGTCTGCTTCCAGCCTCGCATGGCTGGCGCCAGAATCTGTTTGCGCCGCGACTTTGCTGTCTGTATCGGCGGCTGTCGGTATGGAAGTGTTTTCCTCGCCGCCCGCCAGCCTGGCAGGCTGTTTGCCTTGTTTTGAGGGCGAGAGGGTGGGGCGTGCGCTTCTTCCTGTCATAGGGCATACCGATGCGTATTGGTTAACCAATTTGTAAATATACACCAATTTATGAGTTTTGGTTGATATAGGTTGACCAAATTGGTTGAGCGCTGGCAAGATAACGACAACACAGCCCACGATACGGCGGGCGCCGGTTTCCAACTTCTGATCATTGTTTCCATGACTATCACTCTTTTCATCGCGTTGCTGGCCCTCGGGCTTGCCAGCGGCTTTCTGGCAGGGCTGCTGGGTATCGGCGGCGGCATGTTCATGGTGCCCATCCTGACCTATCTCCTGTCTGCCAACGGGCTGGATTCGGGGCTGGCAGTGAAGATGGCTATTGCCACCTCTATGGCCGTCATCGTCTTCACTTCTATTTCCAGCGTGCGGGCGCACCACAAGCGAGGCGCGGTGCGTTGGGATATCGTCGCCAAGCTGGCCCCCGGCATCATCCTGGGCAGCCTGATCGGCAGCATCGGTGTGTTCTCGGTGCTCAAGGGCATTTACCTGGCGATATTCTTTGGCGTCTTCGTGGCGTTCTCGGCGACGCAAATGTTCATGAACAAGAAGCCGCCACCGACCCGCGAGATGCCGGGAACGGTCGGACAGTTTGTGGCCGGTGGCGTCATCGGCATGATTTCCGGCCTGGTCGGGGCGGGGGGAGGCTTTATCAGCGTTCCCTTCATGACCTGGTGCAACATCGCCATCCATACAGCTGTGGCTACAAGCGCGGGGCTTGGGTTCCCCATCGCCGTGTCCAATGTGATCGGCTACATTGTTTCGGGCTCTTCGGTGCAGGGGCTCCCGCCCGGATCTTTCGGCTATATCTGGCTGCCGGCATTGGCGCTGATCGCCGGCGGAAGCGTGCTGACAGCCCCGCTGGGGGCGAGGTCGGCCCACAGCCTGCCTGTTGCCACCCTCAAGCGCATCTTTGCCTGCCTGCTGTATGTGCTGGCAGCCTACATGCTCTGGAAGGGTTTCTCCAGCTGACTGGGGCCTCCCAGGCCTGCCGCGCTACAGCAGGCCGCGGCCTGCCAGGTTGCGCATGAGCTGTGTGATGCCGAAGGTCCAGGCCGGCGCATCTTCGCTGTAGGTCACATGGTTCACGAGCGAGCCCAGCCGGGGCGAGCTGATCCGTACGGCATCTCCAGTCTTGTGGGTGAAGCCTTCACCAGGCGCGTCCCGGTCTTCCGTTGGGGCGAACAGCGTGCCGGTAAACAGCATGAAGCCGTCGGGATACTGGTGGTGACGTCCGCAGGTCTGCGCGGCCAGGTCAGCCAGGTCGCGGCTGATCTGGCTGATTGAGCTGTGCCCCTCGAGCACGAAGCCATCGTCGCCGCTGACATTCAGGCTGATCTCAAGATTGCGCGCGTCGTCCAGCGTGAAACCGTCATCGAACAGGCGTATGAAGGGGCCAATGGCGCAGGATGCGTTGTTGTCCTTGGCCTTGCCAAGGAGCAGGGCGCTGCGGCCTTCAATGTCGCGCAGATTGACGTCATTGCCCAGCGTCACGCCACGGATGCGGCCCTGGGAGTCCACTGCCAGCACCAGTTCGGGCTCAGGGTTGTTCCATTGCGAGGCTTTCAGTATGCCGATTGCTTCGCCGCTGCCGACGGATGACAGCACTGGCGCTTTGGTGAATACCTCCGCGTCAGGGCCGATGCCGACCTCCAGATACTGAGACCAGAGACCTTCCTGAATCAGGTACTTGCGGGCCTGCGAGGCTTCTTCCGATCCCGGGCGAATGCTTGAAATGGCGCTGCCTATGGCTTTTCCGATCTCCTCGCGTATGCGTGCCGCGTTATGCGGATTGCCTGCCGCTTTTTCCTCGATGACTCGTTCAAGCATGCTGCCGGCAAACGTCACGCCGCAGGCCTTGATCACCTGGAGATCGCAGGGCGCCAGAAAGCGTGCGGATGCCCGGTCGTTCGTGACGGTGCTGCGCAGAACGGCTTCCAGCTGCCATTGCGTGGCCTCGGGGGCTGCTGCAACGATCGAAGGGATGTCATCATGTTCGAGCAATTGCGACACGGTGGGAAACTGGCGGGTCAGGTCAATCAGCTTCCCTTTCCTGATGGCGACGACACTGGGGCCGTTGTCGCGCGGATCGTGGATGCGGCCGATCAGCAAAGCGTTTTCGTGGTCGACGGGAAGCAGGTTGGTGTCGGGTTGCATAGTGGTTCCAGAGGTCGGTTTGATTGAATTCTCGGTTTGTTCCATTCGTATGTTCATGCTGTGCCGCGAGGCAGTCCGCTCGGCACGCCGCACGCCTGGCGGGCACGCGCGGCGCTCAGGTGCTGCCGCCCAGGGCCAGCCTGACGCCGATCTTCAGGCGGCGGCTCTGGCCGCTTGAGGGACCGTGGATGATAAGCCGGGCGGCGGCGGCTCCTATTTCTGCCGCTGGGATGCTGACGGTTGTCAGGGACGGGTTGGTTTCGCTGGCGAACTCATACCCGCCGAAACCTGTGATGGCAATATCCTGGGGAATGCGCAGCCCCTGGCGCTGGGCCTCCAGCAGCGCGCCCGCAGCGAAAACGTCGCTGGTAAAAACCAGCACATCGGCGTCGGGGTACTGTTCGAGGGCCTTGTGCAGGAATGTTCTTCCCATGGCCATGGTGTATACCGGCTCATGAAGCAGCACCTGGCGCCTTCCGCGATGGCCGAAGAGCTTGCGCAGGCCGTGATTGAAACCCTTCAGCCGTTCCTCGGCCCGATTGTCGCCTTCGGTCACAACGCCGCAGAACACAGGGTTGCGATATCCAGATTGCGCCAGATGAGCCAGCAGGTCGAGCAGGGCCTGCCGGTTGGAGAAACCCACCAGACAGTCTATCGGGTTGGCCACCCAGTCCCAGCTTTCGACCACGGGCACCCCCGCGCTTTCCAGCAACTGTCTCGTCCTTCCGCTGTGATGGGTGCCTATCATGAATATTCCATGCGGGCGGCGGCCCAGGATGCTGCGCACGATGTCTTCTTCCTTGGCCGAGTCATATTCGGTAATGCCGATGATGACCTGATAGCCTGTAGGCAACAACTCCTGAGTTAGGCCCTGTACCGTATCGGCGAAGATAGAATTGGAAATCAAAGGGATGATGGCTGCCACGGTCTTGCTGCGAGAGGAAGCGAGATTGCTTGCCACGGCGTTGTGCACATAATTGGTTTCCCGGATTGCCGCCAGGACACGCTCGCGCCGCTGGGGGGAGACGGTTTCGGGGCTGCTCAGTACGCGCGAAACCGTCTGGGCCGACACGCCGGCAATGCGTGCCACGTCAATCATCGTGACCGACTGCGAGGGCAGGCGTCTGCGGCCGCCTGCGCGTACCGGTACGGAATCTGGCTGCAAAGTTTTCGTCATGCTTGCTTTAGGGCATATTTTTGTTCGTATGGAGAAGCATCATAACGATATCCGGGCTTCAGGGGCCATTAGCGGCCCTCGAAGACGGGCGGGCGTTTTTCCTTGAATGCGCGGCGCCCTTCGTCGGCATCCTGGGTGGCAAAGCAGATGGTTTGCAGATCGCGCTCGTACTGGATGGCGGTTTCCAGCGGCACGGCGTAAGCCGCGCGTATATTGGTTTTTGCCGTCTGCACCGCGATGGGAGGACGGGAGGCGATCGTCTGCGCGATTTCCATGGCCAGCGGCAGCAGTTCCTCCCCCGGGACGACCTGACTGAGCAGCCCCCAGGCAAGGGCTGTCTCGGCGCTGACGGGTTCGCCAGTCATGAGCATGCGCGCCGCATTGGATGCGCCAATATTGTGGGCAAGCATATAGGCCATGCCTCCGCCACCGATCCAGCCGAGTTTGACTTCCGGCGAGGCGAGCTTTGCGGTATCTGAGGCTATGCGGATATCGCAGGACATGGCTGTTTCGAGGCCGCCACCGAAGGCATAGCCGTTGATCGCGCAGATTGCCGGTTTACGCAGGGCGCGTATGGCGTCGCAGTAGTCCGGACGGTTGCGGAAGGTCCATGGGGTATCGTAGGTATCCAGCTCGGAAATGTCACTGCCGGCGCAGAAGGCGCGCTCGCCCGCGCCAGTGATGATGACGGCGCGGATCTGATCGTCCGCATTGCACTGCTCTACATGCGCAATGATGGCATCGGCCATCTCGGGCGTCACTGCATTGAGCTTCTCTGGACGGTTCAGGGTGATAGTGGCAATGTGGCCTTCTGTCGAGAAGAGAATGTTGTTCATCATATTCCTTTGGATATGCCGTGGGGCGAGGTGTGTGGGGCGTGCCGCGATGGATGAATGGCGTGTTGTGCGCCGCCTGCACTCCCGGTTCCCGGATATGCCGTGTCGTTGCCCGCACTGATGGCAGCGCGGTACAGGTTCTCAAGCCGGGACAGCGCCGCCGTGGCGGCGGCATGCGAGGCCAACAGCTCGCGCACAGCGTCAGAAGCCTCAAGCTGAAAGCGTGTATAGCCGGGAAAACGTGGACGCACGAACGCGCTTTCCAGCGTTCTCTGTGTGTTGGCATAGAAGCCGTTGTATTCGGCGTTCAAGGCCTTGTCTGCCCATGCGGCGCGAGCCGAAGGCTGGCCGTTGTGTCCGGGTATGAAAGAGGTTTGCGTATCGGGGGCCATCAGGTGCTCGAGGTGGCGCAGCAAGGCCGGAGTAACCTGGCAGCGCCGCGTTATGGCAATGCCTGTGCCGCCCAGCACCGATCCGACCGCGCCGCCCGGACCGCGGGGAGCATCAATAAACGAGATCCGCTTCCCGGGGCCGCGCGGGCCGGCATAGTTGACATAGCCATAGACGAGCGGACAGTAGGCGATCTCGTCGGTGGCGCTCATCCCGTGGAGCAGTGCAATCGGGTTTTTGTCCCGCCATGCGGCAGGGCTATGCGCGTGCAGGGATGACAGCATATCCCAGGCCGCCGTCATATCGCCTCCCATGAACAGGGTTGCCTGGTGGTCGCCCATGCCTGCGCCGAATGCAGTTGCGATGCTGCACAAGGTCAGGAAGGCATGCGGGCCGGCGAGCGACAGGCAGATGGGATGGCGCTGCGCGTAAGAGAGCATGTCGCTCCATTTCGAGGGAGCGGGATCCGAGGAAAGTTCAGGGCGCCAGGCGGCGACCTGAGTGGCTGCATCGAGCGGCAGCGCCCATTGGCCCGCCCCATAGCTATAGCTAGAGAAACTTTGCCCGATGGACTGGTCACGCCATGCTGCCAGCCTGGACGGATCGAACAGCGCGCTGATCTCTTGCAGACACCTCTTGTCCAGGGCATCCCCAAGGTGGGGGTGGTCAATGACCAGCAGATCGTATTCCTGCGCGAGCCTGTCGATCGCGGCGGATTCGAATCCTTCGAGCGGCTGCCTGTCCCACTGGATCCTCAGCCCACTCTTGCGCGCCGTGGCCGCCGCGGCTGCCAAGGCATCATAGCCTCTGGGGTGATCCCAGGTAAGGCCCGTGAACATATGCGCGGATGTCATTGCCGGGCCCCGGCGGCGCTTGCCCGGGCTGCAATCCGCTCATCCGCGACGATTTCACCTGCCGGCGAAGATTCGCCTATGACCTTGCTGGCGAGAAGCCGGTCTATTTCCGCCGCTTCCATGCCGAGCTCCAGCAGAATCTCCCGGGTATGCTCTCCGGCAAGCGGTGCGCCCCGCATTACCTTTGAGGGCGTGCGGGAAAACCTGATAGGAAAGCCTGGGGTCTTGACGCGGCCTTCAGTGGGGTGTTCATACTCTACGAATGTTTCGTTGAACTGAACTTGAGGGTCGTTAATGACATCGTCATAGCTGTACACCGGGCCAGCCCAAATCCCGAGCCTGTCAAATATTTCGAGCCACTCGGCGCTGTTGCGGGCCAGCAGTCTTTCACGCGTAATGGCATAGATTTCGTCCCGGCGCTCAAACGTGTCTTTTTCATCGTCCATGTCTGCCAGCGCAGGTACATCCAGCGCGGCAGACAGGCTTTTCATCGAAGGGAAAGCCAGGGTGATATAGCCGTCCGCCGTCTTGAAGACGCCATACGGAGCGCGGATATAGACATGGGCGTGAGGCTCGCTGCTGCGCTGCTGCGATTTTCCGCCCACGCTGAATACGGAGAGCTCCTGCATCTGCAGCGCGATGATGGCATCGAGCATGTTGACCTGTACGAGCTGGCCTTCACCGGTTCTTTCCCGATGCAGCAGGGCGGCGAGCACGCCTTCGAAAGCCGTGGAGGCCGTGACGGCATCGACCAGATACTGGCCTGCGGGGGAGGGCGGGTCGCCGGCCCTGCCGGCGGACATCATGGCGCCGCTCATGCCCTGCAGAAGAAGATCCTGCCCGGGCCTGAGCTTGTATGGGCCATCTTCACCATATCCGGAGATGGATGCATAGACCAGGCGAGGATTGATGCGTGACAGCGTTTCGTAATCCACCCCCAGTCTCGGTGCGACGCCTGGACGGTAGTTCTGCAGGAAAACATCGGCATCGCGCACCAGGCGGTACAGAAGCGCCCTGCCATCGTCTGATTTCAGGTCTACCGCGAGGCTTCGCTTGTTGCGGTTCAGGGAAAGGAAGGAGACGTTGATCTGATTGCCGCGTGCCCCTCCTGCGGAAACGTGTCTTTGCCATTCGCCGGACACCGGTTCGACCTTGATGACGTCAGCCCCCAGGTCTCCGAGGCGCTGGCCCGCAAACGGACCGGCCATCGCGATAGAACAGTCCAAAACCTTGTAGCCTTCCAGAATATTCTTCATGTCATTCCATCTTGGTAAGATTTGCTCCCGCGCTTACAGGCTTATGCGTTTGCCTGTATCGGGAGAGAAAAGAACGCAACCTTGCGCATCCAGTGTCACACCTACGGTATCTCCCGTTTGCAGCGAGGAGTATCCGTTAGCGCAGACAACGATCTCGTTGTCCGCCGAGTCTTCGCCGTGCGCTGTCTGGATGTTGTCCAGTGCTACCGTGATCAGCGATTCAGCGCCGACATGCTCGACCAGTACTACTGTTCCAGGCATGGCATTTGGCGCCGACGGCTGTTCGCAGCGCATGGCATTCGGACGTATTCCGACAATCAGATCCTGCTGGCTGCTGTGCTGCTTTTCCAGCAAGCTGATGGGATCCGGCCCGATAGGCACGCCGCCCGCTTCCAGCCGGCTGTTTGCGGCTCGCGCATGGATGAGGTTCATCGGCGGGGTGCCGATGAAGCGCGCTACATATGTGTTGTCCGGCTTTTCATAGATCTGACGAGGGGTTGCGAACTGCTGCACAACACCTTCCCGCATGAGTGCGATGCGCGAGCCCATGGTCATCGCTTCGATCTGGTCATGTGTGACATAGACGAAGGTGCCTCCCACGGTCTTGTGCAGTTTGGTGATTTCGCTGCGCATGGTTGTCCGCAGCTTGGCATCCAGATTTGATAAGGGCTCATCCATCAGAAACACCTCAGGACGCCTGACCATGGCCCGGCCCAGTGCTACCCGCTGGCGCTGCCCGCCCGAAAGCGTGCGGGGATAGCGGTCCAGCATATCGGTCAGCGCCAGCGTGGCCGCGACGCGTTGAACATGGTCCTGAATGTCAGGGTCCCGCTCGAGCCTGCGCTTGGCGAGATAGCCCAGCATGGGCAGGTGATACCACCAGCGGAAACGCCGCATCATCAAAGGGAAGGCGATATTGCGCCGTACAGTCATATTGGGATAAAGGGCATACGACTGGAAGACAAATGCCATGTCGCGCTCCGTAGGCGGAAGGTCGTCCACCCTGCGGCCATTCAGGTGTATGGCGCCCGTAGTGATGCTTTCCAGGCCGGCCAGCATGCGCAGTAGCGTTGATTTCCCGCAACCCGACGGCCCGAGCAGCACCAGGAATTCGCCGTCGGGCACATCGAGGCAGATATCACTGACCGCCTGCTTCTGGTTGAATGCCTTGCTTACACTTTCAAGCTGTATCGATGCCATAAGGCTTGTTTCCTGTATGTCTCATGTTTTACGAGGTCAGCCCTTGACGCTGCCGGCTGTCATGCCGGCCACCACATAACGCTGGGCGAATAGATAGAACACCACGGCGGGCAAGGTGTAGATCAGCGCGACTGACATGACCGAATGCATGGGTGTGCTCAGCTCCCCGATAAAGCGGGCGAGGCCGACCGAAGCGGTATGCAGACCGGAATCGACGATCAGCGTCTGGGCGAAGATGTATTCATTCCAGCCGTTGAAGAACGCTATGACGGCCGTCGCGGCGAGCGTGGGAGCAATGATGGGCGTAACCACGCTCAGTACGGTGCCGAAACGCGAGCAGCCATCCATTCTTGCCGCCTCTTCGATTTCCTCGGGGATGGCGTCTATGGCCCCTTTCAGTATCCAGGCCACGACAGGCACTGTGAACGCTGTGTTGGCCAGTATCAGCCCGAGCAGGGTATTGATCAGCGACAGTTCTGAGTAGAGCGTATAGAGCGGCACAACCAGCATCGCTTCCGGAAGCATCTGTGTGACGAACAGCATCAGGCCCAGTACCGCCATGCTGGCGGTCTTGAACCGAGACAATGCATAGGCAGGAAATACTGATAGGGCAATGCTCAGAACCATGGTGCCCAGAGCGACGATGGCGCTGTTGCGCAGCCACAGGCCCACAGGGTGATCACGGAATATGTCCAGGTAGACCGCGGCTTCGCCAAAATCCGGCAGAAGCTGCGGCGAGGCATCAAACAAGTGCTGCGGTGAGGTCAGAGACGTCACCAGCATCCAGTAGATGGGAAAAGCCGCCACGCCCAGCAGCGCCAGTATCAGCAGCGGGCGCAAGGTTTGATCTGGCTTGGACCAGCGCATGTCTTACCTCCCACGCGCGCTGCGGCGCGCCAGAATGGAATAGGTCAAGGTAATGACCAGCGCAATGGCTACGCCCGTCATGCCCAGCGCGGCGGCCAGGCCAAGGTCAAAGTTGACGAAGGCGTTGCGGTATAGCTCGATCACCAGTGTATTGGTCGCCCCAATTGGCCCGCCCTGGGTCATGAGCCAGATCAGGTCAAAGCGCCTGAGTGACCAGATGGTGATGAACAGCGCGAGCAGCGCAACCGTGGGCTGAATCACTGGCCACACCACCGCCTTGAAACGGTTGAGCCTGTCCGCGCGATCGATAATGGCCGCTTCGCGCAGTTCCTCCGGCACCCCCTGGAGGGCGGCAAGCAGCACCACCGAGGAAAATGGAAATATCTGCCAGACTGTGGTGAGCAGGATTGCAGGCAGGGCGAGCTGGGGCGAGTCCAGCCAGCTGCCGTCGTTTCCGCCCAGGCCCAGCCATTGCAAGGCGTGATTGAAGATGCCGTATTGCCCGTTGTAGATCCATATGAAAATCAATGCCACAGCCACAGGCGGTGCGGCCCAGGGTATGGTGACCAGCGCCCTGGCAACGCCGCGGCCCCGGAACGAGCGATCCAGCAGCAGGGCCGCACCCAGCCCCAGCGAGATGGAGAGCGTTACGCATGCAAAGGTATAGATGGCCGTGATATAGAACACGTGCCTTATCGCGCTGTCCTGAAACAACGTGCGATAGTTGTCGATGCCAACGAAAGAAGCGTTCTGTGGGGAGAGCAGCGTCGCGTCGGTGAAGCTGAGCGACAGTTCCTTGAGCAAAGGAATACCCTGAAACAGCGCCAGATAGAGCACGACAGGCAGTATGAACAGCCATGGCACCCAGCGTTCCCGTCTGGCGGTTTTGCCTGGCGCTGCGCCTTGCCTGGCGCGCTCCCCCGTGGCAGCCGTGGCGATAGGGGAGCCATGCTTGTCTTCGGTGTGGCTGAGCGCGTTCATTTCTTCCCGATCAGCCGCTCGGCTTTCTTCTGCGCTTCATCCATGGCCTGCTGCGGATCCGTGCCGTTCTGCAGTACCTTGATCACCTGCTGCACCACGATCTGCTGAATTTCAGGCGATTTTGTTTCGAGCCCTTTCGGCAGAGGCGGAACACTGTTTCGTGTCTGCTCGTCGTAGACATGTATCCATGGCCATTTTTGCTCTTCTTCCTGGGAACGCGGCACTTCGGTGGCGACGCTCGATGCGCCATGAATCTGCTGCAGCTCGGCCTGGGGCCCGGAACCCAGCATCCACTTCAGGAAGGTTGCGGCGGCCTCCTGATGCTTGCTGTTCGCGTTCACGGTAATGGGCGCCAGGATCATGGCCTGTTCCTTGTGGGGAAATGGCGATGGCGTGGCGCCCATCTGGATATTCTTGCCTTCAGTGGCCAGGTTCGCGGCGACGCCGCCGTTGTCGATTTCCATTGCCAGTTTGCCCTGGGCAAACATGCGGCGATATGTTGCGGCGTCCGCGCCTTTGGGAATCACGCCTGCGTCATACACCCGCTTGTATGCGTCTATCCCCTGCACGACCTCGGGCGAGTTCAGCGTAGGCTCACCCTGGTCGTTGGACCACCGGCCGCCGAAGCCATAAACGAAATTGCACAGGTCGTACCACATGCCCCCGCGTTCGGCCATGGTGGCGCGATAGGCGAAACCATAGTTTCCACCCGAGGTCGCGGACTTGGCCGCTGCCAGAAACTCATCGAAGTTCCTGGGCGGCTCGCCTTTGACCAGGTCTTTGTTGTAGACCATGGCGTAATTGCTGACCTCAAAGACAATGCCGTATCGCTTGCCGTCGATGCGCATGTATTGATCAGCCGGGCCGAAACTGAAGTCGTCATCCTTTATGTAGGCATCTATCGGTGCCAACCTGTCAGCCTCTGCGGCTGCATAGAATTCAGGCAGGTCGAAGCGCACCAGATCGGGCCCGGAGCCACCGCCCATCTGCGTGAATACGGTGCTGACAAACGATGAGAAAGGGATGGCGACCGGCTTTACCTCTACCTTGTCCTGGCTCGCATTGAATTTATCCAGCCAGGCGCGCATCTTGTCGCCTCGGCCTGGTTCGGCAAAGCTTGCGGCTGCAAAGGTGATGGTTTCCTTTGCATAGACCTGATGAGGCATTGCGGCTGCCGCTGTCGCTGCGGCCAGTACTGCCAGCGATGCCAGTCTGAAACGGGTCGAAAGCATGCACGTCTCCTATTTTTGAGTATTTTGTTAGCGCTAACAATTAGCGCTAACAAAATACTAGTCGGTTGCGCGGATAAATGCAATAGATGCGGGGGGTGAATCTAGCGCATGTCCCAGCCGCCGTCGACGGAGAGTGTCTGGCCCGAGATGAACCCGGCCTCTTCAGAAGCCAGGAACAGAATGGCGGCGGCGATATCCCCCGCATGGCCGCGTCTCTTTATGGATTGCCGGTCCAATACCATGCGGGTATAGCCTTCCGGGTCGGGATGGATGGCTTCCGCATCAGTGGGGAAGGCGCCAGGCGCGATCGCATTGACGGTAATGCCCCATTTGCCGAATTCGCGCGCCAGGGCGCGAGTGTTGCCGAGCATGGCCCCTTTTGACTGCACGTAGGGCTGCAGGTTTTCCCAGCCCCCTGACAAGGTAATCGAAGATATGTTGATGATGCGGCCCCAGCCCTGGGCGCGCATGCCGGGCAGGGCTGCGCGTATGATTTGCACTGCAGCTTCGACATTGACGCGGTGCACGCGTCGCAATTGCTCGGCACTGTATTGCTCGAACGGCATGGAAGGGTAGATGGCGGCGTTGTTGATCACCACATCAATCGTAGCGGCGGCAGTCAGGCGCAGCAGTTGCGCCTGCAGGCCGGCTTCGTCTTGCAGGTCGGCCTGGACAATCTCCAGGTTTGCCGCCTGGCTGGGCGTTGCCTGCGCGCGCAGGCGTTCGATGCTGGCCGCATTATGGTCCAGGGCAATGACCGATGCGCCCATGTCGAGCATGGCCAGTGTTGTTTGCAGCCCAAGGCCGCCGGCAGCGCCGGTGTACAGGACGCGCCGCCCAGCCATGGAAAAAGGAAGTCGGGCAGTCATGATCGTCCTTCGATGGAAGGGAAGGTCCCCGAGAGATCGGGGTATTCTTCCTGCGGCTGGATGGCGATAGCCCGTATGCGGGCTTCGGCTTGCGCAATGGCCTGCTGATCGGTGAGCACACGCAACCGAGTGTCGTAGCGGCGTTCGTCCCCATGTTCCAGCCAGATCATTTCATTGCGTTCACGGGCGGCGCCCTGGCCCAGGACATGATTCGTGGATGGCTCTATGCCCATCGCATACTGGCCGGCCTGCAGGTTCTGCCACTGGTACTGGCACGGGAACTGGCTTTTGAGGGTGGTTACTTCAAACCCTATGCCCAGTTTTTCATTGACCAGCGCCACGGGCACTTCGCCAGCGCTGCCGGCGCGCATTTCGTGCTGCCAGACCTGCTCGTGAAAGCCAGCCTGCGGTCCGGGCATCGTCCGGTAACCCACGCCCTGGCCGCGATAATTTTGTGCATGTGCGGCCCAGGTGACATCACTGATGGGGGCGATATACCGTGAGCCTTCATCCAGCACAGGATGACCTATGTTGATGTGGTAGCAAAGCATATGCGGCGTCCGGTAGAAGCCGCGGTTGACAACGCGGTCGCTCAGGCGGATCTCGCAGCTGCCCGCATCGATTTCTATCCTCCGGTGCAGTTCCAGATGTTCGCCGAATACAGTGCCTTGCGAGACAACGCCCTCGGCCCAGAGTACGCAGCGGTCGCCGTCCCACGATTCTCCATAGCCATTCATGCGGGCAGGTATGGTGCCCACCCGTCCGTGAATGGACTGGCTCACGCTCCTGCGCGGGCCATAGATATAGTTGTCGGCTGGTGCCTCGTACATGAACAGGATGTGATCCAGCCCGCAGGTCACCATCAGCCCGGAGAATGAGCGCATCCACGCCAGCCCGCCTTCTCCCTCATATTCATGAAGCCCCGGGTGGCGGAATCCCGAAGGGGAATGCCACCCAATCGCCTGGCCGCGATATTCGCAGTCTGCTATATCCATGGCACGGTCGACAAGCACAGTGAACCGTAGTCCTGTTCCGTTGCGAAACTCCAGCATGCGTATGCCGCGCTCTACACCGTCGTCCAGCGTCATGAGACGAACGCCGGCAAACTGCGAAAATTGGCCGCAGCGCTCTTCCAGCTGTCGGCGGGTCAGGTTGTTTCCATACAGCGCAACCATGAAATCTCCGCTCTCAGACGCCATTGGCGCGCAGTTTTCCATCAAGGAAGCGCTTGGCGCGAGGCACATCGTCCTCGGTAAGGTGTTCGATGATGATAGGGATATTGGGGTGTTTCTGTGCCAGACGCTTGAGGTACAGGTCATAGTTCAGGGAGCCGAGGCCGGGAGCAGGCAATTCAATTTCACCGACTCCGCGAAAGGTGTGGCTTTCGGCCGCATCGGCATCGCCGATGTCGGTGTGCTTTTCCGACTTGTCGTCGCCCGATCGCTTGACGTCCTTGGCATGCGCGATCCGTATCTTGTCTGACAGGGCGTCAAAGACCTGGTGCAGCGTCTGGTCCATCTGATCGATGTTGTGGTTCTCGAAATAGTTGGTTGGATCCATCAGCAGCCCGAGGCCGGGGTGATCGACTTCCGCGAACATGCGCAGCGTTTCCTGTATCGAGCCGACCACGTTGTTCACATAGGTTTCCATCAGGAACATCGCGCCATGGTCATAGGCATGCTGGGCGAGCCCGCGTATGACGTCGCGGCATTCTTCCCAGCCTTCTTCGCTCTTGTTCCTGGGATGGTGCACCCAGTCACTGTCGGTGGCGAAGGTGCCGGTCTCGGATATGACATAGGGCGATCCGAGATACTGCGCATGGGCGAGGATTTCTTTCAGATAATCGTTGCGCCGCTTGCGTTCCGCCTTGTCGGGATGAACGATGTTTGTATAGGCAGAGATGCAGGAAACAGGCAGGTCGTGATCCCGGAATGTATCGCGGATGGTGATGCATTTTTCCCTGGTAATCTGGCCCGGGCCCAAATCCATGTCTTTGAAGTGCAGGTCAAGCTGGACCGTATTGAAGCCGTGAGAGCGTATGGTTTTGGCGGTCTGGTCAAGGCCGTAGGGAAAATAGCCGGTGAAAATGCCAGTCTGTATCATTCCTGTCTCCTGGTGTTTTATATGGTTGAATGGAAATTCGCGAAAGCGATTGATGTTGTCAGTCGCCGTCGCGCAGTGTTTCCACAAGGTTGACTGTGCGGCGTTCATCTATTGATTGATAGGCGGCTTCGACGAGCGCCATGGTGCGGACGTTATCAGCGACGGACAATGCGGGTGTGCTTTGTGTGCGAAGCGCATATTGCAATTGCTCCATGACGCCGATGAATGCGTCGGGAAACCACATGGTTTCCCAGGACGGTGTGATCCATTTCCCGTCTGTGCCATGACGGGAGGCAAAGCTGAGGGTCGAAGGCTTGCCGGTGGGCCATCCTATCGTGCCGCGGGCTGTTCCTTCCGTGCCTTCCACACGCCAGCGTATGTGCTGGTCGTCCTCATAGCCCTCTCCGGTGGGGCCAGACCAGACATCCTCAAGTGAAAGGGCGAGCAGCCCGCTTTCATACTGAAGCGTGGTAGCGACCAGCCCGTCCGTATGTTCGAAAGGCGTGCGTGGATCTCGTGTGGCCACGCAGGTGACGGACAGCGGATCACCAAACAGGTAGCGCAGCGCGTCGAGATGATGCACGCTCATGTTGGCAAGCGTGAGGCGATCATAGTCTTGAAGAAATGACTGCCAGTGCGGAACCGCATGCATATCGATCTGCGCAAACACCGGGCTGCCCAGCAGCCCCTGATCGAGAATCTGCCGCAGCACCCGTACAGACTGGTCGTAGCGCATGTTCTGGTTGACGGACAGAATCTTGCCTGCAGCCCGGGCCTCGTCCCGCAGTTGCCTCGCCTCCTCCAGCGTCAGGGCCAGCGGCTTCTGCGCCAGGACAGCTCGAACATGCGGCGCGGCCAGAGCTTTTCGTATCAGCGCGGGCTGCTGGTCAGGCGGAAATGCAATGTCCACGATTTCAATCTGAGGATCTGCGATCAGGTCGTCGGGTGTGTCGTGAATAGTGGCTATGGACCAACGCTGCGCTACATCCGCGGCGCGTGATCGTGTGCGCGAGGCAATGGCGCGGACATCAAAACCCGCCTTGCGATAGGCCGCAAGATGGCATTCAGCCATGATCATGCCCGCGCCGATGCAGCCAATGCGGTAACCGGTTTCCCTGATCTGGACGTCGGGCTGGAAATGCGGGGCGGACATCTTGTCTCCTATCTTGGGATTGAGGCAGCCGTCTGCGGGCCATGATTTTGTGGCAATTATGTTGATTGGATGATTAAATATCAATCATAAATACACATCAAAACCATCATTTGATGGCGGCTATCTGTATGATTGCCCTGGCATGCGCATGAGCGTGCTGTTGGCAGTCTGCTTTTGACAAGAAGGAAAACAGAATATGCGTGCAACGATTTCGCGCATTGCTCATGAGGCGGGCGTGTCCACCGCGACGGTGGACAGGGTGCTCAACGACAGGGAGGGCGTTCGCGTGAAAACGCGCGACCGCGTGATCGAAGTTGCAAATCGCCTCGGTTACTTTGGCGGCGGATCAAGGGCGATGGTGGGCGATGTGCGCATGGATTTCATCCTGCCGGCGGGTTCCAACAGTTTCATGGTCGCCCTCGGACGCCACCTGCTTGCCGAGGCGCAGGCCCGGCCGCAGGTACGCGCGCAATTGCATCTGATAGATGGCTTTGATGCAAATACACTGGCCGGGAAGTTATATGAACTGGGGGAATCCACCGATGCCATTGGTCTGGTTGGGCTGGATCATCCCAGGGTCAGGGAGGCCATTGTCGCGGTACAGGCCAAGGGCGTTCCGGTCAGCACGCTTGTGTCCGATATCCCTGCGTCGGGGCGTGTAGGCTATGTCGGCATCGATAACCGGGCAGCAGGCCGGCTGGCCGGCCTGCTGCTTGGCAGGTTTCTGGGCGGCGGCCGAGAGGGGCATGAGGTGGCGGTGTTTGCCGGTTCCCTTGCCTATCGGGGGCACGAGGAGCGGGAAATGGGATTCCGCGCATTACTGGGTGAGGAATTTCCGCAGCTGGAAATGTCCCGCATTGTGGAGGTAAGCGATGATCGCGAGCTGGCCTATGAGGCTGCGCGCGAGCTGCTGCGCAGCAAGCCGCCGTCCGCCATCTATAACATCGGGGCGGGCAACCAGGGCATTGCGCGCGCGCTGCAGGAAGCCGGCCTGGACCAGCGTGTCGTATTCATCGGCCATGAGCTCACCGACTCAAGCCGGCGCCTGCTGCTGGATCGGGTCATGGATGCCGTTATAGACCAGAACCCGCGTGTCGAGGCCAGAGAGATCGTCAAGCTGCTTGTGTCGGCGGTCAGGAACATGCCCGAACCAACCTATATGCCAAGGCTACAGGTCATTTTCCGTGAAAATATCCCCGATGCGGGGTAGTGCTGCATGCCTTGGCGCCAGCCTGGCTTGTCAGGCTGTCAGAGCGTGTCGCATGGTGACATGCTCTATGCCCGCATCCATATAGGTATGGCCTTCCGCCAGGAAGCCGTGCCGGGCGTAGAAGTTGCGTGCATGGGTCTGGGCCGACAGCACGACCTCCATGTGGCGCTTGCGCCGCGCCTCATCCATCAGAGTGCTCAGCAGTTTTGAGCCGACGCCGCTGCCGCGATAGTCTGAACGGACTGCCATGCGTCCGATGTGGGCATCGGGCAGCAGCCGGCCCGTGCCTATGGGCTCGCCGCGCTCGTTATAGGCAACCGCATGTATGCACAGGGCGTCCTTGTCGTCCATCTCGAGCTCGGGCGGAACATGCTGTTCTTCGATGAAAACCTCGCGCCGTACGGCCGACGCGTCTTTCTGGCACTTCGCCCAATCGCCAACAACGATTTTTATTTCCTGGTGCACGTCAATCTCCTTGTTTCCAGCCGGCCGCGCCTGCTGCGGCCACCTGGCGGGCACGGCCGCCTGTACGAGCACGAAGGCGGAGCCGGACCAGGATGCAGTCGCATGCGCGCCCTATGGTCAATTTCCGTCGGCCGCGTATCTTAGAGCACTTGCATGGCGGAAATGTGAACCTGGGTAGCTTTGAGCGACCGCAATTGTACTGTCAAATTCAGCGATATTTTATCGGCCCGTTTATGGCACTGGTGCAACATAGGGCAACAAAAGCGACAGCATGAATCGCTTATGGGGATATCCGCCTGTCCTTGTCACGATCTGTCAAAAACGGCTTGTTTGCCTCTTGCATGGATTCCCCAAAATCTGCTATAGTTGCGGTCTTTCAAGGAAGGCGCATTAGCTCAGCCGGTTAGAGCGACGGAATCATAATCCGCAGGTCCCCTGTTCGAATCAGGGATGCGCCACCAGGGATGTCAAGGGCTTAGCGAGCAATCGCTAAGCCCTTTTCTGCTGCGCGCCCAGCATGGGAGGGCCATATCCACTACAAATGCTGCTCCATATCTTGTCGTTGATGCAAGATAAGATGCGGATCACATCCAAGTGATCCGCATACATCAGGAAGTAGATGACATGAGAACCACATAGGTACTTTTGAAACTCCGGCAACACGGAGGGGCGCTCTTGCTTGATGTCTGCCGCGGGCCCCTCAAGCGCTTCTACAAAGCTCCGGTGACAGGTGTCAGCCTGCTCCCTCGACCATTGCCTGTCCGCATACAGCCAGATATCCTCAAGATCGGCTTCAGCCAACGGTCTCAGTAAATAAGGCTTAGCCAATGCTTGGCACGCATCCGGCTCAAGAACGCCTCATTATCAAATGAGTGTGGTTCGCCTGACTCATGACCAGCCTTGAGCATCCTGCAGCGCCTGCACCTCGGCCTCGTGCTCTTCCAGCAGTCGCAAACCTGCCCGGACGACATCGCTGGCACTGCCGTAACATCATTCCACCCGCGCTGGGCCGGCTCTTCCTCCTGTCAAAAACTAAGATTCCGGAATCGCGCCAAGGACGGCGGATTGCATCTGGCGAACCCAGGGCGTGTGGCCAATCGCTTTGCTCAGCAGCCCGGCGCCGATCATCGCGGCAAAGAGCACCAGGGCGTCGGCCTCGGACAGCTTCTTGGTATTTTCCTGCTGTGACGCGTTGAGCACCTCTGCGCTAAATTGCCGGAACAACGTCTCGACCCCGCTGCAGTAGACATCCGTCGTCTGGTTTTCCGACGACAGGTTGCTCACCAGTGAAGAGAACGCCAGCATGGGGCAGTTTTGTTCCAGAGGACGTTGCTTGAAGTAATGCTGCATCAGCGCAGTAAGCGCCTGTGCAGCGTTGGCATCATGGCGCTTTATTATCTTTTCCCACGATCCCGACGACTGCCTGAAGGCAAGCGCGAAGGCTTCATTGACGAGCGCTTCTTTCGAGGCAAACTGCTTGTAGAAGCCCCCGGGCGTCAGGCCCGCTTCCGTCATGATGTCCGCAATCGACACGTTCTCGACGCCACGCATGCGAAACAGCCGGCAGGCGGTTTCCACGACACGCTCACGATTGCGTTCTGCCTGTTTCTGTGATGCTCTGCCCATTCACTGCTCCTGCTTGCGCATAACGACCAACTTGGCGACCAGGCGCTGGCAAGTGTCACCATGCTGGTTCAGCGTGCGGCATTCCACCGTGACGATACCGCGATCCGGTTTGGAGCGTGAGGGAACGATATCCTGAATCGTGCTGACGACGTGCAGGGTGTCGTCCGGCCGGGTAGGCCTGGGCCACTCGATTTCCCCGCCCGCGCCAATGACGCCATGTGCCAATGGAAAACTGCTCACGAGCAGCCTCATCGTAATCGCAGCAGTGTGCCAGCCGCTTGCCGCAAGCCCTTGGAATAGGGAGTTCTTCGCGGCCTCGTCGTCAAGGTGGAAGGGCTGGGGATCGAACTGCCGGGCAAAGTCGAAGATCTGCTCCGCATTGAGCTGCTGTTCTGTGCTGCGGTACTGCGCGCCGACTTCAAGATCGTCGAGAAACAAAGAATCGTGCGTCGTCATGCCAAGCCTCTCCTTAGGTGGCTGCCATACTGCGCTGTCGCTGCATTGCATGGTCACCTCAAATTAGATTATGACAGTAATCTATTATAGCAACCACATCTTTTCCAGGCCAGCGGATCATGACCATGATCCATCTGGCGCAAAACCGACCAGGAGCCCATGATGACGACCTCTTACGAACCGAAGATCACAGCCTTGCTGTGCGTTGACCTGTACAACGACTTCCTGAGTGAAGGCGGAAAGCTGTTTCCCTGGGTCAAGGACATCGCGAAAGAGAACAATATGCACGAGAACCTGCGCACCATCGTCAAGACGGCGCGGGAAGCCGGCATCACCGTCTATCACGTGCCGCATCATCGCTGGGAACCTGGCGACTATGTGGACTGGAAGTATCCGTCGCCCTATCAGTTGGGTGCCGCCGAGCGCCAAGCCTTCGCCAAGGACACCTGGGGCGGCACCTTCCATGACGATTTCCGGGTCCAACCCGGCGATATCGTGGCTACCGAACATTGGGCATCGAGCGGATTTCCCAACACCGATTTGGAACATCAGCTCAAGCGCTACGGAAAAGAGAAGATCATTTGCGTTGGGCTGCTGGCCAACACCTGCCTGGAAGCCACGGCGCGGATCGGCATGGAGCTGGGCTTTCATGTGACGCTGGTGCGCGACGCAACCTCCGCCCGCTCGCACGAAGCATTGCACGCCGCACTCGATATCGATGGCCCGACCTATGCCCACAAGGTCTTGACGACCGCCGAGCTTGTTGCCGCGATCAATGCCACGGCTTTGAACATTACGTCGAGCGTTTAAGCCTCTTCGCCATTGCAAACGCGCTGCCGCCCTCAATGAATTTCAGTACTCACGTTTCAATCTTGTATTACAAGGACATGCAACGACTTCCATATGCCAATACCGATAAGGAATTCCGTCCTTCTCCCACGGCTTTCCCGGTCGTAAAGCAAGCTCTGCGACGATTACTTCCACTTGCTATCAAGTTTTCGGATGAATCGCTGCATCCTCTCACCGCGGAAGTAAACTAAGCGTTCGTTCCTGCGACACTTGCGAAGGGAGAATCGGGCCGATGAAGAAGGAAGACGAGCGCGGATTTCTGGGCAAACACTTTCCTGTTGGAATTCGACCTGTGTGCCCGGCATGCGGCCATCGGGGGTTCGTTGTGTTGCGCGATGATGCAGTTGTGAATGCCGACAAGGCGATTGCCATAGTCGCGTGCGCATCGAAAAGCTGCCATACGGCGATAGGCGTTCTTCCTGCGAGTGCGGTGTGGGACGAGTGACCTTTTGTATGGAGCGTTGGTTTCGTTGCGGAACAATTCGGGGCAAGGTTTTGCGGTTTACTCCTGCCTCTGTGCGTTCCGCTCTTTTATGCGCTTGCGGTTAAGCTCCAGCGCTTGGGCAGTGGGCTCCCAGGAGTCCCAATACTCATTTGGGATGGAGGGAAAATCTTCGCGACCCAAGCCTGTAAAGGCCGGTTTATAACCGCGCCGTTGCATCTCCTCGATCAATTCCATGTGGCGCCTGGAGAGATAGCCAAGCCGGGTGTAGAAGAAAAGAAGATGGCCCTTCCCCAGGGTATACATCGCTGGTTGCGGGAAGCTGCCTCGCAGCGCCGCCTTTTGCGCGAGCGCAAAAACACGCGGAAGCTCTCGATATTCGGCGACAAGGTGAGGCCCGCTCAGTTCTTGGACGGGAACGCAGTTGATGCGGGTCATACCCAACTCTCGGGTGAAACTGTATTTATAACAGTTGTTCTCTGGCGCGGCTGGCCAGCGTATCCGCCATTTCGTCAGTGGAAGGCCGCGTCATCTTGCGAAAGTACAGGCACACTCGCTGCACGTGTGTGCGCCGGCGGCCAGCTCCATCACGGCGAGATAGGCGTTTCTGATGAACGCTGTTCGCGGGGACGTGTTAATTCAGGCATGCTGCATGCTGAAGCCAGCTTCAGAAGCCCGGAAAATCGCTGTCGCTTACCCGCCACGGTCGCTATTCAGCATGGAGCTGCAACCGTTTGTATCGTCGCTGCTGCGGATCAAAGCCCTTTAAGGGATAACCCTTGGTTCTGTGACGTGCAATACCCTTGGGGCGGTGGGTGACGGTTTGAAACGATTTATGGGGGCGATGCTCCTGGGGTTTCTTTTACGATGAAGTGTCTGCAATCGTTCAAAAGGAGCAGTAACCGTGAAAACCGTGCACAAAACACTTTTGATTGCCGCCTTGCTGGCCGCACCATTCGCCGCCGCGCAGGCGCATGACGACGCAGCCAGGCACCGTGCCTGGATCGCGGCGCAGAAAATCGACATTCAGCCTACACTGACGGTCAAGGAAACCCAGGTGCCTGCTGACTCGGTCAACCAGGGTGCTTCGGGGTACCAGCAACAAGGATCCCAGGGCTATCAGCAGCCGGCGGCACCCGCGGGCGGCATGGCCCCCCCGCAGCAAGACTCGTCTGGTAATTCGTCCTACGGGGCCGGCGGCAACATGCCTTCACATAATGGCATGGACATGCAGCAGGGCGGTTCCCAGATGAAATAACGTCGAGGGCCGGGCGGGGCGGCATCGGGCGGCGATAGCCTGACGCCTTCCGTCGGTTCCAGCGTGCGCGCGATCCATGACTATCGCGGGCGAATTACAGGGACGACGCGCCGAAGGTATCGCAGGTTTCCGGATCTCCCGATTTGAGCCCGCGGGAGAACCAGCGCACACGTTGGGCCGCGCTGCCGTGGGTGAAGGAGTCTGGCACCACATAGCCCTGGGAGCGCTTCTGCAGGCGGTCATCCCCTATCTGCGAGGCGGTATTCAGGGCTTCTTCGATGTCGCCTTCTTCCAGTGTGCCGCGCTGGGTGTCGGAGTGCCGCGCCCAGACGCCTGCCAGGCAGTCAGCCTGCAATTCCGTTCGTACAGACAATTCGTTGGCCTGGGCGCTGTTGCGCCGCCGCGCCTGCTCAACCTTGTCGGTGATGCCCAATAGATGCTGCACATGATGTCCGATCTCATGCGCGATTACATATGCCTGTGCGAAATCCCCCGGAGAATCAAGCTCTTGCGCCATCTGCTGGAAGAAGCTCAGATCCAGGTAGACTTTGCTGTCGCCGGGGCAATAGAAAGGCCCCATGGCAGCCTGCCCTGTGCCGCAGGCAGTGGGCGTCGCGCCACTGTAGAGCACCAGCGTGGGTTCCTGGTAGCTGCCCCAGCCTTTTTGCTGAAATACGGCTCCCCATGTATCCTCGGTATCTGCCAGCACTCGGGACACGAAACGTGTTTCGGGCGTTTCGGCAGGCGGTTCGCCTGTCGTGGTCTCAGTGGTGTAGGAGCCACCGGTTTCCACGGCGTTCTGCAGGACGATGCTGGGATCGATGCCGAAATACATGGCCACCAGGGCCAGCACGACGGTGCCGATACCGATCTTCCCGCGTCCGCCCAGGCGTACCCGCTGGCCGCGGCGATCTTCTATGTTTCTGCTTTCGCGCGAGTTGTCCAGACGCATGGATGTTCCTTGATGGAGGGTAATCACAGAGCGCTCAGGCCGGTCTTGAGGCTGGCCCAGACTGCGGGTTACATTGTATTGCCTGCGGGACCGATGAAAACTTAAACTCACTCACCCAGAGTGTTAGGATACGTTAAATGGCTCAATTATTCGTCGTTCATCCGGAAAACCCACAATCCCGCCTGCTCAAGCAGGCTGGCGAGCTTCTCGCCGATGGCGGCCTGGTTGCCGTTCCAACAGACTCCAGCTATGCCGTGGTGGCCCGCCTGGACGACCCGCAGGCCGCACAGGCCTTGCGGCGGCTGCGCGGTCTGGATGAGCGCCACCATCTGACGCTGCTGTGCCGCGACCTTGCCGAGATCAGCCATTTTGCCAAGGTCGACAACAAACAATACCGATTCCTCAAAATGGCGACCCCTGGCCCGTGGACATTCATCCTGGAGGCAACGCGCGAAGTCCCTCGCCGGGTCTCGCATCCTTCGCGCAAGACCATAGGCATACGTGTGCCCGACCATCGGGTGACGCTGGCGCTGGTCGAGGCGGCGGGGTCTTCCTTGATGTCCACGACACTGATCCCGGAAGGCGAGGTTGATCCGATGAACGATGCCCAGGCCATCTTTGAGCGTTACGGCAATCAGCTTGCCGCGGTGATCGATGGGGGGGCATGCACGCTTGCCCACACAACCGTCATTGACCTCAGCGGTCCGGCGCCCGAGGTTGTGCGCCGGGGGCAGGGGGATCTTGCCGCATTGGGGCTTTCCTGAGTTCGCCGAACTTTTTCCCGTCTCCTCTGCCTTACCCCTACAGGCCGCCTTTATCGGGGCGGCCCCTTACGGATTTTCATGGATTCGCTGATACAGACTATTACCGTTTATGCGTTGCCAGTGCTTTTTGGCATCACCTTGCATGAGGCGGCGCACGGCTACGTAGCCCGGTTGTTCGGCGATCCGACCGCCTGGCAGATGGGGCGGGTGACGCTCAACCCTATCAAGCATATTGACCTCATTGGCACGATTGTCGTCCCCCTTGTGTTGCTGTTCAGCACCAAGCTGCTGGGCGGCGGCGGCCTGCTGTTCGGCTGGGCCAAGCCCGTGCCGGTCGACTGGGGCAGGCTGCGCAAGCCCAAGCAGGACATGTTGTGGGTGGCGCTGGCGGGTCCGGGTTCCAACCTGGTCATGGCGGTTATCTGGGCCATAGGCCTGCGCCTGCTGGCGGAATCGGGCGCCGGGCAGGGGGATTTCTGGGTGCAGATGACCATTGCCGGAATACAGGTCAACCTGGTGCTGATGGCGCTCAATCTGGTACCGCTTCCGCCGCTGGATGGCGGGCGTGTGGTGTTCAGCCTGCTGCCCGCGCGCATGGCGTGGCAGTATTCCCGCATAGAGCCCTATGGCTTGCTGATTGTCGTGGTGCTCATGATTACCGGGGTGCTTTGGTCGGTTTTGCAACCTTTCCTTGCTTTTGGGCAGTCGATCGTGGGCTGGTTTTTGTAAATTCCTTGCGCTAATCCGTTAAACTTACCCGTTAGCTGATTAAACAACCGTGGCGCCGGGCAGGCTTTTCCTGCACAAGCTTCCAGACACCATATCGTTACAGGCATATACGCGCACAGCACATACCCGAATCGTCGCTGGCATGGCGTGCGTTAGCGTTCAAGGAGATACTCCCTATCATGGCAACAAGCATGGAATCCTCGGCCCCGGTGTTGCGGGGCAGTATGGTGGCGCTGGTCACGCCCATGCATCCCGATGGCACCCTTGACTTCGAGGCCTATCGCAAACTGATCGACTGGCATGTGGCCGAAGGCACGGATGCCCTGGTCGTGGTGGGAACGTCCGGTGAATCGCCCACGGTCGATGTCGAGGAGCATGCGGAACTCATACGCGTGGCTGTAGAGCATGCCGCCGGCCGGATCCCGGTCGTGGCGGGCACGGGCGGGAACTCCACCGCTGAAGCCATCGAGCTCTCGCGCCACGCGCTGAAAGTGGGCGCCCAGTATGGACTTTCCGTGGTGCCTTACTACAACAAGCCTTCTCAAGAGGGGCTGTATCAGCATTTTCGTGCCGTTGCCGAGGCCGTAGACCTGCCCACGCTGCTGTACAACGTCCCGGGGCGTACCGTTGCCGATATGTCCAACGAAACCATTCTGCGCCTGGCGCAGGTGCCGGGTATCGTCGGCGTGAAGGATGCCACTGGCGATATCGGGCGCGGCGCGCTGCTGCTGCGCGATGCACCGGAGGGCTTTCTGGTGGTCAGCGGCGACGATGCCACGGCTGCCGCCCTGATGCTGCTTGGCGGTCATGGCAATATTTCCGTCACAGCCAACGTCGCACCGCGTATCATGCATGAGCTGTGCATGGCCGCTATCGCGGGCGACGGTCAACGCGCGCGCGAACTGAACGCGCGCGTGGCCCGGCTGAACAGAACCTTGTTCGTTGAGGCCAACCCCATCCCGGTCAAGTGGGCCGTTGCCGAGCTGGGCCTTTCCCAGCTCGGGTACCGTCTTCCCTTGACTCCCTTGCACGAACAGCACCATGAACTGGTGCGTAACTCGCTAAAAGAAGCAGGCCTGATCTAAATGATGAATACGCGTATCAGCAAACGCGCTGGTCTGGCCGTGAGCCTGGGAGCTCTCGTGCTCACCGGCTGCTCGGCCGTCAACCAGCTTACCGGCGCCGAAGAGCCGGTCAATTACAAAAGCACCGTGCGGGGCGAACCGCTGAGCATTCCTCCGGATCTCACGCAGGCCAACCAGGACACGCGTTTCCAGGCGCCGGAAGGTCCGACGACGTACAGCCAGTACGCCAGCAGCCAGCAGTCCCGCCAGAACGCCAATGACCGCGATGCAGTGCTGCCGCAGTCGCAGGGCATCGAGGTGATGCGTGATGGCGATCTGCGCTGGCTGGTTATTGACCGTGCGCCGGAAGACGTCTACCCGCGCGTGATCGAGTTCTGGGGGCAGCAGGGGTTCACGGTGCATAGCCAGGATCCCAAGGCTGGCCTTATCCAGACCGACTGGGCCGAGAACCGGGCCAAGATCCCCGAAGGCTGGATACATTCGGCCCTGGGCGCTATTCTCGATACCGTATACGACAGCGGCGAGCGTGAGCGATTCCGCACGCGCCTCGAACGTGTCAATGGCAAGACCGAGGTCTACATCAGCCATGAGCACATGGAAGAAACCCAGACCAGGGACGGTTCGGGCTGGAAATGGGTCTATGGCAAGGAAGACCCGGGCCTGAATGCAGCGATGCTCGCGCGTCTCATGGTGTACCTGGGTACCGATGTGGAGCAGGCGCAGCAGAAGGTGGCGCAGGCCGAGCAGCCGCAGGCTGAGGTGCAGGTCCAGCAGCAGATGCAGGAGGGCCAGTCGGCGCTGTCGCTGAATGAAGGGTTTGACCGGGCATGGCGACGCGTGGGCGTGGCGATAGATTCGGCAGGCTTCGAGGTTACTGACCGCGACCGTTCCACGGGTGATTACTTCGTCCGCTATCTCGACAGTGATTCCGGCGAGAAAATCGAGCAGCAGAATGTCTTTGGCCGCTTGTTCGGCACGAAGAATACGGCTGAGGCGGCGACATATCGCATTCATGTGGCCGATCAGGGCGGCAGCTCGGTTGTGACGGTGCTGGACGCCAATGGGCAGCCGCAGGACACCGACACCGCCAAGCGTATCCTGAGCGTGTTGAGCAAGCACATCAAGTAAGCTGTGCTGGCCGCATCTGCGGCCAGCGGTTTCAAGCGGCCGCTTGCCTGGGCGAGCGGCCGATCCGTGTCAGGCAGCTGTTTCCACTCCGGCGTCGGTGTCGATCCGGGCCCCGAACCACTGCAGATCGGGCGCCAGCCCGGTAACTTCCCCTACCAGCAGCAGTGAAGGCGACTTTACCGCATGCGTCGCGGCCGCCTGAGCCAGGTTTTTAAGCCTGCCGTGAATCACGCGCTGTTCTGGCCGCGTGCCGTTTTCCACGATGACATAAGGCGTGTCGCCTGAGCGGCCATGTGACATCAGCTGTGCGGCCAGCCAGTCGAGCTGGCTGACGGGCATATAGAAGGCCAGGGTCTGTTTCGCGCGAGCCAGTGCAGGCCAGTCTTCCAGCATCGCCCCTTCGCGGCAGTGAGCGGTCACCAGCGTCACGGATTGCGCATGGTCGCGATGTGTCAGCGGCACCCCCGCGTAGGCCGAACAGGCGAGCGCTGCCGTGATGCCAGGCACCACCTCGTACGGAATATCGTGGCTGCGCAGGAATTCGAGCTCTTCTCCGCCACGCCCGAACACGAAGGCGTCACCGCCTTTCAGACGCACGACCAGCCGGCCCGCGCGTGCGTGTTCGAGCATCAGCGCATGAATGCGGGCCTGGGTTGCATCATGGTTTTCCCCGGGCCTTTTGCCCACTGATACCTGTTCCGCGTCGCGGCGCGCAAGATCCAGTATTTCGCGGCTGACCAGCCTGTCGAACAGGATGACATCGGCCTCGTTCAGGGCGCGCAGCGCTTTCAGGGTAAGCAGGCCGGGATCTCCGGGCCCTGCGCCTACCAGGACAACCTTGCCCTCAGGCATGTCGACTGCGCGTGCCAGCTCGCTTTGCAGCGACTGCTCGGCTTGCTCAGCCTGCTCGCGCCTTAGCGCATCGCCGACCGGGCCGTCCAGCATCCAGTCGTAGAATTCGCGGCGCTGGCGCAGGTCGGGCCTGGCTTTTCTGATGGCGGGACGGTAGCGCTGCGCCAGCGTGGCCAGAGCCCCCAGGCTGTGATCGAACAGGCTTTCGATGCGTTCGCGTACACGGCGTGCCAGGACGGGTGCATACCCTGCCGATGAAATGGCGATCGTGATGGGGGAGCGGTCAACTATCGAGGGCACCTGGAAGGACGATAGCGCCGGGTCATCCACAACGTTGATGAAGATCCGGCGCTCGCTGGCCAGGTCGGCCACTTTGCGGTTTATTTCACGGTCGTCGGTGGCGGCGATGACCAGCCACGCATCGTCCAGCCAGCCGGGCTCGAATGTGCCTGGAATATGTTGTATGCGGCCTTCCTTATGCAGGGCCCGCAGGGCTTCGGTCAGGGCGGGGGAGCCCACCACGACTTCGGCATCGGAGACGAGCAGGCTCCTTACCTTGCGCTCCGCGACGGCGCCGCCGCCTACGACCAGGACGCGGCGCGCGGATACGTCGGCAAACAGGGGGAAGAGTCGCATGTGAAATCCGGCAATAAAAGTTGGTGAAACTATAAAGATTGGGCTGCCGCCAGGAAAGGGAAAGGCGCCGCGGGTTGGGCGGCGCCTGCCTGACAGCATGGTTTTATACCACTGTGTCGAGTACGATCGGTATAAGCTTCTGCGCAGGCTCGGGCAGTACCCGGGTGCGGATCAGGAAATCGCCAAATTTTTCTTCGGGTTCGCGATCGCGCGCATAGGCTCCGAAGAGTTCGTCCAGCGTGCTGAGAATCTCGGGCTCGGCAATGTTTTCGCGATAGACGATATTGAGGCGCTCTCCAGTGAAGTTTGCGCCCAGGCGCAAATCGTAGCGGCCAATGGCGCGGCCTATCAGGGCGATCTCGCCCAGATAGGGGCGGGCACAGCCGTTGGGGCAGCCTGAGATGCGCAGCAGGATGGGCGCATCGAGCAGGCCGTGGCTGTCAAGTATGGTTTCCAGCTTGGTGAGCAGCTCGGGCGCATATCTTTCGCTTTCCGCCATGGCCAGGCCGCAGGTGGGCAAGGCCACACAGGCAATATTGTTCTGGCGGATGCCGCTTTGCGATTTGTAGCCGTCCAGCCCATACTGCGCCACGAGCTTGTCGATCTTGGCACGGTCGCGCGTAGCCACGTTCGATATGACCAGGTTCTGGTTGCAGGTCATGCGGAATTCGCCCTTGAGTATCTTGGCGATTTCACGGATGCCTGTTTGCAGCAGGTGCTCGCCCTGGTCCCAGAGGCGGCCAGACTCAATATACAGACCCAGGTGCCATCGGCCATCATCGCCCTGATGCCAGCCGAAGCGGTCGCCATTGCGCACGAATTTGTAGGGGCGGGCGGGCGCAAGCGCGAGTCCGGCGCGGCTTTCGACCTCTCCCTTGAACCATTCCAGGCCATTGTGATCAATGGTGTACTTCAGGCGGGCGTGCTGGCGCTCTGAGCGGTTGCCATAGTCGCGCTGGGTGGTCACAACCGCCTCCGCCACCTGGATGACTTGTTCCGGCGTTACGAAGCCGATCAGGCTGCCGAGACGCGCATAGGTGGTATCGTCGCCGTGCGTGGCGCCCATGCCGCCGCCCGTGGCGACATTGAAGCCCAGCAGGCGGCCGTCTTCGATGATGGCAATGAGGCCGAGATCCTGGGCGAATACGTCGCTGTCGTTTGTTGGCGGAACGGCAACGCCGATCTTGAATTTGCGCGGCAGGTAAGTGTCGCCGTAGATGGGCTCGTGTTCGGGCTCATCGGTAATCTTTTCACCGTTGAGCCATATCTCGTGATAGGCGCGGGTGCGGGGGATGAAATGGTCCGACAGCTTCTTGGTCCATTCCCATACCAGCGCGTGTTCACTGGACAGGTGCGGGTTGACCGAGCACACCACCTGCCGGTTTACATCGCCGCAGGCCGCGATGGTGGTTGCCATGGCGTCATGTATGGCCTGCATCGTAGGCTTCAGATTGCCCTTGATGATGCCATGCCACTGGAAGGTCTGGCGTGTGGTGATGCGCAGCCCGCGTGTGGCATAGTTGCGGGCAATATCATCGAAAGCCAGCCATTGGGCCGGCGATACCACGCCGCCGGGCAGCCGCGCGCGGATCATGAAATCGTAGGCAGGCTCGAGCTTCTGGCGGCGGCGTTCGTCGCGTATGTCGCGATCATCCTGCATATAGCTGCCGTGGAATTTGAGCAGCTTGGTGTCGTCATCACTGATCGCGCCCGTCACCGGGTCGTTCAGGCCTTCCTCGATGGTGCCGCGCAGGTGGCGGCTGGCGGCCTTGATGTCTTCAAGATGCGAAAGCGGCTTGCCGGGTACCTGGCCGCCGAGCTGTGGGCTTGTCATGGTGTGCTTCTTTCCTGATTGATGGCCGCCGCCATCGGACGATGGCGCGGCCTGTATGGTGTCAGGGGCAGCGGCGCGCTGGCGCTTTTCCCGCAGCCCCTGGATAGCGGATATATGCCGCAGGGTCAATAAACATCGCGTGCGTAGCGGCCCTGGGCAGCGAGATCATCCAGCCAGGCGCGCGCCTGGTCTTCGTCCAGGCCCCCCTCCTGCCGTGCGATATCCAGCAACGCCTGGTGCACATCCTTGGCCATCCGGGTGGCATCGCCGCATACGTATACGTGCGCGCCGTCCTGGATCCACGCATAGAGATCGCCTGCACGCTCGCGCAGACGGTGCTGGACGTAGACTTTCTCGGCCTGATCGCGCGAGAAAGCCAGGTCGAGGCGATGCAGGTCACCGTCCTTGAGGGCGCGTTGCCATTCCGTCTGGTACAGGAAGTCGGAGCGGAAATGGGGGTTGCCGAAGAACAGCCAGTTCCTGCCGGAGGCGCCCGATGAGGCGCGTTCCTGCACAAAGGCGCGGAAGGGGGCGATGCCGGTGCCGGGCCCTATCATGATGATGTCGCGTGTGTCATCGTCGGGGAGCCGGAAGCGGGTGTTTTCTTCAATGAAGATGGGCAGCCTGTCGCCCTCGGCCAGATCCGCGAGGAAATGCGATGCCACGCCCCAGCGCTCTTCGCCGTCGTGCTCGAAGTCGACATGAGCAAGTGTCAGGTGCACTTCTTCTTCGACGGCAGCCTGGCTCGACGCGATGGAATACATGCGTGGCGCCAGCGGCCGCAGCGACTTGACCAGATCCTGGGCGGTCCAGCTGGCTGGCCAGGTGCGCAGCACGTCGACAAGCTGGCGGGTTTCGAGCAGCTTGCGGAAGGCTTCCACGCCATCCGGCTGAAGCAGATCCTTCAGATCCTGGGCGCCCGACCGCTCAGCATGGGCGACCAGGAAGGGACGGGTGATCTGGGTCAGCTCCCGGTGGCCTTGGAGCCAGTCGCGCAGGGTGCGCGTCGTGCCGCCAGATTCCACACTGGTATCGCCATCAAGCGAAAGCGTTTCGAGCACACGGTTGACCAAGACATCGGATTGCGTGGGCCATACCCCCAGAGCATCGCCTGGCTTGTAGCTGAGCTGGCTGCCCTCCAGCGAAATTTCGAGATGACGGATATCCTTGTCGCTGTCGCGGCCTGTGATGGGCTGGTTGAGCAGCAATTCGGCCATAAATGGCTGGTCCCGCGTGACGGCTGCAGTCTTGGGGCGTAGCGCCGTGACGCTTGCGGTCGGTGCGGCGTTTTGCTTGAGCTCCTTGCGGGCGTGCGTCAGCGCGCCTTCTTGCCAGGGAAGGGCAACGGTTTCGATATCCAGATCGGCGGCTCCCGCTTCCTGCAAACGCTCGGCGCCCAGCTCTGCCAGTCGCGCGTCGATGCGCTGCGAGATGCCGCAGAACAGCGGGTAGCTGGAATCACCCAGACCCAGGACGGCGTATTTCAGCTGGGGCAGCTTGGGCGCCCGGCGGCTGTTCAGAAACTCGACGAAGGACACTGAATCGTCGGGCGGATCTCCATCCCCCTGTGTGCTCATGACGATATACAGGAGGTGCTCTTCTTTCAGTTCTTTTGTGTTGTAGCGGTCGGCGCGCACCAGCCGCACATCGAGCCCTTCCGCACCAACACGCTCGGACAGTGCCTCTGCGACACGCTTGGCATTGCCTGTCTGGCTGCCATAAATAATGGTCAGGCGTTTTGCGACACCAGCTTCGGGCGAGACAGCCGCAATTGTGGGAACTGCGGGCCGGGCTGATTGCCTGCCCTGGGCGACACCTGCAAAATAGCCGGACAGCCAGCTTAAGGCATTGGACTCCAGGCCATCGGTCAGCTCGGTGATTAATTGGTGTTTGGATTCGGGTAGGTAGGATGGGGCCAGCATAAAGCTCTCGCGCATAAGGGTATGACTGCATTCTAGGGAGGTAAGCCCGCTGCGCGAACGAAGGGTTATTTATTTCCTTATTGCTTATATGCTTATTCCGGCGGGCAAAAGCCCTGATCCGTGCATAATCCACGCATAAAGGCCATGTCCCGCTTGCGCAGGACATGGCCGGGGTGTTGGAGATATGCCGTCTGAGCGTTGCGCACGCGGCACAGGGCTATGGCTGAGGGCGCGGGCGTTCAGCCCGCCGCTGAGGGTTTTGCCATTTTACGCTTGTCCACCGCGCTTTTTAGCAATGCCGCACAGCGGTAGATGCCATGCGCGAATTTGCCGTAAGGCATGGTCAGAAACAGGGCCATGACAAAACCCAGATGTACCGCAAGCAACAGCGCCATGGCCGACGTATCGCGCCAGGCCAGCAAGGCCAGGCCGCTGAGGCTGATCAGGAACAGCAGGACAATGAAGCCGCGATCCATGGGGCGCTGGGCCGGATCGCCGTGCAGAGGGTGGCGGCGCAGATTCAGCCACAACAGGCCGGCGGGGCCGATGAGCAGCCCGATACCGCCCCAGATGCCCAACTGGACCGGCAGGCTCAGGACGGGATAAGGCGCGTGATAGTCCAGGAGGTAATGGTAAAGCGTGGCAACAGAGGTGGCCGCAAAACAGAGCATGAAGCCGTAGAAGGTGAAATGGTGAAACATTCGGCGCCGCAGTGTATAGCGATCATCTTCGTCATTGCAGCCATTGCCGTGGCCGCCATCCAGATATTTGAGCGTCAGCGCATTGCGGGCAGCCTCGGCCGCCGCCTCTCTGGAAACCGCCGGCCCGGCGGGGGAAATATCGCGCCAGAAGCGGCGCACGCCAATACCCAGCGCGATGACGGAAAAAAGGAATACCACGCCGAACATGAGCGCCAGCATGTTGTGCGGAAAAATGGCGTAGAAGTTGCCCGCCAGCGGTTCGTGCAGCAAGGTGCCCGATATCTGTAGTGCCAGGACCAGAAAGAATGCCAGTGCACCGGCCATGGATAGCGCAACAGTCAGTCCGGCCCGGCGATACAGACTGCCCAGTGCGGGCGGCCAGGCGTACTCGGTATAGGTCTGGGCACGGGCCTTGGCCAGCGCCTGCGGAACGTTCAGCGCGAACTCATGCGGCGGCGCATACTGACAGGAATGCAGACAGGCGCCACAGTTGTGGCAGACGTTGGCAAGGTGATGGATATCTGCCTTGCCGAATTCAAGCAGCCGTGTCATGGCGGGGAAGACGGCGCAAAAGCCTTCGCAATAGCGGCAGGCGTTGCATACGGTCATCACGCGGTCGACTTCCGCTTCCTCGGGTGTGAGCGCCACAGCAGAGCGTGGTATGAACTGGATGGCCTGTTCGGTCAGGGATTCAAGCTGTTGCATGGAGAGGTCCTGCGTTCAATGTGTCTGGCTGTGCGCGGGCTGCAAGGGCTGCCTGGGTGCCGGCGATCCGGCCAAAGGCGGTACCTATGCTCATGCCGACCCCAGCGGTGTAGCCCTTGCCCAGCACGTTGCCTGCCATGACTTCTCCCGCCGCAAACAGATTGGGGCTGGGTTGTCCGCCGAAATGCACGGCGGCCTGGTCGTTGACCTTGACGCCCAGGTAAGTAAAGGTGATCCCGGGACGCAAAGCAAAGGCGTAATAGGGGGGCGTATCCAGGGGGCGGGCCCAGTGTGTCTTGGCGGGTGTCAGCCCTTCTGTATGGCAGTCGTCCAGCGTCTCGTGGTTGAATGTGCCGACACGGCAGGCCGCGTTGTATTCACTGATGGTCTGCACAAACGTCTGCTCGTCCAGCCCCAGTGTGCGCGCCAGCTCGCCCAGCGTGTTTGCCTGCTCCCCCGGAAATACGGGTGGCATGAACAGCCCCCAGGGCTTGGCATCAATGATGCAATAGCCGATCTGGCCGGGCTGCTGGGCGACCAGCCGACCCCAGATGGCGTAACGCTTGGGCCAGAAGTCTTCGCCTTCGTCATAGAATCTCACAGCGTGCTGATTCACCATGACGCCCAGGGAGAGGCAGTCTACCCGCGTACAGATGCCGCCGTCATACATGGGGGCGCGGGCATCAATGGCTACGCAGTGGGATTGTGTAGGATCGCCGATGTCATCGGCGCCGGATTCGAGCAAATGCTTGAGCAACACGCCCATATTGAAGCGCGTGCCCCGGATGCGGAAATTGTCCGCAGGCCATTCGCCATCTTCGTTCTGCCCCCAGGCTTCGCGCAGCCATTCCCGGTTGGATTCGAAGCCGCCGCTGGCGACTACGCAGGCACGCGCGGGGATGCGCTCGTGGCCGATGCGCGCAGCCACAAAGCGCCCGTCTTCCAGCTCCAGCGTATCGACAGGGGCGTTGTACCGAATCTGTACACCCAGGTTCTCCGCGCTGCGGTAGTAGGCGTTGACAAGGGCCTTGCCCCCTCCCATGAAAAACGCGTTGGTGCGGGCAACATGCAGCGTGCCGGAGAGGGACGGCTGGAACCGTACGCCATGCTTGCGCATCCAGTCCCTACAGGAGGATGAGGCACGGATGACCAGGCGGGCCAGATGCTCATTGGTCTGGCCGCCCGTGACCTTGAGCAGGTCCTGCCAGAATTCCTCCTCGGGATAGGCTCCGACCAGCACGTCCTGCGGGGCGTCGTGCATGCAGCGCAGGTTGCGGGTGTGCTGTGAGTTGCCTCCGCGCCATTCCTTGGGCGCCGATTCCAGCAGCATCACGCTGGCGCCCGCTTCGCGGGCCATCAGCGCCGCGCACAGTGCGGCATTGCCGCCGCCAATGACGAGTACATCAATCATGTTTCATCTTCTGGGTTAGCCGAGACAAGGCGCACCCACCCCGCCTGTCGATAGCAATGGGACAAGGATAGGCGGCGCAGGCCGCCGGCGCCAGAAGCTGCAGGCTAACAGGCCTTCATGATTCGTGAAGGGTGGCGCCCAGCCAACGCCCTTTGCGTACCAGCTCCAGCGCTACGTCGCGCACCACTACGCGGGTTGCCAGGCCGGCGGGGGAGAGCTCGTCATCCGAGAGGCTGGCCAGAAGATTGCGCCGCATCAGCCCTGCATCGTCGAGCTCGGCCATCTGGAAGGTATGTCCGCGCAGCCGGGCCACCGCTGCGCCGGGTTGAATGGTTGCGACCAGCCCGGATATGACGACATCCATCACCATGGCCAGCGAATCAATTTCGAGCTCGATGTTCAGCTCCATCTCCTGCTGGCGACAGGTGTCAGCCAGTAGCGCACGCAGGCCATGCATATTGGTGGGAAGCGCCAGGGGAATATCGGCCACCTGGCCAAGCGGGATATGCTCCTGGGTCGGAAATCCCTTGAAGCCTTCAGCCGCGATAATGAAGAGCCGTTCATCGAGCAGCGGCACACAGGACCAGCGCCTGCCGCTGTCGGCGTTGAACAAGATGGCGAGATCCAGCTGCCGGGCGTTGAGCATGGTGGCCAGATGCCCTGAAAGCGACTCCACCAGGTGAAAGCGTACATTAGGGTAGCGCTCGCGCATTGCCATGACCAGAGGCACGCCCATGACGGAGGCAGTGGTTGGGGCCATGCCCACGCTGACATGGCCGGACAGGCGCGCCTGCTGGGCCGCGCGGGCAGCCTCATCGATATGGCGCAGCGCCAGCTGAGCCTGGCGAAAGAAGGCAATACCCGCGTCCGTAGCGATTACGCCGGTGGAAGTGCGTTGCAGCAGGCGCGTGGCGAGCTCTGATTCCAGGCGGCTGATCTGCTGGCTGAGTGCCGAGGTAAAGACGCCCAGGTCATTGGCCGCCTTGCCCATGCTGCCAAGCTCGACCACGCGGATGAAATATCGCAGCTGGCGGATTTCCATGTATGTTCCTTCATCAGGCCGGCGGGCGGCCGGAGCGGTTCAGCCGGAATGGTTGCGGGTTGACGGCGGGCGGAGGTCAGACAATATAGTGTACCCAGCCATCCTCCAGCCACTGCGCAAGTGCCTCAAGCTCCCGAGCCTTGAACCTGCGCGCGGGGCCGGCGCTGCAATCCAGGGTGCGAGCGTCGGCCAGCAGGCGCAGGGCAGCGCTCGCCGGCACTGCTGCTGCTTCTCCGTTGATGAAAAGCCGGCGGCCGCGATACATCATGCGCGTACAGCGGTCCAGGTCGATGCGCCCGCAAGGCGGGATCCCATTTGCCAGGTCGGGTATGCTCTCGCCGGGCTCGAACAGCGCATTGTCCGAGGGCTCGGTCAGCCATATGCCCAGAAACTGCGCGGCCAGCGATTCGTCGAAGCGTATTTTTCTTACCGATTCCAGCGTGGCATCGATCAGGCGCTGGGGCAGTTCGGCAGGGGCCGCCGTGGCAGGCTCGCCGGGATCTTTGTATGTGGCTGATAGCGCGGGCCCCGGCAGGGCCGGGTTGGCGTAGATGCCGCCCAGATCGCCAAGCGCCGCCATGACCTGATCATTGGCGGCCTCAAGCATGCCGCAGGCCAGTGTCGCCTGGGTAGGGGCGCGGAAACCAATGGAAATCGTCATGCAGTCGTCCAGCGCCACACCGTCATGGGCGACATGCGGCGGCAGGTAGAGCATGTCTCCAGGCTCGAGCACATATTCTTCTTCCGCCTGAAAGCGGCTCAGGATCTTCAGCGGCAGTCCGGGTTCGAGCGACAGGTCTTTCTGCTGACTGATGCGCCAGCGGCGCCGGCCATGCCCCTGCAGCAGAAACACATCATAGCTGTCGAAGTGCGGGCCCACGCCGCCGCCTTCCGAGGCGATGCTGATCATGATGTCATCCAGCCGCGCATCGGCTATGAAGCGAAAACGCTGCATCAGGGCGGCAGTGGCATCGTCGTGCAAGTCCACGCTCTGCGCCAGCGCCGTCCAGTTGGGACGGCTGGCTGCAGGCAGGCGTGCGATAGGCCCGTTTTTCATATGCCAGCCTTTGGTGTCGCGCCAGATCAGGCGCGATTCCACTTCCTCTCGCCGGACCAGTTGCCGGATGTCCGCTATCGACAGCGACGGCACAAAACCCGGGATGGCCTGGCGTACGAGCAGCGGCTTGCGTTGCCAGTACCGGCGCATGAACGCGCGCGGCGTCAGGCCGCCGAGCAGGGCCAGTGGGTGATCTGTATTTATCATGATAAGTATTCTTTACGCAGGCGATACAGCGTGTCCAGCGCTGCGCGGGGAGTCAGCTGATCCGGATCCAGTTCGCGCAAGGCGGCGATCAGCTCAGCAGCAGCGGGATCGCCATCCAGATGAGAGGCGGCGGCCGGAGTTTCGCCGGAAGCAGGTTCCTGTTCCGCCGCCGCGGCGAACAGGTCGAGCTGCGGCGTGGGGGCGCCGCTGGCCTCCAGCCTCGCCAATTCGCGGCTGGCGTGGCGGATCACCGCCTGGGGAATGCCGGCCCGTTGTGCAACCTGTATTCCATAACTGCGGCTGGCTGGGCCTGGGCGCACTTCGTGAAGGAAAACAATCCCCGATGAGGATTCGGCTGCGGCAAGGTGCACGTTGGCGGCAGCGGGGGATTCCGCAGGCAGGCGGGTAATCTCGAAGTAATGGGTGGCGAACAGCGTCAGGGCCTGGTTATGAGAGAGCAGACGGTGAGCGATGGCCCAGGCCAGTGCAAGGCCGTCATAAGTGGAGGTGCCGCGGCCAATTTCATCCATCAGCACCAGGCTTTCGGGCGTACTGGCAGAAAGTATGGCGGCAGCTTCCGTCATTTCCATCATGAAGGTCGAGCGTCCGCCCGCCAGGTCATCAGCCGCGCCTATACGGGTGAAGATGCGGTCGATCTTGCCGATGCGTGCGGCAGCGGCCGGGACAAAGCTGCCGGCTCTCGCAAGCAGCGCGATGAGCGCCACCTGCCGCATGTAAGTCGATTTACCGCCCATATTCGGGCCGGTAATCAGCAGCATGCGACGCTGGGGATTCAATTCGCAGTCGTTGGGCGTGAATTGCTCAATGCTGTGTTCGACCACCGGATGGCGGCCCGCCTCGATGGCGATTTCACCCGTGTCGGCAAGCTCTGGAGGCGCCCAGTTGTTTTCTGCTGCGTGATGCGCCAGCGCGGCCAGGGCATCGACCTGGGCCAGCGCGCTGGCGCAGGCGGACAGTGTGCTGGCCTGTTGAGCGAGTTGATCGAGCAACTGCTCGAAAAGCCATTTTTCCCGGCTCAGGCTGCGGTCTTTCGCGGACAGCACTTTGTCTTCCCAGGCCTTGAGTTCGGGCGTGATGTAGCGCTCGGCATTCTTGAGTGTCTGGCGCCGCCGATATTCCGCTGGCACTTTATCGGCCTGAGCCCGCGATACCTCTATGTAGAAGCCATGAACACGGTTGTATTCCACCTTCAGGGTGGGTATGCCCGTGCTTGCGCGCTCCCGGGCCTCCAGTTCCATCAGGAATTCGCCGCTGTCGCTGGCCAGCCGGCGAAGCTCATCCAGCTCTGCATCATAGCCCGCCGCAATGACGCCTCCTTCACGCACCAGCAGCGCCGGTTCGGGGTCTATGGCCCGGTGCAGCAGATCAGCCAGGGCAGGGTCCAGGCGTATGGCTTGGGAAAACCCTGCCAGCTGTGTTCCCGCGTCAAAGGACTGCTCCAGCTGTTGCGCCAGTTCAGGCAGCAACGCCAGGGCCTCCCTCAGGCTTGCTAGTTCGCGAGGACGTACTGAGCGCAGCGATATGCGGGTGGCAATGCGCTCGATGTCTGGATAGCGGTCCAGCATCCGTCGCAGCGTGTCCAGTGGCGGCTCTGCGTCCAGTGTATTGCCGCCAGGAGGAGACGCAAGAAATGCGCCGATCACGCGCTGTCGGGCCAGGGCCGGCGCATTGTCGCGCAAGGGATGATGCAGCCAGCGTCGCAGCAGGCGGCTGCCCATGGGCGTCTGGCAATGATCCAGCGTCGAAAACAGCGTCGGGCTGGATTCGCCTGAGATAGTTTCGGTAATTTCGAGATTCTTGCGCGTCACCGGGTCGAGCACCACATACTCGCCCGCATGGTCGACCCGGATCGCCTGTATGTGGGACAGCGACTGCGACTGTGTCCGGCTGACATAGCGCAGCAATGCTCCCGCTGCGCATGCGGCAACAGGCGTATCGTCGAGCCCGAAACTGGCAAGTGAGTCTACCTTGAAATGTCGATGCAGCACATCGCGTGCGCCGTCCGCTTCAAAATGCCAGTCTGGAATCGGGCTGACCGCCATGCGGTCATGTTTTTCCATCCGGTTGCTTTCGGCGCAGACCAGTTCTGCCGGGTCCAGCCTGTGCAGCTCGGTATCCAGCATGTCGGGCGTGCATTCGCATACCCGAAACTCGCCGTTGGCCAGGTTCATCCAGGCAAGCCCTGCGCGCTCACTGCGGTTCACGCGTGCCTGCCAGACAGCGGCGATCACCCTGTCTGCCTTGGCCGGCAGCAGGGCTTCGTCTGTAAGCGTACCGGGTGTGACGATACGGACGATCTTGCGCTCGACCGGGCCTTTGGCTGCCGCCGGATCGCCGATCTGCTCGCAGATCGCCACTGATTCGCCCAGCGCCACCAGCCTGGCGAGATAGCCTTCCATCGAATGAAAAGGAACCCCAGCCATGGGAATCGGCGCTCCATTGGATGTCCCGCGCTTGGTCAGCGTCAGATTCAGCAGCCGCGCCCCGCGTTCCGCATCCTCATAGAACATCTCGTAGAAGTCGCCCATGCGATAAAACAGCAAATGCGACCCCGCCTCCGCCTTGAGGGCGAGGTATTGGCGCATCATGGGGGTGTGGTTGCTGGTGTCTGGTTTGGTCATCAAAAGTCAATGGCGTATGTGTTTTCAGGAGGCAGGCTAGGGCACATTCGGGGCAATTCCAATATTGCTGTGCTCATGGGTAAAAAGCGTGCGCTCGCGGAACCGACATTGTAATGAGTATGCTTGCCGCAGGAGCGGGGGAGGGACGAGATAGAAGCAACCAGCCAGGTAGGCGAGGGTGTACGGTTTTCTTGGGCGGAACAGGCTCTTCGCTACCGGAGGTGATTGCGTTATGTCTATCTGAAGGTTGCCATACCCAATTTTTACCTGTTCGGTAGATATGTCTTTTTTGGTTTTTATGTTACAAAAGAATGCATAAGATATTTTCCTGTTTCCAAGACATTTTCCTGTTTCCATATTGGTGCTAGGAACTAGAACTCTGTTAGTTGCTGTCAATAGGATGGGTCATTCACTTATGCAAAAAAATCTGAATCCTGCAACTATTGCGAGTTTTGCCTGATTAAAGGAAGGGCAAAATGGGTTCTTGTGAGACGGTGCCGCCAGATTGCGGCCAGCTATTTGGTCAGGAGTTTTTGAGCTCGCCCCAAGCAAGAGTCATCTGGGCGAAGAGTGGCGATGGCAACGGACATGGGTTGTTGACGCATCTGCTAGATGTGGCCGCTGTAGCCGAAGCGATTCTGGATATGGAGCCTGCGTCCAGCCTGCGGTGGGTTGCCACCCGAATGGGGGTGTCCGCGGAGCACGCAAAGCGCTGGGTGGCCGCTGTGGCAGGCCTACATGATTTTGGCAAGGCTATCCCAGGTTTTCAGGCTAAGTGGCCGCAGGGAATGCAAACCGATATAGAACAGGGGCTGACATTCCCAGTCGCTGCGCGCAAGGTAGATAACCATTCCTGCGCGACCGCAGCATTGCTTGAGCCGGTGCTGCGAAAAATCACCGGGGCGCAGCGAGATTGGCTTCGGGCTGTCGTTCGAGCTATTGGTGCACATCACGGCTACCATTTTTTGCCCAATGAAATTAATGATGCAAGGCCCGTCAATGAGCCCGAAGAGTGGGCTGAAGCACGGAAAGCTATCCTGGATATCTACTGGCGGCTACTCGCGCCCAAAGGGGTGCCCGAACGTGACGAGCTGGATTTGCCTGTCATTAGCTGGCTGGCGGGTTTAACCAGTACCGCCGACTGGATTGCTTCCAATCCTGAATGGTTTCCCCAGGGTGAGCGTGGACATGCCTGTTTGGCCGATTACTTTAGCCATGCCATACAACTGGCACATGATGCATTGAGGCAGGTAGGCTGGCGGCCTATGCAGCCTTTTTTGAAGACTGAGACATCCACTGAAGATCTACTGGCGCGGTTGGTAGGGAGCAACAGTTGGTCTGTTCGTCCTCTGCAGCAGATCGGTGATCTGCTATTGCAAGGAGCGACAGGGCCGTCGTTGCTATTGGTGGAGGCCCCGATGGGCGAAGGCAAAACAGAGCTGGCATTTTTGGCTCATTTGCGGTTGCAGGCGCGTAATGGCCACCGAGGATTGTATGTAGCGCTACCGACTCAGGCTACAGGCAATGCAATGTTTCGGCGATTCCTGACCTTTCTGAGTCAATTTGCAGATAATCCTATGGATGTGCAGTTGGTTCATGGTGGAGCATCCATGAATGATGATCTGCTCCGCTTGCGCGACATCGACCAATCTCACGAGGCTACGCTGTCCGCGTCGATATGGTTCTCGCAACGGCGTCGCCCGCTATTGTCACCCTATGGCGTGGGTACTGTTGATCAGGCATTGCTGGCTACGCTTAATGTTAAACATCATTTTGTACGGCTATGGGGTTTGGGAAATCGTGTAGTGGTGCTGGATGAAATACATGCTTATGACACCTACACCACCGGCCTGATCACTACATTGCTGCAATGGCTAAAGGCGTTGGGCAGTTCAGTGATACTGATGAGCGCCACATTGCCGCGCCTGCGGCGGGACGAGCTGATGGCCGCCTGGGGGGTGTCCGTCAATCAAGTTCCAGACATACCCTACCCTCGAGTATTGCTGGTTGATGATGTGGGTGTGCGTGGAAATACTTTCTCCAGTCGGGCACTGCCGCCTATTCAATTGCATGGTTTGGGCGAAACTGTAGAAGCCTTGGGCAATAAGGTCGTCGAATTGTTGGGTTTTGGCGGTTGCGGTGCTGTGATCGTCAATACCGTGGAGCGGGCGCAAATGCTGCACAGGCTGTTGCGTGAACACCTGAAAGGCGATGATGTAGAGCTTCTGCTGTTCCATGCGCGTTTCCCTGCGGACGAACGCCGAGAACATGAAGATCAGGTGTTGGCTCGTTTCGGCCTATCGAAATTGCGCCCGAAGCATGCTCTGCTGATTGCCACGCAAGTTGCGGAGCAGTCGCTGGATATAGACTTTGATTTCATGCTCAGCGATTTGGCCCCGGTGGATTTGTTGCTGCAGCGCGCAGGCCGTTTGCATCGCCATAGCCGCTCTCGGCCTGAGGCTCATGCGCAAGCACGGCTTTGGGTAGCTGGTTTGACGCCAGAGTTTCCTGATTTGAAAAAGACTGCCTGGGGGTTTGTATACGACCCGTACATCCTTGGTCGTACATGGGCCAAATTGGGGCAGGAAACGGTATTGCAACTGCCGAACGATATCGAACGGCTGGTGCAATGGGTCTACGGAGATGATCCATTGCCGGAAGGGCTGCAGGAGGCTGTACAAAATAGCATAGAAATAGAGTCTTATGGACAGCATCTAGCCAAGGAAAAACGGGAGCGGCAGCTTGCAATGAATATTACCTTGGATTGCGAGTCTGCGCTGGGCGATGCCTATAGAGAAAAGCCTAGAGGTAATGAAGAGGGTGACGATCTGCGCAATAAGACCCGCCTTGGTCGTGACACGGTGACATTGATTCCAGTGGAAGTGGTCAAGGATGGGTGGCAGGTCGATGAGACTGTTTTTCACCCGAACCAGTTGCTGGGTGGCCAAACTGTTCGGAAATTATACAACCGGCAGATCAAAGTCTCCAAAACGGCAGTAGTCAAGCATTTTCAGTTGAACGAATACGGTCAGATCCCTGCTTCGTTCGCCGAGAACGCCTTGCTGCGGCACATGTATCCACTGGTGCTGGTAGATGGGTGTTGCAGGTTAGGCAACTTAAATGTGATGCTGGATCGGGAGTTGGGGTTGGTTTTTGAGCCACGCAACCCGGAAAATGGAGTAGGCGCATGAATAAAGGTTTCAATCTGCTGGACGAGCCCTGGCTACCTGTGCGGCTGTTTGATGGGCGGGTTGTTAATCTTGGCTTGCATGAGGTGTTTGCCCGGGGCGAGGAAATTGTCGCGTTGGCGGAAACCGCGCCCCCAAATTTGGTAGCGCAGTATCGCTTGTTGTTGGCGATAGCCCACCGCGCCTTGACGCTCGCATTTGGAAACTGGAAAGTCAAGGACCGTGTCCGATGGTATCGGGAGGGGCTGCCTTCAGCAGCTCTTGATGCTTACTTAGAGCAATGGCGAGACCGTTTCTGGTTATTCCATCCGGATTCTCCGTTCATGCAGGTGGTGGCGTTGGCAACGACCGAAGAAACTCGCGACAAATACAAACCATGGACGCAAATATCGCTTGCCAGTGCCAACGGTAATACGCCTGTGGTATTCGACCATGCATATGACACTGCCCCTCAGCCAATTAGTCCCGCAGATGCTGTCCGTACGTTGCTGGGCTTTCTGCAATTTACGCCAGGTGGGCTTGTTAGAGTGTTGAGAGATGCAGACAAGGCTGGTGCGTTGGCCAATACTGCTGCAGTTATTCCTATAGGCCCAACCTTGATGCGAACCTTGGTGCTGGGGCTCCATTCTCCTGCAAGACAACATACTGAGCCTGATTTGCCTGCGTGGGAGCGTGAACCGTTAACACCGGCCCAATTGCGTGGCGACCCTGTCTTAGCGACAGGTGTCAATGACCGCTACACACGCCAAAGTCGCGCGGTACTACTGTTGCCCGAGGAGGATGGCAATATTCGCTGGCTGCGTTTTGCCGCAGGTTTGGCATTGGGCGAAGACGCCAATGCGCCAGACCCAATGGCGGCTTTTCATGCGGGTAGCAATGGTTTGGTACGGCTTACTTTTAATGGGGGGCGTGCATTGTGGCGTGACCTTCCCGCTCTAGTGCCTAATCCTGAGCCAAAACCAGGAAGAGAGAGTCGAGCGCCCATAATATTGAATAGCGCTATTGATTTGCATGAGGAAATCAGCGATGACAGGGTTTACCAACCGTTATTGGTAGCCGGCTTGGCCAGTGATCAGGCCAAGTTGCTACGCTGGCGATCTGAGCAGGTCAGTCTTCCAGTAGCGTTGCTACGGAACGCGGAACGAGCCTCATATCTACGTATATTAGTGGAGCGTGCAGAAACGCTATTCAAAGATGCAAGAGACATGGCAGTGCGCATGTTGGCTGAAACTCTGCCGGACCCCGACAGCAAAGATACGCGCAGTCGTGCCCGCAGTCTGTTGGATGCAGGTCCGTTCTCTGCCTGCTACTTTGCTGCTACTGAAAGAGGGTTGGCGCAAGTCCTGCAAATATTGGGTGAAGGACGATTTGAAGAAGCTGATCAGTGGTGGAATGCCACATTGCGCCACAGTGCCTTATTGGCCTGGGGACATGTTGTAGCTAGCATGGGATTTTTACCTCGTGCCTTGCGCTCCTATGCCAAATTCCAACCAAAATTTCATGGCTTGCTGAATAAGCAGGTGCCGCTGGCTGAGCCACCATCGACCGAAAAGGAGATAGCAGCGTGAGTGAACATTCCGAGCAGTTTGTCCGGCATCTGGCGATGCTGGAGGAGCGAGACCGGGGAGCATTGGCTGTGCTGCGCCATAGTCTTGCTTTCGAACCAGGTACGTACCCCAGAGCATTCCCTTATGTAGAACAGTTTGCGGGCAATGCAACTCGCGATCGTGATGCGCGTCGCCTCGCCTTGTATGCCGTGGCAGCGTTGTATGCACGACATCCGCAGCAACATAGACGAAGTTTATCTACTGCTTTTGGGCAGCTTGCCGTGAAACGTAAGGCCCCAGCAGATAAAGAGTACAGCACCAGTATTGAGAACCGCTTTGTCGCGCTACTGGGTGCCGATGCCGAGAATATCTTCAACTATCTGCGTTTGGCGATCAGCCTGCTGGCCGCCGATGACATCGGCTTTGATTACGCCGCTTTGCTGGATGATCTGTCGTATTGGATGTGCCCCAGCGCCAACACCGACAGATTGCGCCAATCCTGGGCGCGTGACTTTTACCGTGCGGCTCTGCCTGGAATGCACATCAACACTGAAAACGTAACTGGCCAAGCTAACGGCTTGTAAAGGAAATCCATCATGAGTCTATTTCTCGAGTTTCACCTGATCCAGAATTTTGCCCCATCCAACCTCAATCGTGATGATACTGGTGCACCAAAGGATGCTATCTTCGGTGGTCAACGCCGGGCGCGCATTAGCAGCCAGTGTGTTAAGAGAGCAATTCGCCTGACCGCCTCCGAATATAATTTGCTTCCCTCCGAAAATCGTGGCATACGAACCAAAAAGCTTCAGACTTTATTGCTTGAAAAGTTGGGCGACCGTGATCTGGAAGAGGCCAAAGGAAAAATTGCTGTAGCGCTTTCCGCAGCCGGCTTGAAACTCAAGGACGATGGAAAGACTGAATATCTGTTGTTTCTTGGTGAGAATGAAATTGCTGCATTTGCTGGTCTCGTGCGACAACATTGGGACGATTTACCTGCAGGGGGAGAGAAGAAAAGCAAGAAAGACAGCAAGGCGGCGATGCCGACCGAAATCGTCAAGCAGGCGAAGACATTGCTAAATGGGGGAAAGGCCGTTGACGTCGCGTTGTTTGGCCGTATGTTGGCAGATCTTCCTGCTGTTAATCAAGATGCTGCTTGCCAGGTCGCACATGCGATCAGCACCCATCGGGTGGAGCGGGAATTTGATTATTTCACCGCAGTGGATGATAAAGGTGAAGAAGATGAGACAGGTGCGGGGATGATAGGCCAGGTCGAGTTCAATTCGGCAACTTTCTACCGCTATGCAGTGCTGGATGTGAACAAGTTGCGTACAAACTTGCAAGACGATCGTGAGCTGACTCTTTTTTCTGTGGCTGCTTTTACCGAAGCTATTGTGCGTGCCATTCCTACGGGCAAGCAAAATAGCTTTGCAGCGCACAACCCTCCGGAGTTCATTGGTGTCAGCCTACGTCATGCCTCACCTTTGAATTTGGCTAATGCTTTTGAGCGACCCATTGTCTCTCGAGCCGGAAAATCGCTTACGCAACAATCAGTTGAACAATTGGCTGCTTACGAAGATCAGCTTGCGACTGCTTATGCAGCGGCTGATGATCAATGGCTGTTTCTTGATATCACGGGTTTGTGGCCTCAGGGTAAAGGTGATAAGACCTCAAGCTTGCACGAATTGGTGCAAAAGGTACGCCAACTGATCGACCAAAAACTGGGGGAGTAAGGTATGTCCACATTGCTGCTGCGCCTGCAAGGGCCTATGCAGTCCTGGGGCACGACCAGCCGTTTCGACGAACGGGACACGCAGCTCGAGCCGTCGAAGTCGGGTGTGCTCGGTTTGATTTGCGCCGCGCAGGGACGAGACAGATCTGAGCCGGTAGATGATTTGGCTGAATCACACCGGGGATCGCGGAGGCTGTTTGGTTAAAGTAAAACAGGTTCCACAGTCTGCGCTGCAAGTTGCCGATAGTATCGCGCTTCGGCCTCAGCGGGCGGAATGTCGCCGATGGATTCGAG
>Ga0180221_1000047_pt1 | contig 260289 bp, 262 predicted proteins | sample eDN5th37CKraftMG_FD_151339 | JGI IMG/M metagenome (GOLD analysis project Ga0180221, IMG submission 151339) | Enriched Miracle-Growth compost microbial communities from Emeryville, California, USA - eDNA 5th pass 37_C Kraft MG (version 2) (version 2) ... | reverse complement strand
GCCGCAGTGCCTAATCAGCGGTCAGAGAAAGGCGACGCAGCGGGGGGATCAGCCACCAGAGCCATCGACGGCAGCAAGCATGAAGTCCATCCCCGCCACGCCTGCTCTGGAAGGTAAGGCGGCATGAGCGCCGACGCCACCGGCATCCCGACCTGGACCCCGAGCGGCGGCGCCGGCCCGGTGCGCGACGCGCTCGCCAGGGTGCTGCCCGCGCGCGAGGCGCTGCGCCTCGTCGCGCTCGCCGCGATGCTCGTCCTCGCGCTCGTGCGCTGGTTCGGGCTGCTGGAGCAGCCGCCGACCGCGACCGCGATCGCCTTCGCGCTCGGCGCCACCGCGGTCGCCGGCGCGCTCGCGCTGGTGCCGCGGCACCGGTGGGCGGCGGCGATCGTCGCCGCGGTCGTGCTCGTCGGCCTGTCGCTGCTGGCCTCGGGCGTGCCGCTGTGGATGCTCGACCCGCGCGACTGGGGCTCGCTGGCGCCCGGGATCGCCGACGGCATCCGCGCGCTGCCCGGCATCACCGTCCCCTACGAGGAGCACGGCGACTGGGTGCGCGTGGTGATCGGGGCGGGCGGCTGCGTGCTCGCGTCGCTCGTGGCGATCGCCGCCGGCCTGCGCCGCACCGGCTGGACGGTCGTCACCCTCGCCGTCCTCTTCGCGGTCCCGGCGATCCAGATGAGCGCCGACCACCCGTGGCTCGTCGGCGCCGCCTTCGCCCTGCCGATGTGCCTGTTCCTGCTGGCCGAGCGCCTCATGCGGGTGCAGGCGTGGGCGGCCGCCGCGCTGCTGGGCGCCGCCACGATCGCCGGCATGGCGCTCGCGCCCGTGCTCGACACCGAGGGCCCCGTCATCGACGTGCAGGAGATCGCCTCCGCGCTGGAGCCGCGCGAGCCCGAGCACTTCGAGTGGACGCACGGCTACGGGCCGCTGGACTGGCCGCGGGACGGGCGCACGCTGCTGCGCGTGCGGGCGGAGCGGCCGTCGTACTGGAAGGTGCAGGACCTCGGGCTGTTCGACGGCGTGCGCTGGCGCGAGTGGGGCGGGCGGCGCGCGGCCCCGCTGGCCGAGGGGCTCGACGAGCACCCGCGCTGGCGCGAGCGCATCCGCGTGAAGATCGAGGGGATGACGACCGAGGACTTCATCACCCCCGGCGAGGGGCTGGAGGTCTCGCACTCGCCGCGGCGGCCGGTCGCGTCGCGGCCCGGCGGCTTCTCGGTCGTCGACGACGAGGAGCCGCTGTCCACCGGCGACGCCTACCGCGCCGAGAGCTACGTGCCGCGCCCCGACGAGAAGACGCTGCGCTCCGCGCCGGCGGACTACCCGGACTGGCTGGCCGAGTACACGACCGTGTTCGCGCCCGCGCGCTGGACGTCGGGCCAGGTGCTCGTGCGCTTCGCCCCGTTCGGGTCCGGCGGGGGCGCGTACGCGATCGGGCCGAACATCGGGCCCGACGACGTCGACGCCGTGATGCAGGCGGCCGGGTACGGCGGCGTGCTGGCGCTCTCGCGGCGCCTGGCGGCCGGCGCGTCGTCGCCCTACGAGGTCGTCGAGCGGGTGGAGCGCCACCTCAACAGCTCGCGGTTCCGCTACGAGGAGGACGTCCCCGACCACCCGCTGCCGATCGCCGCGTTCCTGGAGGAGGATCGCGCCGGCTACTGCCAGCACTTCTCCGGGGCGATGGCGCTGCTGCTGCGGATGGCCGGCATCCCGGCCCGGGTGAGCGCCGGATTCGCGCCCGGCAAGCGCGACGACGACCGCAACGAGTACGTCGTCACCGACCTCGACGCGCACTCGTGGGTCGAGGTGTGGTTCGCCGGCATCGGCTGGGTCACGTTCGACCCCACGCCCAGCGACGCGCCGGCCAACAGCCAGGCCGCGGCCGGCGGCGGGATCCTGCCCAGCGGCTTCCCCGGCGGGCCGCAGCCCAGCGGCGACATCGGCGCCGACCTCGGCCCGGGCGGCGAGCCCGCCCCGCTGCCCGAGGTCGAGGAGGACGGCCGCTCGCCGTGGCCGCCGATCGCGCTGGCCGCCGCGCTCGTGGCGATCGCCGTCGGCGGCCGCTGGGCGTGGCTGACGCTGCAGCGCCGCCGGCGCGAGCACGGCGAGGCGGGGCCGGAGGCCGACGTGGAGGAGCTCGAGCGCGCGCTGCGGCGCACCGGCCGGCCGGTCGCGCCCGGGACGACGCTGATGGAGCTCGAGCGGCGCTTCGCCCACCAGCCCGCCGCGCGCGAGTACGTGCGCACGCTGGCGCGCGCCCGCTACGCGCCCGGCGCCCCGCGCCCGACGCCGCGCCAGCGGCGCGCGCTGCGCGACGCGCTCGCCCAGGGCCTGGGGCTCACCGGGCGGCTGCGGGCGCTCTGGGCGCTGCCGCCGCGGGGCCTACACTGAGCCTCGGTGGCGCCGTCAGACAACGTGTACGACCTGTACCAGCGCGGCACCGCGCTCCTGGAGGGCGGAGACTTCCACGCTGCCGCCGTGCCGCTCGCCCGCGCGCGGGACCTCGAGCCCGACAAGACCTCGATCCGCGAGGCGCTCGGCCGGGCGCTGTTCCGCTCGCAGCGCTACCGCGAGGCGGCCGCGGAGTTCGAGGCCGTCGTCGACCGCGCGCCGACGAACGACTACGCGCTGTTCTGCCTGGGCCGCTCGCTGCAGCAGCTCGGCCGCCATCGCGAGGCGCGCCGGCCGCTGGCGCTCGCCGCCCAGCTGCGCCCCGAGCGCGGCGACTACCGCCGCTACCGCGACCAGGCGCGCCGGCGGGCCGCCTGAGAGTCCGGCGCGCGGCCGGCGCTCCGGCACCGCCCGCGCGCCCTCGGTGATGCTGTTGCGACCCGCCGCGCGGCCTAGTCGAGCGCCGCCGCCAGCCGCCGCACCGCGCCCGCGGCGTCGACGAGCAGGCCGAGCAGCCGGTCCAGCTCGACCGCCGTGACCGCGGCCGCCGGCAGGTCGCCGACGACCCACACGGCGCCCGCGCCCGTGTGCGCGTAGCGGACGATCGCCAGCGACCGGTTGCGGAACAGCAGCTCGTGCTCGTCGACCTGTCCGGGGCCCAGCGCCTCGGCCTGCGCGCGCAGCAGGTCGTGGCGCAGGCGCAGGCCCACGTGCAGGGGCCAGCCGGCCACGTCGGCGACGCTCAGGCCCCACTCGCCGTCGGCCACGCGACGGCTCTCGGCCTCGATCTCGGCCAGGTATGCATCGACGGTTGCGCGGGCCATCACCCCATCCTCGCAGCGCCTCGGTGGTGCTACGCTCATCAGCACAGCTTTCGATTGCCGGCCGCCTTGGCCGGAGCCGTACCGAAAGTGGGCGATCGCCCGCTTTTTTTGTTTCTTGGACCACCCGCACGACGGAGGAAGGAGGGAAGGCATGCACCCGATCCAGAGCCAGATCGAGGGCCGGCTCGCCGAGGCCGCCCCCGACGTCGAGGTGCTGCTGGCCGAGGTCTCCGGCGAGACCGTCCGCCTCTTCATCGATCACCCGGACGGGGTCACGCTCGACCTGTGCGAGCGGGTCACCCACCTCCTGCCCGACGTGCGCGAGCGCTACGCCCTCGAGGTGTCCAGCCCGGGGATCGAGCGCCCGCTGTCCAAGCCGGCCCACTTCCGCCGCTTCCTGGGGCGCCGCGCCCGCGTGCGCCTGCGCGAGGCGCGCGACGGCCACAAGTCGTTCACCGGTGAGCTCGTCGGGGCCAGCGACGTCGAGGTGACGATCGCGGCTGCGAGCGGGGTCGTCGCGATCCCGTACGACGACATCACCCGATCGAACCTCGTCGAGGAGTAGCCCACATGTCCCGTGAAGTCATCGAGGCCATGGGCGCGCTCGCGCGCGAGAAGGGCATCTCCCAGGAGAAGCTCATGCTCGCGCTGCAGGACGCGCTCCTGGCCGCCTACAAGAAGCAGCCGGGCTCGGCGAAGTACGCGCGCGTGGAGCTCGACCCCGAGACCGCGGACTTCCGCGTCATCGAGCTGATCATCCCGGAGCGCCTCGAGGCGCAGCTGATCGTCGAGACGATCGACGAGGGCACGACCATCGACCCCGAGACGGGGGAGATGCGCGAGCCCGAGGACCCCGAGATCGACCCGATCAAGTTCGAGCAGTACAAGGACCAGATCGAGGAGCGCGACGTCACGCCCGACGACTTCGGGCGCATCGCCGCGCAGACCGCCAAGCAGGTGATCCTCCAGCGCATCCGCGAGGCGGAGCGCGACATGATGTACGAGGAGTACCGCGACCGCGTCGGCGAGCTCGTCACCGGCATCGTCCAGCAGAAGGACGCGCGGTACACGCTCATCCAGCTGCGCGAGCGCGTCGAGGCGCTGCTGCCCAAGTCCGAGCAGGTCGAGGGCGAGCGCTACGAGCACAACCAGCGCGTGAAGGCCGTCATCAAGGAGGTCTCGCCCTCCACGAAGGGGCCGAGCATCATCGTCAGCCGCCGCGACCCGGAGCTGATCAAGTCGCTGTTCGAGCTCGAGGTTCCCGAGATCGCCGACGGCCTCGTCGAGATCGAGAACGTCGCGCGCGAGCCCGGCTACCGCTCCAAGATCGCGGTCGTCTCGCACGCCGACGGCGTGGATCCGGTCGGCGCCTGCGTCGGGCCCCGCGGCTCGCGCGTGCGCATGGTCGTGTCCGAGCTGCGCGGCGAGAAGATCGACATCATCCCCTACAACGACGAGCCCGCCCGCTTCGTGGCCAAGGCGCTCAGCCCCGCGCGCGTGCGCGAGGTGCTGGTCGACGACGAGGCCAAGCAGGCGACCGTCATCGTCCCCGACGACCAGCTCTCGCTGGCGATCGGCCGCGAGGGCCAGAACGCGCGTCTGGCCGCCCGGCTGACCGGCTGGCGCATCGACATCAAGTCCGAGACCGAGTACGCCACCGAGGACCACGGCGGCGGCGAGGACGAGGGCGAGGTCGGCGATGGCCGCTGCCACGCGATCCTGGCCAACGGCCGGCGCTGCCCGAACGCCGCGCTGAACGGCTCGCGCTACTGCGGCCTGCCCGCCCACCAGGCGCTCGTCGACTACGACACCGACGACGTCACCGTCCTCACCGGCGAGGACGAGGAGGAGGAGCAGGAGTTCGAGGAGTCGCTGGAGGCCGAGGCCGAGGCGACCGGATCCGACGAGACCGAGGTCGAGGTCGAGGCGGAGGCCGACGTCGAGGTGGAGGCCGCGGAGGCCGAGCCCGACGCGGAGGCCGCGCCGGTGGCGACCGAGGGGTCGCTGGAGCCGGCGCCGGAGTCCGCCGAGCCGACCGGCGAGGCCGAGGACTCCTGACGGAGCCCATCCGACGCTGCACGGGGTGCGGTGAGCGCGCCCCGCAGCGCGAGCTCGTGCGCCTCGCGCTGACCGGGGACCCGCCCACCCGCGCGGTGGTCGACCGCGAGCGGCGCCTCGGCGGACGCGGCGCCTACGTTCACCCGGACCCGGCGTGCCTGGAGCGCGCCGTCCGGCGCGGCGGACTCGCCCGCGCGTTCAAGGCACGCGTGACGTCCGCGCCCAACCATCTAGACTCGGATTAGCCAATGGCCAAGAAGCGCATCGCCGACATCGCCGAGAAGCACGGCCTCAACGCGAAGGACCTCTCCAAGCAGCTGCAGGAGGCGGGCTTCAGCGTGCCGTCACCGAACTCCACCATCGACGAGAAGCTCGCGCTGAGCGTCGTCAAGGCCAACGAGCCGACCAACGGCGCCAACCACCCGCAGCGCATCGGCGACCTGCCGCCCGAGCAGCAGCGCCGCCGCCCCCAGCAGGGCGGCGACGGGCGCGGCCAGCGGCAGGGCGGCCAGGGCGGCCAGCGTCAGGGCGGCCAGCGCCAGGGCGGTCCCGGCGGCCGTGGCCCCGGCGGTCCCGGCGGCCAGCGCCAGGGCGGTCCCGGCGGTCGCGGGCCCGGCGGCCCCGGCGGCCGCGGTCCCGGCGGTCCGTCCGGCTCGGGCGCGACGCGCTCCGGCTCGGCGCGGCCCACCCGCGACGACCAGCGCACCGGCGAGCGCGCGCCCGCGCAGGCCGGCGGCCGGCGCCGCGTCGTCATCGACTCCCAGGCGTCGCGCCGCGGTCCGGGCGGGGGCCCGGGCGGCGGTCCCGGCGGCGGCCCCGGCGGGCCTCCGCGCCGTCCGCCGCGCAGTCGCGGCCGGCGCCGTCGCGGCACCTACGACGACACCGTCCAGCCGCTGGACGTCAAGGCGCAGGGCGCGATCGACAAGGTCAAGGTCAACTCCGGCTCGACCGTCAAGGACGTCGCCGAGTACTTCGGCGTGCCCGTCCCCGAGATCATCAAGAAGCTGATGACGCTCGGGGAGATGGCGACGCTCACGCAGACGCTGTCCGACGACGCGATCCAGGTCCTCGCCGACGAGTTCGACCGCGAGATCGAGATCGTCCACGCCGCCGACGACATCGACACCGAGCCCGAGTTCGAGGACGACCCCGCCGACCTGGTCGAGCGCCCGCCGGTCGTCACGATCATGGGCCACGTCGACCACGGCAAGACGTCGCTGCTGGACGCGATCCGCGAGACGCAGGTGGCCGAGGGCGAGGCCGGCGGCATCACGCAGCACATCGGCGCCTACCAGGTCATCCACAACGGCAAGCCGATCACGTTCCTCGACACCCCGGGCCACCAGGCGTTCACCGCCATGCGCGCCCGCGGCGCCAAGGTCACCGACATCGTGGTCCTGGTCGTGGCCGCCGACGACGGCGTCAAGCCGCAGACCGAGGAGGCCATCGACCACGCCCGCGCCGCCGGCGTGCCGATCGTCGTCGCCGTCAACAAGATCGACAAGGAGGGCGCGGACCCGACGCGCGTGCGCACCGAGCTCACGCAGCGCAACCTGCAGCCCGCCGAGTGGGGCGGCGAGACCGAGTACGTCGACGTCTCGGCCAAGACGAAGCAGGGCCTCGAGGACCTGCTGGAGACGATCCAGGTCGTCACCGAGCTGCAGGAGCTGAAGGCCAACCCGAACGCCGAGGCGTCGGGCCACGTCATCGAGTCCAAGCTCGACCCGGGCCGCGGCCCCGTCGTGACGATCCTCATCGACCGCGGCACCCTGCACGTCGGCGACGCCCTCGTGGCCGGCGCCGACTGGGGCAAGGTCCGCGCGATGCACGACTACAACGGCGAGCGCATGAAGGCCGCCAAGCCCGGCGACCCGGTCGAGGTGCTCGGCTTCGACGGCGTCCCCGAGGCCGGCGAGTTCGTGCACGTCGTCGAGAACGACCGCCGCGCCCGCCAGCTCGCCGCCGAGCGCGCCAACCGCCTCAAGACCGAGGCGATCGCGCGCCGCTCGGGCCGCAAGGTGTCCCTCGAGGACGTCTTCGCCCGCGCGAAGGAGGGCGAGTCCAAGGAGCTCAACCTCGTCGTCAAGGCCGACGTGGCCGGCTCGCTGGAGGCCATCGAGGACGAGATCGCCAAGCTCCCGCAGGGCGAGGTGCTCGCCCAGGTCATCCACCGCGGCGTCGGCGGCATCAACGAGTCCGACATCATGCTCGCCGCCGCGTCCGACGCGGTGGTGCTCGGCTTCAACGTCCGTCCGGTCGGCGATGCCGCCTCCCTCGCCGACCGCGAGGGCGTCGAGATCCGCACGTACTCGGTCATCTACCGGGCGATCGAGGACCTGCGCGCGGCGATGGAGGGCATGCTGGAGCCCGAGGAGGTCGAGGAGACCCTCGGCCGCGCCGAGGTGCGCCAGACGTTCCGCGCGTCGCGCATCGGCGTCATCGCCGGCTCCTACGTGACCGAGGGCCTGATCCGCCGCGGCGCGAAGGCGCGGCTGGTCCGCGACGGCACCGTCGTCTACGACGGCGAGATCGAGTCGCTGCGCCGCTTCCAGGACGACGTCCGCGAGGTCCAGACCGGGTTCGAGTGCGGCATCGTGTTGCGCAACTACCAGGACGTCAAGGAGGGCGACGTGCTGGAGGCGTACGAGACCAAGCAGGTCGAGCGCGAGCTCGCCTGAGACCGTGCCGCCCGATGAGCGCCTACGTCGCGCTCCTGCTGATCGACCTGCACTTCCCGCAGGCGGGCTCGCTGAAGGCCAAGCGCAAGGAGCTGCAGTCGGTGAAGGCGCAGTTGCACGGCCGGCTGGGCTGTGCGGTCGCCGAGGTCGATCACCAGGACGTGTGGCAGCGCGCGCAGCTGTCGGTGGCGCTGACGAGCGGCTCGCTGGGCCAGCTCGACCGGCAGGCCGACAGCGTCGAGCGCTGGCTCGTGGACCGCTTTCCCGACACCGTCTCCGTTCAGAGGATCGTGACCTCCGCCGAGGACATAGGATGAGCAGCGACCGGATGCGCCGCGTCGACGAGGCCGTGCGCCAGGTCGTCAGCGACGCGGTGGCCCAAGACCTCAAGGACCCCCGCATCGGGTTCGTCACCGTGACCGATGTCAAGACCAGCCCCGACCTGCGCCACGCTCGCGTGTACGTGAGCGTCCTCGGCGACCGCAAGGCGCGCAGGGCGTCGCTCGCCGGCCTCGAGTCGGCCCACGGCTTCCTGCAGCGGCGTCTGTCGGCGCAGCTGCGCATGAAGAACACCCCCGAGCTGCAGTTCGTGCTCGACGAGACGGCCGAGACCGCGTTCCGCCTGGAGCGGCTGATCGACCGTGAGCTCGGGGACGGCGCATGAGCGTCCAGGGCGTCACGACCCGCCAGCAGGTGCTCGACGAGATCCGCGGGGGCGAGCGCTTCCTGCTCGTCACGCACGAGAACCCCGACGGCGACGCGCTCGGCTCGCTCGTCGCCATGCACGCGATCCTGAAGGCGCTGGGCAAGGACTGCCTGGTCTACCTGTCGCCCGAGGACTTCCCGCTGCCCTACGAGTACCGCTTCTTCCGCTTCGACGACCTCGTCACGGCGCAGCCGCCGGACCTCGCGACGCGGACCACGATCTTCCTGGACTGCGGCAACGTCGACCGCAGCCCGCTCGACGTGTCGGGCCTGCCGGTCCTCAACATCGACCACCACCACGACAACACGCGCTTCGGGTCGGTCAACCACGTCGTCGACGACGCGTCGTGCACCGCCGAGATCGTGTGGGACCTGATGCACGCGCTCGGCGTGCCCGGCAGCCGCGAGGTCGCCGAGGCGCTGTACGTGGGGCTGGTGACCGACACCGGCCGCTTCATGTACGAGAACACGGGCCGGATCGCGCACCTGATGGCGGCCGACCTGATCGACCGCGGCATCGACGTCGAGGCGATCTACCGCCGCCTGTACGAGGGCACGCCGTTCGCCAAGCTCGAGCTGCTGGGGCGGGCGCTGCGGCGGGTGCAGCGCTTCGACGGCGGCGTGCTGACGTTCGCGTACGTCACGCTGGCCGACTTCGAGGAGACCGGCGCCGAGGAGAGCTACACCGAGGGGATCGTCGACCATCTGCGCGCGGTCGAGGGGACGAAGGTCGCCGTGCTCGTGCGCGAGCGCGCGTGCGGCGGCGAGAACGGCAACAGCGCGCGCAAGGCGTCGCTGCGCTCGACCGACGGGACCGTGGACGTGAGCGCGATCGCCCGCGCCCAGGGCGGCGGCGGCCACCGGCGCGCCGCCGGGTTCTCGACCAACATGTCGATCGACGAGATCGTCGCGTTCCTGCGGGCGGCCGTGGCCCAGCAGCTCGGCGGCTGACGGCCGCGCCCGGGCCGGCGCGCGCAGCCGCGACAATGGGCGCATGGACGCCGTCCTGCCGATCGACAAGCCCGCCGGCGTGACGTCGCACGACGTCGTGGCCGCGGTGCGCCGCGCGCTCGGCGGCCCGCGCCGCGGCGCCGGGAAGGTCCGCGTCGGCCACGCCGGCACGCTCGACCCGTTCGCGACCGGCCTGCTGCTCGTGCTCGTCGGCCGCGCCACCCGCGCCCAGCGGTTCTTCATGGGGCTGGCGAAGGGCTACGAGACGGTCGCGCGGCTGGGGTGGACGTCGACGACGGGCGACCCGGAGGGCGAGCTCGTCGAGACCGGCCGCATCCCGGACCTGTCGGCGCTGCCGACCGGGACGATCCGCCAGCGCCCGCCGGCGCACTCGGCCGTGCACGTCGAGGGGCGCCGCGCGTACGAGCTGGCGCGGGCGGGCGCCGCGGTCGAGCTGCCCGAGCGCGAGGTGCAGGTGACGCGCTTCGAGCTGCTGTGGCGCCGCGACGACCGGGCCGCGTTCGCGATCGAGTGCTCCAGCGGCACGTACGTGCGGTCGCTGATCGCCGACCTGGGCGACGCCTACTGCCTCGAGCTGCGGCGCACGCGGATCGGCCCGTTCTCGGTGGAGGACGCCGCCGCGTCCGCGGAGGAGGCGACGGCGCGCGCGATCGACCTCGGCGACGCGCTGGCCGCCGTGCTGCCGGTCGTGGAGGTCGCCGGCGAGGACGCCCGCCGGGCCGCGCACGGGGTCGCGGTCCCCGCCTCCGGGGCCCCGGCGGACGGCGAGGTGCTGCTGCGCGACGCCGACGGCCCGATCGCGATCGCGCAGCCGCGGGAGGGCGGCGTGCTGAAGCCCGTCGTAGGCTTCCGGGCCGCATGATCGTCACGAGACTCCCGGACGTCGAGCCGCGACCCCGCCGCGTCGCGGTCGGCACGTTCGACGGCGTGCACCTCGGCCACCGGGCCGTGATCGCCGGCAACGACACGGTCCTCACGTTCGACCCGCATCCGCTGTCGGTGCTCGCGCCCGGCAACCAGCCGCCGCTGCTGACGACGCTGGAGCGCAAGCTGGAGCTGATCGAGGAGCTCGCCGTCAAGGAGGTCGTGATCGTCCCGTTCGACCAGGGCTGGGCGCGGCACACGGCGCAGGAGTTCGTCGACGAGGTGCTGGCCGGCGCGCTGCAGGCCACGCACGTGAGCGTGGGGGAGAACTTCCGTTTCGGGCACCGGGCGACCGGCGACCCGGCGCTGCTGGCCGCCGACGGGCGCTTCGAGGTGCGGGTCGCGCCGATGCTCGAGGTGCATGGCGAGATCGTGTCGTCGAGCCTGATCCGCCGCCTCGTGGTGGAGGGCGACGTCGAGACCGCCGGGCGGCTGCTGGGCCGGCCGTTCCGCTGGTGCGGGGTGGTCGAGCACGGCGAGAAGCGCGGGCGCGAGCTCGGCTTCCCGACCGCCAACCTGGCGCCGCAGCCGGGGTACGCGGTGCCCGCGCACGGCGTCTACGCCGCGGTCGCCCACCTCGACGACGGCACCGCGGTGCCGGCCGCCGTGAACGTCGGCGTGCGGCCGACGTTCGAGACCGAGCTGGGCGAGCTGATCGAGGTCTTCCTGATCGGCTGGACCGGCGACCTGTACGGCCGGGAGCTGTGCGTCGACTTCCTCAAGCGCCTGCGCGGGGAGCTGCGCTTCGACTCCGTGGAGGCCCTCGTGGAGCAGATGCATCACGACGTGGACGCCGCGCTTGCTACCGTGTCCGGTCGCACATGACCCTGACTGCTGAACGCAAGGCCGAGATCGTCGAGAAGTTCGGGGAGTCCCCGCAGGACACCGGGAACACCCGCGTGCAGATCGCGCTCCTGACGGCCCGAATCAACGACCTCACCGAGCACCTCCGCACGCACAAGAAGGATCACCACTCGCGTCGCGGCCTCCTGATGCTCGTCGGCCAGCGCCGGCGGCTGCTCGGCTATCTCCAGAAGAAGGACCTCGAGGGCTACCGCGAGCTCATCCGCGAGCTCGGCCTTCGTCGGTGAGCACCGGGCTCATCCGCCCCGGCTCACCCGCCCCCGAGATCGCCCTCGCCACCGCCGAGGGCACGACCTTCACCGCGGCCGACCTGCTCGGCCGCACGACCGTGCTCGTGTTCTACCCGAGCGCGTTCTCGCCGGTCTGCTCGGACCAGCTGCAGATCTACGACGAGGTGGGCGACGAGTTCGCCCGCCGCGGCGCGACGCTCTACGGGGTCTCGACCGACTCGACGTGGGCGCAGGCGGCGTTCGTCGAGAAGCTGCGCGTGGCGATCCCGCAGCTGTCGGACTTCGAGCCGAAGGGCGCGACGTCGCGGCGGCTGGGCGCCTACCTGGAGTCGGCGGGCACGACGAACCGGGCGATCGTCGTCTTCGGGCCCGACGCGGTCGTGCGCTGGAGCCACCTGGCCGCCTCGCCGGCGGAGCTGCCGGGCGCGAACCTCATCCTCGACGCCCTCGACGCCTCGGCGTAGCGGCGTCGGCGCCCGACCCGGACTCGAGCTCCTGGGAGGACCAGGGCGCCGGCAGCCGCTCGCGGCGCGCGGTCGAGGAGCCGTCGTCGGGGTCGATCTGGACGAGGTCGGCGGCGAGCGCCCGGAACGGGTCGCGCTGGACGGTGACGACGGCCAGGCCGATGTCCTGCTCCTGGTGGAGGTTGCCGGTGCCGCCGGCGCCGATCGTGCCGCCGTTGACCATGACCACCGAGCCCTTGGCGACCACCGCCTGCGTGTGCGTGTGCCCGGTGGCGACGAGCAGCGGCTCGTCGGGGTGGCGCGCCCGCCACGCGGCCAGCGCCGGCGCGGCGATCTGCGGCTCGTGGACGAGCACGACGTCGATCTTGCCGGCCAGGCCGAGCAGCCAGCGCTGGAAGCGGGCCTGCTGGCCGAGGTGCCAGCGGCCGCCGCGGTCGCGGTAGCCGTCGGCGGCGCGGCGCAGGTTCGGGCTCGTGTAGCCGGCCATCCGCAGCCCGGCGATCCGGTTGACGACCGGGCCGAGCGAGCCGTCGGGCATGAGCCGCCCGTTGGGGGTGAGCACGATCGCGCCGCCGCGGGCGAGCGCGAGCATCTGCGCGTCGGAGTCGTGGTTGCCGCCGACGAACACGAACGGGCGCCCCGTGCGCGTGATCTGGCGCAGCACCGCGACCTCGACCGGCGTGCCCGAGTCGCTCAGGTCGCCGACGAACAGGACGGGGGAGTCGCCGGCGGCGCGCTGGAGCGCCTCGATGGCCAGCACGTTGTTGTGCAGGTCGGAGGCGACGACCAGCCGGGGGAGGCCCTTGAGCGTCTCGCGCTCGCCGGGGGCGACGAGGCGCGCCAGCCCGACGAGCTGCTCGTCGATGACCTCGCCGAGGTTGGCCGACGAGCGGGTCGCCTTCTGCACGGCGCGCAGCGCGACCGGGATGTCGTCGCCCTGGGCGTAGTACTCGGGGTCGTCGAGGCTGCCGCGGGGCGCGAGCAGGAACGCCACCGCGGCGACCCAGACGACGGCCGGGACGAGGCCGTAGAGGACGTGGCGGGGCGGGCTGCGCAGCACGAGCACCATCAGCGCGGCGCCCAGCAGCGCGGCCCCGGCCACGACGGCGGCCAGCGACGTCAGGTAGGAGGCGATCGCGTCGCGCGCCTCGGTGCGCACGCGGTCGACGACGGCCCGGTCGCCGGTGGCCAGCGACGCCGCCGCCTGGCGGTCGATCGCGCGCACCTCGGCGTGCAGCCGCGCCGGCAGCCGCACGCCGGGGAAGCGCACGCCCCAGTCGACGACCGGGACGTACACGTCCAGCGACCCGCGGTGGAACGGCGACACGGACAGCTCCACGCGACCGGCCGAGACCTCCCGCTCGCTGCTGAAGATCCAGAGCGCTCCCAGGCCGGCGATCAGGCCGGCCGTGATGACGGCGGCGACACGCAGCACGTCCCTTCCAAGGTAGGCCCTGCCTCACGCGACGTGTGGCACATGGCAGCCGCCATCCGGACGCCAGGTGCCACACGTCTCGCTCGGGCGCGGCCGTTGTCGTCTCGCGGTCGCATAGCGGCGTCGAACCGACAACGGTGGCGCGGTGGGACGGCGCGCGGCGGGCGCAGCGGCCATCATGCCGGCGACATGCCCGGCGAGCTGCGTCCCGACGACCACGTCCGCGGGCCCGAGGACGGTGAGCTGATCGTCGTCTACGCGGACTTCACGTGCCCGTTCTGCGCGGTCGCCCACGTGCGCCTCACCGAGCGCGAGCCGCCGGTCCGCCGCGTGTTCCGCCACCTCGCGCTCAAGGCCCGCCAGCCCCGCGCGGTCGCCGTCGCCCGCGCCGCCGAGGCCGCCGCGCTCCAGGGCGCGTTCTGGGACTTCCACGACGCCGTGTACGCCGACCAGGGCCACGTCGACGACCCGCACCTGTGGGCGCTGGCGCAGCGGCTGGGGCTCGACTTGGACCGGTTCGAGGACGACCGCCGCAGCGACGCGGTCGCCGCGCGCGTCGAGCGCCAGACCCGGGAGGCCGTGCTCGCCGGCGCGACCACCACGCCGGCGTTCTTCCGGTCGGGATCGCTCGACCCGGCGCTGTACCATGAGCTGGTCCGGTAAGAGAGAAGACGCACGCATCGGCCCGCAACGAAGGCGGGCCAGAGAGGTTGAACATATGAGCAGTGACGCCGTGACCCGTGTCTCCGTCGACATCGCGGGGACGGAGATCTCGTTCGAGACGGGGAAGATGGCCAAGCAGGCCAGCGGCGCCGTCGTCGTCCGCTCTGGCGACACCATGGTGCTCAGCACCGCGGTCGCAGGCAACGAGCGCGACGTGGACTTCCTTCCGCTGACCGTCGATGTCGAGGAGCGCATGTACGCGGCCGGGAAGATCCCCGGCTCGTTCTTCAAGCGCGAGGGTCGCGCCGGCGAGAAGGGCACCCTGACCGCCCGCATGATCGACCGCCCGCTGCGCCCGCTGTTCCCGAAGGGCTGGCGCCGCGAGACGCAGCTCGTCACGATCCCGCTGTCGGTGGACCACGTCCACCCGTACGACATCCTCGCCATGAACGGCGCCTCCGCCGCGATCATGGTGTCCGACATCCCGCTGCCGTTCCCGGTCGGCGCGGTGCGCATCGGCAAGATCGACGGCAACTTCGTCGTCAACCCCGACGAGGCCGACCTCCTCGACAAGACCGACCTGGACCTGATCGTGTCCGGCTCGGAGGAGGCCATCCTCATGGTCGAGGCGGGCGCCAACGAGGTCTCCGAGGCGGAGATGCTCGACGCGCTCGACATCGCCCACACCGAGATCAAGAAGCTCTGCGCCGCCCAGCGCGAGCTGGCCGAGAAGGCGGGCAAGCCGAAGATCCCGTTCGAGGCCCCGCAGGTCGACGAGGGCCTGTTCGCGGCCATCAAGCAGTCGCACGGCGCCGCCCTCGACGCCGCCACGCAGGTCGAGGACAAGCTCGAGCGCCAGGAGGCGACCAAGCGCGTCGAGGAGGAGGTCATCGCGGCCCACTCCGGCGACCCCACGTGGGAGGGCTACGCGGCCCAGCGCGCGAAGGTCCAGATGGCCTTCGACAAGCTCGAGAAGCAGATCATCCGCGAGCGCATCGCCGTCCACAAGAAGCGCCCCGACGGCCGCGCCGAGCGCGAGATCCGGCCGATCTCGATCGAGGCCGGCCTGCTGCCGCGCGCGCACGGCTCCGGGCTCTTCACCCGCGGCCAGACGCAGGTCCTCAGCGTCGCCTCGCTCGGCACGCTGAAGGAGGAGATGCGCCTCGACACCCTCGGGCTCGAGACGAAGAAGTACTACTTCCACCACTACAACTTCCCGCCGTTCTCGGTCGGCGAGGCCGGCCGCCTCGGCGGGCCCAAGCGCCGCGACATCGGCCACGGCGCCCTCGCCGAGCGCGCGCTCGTGCCGATGGTGCCGTCGATCGAGGACTTCCCGTACACGATCCGCGTCGTCTCCGACACGCTCGAGTCCAACGGCTCGTCGTCGATGGCGTCGGTGTGCGGCTCGACCCTCGCGCTGATGGACGCCGGCGTGCCGCTCAAGCGGCCGGTCGCCGGCATCGCGATGGGCCTGATCAAGGAGGGCGACGACTACATCGTCCTCACCGACATCGCCGGCGTCGAGGACCACCTCGGCGACATGGACTTCAAGGTCGCCGGCACGGAGCGGGGCATCACCGCGCTCCAGATGGACATCAAGATCACGGGCGTCACCTTCGACATCCTGCGCGACGCGCTCACGCAGGCCCGCGAGGCGCGCATGTTCATCCTCGGCAAGATGGCCGAGGTCATCGACGCGCCGCGCAGCGAGCTGTCGCTGTACGCGCCGCGGATCGAGACGATCCAGATCGACCCGTCGCAGATCGGCATGATCATCGGCAAGGGCGGCGAGACGATCCGCGGGCTCCAGGAGGAGTTCGAGTCGCAGATCGACATCAACGACGACGGCACCGTCCTCATCTACTCCGCCAACGGCGAGCTGGCCAACGCGCTGGTCGACCGCATCCGCGCGATGACCAAGGAGGTCGAGGTCGGCGACGAGTTCGACGGCAAGGTCGTCAAGACCACGACGTTCGGCGCGTTCGTCGAGCTCACCAAGGGCACCGACGGCCTGCTGCACATCAGCAACGTCAAGCCGGGCGAGCGGGTCGAGGCCGTCGAGGACGTGCTCAACCGCGGCGACGAGATCAAGGTCCGCGTCGTCGAGGTCGACCGCGAGCGCGGCCGAATCGGCCTGCGCCTCGCCGAGGACCCGGCGATCGCCGGCAAGACGCCCGAGGAGCTGGCCGCGATCGGCGCCGGCAGCGGCAACGGCGGCGGCCCGCGGAGCGACCGCGGGGACCGCGGCGGCCGCGGGCGCGGCGAGCGCGGCTCCGGCCGGCCCCGCCGTGGGGCCAACCGCGACCCCGAGCGCTCCTGAGCACGGTCCGCATCACGACGCTGGACTCGGGCGTCCGGGTCGTCACGGAGGGGATCCCCTCCGTGCGGTCCGCGGCGCTCGGGTTCTTCATCGGCACCGGGTCCGGCCTCGAGCACGACGACGAGGCCGGCCTGTCGCACCTGCTGGAGCACATGCTGTTCCGCGGGACCGACCGGCTCGCGTCCCATGAGATCGACGAGCTGTTCGACGGGATGGGCGCCGAGCTGAACGCGGGCACCGGCAAGGAGTCGACGTCGGTGTACTCGCGCGTGCTGGACGTGCACCTCGAGGAGGCCTTCTCGGTGATGGCCGACATGGTGTGGCGCCCGGCGCTGCGCGACCTCGAGACCGAGCGCGAGGTCGTGCTCGAGGAGATCGCGATGTACGAGGACGACCCGCAGGACAAGGTCTTCGACGTCCTCGGCGAGGCCGTGTTCGGCGATCACCCGCTGGGCCGCGCGATCATCGGCCGCGCGCCGGTGATCTCGTCGGTCGACCGCGACGGCCTGGCCGCCTTCCACCGCCGCCACTACCGCCCGCCGCAGGTCGTCGTCGCGGCCGCGGGCTCGGTCGACCACGACCGGATCGTCGAGCTCGTCGCCGCCACCGAGGGGCGCGTGGACGCCGACGGCCGGCCGGACGCCGTCGAGCCGGTGCCGCAGCTGCGGCCGCAGGTGCGCTTCGTGCGCAAGGACACCGAGCAGGTGCACGCCTGCCTCGGCGGTCGCGGCATCCCGCGCGATGACGAGCGGCGCTTCGCGCTGCGGGTGCTGGACACGATCCTCGGCGGCACGTCGTCGTCGCGCCTGTTCCAGGAGGTGCGCGAGAAGCGCGGCCTCGCCTACGCCGTCTACTCGTTCACGTCGCTGTACGCGGCCACCGGCCAGGTCGGCCTGTACGTCGGCACGCGCGGCGAGAACCTCGGACCCGCGCTCCAGGTCGTCGCCGCGGAGCTGGAGCGCTGCGCCGAGGACCCGGCCAGCGAGGCCGAGCTGCAGCGGGCCAAGGAGAACGCCAAGGGCCGCTACGTGCTGTCGCTGGAGTCGACCGCGTCGCGCATGAACCGGCTCGGGTCGGCGACGCTCGCAGGGCTGCCGATCCTCACCGACGACGAGGTGCTCGAGCGCATCGACGCGGTGACGATGGACGACGTCCGCGAGCTGGCCGCCGAGCTGTACGCGCCGGGGAGCCTGTCGGCCGCCGGCATCGGCCCCCACGAGGACGCCTTCCGCGCGGCGCTGGAGCCGCTGGGCCTGGAGGCCGCGGCGGCATGATCCGCGTCGGCGTGGCCGGCGCCGCCGGGCGCATGGGGCAGACCGTGTGCGCCGCGGTCGAGGGCGCCGACGACATGGTGCTCGCCGGCCGCGCCGATCCGGCGCTCGGCACCGCGCTGGCCGACATCCTCGGCGACGTCGACGTCGTCGTGGACTTCACCGTGCCCGACCAGGCGACCGCGAATGCGCTCGCGTGCGTCGAGGCCGGCGTGCACGTCGTGATCGGGACCTCCTCGTTCGACCTGGAGCCCCTGCGGCACGCCCGCGGCGCCAACGTCTTCTTCGCCCCGAACTTCGCGATCGGCGCGGTGCTGATGATGCGCTTCGCGGCCGAGGCCTCGCGGCACATGGCCAAGGCCGAGATCGTCGAGCTGCACCACGACGGCAAGCTCGACGCCCCCAGCGGCACCGCGGCCCGCACCGCCGAGCTGATGGAGGGCGAGGTGCCGATCCACTCGGTGCGCCTGCCGGGGCTGATGGCCCACCAGGAGGTCATCCTCGGCGACCTCGGCCAGACGCTGACGATCCGCCACGACTCGATCAGCCGCGAGTCGTTCATGCCCGGCGTGCTCCTGGCGATCCGCCGCGTCGGATCGCTCACCGAGTCCCCGGTCGTGGGGCTGGAGCACCTGCTCTTCGACGCGTGAGCGGCCCGCCCGGCGTCACGATCGCCGTCACCGACCACGCGGCCGACCGCTACCGCCAGCGCGTCCGCGGCACGCTGGACCCGAAGGCGGACGTCGCCGCGCGCGTGGGCCGCGCCTGGGCGGCCGGCGCGGTCGAGCCGGGGGAGCGCGGCGCGCTGCGCGTGACCGACCTCGACGATCGCGGGCTCGTGTACGTGTGCCGCCACGACGCGCGCGGCGGCGAGCTCGTCGTCATCACGCTGTGGGAGGAGGGCGAGGCGGCGCGGGTCCCGCGGCGCTTCACCGACGAGCTGGAGCGCCGCCCGCCGCGCCGGTAGCCTGCCGGGACATGGCGTCACTTCCGGGGATCGGGCTGGCGCGGGCGCTCGCACGGCCGGTCGCGCAGACCGCCCGGGGCGCCGCGACCGTGGCCGTCGACACCGCGCAGGCGGTCACGCTCGCCGCGCTGGATCGCGCGCTGGCGTCGACGTTCGCGATCGAGGTCGTCGACCGCGTGATCGCCAGCCCGCTCGTGGAGCGCAGCGCGCAGCGGGTTCTCACGGGCCCGGAGATCGACCGGATCGTGCAGCTGACGCTGGAGAGCGAGCGCCTCGACGCCGTCATCGCCACCGCCCTCGACAGCCCCGCCGCCGACCGGCTGCTCCAGCACGCGCTGGAATCGCCGGCGGTCGACCGGCTCGTGTCCGAGGCGCTGGAGTCGCCCGGGGCGCGGCGGCTCGTCGCGGGGGCGCTCGACGCGCCGGGGACGCGGCAGCTCGTGGACCAGACGCTCGACAGCCGGCTCGTCGACGAGACGATGACGCGGCTGATCGAGGAGATCACGGCCCGCCTGGTCGCCAGCCGCGGCATGTGGGAGCTCGTCGACGAGGTCGCCGCCAGCCCGGCGATCACCGAGGCGATGACCCAGCACGGGATCGGCTTCGCCGACCAGGTCGCCGACGAGGTCCGCGACCGCACGCGCAGCGCCGACGCCTGGATGGAGGCGGTCGCGCGGCGGATCCTGCGCCGGCGCGCGGCGCAGCCGGCGCCGCCGGAGGCCTGATGAGCGACTTCGTCCCGCCGGTCGAGCCGCCGCCGCCGGCGCCGTCGCACGCGCCGCCGGCGGCGCGGACCGCCGCGGCCGCGCACCCGCGCCTGGCCGCCGAGGCGCGCACCGCGAGCGCCTCGCCGTACGCCGGCCTGGCCACGCGCGTGCTCGCGTTCGCCGCGGACGCGATCGTCATCAACGTCGTCGCCTGGTTCGTGGCGGCGGTCGTCTCGCTCGGCCTGTCGCTGCTCGACGTGCCGGCCGGGGTGGAGGACACGATCCTGGCGATCGGCTCGCTGTGCGGGCTGGTGTGGAGCGGCGCCTACTTCGTCTTCTTCTGGTCGACGACCGGCCAGACGCCCGGCAACCGCCTGCTGCGCATCCGCGTGCTCGACGCGCACACGAACGCGCCGCCGCGGGCGCGCAAGGCGCTGCTGCGGCTGATCGTGCTGCCGCTGTCGGCGATCCCGCTGTGCGCCGGGTTTCTGCTGATCCTGGTCGACAAGCGCCGCCGGGCGCTGCACGACCGCATCGCGCGCACGGTCGTCGCCGACGTCGCCGGCGAGCCCGAGCCGGTGCGCTCCGACGCGCGGCCGCGCCGCCACCGCTGAGCGCCTGCGTGCCAGGCCGCGGCCGGGTCCGCGGGGGAGGCGTACAGTCCGCCACACAGCCGTCCGAGGAGGCTTCGATGCCGATGACGACCCATCTGCTCGTCGTCGCGAGCCGCACCGCGGTGTCCGACGAGCTCGTCTCCTACCTGTCGCGGCGCGCCGCGGCGTCGCCGGTGCGGGCGACGCTCCTCGTGCCCGTCGGCGTGGGCGGCCGCGACGCGGCGCGCGCCCGGCTGGAGCGCGGCCTGGAGGCGCTGCGCGGCGCCGGCCTGGACGCCGGCGGCGTGGTCGCCGGCGACGGCGACCCGCTGCACGCGGTCCTCGACGTGTACGACCCGCGCCGCCACGACGAGATCGTGGTCGTCACGCTGCCCGAGCACCTGTCGCGGTGGCTGGGGTGCGACCTGCCGCAGCGGATCGCCCGGGTCACCGGCGCGCTCGTGCGCCATGTCGAGACGGCCCAGGCGCCGGTCGCGCTGCGCTAACCGCGGACCAGCTCCGCCAGGCGGGTGTGGCGCCGCCGCGCGTCGACGCGGCGCAGCGCGAGGTCCAGCGCGGCCGGCTCGCCGACGAACACGCACATGCGCTCCGCCCGCGTCAGGGCCGTGTAGACGAGGTTGCGCGTCAGCATGATCCGGTGCCCGGTGAACAGCGGCACGACGACGGCCGGCGCCGAGCTGCCCTGCGCCTTGTGCACCGACATCGCGTGGGCCAGGCGCAGCGTGTCGAGCGCGGTCGCCGGCAGGCGCAGCGTGCGGGCGTCGTCGGTGGCGAGGATCGCCTCGGCCTCGTCGGGGTCGTAGGCGACGAGCACGCCGACCTCGCCGTTCATGAGCATCCGCTCGTGGTCGTTGCGGGTCTGCACGACGCGGTCGCCGACCCGCAGCGGCGTGCCCGGGATCGGCTCCCCGTCGGGGTTCAGCCGCGCCCGCAGCGCCTCGTTGAACGCGTCGATGCCGACCGGCCCCTTGTGCATCGGCGCCAGCACCTGCACGTCGGCGCGCGGGTCGACGTCCAGGTGGCGGGGGAGGCGCTCGGCCGCGAGCGACACGACCTCGTCGAAGATCGCCGCCGACCCGGCGCGACCGACGAAGTAGAAGTCGCGCACCGCGTCCTCGGGCAGGTCGCGCGACGGCGGGCGGCCCTCGTTGATCGCGTGCGCGGCGCGGACGATGAGCGAGCGCGCGGCCTGGCGGAACACCTCGGTCAGCCGCGTGACCGGGACCGCCTCGGAGGCCAGCAGGTCGTCGAGCACCCGCCCCGGGCCGACCGGGGCCAGCTGGTCGGGATCGCCGACGAGCACCACGTGCGTGCGGTCGCCGACCGCGCCGAACAGGGCGCCGGCCAGGCGCACGTCGAGCATCGACGCCTCGTCGACGATGAGCACGTCGCAGCCGGGGATCGGGTCGGCCGGGCCGTGGACGAAGCCCTCGCCGGGCTGCCAGCCCAGCAGCCGGTGGATCGTGGAGGCGTCGGCGCCGGTCGCCTCGGCCATCCGCCGCGCCGCCTTGCCGGTGGGCGCGCACAGCACCGCCCGCAGCCGCCGCTCGCGCAGCACCTCGACGAGCGTGCGCAGGGTCTGCGTCTTGCCGGTGCCCGGCCCGCCCGTGAGGATCGACAGGCGGCCGGCCAGCGCGCGCTCGACGGCGTGCCACTGGGCCTCGGTGGGGACGAACGCGCCGCTCGCCGGCCGGGGCGGCAGCGGGCCCTCGTGGACGGGCCCGTCCTCCAGCAGCGCGCGGATGCGGCCGCCCAGGCGCGACTCGACGCGGTGCAGGCGCGCGTCGGCGACCCGGTCCTCCTCGACGACGATCGCGCCCGACTGCTCCAGCGCCGCCAGCGCCGGATCGGGATCGGCGCCGAGGATCCGCCGCGCGCGCTCGCGCAGCTCGTCGCGGGGGAGATGGCAGTGCCCGTCGCGCTCGGCCTCGCGCAGCACGTGCACGACGCCGGCGGCGAGGCGCCGCTCGTCGCCGGGCTCGACGCCGAGCGCCCGCGCGAGCGCGTCGGCGGTCGCGAAGCCGATGCCGTCCAGCTCGGCGAGGCGGTAGGGGTCGACGGTGAGCACGTCGACGGCGTCGGCGCCGAGCGCCCGGATCACCCGCCCGGCGACCGCGGCCGGGACGCCGTGGGCGTCGAGGAACATGCGCACGCCGCGCAGCGCCCGCGCCTCGCGCCAGGCCGCCACCGCCGGGCCGATGCGCACGGGCCCGATCCCCGGCACCTCGCTCAGGCGCGCGTGCGGATCGGCGTCGACGACCTCCAGGACGCCGGCGCCGTGGCGCTGCAGCAGGTAGGCGGCGCCCTTCGGTCCCACGTGCTTCACGGCGCTGAGGACCGCCATCAGCGCCGCGTCGGAGGTCGGCTCGGCGATGCGCACGTCGGTGACCTGGAACTGGCGGCCGTGGCGGGGGTGGTCGCGCCAGGCCCCGCGGACCTCCATCGCGTCCCCGGCGTGGACGTGCGCGAGCGGTCCGCAGACCACGACGGGCTCGCCGTCGTCGGTGATCGCGTCCAGCACCGCGAAGCCGCCGTCGTCGGTGGCGAAGCGCACGCGGGAGACCTCGACGGCGAGCTGCTCGGTCACGTCCAGGACGCTAGAGGGGCACCCGGCGCCCACGCGACCGCCGACGCTGAGATACTGCACTCCGTGGGCAGTCTCGGAACCGTCATCACCGCCATCATCACGCCGTTCGACGCCGACCTGAAGGTCGACGAGGAGGCGTTCGTCGCGCTCATGCACCACCTGCGCGACCACGGGAGCGACGGCATCGTCGTGTGCGGCACGACCGGCGAGGCCGCGACCCTGTCCGACGAGGAGCACCTGGGGCTGGTCGAGCTCGCGGTGCGCGAGCGGCCCGAGGGGCTCACGGTGATCGCCGGCACCGGGTCCAACGACACGCGCCACGCCGTGCACCTGACCGAGCGGGCGACCGAGCTGGGCGTCGACGCGACCCTCTCGGTCACGCCGTACTACAACCGCCCCAACCGGCGCGGGATCCTGGCGCACTTCGCCGAGATCGACCGGGCCACCGACCGGCCGATCATCGTCTACAACATCCCCAGCCGCACGGCGACGGACATGCCCAACGACCTGCTCGCCGAGCTGGCGCAGCTCGAGCACGTCACGGCGGTCAAGCAGGCCAACAACGACAACCTCGCGCTGGTCGACGGCCTCGAGCTGTACGCGGGCAACGACGACATCTTCGCCCGCACGCTCGACCTCGGCGGCGCGGGCGGCATCCTCGTCGCCAGCCACATCGTGGGCGACGAGATGGCCCGGATGGTCGCCGAGCCCGAGCGCCGCGCCGAGATCGACGCCTCGCTGCGCGACGTGTACGCGGCGCTGGGCGTGACGACGAACCCGATCCCGGTCAAGGCCGCGGTCGAGATGATCGGCCTGCGGGCGGGCGGGCTGCGGCTGCCGCTGGTCGAGGCCACCGCCGAGGAGAAGGCCCAGATCCGGGCGGTGCTCGAGCGTCACGGACTGCTGAGCGGCGCCGCGTCGTGAGCGCCGGCACGCTGCGCGTCCTCCCGCTCGGCGGGCTGGGCGAGATCGGCAAGAACATGACGGTCGTCGAGTACGACGACCGGATCGTCGTCGTCGACACCGGCCTGCGGTTCCCGACGGCGGACATGATGGGCATCGACCTCGTGCTGCCGGACTTCGCCTACCTGCGCGACCGGGCCGACGACATCGAGGGCATCGTCATCACGCACGGCCACGAGGACCACATCGGCGCGCTGCCGTTCGTCCTGCGCGAGCTCGGGCAGGACATCCCGGTGCTCGGGCGGCGCCTGACGATGGCGATGGCGCGCTCCAAGCTCGACGAGCACAAGCTGCGCGAGGTCGAGCTCGAGGACGTCGAGCCGGGGGAGAAGCTCGAGCTCGGCCCGTTCGACCTCGAGCTGATCCACATGACGCACTCGATCCCCGACTCGTGCGGCGTGGCGCTCACGACCGACCTGGGGACGATGCTCGTCACCGGCGACTACAAGTTCGACCAGACGCCGGTCGACGGCCGGCCCGCCGACGTCGCCCGCCTGGCCGAGCTGGGCCGCGAGGGGCTGCTGCTGCTGTGCGGCGACTCCACGAACGCCGACCGGCCCGGGTGGTCGATCAGCGAGTCCGGGGTCGGCCCGCACCTCGAGGAGGTGTTCGCGCACTGCCAGGGGCGGATCGTCGTGACGTCGTTCGCCTCGAACATCCACCGCGTGCAGCAGGTCGTCGACGCGGCGGCCGCGCACGGGCGCAAGGTCGCGCTGGTCGGGCGGTCGATGCGCAAGAACGTGAACATCGGGCGCTCGCTCGGGCACATCGACGTGCCGGAGGGGATGCTCGTGCAGGCGCGCGAGATCGACGACTTCCCCGACGACAAGCTCGTGATCATCTCGACCGGGTCGCAGGGCGAGCCGCTCAGCGCCCTGCGGCGCATGGCCCACCGCGACCATCCGCAGGTCGAGCTGCACCGCGGCGACACGGTCGTGTTCTCGGCCACGCCGATCCCCGGCAACGAGCGCGCGGTCAACGAGACCGTCGACCGGCTGTACCAGATCGGCTGCTCGGTCATCACGACGCGCGACGCGCCGATCCACGCGTCCGGGCACGGCTACGTCGAGGAGCTGAAGCTCATGCTCAACCTCGTCAAGCCGCGGTACGTGATGCCGTTCCACGGCGACTACCGGCGCATCGAGCTGCACGGCGAGCTGGCCGAGGCGGTCGGCATCGACCCCGCGAACGTCTTCCGGGGCGTGAACGGCCTGCCGCTGGAGATCGACGAGCGCGGCGCCCGCTTCGGCGACAAGGAGCAGAGCGGCATGGTGTTCGTCGACGGCGTCGACATCGGCGACGTCGCCGACGTGGCGCTGCGCGACCGGCGGATGCTGTCGGCCGACGGCATCTTCGTCGTCGTCGCGACGATCAGCGAGCAGGACGGCTCGTCGGTCGCCGAGCCCGAGGTGATCTTCCGCGGCGTCCCGTTCCGCGCGGAGGCCGACGACCTCCTCGACGAGATCCGCGACACCGTCGAGCGCTCGCTGGAGCGCGCCGCCGGCGAGGAGATCCGCGAGATCGACCTCCTGCAGCAGATCCTGCACGACGACCTGGCGCACTTCGTCTACGAGCGCCTGAAGCGCCGCCCGATGGTGCTGCCGGTCGTCGTCGAGGTCTGAGGGACTCGCCTCAGGAGGACGTGTGGCACGTGGCGTCCGGATGGCGGCTGTCATGTGCCGGACGTGGCGGGGACGGTGCGCGGGGAGGGTTGCGTCGCGCGGCCGCGAACCCCGGACTCATGCCTGGTGATGGAGACTTCGTGGTGGAGGACCGCCGCCGGCCGGCCTGGGAGTGGACGACCGAGCTGGAGGAGCGCGAGCGCGACGAGCTGAACGCGCTGCGCGCGGAGCGCGACGAGCTGCTCGCTCGCGTCGAGGAGCTGCACGTCGCGGCCCAGAAGGCGCACGACCGCGAGCAGGTGATGCGCCGCTGGATCCGCGAGCTGTCGACCGGTCCCTGGTGGTCGCGGCTGGCGGCCGCCCGCCGCCTGCGCGTCAAGACGCGACCGGCTCGCTGAGCGCGGCCGCGTCGCGCAGGGCCGCGCGGACGGCCTGCAGCGCGGGGCGGCGCGCCGCCGCGGCGCGCACCGCGGTGAAGACCGTGCGCGACAGCGGGCCCTCGGCGACGTCGCGCAGCGCCAGCGTCGGGTCGGCCTGGCCGCCGGCCAGCTCCGGCAGGAGCGTGACGGCGTGGCCGCTGCGCACGAGCGCGAACAGGACGAGCAGGTCGGTCGAGCGGTGGCGCACGTCGGGCGTGAACCCGCCCAGCAGCCGGCACGCGCTCTGGAGCATGCGGTCGTGCGCGCTCGGCGGCCGCCCGCCCGCCCACGCGGCGCCGGCCAGGTCGCGCAGCGCCACCGCGCCGCCGCCGGCGGCCAGCGGGTGGTCGGCGGGAAGGACCAGGCGCACCCGCTCGCGCAGCAGCTCCTCGCGCAGCAGGCCCTCGTGCCCGGGCCGGGGCGCGTACTCCCACTCGTCGGCGATCACGAGGTCGATCTCCTGGCGCGCGATCGCCGACAGCGCCTCCTCGGGCTCCACCTCGATGAGCTCGACGCGCAGGTCGGGATGGCGGACCGCGAGCGCGGTCAGCGCCGGCGGCACGAGCGTCATCGTCGCCGTCTGGAACGCCGAGATGCGCACGGTGCCCGCGACCGAGCCGCTGACCGCCGCGACCTCGGCCTCGGCCTCCTCGACCCCGGTCAGCAGGCGCTCGGCGTGGCGGGCCAGGACGACGCCGGCCTCGGTCAGGGCGACCCGCCGCCCGCGCCGCTCCAGCACCGCCACGCCCGCCTCGCGCTCGAGCACGCGCAGCTGCTGGGAGACGGCCGACGGGCTGTAGCCGAGCGCGGCGGCCACGGCGCCCACCGTGCCGCGCTCGCGCAGCTCCAGCAGCAGGCGGAGGCGGTGCAGGTCGAGCATCGTGAAGGGATTGTGCACGTCGCAGTGCGGAAACGCGCGCTTGTGCTTCACCGCGGCGGCCGACGAGGATGCGCCGATGACCGATCCCAGCGACCTGCTCATCCGCTACGGCGGGGACTTCGTCGACGGCGTCGTCGCCTCCGCCTCCGGCTCGTGGATGGAGCTCACCGACGGCCGCCGCGTGCTGGACTTCACCGCCGGGCAGATCTGCGCGACGATCGGCCACAACCACCCCGCGGTCGTCGCGGCGATCGAGCGCGCGTGCCGCGAGGTGCTGCACCTCAACGCCTGGGCGCTGTCGCCGCCGCTGCTGTCGCTCGCCGAGCACCTGCTGGCGACGCTGCCGCCCCAGCTGCAGCGCGCGATGTTCCTGTCGACCGGCGGGGAGGGCATCGAGGCGGCGCTGAAGATGGCCAAGCTCGCCACCGGCGGCTTCGAGGTCCTGTCGCTCACGCGCAGCTGGCACGGGATGACCGCGGGCGCCGGCTCGGCGACCATGTCCGCCGGCCGCCGCGGCTACGGCCCGCTGATGCCCGGCACGTTCGCGCTGCCGGCGCCGTACGCGTACCGCTGCCCGATCCGCCACTGCGACGGCACGTGCGACTGCTCGTGCCTGGAGGCCGGCTTCGAGCTGTTCGACGCCGCCAGCGTCGGCGCCCCCGCCGCCGTGGTCGCCGAGCCGGTGCTGTCGGCCGGCGGCGTCGTCGTCCCGCCGCCCGGCTACTTCCTGCGCCTGGCCGAGCTGTGCGACGAGCGCGGCATGATGCTCGTCCTCGACGAGTGCCAGACCGGCCTGGGCCGGCTCGGCGCGCTGTACGGCTTCGAGCTCTACGAGGTCGTGCCCGACTTCCTCGTGCTCTCCAAGACGCTCGGCGGCGGCGTGCCGATCTCGGCGGTCGTGACCAGCCCCGAGCTCGAGGAGCGCTGTGTCGAGCGCGGGTTCGCCCACGTCACCTCGCACGTGTCCGACCCGCTGCCCGCGGCGGCCGCCGACGCGGTGCTCGGCGTCGTCGTGGGGGAGGACCTGGCCGCCGCCGCCCGCGAGCGCGGCGACCAGCTCCTGGCCGGCCTGCGGGAGCTGGCCGATCGCCACGAGGCGGTCGGCGACGTCCGCGGCCTGGGACTGCTGTGCGGCGTCGAGCTCGTCGAGGACCGCGACACCCGCGCCCCCGCCGACGCGCTCGGGCGGGCGGTCACGGACGAGTGCCTGCGCTGCGGCCTGTCGGTGAACCTCGTGCGCGGCTCCTCGGCCGGGTTCACGAACTGCCTGCGGATGGCGCCGCCCCTGACGATCGGCGCCGAGGAGGTCGGCCTCGCGCTGGAGATCCTCGACGACGCGCTGACGACTCAGTCGGCCAGGCCGGCGGCCGCCGGGACGTAGAGCACCGCGAGCGCCAGCGCGACGCCGAAGGCGAGCTCGCTCTCCAGCACCAGCGCGGCCACGCCGAGCAGCACCGGGAAGGCGCCGGCGAGGATCAGGAGGACGCGGGTGAACGGATGCTCGTCCACATCCCGGTGATCGGACCGGGTACGGACGACTTCAGCGCTTGCGCCCGAAGACGAAGTAGGCCAGCGGGCCCACGTAGTTGACGAACGACGCCGCGACCCACGCGCCCTTGCGGCCGTTGATCTGCTTCGCGGGGCGGCGGCGGATGTCGACGAGCGCGGCGACCAGGAGCCCGATCTGGACGATGCCGGCGGCGACCATCGCGGCGCGCTGGCCGGCGGAGAGGTCGCTCCACGGCTTCTTCGGCGGGCGGTCCATGCGTCGATTCTAGGCGGCGGGCACCTCGATCCACACCGCACGGGCGAACGCGAGCACCTGGCCGTCCGCGTCGTACAGGGCGCTGCCCGTGTGCAGCTTGCGCCCGTCGCGCGCCAGCGGCCAGGCCTGCACGACGTGCTCGGCGCCGGTCGCGACCGGGGCGCGCAGCTCGGCGGTCAGGCGGCCCAGCAGGATCCGCTCGACGTCGTCCCAGCCGACGGTCGCGATCCCGCTCGGGCAGTCCAGGGCCGCCCACACGAACTCGCGGGCGAGGGCGCCGTCCGGTCCGGCCAGCTCGGCCGGCGGCGTCCAGGGCGCGGCGAAGCGCGCGCCGTCGTCGGTCGGCCCGCAGAAGATCCGCAGGCCGTCGCCGGGCGCTCGCCCGGTCCCGCAGACGAAGCAGGTGGGGTAGGGGTGCGTGTCCTTCCACGGATGGCGCCCGGCCGCCCGCCGCGCCTCGTCCACGCCGATCGGCGCCGGCGGCTCGACGTCCGGCCGATCGGCGCGCCGCCCCTCGGCCACCAGCACGTCGCCGTCCAGCAGGACGACCCGGTCCTCGCGCCGCTCGAGCGCCAGCGGCCGGTCCAGCGGCGGCGGCACCCGCAGCGTCACCTCGGCGGGCCCGTCGCCGAGCGCCGCGGCGACCCGTCCGCACGTGTAGCCGCCGTTCGCGCTCCCGGGCGGGCCGCAGAATCGGGCGGCGATGGTGACCGGGTCCATGCGCCTCAGGATCGCAGGGCCGGCGGTCAGCGCAGCGGGAACGTCTCGCCGCGCTCGGCCTCCGGACGCGGCCCGAAGATCCGCCGGTCGGCCTCGTCGATCGGGACGTCGTTGATCGACGCCTCGCGCCGGCGCATGGACCCCTCGGCGTCGAACTCCCACATGTCCTTGCGCAGCGTGGCGGCCTGGACCTTCTGGCGCGCGGTCTCCTCCGTGAACGGCGGGACCGGCGGTCTCATGGGGCCAGCAGGACCTTGCCGCGCAGGCCGCCCGCCTCGTTGAGGCGGTGCGCCTCGGCCGCCTGCTCCAGCGGCAGCACGCGATCGATCCGGGTCCTCAGCTTCCCCGCGGCGACGTCGGCCACCAGCCGGCGCAGCTGCTCGCGATCGTGGTGGATCAGGAACACCTGGGCGCGGATCCCGCGCGCCGGGTCCGGGTCGGGGACCCGGCGGGTGGTGACGATCGCGCCGCCGTCGCGGACGGCCGCGTGCACCGGCTCGCCGAGCGGGACCGCGTCGAAGGCGGCGTCGACCTCGAGCGCCGACAGATCGGCGTCGCGGGCGATCACCTCGGCGGGCCCGAGCGAGCGCACCCAGTCCTCGTCGCCCGTGCTCGCCTGCGCCACGACGCGCAGCCCGGCCGCGACCGCGAGCTGCACGGCGAACGCGCCGACGGCGCCCGACGCGCCGGTCACCAGCAGCGACGCCCCGGCGGGCAGGTCCAGCAGCTCGAGGCCCTGGATCGCGGTGAGCCCGTTCAGCGGGATCGTCGCGGCGGTCTGGAAGTCCACGTTCTCGGGCAGCGGCACGACCCACTCGGCGTCGGCCGCGATCTGCTCGGCGTACGCGCCGACGAGCCCGCCGGCGTCGTACCACTGCACCATCCCGACGACCCGGTCGCCGGGCGCGAAGTCGCTGACGCCGGCGCCCACCGACGCGACCTCGCCGGCGAAGTCCCAGCCGAGCACGTACGGCGGGTCCGGCAGGCCCCGCGGGGAGTGGCCCATGCGCGCGCCGAGATCGGTCGGGTTCACGTTGGCGGCGCGGATGGCGACGACCACCTGGCCGTCGCCGGCGACGGGATCCGGGCGCTCGGCGACCTGCAGCACCTCCGGCCCGCCGTGGGCCGTGACCTCGACGACGCGCATCAGGCCCCCAGGACGGTCTCGAGCCGGCGGTCCAGGGCGTCGGCCAGCGCGTCGCGCAGCTCGCCCTCCTCGAAGCGCTCCAGCAGCGCGCCGAGGAAGCCCTCGATCACGAGCCGCTTGGCGACCGGCTCCGGCAGGCCGCGCGAGCGCAGGTAGAAGAGCTGGTCGGCGTCGATCTGGGCGATCGCCGCCGCGTGCGTGCAGCGCACGTCGTTGGCGAGGATCTCCAGGCCGGGGATCGCGTCCGCGTGCGCCTTCTTGGAGACCAGCAGGTTGCGGCACTCCTGGAAGGCGTCGATGCGCTGGGCGCCCGGGTCGACCTTGATCATGCCCCGCCACACGGCGCTGGAGCGGTCGCCGAGGATCCCGCGGAACGCGAGGTCGGAGACCGTGTCGGGCGCCGCGTGCTCCTGGCGGGTGTCGAAGTCCAGGTGCTGGCGCCCGCGCGTGGCGTAGCCGCCGGTGACGCGCGCCTGCGAGCCCGGCTCGGCCAGGGTCGTCTCGAGGAAGACCTTGCCGTTCTTGCCGCCGAAGCCGAGCGTCACCCAGTCCAGGACGCCGTCGCGGGCGACCGTGGCGCGCTCGTTGCCGAACACCCAGGTCTGCTCGTTGAGGTCCTGGATCCCGACGTAGGTGAGGTGCGCGTTCGGGCCCACCACCAGCTCGACGACCCCGTTGACCAGGCCGTCGGCGTCGGGCGCCGCCGAGACCATCTCGTCGACGATCGTCGCGTCGGCGCCCTCCTCGAGCACCACCAGCGTGCGCCAGTGCAGCGCGGTGCCGGCCTGCGCGTGGACGGTGCGCAGGTCCAGGCGGCCCTCGACGCGCACGTTGCGCGGGACGAAGACGAACGTGCCGTCGGTCCAGTGCGCCTCGTTGCGGGCCGAGAACGGCGAGTCCGGCGCGACCAGCGAGCCGAGGTGCGGCTCGACGAGGTCGGGATGGCGCTCGGCCGCCTCGGCCAGCGGCAGCACGACGACGCCCTCGGGCACGGCCGGGAGCGCGTCGGCCTCGCCGCCCGGCGCGGGCGGGTAGGCGTCGAGATCGAGCTTGTCGATCGGGGTGAACTCCCACCCCGGCGTCCCGCGGAACGTCGGCATCTCGATCGCGCCGAGCGCGTCGAGCGCCGCCGCCCGGCGGGCGGTGAGGAAGTCGGTGGCGACGTCCGTCATCCGATCGAGCCCTCCATCTGCAGCTCGATGAGGCGGTTCATCTCGACCGCGTACTCCATCGGCAGCTCCTTGACGATCGGCTCGATGAACCCGTTGACGATCAGCTTGCTCGCCTCGTCCTCGGGCAGGCCGTGGGACTGCAGGTAGAACAGCTGCTCCTCGCCGACCTTCGAGACGGTCGCCTCGTGGCCGACGTCGACGTCGTCCTCGCCGATGCGGATCGTCGGGTACGTGTCCGAGCGCGAGTCCTCGTCGAGCAGCAGCGCGTCGCAGACGACCTTCGACTTCGCGCCGGTGGCGCCCTTGGCGACCTCGAGCAGGCCGCGGTACGACGAGCGCCCGCCGTCCTTGGAGATCGACTTGGCGAAGATGTTGCTCGTCGTGTTCGGCGCGGCGTGGATGATCTTGCCGCCCGCGTCCTGGTGCTGGCCGGCGCCCGCGAACGCGATCGACAGGATCTCGCCGTGCGCGCGCTCGCCGGTCAGGTACACCGACGGGTACTTCATGGTCAGCTTCGACCCGAGGTTGCAGTCGACCCACTCGACCGTCGCGTCGCGCTGGGCGACCGCGCGCTTGGTCACGAGGTTGAACACGTTCTGCGACCAGTTCTGCACGGTCGTGTAGCGGATGCGCGCGCCCGGCTTGGCGATCAGCTCGACCACCGCCGAGTGCAGCGACGACGACGAGTAGGTCGGCGCCGTGCAGCCCTCGACGTAGTGCACGTAGGAGCCCTCGTCGGCGATGATCAGCGTCCGCTCGAACTGGCCCATGTTCTCCGTGTTGATGCGGAAGTAGGCCTGCAGCGGCATCTCGACCGACACGCCCGGCGGCACGTACACGAACGACCCGCCCGACCACACGGCGCTGTTGAGCGCGGCGAGCTTGTTGTCGTTGGCCGGGATCACCGTCGCGAAGTACTCGCGCACGATGTCCTCGTGCTCGCGCAGGCCCGAGTCCATGTCGAGGAAGATCACGCCCTGCTTCTCGAGGTCCTCGCGCACCTGGTGGTAGACGACCTCGGACTCGTACTGCGCGCCGACGCCGGCCAGGAACTTCCGCTCGGCCTCGGGGATGCCCAGGCGGTCGAACGTGCGCTTGACGTCCTCGGGCACCTCGTCCCAGGAGCGCCCGGCCTTCTCGGAGGCGCGCACGAAGTAGTGGATGTCGTCGAAGTCGACCTCGGCGAGCATCGGCGAGCCCCACGTCGGCATCGGCCGCGCGAGGAAGTGCTCGAGCGCCTTGAGGCGGAACTCGCGCATCCACTCGGGCTCGTTCTTGAACTCGGAGATCTTCTCGACGATCTCGCGGTTGATGCCCTTGGGGGCCTTGTAGAGGTAGTTCTCAGGATCGTGGAACCCGTAGCGCTCCGCGTAGTCCGCGTTGATGTGCGCCAGGGCCTCCTGCTCCGCGATCACTTCTGGCGTAGCCATGGTCAGTCGACCTCCAGCTTGATCAGTCCGTCCTCGACGAGGACGGGGAAGGTGTCTACGGGCACGTAGGCGGGGAGGGTCAGCGGCCGGCCGCTGCGCAGGTCGAACAGCGAGCCGTGGCGCGGGCACTCCACCGTGCACTTCTCCACGTCGAGCTCGCCCTCCGCGAGGGGGCCGTCGTCGTGCGAGCAGCGGTCCTCGATGGCCAGCAGCTCGCCGTTGCAGTTGAAGACGCCGATCTCGAGGTCCTCCCACGTCACGATCTTGCGCGCCCCGGGCGGGAGCTCCTCGACCGGGCAGACGTCCACGATCTCCGCCACTAGGACCTCGCCTCCGCCTCGGACTTCGGGGTGTCGGGCTCCCAGTCGACGGCGTGGCCGAGCCCGGCCGACTTCAGCACCTTCAGCGACAGCAGCGCGCACTTCATGCGCGTCGCCGAGATGTCGATGCCGAGCAGGTCCAGGACGAACTCGCGGTCGAGCTTGAGGAGGTCGTCGACCTTCATGCCCTTGACCTCGTCGGAGCTCAGCGACGCGGCCGCCTGGCTGATCGCGCAGCCGTGGCCCGAGAAGCGGATGTCCTCGATCGTCCCGTCGTCGCCGACGCGGAGCATGACCTTCAGCTCGTCGCCGCACAGCGGGTTGTGGTCCTCGGCCTGCAGGTCGGGCGCGTCCATCTCGCCCCAGTTGTGCGGGCGCTTGTAGTGCTCGAGGATCTGCTCGCGGTAGAGGTCGTCCATCAGCCGAACACCTCGTGGACGTCGTGGAGGGCGGCGACCAGCGCGTCGACGTCCGCGCGGTCGTTGTGGACGGCGAACGACGCCCGCGTGGTGGCGGCGACGCCGAGGCGGCGCATGAGCGGCTGCGCGCAGTGGTGGCCGGCGCGGACGCAGACGCCGCGGCGCGCGACGATCTCGGAGACGTCGTGGGGGTGGGCGTAGTCGAGCGCGAACGAGATGAGGGCGCCGCGGTCGCGCGCGTCGCGCGGGCCGTGCAGCGTGATCCCGGGCACCTCGGTCAGGCGCTCCATCGCGTAGGCGACCAGGTCCACCTCGTGCGCGCGCACGCGCTCCATCCCGATCCCGTCGAGCCAGTCGATGGCGGCGCCCATGCCGACGGCCTCGGCGATCGGCGACGTGCCGGCCTCGAACTTGGCGGGGATCTCGGCCCACGTCGACGTCTGCTCGGCGACCGACGAGATCATGTGCCCGCCGCCCAGGAACGGCGACATCGCCTCCAGCAGCTCGGGGCGGCCGTGGAGGATGCCCAGGCCGGTCGGGCCGTAGGCCTTGTGCGCGGTCCACACGTAGAAGTCGGCGCCGATCGCGCCGACGTCGACGGGGATCTGCGGCACCGCCTGGGCGCCGTCGACGAGCGTCATCGCGCCGGCCGCGCGGGCGCGGGCGACGACGTCGGCGACCGGGTTGATCGTGCCGAGCACGTTGGAGACGTGCGCGACCGCGACGACCTTGGGCCCGCGCTCGAGCAGCCGGTCGAGCTCGTCGAGCACGAGGCGGCCCTCGTCGTCGATCGGCGCGTAGGCGAGCGTCGCCCCGACGCGCTGCGCCAGCATCTGCCAGGACACCACGTTGGAGTGGTGCTCCATCTCGGTGACGACGATCGTGTCGCCCTCGCCGACGTTGTCCAGGCCCCAGGCGTAGGCGACGAGGTTGATCGCCTCGGTGGCGTTCTTCGTGAAGACCGTCCCCCGCGCGGGCGCGTTCAGCCACGCCGCCGCGCGCGAGCGCGCGTCCTCGAAGCGGTCGGTCGCCTCGACGGCCAGCGGGTAGACGCCGCGGTGCACGGACGCGTTGTGGTGGCTGACGAAGTCGTCCACCGCCTCGATCACCGCGCGCGGCTTCTGCGACGTCGCGCCGGAGTCGAGGTACACGAGACCCTCCCGGTCGAGGACGGGGAACTGGTCGCGCACGTCGAGGCTGTCCGTCGTGGCCGCCATGAGGTCAGGCGCTCGCGCCGACCTCCTCGCGGATCCAGCCGTAGCCCTTGCTCTCGAGCTGCTCGACGAGCTGGGGGCCGCCCTCCTTGACGATGCGCCCGTCGAACATGATCGACACGCGGTCGGGCTGCACGAGGTGCAGGATCCGCTGGTAGTGCGTGATGATCAGCGTGCCCATGTCGTTGCCCTTGGCGACCGTGTTGACGCCGTGGGCGACGACGTTCAGCGCGTCGATGTCGAGGCCGGAGTCGGTCTCGTCGAGCACGGCGATCTTCGGCTGCTGCAGCGCGAGCTGGAGGATCTCCAGGCGCTTCTTCTCGCCGCCGGAGAAGCCCTCGTTGAGGTAGCGGGAGGCGAACTCCTTGGGGACGTTCGTCAGCTCCATCGCCGCCTCGACGGTCTTGCGGAACTCCTTGAGCGGGATCTCGGGCTCGCCGCGGTGCTCGCGGTGGGCGTTCATCACCATGCGCAGGTACTTGGTGATCGTGACGCCGGGGATCGCGACGGGGTACTGGAAGGCCATGAACAGGCCCATGCGCGCGCGCTCGTCGGGCTCGGCCTCGGTGATGTCCTCGCCGTCGAGCAGGATCTGGCCCTCGGTGACCTCGAGGCTCGGATGACCCATGATCGCGTTGGCGAGGGTCGACTTGCCGGAGCCGTTGGGGCCCATCAGCGCGTGGACCTCGCCGCTGTGCACGTCGATGTCGACGCCCTTCAGGATCTGCTTGTCGTCGGCCTGGACGTGGAGGTTTCGGATCTCGAGGTGGGCCATGGTCTCCTGGCTAGTTCGAAAGGCTGAAGAGGGGGTGCGGGGCGCCGGACTCGCCGAACTGGACGAGCTCGGCCAGCGTCGTGGTCCGCAGGGCGTCGACGACGGCGTCCTGGACGCGCGTCCACAGCATGCGCGTCGCGCACGCCGAGCCGTGGTCGGCCCGGTGCGAGCACGAGACGCGCGAGTCGCAGTCCTCGACGAAGCAGTCCATCGGCGCGATCGCGCCCTCGAGCGCCAGGACGACCTCGTCCATCGTGATCGTCTCGGCCGGGCGCGAGAGGCGGTAGCCGCCCCGGGCGCCGCGCGTGGACTCGACCAGCTCGGCCTTGCGCAGCAGGGCGACGACGTGCTCGAGGTAGCCCAGCGGGAGCTGCTCGGCCTCGGCGATCGCCTTCAGGGACACGACCGCGCCGGTCCCGTCGACGTCCTGGCGACCCAGCTCCACGAGGAGCCGGACGCCGTATTCCGCCTTGGTCGTGAAGATCACGTCGATAATCCTACCAATGCACTCGGATAACCCCGATCCGGCGCCCGGCGTGTGCGGCGCGAGCGCGCCGGCGCTCGTCCCCCGCGGCGGACGGCTCGTGTTCGCCGCTTCCGGGCGGGCCCTCGACGATGTCGTGGCCGCGCTCGAGCGCGGGGCGGACGTCGACCCGGCCGAGGCGCGGATCGCGCTGGCCTACGTCGAGCGTAGCGGCTGACGCGCCTCAGGAGCGGACCGCGGGCGCCGGCGTCTCGGGCTCGACCGGCACGTCGGCGGCGGCCGGGATCCGCACGACGAACCGCGCGCCGCGGCCGCCCGGGCCGTCGCCGACGGAGACCTCGCCGCCGTGGCTCTGGGCCACCGCGCGCACGATCGCCAGGCCCAGGCCCGACGAGCCGGCGACCTCGCCGCCGCCGCGCACGAAGCGCTCGAAGATCCGCTCGCGGTCCTCGGGCGGGATGCCGGGGCCGTCGTCGACGACCTCCAGCACCGCGTCGTCGCCCTCGCGGCGCAGGCGCGCCTCGATGCGGGTGCCGGGCGGCGTGTGCTTGATCGCGTTGTCCATCAGGTTCAGCGCGACGCGGTGCAGGTCGTCGCGCGCGCCGATGACCGTGACCGGCTCGACGTCGACGCTCAGCTCGTGCCCGGCGGTGACCGCCTCCAGCTCGCCGGCGGCCGCGACCACGGCGCGGCTGAGGTCGAACGGCTCGCGCACGGACTCGCGCCCGACGTCGGCGCGCGCCAGCAGCAGCAGGTCGGCGACGAGGCGGCGCATCCGCCGCGACGACTTCAGCGCCGAGCAGGCCGCCTCGCCCTGGTCGCCGTCGAGCGTCTCGGCCAGCAGCTCGAGGTTGGCGAGCACGCTCGTCAGCGGCGTGCGCAGCTCGTGCGAGGCGTCGGCCACGAACTCGCGCTGGCGCGCCAGCGCCGCCTCGGTCTCGTGCTGGGCGGCGTCGAGCGCGCGCAGCATCCGGTCCAGCGTGCGCGCCAGCTCGGCGACCTCGTCGTCGGCGCGCGGGACCGGGACGCTGCGGCCCGGGTCGCGCGTGCGGCGGATCTCCTCGGCGCGCGCGGTCAGCGACGTGATCGGCGCCATCGCCCGCTGGGCGATCGCCAGGCCGGCCAGCAGCGCGAGCGCGGTGCCGCCCAGCACGCCGAACAGCAGGAACAGGCGCACGCGCTCGAGCGTGCTCTCGAGGTCCGACAGCCGGCGCGCGTACTGGACGCGGATGACGCCGGCGTACGGCAGCGGCAGCGCGACCGTGCGCGTCTCGACCCGGTAGCCGTCGACCTCCTGGGTCGCCACGAACGGGTCGGTCCGCAGGTCCGGCGCGTTGGAGCTGGTGCGCAGGACGCGCCCGTCCTGGGTCAGCAGCCGGATCACCGCGTGCCCGGAGCCGGCGTACAGGTCCAGCGTCGACTGCGTCGGGCGCACGAGCTTGTTGTCCTCGATGCGCAGCGTCAGGTGGTCGGTGAGGTTGATGACCCCGGCCGTGACGTCGTGCTCGAAGTCGGAGCGGATGCGGTCGGACGTGAGCTCGCCGACGACCAGCGCGAACGTGCAGAGGATCGCGAACGTCAGGACGGCCGTCGTGCCCGCCAGCCGCCAGCGGATCGGGATCCGCTCAAGCACGCAGCACGTACCCCGCTCCGCGGATCGTGTGCAGGAGCCGCGGCTCGCCGCCCGCCTCGAGCTTGCGGCGCAGGTTCGACACGAACACCTCGATCGTGTTCGTCGTCGAGAACGGGTCGTAGCCCCACACCTCGTCGAGCAGCCGCTGGCGCGAGACGACGATCCGCTCGTTGCGCATGAGGAACTCCAGGAGCTCGAACTCGCGCTGGGTGAGCTCGATGTCGCGGTCGCCGCGGCGCACCTCGTGCGTGTCCGGGTTCAGGCTGAGGTCGCCGACCACCAGGTTGGCCTCGCCGCGCGGCGGGCGGCGGCGCAGCAGCGCGCGCATGCGGGCCAGCAGCTCCTGGCGCTCGAACGGCTTGACGAGGTAGTCGTCGGCGCCGGAGTCGAGCCCCTCGACGCGCGACTCCAGCGCGTCGCGGGCGGTGAGCATGAGGATCGGCACGTCGCCGTCCTGGCGGATGCGCTGGGCCACCTCGATCCCGTCGACCTTCGGCAGGCCGAGGTCGAGCAGGACCAGGTCGGGGAGGAACTGGCGCACGTCCTCCAGGGCCGCCTGCCCGTCGCGGGAGATGCGGACGTCGTAGCCCTCGAGGCGCAGGGAGCGCTGCAGCGCGAGGGCGATGTCCTCGTCGTCCTCGACGACGAGCACGCGGGGAGAGCGACCTTCCATGGCGCTCAGCGTACGGCCCTCCATGGGCTCAGCGTACGTATCCACCTAAACGACAGGCAACGATCGCTCCCGCGGGGCGTCGAGCACGGCGAAGATCTGCGCGGCGAGCTGGGCCACGGCCGACGCGTCCGCGAGCTGCGGCGTCCGGTGTCGACGGCGTCGGCGCGGATCACCGTGGCGGTGAACGTCGTCGTGACGCTGCCGATCCGGAAGCGCTCGGCGGGCGCCATCGGGCGCCCGTCGTGCCGGGCGGCCACGCCGGGACGGTGTCCTGCGCGGCAGGCCACCCGTCGGGGACGCGCCGGAGGGGAACGGTCGCGCGCGTCGAAGAGACGCGCCTGATGGCCCAGAAGAAGAAGGCGAAGGCGAAGCCCCGCACCCGCGCGCGCCGCTCTCCCGCGCGCAAGCCCGTCCTCGAGCAGCGGCAGCTCGACCTCCTCGGCCTCGGCCTGATCGCCCTGGGCATCTTCCTCGCGTTCCTGCTCTACGGCGACTGGCAGGGCGGGAAGGCCGGCGAGGCGCTCGTCGACGGGCTCGCGCTCGCGGTCGGCACGGTGCGCTACCTGGCGCCGGTGGCGGTCGTGGCCGCCGGCGCGATCGTGATCCTGCGGCCGGTCCTGCCGGCGGTGCGGCCCTTTCGGTCGGGCGCGATCTGCCTGCTGGCCGGCCTGACCCTCGCGCTCGCGGCCGGCACGCTCGGCCTCGGACCGGGCGGCTCGGCGGTCTCGTGGGAGCCCGACTGGATCAAGGTCCGCGGCGGCGGCGTCGGCGAGGGCCTCTACTGGATCACGAACACGCTGCTCGGCACCGTCGGCAGCCACATCGTCGCGCTCTTTTTGCTCGTCGCCGCGGTGCTGCTGCTGACCGGCGCGTCGGTGGCCGGCGTGCTGAAGGCGACCTCCAGCCAGGTCGCCGACACGACCCGGTCGCTGCGCGCCGTGCGCCCGCCCGCCGGCCGTCGCGGCGCCGGCACGACCGCGTCGCGCCGGATGACGGTCCCCGAGCCCGACGACAGCGAGCCGCGCGTGCGCCGCGGCCGCCCGGTCGAGGACCTGCAGGAGCGCTTCGCCGACGTGTTCGAGGAGGAGGAGATGCCGGCCGAGGGCGACGAGGTCGTCGCCGAGCGGCCGTTCTTCGACGACCCGCCCGAGCCGGAGCCCGAGCCGCTGGCCGAGGAGCCGCAGCAGCAGGACGAGGAGCCGCAGCTCGAGCTCGAGCCGGTCGCCGAGGACGACCAGCACGAGACCGCCGCGGCCGCCGTCGAGGCCGGCCCCGAGGACCTGACGCCGCAGGGCCGCTACCGCGCGTCGGTCACCGACAGCCCCGACTTCGTGTGGAGGCGCCCGAGCCCGAGCCTGCTCTCACGCTCGTCGGCCGACCAGATGCGCCCCGACACCGCCGGCCAGGAGAAGACGGCCCGCGCGCTCGTCGAGGCGCTCGGGCACTTCGGCATCGAGGCGAAGGTCGTCGGCACCGTCGCCGGCCCGCACATCACCCGCTACGAGGTGCGCCTGGCGCCGGGCGTGAAGATGAGCAAGGTCGCCAACCTCAAGGACGACCTCGCCTACGCGCTGGCCGCCACCGAGATCCGCATCCTCGCGCCGATCCCCGGCAAGACCGCCGTCGGCGTCGAGGTGCCCAACGAGCGCCGGCGCATCGTCCAGCTCGGCGACGTGATGGGCGAGCGCCCCGCCGACTGGTCGCCGCTGACGGTGTGGCTGGGCAAGGACGTCGCCGGCCGCGCGATCGGGGCCGACCTGGCCAAGATGCCGCACCTGCTCGTCGCCGGCACGACGGGCGCCGGCAAGTCCGGTTGCGTCAACGCGATGCTCAGCTCGATCCTGCTGAACGCCGACCCGCACGAGGTGCGGCTCGTGCTCGTCGACCCCAAGCAGGTGGAGCTCAACCACTACGAGGGCATCCCGCACCTGCTGACGCCGGTCATCACGCACCCGCGCGTGGCCGCCAACGCGCTCCAGAACCTCGTCAAGGAGATGGAGGACCGCTACGCGACGATGTCGCTGGCGAAGACCCGCTCGCTGCCCGAGCTCAACCGCCGGCGCGAGCAGCGCGGCGAGGCGCCGCTGCCGTACATCCTGTGCGTGATCGACGAGCTCGCCGACCTGATGATGGTCGCGCCCGCCGACGTCGAGGACTCGATCATCCGCCTGGCCCAGAAGGCGCGCGCGGTCGGCATCCACCTGGTGCTGGCGACGCAGTCCCCGCGCGTGGACGTCATCACCGGCATGATCAAGGCCAACGTCCCGTCGCGCATCGCGTTCGCCGTGAGCTCGCAGACCGACTCGCGCGTGATCCTCGACCAGAACGGCGCCGAGTCGCTGCTGGGCAAGGGCGACATGCTGTTCTCGCCGGTCGGCTCGTCGCGGCTGCAGCGCATCCAGGGCGCGTTCATCGACGAGCCCCAGATCGAGGCGATCACCGAGTTCTGGCGCAAGCAGGGCGAGCCGGAGCTGCGCGAGGACCTGCTCGAGGAGGTCGAGGACGAGGCCGCGGCCGAGGAGCCGGCCGGCAACGACGAGTTCGATCCCGACGAGGATCCGCTGCTGGAGGACGCGATCCGGCTCGTCGCCGAGATGGGCACCGCGTCGACCTCGATGCTGCAGCGGCGCCTGCGGCTCGGGTACACGCGCGCGGGCCGCCTCATCGACATGCTCGAGCGGCGCAACGTGATCTCCGGCTACGAGGGCTCCAAGCCGCGCCAGGTCCTCGTCGGACCCGCCGACGCGGAGCGCTTCATCGCCGCGATGCGGGAGGGGTCGGGCAGCGACGCGCCGGCCCCGCAGGACGCCGTCCCCGTACCGGACGACGAGTAGCCTCCGGGCCGATGCCGGAGATCGGGGCCACGCTGCGGGAAGCGCGCATGCGCGCCCGCATCGACATCTCGGAGATCGAGGCGCAGACCAAGATCCGCGCCAAGTACCTGCGCGCGCTCGAGAACGAGGAGTGGGACCTGCTGCCGGGTCCCACGTACGTCAAGAGCTTCCTGCGCACGTACGCCGACGCCCTGCATCTCGACGGCAAGCGGCTGGTCGAGGAGTACAAGCTCCAGCACGAGCGGCTCAGCGACGTCGACCTGCAGCCGATCGCGCCGCCCGGATCGCGGCTGCGCGAGCCGCGCGGGCGGTTCGGGCGCGCCTGGATCGCGGTCGCCGTCGTGGTGGTCGCGCTGGGCGCGTTCTGGTACCTGGGGACCCGCGGCGGCGACGACGAGGGCGGCGACCAGCCCGCGTCGGCGACCACGACCACGCCGCAGACGACCCCGCAGGAGGACGGCGGCCGCCGCGAGCGCGGCGAGGAGGCGTCGAGCGGCGACCAGGAGCGCAAGCGCAAGCCGCGCCGCATCCGCCTGCAGATCGAGCCCCAGGCGGCCGTGTACGTCTGCCTGGAGGCCGACGGCGAGCCCGTGATCAACCAGCAGGTGCTCGAGGCCGGGGCGACGACCGAGACGTTCCGGGCGCGGCGCTTCGACATCACGCTCGGCAACGGCGCGGCGATCATCCGCGTCAACGGCCGCGCGTTCGACGTGCCCGACTCCTCGGAGCCGCTGGGCTACCGCTTCACGGCCCGCGGCCGCACCGAGCTGTCCGAGGAGCGCCGGCCGACCTGCGGCGCATGACCCCGCGCGCCGGCATCGTCGTCACGGGCACCGAGGTCCTCACGGGCCGGGTGCTCGACCGCAACGGCGGCTGGGTGAGCGAGCGCCTGCTCGAGCTCGGCGTCGACCACGCGTACACGCTCGTCGTCGGCGACCGCGACGAGGACATGCTCGACGCGCTGGCGTTCATGGTCGACAAGGGCGTCGCGCTGATCGTGACGACCGGCGGCCTGGGCCCGACGGAGGACGACCGCACGGCGGAGATCGTGGGCCGCTTCCAGGGCCGCGAGATGGTGCTCGACGAGCCGACCGAGGCGCGCATCTGGGAGATCCTGTCGGGGCTGCGCCGGCGCTGGCCCAACCTCGACGAGGAGGCGGTGCGGGCGGCCAACCGCAAGCAGGCGATCGTGCCGCGAGGCGCGACGATCCTCGACCCGGTCGGGACCGCGCCGGGGCTGGTGGTGCCGCCGGCGGAGGGCCGGGAGGGGCCGACGATCGTGGTGCTGCCCGGGCCGCCGCGCGAGCTGCGCGAGATGTGGCCGGCCGCCGTCGAGACGCCCGGCTTCCGGGCCGCGATCGCCGGGGCGACGACCTATCGCCACAAGATGCTGCGCCTGTTCGGGCTGCCGGAGTCGGAGATCGCCGGGACGCTGCGCGCGGCGCGCGCCGAGGGCGTCGATCTCGACCGGCTCGAGATCACGACCTGCCTGCGGCGCGGCGAGATCGAGGTCGTCACGCGCTGGGAGCCCGGCGCCGACGACGTGTACGCCGCGTTCGAGGACGTCGTGCGCGGCCGCCATCCCGACACGCTGTTCTCCGACGACGGCCGCTCGATCGATCAGATGGTGGCCGACGAGCTGCGCGCGCGGAAGCTGACGGTGGCGGTGGCCGAGTCGTGCACCGGCGGCCTGCTGTCGGGGCGCCTGACCGAGCTCGACGGCGCCTCGGCGACGTTCCCGGGCGGCCTGGTCGTGTACGCCAACGAGGCGAAGGAGCGCCTGGCCGGCGTGGACCCGGCGCTGATCGCCGAGCACGGGGCGGTGTCGGCGCCGGTGGCCGAGGCGCTGGCCGACGGCGCGCGCACGCAGCTCGCGGCGGCGATCGGGATCGGCGTGACCGGGATCGCGGGCCCGACCGGCGGCACGCCGGAGAAGCCGGTGGGCACCGTGTGGTTCTCGGTGGCCGGCAACGAGGGGCGGCTGACGCGCCACGTCCGGGTGCCGGGCTCGCGCGCCGACGTGCGCGACCGCTCGACGACGATCGCGCTGCATCTGCTGCGGCGCCTGCTGGCGGGGGAGTCCGACTGACGTGCGGGTCTTCGTCGCCGCCGAGCTCCCTCGGCCGGTGGCGGAGGGGCTGGCGGGGTGGGCGCCTCGCGACGACGCGCTGCGGCCCGTGGCGGTCGAGTCGCTGCACCTGACGCTGGCGTTCCTGGGGGAGCGCAGCGAGGCGGAGGCGGCCGCGGTGGGCGCGCTGCTGGCCGGCGTGGCGCGGCCGGTGCGCGCGCTGACGCTGGGCGAGGCGGTGTGGCTGCCGCGGCGGCGGCCGCGGGCGCTCGCGGTGCGCGTGGGCGACGGCGACGGGGCGCTGACGGCGATGCAGGGCGCGCTCGCGCAGGCGCTGGCGGGCGCGATCGGGTTCGACGCCGGGGACCGGCCGTACCTGCCGCACGTGACCGTCGCGCGCGTGCGCGGGCGCGTGGAGCGGTCGCTGCGGGCGGCGGCGACGGCGGCGCCGCCCGCGGGGTTCGGGGCGTTCGCGGCCGAGGCGGTCGCGCTCGTGCGCTCGCACCTCGGGCGGGGCCCGGCGCGCTACGAGACCCTCGAGAGGGTCGAGTTGTAGCCGTCTCGCGCGCGATCCGACGCGAACACGTGTTTCCCCGTGATCCGTCCGATGGGACGCTCACGATGTGTCCAGTCCATTCACGGGGAAAGGCTTCAGATGAGCGTCACCGACCAGGAGAAGGCCGCGAAGGCCCGCGACGCAGCCCTCCAGGGGGCGCTCGCGCAGATCGAGAAGCAGTTCGGCAAGGGCTCGGTCATGCGCATGGGCGACGAGAACGCGCGCGTCAAGGTCAGCGCGGTGCCGACCGGGGCGCTCTCGCTCGACCTCGCGCTGGGCATCGGCGGCGTCCCGCGCGGGCGCATCGTCGAGGTCTTCGGCCCGGAGTCGTCGGGCAAGACGACGCTGATGTACCACATCATCGCCGAGGCCCAGAAGCTCGGCGGCGTCTGCGCGTTCATCGACGCCGAGCACGCGATGGACCCGCTCTACGCGCAGAAGATCGGCGTCGACATCGACGAGCTGCTGGTCTCCCAGCCCGACCACGGCGAGCAGGCGCTGGAGATCGCCGACATGCTCGTGCGCTCCAGCGCGGTCGACGTGATCGCGGTCGACTCGGTCGCCGCGCTGACGCCGCGCGCCGAGCTCGAGGGGCAGATGGGCGACACGACCGTCGGCCTGCAGGCCCGGATGATGAGCCAGGCGATGCGGAAGCTGGCGGGCAACCTGAACCGCACGCAGACGCTCTGCCTGTTCACGAACCAGATCCGCGAGAAGGTCGGCGTGATGTTCGGCTCGCCCGAGACCCAGCCGGGCGGCCGGGCGCTGAAGTTCTACGCCTCGCAGCGACTCGACATCCGTCGTATCGAGACCTTGAAGGAAGGAACCGAGGCGGTGGGTAACAGGGTTCGCGTGAAGGTCGTGAAGAACAAGGTGGCGCCGCCGTTCCGTCAGGCCGAGTTCGACATCGAGTTTGGCTCCGGGATCTCCTCCTCGGGCTGCATCCTCGACCTGGGGCTCGAGCACGACATCGTCCAGAAGTCGGGCTCGTTCTTCTCCTACGGGGGCGAGCGGCTCGGCCAGGGGCGCAGCAACGCGAAGGCGTTCCTCGACGAGCACCCCGAGGTCGCCGAGGAGATCGAGAACAAGATCTACGCGGCGCTGGGCATCGACCGCGGCGGCGTGGAGCCGATCGACGCGGGCGAGGACGTCGCGCCGGAGATGCCGGAGGAGGCGCTCGCCTGATGCGTCGCCGGCGCGGTCGCAGGAGCCGGGGGCGCGCATGAGCGGGCTCCACCTCACGGCGATCGAGATCGAGGTGACCGAGCCGGGACCGGGCGACGACGCGTCGCTGCGCCTGCAGCGGGCGCTCGACACCGCCTACCGCTACCTCGCCCGCCGGGACCGCACGGTGGGCGAGATGCGCCGCCACCTCGAGGGCAAGCGCGTCGAGCCGGCGGTGATCGAGCAGGTCATCGCCTCGCTGCGCGAGCAGCGCTACCTCGACGACGCCCGCTACGCGCGGACGTTCGCCGAGGACCGGCGCGCGCTGGACGGGTGGGGGCCCGACCGCATCGCGCGCCGCCTGACGCAGCTCGGGATCGCGCCGGAGGACATCGAGGCCGCGCTGGCCGACCGGGGCCGCGAGGACGAGCTCGGCGCCGCCGTCGAGCTGCTGCGCGCGCGGGTGCGCGTGCCGCCCGAGGACGATCGCGGCCGCGAGCGGGCGCTCGGCCTGCTCGTGCGGCGCGGCTACGACTTCGAGCTGGCCCACGACGCGATCCGCGCGTTCGAACGCGAGCCGTGAGGCGCGCGCGGAGGCCCCGCCCCGGCGCGGGGACGCGCGGTGCGGGCGGAGTCGATCTTCGTTCGATTGCGCACAAGCCCCGGCAGGGCTAGGATGCCGGACAGCAAGCGAATTGGGCCCGTGAGGGCATGAAACCGCAGCAAATGAGCCGGTTTTTGACACGTCGGACCTGATGATGATCACGCGTACTTCACCTGCTCCCGGGCCGAGGACCCGGGTCGAATCCGCACGCCCGCTCGTCGTGTGGTCGCGTGCAACGAGGCGGCCGAGAGCCGCTTCGTCGTGTCGTGCCTGACCAGCCCGTCGCTCGCTCCGAACGCTGACATGGACCTGACGCCCCACCCGGGGCGAAAGGAGTGAAACGGGGATGGAGATTCTGATTGCGGCCGTGGTGCTCGCCGTGGGCATCGTGGTTGCCGCGTGGCTGCTGGGCCGCGGTCGAACGGCGCCGGCGCCGGCGCAGCGAGCGGCCCAGTCGGCCGATCGCGCACAGGCGGCCGCCGCGGTCGCCGAGCGGGCCGGGACCGGGGATCTCGACCGCCAGCGCGCCGAGCTGGACCGCCGCGCCGCCGAACTCGAGAAGCGCGCCCGCGAGGTCGACGAGGACCGCGCGCAGCTCGCGGAGGCGCGCGAGCGCCTGGGCCGCGACCGCGCGCTGCTGCAGCGCGAGCTGGAGCGCGTCTCCGGGCTGAGCGTCGGGCAGGCCAAGGCGATGCTCCTCAAGGAGATCGAGGAGGAGGCGCGCCACGCGCACGCGAAGGTGCTGCGCCAGGTCGAGGAGGAGACCAAGCGCGAGGCCGAGCGGCGCGTGCGCTCGATCCTGTCGGTCGCGATGCAGCGCCTCGCCGCCAGCCACGCGGCCGAGACCACCGTCTCCGTCGTCCAGCTGCAGGCCGACGACATGAAGGGCCGCATCATCGGCCGCGAGGGACGCAACATCCGCGCGCTCGAGAACCTCACCGGCGTCGACTTCATCATCGACGACACGCCCAACGCGGTCGTCCTGTCGGGGTTCGACGGCGTCCGTCGCGAGATCGCCCGCATGACCCTCGAGCGGCTGCTGCAGGACGGGCGCATCCACCCCGCCCGCATCGAGGAGACCTACTACCAGGCCAAGTCCGACCTCGAGAACCACATCATGGAGGAGGGCGAGGCCGCGGTGCTGGAGGCCAACGTCGGCGGCCTCGACCCGGAGCTGATCCGGCTCCTGGGCCGCCTGAAGTTCCGCACCAGCTACGGCCAGAACGTCCTCGCGCACTCGATCGAGACCGCCCACCTGGCCGCGCTCATGGCCGAGGAGCTGGGCGCCAGCGCCAAGACCGCCCGCCGCGCCGCGCTGCTGCACGACATCGGCAAGGCCGTCTCCCACGAGGTCGAGGGCCCGCACGCGCTCGTCGGCGGCGAGCTCGCCCGCCGCTACGGCGAGTCGGAGGCGGTCGCCCACGCGATGGAGGCCCACCACAACGAGGTCGAGCCCCAGACGGTCGAGGCGGTGATCGTCCAGACCGCCGACGCGCTGTCGGGCGCCCGCCCAGGCGCGCGCGGCGAGTCGCTGGAGCAGTACGTCAAGCGCCTGCGCGAGCTGGAGCAGATCGCCACGCGCCACGCGGGCGTCGACAAGGTCTACGCGATGCAGGCGGGCCGCGAGATCCGCGTGATGGTGCAGCCCGGCGCCGTCGACGACGACGCCGCGGTCGTGCTCAGCCACGAGATCGCGCGCGAGATCGAGAAGGAGCTGGAGTACCCCGGCCAGATCAAGGTCACGGTCATCCGCGAGTCCCGGGCGGTCGAGTACGCGCGCTAGGCGCGCTCGCCGCCCATGCGCCTGATCCTCAACATCGTCTGGTTCGTCCTCGCGGGCCTGTGGATGGCGATCGGCTACGCGCTGGCGGCGCTGCTCTGCTTCGTCCTCATCATCACGATCCCGTTCGGCATCGCCGCGCTGCGCATCGCGCTGTTCGCGCTGTGGCCGTTCGGGTCGGTCGTCGTGCGCCGCGAGGACGCGGGCGCCGGCTCGGCCGTCGGCAACGTCCTGTGGCTGCTGCTGTTCGGCTGGTGGCTCGCGCTCGGCCACCTCATCACCGGCGTGCTGCTGTGCCTGACGATCATCGGCATCCCGCTCGGCCTGGCGAACTTCAAGCTGATCCCGGTCTCGCTGCTGCCGCTGGGCCGCGAGATCGTCAGCGTCGACGAGGCGCAGCGGCGCGGACTGGCCGGCGAGACGATCGGCTAGGCGCAGGCCGCGTCCCGATCCTCCATTTCCCGGTGCGAAAAGCGGGCGTGTGCAGGGCGTTTGTCGGCCGCGCGCCCGGGTAGTCGCGCTCACGGTTCTCGCGGGAGAGGAGACGGGTCGATGTCACGCGCACACCCAGGCCGATGGCTCGTGGAGCGCAGCCGCACCGGGCTGCGGGAGATGCCCTCCAACGCGGCGTGGCTGTTGTCGCGCGCCCTGCAGCCCGCCCGGCAGCCCGGTCCGGCGACCGAGTCGGCGATCGCCGAGACCCGCGACCGGGCCTGGCGGATGCGGGCCGCGGTGACCGATGCGGCGCCGATCGGGGGCGACTCCGTCGACACGCGGCTCAAGCGCGCGCGGGCGGCCGCGGAGCGCGCGCAGCGGGCCGAGGACGAGGCGCTCGCCGCGGCGCAGGAGTCCAAGCAGCGCTCCGACCACGCCAAGCAGGTGGGCGAGCGCGCCCGCGCGCACGTCGACCGGGTCAGGCAGGACGCGTCGCGGTCCGCCGACCAGCGCATCGCCGAGGCGCGCCGGGCCGCCGACGAGCAGGTGGAGCGCGCGCGCTCGGAGGCCAGGGCCGAGGCCGAGGAGCAGGTGCGCGAGGCCGAGGAGCAGGCGGCGGCGGAGACCCAGGACGCCGAGGAGCGCGCCAAGGCCGCGCAGGAGCACGCCGAGCAGCTCGTGGCCGAGGCGACCCACCGGCTGGCGGAGGCGCGTCAGCTCGCCGGCGAGGCCGAGGAGGCGGCCCGCGCGGCGGCCGCGGAGGCCCACCGGCAGGCGGCCGAGCTGGCCGCGGAGGCCGAGCAGCAGGCCGGCGCGTCCGACCAGAGCGTCGCGGCGGCCGAGCGGCTGCGCGAGGAGACGGCGGGCGCCGCGAAGGACACCGTCCGGGCGATGCGCGGCGGCCGCGGCGGGAACGGCGACCTCGACACGCTGAACAAGCCGGAGCTGCTCGACCTCGCCGCGTCGATCGACATCGCCGGCCGGACCTCGATGACCAAGGCCGAGCTCGTCACGGCGATCAAGCGGGCGTCCAGGAACTGAGGAGAGGAGTCGCCATGCACCTGCTGCACCGCAAGGGCCGTTGGGAGCGCCGGGTGGTCGACCCGGCCCGGGACGCCCTGCGCAGGGTGGTCAAGCCGGGCCTGGCCGCGGTCGGCGGCCTGGTCGGGCTCACCGTCGGGAGCGCCGCCGTGTCGTCGCTGCGCCGCCGCGGCGGCGCGGGGCACGACGCCCGCGGGTCGTGATCCGGCCGAGCGCGACGTGGCGGTCGGCGGACGCGGTCGTCGTCGAGGCGTCGATCCGCGGCCGCGTGCTCGGGCTGCGCCTGCTGGCGCTGGACGCCGCGATCGTGATCACCCCGACCGAGATGGCGCCGCCGCGGGCGCCCGCGCTGCCGCCGGGGCGCGCGACGCACCACGGCGACGCGCTCGCCGACGCGGTCCGCCTCATCGACGAGAGCTCGGCGACGCTCGACGCCGCCCGCGCGCTCGGCTATCCGGGCAGGACGAGGTCGAACGACTCGGGCGGCCGCACGACCGCGAAGTAGTGGTCCTCGGCGGCCTCCCAGAGCGAGAGCTCGGCGGCGTCGAGGTCCTCGCCCTCGCGCGCGGCCAGCCGGGCCAGCCGCTCGCGCTCGTCGAGCTCCACGAGCACCGAGAGGTCGACGAGGTCGGCCAGCTCGGGCCGGCCGGAGTAGGTGCCGTCGAGCACGACGACCGGCGCGGGCGCGCACGCCGTCGCCTCGGCGACGAGCCCGGCCATGGCGTCCCAGTCGAACGCCCGCCAGCGCGCGGTCCGGCCGGCCAGCAGCGGCTCCAGCGCCTCCGTCCGCAGCCGGTGGACGTCGATGACGGCGGCGGCGCGCTCGGGCGGCGCCAGCGGCGCGAGCGCGGCCGCGTCCCCGCCCGCGTAGAAGTCGTCGCCGTCGACGTGCGCGGCGCCGGCCCGCTCGGCCAGCCGCGCGCACAGCGTCGACTTCCCGACCCCGCTGCGGCCGTCGACCGCGACGAGCACCGGCCGGTCCGGGTGGGCCGCGCGCACGCCGTCGAGCGTCTCGAGGAGGCGATCGAGCGCGGGGCCGGCGGAGGTCACGCCGGGAGGTCTACCGGCGCGTGGCGCGGACCGTCACCGCGACGTGGCGGCCGGCCGGCGCCCGGCGCCCGGCGGCGGGCCGCTGGCGGATCACGCGGCGGGCGCGCGGGGCGCGGGCGCCGCGCACCCGGCGGACGTTGCCCAGCGCGCACCCGGCCCGCGCCAGGCGCTTGCGCGCGGCCGACAGCCGCAGGCCACGCAGGGGCGGGACGACGCAGCGCTCCGCGACCGGAGCGCTGTCCGCCGGCGGGGGCGGCGACGGCGTCGCGTCGGTCGGCGGCTGCCGGCGCGGCGCCTCGACGTAGCGGTACTGCGCGCGCTCGGTCGCGGCGCTCGTCCCCGCCGTGGTCTGCACGCGCACGTGGACGCTGCCGGCGGCATGGGCCGGCGCGACGGCGACGAGCCGGTCGAAGCGCTCGACGCGGAAGCGCGCGGGCGCGTCGCCGAACCAGACCTGCTCGACGGCGCCGAAGCCCTGCCCGCTGATCGTGACCGGCTCGCCGCCGTCGGTCGGGCCGGCGGCGGGGGAGACCGCGTCGACCACGGGGGCCGGCGTCGGCGCGGGGGGCGCGGGCGTCGGCCACACGAAGTCGTTGCGGTACACGACGAGGCTGGTCGCGCTGACGCCGGCGAGGTCGGGATGCCCGTCGCCGTCGAAGTCGGCGGCGACGAGGTTGCCGACCCCGTTCGCCGTGGCGAGCGGCGAGCCGGGCGCCGCGGTGAAGCTCCCGGCGCCGTCGCCGAGGAGCACGTGGAGGTTCGTGGTGCGGCCGGCGACGACGAGGTCCTGGCGCCCGTCGCCGTCGAAGTCGGCGGCCACGCTGCCGGCCAGGCCCGCCGCGTCGATGAGCACCGACGGCAGCGCGGTCATCGTCCCGGTGCCGTCGTTCAGCAGGACGGTGAGCCGCCCGGTCACGCGCGTGGTGCTGGCGGCGTCCGGGTCGCCGTCGCCGTCGAAGTCGGCGACCGCGAGGCCGTTGGCCGGCGACTCGACGAGCGTCGGCGAGCCGGTCGACGTGAAGGTCCCGGCGCCGTCGCCGAGCAGGATCTCCAGGCCGGCGGAGCCGAGCGCGGCGACGTCGAGGTCGCCGTCGCCGTTGAAGTCGGCCAGCGCGATGCGCACGACGGTGGCGGTGAGCAGCGCGGTGGTGGAGGCGAAGCTCGCGGCGCCGTTGTTGATGAGCACCGACAGGTACGTCGTGCTCGACGATGCGACGACGTCGAGGTCCCCGTCGTCGTCGAGGTCGCCGGCCCGCACGTCGTTGGACGTCGGCTGCGCCCCCGTCGTGCCCGCGTCGAAGAAGCCCCCGGCGCCGTCGCCGGCGCCGAGCAGGATGTCGGGCGTCGTGGCGTCCGCCGTCCCCAGCATCAGGTCGACGTCGCCGTCGGCGTCGAACCTGCCCGCCGCGATGCCCGAGGGCTCGAACCCGAGGAACGTGAACGGCGAGCCGAGGCCGGGGAGAACCCGGCGGCGCCGTCGCCGAGGAACGAGTACACGAAGTTCGTCGAGGTCCCGGTCGCCGCCAGGTCCAGCACGCCGTCGCCCGTGAAGTCGGCCGTCGCCAGCGACGCGGCGCCCGGCGTCGCGTAGGGCGACCCGGGCGCCGGCGTGAACGTCGCCGCCTCGGCCACGCCGGGGAGGAGCAGTGCCGCGATCGCGACGAGGATGGCGATCGGTCGGCCCGGCCTCACTGGCCGCGACGCTACCAAATGCGAGACACCCCGATCTCAGAACTTGGCGCGCCGGCATCCGGCGTCCCGCCGAGACGCGAGACCCTACGCTTCATGGTCGCGATGACGGCGAAGCGCTACCACGTCACCACGTTCGGCTGCCAGATGAACGAGCACGACTCCGAGCGCATGAAGGGCATGCTCGAGTCGCTCGGCTACTCCGAGGCGCGGGAGCCCGCGGACGCGGACCTGATCCTGTTCAACACCTGCTCGATCCGCGAGAAGGCCGACGAGCGCTTCATCGCCCATCTCAACCAGGCCAAGGGGCTGAAGGCCAAGGACCCCGAGCGGATCATCGGGGTCGGCGGCTGCTGGGCGCAGTCGGTCAAGGAGCAGGTCTTCCGCCAGTTCCCGTTCGTCGACGTCGCGTTCGGGCCCGGCCAGGTGCACAAGCTCGCCGAGTTCCTGACGAGCGACTCGATCAGCGCCCAGGGCTACTTCGAGTTCGAGGGCTTCACCGGGCACCTGCCGGCGCGGCGCGCGCGGGAGTTCCAGGCCTGGATGCAGATCAGCGTCGGCTGCAACTGCCGCTGCTCGTACTGCATCGTCCCGTCCACGCGCGGGCGCGAGGTCAGCCGGCCGCTGCCCGAGCTGATCGAGGAGGCGCGCCGGCTCGTCGCCGACGGCGTGCGCGAGGTGACGCTGCTCGGCCAGAACGTCAACGCCTACGGCCGCGACCTGCGGCCCGAGCGCGCGAGCTTCTCGCAGCTGCTGTACGCGCTGGCCGAGATCGACGGCCTCGACCGCATCCGCTACACGAGCCCGCACCCCAAGGACATGCGCGAGGACGTCATCCGCGCGCACGCCGAGCTCGACGCGGTCATGCCCCACATCCACCTGCCGCTGCAGGCGGGGAACTCGCGCATCCTCAAGGCGATGCGCCGCACCTACACGCGCGAGCGCTACATGGACCGCGTGGCGCTGATCCGCGAGCACGTGCCCGACGTGGCGCTGACGACCGACATCATCGTCGGCTTCCCGGGCGAGACCGAGGCCGACTTCGCCGAGACGCTCGAGGTCGTCGAGGAGGTCGGCTACGACGGGGCGTTCACGTTCATCTTCTCCCCGCGGCGGGGGACCGAGGCGGCCGAGCTGCCCGACGACGTCCCGCACGAGGAGAAGGTCGAGCGGATGCAGCGGCTCGTCGAGGTCGTGCAGCGGCGCGCGCACGAGCGCGCGCAGCGGTTCGTCGGGCGCACGATCGACGTGCTCGTCGAGGGCCCGTCGCGCCACGACCCCGACCGCCTGCGCGGCCGCACGCCCCACAACAAGGTCGTCAACTTCTCCGGGATCGCCCAGCCCGGCCAGATCGTGCCGGTCGAGATCACCGGCGCGACGTCGCAGACGCTGACCGGCGAGATGTCGCTGCTGTCGGCGCTGGCGATGCGCTGAGGCGCCGCCGGCGCGCTGTGCGCGCGCAGGCAAGCGGTGGAGGAACGCAGGCAAGCCGCCGCCCGTGGCGAGGCGTATCGTCGCCCGGGCGATGCCTGCGGACCGGATCCTCACCACGCACGTCGGCAGCCTCGTCCGCCCGGACGACCTGATCGGGTTCATGCGCAAGATCGACGCCGGCGAGCCCTACGACGAGGCGGCCTACGAGCGCTGCCTGCGCGACGCGGTGCACGAGGTCGTGCGCCGGCAGCGCGATGCCGGGATCGACGTCGTCAGCGACGGCGAGTACGGCAAGTCGTCGTGGAACTACTACGTCTACCGCCGCCTGGAGGGCTTCGAGCTGCGCCCGCAGTGGCGCACGAGCATGCGCGACGCGGGGGAGGGGCGCCAGGAGGACGACGCGCTCGTGCCGACCGACTGGGAGCGCTTCCCCGAGTTCTACGAGGAGTACTTCGGCAAGGAGCAGGGCGACTACGAGGAGCCCGGCGGCACGTGGGCGTGCATCGGCCCCGTCCGCTACACGGGCGGCGACGTCATCGCCCGCGACATCGAGAACCTCACCTCGGCCCTCCGGAGCGCCGGCGTCCGCGACGGATTCCTCCCCGTCGTGGCGCCGGCGAGCTGCTTCCCGACGCTCATCGACGAGCACTACGGCAGCGAGGAGGCGGCGCTCATGGGCATCGCCGAGGCGCTGCGCGAGGAGTACCGGGCGATCGTCGACGCCGGCCTGTACCTGCAGGTCGACGACGCCTTCATCCCGTTCATGTACGACGTGCTCGTGCCGCCCGGGACGATGGAGGACTACGTCGCCTGGGCGCGGCCGCGGATCGCCGCGCTCAACCACGCGCTCGAGGGCATCCCGCCGGAGCGGGTGCGCTACCACGTGTGCTGGGGGAGCTGGAACGGGCCGCACACCAACGACATCGCGCTGCGCGACGTGCTGCCGCTCGTGTTCGAAGTCAACGCCGGCACGTACCTGTTCGAGAACGCCAACCCGCGCCACGAGCACGAGTGGCGGGTGTGGGAGGACGTCGAGCTCCCGGTCGGCAAGAAGATCGCGCCGGGGGTCATCTCGCACGCGACGAACGTGGTCGAGCATCCCGAGCTGGTGGCCGAGCGGATCGAGCGGATCGCCCGGCTGGTCGGGCCCGGGAACGTGCTCGCCTCGACCGACTGCGGGTTCGCCCAGGGCCCGTACCTGCGGCGCACGCACCCGACGGTGATGTGGGCCAAGCTGCGCGCGCTGTCCGAGGGCGCGGCGCTGGCCTCGCGCGCGCTCGCGCCCACCGCCTGACGCGCCCGCCGGTTAGCATCCCGCCCCGGAGGAGAGGTGGGTTGGCCTTCGTCGTCGACACCCAGGTCGCACCCCCGTCCGAGCGCTTCGACCTGTGGGCCGAGGTGTCCGCGCGGGTGTTCGAGCCGTTCAGCGTCGCGCCGCGCGTCGAGCGGCCGTTCGCGGCGAGCCTGCACCGCTGGGAGCTCGGCGCGCTGAACCTGTACCGGATGCGCTCCGACCCGTCGGCCGTGCACCGCTCGCCGCGCTGGATCCGGGCCGGCGACCCGGAGATCGTGCACGTGATGCTCCAGCAGCGCGGGCGCTGCGTGGTCGCCCAGGACGGGCGGCGCGGCGTGGCTGGGCCCGGGCAGATCGTCGCGTGGCAGTCGTCGGCGCCGTACGCGCTGGAGCCGCCGGAGCCGTTCGAGTCGCTGATCGTCGAGATCCCGGTCGGGCTGCTGGGGCCGCACGTCGACCGCATCTGCGCGCGCACGGCCGATCCGCTGGACGCCGACCGCGGCATCGCGCGCCTGGTGGGCCGCTACCTGCGCGAGCTGTTCGACGGGCTGGGGGACGGGACGATCGCCGACGGCGGCGCGCTCGTCGCCGACAGCTTCGTCGAGCTGGTGCGCGCGCTGTACGCCGAGGACGGCACGCGCGCCGCGGAGCCGCGGGCGGCGCGCAGCGCGGACGTGCTGCGGCGGCGCATCGCCGCGTTCGTCGACGAGCGCCTGGGCGACCCGGCGCTGGGGCCCGAGGAGATCGCCCGCGCCCACCACATCTCGCGCAGCTACCTGGACAAGCTGTTCGCCGCAGAGGGCACGACCGTGCGCGAGTCGATCCGCGACCGCCGGCTGGAGCGCTGCCGCGGCGACCTGCTCGACCCGGCGCTGGCCGGTGTGCCGGTGTTCGACATCGCGGTGCGCTGGGGGTTCGTCAGCGCGTCGCACTTCAGCCGCGTGTTCCGCGCCGCCTACGGGATGTCGCCGCGGGAGTTCCGCGCGGCGTTCGCGGGCTGACGCTCGGGTCCGCGCCCACCGCCTCCATCCGTCGCGTATGCGAACATACGTTCGTGCGCTGGAGTGGTCAGACCGTCGAAGCCATCGAGCAGGCGCGCCTCCCGGGCTACCGGGAGGGCGCGGTCGTGCGCCACTTCGACGCGCCCGAGGCGATGGACATCCGCTTCTACGAGGTCCACGCCAAGTCGGCGCTCAACCGCGTGCCCGAGGCCTCGCAGGTCCCGTTCCGCTGGACGATCAACCCGTACCGCGGATGCACCCACGCGTGTGTCTACTGCCTGGCGGGCGACACCCCGATCCTGATGGCCGACGGCCGCACGCGACGGCTCGCCGAGCTGCGCCCCGGGGACCGGATCATCGGCACCGAGATGCGCGGGCGCCACCGCCGGCTCGTCCCGACCGAGGTCCTCGACCACTGGTCGACGATCAAGCGCGCCTACCGCGTGACCCTCGAGGACGGCACCGAGCTCATCGCCAGCGGCGACCACCGCTTCCTCACCGACCGCGGCTGGAAGCACGTTGTCGACGACCCGTCGGGCCAGCGCCCGCACCTCACCACCAACGACCGTCTCATCGGGCCCGGACGGTTCTCGCCGGGCCCCATCGTCGACGACGAATACCGCCGCGGGTACGTCTGCGGCATCGTGCGAGGCGACGGTTCGATCGGCTCGTACGAGCACGAGCGGCCAAGTGGTCGCCCGTCTGCGGCCCATCGATTCCGGCTGGCCCTGTGCGACGGGGATGCGCTCGAGCGGGCGCAGCAGTATCTGTCCGCCCTCGGTGTGGAGACCGACCGCTTCCTCTTCCACGAGGGCACGGCGAACACGCGGCGGTCCCATGCCGTGCGGACGCAGCGCCGGGACGCCGTTGAGCGGATCCTCGACGGGCGCGCGCTGAAGGCGCCGCCGAGGCTCGGCGTCAAGGCCGTCACTGCGCTGGGCGTCGAGATGCCGCTCTACGACATCACGACCGGCACCGGCGACTTCATCGCCAACGGCGTCGTGAGCCACAACTGCTTCGCCCGCCCGACCCACACGTACCTCGACCTCGACGCCGGGCGGGACTTCGAGCGCGAGATCGTCGTGAAGGTCAACGTGCCCGAGGTGCTGCGGGCGGAGCTGCGGCGGCCGTCGTGGAAGGGCGAGCACGTCGCGATGGGGACGAACACCGATCCGTACCAGTGGGTCGAGGGGCGCTACCGGCTGATGCCGGGCATCTGGGAGGCGCTGCGCGACGCGCGCAACCCGTGCTCGGTGCTCACCAAGTCGCCGCTGCTGCTGCGCGACCTGGACCTGCTGCGGGAGGTGGCGGCGGTCACCGACGTGAGCGCGGCGTTCTCCGTGCCGACGCTCGACGAGAAGGCGTGGCGGGCCAGCGAGCCGCACACGCCGCACCCGCGGGCGCGGCTGGAGGCCGTCGGCGAGCTCAACCGGGCGGGCATCCCGTGCTCGATCCTGGTGGCGCCGCTGATGCCGGGGATCAACGACTCGCCCGCGCAGGTCGAGCGCATCCTCGAGCTCGCCGCCGAGAACGGGGCGACCGCGGTCACCGGGATCGCGCTGCACCTGCGCGGCGAGGTGCGCCAGGTGTTCATGGACTGGCTGCGCGCCTACCGGCCCGACCTCGTGCCCCGCTACGAGCGGCTGTACGCGCGCGGGGCCTACGCGCCGCAGGCCGAGCGCGAGCGCCTGACCGGGCTCGTCCGCGCGGCCCGCTCGGCACGGCCGTTTCGGTCGCCGCGCCCGGCGCCGCCACCGCCGCGTCCGCGCGAGCCGGCGCCGGTCCAGGAGGCGCTCTTCTGACCGGCGTGCGCTGCGTGCGCAGCCGCACACAGGAGGGTCGGCGGTGCACCGCAACATCCCGGCCGCGCGCCGCGTTGGAGGGATGATGGCGCTCGTGCGCCGACGCCCGGCGCCGTTTCGCCCGGCGCCCTCCGGGCACGATTACCGCAGTGCCGCGACCACGCCCCGAGATGCCACGCGAACGGATGCGCAAGATGCTCGAGACCCGCTCCCACTCCTGGGAGGAGGTCGGCCTCGCCCGGCAGCTGAGCCGCGGCGCGGTCAAGCGCGCCCGGATCGAGACGCTCGTGGTGCTCCTGGCGATCGTCGCCGTCGGCACGCTCTACAGCTACCGGCGCGAGCTGGTGGGCCCCGACTGGGCGCCGCTCGTGCGGTGGGCGACGGTCATCGTCCTGCTCATCCTCGGCTGGTCGTTCGCGCGCGGGATCGGCCGCTCGATGGGGCCGATGCTGTTCCGGCGCATGGACCCCGCGACCGCCGGGACGGTCGGGTTCCTCATCCGCCTGGCGACGATCACCATCGCGCTCGTCGTGGCGCTGCGGATCGCCGGCGTGTCGGCCCGCCAGATCACGGTCGGCGGCGCGTTCACCGCGGTCATCGTCGGTCTCGCCGCCCAGCAGACGCTCGGCAACCTGTTCGCCGGGCTCGTGCTGCTGAGCGCGCGCCCGTTCCGGGTCGGCGAGCGCGTGCGCCTGCAGGGCGCCGGCATCCAGGTCGACGGCATCGTCAGCCAGCTCGGCCTGCTCTACACGGTCTTCGCCGACGGCGAGGACGAGATCATGGTCCCCAACAGCGTCGTGCTGAACGTGTCGGTGTCGCCGCTGCGCGAACCCGACGCCGTCGACATGCGCGCGCGCCTGCGTCCCGGCGTGACGCCGGCCGACATCCAGAAGATGCTCGACGCCGAGGTCGACGTGCCGATGATCGACCGCCCGCGGATCGTGCTCGAGGAGCTCGACGGCCAGGAGGTCGTCGTGCGGATCACCGCCACGCCGGTCGCCTCCAACGACGGGCCGCGCCTGGCCACCGAGATCCTCAACGTCGTGTCGCGCGAGACGCCCGGCGGCGAGGCCGACCCGCGCACGCACGCGAACGGGCGCGGCGACGGCGACGGGGCCGCCCCGGCCACCGCCGCCAAGCCGGCCGACCCCGCCGGCGAGCCGCGCGCCTGATCAGCGCTTGTCGCGCTGCCCCTCGGCCAGCTCGCCCGCGACCTTGCCGGCGCCCAGGCGGCGGGCGACCTTCGCGGCCAGCTCCGGCGCCACCTGCGAGAGGATCGTCCCGCCGAGCAGCTGCGGCGGCGCGACCGAGACCTCGCCGCGGTTGCGCTCGACCGCGCGCAGGGTCGCCTCCGCCACGTCGCGCGGGGTGCGCGTGCCGACGCCCGGCGGCAGCTTCGCGCCCGCGTCGTGGAACATCCCCGCGTCGCGGATGAACCCGGGGAAGACGATCGACACGCCGACGCCGCGGTCGCGCCAGTCCTCGCGCAGCGCCAGGCCGAAGCCGCGCAGCCCGAACTTCGTCGCGCTGTAGAGCGAGCCGCCGGCCATCGCCGCCTTCCCCGACAGCGACGACATCAGCACGATGTGGCCGCCGCCGCGGTCGGCCATCGCCGGGGCCAGCGCCCGCGACAGCAGGATGGGGGCGCGCAGGTTGACGTTGAGCGCACGGTCGATCTCCTCGACGGTGAAGCGCTCGATGCGCCCGGACGCCGGGAGCGCGGCGTTGGCGATGAGCACGTCGACGTCGTCGGACTCGGCGATGAGGCGGTCGACCTCCTCGGGCACGCTGAGGTCCACGGCGATCGTGCGGGCGTCCAGCTCGGCGGCGAGCGGCTCCAGCACGTCCGTCCGGCGGCCCGTGAGCACCAGCCGCGCGCCGCGGGCGGCGAACGTGCGCGCGATCGCCTGACCCAGCCCGCCGGTCGCCCCGGTCAGGAGCACGGTCTTCCCAGAGACGTCCATGTCCGGCAGCCTACGGCGATACTGCGGCGGATGCCGCCCACCGTGCTCGCCGTCTTCGGACCCACCGGCGTGGGCAAGACCGCGCTGGCGATCGCCCTCGCCGAGCGCCTGCGCGCGGCCGGCGACGACCCGGTCGCCGTGTCCGCCGACGCCCTGCAGGTCTACGCCGGCCTGGAGGTGCTGACCGGCGTCGCCACCGCCGAGGAGCAGCAGCGGCTCGAGCACCGGCTCGTCTCGTTCGTCCCCGTCGACGCGCGCTTCTCGGTCGCCGAGCACGCGCGCCTGGCGCACGCCGAGATCGACGCGCTCCTGGCCGCCGGCCGCACGCCGATCGTCGTCGGCGGCACCGGCCTCTACCTGCGCGCCGCGCTCACCGAGCTGAAGCTGCGCCCGCCGGCGCCCGACGACGTGCGCGCCCGCTGGACCGAGGCGCTCGCGCGCGAGGGCGCGCCCGCCCTGCACGCCGAGCTGCGCCGCCGCGCGCCGTGGGCCGCCGAGCGCGTCGCGCCCACCGACGCGCACCGGATCGTTCGGCTGCTGGAGCTCGACGACCTCGGCGAGCTCGAGCCGCCCGGGGACGACGGCCCCAACCAGCTGTGGACGGCCGACACGCGCCACCCGACCCGGCTGCTCGGCGTCACGATGGCGCGCGAGGCGCTGTACGCGCGCATCGACGCCCGCGTCGACGCGATGGTCGCGGCGGGCGCGATCGACGAGGTGCGCGCGGCGCACGCCGCCGGCGCGTCGCAGACCGCCCGCAAGGCGCTCGGGTTCGAGGACCTGCTGCGCGGCGACGTCGAGGCGATGAAGCGCCGCACCCGCAACTACGCCAAGCGCCAGCTCACCTGGATGCGCAAGCTCGCGAACGTCGAGCTCGTCGACCTGACCGACCGCACGCCCGAGGAGGCGGCCGCCGACCTGCTGTCCGAGCTACCGTCCCGCCCCCGATGACCGCGATCCCCTTCGAGAAGTGGCAGGCGCTCGGCAACGACTACCTCATCGTCGAGGCCCAGCGGCTCCCCGCGCCGCTCACGCCCGAGCAGGTGCGCACGCTCTGCCACCGCCACTTCGGCGTCGGCGCCGACGGCGTGCTGGTGCTGTCGCGCACCGACGAGCCCGGCTTCGTCGCCGACCTGCGGATCTTCAACCCCGACGGCTCCGAGGCGGAGCTGTCGGGCAACGGCGCGCGCGAGGCGATCATGTACCTGCACCGCCGCGGCTGGACGGACCAGCGGCAGTTCTCGATCCGCACGATCGCGGGGGAGATCCGCCCGACGATCCTCGACGACACCCGCTGCCGGGTGGACATGGGCCGCGCGTCGCTGCGCAGCGCGAAGGACTACCCGGACGGCCCGGACGACGGGACCGGCGAGGTGGCGGGCCGCCGCTTCCAGTTCGTGTCGGTCGGCAACCCGCAGTGCGCGATCCTCGTGCCCGAGGGTCCCGACGCCGTCGACGCGCTCGACCTCGGCGCGATCGGCCCGGCGATCGAGCGGGCGCCGCTGTTCCCCAACCGCACGAACGTGTCGTTCTACGCGCCGATCGACGCGTCCACGATCCGCGCGCGCATCTTCGAGCGCGGCGTGGGCGAGACGATGTCCAGCGGCACCGGCGCGACCGGGGCCGCCGTCGCGCACGTCCTGCGCGGCGGCGACTCCCCGGTCACGGTCCGCCTCGACGGCGGTGAGCTCCTCGTCGACGTCGGCGAGGACCTGCACGTCGACCTCACCGGCTGGGCCGTCCCGGTGTTCACCGGCGAGATCGAGCTGTAGGCGGCCGGCTCAGGCGGCCTGCGCCGCCGACCCCGCCGTGGCCCGCTGCCCGGCGTGCTCGCCCAGGAACTTCAGCAGGGCGGGGTTGACGACCTCCGGGAACGTCCAGCCGATGTTGTGCGGGCCGTTCTCGACCGCGACGAGCTCCAGCCCGTCGACGAGCGCCGGCAGCCGCTTGGCGGTCGCCTCGAACGGCAGGATCCGGTCGGCGGTGCCGTGGATGACGAGCGTCGGGACGTCGATCTTCGCCACGTCCTCGCGGAAGTCGGTCAGCCACGTGTCGACGCACGCGTACGTCGCGTGCGGCGACGCGCCGACGGCGACGTTGAACGACGCCTGCCAGGCCTGCTCGCCGATGCGCTCGGGCGCGAGCTCGTCGACGTTGTAGAAGTCGTCGAGGAACGCCTTGAAGTAGGCGTAGCGGTCCTTGACGATCGACGACTTGATGTCGTCGAACACCTGCCGGTCGACGCCCTCGGGGTTGTCGTCGGTCTTCAGCAGGAACGGCGGGATGGCGCCGAGCAGGACCGCGCAGCGGACGCGGCTCGAGTCGTACTGGGCGACGTAGCGGGTGACCTCGCCGGTGCCCATCGAGAAGCCGACCAGCGCGACGTCGTCGACGCCGACGTGGTCGAGCAGGGCGTGCAGGTCCGCCGTGAACGTGTCGTAGTCGTAGCCGGTCGTCGGCTTGCTCGAGCGGCCGAACCCGCGCCGGTCGTAGCGGATCACGCGGTAGCCGTTGGCCAGCAGCTCGCGCTCCTGGCGCTCCCACGAGTCGCCGTTGAGCGGATAGCCGTGGATCAGCACGACCGGCTGGCCGCTGCCGTGGTCCTCGTAGTAGAGCTGGATGTCGGTCCCGTTCTCGGCGCCGACGGTGACGAGGGGCATGGTGCTCCTTTCGCCTGGGGGCTTGGGTCATGCCCGACGCTACGGCCGATCCGGCGAGACGCGACCGGGCCTGGGCATCGCCCGATCGGCACCGCCGATCGCGGTCAGTCGTTGGCGTGCAGCGCCGCGTTCAGGCCGCCCCAGCCGCCGCTGCGCGGCATCGCGACGACCGTGCCCGTCGTGCTGTCGCGGCGGAAGAGCAGCCCCGAGGCGCCGGCCAGCTCGCGCGCCTTCACGACCTCACCGTCGGGCAGCGTGACCCGCGTCCCGGCGGTCAGGTACAGCCCGGCCTCGACGACGCAGTCGTCGCCGAGCGGGATCCCCAGGCCGGCGTTGGCGCCCAGCAGGCAGCGCTTGCCGATCGAGATGACCTCGGTCCCGCCGCCCGACAGCGTGCCCATGATCGAGGCGCCGCCGCCGATGTCGCTGCCGTCGCCGACGATCACGCCCGCGCTGATGCGGCCCTCGACCATCGAGGCGCCCAGCGTGCCGGCGTTGTAGTTCACGAACCCCTCGTGCATCACCGTCGTGCCCTCGGCCAGGTGCGCGCCGAGGCGCACGCGATCGGCGTCGGCGATCCGCACGCCCGAGGGGACGACGTAGTCGACCATCCGCGGGAACTTGTCGACGCCGAAGACGGTGAGCCACTCGCCCTGCGCGCGCGCCGCGACGCGGACCGCGTCGAGGCGGGCCAGCGGCACGGGGCCGCGCGACGTCCACGCGTTGTTGGGCAGCACGCCGAAGATCCCGTCGAGGTTCACCTCGCGGGGCTTCACGAGCCGGTGCGACAGCAGGTGCAGGCGCAGGTAGGCGTCGGCGACGCGCGTCGGCGGCGCGTCGAGGTCGGGGATCACGGTCCTGACCGTCTCGCCGTGCACGCCGCGCAGCTCGTCGGGGTGCGGGGCGGTGAGCGTGACCGGCTCGGGCTCGGAGCCGAGGACGGGGGAGGGGTAGAAGACCTCGAGCACGTCGCCGGAGGCGGTGTCGATCGTGGCGAGGCCGATGGCAGAGGCGGAGCGCGACATCAGCCGGGCACCTTAGCCCGCGCGCAGCAGCGCGGCGGCCTGCTCGCACTCCCCGACCGTCGGCACGAGCGCGACGCGCACGTGCCCCTCGCCGCCCGCGCCCAGGTAGGAGCCGGGCGCCATCACGATCCCGCGCTCCAGCCAGCGCGCCGCGAACGCCTCGTCGTCGCCGCCGGGGACGGCCAGCCACAGGAAGAACGACGCCGGCCCGCCGGCCAGCCGCAGGCCGGCCGCCTCGAGCGCCGGCAGCAGCGCCGCCCGCTTGGCGGCGTAGCGCTCGCGGGTCTCGACCACGTGCGCGTCGTCGCTCCAGGCCGCGATCGACGCGTGCTGGAGGAACCGCTGCGGCGCGGTGCCCACGTTCGGGCGGTGCTTGCGCATGAGCGCGATCAGCGACGCGTCGCCGGCCACGAACCCGGACCGGTAGCCGGGCATCGACGAGCGCTTGGACAGCGAGTGGAACGACAGCACGCCGCGGCGGTCGGGCAGCTGCAGCGCCGACGGCGGAGGCTCGCCCTCGAACCACAGCTCGACGTAGGCCTCGTCGACCGCCAGCACCGCGTTCGCCGCCCGGCAGCGCGCGGCGGCCTCCTCCAGATAGGCCAGCGGGGCGACCGCGCCGGTCGGGTTGGCGGGCGAGGCGATCCACAGGATCGCCAGCCGCTCCCACGGGACGGCGTCGAGGTCCGGCAGCCAGCCGCTTGCGGCGCTCGTGGGCAGCAGCGCGACGTCGACGCCCGCCACCGCGGCGGAGCGCTCCGGCACCGGGTAGCCGGGCGTGCCCACCGCGAGCACCTCGCCCGGCCGCGCGGCGATCTGGGTGAGCCCGTAGATCGCCTCCTTGGAGCCGTACGTGGGGATGACCTCGGACCCGGGGTCGACGGACGCGCCGAAGCGCCGCGCCACCCAGCCGGCGATCGCCTCGCGCAGCTCGGGCATCCCGACCGCGGCCGGGTACGGCGACACCGGCTCGGCCTCGACCGCCTCGCACAGCGCCCGGCGGATGAACGCGGGCGTCTCCTCGCGCGGCTCGCCGACGCCGAAGTCGATGAGCGTCACGCCCCGCTCGGCGACCCGCCGGCGCGCCTCGGCCAGGCGCACGAACGGGTACGTGCCCATCTCGACGACCGCCGGGTTCAGCGACACAGCAGCTCCGCCAGCACCTCGTAGGAGCGCACGAGCGCGTCGATTCCGACCGCCTCGTCGACCGTGTGCGCGAGCGCCGGGTCGCCCGGCCCGAAGTTGACCGCGTCCACGCCGGCGACGCCGAACTCGGCCACCGGCGTCCACGCCTGCTTGGGCTCGGGCGGCCCGACGAGCGCGACCAGCGCGTCGACCAGCGCGTTGCCCTGCGGCACGGGCCCGGACGGGGCGTGGCCGGTGATCGCCAGCTCGCCGTACGGATCGCACCAGGCGTGCAGGCGCGCCTCGGCGGCCTCCATCGCGAGGCCGGGCGGGTAGCGGTAGTTGACCTGCGCGACCGCCTCGCCGGGCACGACGTTCAGCGCCACGCCGCCGCTGACCGTCGTCGCCGACACGACCTCGCGGTACTCGAGGCCGCCGAAGTCGTGGATCCCGGCCGGCACCTGCGCGAGCGCGTGGACGCCCTCGGCCAGCCGGTGGATCGCGTTGTCGGCCAGCCACGGCCGGGCGGAGTGCCCGGCCCGGCCGGTGAACGTCCAGGTCGCGTTCACGTTGCCCAGGCAGCCGAGCTGGACGCGGTTGGCCGTCGGCTCCATCACGATCACGAGGTCCGCGGTCGCCAGCCCCGGCTCGCGCTGGAGCAGCGGGGTGAGCGCGCTGTCGCCGAACGGCAGCTCCTCGCGCCCGAACCACACGCAGCCGACGTCGACCGTCGTCTCCAGGCCCGCCAGCGCCAGCTCGAGCATCACCGCGTCGGCGCCCTTCATGTCGGTCGCGCCGAGGCCCACGACGCGTCCGTCCTCGATCCGCCCGGGCCAGTTGCCCTGCGCCGGGACGGTGTCGAGATGGCCGGCCAGCAGCACGAGCGGCCGGTCGCCGCGGGCGGTGACGCCGGCCAGCACGCACGTGTCCCCGGCGTCGCGAGCGGCCACGCCCGCGTCGCGCAGGACGCCCAGGACGTGGTCGGCCAGCTCCGCCTCGTGCCGCGACTCCGACCGCACGTCGACGAGCTCGAGCGTGCGGCGGGCCAGGCGGTCGGCGAGCGCGGGGGCGGACACGGCGCCGAAGGCTATCCCCGGCACCTAGACTGAGTGGTGATGGAACGCGGTCGACACGGGCGCACGACGCCCACGCGCAACGCCGGGAGCGACGGCGCCCAGCCGGGGCGCGCGCGCCAGCGTGCGCTGATGATCGCGGCCCTGCCCGAGGGCGACGACCTGACCGAGCTGCGCGAGCTGCTGCGCACCGCGGGCGTCGCGGTCGTCGGCCAGGAGATCCAGCACCGCGAGCAGCCGCACCCGAACACGTACCTGGGCCGCGGCAAGCTCGAGGAGGTCAAGGAGGCGATCAAGCGCCTCGACGCGAACCTCGTGGCCTGCGACGACGAGCTGACCCCGCGCCAGGAGCGCAACCTCGAGAAGGAGCTCGGCGTCGCGGTCGTCGACCGCACCGCGGTGATCCTCGGCATCTTCGCCGACCACGCCAACACGGCCGAGGGCAAGCTCCAGGTCGAGCTCGCGCAGCTCCAGTACAACATGGCCCGCATGCGCGGCCTGTGGACGCACCTCGAGCGTCTGAGCGCCGCGGGCGGCGGCACGCTCACCCGAGGCCCGGGCGAGACGCAGATCGAGACCGACCGCCGCCTGGCCCGCAACCGCATCACCGCGCTGCGCCGCCGCCTGGCCGAGGTGAAGGGCTCGCGCGCGACGATGCGCGCCGAGCGCGACCGCGCGCACCTGCCGCAGATCGCCCTCGCCGGCTACACGAACGCCGGCAAGTCGACGCTGCTCAACGCGCTCACCGGCGCCGAGGTGGCCGTCCGCGACCGGCTCTTCCACACGCTCGACCCGACGACGCGCAGCATGGAGATCTCCGGCAAGCGCTACCTGATCACCGACACCGTCGGGTTCATCCGCAAGCTGCCCCACCAGCTCGTCGAGGCGTTCGGCGCCACGCTGGACGAGACGCGCCTGGCCGACCTGATCCTCCACGTCGTCGACGCGTCGGCGCCCGAGGAGGAGCTCGAGGAGATGCTGCGCGCCGTCGACGACGTGCTCGAGGAGATCGGCGCCGGCGGCCGGCCGCGCATCCTCGTCCTCAACAAGGCCGACGCGCTCGACGAGGAGCGCCGCCGCGAGCTCACGTTCCGCCACCCGGAGGGCGTCCTGATCAGCGCCGTCACCGGCGAGGGGCTCGACGAGCTGCGCGACCGCATCGAGGACGCCTTCAGGCGCACGCTGCGGCGCATCGACGTGCTCGTGCCCTACGCCGAGGGCGGGCGCCTGGCCGAGCTGCACGAGGTCGCCGGCGACCTCGAGCGCGAGGACACCGCCGAGGGCGTGCGCATCCGCGCGACCGTCCCGCCGACGGTCGCCGACCGGTTCGCGGCCTACAGCGCATGAGGCTGGCGATCCGCCGGCTGCGCGACGACGCGCGCCTTCCGACCCGCGCCCACGACGACGACGCCGGCCTGGACCTCTACTCGGTCGAGGCGGTCACGCTGGGACCGGGCGAGCGCGCGCTCGTGGCGACCGGCATCGCGATCGAGCTGCCCGAGCGCCACGCCGGGCTGGTCGTGCCGCGCTCGGGCCTGGCCATCCGCCACGGCATCTCCGTCGTCAACGGGCCGGGCCTGATCGACCCCGGCTACCGGGGCGAGCTGAAGGTCGTCCTCCTGAACACCGACCGCGAGGCGTCGTTCACCGTCGAGCCCGGCGACCGCATCGCCCAGCTCGTCATCACGCGCGTCGAGACGCCCGACATCGTCGAGGTCGACGAGCTGGAGCCGAGCCGCCGCGGCGACGGCGGCTTCGGCTCCAGCGGGCGGTAAGCGGCCTACTCGACGAAGCCCGACTCCTGCAGGTAGGCCTTGGCGACCTCCTCGGGGGTCTGCTTGTCGAGGTCGACGCGGGCGTTCAGCTCCTGCAGCGCCTCGTCGGTGAGCCCGCGGTTGACGAGCTCGACCGTGGCCTGGAAGTCCGGCCCCGCCTGGTCCAGCAGCGACTGCTTGACCAGCAGCGTCGAGTTGTACGGCGGGAACATGCCCTTGTCGTCCTCGAGCAGGACCTCGTCGTTGCGCTCGATCTGCGGGTCGGTCGTGAACACGATCGACACGTCGGCGTCGCCGCTCTCGAGCACCTCGTGGCGCAGCGCCGGGTCGACGGGCACGAACTTCTTGAACGTCAGCCCGTAGACCTGCTCGAGGCCGAGCAGGCAGTCCAGCCGCTGGCGGCACTCGGGCGTGCCGTACAGGACCAGGTCGCCGGCGTGGTCCTCCAGGTCGGAGATCTTCGTCAGCCCGAGCCGGTCGGCGGTCTCGCGCGTCACCGCGACCTCGTTGGACGACGTGAACGGGGTCGGCGGCAGCGCCACGATCCCGTCCTCCTCGAAGTCGGCCTTCACCTGCTCGAACGCGGCCGCCGGGTCCTTGGGCAGCTCGTCGGTCGGCACGTCGAAGAACGACAGCAGCGCCGTGCCGGTGTACTCGGGGTAGGCGTCGATCTGCCCGTCCTCGAGCGCCTTCAGCGCGGTCTTCTCGTCGCCGAGGTTCAGCTCGGTGTCGACCGTGTAGCCGGCCGCCGCGAGCGCCTGCGCGTAGATCTCGCCGAGGATCTTCTGCTCCGTGAAGTTCTTGGAGCCGACGACGACCTTCGTCGACGCGTTGTCGGGGTTGGACTGGATCACGTCGCTCGCGGCCTGCTCCTGGGTGGCCGTCGCGGCGGCCGTCGACGCGGCCGCCGTGCCGGTCGAGCCCTCCTCGTCGTCGGAGCCGCAGCCGCTCGCCACGACTCCCAGCACGAGCAGCGCCAGCAGGGCGAGGATGGTCCGTCTCATGGTTCGGTGCCTCCTGTGGGGCGATTGGGTCAAGCGGATGCCGCGCGGGACGACCGCGCGCTGGGCCAGCGCGAACACGACCTCGGCGGCGACGGCGAGCAGCGCGACGAGGATCGCCGCGCCCAGGCGCCCGTCCTCGCCGTAGACGCCGCCGGCGATGATCGGGTCGCCGAGCGTGACGACGCCGGCCAGCGGGGCGATCGTCGCGGTGGCGATGACGTTGACCACCGACGTGCGCACGCCGCCGAAGATCAGCGGCAGCGCGAGCGGCAGCTCGACGCGGCGCACGATCTGCACGCCGGTCATGCCCATGCCGCGGGCGGCGTCGACGGCGTCGCGGTCGGCCTGGCGCACGCCGACGTAGGTGTTCGTGAGGATCGGCGGGATCGCCAGCAGCACGAGCGCGAGCGTCACGTTCGTGAAGCCGACGCCGAGGTACGCGACGAAGAACGCGATCAGGGCCAGGCTCGGCACCGCGCGGCCGACGTTGGCCAGCGACGTGGCCAGCAGCTCGCCGCGGCCGATGTGGCCCAGCCACAGCGCCAGCGGCACCGCGACGAGCGTCGCGATCCCGATCGACACGCCCGTCAGCTCCAGGTGCGTCCACAGCATCGGCAGCAGCTCGGCGCCGCCCACCTCGGCGCCGCCGCTGCGTGCCTCGCGCGTGTGCAGGATGAAGTCGATCGCGTCGCCGAACTGGCTCATCGCGTGATCGCCTCCGCGATCCCGGCGCGCCGCCACGGCGTCAGCAGCCGCTGGCCGAGGAGCAGCAGCACGTCCAGCGCGATCGCCAGCGCCAGGCACAGCAGGCCCGCGACGACGACGTTGGACTTGAACGTGATCTGGGCGAAGATCTCGCCGCCGAGGCCGCCCGCGCCGGCGAAGAACGCCAGCGTCGCCAGCCCGACCGTGGTCGTGGCCGCGATCCGCAGCCCCGCCACGATCTCGGGCACCGCGAGCGGCAGCTCCACGCGCCACAGCATCTGGCGGTCGGTGAAGCCCATGCCGCGCGCGGCGTCGACCGCGTCGGACGGCACGTTGTCGAACCCGGCGACGATGTTGCGAAACAGGATCAGCAGCGTGTAGGCGGTGAGCGCGATCAGCGCCGTCAGCGCGCCGCGGCCGGTGATCGGCTGCAGCAGGAAGAACACGGCGATCGACGGCAGCGTGTAGAGGACGCCGGTGACGCCGACGATCGGCCCGACGAGCCAGCGGCGGCGGTGGGCGAGGACGGCGAGCGCGAACGCGATGACGAACCCGCAGGCGACCGCGATCACCGACAGGTAGACGTGCTGCCACAGCGGGTGCAGGTAGCGGTCGAGGTTGTCGACGATCCAGCCCGGGCAGAAGCCGTCGTTCGCGACGCAGCTCTGCTCGGAGCCGGAGCCGCGGTCCTGGATCTGCAGCTGGGCGACGAGCGCGGTCATCGGTCGTCCCGGACGCGGTCGGAGGGCGCCTCCTGGGCGGTGCTGCCCGCCGCGAGCAGGTCGCTCACGATCTCGACCGACAGGACGCCCAGCACCGCGCCGCGCGGGTCGACGACCGGCGCGTACTGCGTGCCCGCCTGCAGCAGCTCGGCGAGCGCGTCGCGCAGCACGTCGTCGGCGTCGATGATCGGGTCGGGGGCCGAGTCGGCCGGCGGCGTCACGATCGGGCGCGCGAGGTCGCGCTCCGACAGCCAGCCCAGCGGGCGGCCGTCGGTGTCGACGAGGAGGGGATAGGGGACCTCGGACTCGGCCGCGCGCGCCCGCGCCGAGGCGGTGGAGTCGCCGGCGCGCACGAGCGGCGCGCGCCACAGGTCGACGTCGCGCACGCGCAGCAGCGCCAGGCGCTTGAGCGCCCGGTCGGCCCCGACGAAGTCCTCGACGAACTCGTCGGCGGGGGCGACGAGCAGCTCGGCCGGCGTCGCGTACTGGGCCAGGCGGCCGCCGGTCTGCATCACGGCGATGCGGTCGCCCATCTTGATCGCCTCGTCGATGTCGTGGGTGACGAACACGACGGTCTTGCGCAGCCGCCCCTGGAGGCGCAGGAACTCGTTCTGCAGCCGCTCGCGGTTGATCGGGTCGATCGCCCCGAACGGCTCGTCCATCAGCATCAGCGGCGGGTCGACGGCCAGGGCGCGCGCGACGCCGACGCGCTGGCGCTGGCCGCCGCTGAGCTGCGCCGGGTAGCGCGACCCCAGCGCGGGGTCGAGGCCGACGAGCTCCAGCAGCTCGGCCACGCGCGTGCGGATGCGGGAGCGGTCCCAGCCGAGCAGGCGCGGCACCGCGGCGACGTTCTCGGCGACCGTCTGGTGGGGGAACAGGCCGACCTGCTGGATGACGTAGCCGATCTCGCGCCGCAGCTGCGCCGGCGGGCGGTCGCGCACCGACGTGCCGCCGATGCGGATGTCGCCGGACGTGATGTCCACCATGCGGTTGACCATGCGCATCGCGGTCGTCTTGCCGCAGCCGGACGGGCCGACGAGCACGCAGATCTCGCCGGCCGGGACGTCGAACGTCAGGTCGGCGATCACCGGCGTCGCGGCGCCGGGATAGCGCTTGGTGACGGAGTCGAACTCGAGAGTGGCCGGGGCGGACACGTGTGGGGGAACCCGGTCGGGCGTGAAATCCTACCGGGGCGCTCGGATGGGCCCCGCTGAGTGGTCAGACGCCCGCGGCGCGCCGCGCCGAGCGGTGCGCGGCGTCCTCGAGCGCGTCGTCGAGGGGCTCGAGGCGATCGAGGCCGGTCGCGGTCGCGATCAGCCAGTCGGCGAACCACGCGTTCTTGGGCAGCAGGGGTCCGTGCAGGTACGTGCCGATCACGTTGCCGCGGCGCACGCCCTCGGCGCCGGAGCGCCCGTCGTTGCCGTGGCCGCTGAGGACCCGGCCGAGCGGCTGCTCGCCGGGGCCCAGCAGCGTGCGGCCGGCGTGGTTCTCGAACCCGGCCAGCACGCGCCTGGAGCCGTCGAGGTCGACCTCGATCGCCACGTTGCCGATCAGGCGCGGGCCCGGATCGCGGACGGTGCGCAGGTCGACGAGGCCCAGGCCGGGGATCTCGCGGTCCTCGAGCGCGTAGGCGTGGCCGAGGAGCTGGTAGCCGCCGCAGACGGCCAGCAGGACCTTGCCGGCGTCGGCCGCGGCGGCGAGCGCGTCGCGCTTCGTGGCGACGAGGTCGGCCGCGCACAGCTCCTGGTCGCGGTCCTGGCCGCCGCCGATGTAGAAGAGGTCGTGGGCGTCGGGGTCGACGCGGTCGCCGAAGCCGGCGCCGGCCAGCTCGAAGCCGATCCCGCGCCAGGCGCAGCGGCGCTCGAGCACGAGCAGGTTGCCGCGGTCGGCGTAGATGTTCATCACGTCGGGGTACAGCGCGCAGACCCTCAGCGACGGCACAGGACCACCACCTCGGAGCCGACGTACTCGTCGGTCGGGGCGACCGCCAGCGGCGGGCGGCGCTCGAAGCCGAGCGGCTCGGCCTCGGCGGCCACCGTGGCGGCGTCGAGGTCGTCGAGGCGGATCTCGTCGTCCTCGGCCGTGCGCACGCCCCGCGGGTCGACCGTCTCGCGGATGCGCTGGATGACGACGCCGCCGTCCTCGCGGCGCACGCCGACCGGATGCGAGGCGTAGACGGTGCCGTCGATCTCGCGGATGTCGGGGAGCGCCCCGAGCGCGTCGCCCTCGGCGGGCTGGCCGTCGGTCGCGTCGGCCAGCGCGGCGGCCAGCAGCCCGCCCGGGCGCAGGCAGCGGGCGGCGCAGCGCAGGAACGCGCGGCGTCCGTCGGCGCCGCCGAGCAGCTGCAGCGTCTGCATCGGCACGATGACCAGCGCCACCTCGGCGTCGATCTCGAAGTCGCGGGCGTCGGCGCACACCGCGCGCACGGGCAGGCCGGCGGCGCGCTCGCGCAGGGCCGCGACGAGGTCGGGGTCGGCGTCGAGCGCGATCACCTCGCGCCCGCGGCGCGCCAGGTCGAGCGTCACCCGGCCGGTTCCGGCGCCGACGTCGAGGACGGGCCCGTCGAGGCCGGCGCTCAGCTCGCGCCACAGCGGCAGGTCGGCGTCGTAGGAGCCGCACTCGACGTCGTGCCAGATGACGGTCGTCGGGGTCATGCGCCACCCGCCCAGGAGCTGCGCGCGACGCCCCGGCGCGCGAGCACGTCGCGCAGCGCCAGCATCGCGGTGTAGGTGGGCAGCGCGTACAGCGGCCCGTCGCCGGCGGCGGCCGCGGCGTCGAGGCCGCGCTCCAGCTCGGGCTCGACGTGGATGCGCCCGGCGGGGACGCCGGCGTACTTCAGCCGGACGGCGAGCTCCTCGGCGCGGGTGCCCGAGCACGTCGCGCGCCGCACGCGGCCGGCGAGCAGCTCGAAGTCCGCGTCCCAGATCCACGACACGTCGCGCCCGTCGGCGGTGTTGTCGTTGAGCACGGCGAACAGGTCGTGCTCGCCGTCCTCGAGCAGGAGCGTGCGCAGGACCTCGTTGGCGCCGGCGGGGTTCTTGATGAGCAGCAGGGTCATCGGCCGCGCGCCGAGCCGCACGGTCTCCGCCCGGCCGAACGCCGGCGCGACCGCCTCGAGGCCGGCGGCGACGTCGTCGAGCGGGGCGCCCAGGACGCCGGCGAGCGCGGCGGCGGCGATCGCGTTGTAGACGTTGTAGAGGCCGGGGAGGGGGAGCGCGACGCGCCGCTCGCCGTCGGGCGTCACGAGCGTGAACGCGGCGTCGCGCACGCCGTTGAGGGTCACGTCGCGGGCGGAGACGGCCGGCGCGGGCCGGGTCGCGTCGCCGGTCGGGCAGTGGTAGTGGCCGAGGTGGCCGAGCAGCACGGCGTCGTACACGTAGGGCGCGCCGCAGCGGCGGCAGTGCTTGGAGTCGGCGGCGTGCTGGAGGCCGGGGAGGGCCAGCGAGCGGTCCTCCACGCCGAAGTAGGTGATCTGGTCGGCCGGGACGTCGCGGCCGAGGTCGGCGACGAGGGGGTCGTCGGCGTTGAGGACGAGGCGCGTGCCCTGCTTCGCGGCGGCGTCGACCACGCCGGCCCAGCGGTCGGCGATCGTCTCCAGCTCGCCGTAGCGGTCGAGCTGGTCGCGGAACAGGTTGGCGAGCAGCAGGGCGCGGGGCCGGAGCTGGTCGGTGACGCCGGCCAGCCAGAACTCGTCGACCTCGAACAGGCCCAGGTCGCCGTCGCCGCGGGCGTCGAGCAGGGCGGTCGCGACGCCGCCGGCCATGTTCGCGCCGGCGCGGTTGTGGACGAGGCGGGTGCCCCGGCGCTCGAGGATCGCGGCGACCATCGCGGCGGTCGTCGTCTTGCCGTTCGTGGCCGACAGCACCGCCGAGCCCTGCGGCAGGCGCGCGCTGAGCCGGGCGATCGCGTCGGGCTGCAGGCGCAGCAGCACTTTGCCGGGCAGCGACGTGCCGCCGCGACCGGCGCGGCGCGACAGGCGGCCCGCGGCGCGGGCGATGACGGCGGCGCCCCTCACGAGGCGGTGGGCGCCATCACCCGGAGCGCGTGACGGCGCACGGAGAAGTCGGACGGCAGCTCGCCGATCGGGTCGCCGTCGGCGTAGATCGTGAACGGGCGGTCGGCGCGCACGATCGCGGTGTGGACGCGCATCTCCTCGACCTCGGCCAGCTCGACGTGGGTGCCCTTGAAGACGCGCGGCAGCACCTGCGTGAGGAACCGGCGCTTGGGCATGTCGTGGACGATCACGAGGTCGAGCAGGCCGTCGTCGAGCTCGGCGTTCGGGGCCGCGTACATGCCGCCGCCGTAGGCCTTGTTGTTGGCCAGCCCGACGCTGTAGGCGGTGACCTCGCGCGCGGGCCGGTCGTCGGCCTCGATCTGGAAGCGGGCGGGACGCCAGCGGCCCAGCGCGCGCAGCGCGGCGTAGGCGTAGACGCCCTGGCCCAGCCAGGGCGGCGCGAGGTTGGCGATGCGGTTGGCGTCGGAGTCGAAGCCGAACGAGGCGATGCCCACGAACGGGCGGTCGCCGACCATGCCGACGTCCAGCGGCCGCGGCGCGCCGTCGCGCAGGACGCGGCAGGCGGCGGCGAGGTCGTCGCGGGGGATGCCGAGGACGCGGGCGAGGTCGTTGCCGCGCCCGCCGGGGAGGATGCCCAGGAGCGCGTCGGGGTGCCCGGCGAGCACGCCGGCGACCGCGCCGATCAGCCCGTCGCCCGAGAACGTGACCGCCATCTCGCCGGCGTCGAGCGCCCCGCGCGCGAGCTCGCGGCCGTGCTCGAGGTCGCGGGTGGTGCGGATGTCGTGCTCGATGCCGAGGTCGTCGAGCGCGCGCTGGACCTCGGGCAGCGCCTCGAGGGTGCGCCCGCCGCCGGACGACGGGTTGACGATGAGGCGGATGGGCCGGGACATCGGGCCCGGACGCTATCGCCCGCGCTCTCCCGCCGGATGGCTAGCTAGCAGATTGTTTAGAATGTCAACGGATGCCGCCCGCCCCGCCCGCGCCCGATGCCGCCCGCCAACATCCGACCCGCACGCTCCTGATCCTGGCGATCGGGGCGATCTCGTTCGCGCTCGCGCAGACGATGATCATCCCGGCGCTGCCGGCGATCCAGGAGGAGACCGGCGTGTCGGAGGCGACGGTGACGTGGCTGCTGACCGCCTTCCTGATCGTCTCCAGCGTCGCCACGCCGCTGGTCGGCCGCCTGGGCGACATGTTCGGCAAGGAGCGGCTGCTGGTGATCGTCCTGCTGCTGTTCGCGGCCGGCTCGGCGATCTGCGCGGTCGGGACGAGCTCGATCGAGCTGCTGATCACCGGGCGCGTCGTGCAGGGCGCCGCGGGCGCGCTCTTCCCGCTGTCGTTCGGGATCATCCGCGACGAGTTCCCGCGCGAGCGCGTCGCGCAGTCGATCGGGCTCATCAGCTCGACGTTCGGCATCGGCGGCGGCGCGGGCCTCGTGCTCGCCGGCGTGTTCGTCGACCACCTGTCGCTGGCGGCGCTGTTCTGGCTGGCGTTCGGCGTGACGATCGTGGCCGCCTGGGCGACCTGGCGCTACGTGCCCGAGTCGCCGGTGCGCGTGCCCGCCCGGGTCGACTGGGTGGGCGGCCTGCTGCTGGCGCTCTCGCTCTCCACGCTGCTGATCGGCGTGTCGCGCGGCCCCGACTGGGGCTGGACGTCGGGCGGCGTGATCGGCCTGATCGCCGCCGGCCTGGCGCTGGCCATCGTGTTCGTGCGCTGGGAGCAGCGCGTGCCCGAGCCGATGGTCGACATGGAGCTGATGGCGCGCCGGTCCGTGTGGTCGCCGAACCTCGCCGCCTTCGCGATCGGCTTCGCCATGTTCGGCTCGTTCATCCTCATCCCGCAGCTCACGCAGGCGCCCGAGTCGACCGGCTACGGCTTCGGCCTGAACGCCACCCAGGCGGGCCTCGTGATGGTGCCCAGCTCGATCGTGATGCTGATCGCCGGGCCGCTGTCGGGCTGGCTGTCGACGCGCTTCGGCTCGCGCCTGCCGCTGGCGGTCGGCGCCGGGTTCGCGGTCGCCTCGTTCGTCGTGCTCGCCACCGCGCACGCGCACATCTGGACGATCGCGTTCGGCACCGCGCTCCTGGGCGTCGGGATCGCGCTCGCGTTCGCGGCGATGGCCAACCTGGTGGTCGCCGCGGTGCCGGCGACGCAGGTCGGCGTGGCGACGGGCATCAACACGATCATGCGCTCGATCGGCGGTGCCGTCGGCGGCCAGATCGCCGCGTCGCTGCTGGCCTCGCACCTGCTCGTCACCGGGCTGCCGGCCGAGAGCGGCTACACCAGCGCGTTCGCGATGAGCGGCGCGGCCGCGCTCGTGGCGCTGGCGGTGTGCGCGATCGTGCCGCGGCCGCGGCCGCGGGACCGCGCCGGCGTCGGCTCCCCGGCGCGGGCCACCGCGTAGCGGGCGCGTACCCTGAGCGGCCATGCGCCGCCTTGCCCCGATCCTGCTCGCCAGCCTCGCCCTGATCGCCGCCGGCTGCGGCGACGACGACGGAGGCGGCGGCACGACGGCCGCCGCGACCGACGCGACGTCCACGGTGACCGAGCAGGGCTGCCGGGCCGTGGCGGCCCCGCAGCCCAAGCAGGTCGACCTCGAGCGCCCGAGCTCGCGGCTCGAGCGCGGCGCGTCGGTGACGGTCACGCTGGTCACCAACTGCGGCGAGATCCCGATCGCGCTCGACACCGAGCGCCAGCCGCGGACGGCCTCGTCGTTCGCCTACCTCGCCGAGGAGGGCGTCTTCGACGGCCTGAGCTTCCACCGCGTCGTGCCCGGGTTCGTCGTCCAGGGCGGCGACCCGTCCGGCGACGGCACCGGCGGCCCCGGGTACACGATCCGCGAGCGCCCGCCGGCCGACGCCGCCTACACCCGCGGCGTCGTCGCGATGGCCAAGACCGAGATCGAGCGGCCGGGCACGTCCGGCAGCCAGTTCTTCATCGTCACCGCCGAGGACGCCCAGCTGCCGCCCGACTACGCGATCGTCGGCGAGGTCACCGGCGACGGCATGACCGTGGTCGACCGCATCGAGGCCGTCCCGACCGACGGCGAGACCCCGACCGAGCCGGTCGTCATCGAGCGCGCGACGGTCAGCGAGGGCTGACGCCCGCGTCGTCCCGCGGCGCCCCGGGGCACGTGTGGCACTTTCACCACCGTAGTGGTGGTCAAAGTGCCACACGTCCTGGACCGGAGCGGGGCGGCGGGCTGTGGCGCGCGGCGGCGCGCCGGGGAAACCGCCCGCGCGCTCTCGGTGATGCTGTTTCGGACCCGCGATGCGGCTCGCGGAGCGACGCGCAGGCGGCGACCCGTCAGCCGGCCGCGCGCGCGGCCGCGGCCCGGCGCTGTCGCCGTCTGCCCAGCAGCGCCAGCACGCCCAGCACGACGATGACGAGCAGGACGCCGAGCAGGATGCCGCCGCCCAGGCCGATCCCGCCGAACGGGAGCGCGATCAGCTCGACGATGCCCAGGCCGACGGCCATGAGCACGACGATCACGCCGATCAGCAGCAGGATGCCGCGCAGGCGCAGGAAGATCGAGGAGCCGGGCGGGGGCGCGACGAGGCCCATGAGGCGCAGCAGCAGGAGCTGGCGGTTGGACGGCGGCGCCTGCCCGAGGCGCTCGACCGCGGTCTTCAGGTCGCCGGCGCGGCGCTCGGCGAGGGCCAGCGAGGCGTCGGCCATGCGGCGCAGCTGCATCCGCTCCTGCGGGCGCGCGGCGGCGATCGCCTTGCGGAAGTACTCGCGCGAGGCCTTGGCGTCGTAGCGCTCGGCGGCCCGGGCGCCGAGGATCGCGTTGGCCGCCGCCTTGTACTTGCCGGCCTTCGCCTCGGCCTCGAGCTCGTCGTCGGAGCGCTGCTCGAGCTGCTGCATCGCCGCGAGCGCGCTGCGCTGCTCCATCCGGACCTGTCGCTGCTTCGCCATGGTGCGTGGAGTGTAGGGTCCCGGGCGCGATGAGCCTCGACCGCGCGGCCCGGGTCATCAACGGCGGGATGATCGCCTTCGACCTGGCGCTGGGCGCCGGCGCGCTGGCCGCGCCCGACCGCACCCTGAGGCTCCTCGGTCACGAGCGGCCCTCGCCCGACGCCCGCGCGCTGTTCCGCCGCTGCGGGCCGATCTGGCTGACGTTCGCGGCCGCGCACGCGGTCGCGCGCGCCCGCGGCGAGCGGCGCGACTGGTGGGCGCTGGCCTGGCTGCGCGGCACCGAGATCGCCACCGACGCCGTGTGGGCGTCGTCCTCGCCGGCGATCACCCGGCCCGGCGCCCGCGCCGCGCTGTGGGCCGCCGGCGCCGGCAACCTCGCGATGGCGCTCGGCTTCGGGAGGCTGGCACGGCGCTGAGGCCGGCGCGCATCGGCTGCTCCGGCTGGCAGTACGCCGACTGGCGCGAGCGCTTCTACCCGCCGCGGCTGCCGCAGCGGCGCTGGCTGGAGCACTACGCCACCGTCTTCGACACCGTCGAGCTCAACAACACCTTCTACCGGCTGCCGAAGGTCGAGGCGGTCGCCCGCTGGGTCGAGCAGACCCCGCCCGGCTTCTGCTTCACGGTCAAGGTCAGCCGGTTCGCCACGCACATGAAGCGCCTGACGACCGTCGCGGACTCCAGCCGGCGGCTCGCCGAGCGGGTCGCCCCGCTCGCCGAGGCCGATCGCATGGGACCGTGGCTGTGGCAGCTCCCCGAGAGCTTCCGCCGCGACGACGACCGCCTCGCCGCCGCGCTCGACGAGCTGCCGCCGGGCCGCCACGCGCTCGAGCTGCGCCACGAGAGCTGGTTCCGCGAGCCGGTCTGGGAGCTGCTGCGCTGGCACGGCGTCGCCGCGGCGATCGGGCACGACGCCCGTCGGCCGCTGCCCGACGTCCCGCTCACCGCCCGCTGGACGCTCATCCGCTTCCACTACGGCGAGCGCGGGCGGCGCGGCAACTACTCGCCCCGCGAGCTGCGCGAATGGGCCGCGAGGATCGACGCGCTGCGCGCCGACGCCGAGGTGTTCGCGTACTTCAACAACGACTGGGAGGGGTTCGCTCCCGCCAACGCGCTGGCGCTCCGCGGCCTGCTGGGCCATACTGACGGCGGGTCATGACCGGGCTGCAGGAGATCGCGATCGTCCTCATCGGCGTGCTGGTGATCGTGGCGATCGGCGTCGCGATCGCGCGCGACGCCCGCCGCCGCGCGCCGGTCGACGACCCCTCGCATCCCGACGGCCCCGACCGTCACCGCCGCTCGGCCCACCAGCGCAAGCGCGATCGCGCGCGGGCGAAGGCGGCGCGACAGGCCCGCAAGGCGAACCGCCGCTGACGAGGGGACTCGTGGTCCATACTGCACGCCCGATGCTCCGCCGCCTCCTCCTCGCCGCGCTGGCCGCGGCCACCGTGTCCGCGCTCGTCGCCTCGCCGGCGTCGGCGGAGACCCTCAAGTACCGCTACGGGCCGATCGACGTCGCCCCGGGCCAGAACACGATCGAGTTCAAGCCCAACGGCCTCAAGCCCGATCGGCCCGGGTACATCACCGCCTTCCGCCCGAACCTGACGTACATGAACGGCAAGGTGCCGGGCGTCGACGTCGTGCACCTGCACCACGGCGTGTGGATCGTCGACAACTACCCGACGTACGCGGCGGGCGAGGAGAAGACGAACGTCGAGCTGCCGCCCGGCTACGGCTACCGCTACGACCGCGACCAGGTCTGGGTCATGAACTACATGATCCACAACCTGACGCCGACCCCGACGAAGGTCTACCTCACCTACGAGCTGGACTTCGTCCCGGCATCGTCCCCGCGCGCCAAGCGCCTGCGCGACGTCGACACGATCTGGATGGACGTCCGCTACGGCCAGGTCTACCCGGTGTTCGACGCGCTGCGGGCCGACGGCAAGGACGGCACGTACACGTACCCGAACGACGACCCCGACGCGTACGCCGACGGGTTCCGGCGCAACCAGTGGACGATCGACCGCGACGGCACGCTCGTCTACACCGCCGGGCACCTGCACCCGGGCGGCCTCTACACGGACCTGACGCTCACCCGCGACGGGCGCACCGTGAACCTGTTCCGCTCCAAGGCGAAGTACTTCGAGCCGGCGGGCGCCGTCTCGTGGGACGTCGCGATGACGAACACGCCGCCCGACTGGCGCGTGGCCGTGCGCAAGGGCGACGTCCTCTCGGTCAGCGGCACCTACGACGTGTCGAAGGCATCGTGGTACGAGTCGATGGCGATCATGCCCGTCGCGTTCTCGCCCGGCGACCCGACCGGCATCGACCCGTTCAGCGGCCGTCTCAACCGCCGCGGGGTGCTCAACCACGGCCACCTGCCCGAGAACGACAACCACGGCGGCGGCCCGTCCGGGCTGCCCGATCCGCGCCGCCTGCGCGCGGGCGCCCCGATCGCCGCCGGGGCCGGCGGCGACGCCGAGGTGACGATCGACGGGTTCCTCTACGCGCGCGGCGACCTGTCCAACCCGATGGCGGCCGGCCGCCCGCCGGTGGTGCCGCAGGGCGGCTCGATCACGTTCCGCAACCTCGACGACGCGCGCGAGATCTGGCACACGATCACCGCCTGCAAGGCCCCGTGCAACAAGCGCACGGGCATCGCCTACCCGCTGGCCGACGGCGAGGTGGACTTCGACTCCGGCGAGCTGGGCACCGGCCCGCTGCCGCGCGCGGCGGCCACCGCGCAGCGCACGACGTGGCAGACGCCGAAGGACCTCAGCCCCGGCACGTACACGTACTTCTGCCGCGTCCACCCGTTCATGCGCGGCGCGTTCCGCGTGGTGCCGCGATAGCGACGGACGGCCCGACGCTCGACGAGCTGCTGATCGCCGACCCGCCGGCGCGGTGGGCGGCGCTCGGGTTCGACGTGGGGGAGGACGGCGCGTGCGACGTCGGCACGATCCGCCTGCAGCTCGGCGCCGGCGGCGAGACCGGGATCGTCGGCTGGGCCCTGCGCGGCGTGACGTCCGGCGCGATCGACGGGCTGCCGACGATCGCCAGCGACGCGCCGCCGCGCGGCCCGGCGCCCGCGCACCCGAACGGCGCGATCGGCGTCGACCACGTCGTCGTCGCCACCCCGGACCTCGAGCGCACGCTCGCCGCGCTGGCCGCGCGCGGCTTCGACCTGCGGCGCACGCGCGACGCGGGCCCGCACCTGCGCCAGGCGTTCTACGTGATCGGCGACGCGCTGCTGGAGGTGGTCGGCCCGCCCGCCGCCGAGCCCGACACCGCCGGCCAGCCGGCCCGCTTCTGGGGCCTGACGCTGGTCGTCGACGACCTCGACGCCGCCTGTGCCCGCCTGGGCGACCTCGCGAGCGCGCCGCGCGACGCGGTCCAGCCGGGGCGGCGCATCGCGACCGTGTCGCGGGCCGCCGGGCTCGGCACGCCGCTGGCGCTGATGACGCCGCGCGTCCGCCGCAGGTAGGGTCGGACCTGCGATGGAGGCTGCTGAGCGCGCGCTCTATGCGGAGCTGCGGCGCCGCGGGATCGCCGACCGGGTCCTCGAGGCGATGGCCGCCGTGCCGCGAGCGCTGTTCGCGCCCGCCGCCTACGGTCCGCGCGCCTACGCCAACGAGCCGCTGCCGCTCCCGGAGGGCCAGACGATCTCGCAGCCGTACGTGGTCGCGCGCATGTGCGAGATGCTCGAGCTGCAGGGCGACGAGCGCGTCCTCGACGTCGGGACCGGGTCGGGCTGGCACGCCGCCGTCCTGTCGCGGCTCGCCCGCCGCGTGTGGTCGATCGAGCGCTTCGCGTCGCTGTCGCGGCTGGCGGCCCGCAACCTCCAGGCCGCCGGCGTGCGCAACGTGACGCTGATCGTCGGCGACGGCACGCTCGGCTACCCGGAGGCGGCGCCGTACGACGCGATCAACGTCGCCGCCGGCGCCGTCGGCCACGTCCCGCCCGCGCTGGAGGCCCAGCTCGCCGACGGCGGCCGCCTCGTCGCGCCCGTCGACGACCGCCTCGTGCTCGTCCGCCGCCACGGCGACACGCTCCACCGCGAGCGCCACGAGGGCGTGCGCTTCGTGCCGCTCGTCGGCGAGGGCTGAGGCGCCTACCCGAGCAGCGCGGCGCGGACCGTCTCGACGTCCACGCCCTCGACGCGCAGGAGCTTGTCGCGCCCGCTCTCGCCGCGCGCGACGCTCACCGCGCCGCGCGGCACGCCCACGGCCTTGGCCACGAACCGGCACAGCGCCTGGTTGGCCTTGCCGTCCACCGGCGGGGCGGCGACGCGGATGACGATCGCGCCGTCGCGCTCGCCGGCGACCTCGGTGCGCTTGGCCCGCGGCTGCACGCGGACGGGGAGGAGGGCGTCGCCGGACACGCCGCGGAGGTTGGCAAACGGCGCCGGATCGCGCGGCCCGCGGTCGTGCATGATTTCATGTACGTCGTGAGCGACACGAAGCAGGAGCAGGCCTACCGGGCCATCCGGTCGCGGATCATCGAGGGCGCCTACCTGCCCGGGCACCGCCTGGTCATCGACACCCTCGCGCGGGAGCTCGGCGTCAGCGGCGTGCCGGTGCGCGAGGCGTTCCGCCGCCTGGAGGCCGAGGGCCTGATCGTGTTCGCGCCCAACGTCGGCGCGCAGGTCGCCACCCACGACGCCGCCCGCTGGCACGAGATCCTGTCGGCGCTCGCCGTCGTCGAGGCCTACGCGACCGCCGACGCGGCGCCGCACCTGGAGCCCGGGGACCTCGCCGCGCTGCGGGAGACGAACGCGGCGATGCTGGCCGCGATCGAGGAGCTCGAGGTGGGCGAGGCGGCCTCCGCCAACCGCCGCTTCCACGCGCTCATCGTCGACCGCTGCCCCAACACCTACCTGGCCGGCCTCGTCCGCCAGGCCTGGGACCAGCTCGACCTCATCCGCCACGCCGGCTTCTCGTTCCTGCCCAAGCGCGGCCGCGCGTCGGTCGACGAGCACGACGAGCTGCTGGCGCTCATCGAGCGCGACCCCGACGACCACGAGGCGATCGAGCGGCTCGCCCGCCAGCACCGCCAGCGCACGATCGAGGCCTACCTGCGCGAGCGCGCCCGCGCCGAGTCCGCCCGCGCGTAGCCGCGCTCAGGCCGGCGGCAGATCGGCCAGCCGCGCGCCGAGGTCGCGCTCGTAGTCGCGCGTCTGGCCCCCGGCGTCGAGGAACGCGTGCAGCCGCGCCGAGGCGGCGGGCTCCACGACGCTGCGGTTGAAGCAGTCGTACTCCTCCAGCAGCCCGGGGATCGGCGAGGGCAGCGCGGCCTCGACGGCGAGCTTCGTGTACCGGATCGCGCTGGCCGGGAACGACGCGATGCGCCGCGCGAGCCGGTCGACGAACGGGCCCAGCTCCTCCGGCTCGAGCGCGCGGTCCACCCAGCCGTAGCGCTCGGCCAGGTCGGCGTCGACGTCGTCGCACCCGAGCAGGACCTCCAGCGCGCGCCCGCGGCCCATGAGCCGGGGGAGGCGCTGGGTCGCGCCGCCGCCCGGGCAGATCCCGAGGGCGACCTCCGGCTGGCTCAGGAGCGCGCGGCCGCGGGCGGCGAAGCGCATGTCCAGCGCGGCCGCGAGCTCGGCCCCGCCGCCGCGCGCCCGCCCCTCGATCTGCGCGATCGTCGCCTTCGGCATCGTGCGGTAGCGCTCGAGCATCGCGTTGAAGGCCCCGAGCTCGTGGCGCTTGGGCGGCGCGACCACGTAGCGGTCCACCTCGTCGCGGGCGTCGGCGTGGGCGATGAAGAACTCGGGATCCGCGCTGCGCAGGACGAGGACGCGCACGTCGTCGTCGCGCTCGACGCGGCGGCTGAGCTCGTCGAGGTCGGCCCGCAGCGCGCGGTCGAGCAGGTTGATCGGCGGGTGGTCGATCACCGCGACGGCGACCCCGTCGCGGACCGTCACGTCGAGGCAGTCGAAGCCGTACTCGCTGGGCATGGGCAGATCATATATTGTCCTGTATATGCAAAGCCAGCCCACCGGGGCGCCGGCCGCGGAGGAGCGGGTCGAGCGCCTCAGCCGCATGCGACGCACGATCGGCGAGCACATGCGCCGCTCGCTGGACACGGCCGCGCACGTGACCGCGGTCTTCGAGGTCGACTTCAGCGCGGTCGAGGCGGCGCGCGCGCACCTCAAGCCGCGCTACGCCGAGGAGCACGGGGTGCGCCTGACGCTCCTGCCGTTCGTCGCCCGCGCGACGCTCGACGCGCTCGCCGACTGGCCGTGGATGAACGCCGAGCTGCGCGACGGCGAGGTCGTCGTGCGCTCGCACGTGCACCTCGCCATCGCGGTCGCGCTCGACGGCGGGCGCGGCCTGGTCGTGCCGGTGATCCGCGACGCGCACGCGCTCGACCTGCTCGGGCTGGCCCGCGCGATCGCCGACCGCTCGCAGCGGGCGCGCGCCGGCGAGCTGCGCCCGACCGACCTGGAGGGCGGCACGTTCACGATCACGAACCCCGGCGCCCACGGCGCGCTGCTGGCCACGCCGATCATCAACCAGCCGCAGGTGGCCGTGCTCGACATGGAGGCGCTGATCCGCCGCCCGGTCGCCGTGACCGACGAGCAGGGGACGGAGGCGATCGCCGTGCGGCCGATGATGAACCTCTGCATCTCCTACGACCACCGGCTGATCGACGGCGTCTACGGCGCCGCGTTCATGGCCCAGGTCAAGCGCGGGCTGGAGCACTGGCCCCAGCCCGCCTGACGCTCAGCCGTCGACCTCGATCTCGCAGAGCGGGGCGCCGGTGCCCAGCTCGTCGCCGACGGCGGCGACGATCCGCGCCACGGTCCCCTCGACGGGCGACGGGACGTCGGTCTGCAGCTTGTCGGTCTCGACCTCGACGAGCGGCTGGTCGCGCTGCACGGCCTCGCCCTCGGCGACCAGCCAGTCGAGCACGACGACCTCCTCGACGGTCTCGCCCAGCCGCGGCAGCTCCACGGTCACGCGCATGCCGCACCCCCGGCGTGGACGTGGGCGAGGATCGCCGCCGGCTCCGGCTCGGGCGACGCCTCGGCGAACGCCAGCGCGGCCTCGATCCGGTCGCGCACGCGCGCCTCGACGGCTGCGGCGCCGTCGTCGTCGAGCAGCCCCTCCTCGCGCAGCCGCCGCCCGAGCACGTCGATCGGGTCGGGCCAGGCGTCGGCCTCGCCGGGCGGGCGGTAGGTGGCGCGGTCCGAGCGGGAGTGGCCGACGAACCGGTACGTCTTCATCTCCAGCAGCACCGGGCCGCCGCCGTCGCGGGCGGACGCGAGCGCGCGCGCCATCGCGTCGGTCGTGGCGTCCGCGTCCTGGCCGTCGACGACCTCCCACGGGATCCCGTAGGCGTCGCCGCGGCGGGCGACGTCGGCGATCGGCGTCATCGCGTCGAACCGCGTGTACTCGGCGTACTGGTTGTTCTCGCACACGAACACGACCGGCAGCCGCCAGACCGCGGCCAGGTTCAGCCCCTCGTGGAAGGCGCCGATGTTGGCGGCGCCGTCGCCGAACAGGGCGATCGCGACGTCGTCGCGGTCGAGGACCTGGTTGGCGAGCGCGATGCCCGCCGCCTGCGGGATCTGCGTCCCGATGATCGTGAACGTGTGGTAGAGGCCGACGCTCATGTCGGTGAGGTGGATCGAGCCGCCGATGCCGCCCACCGCGCCGTCGACGCGGCCGAGGATCTCGGCCAGCAGCGCCTCGGGCGTGACGCCGAGCGCCAGCCCGAGCCCGTGCGTGCGGTGCCCGGCGGCGACGACGTCGGTGCGCCGGGCCGCGGCGGCGATGCCGACCGCGACGGCCTCCTGCCCGTCGGCGCAGTGCGTCGTGCCCCAGGCGCGGCCGGCGGCGTGCAGCTCGCGGATCGCGATCTCGACCTGGCGGATCTCGACCATCCGCTCGTAGCGGGCCAGGCGATCGTCGCGCAGCGCCTCGCGGCGCGCGACGGTGTCGGTGGCGCTCATGCGACCTCCTTCCACCACGGGTCCGGCAGCGTCCCGGCCTCGAGCAGCTCGGTGACCTGGGCGGCCACGTACTCGGCCGACGGCAGGAAGCGCATCTCCAGCGGCCGCGCGAACGGCACCGGCGCGTCGGGGTTCGTGATCCGGTGCACGGGCGCCCGCAGGCGGCCGAACAGCGTCGCCGCGACGTGCGCGGCCACCTCGTTGCCCCAGCCGCCGGTGTGCGGGTTCTCCTCGACGATCACCAGCCGGCCCGTGCGCGCCACCGACTCGAGCACCGCGTCGCGGTCCCAGGGCAGCAGCGTCTGCAGGTCGATGACCTCGGCGTCGATCGCCGGCGCCAGCCGCTGCGCGGCGTCGAGGGCGACGACCACCATCTGGCCGAGCGCGACCAGCGTGACGTCGGCGCCCCGCCGCAGCGTGGCGGCCACGCCCAGGGGCGTGATGGCAGCGTCGCCGGTCTCGACGTGCTCGCGCTCGCCGTACAGCGCCTTGGGCTCGAGGAAGACGACCGGGCCCTCGTCGCGGATCGCGCCGCGCAGGAGCCCGTAGGCGCTGCGCGCGCCGGAGGCGACCGCCACCTTGAGGCCCGGGGTGGCCAGGAACCACGTCTCGCAGGTCTGCGAGTGGGTGGCCCCGAACCCGCGGCCGGCCCCGACGGAGCCGCGGCTGACCATCGGCACCGTGAGCTGGCCGGCGCTGAGGTAGTGCAGCTTCGCGGCCTGGGTCACGATCGGGTCGAACGCGACGCCGTAGAACTCGGCGAACATGACCTCGACGACCGGCCGCAGGCCCGTCGCCGCGGCGCCGACGGCGGCGCCGACGATCGCCATCTCGGAGATCGGCGTGTCGCGCACGCGCAGCGGGCCGAACTCCTCGAGCAGCCCGGTGCTCGTCTTGAACACGCCGCCGGCCTGCGCGACGTCCTCGCCGAAGCACACGACGGAGGGGTCGGCGCGCATCTCGTCGGCGATCGCCGCGGCGATCGCCTGGTTCATCCGCAGGCGGGTGCCCGCCTGGCCTGGGGGACTCTCGGCGGCGACGGCCGCCCCGTCACTGGTCATGTCCGGCTCCTCGGGTTCGTCGTCATGGGGTGGGGTGGAGATGGATCACGCGGGGCGCGGTGAAGAGCTCGGCGGCGGCGCGGCCCTGCTCGAACGGGCCGAACCCGGAGTCCTTGATCCCGCCGAACGGCACGTGGACGGCGACGCCGCCCGTCGCGTTGACGTGGACCATCCCGGCCTCGGCGGCGTCGGCGAAGCGCAGCGCGCGGGCCAGGTCGGCGGTGAACACGGCGGCGTTCAGCCCGTAGCGGGTCGCGTTGGCCACCGCGATCGCCTCGTCGAGGTCGTCGACGGGGACCAGCGTCAGGAGGGGGCCGAAGACCTCCTCGTCGCCGGCCGGCGCGCCGGCGAGCACGGTCGGCTCGACGAAGTGGCCGCGGGCGAGGCCGTTCTGCGTCGGGCGCGAGCCGCCGGCGACGACGGTCGCCCCGCGCCCGCGCGCGTCGTCGACGGCGGCGAGCACGCGGTCGGCGGCGGGGGCGCTGACGAGCGGGCCCATCGCGACATCGGGATCGAGGCCGCTGCCCAGCCGCCATCCGGCGAGGCCGTCGCGCAGCGCGTCGGCCAGCGGCTCCAGGGCCGGGCGCTCGACGACGGCGCGGCGGATCGCGGTGCAGCGCTGGCCGGTCCCGCCCATCGCGCCCTCCAGCAGCGCGGTCGCCGTCGGCCGCAGCGGCGCGTCGGCGAGCACGACCGCGGCGTTCGCGCCGCCCATCTCGAGCTGCAGGCGCACGCCGCGCCCGGCCACCGCGCGCTCGATCGCGCGGCCGACCGCGGTCGAGCCGGTGAACGAGAGCGCCGCGATCTCCGGGGCGGCCACCAGCGCGGCGCCGACCTCGGCCCCGCCGGTGACGAGGTTCAGCACCCCGGGCGGCAGGCCGGCGCGCTCGGCCGCGCGCACGACGTGGACGGCGGTCAGGGGCGTCAGCTCCGACGGCTTCCACACGACCGGGTTGCCGTAGGCGAGCGCCGGCGCCAGCTTCCAGGCCGGCACGAGCAGCGGGAAGTTGAACGGCGTGATCAGGGCGACGGGGCCGACGGGGCGCCGGCGGGTCATCGTCACGGCGCCCGGCCGCGCCGACGGCAGCACGTCGCCCAGCGGCGCCAGCGCCTCCTGCGCGAAGTAGCGCAGCGACTGCGCCGCGCGGCGCACCTCGCTGCGGGCCTCGGCGAGCGTCTTGCCCTCCTCGCGCACGAGGTCGCGGGCGATCTCGCCGCCGGCGGCCTCCAGCTCGCGGGCGAACGCGTCGAGGAGGGCCGCGCGATCGGGGCCCGGCGTGGCGCCCCATCCGGCCGCCGCCTGCGCGGCGGCCGCGCAGGCCGCCGCGACCGTCGCCGCGTCGCCGGCGTCGATCTCGGCGACGAGCTCGTCCACGTCCGCGGGGTTGCGGACCGCCAGGGGGCGGCCGGCGCCGCCCCAGGCGCCGTCGACGTACGTGCCGGGTGTCGTCACGGCCGCCTGCCGAACGCGTGCTTCATGGCCAGCGCGGCCAGGTCGAACGTCGGCGTCTGGGCCGCCGCCTGCGGCGCATGGACGGTCTCGGGGCGCACCTGGACGATCGAGACCGGCCCGTCGGGCGCGCGGCCCTCCGCCAGCACCCACTCGACGTCGACCGGATGGCCGCACGCCGCCTCGATCCGCGCGACGGCGGCGGCGATCGCCGCCGCCTCGCCGTCGTCGAGCACGCGGGCGCGACGGCGGTCGGGGGGCATCTCCGCCTCGACGACGCCGCGGCCCGGCTCCAGGCGCGACACGACGCGCTTGTCGGCGACCTCGTAGGCCAGCACGCGCCCGTCGGTCTTGCCGACCTCGACGTGGTCGGGCGTCACGTGGCCCTGGACGAGCGCCTCGCCCCAGCCGAACGTCGCCTCGACGACGACGCGGTCGGCGCGGCCCGTGACGGGGTGGATCGAGAACGCCACGCCGGCGGCGCGGGCGGGGACGAGCTCGACGACGCCGACGGCCATCGGCAGGTCGTCGTGGTGGAGGCCGAGGCGGCGCCGGTAGTCGACGGCGCGGGCGCCGAACAGGCTCGCCCAGCAGCTGCGCACGGCGTCGATGACCGCGTCGGCGCCGGCGACGCCGAGGACGGTCTCGTGCTGGCCGGCGAACGACGCCTGCGCGCCGTCCTCGCCGGTGGCGGAGCTGCGCACGGCCACGAGCGGCGCCGTCCGGCCCAGGCGCGCGCCCAGCGCGTCGTACGCCGCGCCGATCGCCGCGGCCAGGGCGGGGGAGAGCGGCTCGCGCGCGAAGCGGCCGGCGATGCGCTCGGCGACGGCGTGCACGGCGCCCGCGCCCGGCGTCGCGGGCAGCGCCGCCAGGTCGGCGTCGATGGCGGCGCCGAGCCCGGTGCGCTCGAGGTGCTCGCGGTAGGCGTCGGTCGTGACCGCGAACCCGTCGGGGACGTGGATGCCGTCGCGGGCGAGCTGCGCGAGGTTGGCGATCTTCGGGCCGCACGCGTCCGCGCGCGCCGCGTCGATCTCGTCCAGCGCGAGCACCGCGGGCGCGTCGTTGTGGAGCGCCGCGCTCATCCGGCCGCGAGCGCGGCGCGCTCGAGGATCGTCACCCGGCCGGCGGCGCCGTCGACCTCGACCAGGTCGCCGGTGGCGATCGCCGCGGTCGCGGCGCCGGTGCCGGTCACGCAGGGGAGGCGGTACTCGCGCGAGACGATCGCCGCGTGGGTGAGCGACCCGCCGGCGTCGCAGACGCAGGCGGCGATCTTCGCGAACGCGGGCGTCCAGTTCGGGGAGGTCGCCTCGCACACGAGGATCTCGCCCGGGCGGATCGTGTGCAGCTCCTCGGCGGTCAGCAGCACCCGCGCGGGGCCGCGCGCCACGCCGGCCGAGGCGGCCATCCCGCGCAGCTCCTCGCCGCCGCCGGCCGCCCGGCCCGCGATCGCGGCCAGGTAGTCGGGCGAGATGCCGAAGATCTCCTTGAGGACCGGGTCGTCGACGTCCTCGGGGATCGTGCCGAGGATCCGCGGCGCCTCGGTGCGGTCGGCCACGCACGCCTCGCGGTACGCGCGCCGCTCCGGCACGATCGCGGCCGCGTCGTCCCAGGAGCGCTCGCCGCGCAGCACCGCGCGCATCTCGGCCGGGAACAGGTAGAAGGCGTCGGTCGGGTCGGACGCGAAGCGGCGCCCGATCGCGAGCGCGGCCTGCCGCAGCGGGATGTGGCAGCGCAGGTCGATGTAGAAGTTGTGCTCCTCGTTCCACCACGTGAAGTTCGCGTGGCGGCACGCGGCCAGGCCGGCGTCGAACGCCTGCTGCTCCTCGACCGTGAGGCGGTCGCGCGCGGCGGCGATCGCCGCGTCGCGCTCGGCCAGCGCGGCGGCGCGCGCCGCCTCGAAGTCGTGCGCCTCCTCGGCCAGCAGGTGGGTCTTGATCGTCCCCAGCGGCGAGGTCGGATCCTCGATCCACGGCACGAGCGCGACGTCGTAGATGCCCTCGGTGCGCCAGCCGTAGACGTCGAGGAACGCGCGCAGCTCGTCGCGGAAGCGGCGCGCCGGCTCGTCGTCGCGCGCGGCCAGCGCGGCGGCCAGCTCGTCGGCCGGGGTGGAGGCGAACAGCCCCTCCAGTCCCAGGTCGCGCACGAGCCCGGTCAGGCGCCACAGCTCGCGGTCGGTCTCGACGATGCGCGACTCCTCGCCCTGGAAGAACCGGGCGACGTCGTCGGGGTCGATGCCCAGCTCGCGGCACAGCCCCAGGAAGCCGAGGTGGTTGGCGAGCAGGACGTACATGGTCTCGAAGTGGATCTGCCAGGCGCGGCGCACGAGCGTGGCGGCCTCGTCGAAGTACGCCCGCAGGTCGGCGAGGTCGGCGTCGGCGGCGGGCGGCTCGCGCAGCCGGTCGTAGAAGGCCTCGAGCTCCTCGACCGCCTCGGCCCACGCCTGCGGGGCCCGATCGACCAGGCGCGGCAGCGTCTGCGCCGCGCGCCGCCCGCGCAGCTCCTGCTCCCAGGCGGAGCGCACGGGCACCTCGGACGTGTAGATGTTCGTCCGCCAGATGCGCGCGACGAGGCCCTTGCCGGTCGGCAGCGGGATCGTCTCCGCCGCGAGCTGGCTGCCGCAGACGGCGCCCTCCTCGATCACCAGCCACGACAGCGGGACGAGGCCGATGCCGTGGAAGTCCAGCGCCCACAGGCGCTCGGCGTCCTCGGGCGCGAACACGCCGAGGCGCTCGAACAGCCACGGGGTGTCGCTGTCGGCGGGACCGAAGCCGGGGTACCAGTGCGTCGCGACGTAGTCGTCGACCGGTAGGACCGTGGTCATCTCTCCTCCTGGACGGGACGGCGACCGGGCGTATACAAGATCATATATATGTCTCCGTTCGGGCGTCAAGCATCGGTCATCCGCCGCCCTCGTTGGACACGAGACCGCCGTCGGGATGCAGGATCGAGCCGGTCACGTAGGAGCTCTCGTCGGAGCTCAAAAACAGGACGATCGAGGCCACCTCGTCGGGCGTTCCCAGCCGACGCAGCGGCACGCTCGACGCGCGCCGCTCGTACCACGCCTCGGGGTCCGCGGGGCCGCCGTCGGCGGTGGTCAGGGTCGAGCGGCGGGCCAGCATCGGCGTGTCGATGTAGCCCGGCCCGATGCTGTTGACGCGGATGCCGTGCGGGCCGAGCTCGTCGGCCAGCACGCGCGTCAGCATCCACACCGCCGCCTTCGAGACCGCGTACGCGCCGCCCTTGGGCTTCTTCGCCGCCGCGGACGCCAGCGTGACGAGCGTGCCCGGGCGGCCCGCGGCCACCAGGCGCTGCGCCGCGCCGCGCAGCACGAGGTACGTGCCGGTCAGGTTCACGTCGAGGACGAACCGCATCGCGTCGTCCGGCAGGTCGTAGAGGACGTTGCCGCTGAAGCCGTGATCGGGATGGGAGTCGACGCCGGCGGCGGTCACGATCGCGTCGGGCAGCCCGAACCGGTCGGTCGCCAGCGCGAAGGCGTCCTCGACCTGCGCGCCGTCGCGGACGTCGAGCGGCGCGAAGGCCGCGCGCCCGCCGGCCGCCGCGATGCCGGCGACGACGCCGTCGGCGAGCTCGCGCTGCGACGGCAGGTCGGTCACGAGCACCGCCGCCCCCTCGGCCGCCAGCCGGCGCGCCGAGGCGGCGCCGATGCCGGTCGCGCCGCCGGTGATGAGCGCCACGCGCCCCTCCATCAGTCCGCGCATCTGCCTCCGTGCTCCTCTCATCGGTCCGTCGTCATCCGCCCGCCGTCGCCGACGCGTAGCCGCCGTCGACGTGCAGCAGCGAGCCGGTCACGTAGGCGCCGCCCGGCCCGCTGAGCAGGACGGCGGCGTCGGCCACGTCGCTCGGCCGCCCGACGCGGCGCAGCGGGACCAGCTCGCCGGCGCGGCGGTACCAGTCGGCGAGCGCCGCCTCGTCGGCGCCGGGCCCCAGCGTCGCCAGCGCGCGCTCGCGCAGCAGCTTCGTGTCGGTGTAGCCGGGCGCGACGGCGTTGACGCGGATGCCGTGCGGGCCGAGCTCGTCGGCGAGCACGCGGGTCAGCATCCACACCGCCGCCTTGGAGACCGCGTAGACGCCGCCGCTCGGCTTGCGCGCCGACACCGAGGCCACCGTCAGGATCGTGCCCGGCCAGCCGTCGGCGACCATCGACCGCGCCGCCGCCTGCGCCACGAGGAACGTGCCCATCAGGTTGACGTCGAGCACGTAGCGCCAGTGGTCGTCGGCCAGATCCACCACCGACGGCCGCCGCTGGTCGGGATGCCAGCCGACGCCGGCCGCGGTGACCACGGCGTCGAGCCCGCCCAGCCGGTCGCGCGCGGCCGCCACGCCGGCCTCCACCGAGGCCGGGTCGGCGACGTCGAGGACCAGGAACTCGGCCCGGCCGCCCGCGGCGCGGATCTCCCGCGCCACGCGCTCGCCGCGGTCGCGGCCGCCCTCGCGCCCGGTCACGGCGACGGCGGCGCCCTCGGCGGCGAAGCGGCGCGCGATCTCGGCGCCGATCCCGTCGGCCGCCCCGGTGATCAGGGCCAGGCGACCCTCCATGCGGCCCCGGCTCATCGCGCCCCTCCGGCGACGTCGGCCGCCAGGTACGCGCCGCGCAGGATGTCCGTGCTCTCGCGCAGCGGCTCGCACGGGCCGTCGTAGACGATCCGCCCGCGCGCCATCACGTACGCGTGGGCGCCGACCTCGAGGATCAGCCCGGCGTACTGCTCGACGACGAGCAGCGCCACGCCTTGGCGCGCGAGCTCGCCCAGGACCGTCATGAGCCGCTGCACGACCGCCGGCGCCAGCCCGAGCGACAGCTCGTCGACCAGCAGCGCCTTGGGGCGCATCGCGAGCGCGCGTGCCAGGACGAGCATCTGCTGCTCGCCGCCCGACAGCAGGCCGGCCGGCGTGTCGCGCCGCGGGCGCAGCTCGGGGAACAGCGCGAACCCGGCCTCGACGGCGTCGCGGTCGGCCGCGGCGGCGCGCAGGTTCTCCTCGACGGTGAGCGTCGCGAACGCCGTGCGGCCCTGCTCGACGTGGGCCAGGCCCCGGCGCGCCCGCTCGCGGCGGCCCAGCGGGCCCAGCGGCGCGTCGTCGAGGAGGACCTCGCCGCCGGCGGCCGGGATCACCCCGGAGATCGCCTCCAGCAGCGTCGTCTTGCCCGCGCCGTTGGCGCCGAGCAGCACCGTGACGGCGGCGGGGCGCGCCTGCAGGCTCACGTCGCGCACGATCGTCGAGCCGCCGCGCCGCACGGTCAGGTCGCGCACCGCCAGGCCCGCGCCGCTCATGCCGGCACCGCCTCACCCAGGTAGGCGGCGACGACGTCGGGCGTCGACAGCACCTCGGCCGGACTGCCCTCGCCGATCACGCGCCCGAAGTCGAGCACCGTGACGTGCGCGCACGCGCGCTGCACGAGCTCCATGTCGTGGTCGACCACGAGCGCGGCGGCGCCGAAGCGCTCCGGGATCGCGGCCAGCCGCTCCGCCAGGTCGCGCGACTCGGCCTCGGCCAGGCCGGCGGCCGGCTCGTCGACGAGCACCACCCGCGGGCGCCCGCACAGCGCCGCTGCCAGCTCGACCAGCCGGCGGGCGCCGACGTCCACGCGCTCGAGCGGCACCTCGGGCGCCGGGCAGCCGAGGAACGCCAGCGCCTCGGCGATGTCGCGCTCGGCGGTCCCGGCGGGCGCCGCCAGCCGCGCGTACTCGCCGACGCGCAGCGCGGCGATCGTGCGGTCGTGCTGGAAGGTGCGGCGCAGGCCGGCGCGAGCGCGGCGATGCGCGGGCAGGGCGTCGACGGCGCGCCCGTCGAGGCGCACGCTGCCGGCGTACGGCGTGAAGCCGCTCACGGCGTCGATCATCGTCGACTTGCCGGCGCCGTTGGGACCGATCAGTCCGCAGACGGTCGCCTCGGGCACCGTCAGCGAGGCGCCGTCGAGCGCGACGACCGCGCCGAAGCGCACCGTGAGGCCGTCGACCTCCAGCACCGGCGCGCCGCTCGGGCGGCGCCGGTCGGGGGCGCGCGCCGGCGCCGGCGGGGGCGCCGCCGGGGCGGGCGCCTCCCGGCTCGCCGCCCGCGCGGCGAGCGCCGAGCGCGCCCGGCCGACGACGCTCGCGCCCATGCTCAGCGCCTGGATCGCCCCGAGCGCGAACAGCACGTCGCCCAGGTCCTGGGGGAGCCCGAGCCGGCGCAGGATCTCGGGGAAGAACGCGACGAGGGCGCCGGCCGCCACCGCCCCGACGGGGTACTGCGCGCCGATGAAGATCGCCAGCGCGAACACGCTCAGCGAGGCCAGCGGCGAGAACGTCGCGGCGGTGAGCACGCCGGTCTGGCCGGCCGAGAGCGCGCCGGCGAGGCCGGCGACGGCCGCCGCGACGGCGAACGCGCCGAGCTTGATGCGCACGACGCTGAGGCCGAGCGCCGCGGTCGCGCGCTCGCTCTGGCGGACGGCCAGCCAGGCGGCGCCCAGGCGGCGGCGGCCCGCCCACGCGAGCAGCAGCGCGACGATCACGAACGCGACCCACACGAAGCGGAAGTAGGCGGGATCGGTCTCGGCGAACCCGGGGCGCTCCACGATCGTGCCGCTGTTGGCGCCGGGGAAGCCCTGGTCGGCCAGGACCGCCGCGACCGCCACCGCGAACGTCAGCGTGACGATCGCCAGGTTCACGCCGCGCAGGCGCAGCGCCGGCAGCCCGACGAGCACGCCGACCGGCACCGCGAGCAGCGTCCCGGCGAGCGCCTTCACGACGAACGGCAGCCCCGGCGCGTGCGCCTGGCACCAGGCCACGCCGTAGGCGCCGACGGCGGCGAACGAGAGCTGGCACAGCGACAGCATCCCGGCGCGGCCGGTGACGACGCCGATGCTGGCGGCGACGAGCCCGAGGATCAGCGCGCTCGTGGCCAGGTAGGTCCAGTAGTCGTCGACGACCAGCGGCATCAGGGCGACGGCCGCCACCGCCGCGACCGCGGCGAGCGCGGTCAGCGCGGTGCGGCGGTCAGCGCGCGACATCCCACACCTCCCGCCGCTGCGACCACAGCAGGACGACGAGCACGACCGCGAACGGGATCACCTGCCGGTAGGCGCTCACGCTGCCGAAGTGGGTGAGCAGCCCCTCGGCGAGGCCGATCGCCAGCCCGCCGGCCAGCGCCACCCAGACGTGGCGGAACAGGCCGATGAGCGCGGCGGCGAGGCCGGGCAGGATCAGCAGGCTGAGGCTCGTGACGTCGCTGGGCCGCGTGGGCGCCACGACGAACACGCCGAACGTCGCGGCCGCGCCGACGCCCGTCCACACCGCCACGCTCAGCGCGCGCACGCGGATGCCCAGCAGCTCGGCGGTCACCGGCCGCTCCGACTGCGCCCGCACGAGGACGCCGAAGCGCGTGCGCGCCAGCAACAGCCCGACGCCGGCGGCCAGCGCGACCGTGAAGGCGATCACGACGAGCGCCGACGTGGTCACGACCGCGTCCCCGATCCGGAACGCCGCCCCGGGGTACGGGTCGGGCATCTCCCGGGGCGACCCGCCGAACAGCCGCGAGCCGACCGTGAGCAGGCCCAGCAGCATCGCGATCGCCACGGTCGAGCGCACCTCGATCGGCGCCTGCGCGAACCAGATCGCCATCACCGCGCCCAGCAGCAGCGACAGCCCGGCGCCGATCGCCACGCCGATCGCGGCCGCGGGCGCGATCGCCATCCCGTCGTGGAACAGCTCGGCCGCGACCAGCGTCCCGAACGTCGCGACCGCCGCCTGCGCGAAGTGGACGACCCCGACCATCCGGTACATGAGCACGGCGCAGACCCCGAGCAGGGCGTAGGCCCCGCCCGAGGTCAGACCCGCGACCGTGGACTGCAGCATCCGCCGGCCCTCAGTCCTGCGGCAGGACGATCCAGTCCGGCGTGACGACCGTCCACTCCCCGTCCTTGAGCTGGACGAACTTGCTCGCCTGGTTGGGGTTGTGCGCGTCGCCCGGCCCGAACGCGTACGGCACGCCCATCATCGGCGTCTCGAACGAGGTCAGGTTCACCAGCGCCTCGCCGACCGCCTCGCGCGTCGGCTCGCCCTCGATCGTCTCCAGCGCGGCGATGAACGCCTTGGCGGCGATGTAGTCGCCCTGCGCGGTCGACGTGAGCGGGATGCCGTGCTTCTCCATCAGCGCCCGCCACTCGTCGTTGGCCGAGGAGTCCCCGGTGAACGGCTCGAACTCCGAGTTGGCGAACAGGCGGATCGCGCCGCTGTTGATCGCCTTGCTGTCGGCGAGCGCCTCGGCCACCTGCTCGCTGTAGGACGTGGTCAGCGGCAGCAGGTCGATGTCCTTGATGCCCTGCGTGTCGACGGCCTTGACCGCGGCGATCGTCTGGAAGTCGACGTCCTCGAGCACGAGCGCCTGGCAGCCCGCCTTGACCGCGCGCAGCAGGAACGGCGTGAGGTCGTCGGTCGAGTTGAGGCCGAAGTCGACCATCGCCGGCTCCAGGCCGCTGAGCTCCGACCAGCGGTCCACGGCGGCCGTCAGCGCGTCGTTCCAGCCGTCGGGCTGGTTGCCGATCACGCAGACCTTGTCGTGCCCGAGCTCCTCGGACGCGTAGTACATCGAGACGGTGATGCCGGCGAACGGGCCGGTGTTGACCGGCGCGATGTTCGGCGTGCTGAAGCACTGCGGCGACGTGCCGATGCCGGTGACGTCGCGGGTGTCGGACTGCTGGTAGAAGGGCGCGTTGACGGCGCACTCCAGCAGGCTGGCGCCGCTGACCAGGCCGACGACGTCCTGCTGCTGGATCAGCGACCGCGCGGCCTGCGTGGCGACCGCGGGGTCGCCCTTGTCGTCCTCGACGTGGTACTCGATCGGGCGCCCGTCGACGCCGCCGGCGGCGTTGACCTCCTCGAAGACGGCGGCGGCCGCCTTCGTCGCGTCCGGGAACGGGAACGGCCCGGTGAGCGACGCCAGCCCGCCGACCTTGATCGGCTCGCCGGACGCCTCGGCCGGCGGCGACGCCGCCGTGCCCGCGCTCGCGGTGGCGGCCTGCGACGACGACTCGTCGTCGGCTGCGCCGCACGCGGTCAGCGCCAGGGCGACGGCCGCCATCCCGGCGGCGACCACGGGGACTGCCCTTCGAACCATGAAGACCCTCTCCTCGCTCGACGTTGAGGGCACGGTATACAGGATCATGTACGATCGTCAACATCATGCGATATGCAGCGCTTTCCGGCGCTGGGGCGGCCGAGGGGTCAGGTCGGCGGGAGGGAGGCGGCGCTCGCGGTCAGACCGGTCGCGCGAGCAGCTCGCCGAGCGCCGCGGGGACCGAGGTCCGCAGCGCCCACACGCGCTCCAGCCCGACCGCCTGCAGGTTGCGGGCGAGCAGGTCCTCCGCGGCGACCGCGACGAGGTCGCAGCACGCCTCGACGAGGTGCGCCTCGAGCTCGCACAGCGCGTAGATCGCCGGCCAGGCGTGCTGGCGCACCGCCGACAGGTCGAGCACGAGCTCGGTCACGCCGTCGTGCGTGGCGCGCAGGACGGCCTGGGCGTAGCTGCGGGCAGTCGGCTCGTCGAAGCGGGCGCCCGCGCTGACGACCGCGAGCTGCTCGCCCAGGCGCCGCACCGGGAACGAGCCGCTGCGGCTGGGGGTCCCGGGAACGGCGGCGGTGAAGTCGACAGCGCCCATCGGTGGCCCTGCTACCCCGTCTCGCGAGTTCTGAACGCGCGGTCAGCCGGCGGGGGAGGAGGGCGGAGCGAGGCCCTCGGAGACCTCGAGCGACAGCAGGTCGCCGCCCTCGTGGTCGACCTGCAGCGTGGTGTGGTCGATGCCGAAGCGGTCGTGCAGCAGCGCCTCGAGCTCCCGCCGCGCCCCGTGGCAGTCGGCGCCGCGCTCGACGAGCACGTGGGCCGAGAGCGCGGGGAACCCCGACGTGACCTCCCACACGTGGAGGTCGTGGACCTCGACCACCGTCGGCACGGCCACCATCGCGCGGCCGATCTCCTCGGGGTCGGTGCCGGGCGGCGCCGCCTCCAGGAACACGCGGCCGGAGTCGCGCAGCAGCCCGTAGGAGCTGTGCAGCATGAGCCCGGCGACGGCGAGCGACGCGATCGCGTCGGCGCGCTCGAAGCCGGTGAGGAGGATCACGGCGCCGGCGACCGCGGTGCCGATGAACGCGTAGAGGTCGGTGAGGATGTGCTGGAAGGCGCCCTCGACGTTGAGGCTCTGGCGGTTCGCGCGCGCCAGCACGAGGGTCGCGGCGACGTTCACGCCGATGCCGGCGACCGCGACGATCAGCACCAGGGCGCCCTCGACCTCCGGCGGCGAGACGAGCCGCCGGATGCCCTCGACGCAGATCACGAGGGCGAGGATCAGCAGCGTCAGCCCGTTGACCTGGGCGGAGAGGATCTCGACGCGCTTGAGGCCGAACGTCAGCGGGCCGCGCGCGGGGCGCTTGGCCAGGCGCAGCGCGACGAGCGCGAGCGCGATCGCCGCCGCGTCCGTGAGCATGTGCGCGGCGTCCGACAGCAGCGCGAGCGAGCCGGCGATCACGCCGACGACGACCTCGACGACCAGGAAGCCGACGATCAGCGCCAGCGCGATCGAGAGCTTGCCGGTGTCGGCGTCGGCGCTGACGCCGTGCGTGTGGCCGGCGTGCCCGTGCGCCCCGTGCCGGTGCCCGTGGTCGTGGGTGTCGCTCACGGGCGCATCCTAGGAATCGCCGGTGAGCCGGAAGCGCAGCCGCAGCTCGCCGCCGCCCTCGGGCGCGTCGCGGACCTCGAACTCGTCGGTCGTGCGGGCGATGATGCCGAGCCCCAGGCCGACGCCCGGGCTGTCGCCGCGCGGGCGCACCCCGCAGCCCTCGTCGGCGATCGACACCTCGAGCGCGTCGCCGTCGACCCAGGCGCGGACGTGCATCGGGCCGGCCTCGTCGGCGGGCTGATCGCGGTAGGCGTGGACGACGACGTTCGTGCACGCCTCGCTGACGGCGAGCGCGACATCGCGCAGCACGCTCTCGGGCGCCCCGCGCGCGGACGCGAAGGCGACCACCTCGTGGCGGGCGATGGCGACGGCCGGCACCTCGGAGGCGAACGTCCGCTCCAGCCGCGCGCCGACGCGCCGCGCGGCCAGGATCGCGACGTCGTCGCCGCCGTCGGGCGGCGCGAGCTCGTCGACGAGGCGGTCCACGACGACGCGGGCGGCGTCGCCCGGCCGGGCCAGCTCGCACAACCGGCGCATCCCGGGCTCCAGCCCCGTCGCGCGGTTCTCCACGAGGCCGTCGGTGAACGCGATGAGCGACGCGTCGGCGGCGAGGTGCAGCGTCAGGTCGCGGCGCGGCTCGACGGCCATCCCGACCGGCGGGTCGGCCGGGGTCTCCAGCGGGCGCGCGCCGTCCTCGTCGACCAGCACCGGCGGCAGATGGCCGGCGCTGGCGAGCTGGGCGTCGCCGGTCGCCGGGGCGAGGAACACGACGAGGACCGTGGTGAACTCGACCGGCTCCTGCAGCGCGACGAACCGGTCCAGCCGGCTCAGCGCCACGGACGGGGCGGGCGCCTCGAGCGCGTACGCGCGCAACGCGGTGCGGATCGTGCCCATCCGCGCGGCGGCGCGCAGGCCGCGGCCGACGACGTCGCCGACGACGAGGGCGACCCGGCCGTCGGCGAGCGTGAAGAGGTCGTACCAGTCGCCGCCGACCTCCGTGCCGTGCTGGCCGGGGAGGTAGCGGGCGGCGACGTCGAGGCCGGGGACGGCCGGGAGGCTGGCGGCCAGCAGGCTGCGCTGCAGCGACAGCGCGGCCTCGCGGGCCGCCTCGTACAGCTCGCTCTGGCGGATCGCCCGGGCGCAGCGGTCGGCGACGAGCTCGAGCAGGAGCAGGTCGTCCTCCGCGTAGGGGCGCTCGCGGCTCGCGATGACCAGCACGCCGAGCGTCTCGCCGGCCACCCGCAGCGGCGCGCCGGCGACCGCGCGCCCGCGTTCTCGCAGCTCGGCCAGCGCGGCGTCGGCGAGCTCCTCGTCGGAGAGGATGCGGGGCGTGTCGCCGAGCACGACCTGGCCGGCGATGCCGGTCCCGACCGGGATGCGCAGCGTGCGCGCGACCTCGTCGGGCAGGCCCAGCGAGGCGCGCGTGACCAGCGTGGCGCGGCGCTCGTCGTAGAGCATGACCTTGGCGATGTCGGCTCCGAGCAGCGCCGCCACCCGCCCGAGCAGCTCGTCCAGCAGCGCCCCGAGCTCCAGGTGGTCGAGCGCCGCGTCGGTGACGACCTGCACCCCGTTGAGGCGGCGCGTGAGCCGCTCGCGCTCGCTGTCGCGCTCGTGGCGCTCGGTCACGTCGAGCGTCAGGCCGACGACCGCGCGCGCCCGGCCGTCGTCGGCGCGGATCACGTGCCCGCGCGCGTACAGCCAGCGCGGCGGCTCCTCGCGGCTGCGGAACTCGAACTCGTAGCCGGGGAGCTCGGCGAGCACGCGTTCGATGATCCGGTCGACGCGCTCGCGGTCGTCGTCGTGGACCCACTCGCTCAGCCACTCGCGGTACGAGATCGGCGTCGCGCCGCGGCCGCGGCCGTGGAGCTCGCCCTGGTTGGGCGACCAGCGCACGGAGTCGGTCTCGACGTCCCAGACCCACGCGCCGGTGGCCGTGCCCTCCAGGGCGATGCGGAGCGTCTCGAGGGCGAGCTCGGGCGGGACTCCCAGCTCCGTGCTCTCGACCCCGCCGTGCTCCGTCATGTCGCTGTCAGCGGCGGGAGCGCTGATCGCGGCCACGGCGGCCGCGCAGCAGGTAGCCGCCGGCGAGGCCGAGGATGAAGCTCACCGCGATGACGATGATCAGCGGCGTGGACGTCTCGGCGACGATCCAGTTGACGCGGACGTCGTCGAGGTTGACCAGCGCGAATACGACGATCAGGACGCCGACCGCGAGGGCGGCGATACGGCGGTTGCGCTCGCGACGGGCGGCGGGATCGGCGGTCTTGACGTCGGGTTCGTGGCTCACGGCATGAAGTCAACCACGTGGGGCGGCGCGGGAGAACCGGATGCGCTGAGATGCGCACGGCTCGCCGGTGCCGATCGTGCCCCGCAGGCGCAGCGCGCCGGTCACCGCGCCGCCCGCGCGCCAGCGCGCCCGCACGGCCAGCCGCTCGGCCGGCGGGCCCGCCGCGAAGGCGACCCGGCCGGCGCGCGAGATGGGCGCGTCGACGGTCACGACGACCCGCACGGGCCCCAGGTCGCCGAAGCCGCGGCAGGGGTAGCGCGCGAGCGTGGCCGCCGCGCGCACGACGCGGCCGTCGCGGACGACGAGCGTGACCGTGCGCCGCTCGGTGGTGCGGGCGGCGTACGCGCCGTCGGCGACGGCGACCGGCGGGGCGTCGGCGATCACGTCGGGCGCCCGTCGGCGTCGCACGGCGCGCGGCGGGCCACGTCGGCGTCGGTCGAGATGAGGCGGAGCGTGCGCTCCATGGAGGTGGGTTGCACCGCGCCCGGCGAGTCCCGGTACGGGGAGTCGAAGAACGCGACCAGCACGAGGCCGGAGACGATCACGGTCGTCACGCCGATCGGCAGCGCGGCCTGCGCGAACGTCCGCTCGGCCGGGTCGGCGAACAGCCACACGAACCCGGTCACGAGCGCGCCCCCGGCGAGCAGGAAGATCCACACGAGCGAGGGGATGAACGGCTGCGACTCGTCGAGGCGCCCCTGGCGCCCGTCCTGGCGCTCCTGCATCGTCGACAGCCAGTCGCCGTAGCTGGCCTCGACCTTCGGGTTCGAGGAGGCCGGCGCCTCCTGGAACGTGCGATCCAGGCGCCGCACCCAGTCCTGCACGACCGGGCTGCTGTGGCCGTCGCGCATCGCCGGCCACTCGAGCGCGATGACGGCGCGGGCGTAGCAGACGAGCTCGGCCTTCAGCGCGTCGCGCTCGGCCGCCGGCAGGATCTCGGCGGTGTAGAAGAGCGAGATCGTCGCCTCCGCCTCGGAGGACGAGCTCGTGCGCGCGCGGTCGAAGCTCTGGAACGCGAGAACGAAGACGAACGCGAGGATCACGGCGAACGACGTGCCGGCCACCGAGTAGACCCAGCCGGCCTGCTGCATGTCCTGGTAGTAGCCGCCGTCGGGGGCGCGCCGGCGGATCAGCAGCATCACCGCCACGGCGACGACGTTGGCGACGACGACGAGCGCGATCCCGGACCAGGTCGACATCCGCCGCGGGACGGTACCCGCTAGCGCAGCCCGAGCACGCCCGGGTTCATCACGCCGGCCGGATCGAGGCGCCGCTTGACGGCCTGCAGCGTGTCGGCGCCGAGCGTCCCGATCTCGCCGGGGAGCCACGGCGCGTGGTCGCGGCCGACGGCGTGGTGGTGGGTGATCGTGGCGCCGTGGGCGAGCATCGCGTCGAGCGCGGCGCCCTTCGCCGCGCGCCACTGCTCGGCCTCCGCGCCGCGGGCCTGGGCGGCGAGGACGGTGAAGTACAGCGACGCGCCGGTCGGGTGGACGTGCGAGACGTGGCAGAGGACGAGCGGCGGGGTGCCGGTCGCCCGCAGCGCGCCGTCGAGCGCCTCCGCCACCGCCGTGTGGACCTCGGCCAGGCGCGACCAGGGCGCCGCGGTCTCGAGCGTCTCGACGAGCACGCCGCGGTCCAGCAGCACGTCGCGCAGGTACGGGGCGGCGTAGCGCGAGGCCGCCCACTGCTCGCCGCCGTCGCCGGGGACGGGGCGGCCGCCGTGGCGGCGGGCGATGGCCGCCGACGCCTCGCGGCGGGCGGCGACGCGGTCGGGGTCGCCCTCCCAGCCGAGGATGGCGGCGACGCCGTCGCCGTCGATCGCGGCCGTGTGGGCGGCGACGACCCGGTTGAGCGCGACCTCGGCCTCGTCGGAGAGGCGGGTGACGTCGGGGGCGGCGCCGGCCTGCTCGAGCTCGCGCAGCGCCTCGACGCCGGCCGCGAACGAGGGGAAGGTCCACGCCTCGTAGCGGCGCTCGGCGGGGACCGGGCGCACGCGGATCGTGACCGCGGTGATGACGCCGAGCGCGCCCTCGGAGCCGATCAGCAGCTCGCGCAGGTCGGGGCCGGCGGCGGTCGCGGGGACGTCGCGGGTGACGAGCTCGCCCGCCGGGGTGGAGCAGCGCAGGGCCACGACGGCGTCGGCGATCGCGCCGTAGCCGGTCGAGGCCTGGCCGGCCGAGCGGGTGGCGACCCACCCGCCGAGCGTGCTGAACTCGAAGGACTGGGGATGGTGGCCGAGCGTGAGGCCGTGCTCGCCGAGCCGCCGCTCGAGCTCCGGGCCGAGGATGCCGGCCTCGGCGGTCGCGGTGAGGCTCGTGGCGTCCACCGCGAGGAGGCGGTCCAGGCGGGCGAGGTCGAGCGCGATCAGCGGCCGCTCGCGGTCGGCCGGCGGGGTGACGCCGCCGACGACGCTGGTGCCGCCGCCGAACGGGACCACGTCGATGCCGCGCTCGGCGCAGGCGGCGAGCACCGCGGCGACCTCGTCGGCGTCGGCGGGGTAGACGACCGCGTCGGGCGCGTTCTCGGCGTCGCCGGCGCGCAGAGCGAGGAGGTCGAGGTAGCTGCGACCGGCCGCGTGCGCGACGCGCGTGAGGCGGTCGTCGCGGACGTGGTCGGGCCCGACGATCGCCGCCAGGGGGGCGGGGTCGAGGCGGGACGCGGGCAGGCGGACGTCCTCGAGGGCGACCGGCGGGGTGTGGACGTCGGGCACGCCGAGCTGCGCGAGCAGCGGCTCGGCGGCCTCGGGCAGCTCGACGGCGGGCGTGCCGGGCGGGCCCCAGCCGAACCAGCGCAGGCGCGGGGCCAGCGGGTCGCGGGTCGCCGCGGTCATGCCGGCTGGCGCTCCCCGGCCAGCAGGGCCTCGGCGGCCGGCCGGGCGGCCTCGCGGCGCGCGGGCACGAGCCCGAGGCGGGTGCGGCGGTCGAGCAGGTCGTCGACGGTGAGCGCCAGCTCGTGGCGCAGCGCGAAGGCGAGCTCGGCGCCGGTGACGGGGAGGCCGTCGGCCAGCGGCGCGGCGAGCGCGGGCTGATCGGCGGCGAGCGCGAGGACGGCGGACGCGTCGGCGCCGTAGCGGCGGGCCAGGCGGGCGGGGACGCCGGCCGGGCGCGCCTCGATCGGCTGCGCGCCGACGAGCGGCAGGCGCGCCGTCCGCGACGGGGCGGCGTCGACGCCGGGCCGGGTCGCCAGCGCGTCGATCGTGTCCTGCGCCATGCGCCGGTAGGTCGTGAGCTTGCCGCCGGTGACGGTGATGACGCCGGTCTCGGGATCGTCGATGACGGCGTGGCGGCGCGAGAGGTCGGCGGTCTCGTCGCTCGCCTCGTCGGGCGCGAGCAGCGGGCGCAGGCCGGCGTAGCGGCCGACGACGTCGTCGGAGGTGAGGTCGTGCTCCAGCGCGGCCGAGACGGTGCGCAGGAGGCCGGTCTCCTCCTCGGGCGTGACCGCCGGCTCGTCGGGGATCGCGCCGAACACCGGCACGTCGGTGAGCCCGATGAGCACGAGGCCGTCGGGGCGGGGGAGGGCGAACGCGAACCGCGACCGCGACCCCTCCAGCGGCACGCTGATCGCGGCGGTCGGGTTCCCGAGCCGCTCGGCCGGGACGAGGAGGTGCGAGCCGCGGCTGGGCCGCAGGCGGACCGACGGCGCGAGCGTGCCCGCCCAGACGCCGGCGGCGTTCACGACGTGCCGGGCGCGGATGCGCAGCTCGGCGCCGTCGCCGGGGGCGGCCAGCTCGTCGCGGGCGAGCGCGCCGTCGCCGTCGAGCGCGAGGGCGCGGACGTAGGTGAGGATGCGGGCGCCGTGGGCCGCGGCGGTGCGGGCGACGGCGACGACGAGCGCGGCGTCGTCCTCGAGCTGGCCGTCCCAGCTCATGAGCGCGCCGCGCAGCCCGGCGGGGGAGAGCGCGGGGGCGAGGCGGCGGGCCTCGGGCGCGTCGACGCGGCGGGCGTTGGGAAGCCGGCGCCGCGACGTGCCGGCCAGGCGGCGCATGGCGTCGCCGGCGCGCAGCGTGGCCATGATGCCGGCGGCGACGGGGCCCGGGTGGCGCGGCGTCAGCGGCGTGAGGAACGGGAGCGCGGTGATGAGGTGGGGCGCGGTGCGCAGGAGGATCGCGCGCTCGCGCGCGGACTCCCAGGCGACGTCGGGCTGGCCCTGGGCGAGGTAGCGCAGCCCGCCGTGGACGAGCTTGCTGCTCCACCGGCTCGTGCCCTGCGCCAGATCGCCGCGCTCGATCAGCGCGACGCTCAGCCCGCGCGACGCGGCCTCGAGGGCGACCCCGGCGCCGGTGATCCCGCCGCCGACCACGAGGACGTCGACGACCTCGCCGGCGGCGAGCGCGTCGAGCTCCGCGCGGCGCCGGGCCGCGTTGAGCGACGAGGACGCGAGACGATGTGACATCGTGCGCCGAAGTGTAACACGGCCGTTGTCAGAACGACACCGCTATGCGACCGCGAGACGACAACGGCGCGACCGGGCGTGCGCCGCGCGGCACCGTTGTCGGATCGAAGTCGAATAGCGACCGCGAGACGACAACGGCGTCAGGGGCGCAGGAACGCGTCGAGCATGTCGCGCAGGTCCTCGCGGTGGGCGCGCTCCTCCTCGGGCGCGTCCGCGTGCGCGGCCAGCACGTAGCCGCGCATCGCCAGCTCCATCGCGGAGGCCAGGCGGCGCGGGTCGGCCTGGCGCACGGAGCCCTCGCGCATCGCCTCGGCCAGGCGCGCCTCGAGGTCGTCGAGGACGAGGCGCTGGAACGTGCCGACGCGCTCGGTCACGTACGGCAGCAGCAGCTCGGGGTCGACGTCGAGCAGGCGCACGAACAGCGGGTGCGCGGCCAGCAGCTCGGCGCCGTGGACGGCGGTCTCGACGATCCGCGTGCGGCCGTCGGGGGCGTCGGCGGCCTCGCGCGCCGCCTCCGCGATGAGCTGGCCGAACTCGCGGGTCATCAGCGCCTGCAGCACCGTGCGGACGTCCGGATAGCGCCGGTACACGGTCATCCGGCTGACGCCGGCGCGGGCCGCGATGTCGGTCAGCGTCGTGCGGCGCACCCCGACGGCCATCACCTGGTCGTGCGCGGCGTCGAGGATCGGGTCGTCGCTCATGGGCCCGCAACGGTATCCGCGCGCGCCGGGCCCGGTCCGGCGCCCGCGCGCGTGCGAGGCGCGGCCGACGGGGGTAGACCCACAGGCAGCACGCCCGCCAGGAGGTCGCCATGAGCAGCCAGCCGTCGCATCAGACCGTCCGACTCGCCCGCGGCAAGCACAGCTCGCCCAGCCAGGGCGTCTGCGTGATGGAGCTCGCCTCGATGCTCGCGGGCGAGCCGTTCACCGACCGCCCGCGCTGCGCGGACCCCGTCATCGGCGGGCTGCTGCGCGCCTACAACGACATGGTCGACGGCGAGCGCCGGCAGGACCTGTACGCGCTCGCGGCCGACGTGGTCGGCACCGCATCGACGATCGACGTGCAGCGCCGCCGCGCGGCCCGCTGCCTGGCGTTCGCGGCGTCGCACCGCCGCCGCGCCCGCTGGCGCCGCCAGCGGCGCACGCCCGCCCTCGCCGCGCACCTCGGCGACGACGCGCCCGGCGTGCTGGCCGTGCGCGCGCTCGGGCGCATCGACGACCACCGTCACGCGGAGATGCTCAGCCTCGTGCGCGAGCTGATCGCGATGGGGCGCTCGGAGACGCCGCGTCGCGCGTCCGCGGCGGAGCGGCTCAGCGCAGCGCCGGCTTGATCCGGAACCCGACGTCGCTCCCGCGGCCGCGGCGCAGCGTGCCGGTGCGCCGGTCGACGCGCCACGGGCGCGGCAGCGTCGAGCCGGCCTCGGCCAGGAACTCGCGGATGAGGTCGGCGACCTGGCTGCAGCTCAGGCCCGAGTTCGCCAGCGGCACGAACAGGTAGGGGCCGCGCCGCACCCGCAGGCTGCCGATGCGGTCGTCGTGCTGGACCTGGAACGTGCCCGGGCACGGCGTCCCGTCGCCGGGCAGCCGCAGCGTCGTGCGCGACGGGGGATCGCCGGTGAGCGGCTCGAGCCGGAAGCCGACGTTCAGCGAGCCGCGCAGGAACGTCGCGGTCTCGGTGTCGACGAACCACGGCCGCGGCAGCGTGCCGTCGAAGTCCTGCATGAACCGCGCCAGGCTGCTGGCGGCCTGGTCGCAGGTCAGCCGCCCGGTGGAGACCAGCACGATCACGTACTGGCCCTCCGGGATCGCCAGCGCGCCGATGTGGTCGTCGTGCGACACCTCGAAGACGGCCGGGCACACGTCGCCGCCGGCCGGGCGCACCGACGGCGCGTCGGACGGGGGCTGGGCGCCGGTGCGCCGCACCGAGAACGCCTGGTTGGGCGAGCTGCGCCGGAACGACGAGCTCGAGGCGTCGACGCGCCAGCCGGCCGGCAGCCGGCCGTCCCAGTCCTGCAGGAACTGGCGGAACCAATCCGCGGCGGCCGCGCACGTCAGCGTCGACGGCGTGGAGATCGTGATCTCGTAGGCGCCCGCCGGCAGGCTGAGCTGGCCGATGCGGTCGTTGTGGAGGACCTGGAAGGACGGGCAGCTGCTCCCGCCGCTCGACCCCGTCGACCCGGCCTGGGCGTGAGCGGCGGCGGGCGCGGCGAGCGCGCAGGCGAGCAGGGCGAGCAGGAGGGAGCGGCGCGGCATGGCCGCAGCTTAGACGGCGGCGCGGCGCGATCCGCAAGCCGCCGACCAGCTCAGGGCGAGGCCGCGGCCGCCGCGCGCCCGCGCTGGCGCGCCGCCTTCTGGCGCTGCACCTGGTCGAGCACGACCTTGCGCAGGCGCACCGCGTTCGGCGTCACCTCGACGCACTCGTCCTCGCGCAGGAACTCCAGCGCCTGGTCGAGCGACAGCGTCCGCTTGGGGACGAGGCGCACGAGCTCGTCCGCGGTCGAGGAGCGCATGTTCGTCAGCTTCTTCTCGCGCACCGCGTTGACGTCGAGGTCGTCGGCGCGGCTGTTCTCGCCGACGATCATGCCCTCGTACACGTCGTCGCCGGGCTCGACGAACAGCGACCCGCGCTCCTGCATCTGGAAGCAGGCGTGCGCGGTCACGGGGCCGGCGCGGTCGGCGACGAGCGAGCCGGTCGGACGCGTGCGCAGCTCGCCGAACCACGGCTCCCAGCGCTCGAAGACGTGGTGCAGGACGCCGGTGCCGCGCGTCTCGGTGAGGAACTCGGTCCGGAAGCCGATCAGCCCGCGGGCCGGCACGAGGTAGTCCATCCGCACCCAGCCGGTGCCGTGGTTGACCATCTGCTCCAGGCGGCCCTTGCGCAGCGCGAGCGCCTGCGTGACGACGCCGACGAACTCCTCGGGCACGTCGATCGTCAGCCGCTCCACCGGCTCGTGCGGGCGGCCGTCGATCTCGCGCACCACGACCTGCGGCTGGCCGACGGTCAGCTCGAAGCCCTCGCGGCGCAGGACCTCGACGAGGACGGCGAGCTGCAGCTCGCCGCGCCCCTGCACCTCCCATACCCGTCCCCACCCGCCCCGCTCGGTGTCGTTGACGCGCAGCGCGACGTTGCCGACCAGCTCCTGGTCCAGGCGGTTCTTCACCAGGCGCGCCGTGAGCTTGTCGCCGTCGCGGCCGGCCAGCGGCGACGTGTTGATCCCGATCGTGACGCTCAGCGACGGCTCGTCGACGGCGATCACCGGCAGCGGGCGCGGGTCCTCGGGGTCGGCGAGCGTCTCGCCGATCGTGATGTCCTCGAAGCCGGCGACGGCGACGATCTCGCCGGGGCCCGCCTCGTCGGCCGAGATCCGCTCGAGCGCCTCGGTGACGTACAGCTCGGCGACCTTGCCGGAGGCGATCTCGCCGTCGGCGCGGCACCACGCGACGGTCTGGCCGCGGCGCAGCGTGCCGTGGTGGATGCGGCAGATCGCCAGCCGGCCCACGTACGGGGACGCGTCGAGGTTGGTGACCTGCGCCTGCAGCGGGTGCTCCGCGTCGTACTCGGGCGCCGGGATCGTGTCGACCAGGAGGTCCAGCAGCGGCGTCAGGCTCTCGCCGGGCACCTCGGGGTCGAGCGTCGCCGTGCCCGCCTTCGCGTTCGTGTAGACGACCGGGAAGTCGATCTGGTCCTCGTCGGCGTCGAGGTCCAGGAACAGCTCCTCGACCTCGTGGACGACCTTCGCGATCCGGATGCCGTCCCCACCCACCCGATCGATCTTGTTGACGACGAGCACGACCGGCAGCCGCGCCTCCAGCGCCTTGCGCAGCACGAAGCGCGTCTGCGGCAGCGGTCCCTCGGACGCGTCGACGAGCAGCAGCACGCCGTCGACCATGAACAGCCCGCGCTCGACCTCGCCGCCGAAGTCCGCGTGCCCCGGCGTGTCGATGATGTTCAGCTTCACGTCGCCGTGGCGGACCGCCGTGTTCTTGGCGAGGATCGTGATGCCCTTCTCGCGCTCGAGGTCCATCGAGTCCATCACGCGCTCGGCCACGTCCTGGCCCTCGCGGAACGCGCCGGACTGCCACAGCATCGCGTCGACGAGCGTGGTCTTGCCGTGGTCGACGTGGGCGACGATGGCGACGTTGCGGAGATCGCTGCGGAAGGTCATTGGCGTTCCAGCACGCTAGCGGGGTATGGTCACACGCAAATGGCGCCCAGCGGTCATCTGCGGGCGGACGCGGAGCGCAACGTCCGCGCGATCATCGATGCGGCGATCGTCCTCCTCGCCACCGAGCCGGACGCGAGCATGGAGCGCGTCGCGACGGCGGCCGGGGTCGGGCGGGCGACCGTGTACCGGCACTTCGCCAGCCGCGAGCAGCTCGTGCGCGCGATCATCGACCGGGCGCTGCAGGACGCCCGCGACGCGGTCCTGAGCAGCCGCCCGGACGAGGGCGACCCGCTCGACGCGCTGACCCGCGCGATCGACAGCATCATGCGCGTCGCCGACCGCTACCGGCTCGTCATGGCGATCTCGCCGCACGACACCGAGCTGCGCCGGCGCGTCGAGGAGGTCGCGGTCCCGCTCATCCAGATCATCGAGCGCGGGCAGCGCGACGGGGTCGTCCGCTCCGACCTGCCGTCGCGGTGGTGCTCGGCGGCGCTCGGGGCGCTGCTGCAGGCCGTGACCGTCGCGATCATCGAGGGGTCGGTCGCGGAGTCCGACGCCGTGCCGCTCGTCGTGACGACGCTCGTGGACGGGCTGCGCTCGCCCGCCGCCGCCTGATCGCGCGCGCTCGCTTCAATGAAGGGCGTGGACGATCCGTTCGCGGTCCTGGGCGTCACCCCCGACGTCAGCCCCGAGGAGCTGACCGCCGCCTACCGGCGGCTGGCCAAGGAGTGGCATCCCGACCGCGCGCTCGGCCCCGACGCCGGGGCGCACATGGCGCGCATCAACGCCGCCTACGACGCGGCGCGGGCGATCCTGGCCGACCCGCGCCGGGGCCGCGACGCGCCCGCCGCGGAGGCGCCGGCCCGCGCGCCCGCCGCGGGGCCCGCGCGGCGCCCGCGGGTGGCGGCGTGGTGGCTGGACCCGGAGATGCGCACGGCGCTCGGCGGCGAGCTGGCCCGCGCGCTGCACGACGAGGAGGACGTCGTGCTCGTCGCGCCGACGTCGACCTGGGCCAGCCCGCAGGCGCGCCTGGCGGTCACCGACCGGCGGCTGCTGTGGCTGAACGAGGACGCGGTCGGCCAGCGCGTGCGCTCGCTGCGCTTCGAGGCGATCGCCGAGGTCGGGCAGCGGCCGTCGTGGCCGCGCGGCCGCACGGCGACGGTGCGCCTGCGCGACCACGCCGGGCGGCGGTTCTCGTTCGCCGAGCTGCGACCGGACACCGCCGACGCGGTCGTGCGTCACCTGCGCGAGCGGGCCGCGGCGTGATGGACCTCGTCGAGGAGGCGGTGGCGATCGCCGGGCGGGAGGTGACCGTCCAGCGCCCGCGCGACAGCGAGGCGCTCCTGGACGAAGAGGCCTTCGAGCGCGACGAGTTCCTGCCCTACTGGGCCGAGCTGTGGCCGAGCGCGCTGGCGCTGGCCCGCGCGGTCGGCGGGCGCGCGCTGCGCGGCGCGCGCGTCGTCGAGCTCGGCTGCGGGCTGGGGCTGCCGTCGATCGCGGCGGCGCTGGCCGGCGGGCGGGCGCTCGCCACCGACTGGTCGGCCGACGCGGTCGCCTTCGCCGCGGCCAACGCGGAGCGCAACGGGGTGGAGCTGGAGACCGCGGTCGTGTCGTGGACCGAGCCGGGCGTGCTGCTCGAGCGCGCCCCGTGGCCGCTCGTGCTGGGCTCCGACCTGCTCTACGAGGCGCGCAACGTCCCGGTGCTGCTGGAGCTGCTGCCGGCGCTCGTCGGCGACCGCGGCGAGGCGTGGATCGCCGATCCCGGCCGCCGCCCGGCCGAGCGCTTCCTGGCGGCCGCGGCCGAGCGCTTCGCGATCCGCTCGACGCCCGACCCGGCGGGGCCGCGCGTCCAGGTCCACCGGCTGACGCCGCGATAGCTTCCCTGCCATGGAGCCCGACGCGATCGAGCTGCGGGTGCTCGGCTGCCTCATCGAGAAGCAGCGCACGACGCCCGACGCCTACCCGCTCAGCCTCAACGCGCTGCGCCTGGCCTGCAACCAGTCGACGAACCGCGACCCCGTCATGCAGCTCGACGAGGCGCAGATCCGCGACGCGCTGCAGCGGCTGTACCGCCGCCGCTGGACGCGCCTGGCCGGCGCGGGGCGCGCCGCCAAGTACCGCCACCTGCTCGACGAGGCGCTCGGGCTGGCCGACGACGAGCTCGCGCTGCTGGCCGTGCTGATGCTGCGCGGGCCGCAGACGCCCGGCGAGCTGAACCAGCGGGCCAACCGGCTGCACGCGTTCGGGTCGCTGGCGGCGGTGCAGGAGACGCTTGACCGGCTGGTGGCGCGCGAGCTGGTGGCGCGGCTCGAGCGCCGGCCGGGGCAGAAGGAGGAGCGCTACGCGCAGATCCTGGGCGGGGGAGACGCGGAGGGCGCGCCGCCTGCGGCGCCGGCCGTCACCGCGCCGACGCCGAGCGAGGGCGACGCCGTCCCGCCCGCCCCGCAGCCCGGTCCCGAACCGGCCGCATGGGCCGACTCGGCGCCGGCGCCCGCGGTCGACGAGGCGCGCATCGAGCGCCTCGAGCGCGAGGTCGCGGCGCTGCGCGCCGAGCTCGACGCGCTGCGAGCCGAGCTCGGGGCCTAGGTATCAGGCTTCCGCAGTCTCCGTCATGACCTTGCCGAACCCCGTTCGGGCTTGTACGGTTCCGCACATGCTCGCTTGTGCCGCCTGCGGGCGCTCGTACAACGCTCGCGCGCTCGATCCCTGGTCGCTCAGCACGGCAACCTGCCCCGGATGCGGGGGCGAGTTGGCCGTCACGGCGCGCAAGCGCCCCATCGCCGCCACCCCGGACACGGGCCGGTTCGTCCGCGCCCAGGTCCGCGAGGAGCAGCTCTCGCAGCGATTGACGGGGCTCGGCGCCTGAACGACGAACCCGGCGACGGGCGCGCGCGGCCGCTACGGTCTCGCGCGTGCCCGTCCAGGCCGGCCTGCGCCGCGTCGCCACCACGCGCTACGTCACGCCCCTGCGCGAGGGCGGATCGCTGCCGGGCCTCGTCGAGGCCGACGACGACGGGCTGTACGTCGTCAAGTTCCGCGGCGCGGGCCAGGGGCCGCGCGCGCTCGCGGCCGAGGTGATCGCCGGCGAGCTGGCCCGCGCGCTCGACCTGCCGGTGCCCGAGCTCGTCGTCGCCGAGGTCGACCCCGCGCTCGGCCGCGCCGAGCCCGACCCGGAGATCCAGGAGCTGATCGAGGGCAGCGCCGGCACGAACCTCGGCGTCGACTTCCTGCCCGGCGCGCTGCCGTACACGCCGGCCGCCGGCTGGCAGCCCGACCCCGAGCTCGCCGCCGACGTCGTGTGGCTCGACGCGCTCACCACGAACGTCGACCGCACGTTCCAGAACCCGAACCTGCTCGTGTGGCACGGGCGGCTGTGGCTGATCGACCACGGCGCCGCGCTCTACCGCCAGCACACCGGCCTGGACCCGGCCGACGCCGCGCGGCCGTTCCCGCAGATCGCCGACCACGTGCTGCTGCCGGTCGCCGGCCCGGTCGTCGAGGCCGACGCGCGCCTGGCGCCGCGGGTCGACGAGCCGCTGCTCGCGCGCCTCGTGGAGCTCGTGCCGGCCGACTGGCTCGACGGGACCGACCCGCGCGCGTACGTCGACTACCTCGCCGGGCGCCTCGCGCGCTCGCGCGAGATCGCCCAGGAGGCCGACGATGCCCGCGCGTAGCCCGTTCGCCTACGCGATCGTGCGCGTGGTGCCGCGCGTCGAGCGCGGTGAGCGGTTCAACGCCGGCGTCGTCCTCTACTGCCGCCAGCGGCGGTTCCTGGCCGCCCGCACGCGGCTCGACGAGGCGCGACTGCGCGCGCTGGCCCCCGACGCCGACGCCGAGCAGGTGCGCGCGCACCTGCAGGCGATCGAGCGCATCGCCGCCGGGGATCCCGACGCCGGTCCGATCGCGGCGCTCGACCGCTCCGAGCGCTTCGGGTGGCTCGTGGCGCCGTCGAGCACGATCATCCAGCCCTCGCGCGTGCACACCGGGCTGTGCGAGGACCCGCAGGCCACGCTCGACCACCTGTTCGAGACGCTGGTCGCCTAGCGCGTCCTGCACGGGATCCTGCAGACGTCGTTGCGCGGCGAGGCCGCCGCTACGGTCGAGGACGTCTCGCCGCCGGATGTCCCGTCGCTCCATCCCATCCATCGCCGCGCTGGCTGCCGCCGCCGTGATCGCCCCGCTCGCGCTGTGGGCGGGGAGCCCGCTCCTCGCGGGCGGCGCCACCCAGAGCCAGCTCGAGTCGCGGATCGAGAGCGGGAAGGCGCGCGAGCGCGCGCTCGCCTCCGCCGCGCAGCGGCTCGCGCAGCTGGAGCGCGCGCTCGCCGCGGACGTCGCCGTCCTGCAGCGCCGGCTGGCCGACGTGCGCGCGGAGCTCGCGCGCGGAGAGGAGGAGCTGGGTGAGACGCAGGCGCGCCTGCGCGCCGAGCGCGCCCGCGCCCAGCGGCTGTCGAAGCGCCTGGCGGTGGGGCGCGAGCTGCTGGCCCGCCGCCTGCGCGAGCGCTACACGAGCCCGCAGCCCGACCTCGTCACCGTCGTCCTCGCGTCCAACAGCCTCTCGGACCTGCTCGAGCGGGCCGAGTTCCTGCGCCGCATCCAGCGCAACGACGAGCGGATCGTCGCCCGCGTGCGCGACGCGCGGGCCGCGGCGCGCGCGCAGGCACGGCGGCTGGCCGCGCTCGAGGACCGCCAGCGCGACGCGGTGATCGCGGTGCGCCGCCGCCGCGACGCGCTCGTCGGCATGGAGGCGGCGCTGCAGGAGCGCCGGGCGAGCCTGGCCCGCGCCCGCGCCGCTCGCGAGCAGGCCCTGCGCGACACCCGCGCCGGGCGCCGGGCGGCCGAGCGCCAGCTCGAGCGGCTGCTGGCCGAGCGCGCCCGCGCCGCGCGGGCCGTCGGCCCCGGCGGGCCGTGGGCGATCCCGTGGCCGATCGTGCAGTGCGAGTCCGGCGGGCAGAACCTGCCGCCCAACTGGGCCGGCGCCTCCGGCTACTACCAGTTCATGCCCGCCACCTGGCGCGGCCTGGGCGGCAGCACGCCGCACGCCTACCAGGCCTCCAAGGCCGAGCAGGACAGGCTCGCTGCACGGCTTTGGAACAACGGCGCAGGTGCCGATAACTGGGACTGTGCCGCGCTCGTCTCCTGAGCGCCAATCGTTCCCGACCCACCGGAGATCATGAAGAAGACCTCGCGCATCGGCCGTGGATGGCGCCTCACGAAGGACAGCTGGGCGATCCTCAAGGCCGACCGCTCTCTCCTCGCGTTCCCCGTCGTCGGCTCGATCGCCGCGACCGTGGCGCTCGTGATCGTGGCGGCGCCCGGCGTGGGCATCTGGGCGGCGACCGACTCGTGGTGGACGGCGCTGCCGTTCGCCGCGCTGGCGCTCTACCTCGCCACGTTCGTGACGATCTTCATGGGCGTCGGCCTGGCCGCCGCCACCGCCCAGGTGATGGACGGGCAGAACGCGACGCTGCGCACCGGCCTCGCCGCCGCTCGTCAGCACACGGGCGCGATCGCCAAGTGGGCGCTCGTGCAGGCGACCGTCGGCCTCATCATCAACGCGCTGCAGCAGCTGGCCGAGAGCGAGAACGGCCTGCTGCGGATCATCGGCCTCATCTTCACCGCGCTGGTCAGCGTCGCGTGGACGCTGGCGAGCTTCTTCGTCATCCCGCTGCTGGCGTTCGAGAACCTCGGGCCCGGCGCCGCGCTGAAGCGCTCCGTGGCGATCATCCGCGAGCGCTGGGGCGAGGGCGTCGTCGGCTCGGCCGCGATCGGCGGCATCGTGTTCCTGATCGGGATCCTGCCCGGCGCCGCGCTCGTCGCGCTCGGCGTCGTCGCGGGCGGCGCCGGCGGGATCGTGCTGGCCGTCGTCGGCGCGCTCGTGATCGTCGTGGCCGCGGTCGTCGGCAACACGCTGAGCCAGGTGTTCCGCGTCGCGCTGTACCGCTTCGCGACCGGCGGCCCGGCCGCGCCGGGGTTCGATCCCGACGATCTGGAGCACGCGTTCCGGCCCAAGAAGCGCGGCCGCGGCGCCGCCCCGCAGGCCGCCTGAGCCGCACGGCTCGCGCGCAGCGCCTGCCACACTGTCCGGATGGAGAACGCCATCACGGCGGAGGGCCTGGAGGCGCTGCGCGCCGAGCTCGCGCAGCTCGAGGGCCCGGCCCGCCAGGACATCGCGCGCCAGATCAAGACCGCTCGCGAGTTCGGCGACCTGAAGGAGAACGCGGAGTACCACGCGGCCAAGGAGGCCCAGGCGCACCTGGAGACGCGCATCCTGAAGCTGCGTGAGCGCATCGCGAACGCCGAGGTGGTCGAGGCCGCCTCCGGCGACGTCGTCGGCTTCGGGTCGACCGTCGAGGTCGAGGACGAGCAGACGCAGCGGCGCACCACGTACAAGATCGTGTCGTCCACCGAGGCCGACGCCAGCAAGGGGCTGCTGTCGGCCGAGTCGCCGGTCGCCGCCGCGCTGGGCGGCAAGCGGGTCGGCGACGTCGCCAGCGTCGAGACGCCCCGCGGCGAGCGCCGCCTGAAGCTCGTGGCGGTGTCGTGATGGGCGAGATCGACGATCGCGAGCTGCGCGAGCGGCTCACGCCCGAGCAGTACGCCGTCCTGCGCGAGGGCGCGACCGAGCGCCCGTGGAGCGGGAAGTACGTGTCGGAGAAGGCCGACGGGACCTACCACTGCGCCGCGTGCGGGGCGACGCTGTTCGACGCCTCCACGAAGTACGAGTCGGGGTCCGGCTGGCCGAGCTTCACCGAGCCGGCGGTGGCCGAGGCCGTCGAGCTGGTCGAGGACCGCAGCCACGGCATGATCCGCACCGAGGTGCGCTGCCGCAACTGCGGGTCGCACCTGGGCCACGTCTTCGACGACGGGCCGGTCGACCGCGGCGGGATGCGCTACTGCATCAACTCGCTCGCGCTGGACCTCGTGGAACGCTCGCCCTGAGGGCTCGGTTCCATTGCGGGTGTTCGCCCTGGGGGCGAAACCCGCGGAGGGCCGCGCTCGCGCTGGACCTCGTGGAACGCTCGCCCTGAGGGCTCGGTTCCATTGCGGGTGTTCGCCCTGGGGGCGAAACCCGTGGAACGCTCGCCCTGAGGGCTCGGTTCCATTGCGGGTGTTCGCCCTGGGGGCGAAACCCGCGGAGGGCCGCGCCAAGCACGAGCGTCCGGCGCGAACCCGGGCGGGTCGCAATGCCCGCCCGGTCACGCCCGGTCAGCGATCGCCGCTCATTTACTACGTCCCAGGACTTGAGTGTCTTGCCTGGGCGGCGTGACACTCGCGACCACCTGGACAGGCCGCCCCGAGGGGCGCGTTGCCACGGCTGGGGCCTCGAAGGACCCCTCGGTCGCGTGGGCGATCGGCCGGACCTTCACCCTAGCGATCCCGGGCGGTCCGTACCATCGACGGCGTGACTCGTGCGCCGATCGAATCCTGGCTGATGGACATGGACGGCGTGCTCGTCCACGAGGAGGTCGCGATCCCCGGCGCCCGGGAGTTCCTGGCCGCGCTGCGCGAGCGCGGCACGCCGTTCCTCGTCCTCACGAACAACTCGATCTACACGCGCCGCGATCTCGCCGCGCGGCTGCGGGCGTCCGGCCTGCACGTGCCCGAGGAGGCGATCTGGACCTCGGCGCTGGCCACGGCGCGGTTCCTCGACGACCAGCGGCCCGGCGGAAGCGCGTTCGTCATCGGCGAGTCCGGGCTGACGACCGCGCTGCACGAGGTCGGCTACACGATGACCGAGCGCGACCCCGACTACGTCGTGCTCGGGGAGACGCGCACCTACAGCTTCGAGCGCATCACGCAGGCGATCCGGCTGATCGTCAACGGCGCCCGGTTCATCGCCACCAACCCCGACCCGACCGGCCCGACGACGGTCGGCCCGGTGCCGGCGACCGGGTCGGTGGCCGCGCTGATCAGCCGCGCGACGAACGTCGAGCCCTACTACGTCGGCAAGCCCAACCCGCTGATGATGCGCTCGGCGCTGAACGCGATCGACGCGCACTCCGAGACGACGGCGATGATCGGCGACCGGATGGACACCGACATCGTCGCCGGCCTGGAGGCGGGCCTGGAGACCGTGCTCGTCCTCACGGGCGTGACGACCCGCGAGATGGCCGAGCGGTTCCCGTACCGGCCGCTGCGGATCGTCGACTCGATCGCCGACCTCGTGCCGGTCGCCCAGGGCGCGCCGGCGGCGGGCTGAGCCCGGCCTACGGCTCGCTCTGGGCGGGCACCGGCGCCTCCTCGAGGACGCCGAGCAGCTCGCCGACGCGGCAGACCAGCAGGCGCTCCTCGTCGACCTCCACCCACGTGCCCGCGGCGGCGGGGAACACGACGTGGTCGCCGGGGCGCACCGGCATCTCGACGCCGGCGTGCTGCCACCAGTCGATCCCCTGCCCGACGGCGAGCACAATGCCGTGCTGCGGCGGCGGCTCGTTGCTGCCGGCGGGGACGAGGAGGCCCGAGTGGCGGACGCGGTCGGGCTCGAGCTCCTTGATGACGACGCGGTCGAAGAGCGGTCTCAGCTGGTGACGCATGCGCGCGTCACGATAGCCGCCGCGTACGGCGGTCACCGGCGGGCGCGGATGACGATCCGGAAGCGCTCGCCGACGTCGCCGGAGCCCACCTGCGCGTAGGTGGCGCCGAACGTCGTGCGGCCCGTGCCGCGCACCGTGATCGTGTAGTGCTGCGTGCCGCCGGAGCCGACCATGCCGGTCTCCTCGGCGACGTAGCGGTCGCGGGTGACGCGGGCGACGGCGGGCCGCGGCCGGGTGGTGACGCTCCAGCGGTAGCCGGTGGTCTCGTTGGCGTCGAGCGCGATCGTGATGCGGTCGCCGACGTGCGCGCGGACGGTCGTACCGGAGTCGGCGGCGGTCAGCGAGATGCGGTGGGCCGACGCGGTGGCGGCGGGCAGCGCGAGCGCGAGCAGCGCGGCGAGCGGGAGGAGCAGGCGTCCGTGCATGGCGCCGAGCCTACCGCCGAGCCGTCTTCGGCAGGTTCACGAGGACCCTGGGCAGGTCGCGCGCGGACCGGTGCAGCGCCTCGCTCAGCGCCGCCGGCGTGTCGGGGCCGTGGACGCCGGGGCCGTGGCCGACGAGCAGGTGCTCGGGGGCGAACGCGGCGAGCTTCCGCGGCGGGCGCAGGCGCAGCAGCATGTGCACGCCGACCCGGGTCGCGCCGCCGGTGAGCATCGCGCTCGTGGCGACCGCCTCGGGCACGATCAGCGCGCGCTGCTGCGGCCACCACAGCGCGACCTCGCGCCACCACGGCCGGTCGACGAGCGCGACGACCTGGAACGGGCTGTCGGGCACGACCCGCGGGACGCTGAGCAGCGGCACGGTGAGCCGCGCGGCCACCGCGTTGGCGTCGCGGCCGTGGCGATCCAGCAGGCGGAGCACCGCGACCGGCTCGCCGAGCCGGGTCGCCCGCTCGATCGCGTCCCCGTCGTCGACCGGGTCGATCAGCCACACGCGGCCGTCGTCGACGAGCGCGTGGGAGGTGCGCTCCATGGGCTCGTCGATGGTCCAGCTGAACCCGAACGGCAGCTCGTCGTAGACCCGGATCGCCACGGCGCACAGGCTCGCAGAACCGGGGGGCGTCGCGCTAGGCCGCGGCGCGCATCCGCGCCTCCTCCCGCTCGCCGTCGTAGCGGGCGAGCTGCGGGAACGCGAACGCCACGACCACGACCGCCGCGAGGCACAGCAGGCCTCCGGAGGCGACGGCGGCGGTCGCCGACATGAGCGAGCCGGCCAGGCCGGAGCGAAGGTCGCCCAGGCGCGGGCCGCTGGTGACGACGAGCATGAAGACCGAGGACATGCGCCCGCGCAGGTGCTCGGGGGTGACGACCTGGTTGATCACGCTGCGGCAGACCGCGCTGACGCTGTCGGCGGCGCCGGCGAGCGCGAGCAGCGCGGCTGCCGTCCACAGCGTCGGCGCGATGCCCACCGCGGCGATCGCGGCGCCCCACACGACGACGGCGACGATCGTGATGCGCCCCAGCCAGCGGGCGCGCTCCAGCCAGCCGGTGGTGACGGCGGCGACGACCGCGCCGGCCGACACCGACGCGTACAGCAGGCCGGTGCCCGCCGCGCCGGCGTCGTAGACCGTCAGCGCGAGGACCGGGAACAGCGCGCGCGGCATCGCGAACGTCATCGCGGCCAGGTCGATCACGAACGAGCCCAGCAGCGCGCGGTTGCCGGCGACGAAGCGCAGCCCCTCGGCGATCGAGCGGGTGACCTTCGGATGCTCGGCGTCGGGCGCGTTGGGCGGCAGCGGCCGGATGGGGAGGACGAGCGCGAGCATCACCGCGAACGCGACGGCGTCGAGCGCGTACACGGTCTCGACGCCCGCCCACGCGATCACGAGGCCGCCCGCGCCCGGTCCCACGATCGAGGCGAGCTGGGCGACGCTGAAGTTGATCGCCAGCGCGGAGCGCAGGTACGGGCCCGCCAGCGCCGGGACCGCGGCCGCGCGCGTGACGTTGACGACCGCGCCGCTGCCCGCCAGGGCGCCGGCCAGCACGAACAGCGCGACGACGTGCGCGGCGCCCGCGAAGGAGAGCACGGCCAGCAGGATCGCCGTCAGGGTCAGCACCGCCTGCGACCCGAGCATCAGCCTCCGGCGATCCACGCGGTCGGCCCAGGCCCCGCCGATCAGGGAGCCGAGGATCAGCGGCACCAGCTCGACCGCGCCGATCAGGCCGACGAGCAGCGGCGAGTCGCTCTCCACGTACACCTGGTAGGGGAGGGCGACGAGCGCGGCCTGCGTGCCGAGCGTGGAACAGGCCTGCCCGATCGTCAGCAGCCGGAGGTCGCGCGATCGGCGAAGCGCGGTGAGGTCGACGGCGATGCGCGCCACCGGCCAGAGTGAAGCAGCCCCTTCGTCTGGCGGCGTGCGCGCTGGGTAGCCGGGGGCCATGACCCCCGTGACCCAGACCGAGGCGCGCGAGCACCTCGTCACCTACCTGTCCGACGCCCATTCGATCGAGGAGCAGGCGCTCGTGCAGATGCGCCGCGCCCCCAAGATCGCCGGCGAGCCCGGCCTGGAGCGCATCTTCCGCGAGCACGAGGCCGAGACGGCCGACCACGAGCGCCTGATCCGCGAGCGGCTCGAGGCCCACGGCGCCGACCCGTCGGCGCTGAAGGAGCTGATCATGAAGGCCGGCGGCGTCGCCTTCGCGCTCTTCGCCCAGGCCAACCCGGACACGCCCGGCAAGCTCACCGCGCACGCCTACTCCTACGAGCACCTCGAGCTCGGCTCCTACGAGCTGCTCGCCCGCGTGGCCGACCGCGCCGGCGACGCCGAGACCGCCGCGGTCGCCCGCCGCATCGCCGAGCAGGAGCGCGCGATGGGCGAGCGGCTGGCCGACCACTTCGACGCGGCGGCCCTGGCGTCGCTGCGCGACCTGTCGGCCGACGACCTGCAGGCGCAGGTCGCCACCTACCTGCAGGACGCGCACGCGCTGGAGGTCCAGGCGATCGCGCTGCTCGAGGGCGGCGAGCGGATCGCCGGCGACGAGGAGCTGGCCGCGCTGATGCGCGAGCACCTGGCGGAGACCCAGGAGCACGAGCGCCTCGTCCGCGCGCGCCTGGAGGAGCTCGGCGCCAAGCCGTCGCGGCTGAAGGACGCCGCGCTGGGCATGGGCGGGCTGAACTGGGGCGGCTTCTTCGCCGGGCACCCCGACACGCCGGGCAAGCTGGCCGCGTTCGCCTACGCGTTCGAGCACCTGGAGATCGCCGGCTACGAGCTGCTCAAGCGCGTCGCGCGGACGGCGGGCGACACGGCCACCGTCGCGCTGGCCGAGCGCATCCTCGCCGACGAGCGCCGGGCCGCGCAGCGCGTCGCCGACCAGTTCGACCACGCCGCGGAGGCGGCGCTGGCGGCGCGCAGCTGACGTCCGTCCGCCCGCGCGCGCCGGGGAGGGGACGTGTGGCACCTGGCGTCCGCATAGCGGCTGCCATGTGCCACACGTCGCGTCGGGAGACGGTCCGCGTGCCCTCGATGACCGCCCTCCGGCGCGGACGTCGGGCAGCGGACCGCGCCAGAGGTTGCGCCAGCAACGAATCGCGCTAGAATCTCAGTCACATTCACTGAGATTTCGATAGCGAGACGTTGCACATGAATCCACAGAACCCGAACGTCTGCGAGCTGTGCGGGGAGCGCCCCGGCGCGGTTCGCGTCATGTTCTCGAACGGGCTGACCCGCCGCAGCGCGGTCCTGTGCGAGGTGTGCGCGCAGCAGACCATGGGCCAGGGCCCCGTCCCGCCCGCGGGCGTCGGTCCGCAGGGCGGCGCTCCGGGCGCGCCCGACGCCAAGCCGGAGTCGGCGCTGGCCGAGTTCGGCCGCGACCTGACCGATGACGCTCGCGAGGGCCGCATCGATCCCGTCGTCGGCCGCGACGACGAGATCGCGCAGACGATCGAGATCCTCGCCCGCCGGCGCAAGAACAACGCCGTGCTGATCGGGGAGGCCGGCGTCGGCAAGACCGCGATCGCGGAGGGTCTCGCGCGCCGCATCGCCGAGGGCGACGTCCCCGAGGCGCTCCAGGACACCCGCGTCGTGGCGCTGGACCTGGCCGGCATGATCGCCGGCACCCAGTACCGCGGCCAGTTCGAGCAGCGCCTGAAGGACGTGCTGGGCGAGGTCGCCGAGTCCGAGGGCCGGATCATCCTGTTCGTCGACGAGCTGCACACCGTGCTGGGCGCCGGCAACGCCGAGGGCGCGATGGACGCCGCCAACATCCTCAAGCCGATGCTGGCGCGCGGCGAGCTGCGCATGATCGGCGCGACCACGCTGGCCGAGTACCGCAAGATCGAGCGCGACTCCGCCCTGGCGCGGCGCTTCTCGGCCGTGATGGTCGAGGAGCCGAGCGTCGAGGAGACCGTCGAGATCCTGCGCGGCCTGCGCGACGTGTACGCCTTCCACCACGACCTGGAGATCAGCGACGAGGCGCTGGAGGCCGCCGCGCGGCTGTCCGACCGCTACATCACCGAGTACCACCTGCCCGACAAGGCGATCGACCTGGTCGACCAGGCCGCGGCGAAGCTGCGCCTGAGCGCGGGCGAGGACCCCGAGGTCGCGCGGCTGCGCGCCGAGATCGAGAAGCTCGAGGCCGACAAGCGCGAGGCCATCGAGGCCGAGGAGTACGAGGATGCGGCGAAGCTGAAGCAGCTGGCCGAGCAGGCGCGCGAGCGCCTGGAGGCCCTGGGCGCGAGCGAGTCGGCGTCGAGCGATCGCCTGGTCGTCGGCGAGGCCGAGATCGCCGCGGTGATCGCGGCGCGCACCGGCATCCCGGTCGGCGAGCTGGTCGAGGGCGAGAGCGAGCGCCTGGCGCACCTGGAGGACGACCTGCACGAGCGGGTGGTCGGCCAGGACGAGGCGGTCGAGGTCGTCGCCGACACGATCCGGCGCGCCCGGGTCGGGCTGGCCGAGGGCGACCGCCCGGTCGGCACGTTCCTGTTCCTGGGCCCGACCGGCGTCGGCAAGACCGAGCTGGTGAAGGCGCTGGCGGAGCGGCTGTTCTCGACCGAGAAGGCGCTCGTGCGCATCGACATGTCGGAGTACCGCGAGCCGCACACGGTCGCGCGGCTGATCGGCTCGCCGCCCGGCTACGTCGGCTACGGCGACGGCGGCCAGCTGACCGAGCCCGTGCGCCGGCGGCCGTACAGCGTCGTGCTGCTGGACGAGATCGAGAAGGCGCACCCGGACGTCTGGAACGTGCTGCTGCAGCTGATGGACGACGGGCGCCTGACCGACGGCGAGGGCCGCACGGTCGACTTCACCAACGCGATCGTCGTGATGACGTCGAACCTGGGCGCCGGCGCGGCCAAGCGCGGGGTCGGCTTCACGGCCTCCGCGGGCGAGCCCGACGCGGAGCGGATGCTGGCCGCGGCCAAGCAGGCGTTCCTGCCCGAGTTCCTGAACCGGATCGACGAGATCGTCCTGTTCCGGCCGCTGGACGAGGCGCAGGTCGAGCGCATCACCGCGCAGATCGTCGCCCGCGTGGCGCGGCGCCTGCGCGAGGAGCGCGGCATCGAGCTCGAGGTCGACGCGGCGCTGATCGCGCGCCTGGCGCGCGAGGGCTTCGACGCCGAGTACGGCGCGCGGCCCCTGCAGCGCCACGTGCGCCGCACGCTGGAGCGGGAGCTGACCCGGGCGATCGTCGACGGGCGGCTGGCCGACGGGGCGCGCGTGCGCGCCGCCGACGGCCCCGACGGGACGATCGAGCTGACCCCGGTCGACCGCCCGCACCTGGCGCTCGCCGCCTAGCGAACGCCGGCACGACCCGCCCCGTCCGTCGGGGCGGGTCGTAGGCTGGCGCCCATGGACACGGACGTCGTCGTCGTGGGCGCCGGGCCGGTGGGGCTGACGCTGGCGTGCAAGCTGCGCCGGCACGGCGTGGACGTGCGCGTGCTGGAGCGTCACGAGCGACGGCCCGAGGGCTCGCGCGCGACGGACCTGCACGCCCGCTCGCTGGAGCTGTGGGAGCGCACCGGCGTCGCCGGCGCGATCCTCGCCCGGGCGCTGCCGATCGACGCCGTCCCGCTGATCTCGCAGGGCCGCGAGATCGCCCGCCTGGACTTCTCCGGCGTCGACAGCCCGATGCCCGCCGCGGTGTCGCTGCGCCAGCGCGACCTGGAGGAGCTGCTGGAGGCGCACCTGCGCGATGCCGGGGGCGTCGAGGTCGAGCACGGCGTGGGCGTGACCGACGTCGCGACCGACCCCGGCGCCGAGCGCGGGGCCGTCGTCACCGATACGACCGGCGCCACCACGAACGCCGCCTACGTCGTCGCCTGCGACGGCGTCCACAGCGGGCTGCGCGAGCGGCTCGGCATCCCGTTCCGCGGCGGCGAGTTCCCCGGCCGCTTCGCGGTGATCGACGCCGAGCTCGCCGACTGGCCGTTCGGGCCCGGCGAGCTGCCGGTGTTCCTCGACGCCGACGGGCTGTGGTGCATGCCGCTGCCCGACGGCCGCTGGCGCGTGTTCTTCCGCGACGACGACGCCGGCGACGACGGCCCGCCGCTCGACGACGTCCAGGCGGTGCTCGCCCGCCACGTGCCCGGGGCGCGCGTCACCGGAGGCCGCGACCCGGCCTGCTTCACGCTGCACCACCGCGTCGCCCGCCACTACCGCGCCGGCGCCGTCTTCCTGGCCGGCGACGCCGCGCACGCGATGACCCCGGTCGCGGGCCAGGGCATGAACACCGGCATCCAGGACGCCTGCAACCTCGCCTGGAAGCTGGCGCTCGCGCTGGACGGCGCGCCCGGCGCGCTGCTGGACTCCTACGAGGCCGAGCGCCGCCCGGTCGCGCTCGCCGCCGTGCGCGCGTCGCGCGCCACCCACGAGGCGAACGCGCTGACGGGCGCCGCCGGCCGTGAGCGCGACCTCGCGCTGGCCTCGGCGCTGTGCTCGCCGGCCGCCGTGCTCGCCGCCGTCGAGGCCGGGCACGAGCTCGGCGTCGCCTACCCGCACAGCCCGATCGTCGCCGGCCCGCCCGGCGGGCCCGCGCCGCACCTGGGCGAGCGCGTGCGCGACGCCGAGCCGCTGATCGGTCCCGACGGCGCGACGACCGCGCTGCGCCACGTGCTCGCGCGCCCGGCGCTGACGGTCCTCGCGCTCACCGCCGGCGAGGACCCGAGCGCCCACGCGGCGACGATCGCCGCGGCCGCGCAGCGCCACGGCCGCCACGTCGCCGCCGCGGTCGTCGCCCCGGGAGCCGAGCCGCCCGCCGGCCTGCCCGTCGACGCCTACGCGGACCCGGCGCTGCGCGCCCACGGCCGCCTCGGCGCGGTGCACCCGACGCTGCTCGTCGTCCGTCCCGACGGCCACCTCGGGCTGCGCGCCGACGCCGGCGACGCCGAGGCGCTCGACGCGCATCTGCGCGCGGTCTGCGGCTGAGCCCCGCGCCGCGCGGAGCCTCGGTCACAATGCGTCGCCGGATGGCGAGCACCCTCGACCGCGACACCCAGCTCCTCGAGTCCCTGCTCGGCGACGTCCTCGAGGAGCAGGAGGGCCGCGCGTTCCGCGACCGCGTGTTCTGGCTGCGCGACACCGCCGCGCGGCTGCGCGGCGGCGACGAGGCCGCCGGCGACCAGATCGCCGCGTTCATCGACCGCCTCCCGCCGGCCGCGCTGGAGCCCTACGTGCGCGCCTGCTCCATGCAGCTCCAGCTCGCCAACATCGCCGAGGAGCTCGAGCGCCTGCGCCGCCGCCGCGCCTACGACTCGCACACGAGCGGGCCGCAGCCCGAGTCGCTGGCCGCCGCGGCCGGCGAGCTGTCGCGCCACGCGCGCGCCGACGTCGAGGCCGCGCTCGCGCAGCTCGACGTGCGGCTCGTGATGACCGCGCACCCGACCGAGGCCACCCGCCGCTCGATCTTCAACCACCAGCAGGCCGTCTGGCGCGCGATGGAGCGCATCAACGACCCGCGCATCGGCCGCAGCCGCCGCGCGCTCATCGAGGACCACCTGCGCGAGGTGCTGACGCTCTGGTGGCAGACCGACGCCGTCCGGCGCGTCCGCCCGCTCGTCGAGGACGAGGTGCGCCGCACGCTGTTCGTGTTCGAGTCGATCCTGTTCGACACGGTCCCCGAGATCGAGCACAAGCTCGCACGCACGTTCGACGGCGCCTGGCCGCCCGCGCAGCCGACCGTCCGCTTCGGCAGCTGGGCCGGCGGCGACATGGACGGCAACCCGGAGGTGACGCCCGACGCCGTCCGCCGGACCCTGGAGCTGCACCGGGCCACCGCGCTGGAGCTGCTGCGCCGGCGCGTCGAGCACCTGGCCGAGCGGTTCTCGCAGAGCGACGACCGCGTGTTCGTCACGCCGGAGCTGCAGGCGGCGATCGAGGCCGGCAGCGCCGAGATGCCCGACGTCGCCGCCCGCCGGCCCAACGAGCACGAGCCGTTCCGGCGCATGCTCTCGTTCGTGGCCGAGCGCCTCGACGCCACGCGGCGCGGGCGCCCGCACGGGTACGCCGCGCCGGCCGAGCTGGAGGCCGACATCGAGCTCATCCGCGCGTCGACGTCGTCCAAGCGCGTCGCCGACGGCCAGATCGCGCGGCTGCTCAGCCAGGTGCGCACGTTCGGCTTCCACCTGGCCGCACTGGACGTGCGCCTCAACGCCGCCGATCTGCGCGCGGCCGCGGGCGAGCTCGTGCCCGGCCTCGACACGGCCGCCGACGAGCCGGCCCGCCAGGCGCTGCTGGGCGCCGCGATCGCCGACGCCGACGGCCCGCCGCCGCCCGAGGTCTTCGGGGTGATCGCGACCGGCATCCGCGACCACGGGCCGCGGGCGCTCGGGGCGCTCGTCGTGTCGATGGTGCAGCAGCCGTCCGACGTGCTGTGCGCGCTGCTGCTCCTGCGCCGCGCCGGCGTCGGCGTGGGGGAGCTGCCGACGCTGCCGATCGTCCCGCTGTTCGAGACCGTCCCCGACCTCGAGCGCGCCGAGGCGACGATGGACGCGCTCTACGCCGACCCCGCGTACGCCGCGCAGCTCGACGCGCTGGGCGGCACGCAGGAGATCATGCTCGGCTACTCGGACTCGGCCAAGGACGGCGGGTTCGTCGCCAGCCAGTGGGAGCTGTTCCGCGCCCAGGAGCGCCTGATCGCGGCCGCCGACGCGCGCGGCGTCGCGCTGCGCTTCTTCCACGGCCGCGGCGGCTCGACCTCGCGCGGCGGCGCGCCCGCCCACCGGGCGATCCTGGCGCAGCCGCCGGGCTCGATCCGCGGGCGCATCCGCATCACCGAGCAGGGTGAGGTCATCTCGCAGCGCTACTCGCACCCGGAGCTGGCGATCCGCTCGCTGGAGCAGACCCTGTCGGGCGTGATCCTGGCCACGCTGGACCGCGACGGCGAGGTGCCCGACCGCTGGCGCGAGGAGGCCCAGCGGCTGGCCGACCGCTCTCGCGAGGTCTACCGCGCGCTCATCTACGACGACGAGCGCTTCGAGACGCTGCTCAACCGCGCGTCGCCGCTCGACGCGCTCACCCAGCTGAACATCGGCTCGCGCCCGTCGTCGCGCTCGCCCACGATGTCGCTCGCCCAGCTGCGCGCGATCCCGTGGGTGTTCGCGTGGATGCAGAACCGCCTGCTGCTGCCGGCCTGGTACGGGGCCGGGACGGCGCTGGCCGAGGGCGACCGCGACCTGCAGCGCGAGATGGCGCGGCGCTGGCCGTTCTTCCGGATGCTGTGCCAGACGCTGGAGATGTCGCTGTACAAGAGCGACCTCGGCGTCGCCCGCCGCTATCTGGCGCTGCTGGACGACGACGACCCGGCGCGCGAGCTGTGGGGGCCGATCGAGGCCGAGCACGAGCGGGTCGTCGCCGCCGTCCTGGACATCTGGCAGACGACCTCGCTGCTGGCGACCGCGCCGGCGCTGCTGGAGCGCCTCGCGCACCGCAACCCGTGGATCGACCCGCTGTCGCACATGCAGGTCGACCTGCTGGGCCGCGCCCGCGCCGGCGACCCGTCGGCCGAGGGCCCGCTGCTGCAGACGATCAGCGGCATCGCCGGAGGCATGCGCAACACCGGCTGACGCGGCGGGCCTGCGATCATCCGCCGTCGTGACGCTGCTCAGCGAGATCGCCGGGCGGTCCCTGCGGCTGCCGGCGCCGCGGACGCGCGACGTCGTCGTCGAGAAGGGGCTGCGGGCGACGATGGACGACGGCGTCGTGCTCCTGGCCGATCGCTACGTCGCCCGCGGCGGCGAGCGCGACCCCGTGATCCTCGTGCGCAGCCCGTACGGGCGCAGCGGCTCGTGGGTCGGCCTGTTCTACGGGCGCCTGCTCGCCGAGCGCGGCTTCCAGGTCGTGGTGCAGTCGGTGCGCGGCACGTTCGGCTCGGGCGGGTCGTTCGCGCCGTTCGACGAGCGCGCCGACGGCCTGGCCACGCTGCGCTGGCTGCGCGAGCAGCCGTGGCGCCACGGCCCGATCGGGATGATCGGCTCCAGCTACATGGGCCTCGTCCAGTGGGCGGTCGCCGCGGAGGACGACGGCCTCATCGGGGCGCTGGCGCCGTCGATCACCGCCTCGCAGTTCCACTCGCAGGCCTACGGCGGCGGCTCGATCTCGCTGGAGACCGCCCTGTCGTGGACGATGATCATCGCCGCCCAGGAGCGCCGGCTGGGCTCGCTGCGGCTGCTGTTCGGCCTGCGCCGCCGGCTGCCGCGCACGCTCGACGAGCTGCCGCTGGGGACGCTCGACGCGCTGCTCGCCGGCGAGGAGCTGCCGTGGTTTCGCGAGTGGTTCGAGCAGACCGCGCCCGACGAGCCGTACTGGGTGGCGCGCGACTACTCGGCCGACGTGCGCCGGGTCCGCGCGCCCGTCCACCTCACCGGCGGCTGGCACGACATCTTCCTGCCGTGGCTGCTGGCCGACCACGCGGCGCTCGTGGAGGCGGGGGTGGAGACCCAGCTCGTCGTGGGGCCGTGGGCGCACACGTCGACCGGGATGCTGGCCACGAGCCTGCGCGAGGGGCTGGGCTGGCTGCGCGCGCACCTGCTCGGCGACCGGCGGATGCTCAGCGGCGTGCCCGTGCGCGTGTGGGTCAGCGGCGAGGAGGCGTGGCGCGACCTGGACCGCTGGCCGCCCGAGGGGACGCGTCCGTGGACGCTGCACCTGCAGCCCGGCGGCGGCCTCGACGAGGCGGCGCCGCCGGCCGAGGCCGAGCCCGACCGCTACCGCTACGACCCGGCGCAGCCGACGCCCGCGCTCGGCGGCCCGGTGCTGCTGGCGCGCCAGCCCGTCGTCGACAACCGCCCGCTGGAGGCGCGCGACGACGTGCTCGTCTACACGACCGAGCCGCTGGAGCGCGACGTCGTCGCGATGGGCCCGGTCACCGCGGTCGTCCACCTGCGCTCCTCGCGCGAGCACACCGACGTGTTCGTCCGCGTGTGCGACGTGCTGCCGTCCGGCCCGTCGCTGAACGTCTGCGACGCGCTCGTGCGCCTGCAGCCGGGCGCGCCCGCCGCGGACGCCGACGGCGTGCGGCGCGTCGAGCTGCCGCTGTGGCCGACCGCGCACCGCTTCCGCCGGGGCCACCGCATCCGCGTGCAGGTGTCCAGCGGCGCGCACCCCCGCTACGCGCGCAACCCGGGCACGGGCGAGCCGCCGGCGATCGCCCACACGCTGGTCGCCGCCGACCAGGAGGTCTTCCACGACGCCGCCCGCCCGTCGGCGGTGACGCTCACGCTGGCGCCACGATGAGCCGCTCGAGCGCGGCGCGCACGCCCGGCGGGATCTCGACCGGGCGGCGCGTGCCGCGGTCGACGAAGACGTGGACGAACCAGCCGGTCGCCGCCGGCTCCTCCGACCGCTCGCCGTAGAGGCCGATCTCGTAGCGGACCGAGCGGGTGCGCAGCTCGGCGACGCGCAGGCCCGCGCGCACGGTCTCCGGGAACGTCAGCGCCGCCTTGAAGGCGCAGTGCGACTCCGCGCACAGGCCGATCGCGTCGCCCTGGAGGATGTCGAGGCCGCCGGCCCGGATCAGGTACGTGTTGATGACGGTGTCGAAGAACGCGTAGTAGTCGACGTTGTTGACGTGTCCGTACACGTCGTTGTCGTGCCAGCGCGTCGGGATGTCCTGCACGTACGGATAGGGGAGCGCCACGCCCGGGTGTTCTAGTCGATCGCGCTCCGTCGGGCGGCGTCCCTACCATCGCCCGCCGATGCCCGCTCCCACGAAGGTCCGCCGCCGTCGCCGTCCCGCCCCGCCCGAGGTCCCGTTCGAGGCGCGGCCCGGAGAGGCCGTCGTGTGGACCGACGGCGCCTGCCGCGGCAACCCCGGCCCGGGCGGCTGGGCGGCGATCGTCGTGCCCGCCGACGGCGGGGAGGACGTCGAGCTGTCGGGCGGCGCGGCGCAGACGACGAACAACCGCATGGAGTACACCGCGGCGATCGAGGGCCTGCGCGCGCTGCCGGCCGCCAGCCGCGTGTGCATCGTCACCGACTCGCGCCTGATGCTCGACTCGATGACGAAGTGGCTGCCCGGGTGGAAGCGCAGGGGCTGGAGGACGGCCTCCGGCGACCCGGTCAAGAACCAGGACCTCGTGCTCGCCCTCGAGGCCGAGATCGCCCGCCACGCCGAGGTGCGCTGGCACTGGGTGCGCGGCCACGAGACCGGCGCCGAGCACGCGCACAAGGCGCGCAACGACCGCGCCGACCGCCTCGCGGTCGCCGCCGCCGCGGCCGCGGCCTGATCAGGCCATCGAGCGCGCCGCCACCGGGCGCGTCGCGCGCAGCCCCGCCTCGCGGGCGCGGGCCAGGAACCCGAGGAGCTGGTCGAGCGCCATCGGCCGGGCGATCCCATACCCCTGGGCCAGGTCGCAGCCGATGCCGGCCAGCGCCTCCCAGGCGGCGCGGTCCTCGACGCCCTCGGCCACCAGCCGCATCCCCAGGCGCCGCCCGAGGCCGGCCACCGCCGTGACGACCTCGCGGTCGAAGCGGTCGCCGAGCATCCCCATCACGAAGCTGCGATCGATCTTCAGCTCCCCGGCGCCGATGCGCCGCAGCTGGGCCAGCGAGGACTGGCCGGTGCCGAAGTCGTCGATCGACACGCCGATGCCGTGGGCGGCGAGCGCGTCGAGGACCCCGCAGCAGCGCACCGGATCGGTCATCACCGCGTTCTCGGTCACCTCGATCACGAGGCGCTCGCCCGGCATCCCGTGGCGGGCGAGCGCGGCGACGATCCGCGCGGGCAGGCCGGTGTCGATCAGCGTCGTCGCCGACACGTTGACGGCGACGCGCGCCTCGTGGCCGGCCGCGCGCCAGGTCGCGGCGGCCGCCAGCGCCTCGTCGACGATCCAGTCGGTCAGGCGCCCCAGCCCGCCGATCCGCTCGGCCAGCGGCAGCAGCTCGGCGGGGGCGATCGCCCCGTAGACGTGATGCGTCCAGCGGATGAGCGCCTCGGCGGCGTCGACGCGGCCGTCGGAGAAGCGCACCTGCGGCTGGAAGGCGACCCACAGGCCGCCCGCGGCGGGGTCGGGCAGCGCGTCCTGCAGCGCGGCGGCCAGCGCGACCCGCGTGCGGCTGAACCCGTCGCGCTCGGGCGTGTAGTCGGCGACGCCCGTGCGGTTGCGCTTGGCGTCGTACATCGCGACGTCGGCGCGGCGCACGAGCTCGCCCGACGTGGTCGCGTCGTCGGGGTAGCGGGCGATGCCGATGCTGGCGCCCACGCCGACGGTGATGTCGTCGAGCGTGAGCGGCTCGGCGAGCGCGGCGAGCATCCGCCGGGCCACCTCGCGCGGGTCCTGCGGCGCCTCGACGATGCCCGCGAACTCGTCGCCGCCCAGCCGGGCCGTGAAGGTGCCGCCGGCGGCGGCCAGGCGGCCGGCGACCTCGGTCAGCAGCACGTCGCCGGCGGCGTGGCCGAGCGCGTCGTTGAGCTCCTTGAAGCCGTCCAGGTCGGCCAGCAGCAGGGCGGCGCGCCGCCGGCCGCGCCCGCGATCGCGGGTGAGCAGCTCGAGGTGGCGCAGCAGCGCGCGGCGGTTGGGCAGCCCGGTGAGGTCGTCGGTGAGCGCCTCGCGGCGGTGGAGCACGAGCTGGCGCACGTCGCGGGTGACGAGCACGGTGCGCAGCGCGGCGAGCGCCAGCGCGCCGGCCGCCAGCCCGACGGCCACCGACGGGACGTCGACGAGCGCGGACGCCAGCAGGACGCCGCCGCCGGCCACGATCCACGACACGGTGGGCCCGGCCTCCCACCAGCCGCCGATCCGCAGCGGGCCCGCCGCCGACGGGCGGGCCCAGGCGGCGGCGACGAGCAGGACGATGCTCAGCTCCACGCCGATGGCCCGCAGCGCGTCCTGCGACCCGACGAAGCCGGCCAGCTCCAGCGCGTACAGGCAGTCGGTCGCGCACAGGACGACGAACGATCCGCCCAGCAGCGCGTCCTGGCGCTGCAGCCGCCGGCCGGTCATCGAGCCGGCGGCCAGCACGACCGACCACATCGCGGCGCTGGCGCAGGGGTACAGGACGTTGAGGGTCGCGCTCGCGCTCGACAGGCCCTCGTCGCGCATCGCGCCCACGAGCAGCGCGGTGCAGATCGCCGCGACGTAGACGGTGATGCCGGTGGCGTCGAGCCACAGCGAGCGGTAGGCGTCGCCGACGCGGTGGCGCAGGTACAGCGCGATCCCCACGAACGCGGCGACGACGCTGGCGCTCCACACGGCGTCGGCGGGGGAGAGCGCGTCCCAGTCGTAGCCGGCCGCCCACATCACCGTGGCGACGACGTTCAGGAGCGTCATCGCCGCGAACGCCAGCCACGTGCCGCGCTCCTCGTCGACCGCGAGCGCGCGCAGGACCAGCAGCGCCGTGGCCAGGAGGCCGATCACCGCGTAGAGGGCGCCGCCCGCCGCGGGGGCGTCGTCGAGGCCGCCGATGGGCAGGACGATCAGCGACGCGGCGAAGGCCGCGCCGAGCACCACCGCCAGGCCCATCGCCGCGCGGCGGGCGCGGTCGCCGATCGTGACGCCCATCTCGTGGTTCTCATCGCCCGGCGGGGGCCGGTGCTTGAGCCCCCGCTGGACGACGATTGCGCGGTCAGCGGCGGCGCGGCAGCGTCTGCGCGATCAGCTCGGCGATCACGCGGTAGCCCGAGGTGCGGGCGTGGATGTCCTGGAACTCGCAGTAGTAGGTGAGCTCGCAGACCCGCGCGACCGGGACCGGGATGGTGCCGTAGGGCTCCAGCGTCGTGGTCTCGTCGAGCGAGCCGTACGCGCCGGTCGCGGCGGTCACGTCGACGAAGGTGCCCTTGCCGGCGGCGTACGCCTTCTCCAGCGCCGGGTTGATGAACTGCTGGAAGGCCACCACCGAGAGCTGGGCGAGCTGCTGGTTGCCGGTGACCCAGCCGCCGAGGATCACGTCCGGGTAGGTGATGCCGACGATCGGCACCTTCGGCCCGGCCGCCTGGCGCAGCCGCCGCGCCAGCTCGCTCACGTTCGTCTCGATGCCGCCGACGGCGGTCGCCACGCACGGCACGGGGTCGGCCTCGCGGGCGCACGCGGTCACGTCGTTGCCGCCGATCGAGACGGTGATGAGCCCGACGCGCTTGCGGTTCTTGCGGATGAAGTCGATCGCGGCGTCGGCCTGGGGCTTGTCGTACACGGGGCCGCCGACCGCGCGCGCCTGCGGAGCGCAGCCGGGCGTCCGCAGGATCGAGGTCGTGGTCGCGCCGCCGCAGCCGAAGTTGACGAGCTTCAGGCGGTGGCCGCGGGCCCGGGCCAGCGGCACGAGCTGGTTGGCGTAGCCCTGAGCGGTGTTGGAGCCCTGGCGCATGCCGGTGGCCTGGTAGCCGGTGGCGTAGGAGTCGCCGAGTGAGACGTAGAGCTGCGGCTTGGCGGGCTTCGGCTTGCTCTTGGCGGCGTCGGCGGCCGCCGGAGCGGTGAGCGCGAGGGAGGTGGCCAGCGCGAGGAGCGCCGGCACGCGAAGACGACGGGACATGGGGCGAACGTTAACGTTCCGTCAACGCTGCTGGGCGCGGTAGGCGCGCGACTGCGCGGCGACCAGCCGCGTGAGGTTGCCCAGCGCGATGTTGACGTCGGCGAGGTGCAGGCCCCAGGACGGGTCGGGGACCGCGGTCAGCGCCGGCGCGCCGTCGACCGGCGCGACGATCAGCGCCCGCCCGCCGCCCGGCGTGTCGGCGCAGCGGGCCGCGTAGGCGCGCGGCGAGGCGACCCACGGGGTCGGGAGGTCGGGCGTCGGGCCCTGCATGGCGGCGATCGACATCCCGATCACGCCGCCGAACGGGGCGGTCGGCAGGAGCCCGTCGAGACGGCCCGTGCCGCCGCCCAGCGCGGCCGGGTTCGTGCACAGGACCTCGAGCTCCTCGGTCGGGAGCGGCAGCGGCAGGAACGCGCTGGACGGCCGCACGAACACCGCGGTCTCGGGCACCGGCTCGGCGTAGGTCGAGTAGGCGATCACGCAGCCGACCTGGGCGGGGCGCCGGCAGGCGGGGACGTGGCGGAAGTCGCCGCCGCGGTCGCGGCCGCGGGCGACGACGACGTTGCCGCCGAGCAGCAGCGCCGACACCAGCCGCCGGCGGACGGCCGGGCGGCGGTCGATCTCGTCGCGGATCAGCCGCCGCAGCATGAACGTGCCCTGCGAGTGGCCGATGAGGACGACGCCGCGCCCGCGGTTGTGGCGGCGCAGGTACTCGCGCCACGCCGCGCGCACGTCGCGGTAGCCGACCTCGCGGTCGGCGGCCGTGATCGGCACGGCGCCGGCCAGCGCGGCGAGGGTCATCTGCCGGTAGACGGGCGCGAACACGCGGCAGACCGACGCGAAGCGGCCCGCCTGGTAGTGGGCGATCGAGCGCAGCTCGGGATCGATGGAGAGGTCGGCGATCGCCGTCGGCTGCTCGCTGACGGTCGGGTACACGTAGAAGCAGTCGACGGGCTGGCGGCGCTTCGGCGTGCGCACGACCCCCGTCGGGCGGCGGTCCGGCGTGACGACCGTCGTCTCCAGGCTGCCGCCGCACGGCCCGGCGACGCCGGGGCGGCACAGCCACGCGGTGTCGGCGGCGGCGGGCGCGGCGCCCACGGCGGCCGCGGCCAGCGCGGCGGTCAGGACGGCGGCGACGGCGAGGCGACCCATGGGCGGGCAGCCTGCCACACGGCGCGATCAGGCGACGAGGTGGAACAGCGCGGCGTCCTCGTCCTGCAGGGCCGCGCGCAGCTTCTTCTTCGTGCGCCCGTGGATCTGGCAGATGCGGCTCTCGGACACGCCGAGCACGTCGCCGATCTCGGCCATCGTGAGGTGCTTGACGTACAGCAGCACCGCGATCTCCCGCTCGCGCTGGGGGAGGGTGGCGAACGCGGCGCGGAAGCGGTCCTTGGCGTCGGTGCGCAGCGCCATCGCCTCGGGGTCGCCGCGCTCGTCGGAGGACTCGAGCGTGTCCATGCGCTCGACCTCGGTCTCATCCTCGGACATCACGACCGCGTTGAGCGACGTGATGTCGGAGCGGGCGATGTCGTCGCGGTGCGCGCGCAGCTCCTCGAGCGTGCAGCCGAGCATGTCGGCGAGCTCGGGCTGGGTCGGGCGGCGGCCGTAGACGCCGGTGAAGTCCTGCACCGCCTTCTCGATGTCGCGCTCCCAGCGGCGCACCGACCGCGGCGCCCAGTCCTGGCGGCGCAGCTCGTCGAGCACCGAGCCGTGCACGCGCGTCCACACGAACTGCTCGAGCGTGGCGCCCTTGGTCGGGTCGTAGCGGTCCAGCGAGGCGATCAGCGCCTCGAGCCCGACCGACAGGTAGTCCTCGATCTCCACGTGCGAGGGCACGTTGCGCACCTTGCGGTACACGATGAACTTCACCATCGGCGCCAGCGAGAGGATCAGGCGGTCGCGCAGCGCCCGGTCGCCCGGGCGGCTGCGGTAGCGCTTCCACAGGCGCTGCAGCTCGTCGGTGCGGGCCCGGCTGGTCGATGGGGCGGTGGCGCTCTCCACGGTCTCACCCGTACCCTCGGCGGCTGCGGGCTGCACGTTGAGGGTCGGTGTGGTCCGCGTGATGACACGCACACATCGGTCACGGCACGCCGAAGCCGTGCTCGCGCAGCACGGCGCGCCCGGCCTCGGAGGTGACCGCGGCCACGAACGCGCGGGCGGCCGGGCCGTCGCGGACCACGCACAGCGCGTAGCGCGCGGGCACGTCGCGGGGCAGCGGCACGGCGCGCACGCGGTCGCCCGCGGCGCGCGCGTCGGTGGCGTACACGAAGCCGGCGTCGGCCGAGCCGAACGCCACCTTGGCGGCGACCCCGGCGACGCTCGGCTCCTCGCTGACGCGGTTGGCGCTCAGCACGTCCTGGGCGCCGAGCCGGGCGAGCAGCTCGCGCGCGTAGTCGCCGGCCGGCACGCCCTCGGCGCCGATCGCGACGCGCAGCCCGCCGGCGCGCAGGTCGTCGAGGCCGTCGACCCGGCCGTCGCGGGGGACCGCGAGCACGAGCCGGTTCGTCGCGAAGGCGACGGGCTCGCCGCAGCGGCCGGCGTCGTGCAGGGCGGCCGGCTGGTCGGTGGCGGCCGACAGGAAGACGTCGGCGGGCGCGCCGCGGCGGATCTGCGTCTCCAGCGTGCCCGACGAGGCGAAGCTGTAGCGCGGCCCGGGGTCGACGGCGGGGAGGACCTCGCGCAGCGACGAGGCCGCGTAGACGGTGAGGCGCTCGCCGCCGCCCGTGTCCCCGCCGGCCCGGTCCTCGCCGCCGCAGCCCGGCGCGGCGGCGGCCAGCGCGGCGAGGGCGATCAGCAGCGGCGCGCGCGTCACGCCGCCAGCCTAGCCGCGGTACCTAGGTATTGCCTAGGTACCGGGAGGCAGCAGCGTTCCCCGCCGGGCGCGGCTCGCGCCGCTCCAGCCACCAGGCGGCGAGCAGGCCGCCGAGCGCGCCGAACAGGTGCCCCTGCCACGAGATGCCCTCGCGCGGCGTCAGCCCGATCAGGAGCGTGGTGCCGTACAGCAGCGCGACGACGACGCCGATCGCCAGCTGGCCGGCGCTGCGGCTGAACAGCCCGCGGAAGATCACGTAGGTCGCGTAGCCGAAGACGATCCCGCTGGCGCCGATGTGGATCGTCCCCGGGGGCGCGACGAGCCACGTGCCCAGGCCGCCGACGACGATCACGATGACCGTCACCCACACGATCTTGCGCAGCCCGCTCAGCGCGATCACGCCGCCGAGCAGGAGGAACGGGATCGTGTTGCCGACCAGGTGCCCGAAGCCGTCGTGCAGGAACGGCGCGGCCGCGACGCCGGGCAGCCCGTCGGTGTCCTGGGGCTCGATGCCGTGGCGGTCGAGATCGCCGCCGAGCGCGGTGTCGACGATCTCGACGATCCACATCGCCGCGGCCAGGATCGCCACGACGTAGAGGCCGCGGAGGCGGTCGTCGCCGGGGGTCCGGCGGGGCGGTCCCGAGGTCGCCATCGCGCCCTTCACGGTAGTCGTCGCGGCCCGGCGGTTCGCCGCGTCGCGGAGCGGGCGGTCGCACTCAAGATCGAGGGCCCAGCGGCCGACGTTCTCCCTAGATGAGCTCATCCGCCTGGCAACTCCCCGGCCGGCGCGGCGTGGCGATCGCGTGCGTCGGCGAAGACGAGCACGTCGACGCGCTGCTGCGCGCGGCGCTGGCGACGCGCCGCTCGATCCCGCCGATCGAGGAGCAGGCGCGCGTCCTCATCGTCCCCGAGCCCGACGCGATCCGCGTGTACTCCGAGCAGGGCGACCCGCTCGCGATGCTGCCGCGCGACGACGAGATCGAGCAGCGCGCCGCCGTCGAGCAGGCCGTCGCCGAGCGCGGCGAGCTGTGGTGCGACGCGCGCATCACCGGCCGCGAGAGCCTCGGCGGGCAGTGGCGCATGCAGATCTGGGTCTACCTGGATCTCTGACGCGCCCCGCGTCCCGCGCGCCGGTAGAACTCCGCGCGTGATCTTCTACGAGCCCGCCCGCCGCGACCGCGAGCTGCTGCCCCACGACCCGTTCAAGGCGCTGGTCGCCCCGCGCCCGATCGGCTGGATCTCCACCCTCGGGCCGGACGGGACGCCCAACCTCGCGCCCTACAGCTACTTCAACGCGATCTGCGACAGCCCGCCGCTGCTGGCCTTCTCCAGCGCGGGCCGCAAGCACTCGGCCGCCTTCGCCGGCGACACGCGCGAGTTCGTCTGGAACCTCGCCACCTACGACCTGCGCGAGCAGATGAACCTGACCTCCGCCCACCTGCCCGACGGCGCGAGCGAGTTCGAGCACGCGGGCCTGGAGCCCGCGCCGTCGCGGCTCGTCGGCCCGCCGCGCGTCGCCGCCAGCCCGTGTTCGATGGAGTGCCGCGTCGTCGAGGACCTGCAGCTGCGCGACGTCGACGGCCACCGGGTCGACCGCTACCTCATCATCGGCCAGGTCGTCGGCATCCACCTCGACGAGCGCTACCTCGCCGACGGCGCCGTCGACACCGCCGCGATGCGGCCGATCGCCCGCTGCGGCCGGCGGGGCGACTACGCGGTCGTGGACCGCCTGTTCGACATGCCGCGCCCCGACTGACCGCCGCGCACGCCGCCGTGCGCCGTCCGGGCCTGCGGGGCGCGACAATGCGCGCCGTGAAGGTCATCGTGATCGGCAGCGGCGACGTCGGCCAGCACATCGCCCGCACCCTCAGCGCCGAGCGCCACGACGTGACCGTCGTCGACATGGACCCGGCCCGGGTCGAGTCGCTGCAGGCCGATCTCGACGCGCTCGTCGTCCCCGGCAACGGCGCGTCGCCGAAGGTGCTGCGCCGCCTCGGGGTCGACGAGACCGACCTCGTGTGCGCGGTCACCGACAACGACGAGGCCAACGTCATCGCCGCGATGGCGGCCCACCAGCTCGGCGCCGGCACCACGGTCGCGCGGGTGCGCGACGACGACTACTTCGAGGGCGACGCCTCCTCGGGCCGCGACGTGCTCGGCATCGACTTCGTCATCCACCCCGAGCGCGCGACCGCCGCCGACCTGGCCGAGTCGATCCTGCTGCCGGGCTCCGTGCACGTCGAGTACTTCGCCAACGGCCGGCTGGCGATCACCGAGTCGGTCGTCGACACGCGCTCGACGCTGCTGGGCCGGCCGCTGGGCGAGCGGCGGATCATGCGGCCGAACTTCATCTTCGGGATCATCCGCGACGGACGGGCGATCGCCGCCGAGCCCTACCACAAGGTCCAGGCGGGCGACCACGTCCTCGCCGCCGCCGCCCGCGAGGACATCCGCGAGGTCGCCGCCCAGATCGCCGGGCGCACGGTGCGGGTGCGCGAGGTGATGATCTTCGGCGCGGGGCGCGTCGGGCTGCCGCTGGCGCGCAAGCTGGAGAAGACCGACCTGCGCGTCAGCCTCATGGAGCGCGACGCCGACCGCGCGCGCTACGTCGCCGAGCACCTGCACCGCGCGACGGTGCTGCACGAGGAGGGCGTCAGCAAGGAGGCGCTGCTCGCCCACGGCGTCGACAAGGTCGGCGCGTTCGTCGCGTGCGCGGGCGACGACCGCGCGAACCTGCTCGCCGCCCTGCACGCCAAGCAGCTCGGGGCGGGGCTCAACCTCGCGGTCGTCTCGCGCGAGGAGTTCACCCCGCTCGTCGACGCGCTCGGGGTCGACGCCGCGTTCTCGCCCCGCCTCGTGACCGCGGAGGCGATCCTGCGCACGGTCCGCGGCGCGAACGTCGCCGCGATCCACCTGATGCTGGGCGGCGGCGAGATCCTCGAGGTCGAGGCCGAGCCCGACTGCTCCGCCGACGGGCGCACGCTCGAGGCGGCCGCGGCGATGGTGAAGGCGCGGATCGTGGCGATCGTCCGCGGCGACCGCGTGATCATGCCGCTGCCCGACGCGCGGGTGCGGGCGGGCGATCACGTGATCGTCTTCAACCCGCGGGCGGGCGTGGCCGACGTCAAGCGCGGGTTCCACGCCGCGTGAGGCTCCCGGCGCCCCGCTTCCTGCCGGCGATCAACTGGCAGCTCGTGACGCCGGTGGTCTCCGGCGCCGTGCTCGCGGTCGCGCTGGGCGAGCTCGTGTGCTTCGTCGTCGCCGCGATCGACGGCGGCGGGGGCACGCTCGCCTTCGGCGCCCCGGCGGCCGTCCTGATCCCGCTGAGCGTCGCCGGGCTGACCCTCGCGCGCCGGCTGCGGGCGGCCCCGATCCGGGCGCGCGACGGCTTCCTGGCGGTGACGCTGGCGTGGCTGGTCGCGGCCGTCGCGGGCGCGGCGCCGTTCCTCATCGAGGGCACGTTCGACCGCGTGGGCGACGCGTTCTTCGAGTCGATGAGCGGCCTGACGACCACCGGCGCGACGCTCGTCCCGGTGCTCGAGCGCGAGCCCGACGCGATCCTGCTGTGGCGCAGCCTCAGCCAGTGGCTCGGCGGCGTCGGGATCGTCGTGCTCGTGGTCGCGATCGCGCCCGCGACCGGGCTGGCCAGCCAGCGGGTCTTCTACGCCGAGCTGTCGGGGGTCACCGCCGAGCGCCTGACCCCGCGGGTCGCGTCGACGGCGAAGATCATCTCGACGATCTACGTGACGCTGACCGCGGCGGGGATCGTCGCGTTCTGGGCGGCCGGGATGCCGGTCTGGGACGCGCTCAACCACGGCATGACGACGATCGCGACCGGCGGCTTCTCGACGCGGACGGAGTCGCTGGGCGCGTTCGACTCGCTGGCGATCGAGCTCGTCGCGCTCGTGCTGATGGTCCTGGGCGGGATCAACTTCGCCTTCTACTGGCTGGTCCTGCGCCGGCGGGACCGGATGTGGCCGCAGGCGGCCGAGGTGCGCGCGTTCCTGCTGATCATCGTCGCGGTGTCGGCGGTGCTCACCGTCACGCTGCTGGCGTCCGACGCCGGCCTGGGGTTCGGCGAGTCCGTGCGGGCGGCGACGTTCACGACGGTCAGCTTCATCACGACGACCGGGATCGTCACCGACGACTTCGACGTGTGGCACGACTTCGCGCGCCTGGGCCTGGTGTGCCTGATGTTCATCGGCGCGTGCGCGGGGTCGACGACCGGCGGCATGAAGGTGATCCGCGTGATGCTGCTGGCGAAGGCGGCCGGCCAGGAGCTCCAGCGCCAGCTGCAGCCCAAGGCGGTGCAGGTGCTGCGGGTGCCCGGCCGCGTCTACTCCGAGGGCGTGCGCCGCGGGGTGCTGGCGTTCTTCCTCGTCTACCTGCTCGTGTTCGCGTTCTCGACGCTCGTGATGGCCGCGTTCGGGCTCGACGCGGTGAGCGCGACGTCGGCGGCGTCGTCGACGCTGAACGTGGTCGGGACCGGGCTGGGGACGGTGGGGCCGACCGAGAGCTTCGCGTCGATCCCGGAGGCCGGGCGGTGGTACCTGAGCTTCCTCATGCTGGTCGGCCGCCTCGAGGTGTTCACGGTCCTCGTGCTGCTGACGCCGGCGTTCTGGCGACGCAGCGTCGCCTGACGGGCGAACCGGCGCATCGAATATCAGGGAGCCATATACTCCTGGGCGTCTTCGGACGAGCTGGGTCCCGATGCGCGAATCCCCGATGGCCGCCACCGATCTCCACGCCGGCAGTCTCCCGCCGGGCTTCGCCGAGCCCGACCTGGCGGGCGCGCTGGAGGCGCTCGCCGCGATCGTCGGAGAGGAGCACGTGCTCACCGACCTGGCGGCGCTGGAGCGCTACCGCGAGCCGCACGCCGACCTGAGCGAGCCGGGCGCGGTGCCCGCCGCCGCGGTGCGGCCCGCGTCGGCCGCCGAGGTGCGCGCGATCGTGCGCGCTGCGGGCGAGCACGGGGTCCCGCTGGCGGGCGTCGGCGAGGCGGTGCCGGGGCGGATCGTGCTCGACCTCGCCCGCATGAACCGGGTGCTGGAGCTCGACGCGACGTTCGCCTGCGCGGTGGTCGAGCCGGGCGCCACGTACCGCGACGTGCACGCCGAGATCCAGCGGCGCGGGCTCGCGCTGTGGCTCGACGTGCCCGACGGCGACTGGGACGCGCCGGTCGGCGCCGGCCCGAGCCCGCGCGCCGTGGGCGGTCCGGCCGAGCTGGTGCTCGACGGCGGCGGGCTGCTGCGCCCCGGCGGCGACCCCGCGATCGTCACGAAGACCGTCGTCCCGCTGCTGCAGGACCCGCCCGCCCGCGAGGCCTACCTCGTGACGCTGCCGTGCGAGGAGGACCTGGGCGCGTTCGTCGACGTCGTGCAGGCGCTGCAGCGCACGATGGTGTTCCCGACGGCGCCGACGGTCCGCCACGTGCAGCTCGACGCGCCCGCCGGGATCGACCCGGCCGCGGTGCCCGAGGAGCTGCAGCTCGGCGTGTGGAACTTCTTCGGCGCCCTCCACGGCGACGCACGCACGGTCGAGCTGCTGCTCCCGCTCGTCGAGGAGGCGTTCGCCGGCGTGCCGGGCGCGCGCCTGTACCGGCCCGCCGACCGGCCGCCGGACCCCGAGGACGTGCTGCGCGTGCGCGCCCGCGCGCTCTCCGGCGAGCCGCCGCGCGGCGCCGTCGGGCCGCGCCACCGGCTGGGGCCGGGCGGCGCCCAGATCGACGTGTGCACGGTGGCGCCGGCGACCGCCGGGGCCGCGCTCGCCCTCGACGCGGTCGGCCGCGCGCGCTGCGGCGAGGCCGGGTTCGACTACCTCGGCGCGTTCACGGTCGGCCCCCGGGAGCTGCGCCACGTGTGCTCGATCGTCTACGACGGCACGTCGCCGGCCGACGAGGAGCGCGCCCTGGCGCTGTGCCGCGCGCTCGTGCGCGACGCGCGGGCGACCGGCGCCCGGGCGAGCCGGGCGCGGCGGGTGCCCGGGGACTGAGGCGGGCGGCGCGCGCTCAGCCCATGCCGTGGGCGAGCGTGAGGCCGAGCCACACGATCACGAGCGACAGCACGAAGATCGCCGCCTCGAGCACGTGCATGTTCGGCCGGCGCATGTGCCAGACGACGAGCACCGCGACGAGCGCGACGAGGGCGAGCTTCAGGTGCAGCGTCCCGTCGCTCCACAGGTGGCGGCGGTCGGCGAGCGCGATGCCGGTCGCCAGCAGGACCCCGATCGCGACGAGCGTGCCGTAGCCGAAGCGCCGCGCGATCGCGCGCAGCCGCTCGCGGTCCGGGGACCGGCGCTCGACGGGGACGACGGCGGCCGCCAGGAAGATCTGGCCGCCCACGAAGAAGGCCATCGCGATCACGTGCAGCCAGCGGATCGCGTGCCAGAGCTCACCCTCCATCGGTTCGTGCCACTCCGATCACTTGCGGGTTCGTGTGCATCCATGCGGGCCCGACGGTGGTCTCGCGCACCTGCTGGACCCGGAAGCCGGCGCTGCGGATGGCGGCGACGGTGTCGCGGGAGCAGTGGCAGCCGCCGCCGATCAGCGGCCAGAGGCGGCTGACGTCGAGCGCGCGCTGGACGTGCGCCTTGAGGCCGCCGGGCGCGCGCACGTGCTCGAGGAAGCGGAACTCGCCGCCGGGGCGCAGGACGCGGCGCAGCTCGGCGAGCGCGGCCGCCTGGTCGCGGACGGTGCAGAGCACGCCGCAGGTGATCGCGGCGTCGAACTCGCCGTCGGGCAGCGGGAGCCGCTCCGCGACGCCGGCGCGGATCTCGACGGGCACCGGCGCCCTGGCGGCGGCCTCCTCGGCGTGGCGGCGCAGGTACGGCTCGGGCTCGATCGCCACGACCTCGGTCACCGTCGGCGGGTAGTGCGGGAACGTGGGGCCGTTGCCGGGGCCGACCTCGACGACGCGGCCCTGGAGCCCGGAGAGGAGCTCGGCGCGCAGCGGCCCGACCTCGCGCTCCATGCCCTCGCTGAAGCGCACGTACCAGCGGGCGAAGACGGGGTGTCGGACGCTGGTCTCGGACACGGGGACACGGTAGGACAACGGGCCGGCGCGCGCGCTGTGGTACTCCTGAGACGTGACCCCCGACGGCGCCGGACGCGCCCGCACCGAACTGCACTTCCATCTTCTGCCCGGCGTGGACGACGGGCCGCAGAGCATGGAGGAGAGCCTCGAGCTCGCCCGGCTCGCGCTCGCCGACGGGACGCGGACCATCACCGTGACCCCGCACGCGCGCTTCGTCGACGTCCGCACGGTGCCCGACCGCGTCGACGAGCTGCGCGCCGCGCTGCGCCGCGAGGGCATCCCGCTCGACGTGCGGGCCGGGGTGGAGGTCGCCCAGGAGGACGACCTCGACGCCGAGGAGCTCGAGATCGCCGCGCAGGGCCCGCCCGGGCGGCGCTGGATCCTGCTCGAGGCGCCGCTCGTGCTCGACGCCGCCGGGCTGCTGGAGGCGGCGGCGGAGCTCGCGGGCCGCGGCTACGGCCTGCTGATCGGGCACCCCGAGCGCTGCGCGGAGCTGATGGCGCCCGGCGGCGGCCTGGAGACCCTGGAGGCGCTCGGCGCGCTGCTGCAGCTCAACGGCTCGTCGCTGACCGGCCGCCACGGCGACCGGGCGCGCGCGGACGCGATGAACCTCGCGTTGAGCGGCCGCGCCGCGGTGGTCGCCTCCGACGCCCACCGCCCCTCGCGCGGCCCCACGCTGACCGCCGCCGTCGCGGCGATGGTCGACGCCGGCGTCGCGCCCGAGGTCGCGGAGCGGATGGTCTCGACGACGCCGGCCGCGCTCCTGGAGCGCGGCCTGACGTCCGCGCCGGCGCCGCGGGGCTGAGCGGCCGCGCGATGAGACGTGTGGCACATGGCAGCCGCTGTCCGGACGCCAGGTGCCACACGTGCGGGCCGGGCTGGGCGGGGCGGTGAGCGGACGCGCCGCGGGAACCGATTCGGCGCGGCGGGTGTAGAAGGGACAGGTGCGCCGCCCCGACAGCGAGCCGGAGCTGGTCGAGCGTGCCCGGGCACGCGACCTCGCCGCCTACGGCGAGCTCGTGCGCACCCATCAGGAGATCGCGTTCCGCACCGCCGTGCTCATCTGTGGTGACCCGCACGAGGCCGAGGAGGCCGTCCAGGACGCCTTCGTGAAGGCGTACCGGGCGCTGCCGCGCTTCAAGGCCGGGCGGCCGCTGCGGCCGTGGCTGCTGGCGATCGTCGCCAACGAGGCGCGCAACCGCCGCCGCGCCGCCGGCCGGCGGACCAAGCTGGCGCTGCAGGTGGCCGAGCAGGTCCCGGCCGCCGACCACGCGCCGGCCCCGGCCGACGCCGAGCCCGAGCCCGCCGCGCTCGCCGCCGAGCGCCGCGCCGCGCTCGTGGCCGGGCTGGAGCGCCTGCCCGAGCGCGACCGCACGGTCATCGCGCTGCGCTGCCTGCTGGACCTGTCGGAGGCCGAGACGGCGGCGGCGCTCGGCGTGCGCCGGGGCACCGTCAAGTCGCGCCTGTCGCGGGCGCTGGACCGGCTGCGCGAGGAGGTGGGCGACGATGTCGCCTGAGCGGCTCGAGCGCGAGCTGCGCGCGCTGCCGGTCGCCTGGCCGCCCGCGCCCGACGTCGCCGAGGCCGTCGTCGAGCGGCTGCGGGCCGAGCGCGCCCAGGCGACGCCCGCCCGCGCCGCCTGGTGGCGCACCGCGCGCGCCTGGCGCGCCGCCCTCGCCGCGCTCGCCGCCGCCCTCGCCCTCACCGCCGCGATCGAGCCGGCGCGCTCGGCGGTCCTGGACTGGCTCGGCTTCGGCGCCGTCGGCATCGAGCGCGGCGAGCCCGACGCGCCCGTCCGCCCGCTCGGCGCCGGGCTCGACCTCGGCGACCCGACGACGCTCGAGGACGCCCGCGCCGCCGTTCCGTTCCCGGTCCGCGTCCCCGCCGCGCTCGGCCCGCCCGACGGCGTGTTCCTCGACACCGCGCTCGGCGCGCCCATCGTGTGGTTCGCCTACCGTCCGCGGCCCGGCCTCCCGCGCGCCGGCGAGACCGGCGTCGGCCTGCTCGTCGCCCAGCTCGAGGGCCGCGCCGAGCCGCTCGTCGAGAAGACCGCCGGCCCGGGCACCACGATCGAGCGCCTGCGCATCGGCGGCGATCCGGCGATGTGGCTGGCCGGCGCGCCGCACGGCTTCGCGTACGTGCCGCTGGCCGGCGAGCCGCGCTTCGACGACCGCGAGCGCCTCGCCGCCGACGTCCTCCTCGTCGACCGCCGCGACGGCGTGCTGGTGCGGCTCGAGGGCGAGATCGACCGCGCCACCGCGGCCCGGATCGCCGCCTCGCTGCGCTGACCACCGGGAACCGCTGCGCCGCGGGCGGTGTACCAGGGGCGACGGCGACAGCGGACGACCGGAGGGAGCGCGCCATGCGGCGGCTGGCGATGGTGGCGACGACGATCGTGCTCGGTGCGACGGCGGCGGTGGCCGCGGCGCCCGCCCATGCCGGCGGCTGGTCGACCGTCGGACTCAGCTCGCTGCCCGACGGGACCGCGCCCGGCGAGCCGTGGCGCGTGGAGCTGACGATCCTCCAGCACGGCGTCACCCCGATCGACGGCGTCCACCCGGCGATCGAGATCTGGCCCGACCGCGCCGGCGGCGACGCGGAGCGCCGGCGCTTCGTGGCCGAGCCGACCGGCGCGCCCGGCGTCTACCGCGCGGAGGTCACGTTCCCGGCCGCCGGCCGCTGGGACTTCCAGGTCGACGACGGCTTCCTGCCGACCCCGCACAGCTACGCGCCGGTCGCGATCGGCGGCGTCTCGACCCCGCCGCCGGCCCGCGCCGGCGCGACGCGGACGCCCGCCGCGGCCGCGGACGACGGCGTCTGGACGGCGGTCGCGGTCGCCGGCGCGGCGATCGCGGCGCTGGCCGCGGCGGGCGGGATCGCGCTGGGCGCCCGCCGTCGCCGCGGCCACGCACCGGCTCAGCGGGCGGTCCGCTTCAGCCCGCGCACCAGCGCGCGGTAGGCGGGCCGCGGCGAGCCGTCGGCGTTCACGAGGCCGGTGTCCATCCGCGTGGCGCAGTCGGTCCCGCGCCAGTTGTAGACGTACGCCCGCTCGACCGCGCCGTCGAACCTCGCCAGCAGCCGGAACAGGTACGACGTGCGGTTGGCGGCGCGGCGCTGGCTGCAGCGGAACGTGCGGCCCAGCTCGACGATGCCGCCGGTCTCGGTCAGCCAGTAGCGCGGCGAGCGCACGTGGCGGCCGACGGCGCGCATGATCGTGCGCGTCCCCTTGGTGGTGCGGCGGTTGACGTCGGAGTAGTTGTGGATGCCCACCAGCCGGGCCGCGCGCCGCGACGACGCCGGCAGCGCCCGGTAGAACCGGCTCACGTAGTCGGACACGTTGCTCAGGTCGAGGACGTCGAGCGCGACGATCTCGCAGCCGCGGCAGATCGCGCGCATCTGGCGGAAGTACGCGGCGGCGCGGTCGGGCCGGTTCCACGTCGGCTGGCTGATGTGGTTGGCCTCGTTCCAGACGCCCCACTCGCGCACGCCCAGCGGGCGCAGCTTGCGCACGAGCCGGCCGACCTCGCGGCGGTAGCGGGCGGGGGAGGGCAGCGTGCCGCGCCGCGGGCGCAGGTCCTCGGTGGAGATGTGGACGAGCACGCTGATGCCGTGCTCGCGCGCGCGGCGCACGTAGGACTCCACGGCGGCGAGCTGGCCGGGCCGCCGGGCCGCGTTCCACGGCACGAAGTAGCGGACCCGCTTGATGCCGGCCCGCTGGAACAGCGGGGCATCGAGCGTGGCGACGTTCTGGTCGCTGATGCCGACGCGGACCTGGGCGCCGGCCGGAGCGGCGACGAGCGCGCCCAGCGCGGCGACCAGCGCGACGGCGGCGGAGAGGACGGCGAAGCGGGGACGGCGGGGCATGACGGGCTCCTCGGGCTCGGGGACGATCGGACGCCCCGATGCTCGATCGCCGCCGGCCGGCCGTCTGTCACGGCGGCGACACGCGCAGCGCGCAATCCGTCACAGGCTCAGCCCAGGCCCCACTCCTGCGCGAGCGGGGACGGCGGGATGCGCGTCGACCCGCGCACGTTGCCCAGCATCAGCGCGGTCTCGTCGACGAAGCACCACGCCCACTCCTCGCCCGGCTCCAGCGAGCGGATGATCGGGTGCTCGGTGGCCGCCGCGTGCGCCGACGCGTGCCGGTTGGGGGAGGAGTCGCAGCACCCGACGTGCCCGCACTCCAGGCACAGCCGCAGGTGCAGCCACTTGCCGCCCGTGGCCAGGCAGTCCTGGCAGCCCTCGACCTCCGCGGGCAGCTCGGTGACGTGGACGTGGTCGAGGTGGGAGCAGGGCACGGCGGCCTCCTACGAGGGGAGCGGGAGTCGGACGGAGAAGGTGGTCTCGCCCGGGCGCGACTCGACGGCGATCGAGCCGTCGTGGCGGTCGCGGACGATGCGCCGCGCGACGTCCAGGCCGAGCCCGGTCCCGTCGCCGACGGACTTGGTCGTGAAGAACGGGTCGAACACGCGGTCCTGGACGTCCTCGGGGATCCCGGGGCCGTCGTCGCCGACCTCGACGACGGCGCAGGCGCCGTCGCGGCGGGTGCGCAGCGTGATCGTGCCGGACTCGCCGAGCGCGTCGATGGCGTTGTCGATCAGGTTCGTCCACACCTGGTTGAGCTCGGCGCCGTGCACGAGCAGCGGCGGCAGCGTGCGGTCGTAGTCGCGCGCCACCTGGATCCGCGTGTGCTTGAGCTTGTGGCCGAGGATGGTGAGCGTCGTCTCCAGGCCCTCGTGCACGTCGGCCTCGACCACCTCGCCGCGGTCCATGTACGCGTACGCCTTCACCGCGCCGACGAGGCGGCTGATGCGGTCGACGGACTCGCGCAGCTCGGCGGTCACGCGGCGGGCGTCGAGCGACGCCGCGATCCAGGCGATCGCGTCGGCGGTCGCGGGGCCGGCGTGACGGGCGAGCTCGTCGAGCCAGGCGGCGTCGATCCCGGCGGCCGCCAGCGGCGGCGCCAGGCGCCACGCCTCGTCGACCTCCAGGTCCTCGAGGCGGTCGCGCAGGGCGTCCTCGGCGTCGGCGGCGTCGAGCGCGTCGAGCGCCCCGGCCCGGTCGGCGCGCGCCATCGCGTCGCGCTGCATGCCGACGAGCCGGTGGGCGTCGGCGCCGGAGAGCTCGTGCTCGACGAACCGGCCGACCGCGCCGGCGATGACGTCGAGCGCCTCGGCCACGTCGGCGGCCGCGCGGCGGGCCGCGGCGGCCGGGTTGTTCATCTCGTGGGCGAGGCCGGCCGCCATCGTGCCCAGCGACGCCAGCCGCTCGCGGTTCTGCTCCAGGGCGGTGAGGCGGCCGATCACCGGGCCGACCTGGCGCATCACCCGCCGGTGCACGGCCGGATGGGTGAGCGCGAGCCCGCGGAAGGTCGCCGGGTCGATCGTGGCGATCGTCATCGGCGTCTCGGCCACGACCCGCACGCCGAGCGTCCCCTCGGTGAGCGCCGCGATCGCGCCGAGCCAGGTCGGCGCGACCTGCCGCCCCACCGGCTCGGTGCGGTCGCCGTCGACGGCGAACGTGCGGGCGGTCCCGGCGAGCAGGAGGTGCAGCCCGCTCGACGGCGCGGACGGCTCGGCCAGCACGTCGCCGGGGGCGAGCTCGCGGATCACGGCCGCCTCGGTCCAGGGCCCGAGCTCGTCGTCGGCGAGGTCGTCGAACAGGTCGAACCGGCGCAGCTGGTCCGCGGTCGGGTGTCGGCTCACATGCCCTCGAGGTACTGGTGGATCAGCGACACCGACATCGATCCCTCGCCGACCGCGCTGGCCACGCGCTTGATCGAGCGGGCGCGCACGTCGCCGGCGGCGAACACCCCGGGGACGCTGGTCTCCAGCGGGTAGGGGTCGCGCGCCAGCGGCCAGTGGTCGGGCGGGAGGTCGGCGCCGGTGAGGATGAACCCGCGCTCGTCGCGGGCGATCGTGTCGCCCAGCCAGTCGGTGCGGGGCGCCGCCCCGATGAACACGAAGCAGGCGTCGACGTCCTCGACCGTCTCGGCGCCGTCGGGGCCGCGGATGCGCAGGCGCTCCAGGTGGCCGTCGCCATCGGCGGCGACCGCCTGGCTGCGGGTGCGGACCTCGACGTTGGGGAGGCCCTCGATCCGCTCGATGAGGTACTGCGACATCGAGCGCTGCAGCGAGCCGCCGCGGACGAGCATCGTCACCTGCCGCGCGAACTCGCTGAAGTACACCGCCGCCTGGCCGGCCGAGTTGGCGCCGCCGATGACGACCACGTGCTGGTCGCGGCACGAGCGCGCCTCGGTGAGCGCGGCGCCGTAGTAGATGCCGGCGCCGGTCAGCTCGGGAAACCCGGGCGCGTCGAGCTGGCGGTAGGAGACGCCCGAGGCGATCAGCACGCAGTTGGCGCTCAGCGAGCCGCCGCCCGTGAGCTGCACGAACCGGCCGGCGCCCTCGGCCTCCAGGCCCACCGCCTGGCGCACGGTCAGCAGCTCGGCGCCCAGGCGCCGCGCCTGGTCGGTAGCGCGCCGCGCGAGGTCGGAGCCGCTCAGGCCGGACGGGAAGCCGAGGTAGTTCTCGATGCGGCTCGACTGGCCCGCCTGGCCGCCGGTCGCCTCCTGCTCGACCATCACCGTGCGCAGGCCCTCGGAGGCGCCGTAGACGGCGGCGGCGAGGCCGGCCGGGCCGCCGCCGACGATCACGAGGTCGTAGTGGTCCTGCAGCGGGGCGCTCGCGATGCCGAGGTGCTCGGCCAGCTCCAGCGGCGTGGGGCGCTCCAGGACCGTGCCGTCCTCGAGCAGCGCGACGGGCAGGTGCTCGCCCGAGACGCGCGCGGCGGTCAGCAGTTCGTGGGCCTCGGGGTCGCGGTCCACGTCCAGCCAGCGGCCCGGCACCCGGTTGCGGGCCAGGAAGTCGCGCAGGCCGTGCGTCTCCGCGGAGAAGCGGTGGCCCACGATGCGCACGCCGCCGGCCTCGAGCGCGGCGCCCGACTCCCACGTGGTGAGCAGGTCGCCGACGACCGGGAACAGCTGCTCCTCGGGCGGGTCCCACGGCTTGAGCAGGTAGTAGTCGAGCGCGACGTCGTTGATCGCCGCGATGGCCGCCTCGGTGTCGGCGTAGGCGGTGAGCAGCACGCGCTTGGCGTCGGGGACGATCTCGCGGGCGCGCACCAGGTAGTCGGTCCCCGACATCCCCGGCATGCGCTGGTCGGCCACGAGCAGCGCCGTCCGCTCGCCGCGGGTGCGCAGCTGGCCGAGGACGTCGAGCGCCTCGGGCCCCGACGGCGCCGACAGCACGCGGTAGCGCTCGCCGAAGCCGCGACGCAGGTCGCGCGCGACGGCGGCCAGGACGGCGGGCTCGTCGTCGACGGCGACGATCGCGGGGCGGCGCTCGCTCACAAGAGCCATGGTGCCAGGCCGCACAACCCCGGAAGGGGGCCTCCTCGTTCCCACCCAGGGCGCGATCTGGGGGATCCCCCCTCATGCGCTCGCGGCCGCCGGCGCCGATCCTCCCCGCCGTCAACCGACCGAAGGAGACGCGCCATGTCCCGCCGCCTGACCCTCGCCACGCTCGCCGCCGTCGCCGGACTCGCTTGTGCCGGCGCGCCGCCGGCGCCCGCCGCGGCGCCATCGCCGCCGGCCGCCGCCGCCGCGGAGATGGTCCCCGGCGTCGCGCTCGTGCGCTTCGACCGCGGGACCGACGCGGCCGCGCGCGCCGCCGCGTTCGCGGCCGCCGACGTGCGGGTCGACCACGCGATGCTGCTCGAGGACGCCTACGAGGTCGCCTTCGACGCCGCGCGCGACCCGCGCGACGTGGCGCGCGCGCTGTCGGCGCAGCCGGGCGTGCGCTGGGCGGAGCCCGACTACTACGGCGAGCCCGTCGGCAAGGTGCCGGACTTCCCCGAGGTCAGCCCGGCCGACCCGCAGTTCAACCTCCAGTGGGGCCTGGAGAACGCGCTCACCCCCGGCGCCGACGTCAACGCCCGGCGCGCCTGGGGGATCACCGAGGGCCGCGACGACGTCGTGGTCGCCGTGATCGACACCGGCGTGCAGCTCGACCACCCCGACCTGGCCGCGAACATGTGGCGCAACCCGGGCGAGGACAAGCCCGGCCTGCGCGACAACGGCAAGGACGACGACGGCAACGGCGTCGCCGACGACTGGCGCGGCTGGGACACCGGCACCAACGACCCGGACCCGAGCCCGACCGGCGACGACCACGGCACGCTCGTCGCCGGCGTCATCGGCGCCGACGGCGACGGCGTCGGGGTCAGCGGCGTCGCCCGCGACGTGGCGATCATGCCGGTGAAGGTCACGAAGAAGAACAACAAGTTCACCGCCGGGCGCCTGGCCGACGCGATCCGCTACGCGGCGCGCACCGGCGCCGACATCGCCAACGTCTCGCTGGCGGTCGGCATCTACACGCACTCGATCAACGACGCGATCGGCGACTCGCCCGGGCTGCTGATCGTCGCCGGCGCCGGCAACGCGGGCCTGAGCCTCGGCTGGGCGGAGGTGTACCCGTGCGAGGACCCGCGCGACTACGTCATCTGCGTGGGCGCGCACGGCGACGTCGGCGCCCGCGCCGGGTTCAGCAACCACGGCGGCGACGTCGACCTGGCGGCGCCGGGCGTCGGCATCCGCAGCACGACGCTGGGCGGCACCTGGGCCTCGGCCGACGGCACGTCGCTGGCGACCCCGTTCGTCTCGGGCGCCGCGGCGCTGCTGTGGGCGACCGACCCGCTGGTCCCCGAGTCGCAGCGGATGACGCCGATGCGCGCCCGCCACGACCTGCTGAACTCGGTGGTGTCCGAGCCGTCGCTGGGCCAGGGCCACACGTTCACCGGCGGCCGGCTGGACGCGTTCGCGGCGCTGCGCCTGCGGCCGATCGGCGCGCCCGACGCCACCACGGTCACGGCCAGCAAGGTCGACAAGCTGTGGGCGGCGATCGACGGCACGGTGAACGACCGCGGCCTCGCCGTCACGCAGATCGGCTACGAGCTGCGCATCGCCGGCAAGCCCGGCCTGGTCGAGGACGTCTGGTGGGAGCGCACCCGCGCCCAGCTCCAGTCCAGCGGCGGGAAGGTGGGCGCGTCGCTGTCGTTCCTGCAGCCGGGGACGACCTACGAGTACCGGTTCAAGGCCCGCAACCCGTGGGGCACCGACCACGGCGCGTGGAGGTCGTTCACGACGAAGCCGGAGCCGGTCGACCCGAGCGGGCCGGGCGGGTTCACGAACCCGGTCAAGCCGACCCACTGACGGACCGGGCGCCGGCGCGACCGCGCGCCGGCGCCCGCCGTCTCAGGCGGCGACCGCGACCTTCGGCTGCGGCGTGTTGGGCAGCGGCTTGAGGCGCTCGCGGGTGATCTTCGCCAGCCGCCGCTTCAGCCGCCGCAGCTCGCGCTGCTCGCGCTCGTTGCGCTTGTAGCCGGGCGCGGCGATGTTGTGGCGCTCCAGCGGGTCGCGGCGCAGGTCGTACATCTCCCACTGCGCCTTCTCCTTGCCCGACGGATCCCAGTAGCGCGCGATCTTGTAGCGCTTCTCGCGCAGGGACACGATGTGGTTGGGCTGGCGCACGTACGGGCCCCGGGCCTGGCCGGCCTGGAAGTCGTCGTAGGTGAAGACGATGCTGTCCTGCACCGGCGCCGTGCTCTGGCCGAGGATCAGGTGCGAGTAGTCGACGCCCTGCCAGTCGGCGCGCGCGCTCTGCGGGGCGCCCAGCAGGCTGGCGATCGTCGGCAGGAAGTCGACGTGCGACACCAGCGCGTCGGAGCGCTTGGGCGTGGGGAAGAGCTTCGGGTTCGAGTAGACGAGCGGGACCCGCAGCGTCTCCTCGTAGGCGTTGAAGTTCTTCTGGCGCAGGCCACCGTGCGCCATCCCCATCTCGCCGTGGTCGGACGTGCGGATGACGATCGTGTCGTCCAGCAGCCCGGTCTGGGCGAGCGTGTCGAGCACGTCGACGAGGTAGCCGTCGACGAGCTTCATGAGGTTGGCGTAGAAGTTGAGGTAGTTGCGCTTCATCTCGTCGTCCTTCAGCCGGCCGGACAGGGCCATGATCCGGCGGAAGGAGCGCTGGGCGACGGGCTTGTCGCGCAGGTCCTCGTGGACGGTGGCGGGCAGCTCGATCTCGCCCTCCAGCCACGACGCGTCGTAGCCGGCCGCCTCGAGGTTGCGCGGGTACATCAGCACGTCGTGCGGGTTGACGAGCGAGACGACCAGGAAGAACGGCTGGTTGTGCGCGGCCTGGGTCGTCAGGTACTGCAGGACGCCCTCCTGGCCGGCCGCGGCGTCGCCGGTGCCGGTCATGTAGCGGCCGTCGTTGTCGTAGACGCCGCCGCCCTCCTGGGGGATGTCCTGGTTGGCGCCCGCGTCGGGCGGGTTCCAGCGCCCGAAGCCGTACTTGGCCACGTCCTCGGGCGTGAACTGGCCGTTGGCCGGCTTGCTCAGGTGCCACTTGCCCTTGTAGACGACGTCGTAGCCCGCCGCGCGCATGACCGTCCCGATGTTCTTGAAGTCCGTCGGGAGCGGGACCTGCGGGTACTGGTCGTCGGGCATGTCCTCCTCGAGCGTGTACTTCACGCCGTGCTGGGCCGGGTAGTAGCCCGTGAGGAGCGTCGAGCGCGCGGGGGAGCACATGCAGGCGTTGCTGAACGCGTTCTCGAACGTGATCCCGTTGGCCTGCAGGCGGGTCAGCCCCGGCAGGTTGCGCTCCGCCCAGCCGCGCGGGAAGTGCTGGATCGCGCGCTCCTGGTCGGTGATGAACAGGACCACGTTCTTGCCGGCGGCGCTGGGTCCGCTCTGTGCGTTCGCGGCGGCGCGGGTGAGCAGCAGCGCCGGAGCGGCCGCGGCGGCGGACTGGAGCAGCTGTCGTCGGTTCAGCATCCTGCGTCTCCCTCTAGATGACAGACAGTCATCGACACGATAGCGGGTCCTCCGGACCCCGTGCGCGTCGCGGGGTGATATGCGACGCCGGCTCCGGCGGCAAGGGCATGTGACCGTACCCGGACACGCGCCCATGCTTACATCCCCGGATGCCCTCGGACATCGATCGCGCCGCCGCCGCGCTCGCGGCCCGCGTCCCCGAGCCGCTGCGGCCGCTCGCCCGGCTGGCCTACGACCTGCGCTGGTCGTGGATGCCCGGCGCCGCCGAGGTGTTCGCCTCGATCGACCGCGAGCGGTGGGAGCGCTCCGCGGCCAACCCCGTCGAGCTGCTGCTGAGCGCCGACACCGAGGCGCTCGAGGCCGCCGCCCAGGACGCGGGGCTGATCGCCCGCATCGACGACCTGTGCGCCCGCGTCGCGGCCGAGCGCGAGCGGCCCGCGGCCGACGGCGCGCCGGGCACCGTCGCGTTCTTCTGCGCCGAGTACGCCGTCCACCGCTCGCTGCCGATCTACTCGGGCGGCCTGGGCGCGCTCGCCGGCGACCTGCTCAAGCAGGCGTCCGACCAGGCCGTCGACCTGGTCGCGATCGGCCTGCTGTACCGCGAGGGCTACTTCCGCCAGCGCATCGACGCGACCGGCTGGCAGCAGGAGTCGTGGATCGACCGCGACCCGCACCGGCTGGCGACGGTCCCGGTCACCGGGGCCGACGGCGGGCCCGTGGTCGTGCGCGTCCCGATCGGCGAGCGCGCGGTCGCCGCGCAGGTGTGGCGGGTGCAGGTCGGCCGCGTGCCGCTGTACCTGCTCGACACCGACCGGCCCGAGAACGACGAGGTCGACCGCTGGATCACCGCGCGCCTGTACGTCGGCGACCCGGAGCTCCGCCTGGCCCAGTACCTGGTCCTCGGCGTCGGCGGCGTGCGCGCGCTCGAGGCGCTCGGCATCGCCCCGCGGGTGCTGCACCTCAACGAGGGCCACGCGGCGTTCGCCGGCCTCGAGCTCGTCGGCCAGGAGCTGCGCAACGGGGCCGACCTCGACGGGGCGCTCGCCGCCGCGCGGTCGCGCACGGTCTTCACCACCCACACGCCGGTGCCGGCCGGGAACGACACCTACGCGCCCGAGCGCATCGCCGCCGCCGTCGGCCCGCTGGCGGACCGGATCGGGCTCGGCGTCGACGGCGTGCTGCGACTCGGCCGCACGAACCCCGACGACGGCGGCGAGCCGTTCGGCGTCACCCAGTTCGCGCTGCGCACGAGCCGCACCGCCAACGGCGTCAGCCGCCGCCACGGCGAGGTCGCCCGCCAGATGTGGCACGGCCTGTGGCCCGACCGCGACGTCGACGCCGTCCCGATCGGCCACGTCACCAACGGCGTGCACGTGCCGACGTGGGTCGCCGCGCCGATGCGCGAGCTGCTCGACCGCCACCTCGGCGAGGGCTGGTGGCACCGGGCCGCCGACCCCGCCACCTGGGCGCCGCTGGACGAGATCCCCGACGAGGAGCTGTGGCGCGTGCGCTGCGAGCAGCGCCGCGCGCTCGTCGAGCACGCCCGCGCCCGCGGCGTGCGCGAGCGCCTGGCGCGCGGCGACACGCTCGAGTACGCGCGCTCGGCCCAGGCGCTCGACCCCGACGTGCTCACGCTCGGCTTCGCGCGCCGCGCCGCCACCTACAAGCGCGTCGCGCTCCTGCTGTCGCAGCTCGATGCCAACCTGCAGCTGCTGAACGCCGAGCGGCCGATCCAGCTGCTGCTGGCCGGCAAGGCGCACCCGCGCGACGACGAGGCCAAGCGCACGCTGCAGGCGCTGTTCTCGGTGCGCGGCGCCGCCGGCGTGGGCGAGCGCGTGGTGTTCCTCGAGGACTACGACCTCGACACCGCGGCGCGGCTGGTCGCCGGCTGCGACGTGTGGATCAACCTGCCGCGACCGCCGCTGGAGGCCAGCGGCACGAGCGGCATGAAGTCCGTCGTCAACGGCGGACTGCAGCTCAGCGTCCTCGACGGGTGGTGGGCCGAGGCCTACGACGGCGCCAACGGGTGGGCGCTGCCCGGCGAGGTGTGGGAGGACCACGGCGCGCAGGACGCCCGCGACGGGGCCGAGCTGCACCGGTTGCTGGTCGAGGAGGTCGTCCCGACCTTCCACGACCGCGACGAGCAGGGCATCCCGCGGGCCTGGATCGCCCGCGTGCGCGCCTCGATGCGGACGCTGGGACCGCAGTTCAGCGCCCAGCGGATGCTCGACGACTACGTGCGCGATATCTATCCGCCGCCGGCCTGACGGCCGGGACGGACGTCAACGAGGAGGGGAGACGAGATGGCAGGACTGCTGGAGGGCCGTGCGGGCCTGGTGACCGGGGCGGCCGGGGGCATCGGCCGCGCGACGGCGATCGCGATGGGCCGCGAGGGCGCGGCGGTGGTCGTCAACGACCTCGAGGACCGCGCCGCCGACGTGGCCGAGACCGTGCGCCTCGTCGAGGCGGCCGGCGGGCGCGCCACCGCGGCGACCGGGGACGTGACGAGCGCCGCCGACCAGGAGCGGCTCGTGGCGGCGGTCGTCGACGCCTACGGCCGCCTGGACTTCGCCCACAACAACGCCGGGATCGAGCTGCAGCGGACGCTGCTGGAGACCACCGAGGACGAGTGGGACGCGATCCAGGCGGTGAACCTGAAGGGCGTCTGGCTCGGGATCCGGGCGCAGGCGGCGCGGATGATCGAGCAGGGCGGCGGCGGCTCGATCGTCAACACGTCGTCGCTGGCCGGCCTCATCGCCGCGCCCGCGCTCGGCGCGTACGTGGCGTCCAAGCACGGGGTGGTGGGCCTCACCAAGACGGCGGCGGTCGAGTTCGCCCCGCACGACATCCGCGTCAACGCGGTGTGCCCGGCGGCGATCGCGACGGCGATGATGGACGTGCTGCCGCCCGAGCGCCGCCAGGAGCTCGCCTCGCCGCAGGCGCTCAAGCGCTTCGGCCAGCCCGAGGAGGTCGCCGAGGCCGTCGTGTGGCTGTGCTCGGACCGCGCCTCGTTCGTGACCGGGACGGCGATGCCGGTCGACGCGGGCTCCACCGCGGGGATCGTCTACCCGGGCGAGGTCGTCTAGGGCTAGTAGCGCAGGAGGGCCGCGATGCCGCCGTGCGCGGCGAGGTCGTCGGGCTCGGACAGGAAGCGCGTGGTCGCCGCCTGGCGCAGCGCGCTCTCGACCGCCCGCTCCCCGATGTCCTCGCAGCGCTCGAGCGGCGTGCCGTCGACCGGGCAGCGGTCGCCGCCGACGCCGATCCAGCCGCACGTCTGGCACAGCGTGCCGGGCGCGGCGAACCCGTCGGCGACGAGCAGCTTGTCGACGCGCCGCTGCACGAGCGCGTCGAGCACGGGCTCGAGCCCGGCGACGGCGCGGCCCTCGGCGCCGAGCGCGTCGTCGAGGCGGGCCAGCAGCTCCTGCTCGGCCCGCCGCCGGTCCTGCGCCATCAGCGGCTTGGCGGCCTCGAGGACCTTGTCGGGGCCCGCGTCGGAGAGGTCGGCGTCGATCCGCCCGGCCAGCCGCTCGCGCAGCGCCGGGTCCAGGTGCTGCTCGACGAACGCGTAGGTCTCGTCGGGCGCGGCGATCGCGAGCCGGTCGATCGGCTCCTGCGCGTGGCTGCGCACGAGCGCGTCGAGCACCCGCCGGATGTGGCGGTGGGCCTCCTCGTCGATGCTGCGCTCGTAGCGGGACTGCGACCAGCCGCCCTGGTCGTGCTGGCCGGGGACGTCGTCGTCGAGGTCGGCGACCTCGACCAGGCCGCCCGGGGAGCCGCGCAGCAGCCGGCCGTACGAGCGGCTGGCGAGCGCCACGGCCCAGCGCTGCGGGGCGCCGATCCGGGCGAGCGGGGCGATGCGCGGCACGCGGCCGATGACGACGCGCTGGCGCACCGGCACGGGGAGGCGGACCACCTCGAACAGGTCGTCGGGCTCGCTGACGAACACGGCGACGGCGTGGGCGCCCTCGGCCGAGAACTCGTCGCGGAACCAGGTCTCGAGCCGCTCGACGGCGGCGCGCAGCGCCTGGCGCTCGGCGTGGTCGAGGCCGTCGGTGTCGCGCACGGCGCGTTCGGCCTCGCGGACGAGCGAGCGGATCGCGCTGGCGCGCGCCGGGCCCGTGCCGAACTCGCGCGGGTCGAGGTTCAGGTAGGCGCTCAGCACCGTGCGCCCGTCCGCGACGGTCTCGGCCAGGCGGCGGAGGCGCTCGACGGTGACGTCGTTGACCAGCATTGCGGGGGCCTACCCCGGGGGACGTGGACCGGAACGGCGCCCGGGGCGCCGCCACGCTACCGCAGGTGGCCCGAGAGCTCCACCACGACGCCGGCCAGGCGGGCGCCGGCGTCCTCGGGGCTGAAGTGCCCGGTGCGCTCGAGCGTGACGTGCGGCTGGCCGGCGGCGCCGGGGATCAGCCGCTGGAGCGCGGCGTCGGCGCCGGCGGTGATCGGGTCGCTGTCGCCGAACGCGGTGAGGAACGGCCGCTCCCAGCGCGACAGGACCTCCCACGCGGCCCGGTTGGCGGGGGCCTCGGGGTCGTCGGGCGAGGCCGGCACGAGCAGCGGGAACTGGCGCGCGCCGGCCTTGTGGGCCTCGTCGGGGAACGGCGCCTCGTAGGCGGCGACCTCGGCGGGCGTGAGCTGGCGGACGGTGCCGGCGGAGACGATCGCGCCGATCGGCAGCTCGTCGGCCTCCTGCGAGAAGCGCCGCCACGTGGCGAAGCTCTCGCCGAGGTCCTGGTCGCCCGTGGGCAGGAAGGTGTTGGAGGCGACGACGGCCGCGAAGCGGTCCGGGTCGGCGGCGACGAGCCGCAGCCCCAGGAGCCCGCCCCAGTCCTGGCACAGGAGGATCGCGTCGCGCAGGTCGAGCTGCTCGACGAGGTCGGTGAGCCACTGCACGTGGCGGGCGTACGTGTAGTCCTCGCGCGCGGCCGGCTTGTCGGAGCGCCCGAAGCCGATGAGGTCGGGCACGACGACGCGCAGGCCCGTGACCCGCAGCGGGGCGACCACGCGGCGGTACAGGTAGCCCCAGGTCGGCTCGCCGTGGAGCGCGAGGACGGGGCGCGCGGACCGGTCGCCCTCGTCGACATAGGCCATGCGCAGCGCGGGCCCTCCGTCGGCGCGGACCTCGACGTACCGGGCCGCGTAGTGGAAGCCCGGGAGCGAGGCGAATCGCGCCTCGGGCGTGCGCAGGATCTCCATGTGGCCCACAGTCCTAGCGCCGCGATGACAGCCTGTCAACAACCAAGCCGCCCGATCGGGTGGGGAGGAACGCGCCCATTACGGAGTGCGAAACCCGCCCGCGAGGGTGCGATGATCGGCACGTGCCCCAGCCGCGCGGACATGTGCTGGTGGTCGACGACGAGCCGACGATCGGCGAGGTCGTCTCGCGCTACCTCGAACGGGCCGGCTACGCGGCGCGCGTGGCGCGCGACGGCCCGCAGGCGCTGGCCGAGCACGAGCGGCTCGCCCCCGACCTCGTCGTCCTCGACCTCATGCTGCCGGGGCTCGACGGCCTGGAGGTCATGCGCCGCATCCGCGACCGCGACGCCGGGCGGCGCACGGCGATCATCCTGCTGACGGCCAAGGGGGAGGAGATCGACCGCGTCGTGGGCCTGGGGCAGGGCGCCGACGACTACGTGGTCAAACCGTTCTCGCCCGCGGAGCTCGTCGCCCGCGTGCAGGCCGTGCTGCGGCGCACGAGCGCGCCGGCGCCGGTCGACGGCCCGCTCGAGTTCGACGGGCTGCGCATCGACGAGCGCGCCCACCGCGTCACGCTCGACGGCGAGGAGGTCGCGCTCACCCAGCGCGAGCACGACCTGCTCGTGTTCCTCGCCCGCCACGCCGGCGAGGCGTTCACGCGCGTGCAGCTCATGGACCGCGTGTGGCGCTACAGCTGGTACTCGGACACGGCGACGGTGACGGTGCACATCCGCCGGCTGCGCACGAAGCTCGAGCGCGACCCCGCCGCGCCGCGCTGGATCCAGACCGTGTGGGGCGTCGGCTACCGCTTCCAGCCGTGATCGGGGGCGGCCTGCTGCTGGTGAGCGTCGCGACCGCCGCCGCCGTCGCGATCGCCGGCGCCGCCTACGGCGGAGAGGCGGCGTGGCTGACGGTCGTCACGCTGCTGCCGCTGGGCCTGGCGACCGTCGTGGCCGTGCGCGTCCTCGCGCGCGCCCGGGCCCGGCTGGGCGGCCTGCGGCGCCAGCTCCTGGCCGCCGGCGCGCTCATCGTGGTGGAGCTGCTGGCCGGCGTGCTCCTGTTCGCGGCGTTCATGCTCGTCTCCGCCCACGACGTGCTGTTCGTCGTGATGGTCGCCGTCTACGCGGCGCTGCTGGGCGCCTGGGCGGGGTGGGCGCTGGCCGACGGCGCGCTGCGCGACGTGGGCGCGGTCCGGGCGGGGCTGGCGGCGATCGGCGACGGCCGCCGGGACCTGGCGATCGAGACCGCGGCCAGCGACGAGCTCGGGCAGCTCGCCCGCGACGTGGAGCGCGTCGCCGCGCGGCTGGGCGCCGAGGAGCAGGCCCGCGACGCGGCCGAGCGCGCGCGGCGCGACCTGCTCGCCGCGGTGTCCCACGACCTGCGCACGCCGATCACGTCCATCCAGCTGCTCGCCGAGGCGATCGACGACGAGGTCGTCGACGGGGCCCTGCGCCGCGAGTACGGCGCGCGCATCGCCGTGCACGCCCGCGCGCTGAGCGCGCTCATCGACGACCTGTTCGAGCTGTCGCGGCTGGAGGCCGGCGACGTCCGCTTCGCGCTGGAGCACCTGCCGGTCGCCGACCTCGTGGCCGCCGCGGTCGACGAGATGCGCGAGCAGGCGCTGGCGCACGGGGTGGACGTGCGGGTCGAGGTGCCGGCCAACGGGGCGCTCGCGCGGGCCAACCCGGAGCGCATCCAGCGGGTCCTGCGCAACCTGCTGCAGAACGCGATCCGCCACACGCCGGCCGACGGCTCGATCGTCGTGCGCGCCGAGCCGCTGGGCGAGCGCGTCGAGATCGAGGTGGCCGACACCGGCAGCGGCATCCCGCCGACCGACCGCGAGCGCGTGTTCGTGCCGTTCGCGCAGGGCGCCGCCGACGCGTCGCGCTCCGACGGCGCGGGCCTGGGGCTGTCGATCGCGCGGGCGATCGTGGAGGCCCACGGCGGGCGCATCTGGCTGGCCGACGCGCCCGCGGGCACGCGCGTGCGGTTCAGCCTGCCCGGCGCGGCGTAGGCTTCGCGCGGATGGCGTTGGTGCCGCCCGTCCGCTGGCTGGCCGTCGGCCCGGCCGATCAGCCCGACGTGTCGATCGTGCTGATGGCGATCCCCGGCGAGCCGGTGTTCGACGAGGAGACCGCCGCGCAGGTGCGCACGCTCATGGCCAAGGGCGCGGCCACCGCGATCTTCCTGTCCACCGCCGACTGCCGCGCCGCCTACGAGGAGCTGCGCGCCCGCGGCGTCGAGTTCATCGAGGAGCCCGAGGAGCGGCCGTACGGCATCGACTGCGGCTTCCGCGACCCGTCCGGCAACCACTTCCGCCTGACGCAGGTCAAGGAGATCGCCGCGGTCTGAGCGCCGGCGGCTTGCCAGCGGCGGGTGCAGGCGCGAGGCTTGGCGCGCCCCGCCGTCCGTCCTGGAGGTCCAGCCGCTGTGCCCGCCACCGCCTCGCTCGTCACCGGCGTCGACTTCGTGTCGGTGCCGACCCGCGACCTCGACGCCGCCCGCGCCTTCTACGGCGAGGTGCTCGGCCTCGAGGCCGGCAAGGTCTGGCAGGGCTCCAGGCCCGACGCGCTGGGCGCGGAGTTCGAGACGGGCACGGTGACGCTGGCGGTCATCGTCGGCGAGCGGCTCGGCATCCCGTTCCAGCCGAGCACGACGCCGATCGCGCTGCAGGTCGACGACGTCGCCGCCGCGCGCGCCGAGCTCGAGGCGCGCGGCGTGACGTTCAACGGCGAGATCGTCGACAGCGGCGTGTGCCACATGTCGTTCTTCACCGACCCGGACGGCAACGCGCTGCTGATCCACCACCGCTACGCGCCGCCCGGCGCGTAGGGGTCAGCCGGTGCCGGCGACCGACGAGACGTAGTCGGCGACCGCGTCGATCTCCTCGGGCGAGAGCTGGCCCTCGAACGACGGCATCCCGCCGCCCCCGTTGGTCACCATCTCGCGCACGTGGTCGGCGGAGGGCTTCACGTCGTCGAGGTTCGGGCCGACCTTCCCGGAGGCGTCGGCCGCGGCGAGCGTGTGGCAGTTCGCGCAGCCGGCGTCGGCGAACACCTGCGCGCCGTCGGGCGCGGCGCCGCCGCCGGTGTCGGTCGCGCCGGTCTCGGTCTCGCCGGTCGAGGCGGGCGCCGTCGCCGGAGCGGTCGCGCCGCCCGTGCCCGTCGATCCCTCGTCGTCGTCGCCACCGCACCCGGCGACCACGACCAGCGCCGCGACGGCGACGAGCGGGGTGAGACGGCGGAGCCAGCGGTGCATGCGATCGACCTCCTGGAGACGGGCCTCGTACGGGCGTCTTGCCCATTCTCCACCCTCGAACAACCTCCTGCGGTCGTCGGTCCCGTCCCCGGCGTAGGGTTGCGCCATGCACATGCGCCTCCACGGACGGTCGGCCGCCGTCGCCGCGCTCGCCGCCGCCTGCCTCGCCGCGCCGGCCGTCGCCGCGGCCGCCCCGGTGACGAAGCAGTCGCGCATCACCCAGAACGGGATCGGGTCGCTGCGCATCGGGATGACGATCGACGACGCCCAGCGGCGCACGGGCCAGGCGATCGACTACCAGCGCTTCGACCCCAACAGCGACGCCTGCGGCATCGGACACCTCGTGCCGAAGAGCCTCGGGGTCATGATGACCACGACCGACCGGCGGATCGCCGTGCTCTCGGTCACCGAGCCCGGGATCTCCACGCGCCGCGGGATCGAGGTCGGCGACACCGCGCGCGACCTGCGCCGCGCCTACGGGTCGCGGCTGCGCTCGCGGGTCAACAAGTACGACCCGAAGGCGCGCGACTTCATCCTGCGCTTCGGCAACCGCAAGATGATCTTCTGGACCGACCCCAAGCGCGTGATCCGCCAGATCGACGGCGGGCGCAAGCCGGAGATCGACTACGTGGAGGGCTGCGCCTGAGGTCCTAGCGCCGGCGGCGGCCCCACGGACCGAAGCCGGCCACCGCGAGCAGCAGGCCGCCGGCGCCGCCGGCGATCGCGACCGTGCGCACCCCGCCGGTGGCCTCGCTCCACGCGGCGGCGGCGGCGTCGCGCGCCTGCGCCGTGCTGAGCCCCGTGCCGCCGCGCACCTCGTCGCGCACCGCCGCACGTCCCGCCGCCAGCCCCGCGAACAGCAGCAGCGACGCGACGAGCGCGGCGAGCCCGAACGCGCCGACCGCGGCCCGCCGGTCGCGGGCCACGGCGAGCGCGCCCGCCAGCGCGAAGAACGCCAGCGGCGGCCCCACCGCCGCCAGCCCGCGCACGAGGTCGGCCGCCCGCTTCGGGTTCACGGGCAGGTCGCCGGCGTGGACGCGGGCGATCCGCGCGCGCCCGACGTCGCCCACGAGCGCGGCCAGCTCCGGGTCGGTCTGGTCGAGCACCCGGCCCATGTCGATCTCGAAGGTCGACGTCGGCGCGCCCCGTACGAGCGCGTCGTTGAACTCGGCCGCGCCGCTCGCCAGCGCCACGTCGAACGCGCCGCCGTCGACGGCGCGGCGCACCACGTCGCGCACCCGGGCCCGGGGGACCTGCGCCGGCAGCCGGTCGCGCACCTGGGCCACGATCTCGCGCTCGACCGCGTCGCGCACCGCCTCCTGCTCGAGCGCGACGGCGGCGCGGTCGGCGAACCCGTCGCGGCTGACGACCGCGTCGCGCATCCACCACGCCGACGCCCCGGCGACCGCGCCCAGGCCGGCGACGACCGCCAGCAGCAGGGCGAGGGCCTGACGGCCGCTCACGCCGCTGGTCTCCGCACGCTCACGACCCGCAGTTGAGCAGATCGCCGGGGCGGCGACGGCCGCCGCGCGTGCGTAACGGCGTCAGAGCCGCACGCGGCGCGCGTGCAGCGCCTCGTAGGCCGGCCGGCAGGCGGCCGCCACCGTGGCGTCATGGGGCGACAGCGAGATCTCGCGCGGCCGCCACGGCTCGAAGCCGGTCGAGCGCCACACCGCCGCGTACCAGTGCGGCGCCCACACGCCGTCGCTGTCGCGCGGGCCGGGCGGCCACGACAGCATCCGGTCGGTGAACGGGATGCCGAGCCACTCGCACAGCCACCGCAGATGGCCCTCGGGGTCGCCCAGCACGTCGCGCGCGTCGAGCACCGGCGCGGGCACGCCGTGCTCGTCCCAGTAGGACGCCAGCCACGCCTGCTGCAGCAGGCCGATGTCCGGCGGCTCGCACGCCTCGCGCGAGCGCACGTAGGAGGCGACGACCTCGTCGGGGTCGCGGATCAGCAGCACGTTGCGGAAGCGCAGCGTCCACGACACGTCGAGGTCCTCGGACACGTGGTGGCTCATGTGCTTGGCGTAGTGCACGCTGCGTCCGGGCGGCAGCGGGTCCGACAACCGCGCGACCGCCTCGTCGAGGTCGGTCGGCTGCGAGGCGAGCACCTGGTCGCGAGCCGGGTGGTCGAGCCCGGTGCGCGCCAGGTAGGCGGCGTAGAGCGGCTCGTCGACGACCACCGTGTCGGGGCGGTTCTCCCAGGCGCGCATCATCGCCGTGGAGATGTTGCGCGGCCCCGACCACATCGCCACGCGCGTGACCTCGCTCATGGCGCCCGCCGGCCGGCCACGTCGGCGTCGACCAGGTCGCGGTAGAGCCCCTGCAGCCGTTCGACGACCGGCCCGCGGCGGCCGTCGCCGATCGTGCGCCCGTCGACCGACCGCACCGGGACGACCCCGGCGAACGTCCCCGTCACGAACGCCTCGCGCGCCGAGTACACGTCGGTGAGGCTGAACGTCGTCTCGCGCGCGGGGATGCCGTGCTCGCGGCACAGCGCCAGGACGTTGGCGCGCGTGATGCCGCCGAGCGTGAAGCGCCCGTCCGACGTCCACACCTCCGGCTCGGCCGGCGGCCCGGCCACGATGAAGAAGTGCGTGCTGTTGCACGTCGCGACGAAGCCGTGGGGGTCGAGCATCAGCGCCTCGTCGGCGCCGGCGGTGTAGGCCTGGATGCAGGCGGCGATGTCGTTGAGCTTGCTGTGCGCGTTGAGCTTGGGGTCGAGCGTGTCGGGCGTGGCGCGGCGCACGTGCGTGGTGAACAGCGTGATGCCGTGCTCGACCGTGGCCGGCAGCGGCTCCTTGTGCTCGGCGATGATCACGACGGTGGCGGGGCCGATCGTCACGCGCGGGTCCTGGTAGGGCGTGCGCTTCACGCCGCGGGTGACCATCAGGCGCACGTGGACGCCGTCGGTCATGTCGTTGGCGCGCAGCGTCTCGTAGATCGCGCGGGTCAGCTCGTCGCGGCCGAGCCCGATGTCGAGCATGATCGCCCGCGCGCCCTGCTCGAGGCGGTCGAGGTGGCGCTCCAGGAACGCGGGGTGCCCCGCGCGCACGCGCAGCCCCTCCCAGACGCCGTCGCCGAGGACGAAGCCGGAGTCGAAGACCGAGACGACCGCGCGCTCGCGCGGCAGCAGCTCGCCGTTGACCCAGACGAGGATGCGGTCGTTGCGGGGGTCGTCGTCGAAGTCGTGGGTGCCGTGGGCCATGGCCGGCAGCCTACGAGCGCGGGTGGCCTGGCCGCGACCCGACATGGCCCGGCTCGCGCACGGCGGCGCGGCCCACCGCGCGGCGGCGGGGGTGCGGCTGCCCGCCCACGCGCCCCACGGCTGACCGACCGCGAGTCACGGGGCAGCCCCTCTACCGCGACCGCCCGGCCGGATCGACCATCGATGAGCGCCCCGCCCACGAAAGGCCCGCTCATGCTCTCCAGGACGATCGCTCACGCCACCAGCCATCCCAAGCGGGTCATCGCGGCCTGGCTGGTCGCCATCGCCGCGCTGACGGCCGTGGGCCTGACGCAGGCCTATCGCGTCACGACCGACGACATCTCCGTGTTCCTGCCGTCGGGCTCGGAGTCGGCGCTCGCCACCGAGTACGCGCAGGACGCGTTCGGCCGCCGGCCCGGCACCGGCATGGTCACCGTCCTGGTGTCGCGCGCCGACGGCGGCGCGCTCACGGACGCCGACCGCGCGCAGGTGGCCGCGCTGGCCGAGCGCACCGCGGGCTGGGAGCCCGACATGGACCGCCTCGACGTCGAGGACGAGTTCGGCGGCCTGACCGAGCGCGCCGGACGCGTCGTCGACGCCCGCGCGGGACCCGTCGCGCCCGACGAGCGCTTCCAGCTCGTCGGCCTGCAGTGGAAGGCGAACGCGACCGACCCGGTGACGCAGGAGGCGTTCCGCCAGCTGCGCGACGACACGAACCGCGCGCTGCGCGCCGAGGGGCTGCAGGCGGGCTTCACCGGCGGCGTCGCCAGCCTCGCCGACGAGACGAAGGCGAGCGAGGGCCGGCAGATGATCGCCCAGGGGCTCCTGTTCGGCGCGGTCCTGCTGCTCAGCCTGCTGTTCTTCCGCGGCCCGCTGGCCGCCATCGTCCCGCTGCTCACGATCGCGCTCGTCGCCGGCGCCGCCTCCGGGCTCGTCGTGCTCGCCGCGCTGGCGTTCGGGTTCGACCTGGACACCAGCACGCCGCAGCTCATCAGCGTCGTGCTGATCGGCATCGGGATCGACTACTTCCTGTTCCTCCTCTTCCGGGTCCGCGAGCGCCTGCGGGCGGGCGACGGGCGCCGCGAGGCGGCCGCGGCGGCGGCGCAGCGCGTCGGCCCGGCGATCGCGTCGGCGGCGCTCGTGATCGTGGCCGCGTTCGCGACGATGCTCGTCGCCGACTTCGGCCAGTTCCGGGTGATCGGGCCGTCGGTCGCGATCTCGGTGCTCGTGATGCTGCTGGCCGGGATCACGCTCATGCCGGCGATCGCGGCCGTCACCGGACGGGCGCTGTTCTGGCCGTCGCGCTCGTGGGAGCACGACGACCGCGGCGGGCCCGCGACGACGCTCGGGCGGCGGATCGCCCGCGCGCCCGGCCGGACCGCGCTCGCCGTCGTCGCCGTGCTGATCGCCCTGTCGGCGGTCGCGCTCGGCACGCGGCTCTCCTACGAGAGCGACGACGGCGGGCCGCGCACCGCGGCGACGCGGACGGCGGACCGCATCACGATGGCGATGTCCGACGGCGCACGCGATCCGCTCGAGGTCTACGTCCGGTCCCAGAGCCCGCTGGCGTCCGGCGACCTCGCGCCGCTGCGCGAGCGCCTGGCCGCCGTCGACGGCGTCGCGGAGGTCGGCGAGCCGGACGCCGCGGCCGACGGGCGCGGGGCGCGCATCGACGTCACGCTCGACGCGGCGCCGGAGTCGGCCGCCGCGATGGACCTCGTGCGCGGCCCCGTCCGCGCCGCCGTCCACGAGCACGCGCCGCCGGGCGCGACCGCGATGGTCGGCGGCACCTCGGCGATCTACGCCGACGTCAGCGACGCGGTCGACCGCGACATGCAGCGGATCCTGCCGATCGCGGCGGTCCTGATCCTGCTGATCCTGGCGGTCACGCTGCGCAGCCTCGTGGCGCCCCTGTACCTGCTCGTGGCGGTCGTCCTCGAGTTCGCGGCGACGCTCGGCGCGGCCGTGCTCGTGTTCCAGCAGATCGGCGGGGACGACGGCGTCGCGTTCACGCTCCCGCTGGTCCTGTTCCTGTTCGTCGTCGCGATCGGCACGGACTACAACATCCTCATGACCGCGCGCCTGCGCGAGGAGATGCTCGCGGGGCGGACGGCGCGGGAGGCGGTGGCCGAGGCGGTGCGGCGCGTGGCGCCGGCGGTCGCGGCCGCGGGGCTCGTCCTGGCGACGTCGTTCGGAACGCTGATGCTCGAGAGCGACGAGGCGTCGCGCCAGATGGGCTTCGCGCTGGCGTTCGGCATCCTGCTCGCCTCGCTGGTGGTCTCGTCCGTGCTGGTGCCCGCGCTCACCGCGATCGCCGGTCAGCGGGCGTGGTGGCCGGGCGCGCGGCCCCAGGCGATCACCCGCGCCGGCCCCAGGAACCACCGGGACGGGTCCTCCAGCGCGGCGCGGCCGCGGTCGAGCACCTCGGGGTCGATCCCCAGCGCGGCGGCGCGGTCGCGGACCTCCAGCCACGTCAGGCTCCAGAAGCGGGCGGGGTCCGAGCAGCCGGGGAAGAGCTGACCGTCGAGCTCGGCCCCGACGTCGGTGAGCCCGAGCGCCCCGAGGCGCTCGGGCAGCCCGCGCGCCCACTCGCCGTCGAGGCCGGCACGGCGCATGAACGTCATGAAGGCGTCCCACGCGTCGCGGTAGGGGCCGGGCGGGTTGGCGGGCAGCGGATGGACGTCGTCCTCCTCGATCAGGAGGAGCCCGCCGGGCCGCACCGCCGCGGCGAGGCGGCGCAGGATCGCGTCGCGCCGGGGGAGGTGCAGCAGGACGAGGCGGGTGTGGACGAGGTCGAACCCGCCCGGCAGCGGGTCGGCGGCCAGATCGAGCCGGCGGACCTCGACGCCCGGGTGCGCGGCCTCCTCGAGCAGCCGCACGTCGACGTCGACCGCGAGCACGTGCCCGTCGTCGCCGACTCGCTCGGCCAGCCAGCGGGCGAACGAGCCGTGGCCCGCGCCGGCGTCCAGGCAGCGCCAGCCGGGGCCGACACCGAGCGCGGCGGCGCGCCGGAAGCTCGCCTCATCGTAGGTCGCCTCGAGGTGCGCCAGCCGCTGCCGCGCCCGCTCCCACGAGTTCGACAGCGCGTACCCCGCGTCCGCGCCTGTCGCCGACCGCCCTGCCATCGGTCGTCCCAGGGTGGCGGCGCTCGGTCGTCTCGTCAAGGCGGCTCCCGGTTGACGGGCGCGCCGCCGCTGGCACAGACTGCCGCCCATGGGTCGTCTCCTCGCCGCCGCGCTCGCGGGCGCGGCGCTCGCCACCGCCGTCACCGCTCCCGCCGCGCTGGCCGCCGGCAAGCGCGCCACCCGCGACGTGCTCGTCGTCAGCAACAACTGGGCGGGCACCGCCGACATCGTCGATCCGCGCACGTTCAAGCGGCTCAAGCGCGTGAACGTGGTGCCCGACAAGCGCCGTCGGATCGCCGAGATCTCGGCCGACCCGGAGTGGAAGAGCCTCTACGACGGCATCCGCGAGCTCGTGGGGGAGGGCCACGACCAGTACGTCGACGACGGCTTCACCTCCCCCGACGGGCGCGTTGTGTACTTCTCGCGGCCGAGCTTCGCCGACGTCGTCGCGATCGACCTGCGCACGAACCGCATCCGCTGGCGGACGAAGATCGACGGGTTCCGCGCCGACCACATGGCGCTCTCGAAGGACGGCCGGCGGCTGCTCGTGTCGGCGTCCACGGCGAGCGTCGTCGACGTCCTCGACACCCGGACGGGCCGCATCGTCGGCCGCATCCCCTCGGGCGACGCCCCGCACGAGAGCAACTTCTCGCGGGACGGCCGCCGCATCTTCCACGCGAGCATCGGCCCGGTCTACACGCAGACCGACGACCCCTCCGAGGACCACACGAAGGGCCGGCGCGTGTTCGAGGTCATCGACGCGCAGACCCTGCAGGTGCTCAAGGAGATCGACATGGGCGCCAAGCTGGCCGAGTTCGGCCGGCCGGGGATGAGCGCCGCCGTGCGCCCGATGGCGATCACGCCCGACGAGCGCTACGTGTACTTCCAGGTCTCGTTCTTCTTCGGGATCGTCCAGTACGACCTGCAGGAGGACCGCGTCGTCGCCGTGCTCGACCTGCCGCTGGGCGCCGCCGAGGGCCTGGCCCGCACCGACTTCCTGCTCGACTCCGCCCATCACGGGCTGGCGATGAACCCCGACGGCACGAAGCTGTGCGTGGCCGGGACGATGTCGCAGTACGCGGCGATCGTCACCCGCGAGCCGTTCGCGGTGCAGCAGATCACGCCGGTCGGCCGCGGCCCGTACTGGGCGCACACCAGCGAGGACGGCCGCCACTGCTTCGTCTCGATCGCCGGCGAGGACCGCGTCGCGGTGATCTCGTTCGACACCGGGCGCGAGGTCGCGAGCATCCCGGTCGGCGACCACCCGCAGCGGATGCGCACCGGCGTCATCCGCCGCGCGTACGTGCGCCGCTGACGCGTCCCTGCCCGCCGGCGCGCAGAGCGGCGGCGGGTGGACCACGATTGACGGGCGGGTCACCGGCGGCGCCGACGGCATCGAGCTGCTGCGCGAGGCCGTCGACGTGCTCGACCTTTCCTCCGGATAGCGCACGAAATGTCGACCACCCCGGGGGTGGGGGCCCGGATCCGCGTAGAAACGACGACGCGGGCTCCCACGTCCCGTCCAGACGCGCGAACCTGGGCGGAGAACCGGCTGCGTCAGGGCGGGTCAGAGCTCGTACAGGCCCCAGGGCGGGTTCGCGTTCACGACGCGGCCGGGCCGGCACGTCGCGGTGAACGACGCAAAGCGCGTGCCGGGATGGTGCGCGCGGATGCGGTAGACGCCGCTCGGGACGCGCGTCCAGATCACGCCGCCGTCGATCGACGAGCGCTCCTGGGCGCGGTCGGGGATGACGTGGTCGTTGAAGTAGATCGGCGGTGGCAGCGGCGGGGAGGCCGTCGCGGTCGCGCCGGCCACGCCGTGGGCGCCGAACGCCGTGAACGCGTCGAAGCCGAGGTCGCGCACCGCGCGGGTGCTGAACGTGGAGACGATCGCGCACTGCTCGATGTCGCCGGACGGCGTCAGCGGCACCTCGAGCAGCGCCGCCAGCGCCCGGTACACCGCGTCGGTCGGCGTCTGGAAGTTCACGTTGCGCAGCGAGCGGCCCCGCATCCGGAACGTCTGCAGGTGGATCGTGTGGTAGCCCGGCATCTCGATGTACGGCGTCACGCGTCCGCGCGCGGGCACGCGCAGCCGGTAGGTGCCGTCCGCGCGCGTGGTGGCGCGCAGGCGCGGGCGCTCGGCGACGCGGATCGTGGCGCCGGCCAGGCGCACGTCGGTGTTGTTGAACTCGTAGGCGGTGCCGGTCAGGTGGACGGCGGCGCCGGCGCTCGCGGGGAGCGCGGCGGCGGCGAGGACCCCGACGGCCAGGGCGAGGGCGGGCTTCACGCGCGGGACGCTACCGGTGGCGGCGTCCCGCGCGCGCCCGTTCAGAAGCGGGTGCGGACCGCGCTAGGCGCGGGCGAACGCGCCCGCTTCGCGGCAGCGGCCGCCCCGACGGGGCTGGGCCGTGCCGGAGTGGCGTGTCGAGCGCACGCGCTCGCGCGCGCTCGCCGCCGAAGTGCTCTGGGCCTCGACCCGGGCCGCGCTCAGCGCAGGCGCGGGCGAGGCGTCGCGCGACTCGGTGGTCTGCTCGCGCAGCCACTGGCTCACGACGCCCTCCTGCGCGCGTACGGCGCGGCGCGGGGAGGCGGGTGTTGATATGTCCGTGATGTGGAGGATGGCCTCCACTATAGCGGAGGACAACCTCCGGTTGGCTAGAATCAGTCCCACGAACCATGTCCGAACCGGCCACACCGATCCCGACCGTCGCCGCTCGCCGGCCGCAGCGGGCCGACGCCCGGCGCAACTACGACGCGCTCCTGAGCGCGGCGCGCGACGTGTTCTCGACCGAGGGCGCGCAGGCGCCGCTCGAGGAGATCGCCCGCCGGGCCGACGTGGGCATCGCCACGCTGTACCGCAACTTCCCGACTCGCCAGGACCTGTTCGACGCGGTCTACGTCGGCGAGGTCGAGGAGCTGTGCGACACCGCGCGCGAGCTCGCCGAGCTGCCCCCGTGGGAGGCGTTCGCCGCCTGGGTCGACCGCTTCGCCGGCTACGTGGCCACGAAGATGGCGATCAAGGAGGGCCTCAACCGCGACTCGGTGACGATGCACGACTGCCGCGCCGCGATGGTCGCCGCCAGCGAGCCGCTGTTCCGCCGGGCCCAGGCCGCCGGCGAGATCCGCGCCGACGCCGACTTCGACGCCGTCCTGCGCATGCTGGCGGGCATCACCGCCGCCACCTACGTGAGCGACGAGCAGCGCGACCAGGTCATCCGGATGGCGCTCGACGGGCTTCGCACGCGCCAGGCGTAGCGACGCCCGCCGGGCGCGCCCGGCGCAGCGCCACCACGCACACGCCGGCGACGACGGCCGGCACGAGCGCGAACGGGCCGGAGAAGACCAGCACGACGACGACGGCCGCCAGCGCCGTGCGGGCCGCCCACCGCACCGGGCCGCGGAGCAGGCGCGAGCCCGCCGCCGTCCCCATCACGTACACCGCCAGAAAGCACGCGCTGCACGCGGCCACGAGCGCGTCGACGTCGATCGCGCCGGCGGCCAGCGGCGCCAGCAGCACGGCGCTCGCCACGGCGAACGTGACGAGCACGCGCCCGCGCCGGGCGAACGCGCGCGGAGCCGAGCCCTCGGCGGCCAGCGCGCCCGCGAGGTTGCCGGCCGCCGCCACGTAGGCGTTCATCGTCCCCATCGTCAGCAGGACGGCGAGGACCGCGGTGATCGTGCGGCCGGCCGAGCCCAGCCCGGCGCCCATCAGGTCGGCGAGCGGGACGTCCGAGGGCGCGGCCGTGCCGAGCACGCCGACCGTCGCCACCGCCAGCCCCAGGTAGAGGACCGTCATCGCCCCGAGCGCGGTGAAGATCGCGCGCGGGAGCTGGCGCGCCGGGTCGGCCAGCCCGGAGACGAGGTGCGAGCCGGCCTCCCAGCCGACGAACGACAGCATCAGCAGGCTCGCCGCCGTCCCGACCGCCGCCCAGCCGTGCGGGGCGAACGGCGTCCAGTGGCCGGCGCGGCTCTCGGGCAGCGCGCTCACCACCGCCACGAGCAGCAGCGCGGCGAGCACGCCGGCGAGCCCGAGCTGCAGGCGGGCGGTGGCGCGCAGCCCGACCGCGTTGGCCGCGGTGACCGCGGCGATCATGCCCGCGGCCGCCGCGATCGCGCCGCCGCGCCCGGTCCCGAGCAGCTCGGCCACGTAGAACCCGCCGATGAGCGCGACCGCGGGCGCGCCGACCACGACCCCGGCCAGGAACCACCAGCCGGTCACGGCCCCGGCGCGCGGGCCGAACGCACGGCGCGCGTACGCGGCGGTGCCGCCCGACTCGGGCTGGCGCACGCCCAGCCCGGCGAACACGAACGCCAGCGGCGCGGAGATCGCCAGCAGCGCCGCCCACGCGACGACCGACGCCGGCCCGGCGGCCTCGGCGGCCAGCGCGGGGAGGATCAGGACGCCGGGGCCCAGCAGCGCCCCGAGGTAGAGAGCGGCCGCGGTGCGGGTGGTCAGCGTGCCCGTCATGTGGGCAGTGTCGCGCGGATCCCGGGGCAGGTGATGACCGATCGCACCCCATAGACGGCGCCCGTGCGCAATGATCTGCCTCGCCGCGACCGCAGAGGAGACGATCATGCCCCTGGACGCCACCGACCGCCGCATGCTGGAGATCCTCCAGCGCGAGGGCCGCATCGCGAACGCCGCGCTGGCCGAGCGCCTGCATCTGTCGCCCTCGCCGTGCCTGCGGCGCCTGCGCGCGCTCGAGCGCGACGGCGTCATCCGCGGCTACCGCGCCGACCTCGACCGCTCGCGCCTGGGCCTCGGGCTCACCGTGTTCGTGACGCTGAAGGTCGACCGCCACAGCGACCGCACCGCGGCCGCGATCGACGAGGCGCTCGACCGGACCCCGGAGGTCGTCTCCGCCCACATCGTCTCGGGCGAAGGCGACGTGCTGCTGGAGGTCGCCGTCGCCGACCTGGCCGCCTACGAGCGGCTGCTGTTCGACACGCTGCTGACGCTGCCGCACGTCAGCGACGTGCGCTCCAACTTCGTCCTGCGCACGATCAAGGAGCCCGGCCCGCTCCCGGTGTGAGCGCCCGGCGCGGCGGACCGCCGCCGCGCCGGGCGCACGCTCAGGCGCGTCCCGCGCCCGCCAGGTTGCGCCGGGCCAGCGAGTCGACGGTGACCGCCGCCAGCAGCACGAGGCCGGTGATGATGAACTTGGTGCCGGCCGCCAGGCCGAGCAGGCCCAGGCCGTTGTCGATCGACGCGATCACGATCGCGCCCAGCACCGCCGCCTTGATCGAACCGCGCCCGCCGAACAGCGAGGTGCCGCCGATGACCGCGGCCGCGATCGAGTACAGGAGGATCGTGCCGCCGCCCGCGCCGGTGTCGACCGACGTCAGGCGCGAGGCGAGCACGACGCCGCCGAGCGTCGCCATCATCGAGCACAGCGCGAAGCAGGCGATCCGCACGGTGTCGACGGGGATGCCGGCGCGACGCGCCGCCTCGATGTTGCCGCCGATCGCGTACACGTGGCGGCCGAAGCGGCTGCGGTTCAGGACCCACGTCCACAGGACGTACAGGCCGCCGAGCATCAGCACGACGTAGGGGACGCCGCGGTCCTGGTTGGCGACCCACGCGGCGGCGAACAGCGCGACGCCGAGGGCGACGACCCGCAGCACGAGCAGCGAGACCGGGTCCACCGGCAGGCCGGCGGCCCGGCGCGATCGGTGCCTGGCGACCTGCACGGCGGCGAACCCGACGACGGCCGCGGCCACCAGGACGTAGGAGGCGGTGTCGGAGATGAAGCCGTTGGCCAGGTCGATGATGAGCTGGCTCTGGATGATCACGGTGCCCTTGTCGCCGATGATCAGCAGCACCGCGCCGTTCCAGGCCAGCAGGCCGGCGAGCGTCACGACGAACGACGGGATCCCGATCTTCGTGAACAGCAGGCCGTTCAGCGCGCCGATGCCGAGGCCGACGATCAGCACGACGATCACCGCCGGCAGCCCGGCGAACTCCCAGTTGCCGCCCGGCAGCGTCAGGAGCGCCGCGATCGCGCCGCCCACGCCGCTGACGTAGCCGACGGACAGGTCGATCTCGCCCAGCAGCAGGACGAAGACCACGCCCATCGCGATGGTCATGATCCCCGCCGCCTGGATGACCAGGTTCAGGAAGTTGCCGGCGGTGAGGAAGTTCGAGTTCTGCGCCTGGAAGACGATGACGATGATCACCATCCCGACGAAGATCGGGAGCGACCCGAGCTCGCCGGAGCGCACCTCGGCCCACCAGCGCCCGATGTAGGCGCCCAGCGAGTCGCCGGTCGGCGCGCGGTCGATCGCGGTCTGGTGCTGGGTGGGGTCGATGACCGGAGCGCTCATACGAAGGACTCCTCCTGCTGGCCCGGCACGTGGCTCAGCGCCCCGGCCGTGATCGCCTCGACGACCTTGGCCTGGCTCGTCTCCGACGTGCGGAACTCGGCGACGTTCTGGCCCAGGCGCAGGACCGTGATGCGGTCGGCGACCTCGAACACGTCGTGGAGGTTGTGGGAGATGAGGATCACGCCGAGGCCCTGCTCGCCCAGCCGGCGCACGAGGTCGAGCACCTGGCGCGTCTGCGCGACGCCGAGGGCGGCGGTCGGCTCGTCGAGGAGCACGACCTTCGAGTTCCACATCACCGCCTTGGCGACCGCGACCGACTGCCGCTGGCCGCCCGACAGGCCGGCGACCCGCTGGCGCACCGAGCGGATCGTCGTGACCGACAGCGTGGCGAGCGTCTCGCGGGCCCGCCGCTCCATGCGCGTCTCGTGCAGGGCCCGCAGCGGCCCCGTCACCTCCTCGCGCCCGAGGAACATGTTCTGGACGACGTCGAGGTTGTCGGCCAGCGCGAGGTCCTGGTAGACGACCTCCACGCCGAGACGGGCCGCGTCCTTGGGCCCGTGGATCGTCACCCGCCTGCCGTCGAAGAGGATCTCGCCCTCGTCGATGGGGTGGATGCCGGCGATCGACTTGATCAGGGTCGACTTGCCGGCGCCGTTGTCGCCGACCAGGGCCAGCACCTCGCCGGCGTGGACCTCGAGGTCGACGCGGTAGAGCGCCTGCACGGCGCCGAACGCCTTTGAGATGCCCCGCAGCTCCAACAGCGGGGCAGGGCGCCCCGAAGGGCGCCCCGCCTCGGTGGTCATCGTCAGATACCCGCCTCTTCGCAGGCCTTCGCGAACTTGCCGGCGCAGAGCTCGTCACGCTTGACGAAGTCGTCGGCCAGCACGGTGTCGGCGATGTTGTCCTTCGTCACCGCGACCGGGGTCAGCAGCACCGACGGGACCTGGCGCTGGCCGTCGTCGGACTCGCCGTTGACCAGCCCGGCCGGCGGCTCCTCGCCCTTGGACAGCGCGATCGCCAGCTGCGCCGCGGCCTCGGCCTCGGCCTTGATCGCCTTGTAGACGGTCATGCACTGGTCGCCGACGAGGATGTTCTGCAGGCCCTGGAGCGTCGCGTCCTGGCCGGTGACCGGGATCGGGTCGAGCTTGCGGGCCTTCTGGGCCGAGACGACCGAGTTGGCCAGGCCGTCGTTGGCGGCCAGCACGCCGTCGATCTTGTTGTCGGCCTTCTGGAGCATCTGCTCGTAGATCGTCAGCGCCTGCTGGTTGTCCCAGTCGGGCACGGACTGATCGGCCACCTCGACCCACTCTCCGGACTCGAACTTCGGATCGATGACCGAGTTGTAGCCCTGGGCGAACAGCGTCGCGTTGTTGTCGTCGGGCGAGCCGTTGAGGACGGCGACGTTCGGCTTCTCGACGCCGGCCGCCTCGAGGCAGTCGACGAGGCCCTGGCCCTGCAGCTCGCCGACCTTCACGTTGTCGAACGAGACGTAGTAGTCGGCCTTGCCGTTCAGCGTCAGGCGGTCGTAGTCGATGACCTTCACGCCCTTGGCCGCAGCCAGGTTCTGGATCGCCGCGCCCGACCCGGAGTCGAGGTTGGTGAGCAGCAGGATCTTCGCGCCGTTCGTGATCGCCTGCTCGGCCTGCTGCTGCTGGGCGGACTTGTCGCCCTGCGCATTGTGGATCTCGACGGGGACGCCGGCGGCGTCGAACGCGGCCTGCAGCAGCGGCCGGTCCGCGGTCTCCCAGCGCACCGAGCTCTGCGTGTCGGGCAGCAGGACCGCGACCTTCTGGGCCTCGCCGCCGCCGCCGCTGTCGGCGGCGGCCGTCGACGCGGCCGTCGCGGCGCCGGTGCTCGCGGCGGTGTCGCTGTCGTCGTCGCTGGAGCCGCACGCGGCCAGCGCCAGGACCGCCGCACCGATCGCTGCCGTCGAGAGCAGCGCGCGGTGGACGCTTGCGTGGTTCCTCATCCCTCTCTCCTCCTGGTCGTCGCCGCGCCGGTCGCGCCGGCGTAGGCGGGTGGTGGTGGTGGACTTGCGGCAAGCGCCAGGGCGCCGAGCAGCTCGGCGCGCTCCCCCAGGGCGCTCGTGGTGACCTCGACGCGCATCGCCGCGCCGGGAACGGTGTGCTGGGCGATCGCCGTCCGCACGGGCTCGAGCAGGACGTCGCCGGCGGCCGCCAGCGTCCCGCCGAGGACCACGACGTCAGGGTCGATCGCGTTGCAGAGGCCGGCGAGCGCGCGGCCGACGTGGCGCCCGGCGTCGTGCAGGACGCGCCGGCAGCCGCGGTCGCCCGCCGCCGACAGCGCGAGCACCTGCTCGATGCCCAGCGGCCCGTGCGAGCGCAGGAGCTGCTCGCACAGGGCGCCGGACGACACGTAGGTCTCCAGGCAGCCGCGGTTCCCGCAGCGGCAGAGCGCCCCGGCGGGGTCGACGAGCACGTGGCCGAGCTCGCCGGCCCCGCCGTGAGCACCGGAGAAGATCCTCCCGTCGCTCACGATCGCGACCTCGATGCGGTCGTCCAGCCGCACGAGCACGGCGAGCTGCGCGCCGCGCGCCGTGCCCTCGGACCACTCGCCGAGCGCGGCCGCGTGGAGCGCGCGGTCGGCGCGGACGTCGAGGTCCAGCGCCGCCGACAGGTCGGCGGCGTCGCGGATCCGCCGCTGCGCGTCGCCGCTCAGCGCGGCGCCGGCGCCGGCGATGCGGTCGCGGGCCACGTCGTGCTCGCGCAGCAGGTCGGCGAGCAGGACGGCGGCCGCGGCCGGCGCGTCGGTCGGGGCCCAGCGCTCGGCGTCGAGGCCGCGGCCGGCGTCGCGCACCGCGACGCCCATCCGCTCCTCCCCGACGGCGATGCCAACGAGCACCGTCGCGCACATCTGTTCCGTGACCGACCCCATCGTGCGGCGCGACTGTCGCCGATTTCGAAACGTAATGTCAAGTTCCAACCAAAATTAAGGCGACTGCGCCCCGGATTGCGGCCGCACTTTGACGGAACTCGCTCCGTCCTGCTACGAATCTGCGCCATGAGCACCGCTGCCGCCGGGTCGATGGCCACGCGGACGCATCGCTTCACCTTCGGGCTGTGGACGGTCGGCAACCCGGGACGCGATCCGTTCGGCGAGCCGACGCGGGCCTGGATCGATCCCGTTGACTCCGTGCGCAAGCTCGCCGAGCTGGGAGCGTGGGGAATCTCCCTCCACGACGACGACCTCGTCCCCTGGGGGACGCCGCTCGCCGAGCGCGACCGCATCGTCGAGCGCTTCAAGGCCGCGCTCGACGAGACCGGGCTCGGGGTCGGCATGGCGACCACGAACCTGTTCAAGCACCCGGCGTTCAAGGACGGGGCGTTCACGAGCAACGACCGCGGCGTGCGCCGCGCCGCGATCGGCAAGGCGATGCGGTCGATCGACCTGGGGGCCGAGCTGGGCGCCGAGGTCTACGACTTCTGGGGCGGCCGAGAGGGCGTGGAGGTCGGCGCGGCCAAGGACCCGCGGGACGCGCTCGAGCGCTACCGCGAGGCGATCGACGTGCTGTGCGACTACGCGATCGGCCAGGGCTACGAGATGCGCTTCGCGATCGAGCCCAAGCCCAACGAGCCGCGCGGCGACATCTTCCTGCCCACCGTCGGCCACGCGCTGCACTTCATCTCGACGCTCCAGCACCCGGAGATGGTCGGCGTCAACCCCGAGGTGGCGCACGAGACGATGGCCGGGCTGTCGTTCCACCACGCCGTCGGGCAGGCGCTGTGGGCGGGCAAGCTCTTCCACATCGACCTCAACGCCCAGCGGATCGGTCGCTACGACCAGGACTTCCGCTTCGGCGCCGAGGACCTCAAGGAGGCCTTCCTGCTCGTCCGGCTGCTCGAGCGCGGCGGCTACGACGGGCCGCTGCACTTCGACGCGCACCCCTACCGCAACGAGGACCCCGACGGCGTGTGGGCGTTCGCGGCCGGCTGCATGCGCACCTACCGCGCGCTGGCCGAGCGCGCGCAGCGCTTCGACTCGCTGCCCGAGGTGCAGGAGGCGCTCGCGGCCGCGTCGACGCCGGAGCTCGCGCAGGCGAGCTGCGGCGGAGCGTCCGAGGCCGACGCGCTGAAGGCGGAGGCCGACCGCCTCGACGAGCTGGCCGAGCGCGGCTACCACAACGAAGCCCTCGACCAGCTCGTGGTCGACGTGCTGCTCGGACTGCGGTGAGCACCCCGGTCGCGGCGAGCGTCAGGCTGCGGCGGGGACCGCTGGAGCTCGGCGCCGCAGCCGACGGGTTCCTGGCCGTCACCTCGCTGCGCCACGCCGGCCGCGAGCTGCTGGTCGGCCCCGACGAGCTGCCGCCGCACGCGACGGTCCACGGCGTCAGCGCCGGGATCACGCTCCTGCACCCGTGGGCCAACCGCGTCGGCGCGGACCGCTTCAGCGCCGCCGGCCGCGACGTGCGCCTCGACGCGGGCGGCCCCGCGGTGGGCCGCGACGTCCACGGGCTGGCGATCCACGGGCTGGCCGCGCCCGCCGGGGCGTGGCGGCTGCAGGCGCAGGACGCCACGCTCGCCGCGACGCTCACGCACCCGGGGGAGGAGGGCGGGCCGTTCCCGTTCCCGCACCGGCTGGACGTCGAGCTCGCCCTCGAGGACCGCGGCCTGCGCGTCGTCACGACGCTGCACGCCACCGGCCGCGTGCCGGTGCCGGTCGCGTTCGGATGGCATCCGTACCTGCGCCTGCCCGGGGTCGCCCGCCACGGCTGGGTGCTCGAGCTGCCCGAGCGCGACCGGCTCGTGGCCGACGCGTGGGGCCTGCCCAGCGGGCCGTCCGTGTCGGAGGCGGCGGAGGCGGCGCCGCTCGGCGCCCGGCGCCTGGACGTCGGCTTCGCCGGCCTGGCGCCCGGCGCGGTCATGGCCCTGCGGGGCGGCGGATGGCGCCTGGCGGTCGCGCTGGAGGCCGGCTACCCGGCCGCGCAGGTGTTCGCGCCGACCGAGGCCGACGTCGTCTCGCTCGAGCCGATGACGGCGATCACCGACGCGCTGCGCAGCGGCCGCGGCCTGCCGCTCGTCGCGCCCGGCGGCGCGTTCCGCGCCGTGTTCACGCTCGCGGTCGCGGCCCCGCCCGTCGCGGCTATGGTGGGCCGCCGATGACGGAGACGCGCGCATGACCGAGGCCCTCGGGACGCGCGGGTCGCCGCGCCGGCGCAACCGCCTGCGGATCGTCGACGTGCTGCGGCGGTCCGGGTCGGCCAGCCGGGTCGAGCTGATCCGCGCGACCGGCCTGTCGCGCACGACCGTCTCCAAGCTGGTCGCCGAGCTGCAGGCCGACGGGCTCGTCGTCGAGCATCCGGCTCCCGGCGAGGGCAGCGCGGTCGGGCGCCCGCCGATGGCGCTGTCGCTGACGCCCGCCGCCGGCACCGCGGTCGGCATCGACTTCGGGCACGCGTTCGTGCGCGTCGCCGTCGCCGACCTGTCGGGCACCGTGCACGCGGAGGCCAAGCGCGACTTCGACGTCGACCACGACAGCGCCGCCGCCATCGACGTGGCCGTGGAGATGGTCGACGAGGTGCTCGGGCGCGCCGGGATGAGCCTGGAGCGGACCGTCGGCGTCGGCGTGGCCGTGTCGGCGCCGGTCGTGCGCGGCCGGGCCGAGCGCGGCGAGCACATCCTGCCCGGCTGGCCGGCGTTCGCCCCCGTCGAGGAGCTGGAGCAGCGGCTCGGGCGGCCCGTGCTCATCGACAACGACGCCAACCTCGGCGCGCTGGCCGAGGTGCGCGACGGCGCCGGCCGCGGCGCCGACGCGGTCCTGTACGTGATGCTGTCGGCCGGCATCGGCGCCGGGCTCGTGCTCGGCGGCCAGCTCGTGCGCGGCCACCGCGGGCTCACCGGCGAGCTCGGCCACGTCGTCGTCGACCCCGGCGGGGCGATCTGCCGCTGCGGCAACCGCGGCTGCCTGGAGACCGTCGCCGCGGCGCCGGCGCTGCTGGGGACGCTGCGCCCGCTGCACGGCGACGATGTGACGCTGCACGACGCGATCGACCTGGCGCGGGCGGGCGACGAGGGGAGCCGGCGCCTGTTCGTCGACGCCGGCCGTGCCGTCGGGCGGGCGGCCGGCGCGGTCTGCAACGTCTTCAACCCCGACCTCGTGATCGTCGGCGGCGACATGGTGCTCGCCGGCGACGTGCTCGTGGACGCGGTCCGCGCCGGGATCGCCGAGGCGACGATCCCGGCGATCCGCGACGACGCGCGGGTCGTGTCGGCGCGGCTGGGGGACCGCGCCGAGGTGCTCGGGGCGATCGGACTCGTGCTGGCGGAGACCGACACGAGCGCGATCCTCGGCGTCGTCAACGGCGCCGATCCCGCGCGGGGCGCCGCCGCCTGAGCGCCCCGCCGGAGACCGCGTCGCGCCGCCCGATCGGGTAGGACGCGGCGTGTGCTCGCGCTGCTGTGGCTCCTGCTCCTCCTGCCGCTGGCCGCCGGCCTGCTCGCCGACCGGCGCGTGCGCGAGGAGTTCGCGCGCTTCCGGCGCGTGCCCAACCGCCTGCGCGTGACCGGCGCGCAGGTGGCGCGCGCCCTGCTCGACGCGCAGGGCCTCCATCGGGTGCGCATCGAGATGGCGCCGGGCGCGCTCACCGACCACTACGACGGGGCGGCCGGGGTGCTGCGGCTGTCGCCGCCGGTGGCGACGGAGGCGAGCGTGGCGGCGCTGGCGATCGCCGCCCACGAGGCCAGCCACGCCTACCAGGACGCGGCCGGCAGCCGCGCCTACCGGATCCGCAAGGCGATCGGCGAGCCGCTGGCCGCGCTGGCGCCGTTCTCGTGGCTGTTCTTCCTGGGCGGCTTCTGGTTCGGCATCCCGCTGCTGATGGCGGCGTCGATCGTGTACGTCGCCGGGCTGGTGGCGTTCGCGCTGGCGACGCTGCCGGTCGAGCTGGGCGCCAGCCGCCGCGCCCTCGACCTCGTCTCGCGCAGCGGCCTGACCGACCCGGCCGAGACCGCGGGCGTGCGCACGGTGCTGCGCGCCGCGGCGCTCACGTACCTGGCCGGGCTGCTGCGCCAGGTCGGCCTGTTCAGCGCGCTGATCCTCGTCTCGGAGATGGCGCGCCAGGTCGCCACGGGCTGATTGTTGCGGCCCGCGCCGAGCGGATCCATACGCTGGCGCGCATGGGAGATGCTGCCAGGAAGGTCACGCGCCGCCGCGCCGGCGCCGCAGCGCTGCTGAGCGCAGCGCTGCTGGTGCTGCTCGCCGCGCCCGCCGCCCGGGCCCAGGACGGCCCGCCGATCGAGCCCGTCACGCCGCCGCTCGAGCCGGTGACGCCGCCGCTCGAGCCGGTCTCGCCGACCGTGCCCGCGGACACGATCACCCCGGCGCAGACGTCGGCGCCGTTCGGGACCAACGCCGTCGTCCTCGTCGGCGGCTTCAACTCCAGCTCGCCGTTCTCGACGCCCGCGTGCGCGACCACCGACCGCGGCCCCACGTGGGGCAACGCGACCGGCCCCGCCGCGTCGCTCGACGGCGCCGGGCTGCCGGTGTTCGTCGCGCCGATCGCCAACGCCGGCACCCCGGTCGCGACCTCGTGCCTCGGCGGGCAGTCGACGCCGGACATCCCGGCCGACGGCTCGACCGTGATCAACTCGAACGGCGAGCTGGCCGACAACCAGGCGGCGCTCGTCGCCTTCCTGCGCTTCCTCAACAGCAGCTACGGGATCACGACCGTGCAGCTCGTCGGCCACAGCGACGGCGGCCTGTGGTCGCGCGCGGCGATCACCCAGCTGCGCGGCGGCGGCTCGCCGGTCACCGTGACGAGCCTGACGACGATCGGGACGCCGCACACCGGCTCCTTCGGCGCCGACCTGATGGTCGCGCTCGTCAACGCCGGCGGCGCCTGCTCGAAGCTGACCGAGTCGTGGGAGCAGCTCGCGTGCGAGCTCGCCGAGGACGCGGTCGAGGCGGCCTACCAGGGCCTCGGCGAGGACGTCATCGAGGAGCTGACGTCGTCGTGGCTGGGGGGCTGGAACCCGACCACGTCGATCGGCTGCCCGGTCACCACCCTCGGCGGGGACCACGTCGGCGTGAACGTCGGCGTCGGCACGTACTACACGCCCAACGACGGCATCGTCGGCATGGCCAGCGCGCTCAACCAGGGCACCTGGCTGCCGCTGACCGACGCCGCGCCGTTCACGGCGGTCGCCGCGCCGAACGGCGGGCAGCTGTTCGACGTCGTGCACTCCTCCTCGCTGTCGTTCCTGTCGCCGAACACCGAGCTGAACTCGGCCGACGTCGGCGCCGCCGTGGTGTCGTCGGTGCAGAGCCCGCCGGCGGGCCCGTGCGCGGCCGCGTCGACGAGCGCGCTGAAGGCCGTGAGCGCCGGCGACGCCTCCGCGGACGACGCGCCGGTCGCGCAGCGCGGCACGCGCCTGGACACGGTGATCCCGCTGCACCACCGCGCCGCCGCGACGAAGCGGGGCGGCTCGCTGGGCCGCTCGCGCGAGGGCGACGCGGTCGTCGTGCTCGGCGACGCCTCGCTGTACTGCGGCGCGGAGAAGGCGCCGACCACGCCGCTGATGGGATCGCCCGACGTCCAGGTGCCCGCGATCGCGTGCGAGAAGCCGTGGCGCTCGACCGGCGCCGCGCTGCGCCTCGGCCGCTCCGGCGCGCACGTGCGGATCCACCGCGACGGCCGCGCGCTGAGCTGGCGGGTGGCCGGCGGCAAGCTGCGCAAGGTGCGCGCCCACGTGCGGGTCGACGGCACGTGGCGTCCGGTCTCCGGCCGCAGGCTGACGGTCCCGTCCGCGTCGAAGGACCCGGCGCTGCGCGTGCGGGGCGTCGACGCGCGCGGCCGCGTCGTGCGCGGGCACACGCGCATCGGCTAGCCGGCGCGGCGCGCGGGCGGTCGCCTCACGTCCGCCCGCGCGCCCGGCCCGGCCGGTACACCGACAGCGCCGTCGCCGTCGTGAGGGCGAGGACGCCCCACGCGGTGGAGGCGACGATCCGGCCGGCGAGGTCGGCGCCGCCGTCGCGCATCGTGTCGAGCGCCGGGCTGAGGATCAGGGCGCCGTTGAGCATCACGGTCGCCAGCAGCACGAGCTTCAGCGTCACCCACGGCGTGCGCAGGACGCTCCACGGCCCGCCGATCGCCATCGCGAGGCCGGTGGCGAGCGCGACGACGCTGAGCGGGATGCCGAACATGGCGCTGGACATCGCCAGCAGGTCGTAGGCGGCATCGGCGCCTGCTCCCGGCGGCGCAGGCGCCGTGCCGTGTACGCCCGCGGACGTACGTGCCCGCGTCAGCCCGCGAGCCGCTGCGGCCACGCCGGCGAGGTCGCCTCGGCCGGCGGGATCGGGAAGTTGCGGTCGAAGACGTTGTCGGGGTCGTAGGTCGCCTTCAGCGCCCGCAGCCGGTCGAGCGTCGGTCCCGGGAACGCGTCGTGCAGGCGCTCCGGCCGCCGGTCGGTGTCGAAGCTCAGGTACAGGCCGTCGGCGAGCGGGTGCACCTCGGCGTCCCAGTGCGCGTTCAGCTCGCCGACCGAGAACCCGACCGCGTTGACCGACGCCGTCTGGGTGCGGTGCGCGTACGCGGTCGCGTCGGCGGGGACGTCGTTGACCGCTCCGCCGACCGAACGCAGCTGCACGAACGAGCTCGTGCCGGCGTCGAGCAGCCCCGCCAGCGCGGCCGCGACGCCGGGCGTCACGTGGTCGAACAGGCCGGCGCGCACGGCCGGCGGGCCGCCGCCCACGTGCATCGCGCCCTGCGGCGCCATGATCGCCGGGTAGGGGACGAGCTGCGCCTGCTGGCGCAGGACCGGGCCGACGTCCAGCAGCGGCGACAGCGCCGCGGCCGCCGCCTCGACGTCGTCGCCGGCGTACACGGAGTACACCTGCGCGTAGCGGCGGTCGCCGCGGCCGACCAGCATCGCGAAGCTCGTCAGCTCGCGGGGCGCCCGCTCGATCGTCTCGCCCCAGCTCTCGAGCAGGCCCGCGGTGTCGGCCGCGTCGAACGTCATCGTCGCGAACACGACGTCGCCGACCGGGTAGGCGTCGAGCTCGAGCGCGGTGACGATGCCGAAGTTGCCGCCGGCGCCGCGCAGCGCCCACAGGAGGTCGGGCCGCTGCTCGGCGTCCGCGCGCACGAGCCGGCCGTCGGCGAGCACGACGTCCGCCGCCACGACGTGGTCGATCGTCAGCCCGTGACGGCGGGCGAAGAAGCCGATCCCGCCGGCGGTGGCCAGCCCGCCGACGCCGACGTCGCCGTAGTCGCCCGAGCTCATGCCGAGCCCGTACGGGGCGAGCGCCTGCGCGACCTCGCCCCAGCGCGCGCCCGCGCCGACGCGGATGCGCCCCGTCGCGGGGTCGAGCACCTCGACGCGGTTCAGGGCGCCGAGGTCGATGACGATGCCGCCGTCGGTGGTCGCGCGGCCGCTGATGCCGTGGCCGCCGCTGCGGACGGCCAGGTCGACGTCCTGCTCGCGCGCGTACAGCAGCGCCGAGCGGACCTGCGCGGCGTCGGCGGGGCGCAGGACGAGGCCCGGCGCGCCGCGATGCACGTACGTGGAGCGGACGCTGGGATACGCGCGGTCGCCGGGCTCGACGGCGCGGGCCGCCAGGTCGGCGGGGATCGCGTCGTAGTCGATCCCCGGGGCCCGCGCGGCGAGGGCGGCCGCCCCGCGCGCCGGGCCGGTCGGCGTGCCCGCCGCGCGCCGCTCCCGCGCGACCGCGTCGCGCAGCGCGGGGGCGACCTCCTCGGCGAACGTGCGGATCGCCCGCGGGTCGTCGCCGCTGAGGATGAACGTCGAGAAGCCGAGCTCGAGGACGAACGGGAGCAGGTCCTCGACCCACTGCTCGGCCGGGCCCTGGAGGAGCCCGCCGCCAGCCGCGCCGAAGCTCCCGCCGATGTTGATCAGGCGCCGGATCTCGCGCGGGGAGCGCCCGGCGGCCTCGGCCGCCTCGTCGATCGTGCGGTTGGCGGCGGGCACGTCGGCGAGGTCGAGGTAGGGGAGGGAGGGCAGCCAGCCGTCGGCCTTGCGCCCGGTGAGGCGCAGCATCCGCGGCTTGTAGGCGCCCAGCCAGATCGGGATGTCGTGCGCGGGCTCGGGACCGCGCTTGGCGCCGCGGACGCGGTAGTGCTCGCCCTCGACGCGCACGCCGCCGCGCTCCGACGTGTCCCAGATGGAGCGGATGACGTCGATCGCCTCCGAGAGCGCGTCGACGGACTCCCCGGGCGTGCGCCGCGGGCCGCCCATCGCCGCGACCGCGTCGGGGAACCCGCCCGCGCCGAGCCCCAGGTCGAAGCGCCCGCCCGACAGGAGGTCGAGGCTGGCGGCGGCGCGCGCCAGGACGGCCGGCGGGCGCAGCGGGAGGTTGGCGACGTTCGGGGCGACGTGGACGCGCTCGGTCTGCGCCGCGACCCACGACATGAGCGTCCAGGTGTCCAGGAAGGCCGGCTGGTACGGGTGGTCCTGGAACGTCACGAGGTCGAGCCCGACCTCCTCGGTGAGCTGGGCGAGCGCGACGGCGGCGTCGGGCTGCCGCGACTGCGGGGTGATGAACGTTCCGAATCTGAGGTCGTGTCCGTAGTCCGGCATCGGGTCACCTTCCGGTCTGCACCTGGGATCAAAGCTGCTTCGGAAATAGTAGCGCCTTCGCTGTTGCTATCGTCATCGGCATCGCCACCACGACCGACACGCCTGCGATCAGCCCCGACCCGCACGACCCCGAGGCGTGCGTGCCGCGCGCCGACGCGCTCGCGCGGGCCTTCAGGTTCCTGGGCAAGCGCTGGAACGCGGTGGTGCTCGGGCGCCTCAGCGCGGGCCCGGCCGGCTTCCGCGAGCTCTCGCGCGCGATCGACGGCATCAGCGACTCCGTCCTCTCGGACCGCCTCTCGGACCTCACCGCCGGCGGCCTGATCGAGCGCACGGTCGACGAGGGCCCGCCGGTCACCGTCACCTACGCGCTGACCCCACGAGGGCGCGCGCTCATGCCCGCGCTCGAGCAGATCGCCCAGTGGGCGCTGGCGCACCTGCCGCCCGGCGACTGCTGACCCCCGGTCCGCCGCACGGCTGCCGCCGTTGTCGGATCGAGCTCGCATAGCGAGCCGGATGTGACGATCGTCGTCAGGCGCGGGCGACCAGGAGCGCGCCGCGAAGGTGGACGACGAGCTCGGAGGCCTGCTCGGCGATGACGGCGGCGACCGCCTCGCAGCTCGGGCAGCGCAGCACGACGCCCGCGCCGCGGTAGGCGCGGTGGCGGCCCAGCGGCTGGGTGTCGCCGCAGTCCGGACAGCGGCGGCGGGTGGTCGTGGGGTCGGAGGCCAGGACCTCGCGCAGGAGGCCGGCGACGCCGTTGCCGTCGAGGGTGTGGTCGTCGGACATGTCAGCTCCCGGTCGGGCCGAAGCGCTCGGCGTGGATGGCGCGTGGGTCGTGGCCGGCCCGCACGAGCAGGTCGGCGACGGCCTCGACGAAGGGGGTGGGGCCGCACACGAAGCAGCGCGGCGCGGCGGCGGGCGGGGGCGCGACCGCGGCGAGCTTCTCGGCGTCGACGCGGCCGGTGAAGCCGTCCCAGCCGGGCGGCGTCTCGCGCGTGAGCGTCCACGCGACCCGCAGCCCGTCGCGCGGGCCGAGCGTCTCGAGCTCGTCGCGGTAGAGCGCGTCGCGGATCGTGCGGGCCGACGCGAGCAGGCGCGTGTCGACCGTGCTGCCCCGCGCGGCGCGGTGGCGCAGCATCGCCATCAGCGGCGCCAGCCCGGAGCCGCCGCCGACGAGCAGCAGCGGCCCGCCGTCCTCGACCCGCCACGTGAAGAAGCCGCCGATGGGGCCGCGCAGCTCGAGCTGGTCGCCCGGGCGCACCTCCTCGACGAGGTACGGCGACACCTCGCCGTCGGGCACGACCTGCACGGTGATCGCCAGCTCGGGCGTCTCCGGCGCCGACGCGATCGAGTACGAGCGCTGGGCCTGGTAGCCGTCCTCGGCGGTCAGGCGCACGTCGACGTGCTGGCCGGCGCGGTGGCCGGGCCAGCCGGGCACGTCGAGGACCAGAGTGCGGGCGGTGGGCGTCTCGTCGACCACCTCCAGCACGGTCGCCACGCGCCAGGTGATCGGGGCGCGGGACGTCAGTCGCTCCAGTACCGCTGCTCCCGCCACGGGTCGCCGTAGTTGTGGTAGCCGTAGCCCTCCCAGAAGCCCGGCCGGTCCTCGATCGTCAGCGTGATGCCGCGCACCCACTTCGCGCTCTTCCAGAAGTAGAGGTGCGGGACGAGCAGGCGCGCCGGCCCGCCGTGCTCGGGCTCCAGCGGCTCGCCGCCGTAGGTGTGCGCGATCCACGCCCGGCCGCCCATGACGTCCTCGAGCGGCAGGTTCGTCGTGTACCCGCCGTCGCACCAGGCGACGACGTGCTCGGCCTCCGTCTCGACGCCGTCGAGCAGCGTGTCGAGCGAGACGCCCGTCCACTCGGTGTCCAGCTTGGACCACTTCGTCACGCAGTGGATGTCGACGGTGACCGTCTCCTGCGGCAGCGCGAGCAGCTCGTCCCACGTCCACCGGCGCACCTCGTCGATCTCGCCGTCGATCGAGAACGTCCACCGGTCCAGCGGCGTGCGCGGCGTCGGGCCCGCGGACAGGACGGGGAAGTCGGTCGTGAGGTACTGGCCCGGGGGGATGCGCGCCGGGTCCACGTCGGCGTGGCGGCGGCCCCGGAAGCCCCGTGAGATCGGCGGCATGCTCGCCACCGTACGCCTCGCCACCCGGCGCGGCAACCGCGCCGGGTGGCGTCGAGGTGCCCTACTGCCGCGGCCGCAGCCCGAGGTACGTGACGCCGTTGGGGTACGCCTCGCACGCGGAGCGCTCGAGCTTCAGCGGGGCGTCACCGTCGGCGAACAGGCGCGGCCCGGACCCGCGCGTCAACGGGTAGAGGAAGACGTGCAGCTCGTCGACCAGGCCGTCGGCGAACAGTCCGCGCAGGAGCGTGATGCTGCCGCTGACGAAGAGGTCGCCGTCGCTCTCCTTCTTCAGGCGCCGGATCGCGGCCGGGTCGTAGGGCCCGAGGATCCGCGAGTTGCGCCAGGTCGCCTCGGTCAGCGTGGACGTGACGACGTACTTCGTCGTGTCGTTGAAGAACGGCGCGCCGGGGTCGTCCTCGACCGTGCGCGTCGACCACGCCGGCTCGAACATCTCGTACGTCCGGCGGCCGAGCAGGATCGCGCTGGACCGGTCGCAGACCGCCCCGAGCGTCTTCTCCATCTCGGGGATGAATGGAAAGTCGAACGACCACATCGGCTCGTCGACGACGCCGTCGAGGGTCATGAACATGTGCGCGTGGATCTCGCCCAAGGGTCGGTCCTCCAAGAGGTCGGGGGTGGTGTGTCGTCGTCCTTGACCGCGCGGCGCCCGGAAACTCATCGGCGCACCCGTGGTCGCGGCCGCCACCTCGCCCGGGCCGGCGGCGTCGTAGGGTGCCGGCAAGCCAGCGACCAGGAGGCCCGACGTGACCCCCGACCACGACTACGACGTGATCGTCCTCGGCGGCGGCCCCGGCGGCGAGCACTGCGCCGGCGCGCTGGCGGAGGGCGGGCTGCGGGTGGCGGTCGTCGAGCGCGAGCTCGTCGGCGGCGAGTGCTCGTACTGGGCGTGCATCCCGTCCAAGACGCTCCTGCGGCCGGGCGAGGCGGCGGGCGCCGCCGACCGCGCGGCCGGACACGCTCGGATCGACGTCCCCGCCGCGCTCGCGTGGCGCGACTGGATGGTGTCCGACCACACCGACGACGGCCAGGTGCGGTGGCTGGCCGACGCCGGGATCGCGCTGCTGCGCGGCGACGGCCGGCTCGCCGGCCCCGGGGTCGTCGAGGTCGGCGGGACCCGGCACACGGCGGCCCACGTGGTCGTCGCCACCGGCTCCGAGCCGGCGTTCCCGCCGATCCCCGGGCTGCGCGACCTCGACGGCGTGTGGACCAACCGCGAGGCGACCGCGATGACCGAGATCCCCGGGCGCCTCGTCGTGCTGGGCGGCGGCCCGGTCGGCGTCGAGCTGGCGCAGGCGACCCGGCGTCTCGGCGCCGAGGTCGCGATCGTCGAGCGCTCCGAGCGGCTGCTCGCCCGCGAGCCGGCGGCGATCGGGGAGGCGCTGGCCGACGCCCTGCGCCGCGACGGGGTCGAGCTCGTGCTGGACGCCGAGGCGTCGGCGGCCCGGCGCGACGGCGACGACTACGTGGTCGAGCTGGCCGGCGGGGAGGCGGTGCGCGGCGACCGGCTGCTCGTGGCGACCGGCCGCCGACCGCGGGTCGACGGGATCGGCCTCGAGACGGTCGGCGTCGAGCCGGCCGCCCGCGGGATCGTCGTCGACGAGCGGCTGCGCGCCGGCGACGGGCTGTGGGCGATCGGGGACGTCACCGGCGTGTGGCCGTTCACGCACGTCGCCAAGTACCAGGCCGACGTGGTCGCCGCGAACATCCTCGGCGACCCGCGCACCGCCTCCTACGAGGCGGTGCCCCGCGTGGTGTTCACCGATCCGCAGGCCGCGTCGGTCGGGGCGGCCGAGGACCGGCACGCCGGCACCGTCACCCTCCCGGAGGTTCCGCGCGCGTCGACGTACAGCCGCGCGTACGCCGAGGACGGCGGGTTCCTCACGCTGGTGAGCGACGGCGAGCGCGTGACCGGCGCCCACGCGGTCGGCCCCGAGGCGGGGGAGTGGCTGCAGCAGGCCACGCTGGCGATCCGCGCCCGCGTCCCGCTCGCCACGCTCGCCGACACGATCCAGCCGTTCCCGACGTTCTCGGAGGCCTACGCGCTGGCGCTGAAGGCGCTGCTCGACAACGTCCGCGGACGTGCGTGAACGCATCCGCGCGCGCCAGATGCGATCGTTGCGGGCACGATGACCCGCTTCGCCGATCGCACCGTCAGCACGCTCCTGCGCGGCGTGGCGGCGCCCGATCCCACGCCCGGCGCGGGCCCGACGCTCGCCGTCACCGCGGCGTTCGCCGCCGCGCTCGTGGAGATGGTCACCGCCGTCACGATGCGCCGCGACCCCGACGCCGAGGCTCTGCCCGCGCGCCAGGCGCGGGCCGCGCAGCTCCGAGAGCGGGCGCTCGACCTGGCCGAGGAGGACGCGGTCGCCTACCGCGGCGTCATGGCGGCGATGCGCCGGCGCGACGAGCCCGGCCACGGCGCGCGGCTGCGCGCGGCCCTGTCGGAGGCCGCCGACCCGCCGATGCGGATCGTCGAGCTCGCGGCAGAGGTCGCGCGCCTGGCCGCCGACGCCGCTCAGGACGCGCGCGGGGGCGTCCGCGGCGAGGCCATCACCGCGGCGACCCTGGCCGAGTCGGTCGTGCGCGCGGGCGGGCCGATCCTCGCCCTGAACCTGGCCGGCAGCAGGGACGACCCGCGGCTGGCGCGGGCGGCCGAGCTGGCCGAGGCGGCCGGGGCCGACGTGCGCCGCGCCCAGGAGCGCCCCAAGGCCTGAGACCGGCTCGCCACGCCGGTGGCGAGCGCGACGACGCCGCGGACCGCCAGGTAGGGGATCGCGACGACCGCGACCGCGGCGAGGCCGGCGAGCGCGAGCGCCACGAGCGGGATCGCCACGAACAGCCCGGCGAGGACGAACGCGGGCACGCACAGCAGGAAGCCCGGCGCGGTGGTGCTGACGACCACGAACGCCATCGGGATGAGCGCGACGCCGCGCACGATGTCGAGCGCCGCCGGCAGCGGGGTGGTGCGGCTGGAGGTGGTGGTCATGTCGGGCTCCCGATGGTCTGGCGCGCCAGCCAGTCGTCCAGGCGCGTCTCCGCGAGGCGGGCGCCGTCGCCGGGCACCAGCGTGCGCTCGTCCAGGCGCGCGCCGAAGTAGCGGGCGTCGGGGTCGGCCTCGACCCGGCGGCCGTCGGCGTGCGCGTCGAGCAGGCGGGCGGCGAGGTCGGTGAGGCGGTGGGCCTCGGGGCCGCCGACCTCGACCGTCGCGCTCAGCGGCGCGCCCGCGGCCACGCGACCGACCGCCGCGGCGACGTCGTCGGCCGCCATCGGCTGGATCAGCACGGGCGCGAGGCGGACGGTGGCGCCCTCGGTGGCGGCGTCGGCGATGCGGCCCAGGAACTCGTAGAACTGCGTGGCCCGCACGATCGAGGACGGGACCGGCGAGCGCTCGATCAGCTGCTCCTGGACGAGCTTGGCGCGGAAGTAGCCGCTGTCCTGCAGGCGGTCGGTGCCCACGACCGACAGGGCGACGTGATGGCCGACGCCCGCGGTCGCCTCGGCGTCGAGCAGGTTGCGGGTGGCCGTCTCGAAGAACGCCATCACCTCGGCATCCGCGAACGACGGGGCGTTGGACACGTCGACGACGACGTCCGCGCCGTCCAGCGCGGCGGCGAGCCCCTCGCCGGTGAGGGTGTTGACGCCCGTGTCGGGCGACGCGGCGACCGCCTCGTGGCCGTGCTCGCCCAGACGGGCGACGAGCTTGGAGCCGATGAGGCCGGTTCCGCCGATGACGACGATCTTCATGGTGGTCCTCCCGGTCGGTGGCGCCGGCGCTGCGGTGGCCGGCGATGACACCCGGGACGGTCCCACCGGCGGGCCCCGGTCGCGTCCGGGTCGGCCCCCGGTCGGATCCCCGGTCGCCGCCCCGGGGCCACCGGTGATCCACTGCCGCGAGCGGCCGGGGCGCGGCGCTCAGCGCTCGAGCGCGGGCACCAGCAGCCGGGCGTTGGCGGGGTCGGGCTTCAGCTCGCCGGACTCGATCCGCCGCGCGACCTCCATCAGGCGCTCGTTGACCGGCGCGTGCCCGCCACGGCGCTGCTGCTCGACGACGACGAGGCCGTTGATCTCCTCGCCCTCGGCGTGCCGCCCCTTGATCCAGTCCTGCAGCACGGCGACGCGCGTGTCCTCCAGCGACCAGCCGCCGAGCACGGCGTCCAGGAGCGCGGGCGCGTAGTCCTCGGGGGCGAGGTCCTCGATCCCCTCCTGCCCGAACATCGGCACGATCCGGTGGCCGATCGCCAGGCCGGCGGCCAGCGCCTCGGTGCCGGCGGCGTCCATGACCTCGCGCATCCCGGGGATGTGCGCGGCCTCGATGAGCGGCACGCCGAGGATCGCCGACGGCACCATCTCGGCCGCGTTGGCGACGAGCTTCATCCACTTGGCCGAGAGGATGTCGTCGGTGACGTCGACGCGGCCGGCGTGCTGCAGCACGTGGGCCATCGCGCCGACCTTGTCGCGCGCGGCGGCGTCGGGGGCGCCGAGCGCGAACCAGGTGCCCGAGCGGCCGACCTGCCGCTCGATCACGCCGGGGGTGAAGCAGTTCCCGGCGATCCCGATGACGGCCCCGAGCGTGCGCTCGGGCCCGAACACGGCGGTCATGTCGTCGACGGTCATCCCGTTCTGGATGCCGACGGCCGCCCCGTCGGGCTTCAGCAGCGGGCGGATCAGCTCGCTGGACCAGCGGGTGTCGTAGGCCTTCACGCCGAGGATCACGAGGTCGAAGGGCTCGCGCAGGGTCGCGACCTCGCAGACGTGGAACGCGCGCACCTCGGTGACCTCGACGCCGTCGGGCGACTCCACCCGGACGCCGTCCGCCCGCATCGCCTCGACGTGCGCGGGCCACTGGTCGATGAACGTGACGTCGTGACCGGCGCGGGTCAGGTCCGCTCCGATCGCGGCGCCGTTGGCGCCGGTTCCCACGACCGCGATGCGCGGCTCGGCCATCTGCTGCTCCTCCTCACGACGTCCGTTCAGCGGCAGTGTACGTGAAGTGACGCTTCACGATGTGCGGAAAACGAAACGCGCACGTGCCGGGTCTGGTTGGATAGCCGCGTGAGCTCGGCGGCGCCCAGGGACGTGCGCGAGCCGCGGCTGAGCTGGCGCCGGCGCGCGCGCCTGGCGCTCGCCGCGGCCGCCGGCAGCACGGGCGGGCGGCTGGCGATCCTCGGCGCCGCGGTCGTCACCGTGTGGCTGGTCACCGCGGCCGTCGCCGCGCTCGCCGACGCGCACTCGAGCTACGGGATGGCGCTGTGGAGCGGCCTGCGCCACCTGTTCGATCCCGGCTCGCTCGGCGACGACGACACGACCGCCCAGCGCATCGTCGGCGTCGCCCAGGTCTTCACTGGGCTGATCTTCCTCGCCGGCGTCGCGTTCACCGTGCTCTCCGACGGAGTGGAGCGCGGGCTGCGGCGCCTCAGCGAGGACGCGCCGCCCGTCACGGAGTCCGGCCACGTGCTCGTGATCGGCCGCGGGCCCGTGCGCGACGCCGTCCTCGACGCGCTCGCCGCGCTCGATCCCGAGCCCGGCGAGCGGCGGCCGGCCGTCGTCGCGCTGGCCCCGACCCGCGACGACGCGCCGCCGAAGGCCGGGCGGCCGTACCGGCTTCTCACCCGCACCGGCGACCCCGGCGACCCGTCCGCGCTCGAGGCCGCGCGCGCGGCCGCGACCCGCGGGATCGTGATCGCGGGCGCCCGGTCCACCGACCGCGACGTCGCCGACCTCGAGACGCTCGAGACCTGCGCCGCGCTGGCCGACCACCTCGACCGCGCCGGCGCCGCGCCGCTCGTCGCCGTCCACGTCGAGCGCGCGTCCAACGCCGACTCCGTGTGGCCGCTGCTGCCCGACACGTTCGACGCCGTCCCCGGCGACCGCAACATCGGCACGATCCTCGCGCTCGGGGTCGCGCTGCCCGAGTACCCGAGCGTCTTCGACGCGCCCACCGGGCCCGACGGCGCCGTGCCGTTCGTCGTCGCCGCGGGCGACCTCGCGGGGACCCGGTTCGCCGACGCCCTCGGCCGGTGCCCGCAGGCGGTGCCGCTCGGCCTGCTGCGCGGCGATCGCGCCGAGTACGCGCCCGACCCCGACACGCCGATCGAGGCGTCCGACGGGCTCATCGTGCTGGCGCCCGACCGCGCCGCCGCGTAGCGGCGCGGCCCCCGCGCCTCGGACGGGTCGCCCGACGCGTCGGCGCTCGCGCTCGAGCCGGTGGCGCCCGGGGTGCGGCGCGTCCTCGTGCTCGGCTGGAGCGCGGCCGGCGCCGATCTCGCCCGGGAGATCCCCGACCCCGGCGTCCTCACGGTCCTCGCCCTCCTCGACGACCCGCCGGCGGGGCTCCCGGCCGCCTGCCTGCGCGCCGGCGATCCGACCGATCACGGCGCGATCGAGGCCGCGATCTCGGGCATCGACCCCGACATCGTGGTGCTCCTGGCCGGCGCGAACGGCGGCGGGGAGCCCATCGCCCGCCACGCGCGCGCCGCGCTGGCGGCCCTGCACGTGAGCCGCGTGACCCCGCGCCCGGTGCCGATCGTGGTGGGGCAGCACTCCAGCGCGCACGCGCGGAGGCTGCGGCTGGCCGACCCGCGCATCCGCGCGATCAGCCGCGCGGAGCTGGCCGCCCGGTCGCTGGTGTTGTCGAGCACCGACCGGGCGCGCACGACCGCCCAGGAGGCGCTGGCGCTCGACCCGCGCCTGTCGCCGCAGGCCGTGCGCCACGCCGGCGACCGGCCGGTGTCCCTCGTCGCGGCGCACCGCGCGCTGCTCGACCGGCGCGCGGTGCCGCTCGTGATGACGCGCGACGGCGCGGAGCTGGACCTCAACGATCCGGCCGCCGCCACCATCCGGCCCGGCGACGGCCTGCTGCTCCTGCGCCGCGACGGCTAGGGCCTACGTCACGATCCCCTGGTCGGCGAGGAACTCGGCCGCCACGTCCTGCGGCGTCTGGCCCTCGACGTCGACCTTCGCGTTGAGGTCGATGAGCACCTCGTCGGTGAGCGCCTCGGTGACGGGCGCGAACAGCTCCTCGAGCTGCGGATGCTCCTCGAGCACGTCCGCGCGGACGGTCAGCGCCGGGTTGAAGAACGGGAAGAACGCCTTGTCGTCCTCCAGCACGCGCAGCTCGTTGGCGGCGATGCGCCCGTCGGTCGCGAACACCGAGCCGAAGTTGCAGCGGTCGCCGCGGGCGACCTGGTCGTAGACGACCGCGTCGCCGACCAGCGACACCTGGTCGTTGGGGAACTGGAAGCCGTAGGTCTCCTCGACGCCGGGCAGGCCGTCGGGCCGCGTCGAGAACTCCTCGCCGACGCACAGCGTCGCCAGCTCGGGGTTGGACTTCGCGAGCTCGGCCAGGTCCGACAGCGTCTCGACCTGGTCGACCTCCGTCCCGGTGTCGGATCGCACCGCGAACGCGTACGTGTTGTTGGCCTCGGCGATCGGGAGCCAGGCGACGCCATTGCCGCGATCGGCCTCGGCGAGCTCCTCGGCCTGCTGCTGCGCGTCGGGGATGCCCTCCTCGTTGTCGAGGTAGGTGACCCAGGCGGTCCCCGTGTACTCCCAGTACATGTCGATCTCGCCCGAGGTCAGCGCGCGGCGCGCCGCGAGGCTGCCCTCGAGGCCGGTCTGGTCGCGCACGTCCGCGCCGGCGGCGCGCAGCACCTGCATCGTGATCTGGCCGAGGATGAGCTGCTCGGTGAACTCCTTGGACCCGACGGTGAACGAGGCGCCCGAGAGGTCCACGCCGGAGGCGACGGTCCCGCCCGAGCCGCCGCCGTCGTCGTCGCCGCAGCCGGCGACGGTCAGCGCCAGCGCGGCGAGCAGGACGGTCAGGAGTCGTGTCGGGGTCAGGCGCATGCGGATGCCTCCGGGGGTCGTGGTCATAGGCCGCGCGGGCGCAGCACGTCCTCGACCAGCCCGGCGACCCAGTCGACGAGGAGCGCGAGGACCGCGGTGAGGACGGCGCCGGCGAGGACCACCGTGTCGAGGCGGCCGAGCCGCAGCCCGCTGTTGATGATCTCGCCCAGCGCGCCGCTGCCGTCCGGGGGCGCGCCGAGCGTGAAGGTCGCCAGCGTGACGGTGCCGACGTTGAGGATGAGCGCGGTGCGGATGCCCGCGAGGATCACCGGCACCGCGAGCGGGAGCTCGATGCGCCGCAGCGTCCGCCAGCGGCTCATGCCCATGCCGCGGGCCGCCTCGACGACCGATCGGTCGATGCCCTCGAGGCCGACCATCGTGTTGCGCAGCACCGACAGCAGCGAGTAGAGGACGAGCGCGAAGATCACGCCGGTGGCGCCGAGGCCGATGACCATCGCGAACAGGGCCAGGACGCCGATCGACGGCACGGCCTGGCCGACGTTCGCCACCGCCAGGACGGCCGGCGCCACGCGCCGCGCGGCCGGCCGGGTCAGGGCGATGCCCAGCGGGACGGCGATCGCGATGACGATCGCGGTGGAGATCACCGTCAGCTGGACGTGGACGCGGACAGCGCGCAGGATCACGTCGAGGTCGAGGTTGCGGCGCTCGATCGCGTCGAGGTCGCTGGCGTTCAGGTAGACGGCGAGGGCCCCGACGACCGCGGCCAGCGCCAGCGGCGTGACGAAGACGCGGGCGGGCACGCGCGGCGCGTCGCGGCGCTCGAGGACGGCGTCGGTCATCGCCCGTCCCGCATCGCGGCGACCGCGTCGGTGAGCGTGCGCAGCTCGATGACGCCCTGGTAGGCGCCGTCCTCGTCGACGACCGCCGCCGCGCCCGCGCCGGAGCCGATCAGCTCGTCGAGCGCGTCGTGGAGCGTGACGTCGGGCGTGAGGACGCGGCGGATCGGCGCGCCGGCCTCGGACAGCGCGTGGCCGTTGCGCAGGTCGTCGGCGCCGACCCAGCGGATCGGCCGGCCGCCGTCGAGCACGACGAGCGCGTCGCGGCCGCCCTCGCGCAGCGCGGCCAGCGCGCGGTCGCGGTCGGCGTCCGCGTCGACGACCGGCCACCTGGCCAGCTCCGCGTCGGCGACACGCGCCAGCGTGAGGCCGCGCACGAGCGGGCCACCGCCGATGAAGTCGGCCACGAACCGGTCGGCCGGCGCGGTGAGCAGCCGCTCGGGCGTGTCGTACTGGGCGATGTGCGCGCCCTCGCGCAGCAGCACGATCCGATCGCCCATCTTGATCGCCTCGTCGATGTCGTGGGTGACGAACACGACGGTCTTGGCCATCTGCGCCTGCAGCCGCAGGAACTCGTCCTGCAGGCGCACGCGGGTGATCGGGTCGATCGCGCCGAACGGCTCGTCCATCAGCAGCACCGGCGGGTCGGCGGCCATCGCGCGGGCGACGCCGACGCGCTGGCTCTGGCCGCCCGACAGCTCCTTGGGATAGCGGTCGCGGTACTCGTCGGGCGGCATCCCGACGGTGGTCAGGAGCTCGTCGACGCGGGCGCGGATCCGGGCGCGGTCCCAGCCGAGCATCTCCGGGACGGTCGCGACGTTCTCGGCGACCGTCATGTGCGGGAACAGGCCGATCTGCTGGATGACGTAGCCGATGTGGCGGCGCAGCTCGTCGGGGTCGGCGTGCGTCACGTCGCGGCCGTCGATCTCGATGCGCCCCGCGGTCGGCTCGATCAGCCGGTTGATCAGCCGCAGCGTGGTGCTCTTGCCGCAGCCCGACGGGCCGACGAGCACGACGATCTCGCCGCGGGCGATGTCGAGCGTGAGGTCCTCGACGGCCGGCCGCGCCTGACCGGGGAAGCGCTTCTCGAGGTGCTCGAGGCGGATCATCGGCGTGCTCATGCGCGCAGCCCCCGCGGGGTCGTGGCCCGCCGCACGACGAAGTAGAGGAGGTCGAACAGGAGCGCGAGGACGACGACGCCGAGGATCCCGGTGACGGTCTCGTTGACCGCGTTCACCGCGCCGATGCGCCCGATCCCGCTGAAGATGAGCTCGCCGAGCCCGGGCCCGTTGATCGCGGCGGCGATCGCCGCGATCCCGAGCGTGATCAGCGTCGAGATGCGGATGCCGGTGAGGATCAGCGGCCAGGCCAGCGGCAGCTCGATGCGCAGCAGGCGCCGCCGGGCGCTCATGCCCATCCCGCGCGCCGACTCCAGCACCGCCGGGTCGATGCCGCGCAGCCCGGTGATCGTGTTGCGCATGATGGGGAGGAGGGCGTAGGCGACGAGCGCGACGACCGTGGGCGGGTACCCGAGGCCGAGCGGCGCGATGAGCAGACCGAAGAGCGCGAACGACGGGATCGTCAGGAGCACGCCGGCGACGCCGAGCGCCACGTTGGCCGCGCGCGGCCGCCGGTACACGGCGACCCCGATCCCGACCGCGATCACGACGGCGATCGCGATCGAGAGCGCGACGACGAGCGCGTGCTCGATCGTCAGGTCCAGGACCAGCTCGGAGCGGGTGTCGAGATATTCGGGGAAGCTCATCGCGGCAGCCGCGATGGCAGGGCCGTGCGGGCCGCCGCCGGTGCGGTCAACCTTCGCGCTACCCGCCGCGGGGCTGGCGCGTTGCCGCGCCTGTCAGCATGCGAACAACAGGCAACGAGGGGAGGACCTCCGAATGAACCGCTTCGAGCAGGCCGTCTACGACTGCATGAAGCCGACTGCGGCCCTGCTGGAGAAGACCGAGAACCCGCTGCACCGGGCGATGCTGCTCAACTTCTGGCGGCACGTGCACCTGGAGGGCTCGGGCCAGTTCGACCTGATCACGGCCGACGACATGATGGTCGAGGAGCCCGTGTACCGCGTGACGTGGGGCGTCGAGCCCGTCGTCGTGCGCGGGCGCGAGGGCGTCGTCGCGTTCTACGAGAGCGTCGGCGAGGCGGTCCTGTGGAACTCCGACGACGACATCGCCGTCGCGGACTGGGGGATCGCCGACGAGCTGACGTTCCACCAGCTCGCGAAGGGCTCGGACCTGCGCGCGATCGGCTACGACGTCGACTCCGACGACGCGCTGTACCACGTGTCCAGCCGCCAGGCGTTCATCTGGCCCTACGACGAGCGCGGCCGCCTCAAGGGCGAGCACCTCTACGAGGACAAGACGAGCCTCGAGATCGAGGAGGTCGACCCGGCGGAGGCGATCACCGCCGCCCGGGTGCGCGAGATCCACCGCGAGCAGCTCGCCAAGCTCGAGGCCGAGCGCGGCCCCCGCTACTGGATGCTCGACACGATCATGGCGCAGGCTTGACACGGCGTGTCACGGCGGTGTCAGGTACTGTCACCGCCGTGACCGCGACCCACCCGCTGGACCCGCTGTCGCCCGCCGAGATGGAGGCGGTCGTCGCGCACGTGCGCGCGCACCCCGAGTTCCGCGCCGGCATGCGCTTCGGCCAGGTCGCGCTCGTCGAGCCCGACAAGCGCGCGCTGCTCGCCGACGCGCCGCCGCCGCGACTGGCCGACGTGATCCTGCTCGACGGCGAGCGCGAGACCGCCCACCGCTTCCGCGTGGACCCGGCGAGCGGCGCGTGCACGCCGTGGGAGCGCCTCGACGGCGTCCAGCCGCGGATGGTCGACGACGAGTACGTCGAGGTCGAGGAGATCTCCAAGCAGGATCCGCGCGTCCACGAGGCGCTGCGCCGCCGCGGCCTGGACGTCGACCGCGACGAGGTGCAGATCGACCCCTGGTCGGCGGGCAACTTCGGCGCGCCCGAGGAGGGCGAGCGGCGGATCGCGCGCGGGCTGTTCTTCGTGCGCGACCACGAGGACGACAACCCGTACGCGCACCCGATCGACGGGCTGTCGACGGTCGTGGACCTGCACCGGCGCGAGGTGGTCAAGGTCGAGGACCACGCGGTGCTGCCGATCCCGCGCGAGCCCGGCAACTACCACGCCGCCGTCCAGGAGACCTGGCGCGAGGACCTGCGCCCGCTCGAGATCGTCCAGCCCGAGGGGCCGAGCTTCCGCGTCGACGGGTGGCGCGTCAGCTGGCAGAACTGGAGCTTCCGCGTCGGCTTCAACCAGCGCGAGGGGCTCGTCCTGCACGACGTCGCCTACGACGACCACGGCGACGTGCGGCCGATCCTGCACCGCGCGTCGGTCGCCGAGCTCACCGTGCCCTACGGCGACGCCGCGTTCATCCAGCGGCGCAAGAACGCGTTCGACGTCGGCGAGTACGGGCTCGGCGCGCTCGCCAACAGCCTCGAGCTGGGCTGCGACTGCCTCGGCGAGATCCACTACTTCGACGCCGCCTACGTCGACCCGCACGGCGGGATCCGGCGGCTGCGCAACGCGATCTGCCTGCACGAGGAGGACGACGGGATCCTCTGGAAGCACTACGACATGCGCACCGGCCGCACCGAGATGCGGCGGTCGCGCCGGCTCGTGATCTCGTTCATCGCCACCGTCGGCAACTACGAGTACGCCTTCTACTGGTCGCTCTACCAGGACGGCACGATCGAGCTCGAGGTCAAGGCGACGGGCATCGTCCAGACCGGCTACGTCGCCGAGGGCGAGCAGCCCGCCCACGGCGCGCGGCTGGGCCCGAACCTGTACGCGCCCCACCACCAGCACTTCTTCTGCGTGCGCCTGGACCCCACGATCGACGGGGACCGCAACCAGGTGACCGAGGTCGACACGGTCGCGGACCCGACCGGACCGAGCAACCCGTACGGCAACGCGTTCTTCACCCGCCGGACGACGTTCGAGACCGAGGACCAGGCGCGGCGCGACATCGACCTCGACCGCGCGCGCTACTGGCTCATCGAGAGCACGCAGCGCACGAACGCCCACGGCTCGCCGACCGCCTACAAGCTCGCGCCCGGCGACAACTGCCGGCCGTTCGCCCAGCCGGACTCGGCGATCGCGCAGCGCGCCGGCTACATGTGGCACCACGTCTGGGTGACGCCGTGGGCCGAGGACGAGCGCCATCCGGCCGGCGAGTTCCCCAACCAGCACCCGGGCGGCGACGGCCTCCCGGCGTGGACCGAAGCCGGGCGCGGCGTGCGCGACACCGACATCGTCGTCTGGTACGTGATGGGCCAGCACCACATCGTGCGTCCCGAGGACTGGCCGGTGATGCCGGTCGCGCGCTGCAAATTCCAGCTGCGGCCGTCCGGCTTCTTCGACCGCAACCCGGCGCTCGACGTGCCGCCGTCGGACTCGAAGCTGTCGCACTGCTGCAGCAACGGCCATGGCGGCTGACCGGCCGGCCGACCACGGGTCCCGAGACCGGCGCTTCGCGATCGCCGCGGCGGCGATCGCGCTGTTCGCCGAGCGCGGCTTCGACGCCACCACCGCGGAGGACGTCGCCGCCGCGGCGGGCGTGTCCGTGCGCACGTTCTTCCGCTACTTCCCGACCAAGGAGGCGGCGGCGTTCCCCGACCATGGCGACCGCGTCGCCGAGATGCGCCTGCGCCTGGCCGCCCGGCGCGGCGCGGGAGCGCCGCTGGACGCGGTGCTCGACGTCACGCGCCAGCTCATGGGGGAGTACTTCGACGCGCCGGAGCTGTACCGCCCGCGCTACCGGCTGATCCGGTCGGTCCCGACGCTGCGCGACCACGAGCGCATCCAGGACCTGGAGTACGAGGCCGCGATCGCCGAGCACCTGGTCGCCGAGCGCGGCGAGGACCCGGACGCGGCGACCGGCGCGCGCATCGCCGCGGCCGGCATCGTCGCGGCGATGAACGACGTCCTCGACCGGTGGGCGGCGCAGGACGATGCCGACCCGCGGGCGCTGCTGGAGCGCGCCCTGGGCCTCTGCGCCCGCGCGTTCGGCGCGGGCGACGGCGGCCCGGCGGTGGGGGCCGACGCCGACTTCGTGGTCGTCGTCCCCACCACCGACGCCGGCCGCCGCCGCGTCGCCGAGCTCCTGCGTCAGGCCTGAGCGGGCCGCTCCAGGTCGAACCGGTCCAGGTTCATGACCTTGTCCCAGGCCGCGACGAAGTCGCGCACGAACTTCTCGCGCGCGTCGTCGCTCGCGTAGACCTCGGCCAGCGCGCGCAGCTCCGAGTTGGAGCCGAACACGAGGTCGACGCGGCTGCCCGTCCACTTCACCTCGCCGGTGGCGCGGTCGCGGCCCTCGAACGTCTGCTCGTCGTCCGACGTCGGGGACCACTCGAGGCCGAGGTCCAGCAGGTTGACGAAGAAGTCGTTCGTCAGCTGGCCCTGGCGGTCGGTGAACACGCCCAGCGGCGACTGGCCGGTGTTGGCGCCCAGCACGCGCAGGCCGCCGATCAGCACGGTCATCTCCGGCGCGCTGAGCGTCAGCAGGTTGGCGCGGTCGATCAGCAGGTGCTCGGCCGGGATCCCGCGATCGTCGGCCAGGTAGTTGCGGAACCCGTCCGCGCGCGGCTCGAGGACCGCGAACGACTCGACGTCCGTCTGCTCCTGCGACGCGTCGACGCGACCGGGCGTGAACGGCACCTCGACGTCGAAGCCGGCGTCGCGCGCCGCCTTCTCGACCGCGGCGCAGCCGCCGAGCACGACGAGGTCGGCCAGCGACACCTGCTTGCCGCCCGGCTGCGCGGCGTTGAACTGCTGCTGGATGCCCTCGAGGACGCCGAGGACCTTCGCGAGCCGCTCGGGGTCGTTGACCGCCCAGCCGCGCTGCGGCTCCAGGCGGATGCGGCCGCCGTTCGCGCCGCCGCGCTTGTCGCTGCCGCGGAACGACGCCGCCGCCGCCCACGCGGCCGACACGAGCTCGGACACCGTCAGGTCCGTCGCCAGGATCTGGTCCTTGAGCGTGCGGACGTCGGTCGCGTCGATGAGCTCGTAGGTGCGCTCCGGGAGCGGGTCCTGCCACAGCAGGTCCTCCTCGGGCACCTCCGGCCCGAGGTAGCGCGACTTCGGCCCGAGGTCGCGGTGGGTCAGCTTGAACCAGGCGCGCGCGAACGCGTCGGCGAACTCGTCGGGGTTCTCCAGGAAGCGACGCGCGATCGGCCCGTAGATCGGGTCGAAGCGCAGCGCCAGGTCGGTCGTCAGCATCGACGGCGCGTGGCGCTTGTCGGGGTCGTGCGCGTCCGGCACGGTCCCGGCGCCAGCGCCGTTCTTGGGCGTCCACTGGTGGGCGCCGGCCGGGCTCTTCGTCAGCTCCCACTCGTAGCCGAACAGGTTCCACAGGAAGTTGCTCGTCCACTGCGTCGGGGCCGACGTCCAGGTGACCTCCAGGCCGCTGGTGATCGTGTCGGGGCCCTTGCCCGTGCCGTACGCGCTCTTCCAGCCGAGGCCCTGCTCCTGCAGCGGCGCCGCCTCGGGCTCGGGGCCGACGAGGTCGGCGGGGCCCGCGCCGTGGGTCTTGCCGAACGTGTGGCCGCCGGCGATGAGCGCGACGGTCTCCTCGTCGTTCATCGCCATGCGGCCGAACGTCTCGCGGATGTCGCGCGCCGCGGCGAGCGGGTCCGGGTTGCCGTTGGGGCCCTCCGGGTTGACGTAGATGAGGCCCATCTGGACGGCCGCGAGCGGCTCCTCGAGATGACGGTCGCCGGTGTAGCGCTCGTCACCGAGCCAGGTGGTCTCGGGGCCCCAGTAGACGTCGTCGTCGGGCTCCCACACGTCCTCGCGGCCGCCGGCGAAGCCGAACGTCTTGAAGCCCATCGACTCGAGCGCGACGTTGCCGGCGAGGATCATCAGGTCGGCCCACGAGATGCTCTGGCCGTACTTCTGCTTGACCGGCCACAGCAGGCGGCGGGCCTTGTCGAGGTTGGCGTTGTCGGGCCAGCTGTTGAGCGGCGCGAACCGCTGCTGACCGGCGCCGGCGCCGCCGCGACCGTCGTGGATGCGGTACGTGCCGGCGCTGTGCCAGGCCATGCGGATGATCAGCGGGCCGTAGTGGCCGAAGTCCGCGGGCCACCAGTCCTGCGAGGTGGTGAGGACCTCCTCGATGTCCTTCTTGACCGCGTCGAGGTCGAGCTTCAGGAACGCCTCGCGGTAGTCGAAGTCCTCGTCGAGCGGGTTCCGCGCCGGCGGGTTCTTGGCCAGGATCTTCAGGTTCAGGCGGTTGGGCCACCACCGCTCGTTCGCGGAGGCCTGCGTGGGCAGCGGGAGCTTCCCGTTGCCGTTCGTGACCGGGCAGCCGCCGGCGCTCTCGTCGTTCATCTCGCCGACAACGGCGTCTGGGCTCTCGGACAACGCGCGTCCTTTCTGGTGGTGGTCGTTCAGATCGTCGGGGTGGGTGAGGCCGAGCACTCCGGGCACAGGCCCCAGTGGATGACCTCGGCCTCGTCGATCTCGTAGCCGTGGCCCTCGGGCGCCTTCACGCAGGGCGCCTCGCCGACCGCGCAGTCGACGTCGGCGATCGCGCCGCAGGAGCGGCACACCACGTGGTGGTGGTTGTCACCGACGCGCGACTCGTAGCGGGCGGCCGAGCCGGCGGGCTGGATGCGCCGCAGCAGCCCGGCGTCCGTGAGCGCGGCGAGCACGTCGTAGACGGCCTGCTGGGACACGTCGAGGTCCTCGCGGACGAGGCGGATGACGGTCGCCGTGTCGACGTGCGGATGGTCGTGGACCGCCTTGAGGACGGCCACGCGCGGCCGCGTCGCCCGCAGCGAGGCGTCGTGCAGCATCTGTCGGCATGTCGCGGTGGAGGGCATCCGGCTCTCTGGAAGAACTCAAGATAGCGAGAGGCCGGACGGACGCGGGACTGGATCGGCGGATGCAGATGACATAGTGTCGCTTGTGCGGCGCGCCCGCTGCCGCGAGACTGGACATCACCCGACCTCAAGGAGGAGAGCCCGTGCCGAGCGTGCCGTTCGCCGCGGAGTACCCGCTGCTCAACCTGCTGTGGACGATGCTGATCTTCTTCGCATTCGTCATCTGGCTGTGGATCCTGTTCACGGTCGTCGTCGACCTCTTCCGTCGTGACGACACGTCCGGCTGGGGCAAGGCGATCTGGTTGTTCTTCCTGATCGTGCTGCCGTACCTGGGCGTCTTCGTCTACCTGATCACGCAGCACAAGGGGATGACGGAGCGCAACATCGCGCAACGCAAGGAGGCCGAGTCGCAGTTCGCCAACTACGTGAAGAGCGTCGCGCCGGCGGCCGACCCGGCCGAGCAGATCGCGAAGGGCAAGGAGCTGCTCGACACGGGCGCGATCACGCAGGCCGAGTTCGACGAGCTCAAGCGCAAGGCGCTCGCGGCCTCCTGAGACGCGGCCGGGCGCGGGGCGGCGCCTCGCCGCCCCGCGCCCTCGAGCGTCACTCGTTGAGCTCGTCCTCGGTGCACAGGCGGATGCCCGGCGCCTCGCCGCTCGTGCCGGTGCGGATGTAGCGGTCCGGGACGAACAGCGTCTCGCCGTCCTTGGAGACCAGGTCCCACCAGCGGCTGCCGTAGGCGAGGCCGCCGTAGGCCTGGCACTCGACGAACACGCGCTCGCCCTTGCGCAGGAAGTCGATGATCGCGACGTCGTTCCGCGACGGCGTGTTGCGGCCGTCGAGGTCCGCGGTCACCAGGTAGGTGCGCGGCACCGGCGGCTCCGACGCGCTCGCCGCGGGGGCGGCGGCCGCGCCCGCCGTGGCCACGAGGGCCGCGGCGATCGCGAGCCGCCGCGCGGTGCGGCGCAGCGAGGGCGTGGGGTGGGTCGGGGTCATGCGGCGCCTCCTTCGGCGTCTCGGGGGTCACCGTGTGCGAGCCCCCGACCCCCGGCGCCATTCCGTCACCACGCGTGCTCGCCGGGGATCTGGCGCGTGGCCACGTTCAGCCGGTTCCACACGTTCACGCTCGCGATGTCGAGCACGAGCGCGGCGAGCCGGAGCTCGTCGAAGTGCTCGGCGGCCGCGTCCCACACGGCGTCGGGCACCGGGTCCTCGCGGTCGGCGAGCCGCGTCGCCGCCTCGGTGAGCGCGAAGGCGGCGCGCTCGGCGTCGGTGAAGCGCGGCGAGTCCCGCCACGCGCCGACCGCGAAGACGCGCTCCTCGGACTCGCCCCCGGCGCGGGCGTGCCGGGCGTGGCCGTCGACGCACACGCTGCAGCCGTTGATCTGGCTGGCGCGCAGGTGCACGAGCTCGCGCGAGACGGGGACGCCGGCGCGATCGATGGCCTTCGACAGGGCCTGCAGCGCCTCGATCGCTCCGGGCACGGCGAACGCGGGGTGGGGGATGCGGGCGGTCGTCACCATGGGTGGGCCTCCTCTGTCACATCGTGGGGTGGACGGCGGTCATCCCCTTGACCAGCCCGACCGTGAGGATGTGACATCGCCGATGGACGACTTCGAGGCCCACCGCCCCCGGCTCCACGCCGTCGCCACCCGGTTCCTCGGCTCGCCGACCGAGGCCGACGACGCGCTGCAGGAGGCGTGGCTGCGGGTGAACCGCGCCGGCACCGGGGACGTCGACGACCTCGGCGCGTGGCTGACGACCGTCGTCTCGCGGGTGTGCCTGACGATGCTCGACGCGCGCCGGCGCCGCCGCGAGGAGGCGCTGGACGCCGGGCGCCTCCCGGACCCGATCGTGCGGCGTCCCGATCCGTCCGCGCCGGATCCGGAGGCCGAGGCGCTCGCGGCGGAGGCGGCCGGCGTCGCGCTGTTCGTGGTGCTCGAGCAGCTCACCCCCGCCGAGCGGCTCGCGTTCGTCCTGCACGACGTGTTCGCGGTGCCGTTCGACGACGTCGCCCGCGTGCTGGAGCGCACGCCGGCTGCGGCGCGCCAGCTCGCCAGCCGCGCGCGCCGGCGCGTGCGGGGGAGCGACCCGGCCGCGCCGGTCGCCGACCGGGCGGTCGTCGACGCGTTCGTCGCCGCCGCGCGCGGCGGCGACTTCGAACGCCTGCTGGCGGTGCTGCACCCCGACGTCGTCCTGCGCGCGGACGGCGGCACCGGCGTGCTCGACGTGGTGCGCGGCGCCTCGGCCGTGGCGGGCCGCGCACGGTCGGGCGCGTCCCGTGTGGCCGTGCCGGCGCTCGTGGACGGGGCGGCGGGGTTCGTCGCGGTCGAGGACGGCGCGCCGGTGGCGGTGCTGCGCTTCACGGTCGCCGACGGGCGGATCGTCGCGATCGACGCGTACGCCGGTCCGCGCCTGACGGGGCTCGACCTGACCGAGGTCCTCGCCGCGTAGTCTGGTCGGATGGCCTCGACCTTCTCGACCAACGAGCCCCAGAGCCGCTTCGAGCTGCACGTCGACGGCGACCTCGTCGGGTTCCTGGAGTACCGGCCGGCCGGGCCGAGCATCATCCTCACGCACACCGAGGTGGGCGAGGAGCACGGCGGGAAGGGCTACGGCGGCGAGCTGGTGCGCGGCGCGATCGACGCCGCCCGGGCCGCGGACCTCACGGTCATCCCGACCTGCGCGTTCGCGGTCGCCTACCTCCGCCGCCACCCGGAGCTGATCGAGGCCGTCGACCCGAGCCTGCGCGACCGGATCTGACGCGATGGCGGTCCGGCGCATCATCCCGTACCACGCGACGACCGACCCCGACGCGACCCGCGCCTTCTACGCGGGCGTCCTGGGCATCGAGGAGGGCGCGTTCGGCGGCGGCTACGTCGGGTTCGGCTCGGGGCAGGCGCAGGTGCTGTTCTCGACGCCGCAGACCGACAGCGCCGGACCGCTGCCCGACATGGGCGTCGACGTCGGCACGCGCGCCGCGGTCGACGCCGCCCACGCCGAGGCGGTCGCCCGCGGCCACGAGGTGCTCTACGGCCCGGTCGACGAGCCCTGGGGCGTGCGCCGGTTCTTCGTGCGCGACCCCAACGGCGTGGTCGTGAGCGTGCTCGCGCACGAGTGAGGCGCGGCGCGGGCGCGGGAGGCGACGCGTTCGCGCTCGATGAGCCGTTCTGCGCGGTGGCGACAGCCGGGGCCCTGCGCACCGGGCGCGGCGCCGCTCACGCCGAGCGCGCAACGCCGAGGCCCTACGGCGAGGCCACGCGCGCCTGCCAGCAGTAGCGCTCGAGCTCGACGAGCCGGCGGCGCAGCAGCGCCTCGACGAGGCGCGGGTCGGCCGGGGCGGGGACGGGGTCGGCGTCGCGCGGGGCGGGCCGGACGGTGGTGGGGGTGGCGGTGGGCTCCATGGGAGCACCGTCGCGCGATCGGGCGCTCGCCGCATCCGTCGCGCTCCCCGGTCGGGCCCCTGGGGCGCCGACTCGGGACCCGCCCGGACGCGAGCGCGCGCGCCGCGCGCGAGGGTGGCGGTATGAGCCACCTGCGGATCCGCGTCGCCGGCGCCGAGCACGCCACGACGACCGTCGAGCTGTTCTTCGACCTCGTCTACGTCTTCGCGGTCACGCAGCTCGCGCACGCGATCCTCGACGACCCGACGCTCGCCGGCGTCGCCCGCGCGGCGTTCCTGCTCGTCGTCGTGTGGTGGGCGTGGATCTCCACCACCTGGATGGCGAACTGGTTCGAGCCGCGCTCCCCGGCGGTCGCGGCGGTCCTGACGGGCGGGATGCTCGCCAGCCTGCTGATGGCGGCCGCGCTGCCCGCGGCGTTCGGCGCCGACGGCGCGCTGTTCGCCGCCGCCTACGTCGCGCTGCAGGTCGGCCGCAGCGCCGCGGCCGCGCGCCTGCTCGCCCGCGCCCACCCGCTGCGCGACGTGTTCGAGCGGCTCGTCGCCTGGAGCGCCGCCTCGGGCGCGCTGTGGCTGGCCGGCGCGGCCCTGCCCGGCGACCGCCGCCTGCTGCTGTGGATCCCGGCGCTCGCGATCGAGCTGTCCGCGCCGTACCTGCGCTACTGGCTTCCGCGCCGGGGCTGCGCCGCCACGACCGACTGGGACGTCGAGGGCGGCCACTTCACCGAGCGCTGCGAGCTGTTCGTGATCATCGCGCTCGGCGAGTCGATCGTCGTCACCGGCGCGACGGCGGCCGCGGCGGGCCTGGACACGACGACGGTCGCCGCGCTCGCCCTGGCGTTCGCGCAGACCGCGGCCCTGTGGTGGCTGTACTTCCGCGGCCTGGCCGCGCGCTCCCGCGAGACGATGCGCGCCAGCGCCGACCCCGGCCGCCTCGCCCGCGACGCCTACACCTACCTGCACGTCCCGATCGTCGCCGGGATCATCGCGGTCGCCGTCGGCGACGACCTCCTGATCGCCCATCCGGGCGCGGCGCCGCACGGCGTCGGCCTGGCCCTGACCCTCGGCGGCCCCGCGCTCTACCTCGCCGGGGAGGCGCTCTTCCGCCTGCGGATCACCGGGCACGTCCAGACCGGCCGCCTGGCGGTGGCCGCCGTGCTCGTCGCGCTCCTCCCGATCGGCGCCCACGTGCCCGCGCTCGCCCTCGCAGCGGTCGTCGCCGCGCTCCTCGGCGTCGCGGCGCGGTCAGGACGCGGGTGGCGGGATCGGCCCGGCGCCGGCCCGGCACGACGGGCCCGCGCACCGCGACAGCCGCGCCAGCACGCGGTCCAGCGCGGCGCGGGTGCGCGCGTAGCGCGGATCGGCGTGGACTGAGCGCAGCTGGTGGGGGTCGCGGCGCAGGTCGTACAGCTCGCGCTCCCCGCCGTCGTACTCGAGGTAGACGTAGCGCTCGGTGCGCACGCCGTTGTAGATCGGGACGTCGATGCCGGCGCCGATCCCGCCGATCGCGTTGCCGTCCTGGTCGATGTCGCCGCGGCTGGACTCGCCGGTCTCCAGCAGCACGGGCCGGTCGGTGCGCATCCGCGGGTGCGCGGCCAGCGGCATCAGCGACATGCCGTCCAGGCGCCGGCGGCCGGGCGCCGCGCCCGCGGCGTCGAGGATCGTCGGCGCGAGGTCGGCGTTGACGGTGAGCGCCCGCACGACCCGCCCGCGCCGCACGCCGGGCCCGCGCATCATCAGCGGCACCCGCACCGACGGCTCGTAGGGGAAGTACTTGCTCTGCGGGATGCGATGCTCGCCGGCGAAGTGGCCGTTGTCGGAGCCGAACACGATCAGCGTGCGGTCGAGCTCGCCGTGGCGGCGCAGCGCGGCGACGATGTCGCGCACGGCCTCGTCGACGGCCAGCAGGGACTCCAGTCGGCTGCGCGTGCGCGCCTCGATCCCGGCGATCGCCTCGGGATCCAGTCGCGGCAGGCCGTCCCGCAGCCACGACGGCTTGTCGCTGACGTCGGCCTCGTCGAACGCGGGGGAGCGCGGCACCGGCGCGTTGGCCATCCGGCCGCGGTGGCGCGGGGCCGACCGCACGAGCCCGACCTCGCCCTCGGCGTGCGGGGCCAGGAACATGACGCTGAGGAAGAACGGCCGCCGGCGCGGCGCCCACCGGTCGATCAGGGCGATCGCGCGGTCGCGGTACACGTCGGCCTGGTAGAGCGCGGGGTCCTCGTCGCGGAAGCTCCCGTAGGTCCGCAGCGTCCCGTTCTCGTCGAGCGTGTAGCCCCACATCATGTACGAGGTCGGGTCCACCGACCCGTGCCACTCGTCCCAGCCGGGCGGGACCGTGGGCTCGACGTCGCGGCCGTAGCCGTTGAGGTACTTGCCGACGTGCGCGGTCGCGTACCCGGCGCGCTGCAGCCACACGGGCAGCGTGTCGTCGGTGCCCCGGAACGCCCCGTAGCCGCCGAACGGCGGGCGGTTGCCGAGCACGTCGTGGTTGTGGGCGTACTGGCCGGTGAGCAGCGTGGCGCGCGCCGGGCAGCAGAGGGGATAGGAGCTGAACGAGCGCGCGAACGTCACGCCGGCGCCGCCGATCAGCCGGCGGGTGAGCGGCATCGCGCGCATGTCCTCGACCGTCTGGTCGTCGGTCATGATCAGCACGACGTTGGGCCGCTCCTGCGGCGCGGCGCCGGCCGGGGCGACGACGGCCGCCAGCAGCACGACCGCGGCAAGAAGGGCGCGCCTCATCGCACCCGCCGGATCGCGGGCGGGCGCCAGCGGCCGTCGAGCGCGGCCGCCAGCGGCTCGTACAGGCGCAGGTACAGCCGGAACGGCCCGGCGGGCGCGGGCAGCCAGTTCGCGTCGCCGTCGGCCGGCGGGGCGTGCGACACGCGGATCGTCAGCGAGCCGTCGGCCGCCGGTTGCAGGCCCGGCGTGCGGTCGCCCAGCGCGTAGCGGCCCAGCGGGTTGGCGACGAGCGCGAGGTCCGCGTCGTAGACCGTGAGCGACCAGAACGCGCGCACCGGCGGCAGCGCGCCGGGCGCGAAGCGCAGGACGTAGCGGTGGCGCCCGTCGAGCTCGCGCCCGCGCGCGTCGCGGTCGGCGACCGGGTACAGCGCCTCGGCCGGCAGGTTGGCGCCGAGTCCGATCCGGGCCACGAGCGCGCGGCGCGCGTAGTCGCGGCCGAACGCGGCGGTGTCGCCGGTGGTCAGCCACCATCCGTCGTTGCGGGCGCCGACATGGGCGCCCTCGACCGCGACGATGCGGTCGACGAGCCGGTCGCCCGCGCGCAGGCCCGCGTCGATCGCGGGCGCCAGGTCCGCCGGCGGCGCGTCCCCGCCGACGCCGACGGCGGCGAACGCGCGCACCGCGCACGCGTCGTGGGCGGGCGGCGGGCTCTGCTCGAGCAGCCGCGACAGCGCGTCGGCGAACGCGCGCCCGGTCGGGAGCCGCGGCGGCCCGTCGGGCGTGCCGCGGACGACCTGCAGCGCGCGGCGCGCCCCCGCCGCCCACGCGTCCAGCGGCGTGAGCGCGTACCCGCGCATGACCTCGGCCGCCGCGTCGACGTCGGCCTCGCCGTCGACGAGCGTGCGGCCCAGCAGCCACACGAGGGTGCTCGGGCTCGCGATCACCCGCGCGTCGTCCGGCGCGTCGCCCGTCCAGCCCGGGGGCGCGACGACCACGGTCTCGGCGCGGTCGCGGTGCGTCCCGCTGCCGACGTACGCGAACGCGTTCGTGTCGACGTCGAGCAGCTGCACGACCGAGTAGCGCCCGCCCGTGGCCGGCGCGTCGAGCACGACCGGCCCGTCGCGCAGGTCGAGCCGGCTGACGAAGTAGAGCGTGTCGTGGTTGGGCGCGACGACCGTGCGCAGGTCCGGGTTGGCGAGCACGCCGCGGCCGACGAGCGCGTTGCGCGGGTAGCGCTCGATCGTCAGCGCCAGCAGCACTCGCGGCATGCCGTACACGTACGCGGCGGCGGCGGTGGAGAACGCGGCGCCGGCCCGACGGCGCGCGGCCGCCGGCAGGCCCGCGACGTAGCGGCGCTCGGCGGCGGCCAGCGCCCGCGGCACCACCCGCACGAGGTGGGCGGGGAGCCGGCCCAGCGCGCAGGCGGGGACGCTCGGCTCGGCGGCCGGGCGTGCGCCCGCGCCGGGCGTCGTGAGCTGGAGGGCCGCCAGCGCGAGGACCGCGCCCGCGGCCGCACGGCGAGTCATCCCCTCTCCTCCGCGACGAGACTATGACCGCCGCCTATTGAATAAGGCGGCGTATCTGAAAGTCAAGCGGGAGGCGCGACCCGGTTGGCGACCTCGTCGCTCACGAGCAGCCGCAGCATCAGGTAGCGCAGGTCGGGCAGCAGCTCGTCGAGGTGCTCGGCCCGGCCGGCCCGCACGTGGGCGGCCACGAGCTCGTTGGCCATCACCGCGGCGGCGCGCACGTCGAGGTCGCGGACGGGCGGGAGGCCGGGAAGGAGGGTGCGGGCGCGCTCGGCGGTCTGGCGCAGCAGCCCGGCGAAGCGCTCGAGCTGGCGGTCGCGCTCGGCCAGCGCCCGGTGGCCGGCCGCGGGCAGCTCGACGAAGTAGGCGCGCGCCAGCGCGGGGCGCTCCTCCCACCAGCCGAGGTACACGCGCAGGCCGTCGTCGAGCGCGGCCAGCGCGTCGCCGGGCTCGCCGGCGTCGCGCCGCTGCGCCTCGAGGCTCGCCAGCAGCCGCTCGCCCTCCTCCTCGCAGAGCGCGAGGAAGCAGTCGGTCTTGTCGGCGAAGAACCCGTAGAAGGTGTTCGTCGACACGCGCGCGGCGGCGACGACCTGGGCGACGCTGGTCGCGTCGAACCCGCGCTCGGCCGCCACCTCGGCCATCGCGCGCAGCAGGCGCTCGCGCTGCGAGGCCTTCACCGCCTCGCGCGGCAGCTTGTGGCGTCCGCGCGGGAGCGGATCACCTGACCAGCCCGGGTCCTTGACTTTTGGATTCACGCGCTTATTTAATTCTGCCGGATGCGGGTCACGGATCGTATTGCCGCTCTCGGCGCCGCCGTGCTGGCGTCGGCGGCGGTCGCGACCCCGGCGTCGGCGCAGCCGCCCTGCCCGGTCCCCGCCGCCGGGGAGGAGTGGGAGGCGGTCGCGCCCGAGCGGCTGGGCCTCGACCCCGCGCGCCTGGCCGAGGCGCTCGCCTACGGCGACGAGGGGGTGCGCACCGTGGCGGTGTACCGCCACGGCTGCCTGGCCGGCACGTACCCGGGCGCGGCGGCCCGCGACCGCACCTACGAGAGCTGGAGCACGGCCAAGACCGTCGTGTCGCTGGCCGCCGGGCGGGCGATGACGCTCGGCCTGCTCAGCCCCGACGACCGCGTCGGCTCGCTGATCCCCGAGGCCGACCGCGCGCACGGCGCCATCACCGTCCGCCAGCTGCTGGAGATGACGTCGGGCCTGCACTGGAACTTCGTGCGCGACTACACGCAGACGCGCACCGAGAACCGCGTCCACGACGCGCTCACGCTGCCGTTCGACCACGAGCCCGGCACCCGGTTCGAGTACTCGCAGACGACGGTCGCGCTCGTGGCCGAGCTCGTCGCGCGCGCGGCCCGCCGCGACTTCCAGGACTTCGTCGACCGCGAGCTCTTCGCGCCGATCGGCATCCCGCGCGACCGCTGGTCGTGGCTGCGCGAGCAGCACGGGCACACGCTCGGCTACATGGGCCTGCAGCTGCGTCCGGCCGACTACGCCCGGATCGGGCAGCTCCTGCTCGCGCGCGGCGTGTGGAACGGCCGGCGGCTCGTCTCGGACGCGTACATCCGCGCGGCGACGACCCCGTCGCGGGCGAACCCGGGCTACGGCTGGCTGCTGTGGGTCAACGCGGGCGAGCGCTTCGTGGCCCCGACGATCGTCGGCCGCGACGAGCGCGCCCGCCGCGTGGTCGACAGCGCGCCGCCGGACATGGTGGCCGCGCTGGGCCGGGGCGACCAGACGATCATGGTCATCCCGAGCCTCGACATGGTCATCACGCGCTCCACCGAGGTGGGCGCCGTGAACGGCCGCGGGGAGCAGGCGCTGGCCTCCACCGCCGGGCTGCAGCACGAGTTCCTGCGCCGGGTCATGCGCGCGGTCGTCGACACGCCGGTGCCCGACGCCGGGCCGTACGAGCCCAAGGGCCCGGTCGAGCCCTACGACCCCGGCTTCGGGCTGGCGGCCTCACTGCGCGAGCCCGAGCACGTCGCCGCCGCCCGGCGCACGCCGCCGCTGCCGCCGCGCGGCCCGCGGGTGGCGCGGGCGGTTCAGCTGCAGGGCGCCGCCGTGCACGTCGACCCGATCCGGATCCCGGTCGACGCGAAGGGCCGCGCGCGGGTGCGGGTGAGCTGCCCGCCGGCGGGCACGCGCGCGTGCGCCGGGGTCGTCGCGATCGCCCGCGACGGCACGCGCCTCGGCCGCGCGCGCTACCGCGCGCCCCGGGGCCGGACCGCGACGGTCGCGGTCCCGCTTGAGCGCGCCGCGGGAGGCACGGTCTCGATCCGCGCGACGAACGCCGCCGAGGCGGGCGACACCGTCGTGCGCGCCGCCGCGCTGCTCGTGAGAGGCGACGCCCGGATGGCGCGGCGCGCCGCCGGGGACTGCCCGCCGCCGCCGGCCGCCGCCGAGCCGGACACCGACGGCGTCCGCGACGCCCGCGCCGGCGATCCCCTCTTCCGGCGCGTCGCCGTGCCGGGGTTCACCGACGTGCGCAAGGACACCGCCGGCATCGCGGTCCAGGACTTCGACGGAGACCGGCGCGCCGACCTGTTCGCGGTCTACAACGACGGCACGATGACGATGCTCCTCGGGCGCGGCTGCCTGCGCTTCGAGCGCCACGGCATCGAGATCGTCGACTCGCCGTACACCGCGGGCGACATGCCGGGCGGCGCCGGGATCGCCAACTGGGCCGACCTGAACGACGACGGCTTCCTCGACGCGTTCATCACGCGCAACCGCGACGGCTCGAACATCACGCAGCTCGGCGCGCGCCCCTCCGAGGGCAACACGCTCCTGCTCAGCCGCGGCCGCTTCGACCGCTTCGCCGAGGCCGGCCGGCGCCTGGGCGTCGCCAACGCCGAGGCCTACAACCGCGCCTCGTCGATCCTCGACGTGGACGGCGACGGCTGGCTGGACATCGCCGTCGGCGGCGAGCAGATCGGGACGCCCGAGTTCGGCGGCGCGCCGATCCAGCGCCTGTACGTGTGGCGCCCGCGCGAGCAGCGCTACGTCGACATCGGGGGGACGCGCCGGGCGCCGGACTTCGGCGGCCCGCTCACCTGCGACCCGGCGCGCGACAAGGCCAGCCCGGGGATCCTGCTGCGCGACCTCGACGGCGACCGCCGGCCCGAGCTCGTGCAGGGCTACCACAACGACATGCTCACGGCGAAGGCGACCGGCCCCTGCGTCACCGGCGAGCGGCGCTTCGGCCTGTTCGCGTGGCGCAACGTCTCGCGGCCCGGTGACCCGCGGCTGCGGCCGCTGTCGCGCCGCCGCGCCCCGCTGGGCGGCGTGGGGCGCATGCGCTGGAATCCCGAGACGGGCGACTACGATGTCGTCAGCCACGGGCTGGGGCTCCCGTACGTGTTCGCCGCCGACGCGTTCAACAGCGGCCGCCTGGACCTGCTCGCCGTCGGCCCGACCGACCCGGAGTGGCACGTGAACTCCGACATGGTCGCGGGCGCGTTCTTCCGCAACCGCGGCGGGCTGCGCTTCGTCGACGAGACCGACCGCCGCGGCCTGGGGTCGCTGAACTGGCCGGGGACGCGGTGGGCGGAGCACTACGGCGCGCCGCTGGCCGGCGAGTCGGTGCTGCAGCGGCTGGCGTGCAGCGTCTCCAACCGCCGGCCGACGTGCAGCCGCCTGAGCCTCGGCGAGCACCAGGCCTACCCGTCGTCGGTGGCGTGGGGCGACGTCGACAACGACGGCTGCCTGGACTTCGTCCTGGCCGAGCGGCGCGAGGACCCCGGCCAGCTCGACCTCCTGCGCAACACGCTCTATCGCAACCGCTGCGACGGCACGTTCGCGCCGACGACCACCGAGGTCAGCGGGCTGTCGACGAACTCGATCTCGCTCGAGATCGCCGACCTCGACGGCGACGGCCTCCTCGACCTCGTCGCCGGCGCCCAGCCGACGAACAGCTACCCGCTGAAGGAGCCGGCGCTGCCCGACGACCGCTACCTCGACAAGGTCTTCCTCAACACGGGGGCCGGCGGCGCGCGGCGCAACCACTGGATCGAGCTGGACCTCGAGGGCCTGCCACAGCGGCGGCTGCTCGGCGCGCAGCTCACGCTGACGGCGCTGGGACCCGGGGGCGAGCGGTTCCTGGGGCGCCGCGACTACGTGACGTCGGACGCCTACAAGTCGGGCCGCTGGCCGCGCGTGCACTGGGGCCTGGGCGCCCAGCGCCGCGCCCGCGTCGAGGTGCGGCTGCCCGGCGGGCGGACGCTCCGCCGGGCCCTGCCGTGCATCGACCGGGCGCTCGTCCTCGACGTGCGCGACGGGCGCGTGCGCGGCTGCCGCGCCTGACCGGTCAGCGCCGGCCCGGACCGACGACCGCCTGCACGCCGCGCCGCGTGGTGAACACCACCGCCCGGCGGCCGTCCGCGCCCTCGACGACCGGGAACTGGCCCATCGGCGTGTCCTCGAAGACGGGGCCCGCCAGCCGGTGGCGCCACCGCAGCGTGCCGGTGGCGAGGTCGACCGCCAGCAGGTAGGCGGACTCGGGTGAGCGGGCGGAGACGAGCATCGTCGGCGGCTCGCCCGGCCCGCCGGCGATCGTCATCGCGCTGAAGGGGGTGTGCCGCTCGCCCTCGACGCCGGCGAGCGCGTCGAGGTCGATCGTCTGCACGACGCGGCCGTCGCGCAGCGACAGCCGCCGCACGGTGGGCCCGCCGAACGAGAAGACCCACGCGCCGCCACGCGGGTCGAGCGCCGCGGAGGCGACGCCGGGGCCGCCGAGCTCGTGCTCCCACACGAGCTGCGGGCGGTCGCCGCGGTCGCGCAGCGCGAAGAAGCGCGGCGCGAGCGGGCCGTCGGGCGCGGCGCGGTCGCCGTCGAACACGATCAGGTCCCCGACCACCAGCGGGCTGGCGCCGCTGCGCGCCCCGAAGTCGAAGTGCCACGCCACGCGCAGCCGGCGGCCCGGCCGCGCGCTCGGGTCGACGTCGATCGCGTAGAGGCGCGCGTGGTGGTTGGGATCCGCGCGCCCGTCGTCGAGGGTGAACTGCGTGGAGACGTACAGGCGGTTGCCGCGCACACCCGGCGTGTTGGTGGTGTCGAAGCGGCCGCTGAGCCCGTCGAGGGTGGCGCGCAGGTCGAGCGTCCCCAGGCGCCGTCCGGTGTCGGGCGCGTACGCCGAGACCGGCCCGCCGGCGGTGGCGAGGACGATCGTGCCGTCGGCGGCGCGCGTGGGGCTGATCGGCGCGCCGCCCGGGGTGGAGGCGCGCCAGCGCACGCGCCCGGCGGAGCTGAAGCGCACGAGCCGCTCGTCGTCGGCGGCGATCACGTCGCCGTTGCGCGCGATGAGCGGCACGGACGTCCACGCCCACGCGTTCAGCTCGGTGCCGGCCGTCCAGCGCACCCGGCCACCGGCGTCGTAGATCTTCAGGTACGGCCGGGTGCGGTCGCCGCTGCGGTCGCCGAACGTGCAGGCGGCCACGCGCCCGTCGCCGCTGCAGCCGAGGCCCTGCGAGCCGCTCGCGGCGCCGGCGTCGAGCCAGTGCGCGGCCGCCGCACGGGGCGGCGGCACGCGCGCCTGGTCGGACATGGCGGGGTCGCAGTGCGACATCGGGCAGCCGGCGGCTGCGAGGGTGAGAAGCACCACGGGAGACGGCATCCCACCAGTTTAAATACGACTGCCAATTCAATGCTTAGGCCGGGACGGGCGCCTGCGCCGGCTCCTCGGCCCGGTCGAGGGCGGCGCCCTCGACGTCCACGCGCGGCACGATCCGGTCCAGCCGGCGGGGGAACCACCAGGCGCGCTCGCCCAGCAGGGCCATCACCGCGGGGATCAGGGTCATCCGCACGACGAACGCGTCGACGAGGATCCCGAAGGCCAGCGCGAAGCCGACCGACTTGATGATCTCGCCGTTCTCCAGCACGAACCCGGAGAACACGGCGCCCATGATCAGCGCCGGAGGTGACGGGCCGCCTGGAGGAGAGCACGGTGAAGGGCCACGTCCGGCGCGTGCTGTCCAAGCTCGACCTGACCAGCCGCGTGCAGGCGGTGATCTTCGCCTACGAGACCGGGCTCGTCGCGCCCGGCGGCTCCAGCGACCCGCGCTGATCGCGGTCGCCGATCGGCAGCTCGGCGACCAGCCGGGTGCCGCCGCCGTCCGGGCTGTCGACCGTGAGCGTGCCGTCGATCGCGCCGAGGCGGTCCGACAGCCCGCGCAGGCCGGGCGCGGCGGCGTTCGCCCCGCCGACGCCGTCGTCGGCGACGACGATCCGCACCACGTCGCCGTCGGCGGTGAGGGCGATCTCGCAGCGCGTCCCCCGCGCGTGCTTGACGACGTTCGCGAGCGCCTCCGAGACGACGAAGTAGCCGGTGCTCTCGACGATCGACGGCAGGCGCTCGTCGAGGCCGTCGACGTCGAGCTCGGTCGGGATCGGCATCCGCGCCACCAGCCAGGCGGTGGCGTCGGGCAGGCCGCGCTCGGTGAGCAGCGCCGGCTCGAGGTTGTGCACGAGCGCGCGCAGGTCGTCGAGGACCGCCTCGACCTCCTCGCGCAGGATCGTGGCGTCGCGGCGCACGCGGTCGGCGTCGTCGGCCACCCGCGCCATCCGCTGGGCGTCGATCGCGAGCAGCACGAGCCGCTGCTGGGCGCCGTCGTGGAGGTCGCGCGCGATGCGCCGCCGCTCGGCGTCGGAGGCGACCGCGAGCCGCTGGCGCGACGCCCGCAGCTCGCTCGCCGCGGCGCGCAGCTCGGTCGCCAGGCGCTCGCGGTCGAGCGCGACCGCGGCCAGGTGCGCCACGGTGCGCACCAGCTCCGGGTCGGAGATCAGCAGCGCGTCGTAGACGATCGCGCCGACGCGCCGCCCCTCGGAGGCGATCTCCACCGCCGCCCGCGCGTCTCCGGGCGCCGGCAGCGCGACCGGGCGCGCGTCGGCGTCGACGTACCCGCGGTCGCGCGCCGACCGGTACGCGAGCGCGACCGAGCGGTCGCCCAGCGCCTCGGCGATCGCGTCGCGCAGGTCGCCCGGCGCGAACGACGCGCTGGCGATCCGCGACGCCATCTCGTGCACCTCGCCGGCGCGCGCGAACCCGCCGCGCAGGAGGCCGTAGAGGAACGTGATCGGCAGCATCAGCAGCAGCACCGGCTGGGCGAAGTCGCGCAGCGCGCCGCGGCCCGGCAGGGCCAGCTCGAAGCTGATGACGAGCCCCAGCAGCGGGAGCACGACGAGCGTGACCGCGCCGACCGCGCAGACCGGCCCGACGACGAGGCGCTGGTGCGCGTCGGCGCGCCGCAGCCGGCCGACCAGGATCCCGACGCCCGCGACCATGACGACCGTGCCGGCGACGGACTGGCCCCGCGCGACCGCCGTCGCCACACCGTCGGCGGACGCGACCTGCAGCGGGCTGCCGTCGCCGAGCAGGTAGACCGGCGCCTCGAGCACGGTCGCCAGCGCATAGCCGGCGGCGACCACCACCCGCTCCGGGGTGCCCGCCAGCCGGCCGGACGGGAACGCCATGAGGACGTGGACGATCAGCGCGAGCGGCAGCGTCGCCACCACCGCGGCGGCGCCCGCGATCGCGCTCGACTGCGAGGCCCCCATCTGCAGGCCCAGGAACGACCAGCCGCAGGCCAGCAGCAGCGGCCCCATGCGGTTGTGCGGCCGCCGCCACCAGGCGATCAGGCCGACCGCGGCGAACGCCCACGCGATGAAGATCCCCAGCCAGTGATCCCACCCCACGGCAGCCCGCCGATGGTGGTGGCGCTCAGGACCAGCCCCAGCGCCGCGGTGGCGAACGCGAGCGACAGCAGCGCGACGTCGAGCGCGCCGGCCGCCGGCCGGCGCCACGTCATCTCGGGGCGCCCGCGCTCAGGTAGCGCACGACGGCGAGGACCCGGCGGTGGTCCTCGATGGCGGGGTCGAGCTCGAGCAGGTCGAAGATCCGCGTGATGTGCTTGGCGACGGCCTTCTCGGTCACGACGAGCTGCTGGGCGATCCCGGCGTTCGAGCGGCCCTCGGCCATCAGCGCGAGCACCTCGCGCTGGCGGTCGGTCAGGCGCGTGAGCGGGTCGTCGCGGCGCGGCCCGAGCATGCTGGAGACGACCTCCGGGTCGACCGCCGTGCCCCCGTCGCAGACGCGGCGCACCGACTCGAAGAAGCGGTCGAGGTCGGCCACCCGCTGCTTGAGCAGGTAGCCCACGCCGGCGGGGTCGTCGCCGAGGAGCTCCAGCGCGTAGCGCTCGTGCACGTACTGCGACAGCACGAGGACGGCGGTGCCGGGCAGCTCCCGGCGGATCTCGAGCGCGGCGCGCAGGCCGTCGTCGGTGTTCGTCGGCGGCATCCGGATGTCGGCGATGACCAGGTCCGGCCGGTGCGCGCGCGCCTTGCGCACGACCTCGGGACCGTCGCCGGCGACCCCCGCGATCTCCAGGCCCTCGTCCTCCAGCAGGCGCACCAGGCCCTCGCGGAGCAGCAGCTCGTCCTCGCCGACCACGACGCGCATTCGCATGCGACAGTAGCGGTGAACGTCCCCCGACCGGGTGGAGCCAGTTCCACCCCCGCTGGGGATCCAGGCCCCTCCAGTGGGACGGCGGCGTCGCACATACTCGGCCGGTCGCATCGTTCACGGAAGGACGCCATGCCCCGCCTCGCCCGCTCGCTGCGCGCCGTCGCGCTGTCCCTGCTCGCGCTCGGCGCCCTCGCTCCCGCCGCCTCCGCTGAGGTCTACTGGGTCGACTCGATGACCTCGTCGGTCGGCCGCGCCAACAACAACGGTGGCGGCGCGAACCAATACTGGCTCAGCTCGCCGGCCCAGCCGGGCGGCGGCATCGTCGTCACCGCCGATCACGTCTACTGGACCGGCTGGGGCGGCGAGATCTGGCGCGCGAACCGCAACGGGACCGGCACCGTCCAGATCGTGGCCGGCGCGGGGAACGCGACGAGCCTGGCGACCGACGGCGACTACCTGTACTGGACGGACCCGAACGCCGACGCGGTCGGCCGCGCCCCGATCGCCGGCGGCACCCCCGACAACGCGTTCATCGCCACCGGCGAGGCGCCCGAGGGCGTCGCGGTCGCCGGCGGCCACATCTACTGGACCAACGGCAACGACAACTCGATCGGGCGGGCGAACCTCGACGGCAGCGGCGTGAGTAACTCGTTCATCACGGGCCTGAACGCGCCGCGCCACCTCGCGAGCGACGGCACGTCCCTGTACTGGGCCGACTTCTACGGCCGCCGGGTCGGGCGCGCGAACCTCGACGGCACCGGCGTGCAGCGGACGTGGTTCAACCTCGGCTACTCCGTCTACGGGGTCGCGCTGAGCGGCGGCGCGCTGTTCTGGACGGAGCCCGGCTTCGGCGACATCGGCCGCCTCATCCTCTCGAGTACCTCGTCGTCGTACATCTTCGACGATGGCTGGAACCCGCTCGGCATCGCCGCGACCGGGCCCGGGTTCGCGGCGGCGCCCGACGCGCTCGCGTTCGGCGACCGCAACGTGTCGACGACGACCACCCAGACGGTCACGATCACGAACGCCCCCAGCGGCGGGGCCGGCGACCCGCTGACGTTCGCGGCCAACGCGATCACGATCACCGGCACCAACGCCAACCAGTTCGCCAAGACGGCGGACACGTGCTCCGGCCAGACGATCGCCGTCGGGGGCTCGTGCACGGTGACCGTCGGCTTCACGCCGACCTCGGTCGGCAACAAGACCGCGAGCCTGCGCTTCGTCGACAACGCGGCCGGCAGCCCGCAGACCGTGTCGCTGACCGGGCGCGGCACGCAGGGCGCGGTCATCGTCTCGCCGGTGTCGCTCGACCTCGGCGGCGCGACGGTCGGCGCCACCGGCCCGTCCCAGCCGGTCACGGTCACCAACAGCGCCACCGGCGCGACCGCCGGCACCGTGACGATCCCGGACGGCGGCGTCACCGTGATCGGCCCCGACGCCAGCCAGTTCGCGATCGCCGAGGACGGCTGCGCGGGGGAGACCCTCGACCCGGGGCAGTCGTGCACCGTGCGCGTGGCCGCGGCGCCCACGAGCGCGGGTGACAAGAGCGCCACGCTGAGCATCGCCGACGACGCGCCGGGCACGCCGCACACGGTCGCGCTCACCGCGATCGGCCGGGCGCCCGCGGTGTCGACCGATCCCGCGACCCTCGACTTCGGCGCCGTGCCGGCGGCGCGCCGCAGCGCGCCGCGCACCCTGACCGTGCGCAACAGCTCGTCGGGGCCCGGCGCGGACGACCTCGTGTTCGGCACCCCCGCCGCGTCGCTGGCGGGCGCCGACGCCGACCGCTTCACGATCCTCACCGACGGCTGCGCCGGCGCCACGCTCGCGCCCGGCGAGGCGTGCGCGATCTCCGTGCGGTTCGCCCCCGGCGGGACCGGCGCCCGCACCGCGGTCCTCGAGCTGGCCGATGACGCGCCCGACGCGCCGCAGCAGGTCGCGCTGATCGGGACCGGCACGGAGGCCGGCTTCGCGGTGAGCCCGGCGACCCACGCGTTCGGCACCGTGGCGGTGGGATCGGCGAGCGCGCCGCAGACGTTCACGGTCACGAACACCGCGACCGGACCGGACGCCGGCCCGCTGACGTTCGACGGCGGCGCGGTGACCCTCGGCGGGACCGGATCCGCCCAGTTCGAGCTGACGAGCGACGACTGCTCGGGCGCCGAGCTGGACCCGGGCGACAGCTGCACGGTCGCCGTGCGCTTCGCGCCGACGGCCGGCGGCACCCACCTGGCCGAGCTGCGCTTCAGCGACGACGCGCCCGGCAGCCCGCAGAGCGCCGCGCTGGCCGGCGTGAGCCCGGCACCGCCCGCCCCGACCCCGCCGGCGCCGACGCCGTCCTCGTCGGGCGCCGCGTCGAGCGACCCGGTGGCCCCGGCGCCCGCCGCCCCGTCGACCACGACGCCGCCGGCGCCCGAGTCGCCGTCCGCGCCCTCGGCGGCTCCGTCGTCGGGCAACAACAGCATCGTCGGCGTGCGCGTCGCCAGCCGGCGGGTGCGCGTGGACCATCGCGGGGTCGCGCGGGTCGCGCTGCGCTGCCTCGGGCCGCGCGGGCGCCGCTGCGTCGGCAGCGTGAGCGTCAGCGGCGGTCGGGCGCCGGTCGCGTTCCACCTGCGCACCGGGTCGCGGCGCACGTTCGAGGTGACGCTGCGGCGCTCGATCGGCGGCTGCCGCACCGTCCGGGCGACCGTCCGCATGCGCCTGCGCCAGCCCAACGGGACCGTCCAGACGCGCGACCGCGGCGTGCGCCTGCAGCCGGCGTCCTGCCAACGCTGACCGGCGGCCGGGGCCCGGCGACGGGCCCCTAGGATCGGTGGCGGTCAGGCATGTCCGATCCAGCCGTTCACGACGGTCGCGAACCGGGCGAGCCGTCGGCGCTGTCGGGCAGCGCCGGCCGGGCGCTCGCCGAGGCCGCGCAGCGGGCGCGCGCGGCCGATCTCGAGCTGGCCGCGGCCCTGCGGCGCCCCAGCCCCGCCAAGGCGGTCGTCAGCGCCGGCTACCTCGAGGCGCTCGGCCGCCGCCCGGTGCTCCACCCGGACGCCGAGCGAGCGCTCATCGCCGCCGCGCAAGCGGGCGACCCGGGCGCGCGCGCCCAGCTCGTCGAGGCCTTCCTGCCGATGATCGCGTCGCTGTCGCGCATGTACCGCGACTCGCCCCGCATCGAGCGGATGGAGCTGCTGCAGGAGGGCGTCGTCGGCCTCCTGCGCGCGCTCCAGCGCTTCGACCCCCGGCGCGGCACGCCGTTCTGGGCGTACGCGGCGTGGTGGGTGCGCCAGGCGATGCAGGAGCTCGTCTCCGACCTCACCCGCCCGGTGGTGCTGTCCGACCGCGCGCTGCGCCAGCTCGCGCGCATCCGCGACGCGCACCGCGACAGCCTGCGCGAGACCGGCGCCGAGCCCAGCCGCGACGAGATCGTGCGCCGCACCGGCCTCACGCGCGAGCAGGTCGACAACCTGATCGCGCTCGAGCGCCCGGCGCGGTCCATCGACGAGCCGGTGCAGGCCGAGGACGGCGTCGTCGGCACCTTCGGCGACCTGCTCGTCGACCCGCTCGCCGAGGACGAGTACGAGCGCGTGCTGGACGCGATCGAGGTCGAGGAGCTGGTCTCGCTCCTGGCCAGCCTGTCCGAGCGCGAGCGCGAGATCCTGCGCGCCCGCTACGGCCTGACCGGCGACGCGCAGAGCCTGCGCAGCATCGCCGCGCCGCTGGGCCTCAGCGCGGAGCGAGTCCGCCAGCTCGAGCGGCGGGCGCTCGGGAAGCTCGCGGCGGCGGCGGGCGCAGGTCCACCATCACCTCCAGCTCACCCTCAACGCTCGCCTCGGTGACCGCCGCGGTCGGCTCGTCGCGGCGCACCCGGTCGAACCGCAGGCTGACCGTCGCCTCGCCGACGCGCAGCCCGCTGACCGTCACCGAGTCGAGGTGGCGCGGCAGCAGCGGCCGGCGGATGCGCAGCCGGCCCTCGAGCGCGTCGGGGACGAGGCCCAGCGAGGTGACGAGCAGGTACGGGAGCGCACCCGCCGCCCACGCCTGCGGGCGGCAGGCGACCGGGTAGGGGACCGGGTCCTCGTAGTCCGCGCGCGAGAAGCCGGCGAACAGCTCCGGCAGCCGGTAGTCGGGGAAGCCGGCGGCGGCGTCGAGCAGCGCCTCGAACAGCGTGAGGAAGTCGTCGTCGTAGCCGTAGCGGCGCAGGCCCGCCGCCGCGAACGCGGTGTCGTGCGGCCACACCGACCCGGTGTGGTAGCCGACGGGGTTGAACGCGACCTCCCGGCAGCCGAGGGTCCGCAGCCCCCAGCCGGACCACAGGTCGTCGCTCATCAGCCGGTCGCGGACCGCGGCGGAGCGCACCGGGTCGACCGCGCCCGCCCACAGCAGGTGGCCCTGGTTGGACGCCAGCGCGCGGCTGGGGCGCTTGTCGGCGTCGAGGCCCATCGCGTAGGCGCCGAGGTCCGGGAGCCACAGCCGCTCGAGCGCCTCGCGCGTGCGTTCGGCCTTCGCGCGCAGCACGTCCGCCTCGTCGTGCTCCCCGAGCGCGTCGAGCAGCCGCGCGATCTCCTCGCGGGCGCGGATCGCGTAGCCCTGCACCTCGGCCAGCGCGATCGGGGGCCGCAGCGGATCGCCGTGCTCGTCGCACACGCCGTCCCAGGAGTCCTTCCAGCCCTGGTTCTCGAGGCCGCCGTCCGCGCGGCGGCGGTACTCGATCAGCCCGTCGCCGTCGAGGTCGCCGTCCTCGTCGAGCCAGCGCAGCGCGGCGTCGACGTTGGGGCGCAGCTCCTGCAGCAGCTCCGTCGAGCCGGTCCAGTCGGCGTGGGCGGCCAGCAGCAGCAGGAACAGGGCGGTCGCGTCGACGGTGCCGTAGTAGCGGCCCAGCGGCGTGCCGGCCGCGGCCTCGCCGAGCCGCAGCTCGTGGAGGATCTTCCCGGGCTCCTCGTCGTGGGCGGGGTCGTCGCGCGTGCCCTGGTAGGCGGCGAGCAGGCGCAGCGTGCCGGCGGCCAGGCCGTGGTCGAACGCGAGCACCTGCGTCGCGGTGATGAGCGAGTCGCGCCCGAAGAGCGTCGCGTACCAGGGGATGCCGGCGGCCAGGTACGGCTGGCCGTCGAGGTCGGAGATCAGCAGCCGCAGGTCGAGCAGGCTCCGGCGCAGCATGCGCTCCACCAGCTCGTCCGAGCAGCGCACCCGGGTGCGGCCGGCCAGCCAGGCCTCGGCGTCGGCGGCGGCCTGGCGCGCGGTGTGCTGGCGGTTCAGGGCCGGCGGCGCGGGCTCCTCCTCGGCCGGGGCGCGGGCGGCGAACCGGCAGGTGAGCGCGAGCGTGTGCTCGCCGTGCGGCTCCAGCCGCACGCGCGCCCGCAGGCGGCCGTCGTCGTCGGCGGTGGCGCCCTCGCAGGTGACGGTCGTGGTGCGCGTCCACCCGTCGGTCCCGACGCAGGACAGGCGCAGGGTCGAGCCGTCGGCGACGCGGCGCACCTCGCGCTCGCGGTGCTCGAGGAACCCGCGCAGCTCCAGCATCGGCACGAAGTCGGCGTCGAGGCGCAGCTCCACGTCGAGCTCGACCGCCTCGTTGTGGTGGGAGCGCAGCAGGATCCGCTCGTCGAGCGCGTCCGGCCGCATCCGGCGCTCCAGGCGCACCCGCAGCGCCTGGAGCGGGAGCGTCGCGCCGGTGTCGAGCCGCAGCTCGCGGTTGGTCAGCTCGTAGGTGGCGCCGGTGCCGGCCGCGTCGGAGGCGACGAGCAGCCGCGGCGCCTCGCCGCCGAGGCGCAGGACGTGCGCGCTCAGGTGGCGGCAGTCGTCGACGAACACGCCGAGGGCGTGGTCGCCGTCGGGCAGCTCGCCGTCGCGGCCGGCGACGCAGAACGCGTTGCCGGCCTTGATGACGGTGGTGGCGCTGACGTCCGCGTCGGTCACGCCGGCACCGCCTCGCTCTCGTCGGCTGCCGGCTCGATCCGTGGGCGCGGCCGCGGCGCCGGGGTCGCGATCGCGCGGTAGGCCTCCTCGTAGCGCGCGGCCACCCGGTCGGGCGAGAACCGCTCGCGCGCGCTGGCGCGACACTCGTCCGGGTCGAGCTCCTCGGCCCGGACGACGGCCTGCGCCATCGCGTGCTCGTCGCCGACCAGCAGGCCGCTGCGGCCCGCCTCCACGACCTCGGGCGCCGAGCCCTCGGCGAACGCGATGACGGGCGTGCCCGCCGCCATCGCCTCGACCATCACCATGCCGAACGGCTCCGGCCAGGTGATCGGCATCAGCAGCGCCCGCGCCGACGCGAACAGCTCCTGCTTGTAGCGGCCGCCGACCTCGCCCACGTACCGGATCCTGTCACCGTCGAGGTGCGGGTCGATCTCCTTGGCGAAGTACTCCTCCTGGCCCGGCTGGACGGGGCCGGCGAGGATGAGCCGGCGGCCGGCCTCGCGGGCCACGCGGATCGCGCGGTGCGCGCCCTTCTCCGGCGCGAAGCGGCCGATCCACAGCAGGTGGTCGTCCTTGGGCACGTCGGTGGGCCAGGCGCTCACGTCGATGGGGTTGGGCACGATCGCGTCGACGCGCACCCCGTCGGGGCGCGAGGCCGCCTGGGCGCGCGAGATGCAGGTGATCGACGCCTTGTTGCCGTGCGCGGCGTAGAAGCGCCGGGCGTCCTCGTCGAACGAGCCGTGGACGGTGTGCAGGACGGGGACCGAGATGCGGTCGGCCATCGCGAGCGCGATCCAGCCCGAGTGGTCGTGCAGGACGTCGAACGGACGGCCGGCGATCGCCTCGCGCTCGACGTGCTCGAAGGCGCGCGCGACGTGGTCGGCCTCGACCACGCTCGCGCCGATGCGGTCGGGATGGGAGCTGTCGAGCAGGCCGATCGTCTGCGCGTCGGTGCGCGAGCCGGGCGCGGCCAGCAGCGTCACGTCGTGGCCGCGCGCGACGAGCGCATCGGCGAGCAGGGCGACGACCGACTCGATGCCGCCGTAGCCGTGCGGCGGGATGCGCAGCCAGGGGGGAGCGAGCAGCGCGATGCGCAGCGGACGGCCGGCGGACGGGGCCGGCGCGGCGAGCGGGTTGGTGCGGCGCGTGTCGAGCACGTGCACGGTGCTCGGCGCGGCCTGCGGGCTGTAGAGCTGGGTGCGGATGGAGGGCTCGGCGCGGCTGGCGAGCTCGACGGCGCGCGCGCCGGCGGCGCACGAGGCGCAGAGCCGCTCATCGTCGGAGGTCCGGCGCAGCATCGGGGTGAGGCAGCGCTCGCAGCGTCCGATCGCGACGGGCGGTCGCAGCGCGGACGCGCCGCTGCGCCGCCGGGATTCGCCTCGCACCGTCATGTGGCCTCCTTGGCCGCAAGGGACAAGAACGTCACGGTTCCTCCTTCGGTGTCTGCGTGTCTCCACCCCTGGAGGTAGGCCGCGCGCGCCCGGTGTCAACCCCTCCGTCATGATGCCCGCCCGGAAACCGGGAACGAGGTCGGGAGGGCGGTTGCAGGACTACGACGGGACGGTCGCGCTGGTGACCGGCGGTGGGATGGGGATCGGCGAGGCGTGCGTGACGGAGCTGGCCGGACGCGGCGCGCGCGTGGTCGTGGCGGACCAGGACGAGGCGCAGGCCGAGCGCGTGGCGGCCGCGGTGCGGGAGGCCGGCGGCAGTGCCGTCGGGGTGCGCGCGGACGTCGCCGACGAGGCCGACTGCGCGGCGATGGTGGACGCCGCGCTGGACGCGTACGGGCGGCTCGACGTCGCGGTCAACAACGCCGGGATCGGCGGACGGCGCGGGCCGGTGGGCGACCTCTCGCTCGCGGACTGGCGCGCGACGCTGGCGGTCAACCTCGACGGCGCGTTCCTGTCGATGCGCGAGGAGCTGCGGGCGATGGTGCCGCAGGGCGCCGGCGCGATCGTGAACATCGGCTCGATCCAGAGCTCGGTCGCGCTGCCGGACACCGCCGCCTACACCGCGTCCAAGCACGGGCTGCTCGGCCTCACGCGCAGCGCCGCGATCGACTACGCGCAGGCCGGCATCCGCGTCAACTGCGTCGGCCCCGGCGTCATCGCCACGCCGAGCCTGCTCGCCAAGGTCACGCCGCAGATGCGCGCCGAGTTCGAGGGCCTGCACCCGAGCGGGCGCATGGGCGAGCCGCAGGAGATCGCGCGGCTGGTCGCGTTCCTCGGCTCGCCCCAGGCGTCCAACATCACCGGCGCCTACTACCTCGCCGACGGCGGCTACACGGCGCAGTAGCTCACTGGCAGGCCTCGCACTCAGCGCCGGTGCGCATCGCCTCGATCGAGCACGCGGCCGCAGCGTCGGGCGCGGCCGCGGAGACCGTCGCCTTCTCGATCGACGACGCGCCCAGCGTGCGCAGGTAGTACGTCGTCTTCAGGCCCGCGTGCCAGGCGCGCCGGTACATGTGCGACATCGCCTTGAGGTCGGGCTCGGCCAGGAACAGGTTCAGCGACTGCGACTGGTCGATCCACTTCTGGCGCCGCGCCGCCGCGTCGATGAGCGCCGCCGGGTCGATCTGGAACGCGGTGCGGTAGCGGTCGCGGATGTCGGCCGGGATCGCCGGGATCTCCGACAGGTCGCCGTCGAAGTACTTGAGCTGCTCGGCCACCTCCGGCGACCACGCGCCCGCCGCCTTCAGGTCGCGCACCAGGTACGGGTTGAGGACCGTGAAGTCGCCCGACAGGTTCGACTTCGCGAACAGGTTCTTGTACATCGGCTCGATGCACGGCGACGTGCCCATGATGTTCGCGATCGTCGCCGTCGGGGCGATCGCCAGCACGTTGCTGTTGCGCATCCCCTGGCGAGCGATCTTCTCGCGCAGCGGCGTCCAGTCCATCAGGCCGCCGCGGGGCACCTGGAGCGGCAGGCCGCGCTCCTCCTCGAGCAGGTCGAGCGTGTCCTGGGGCAGCAGCCCCCGGTCCCACTTGCTGCCCGCGTAGCTCGGGTAGCGGCCACGCTCGGCGGCGAGGTCGCTGGACGCCTCGTAGGCGTAGTAGGCGATCGCCTCCATCATCTCGTCGGAGAACGCGATCGCCTCCGGCGCGTCGAACGCGAGGCCCTTGCGGTACAGCGCGTACTGCAGCCCCATCACCCCGAGGCCGACGGGGCGGTGGCGCAGGTTCGCCGTCCGCGCCGGCTCGGTGGGGTGGAAGTTCACGTCGATCACGTCGTCGAGCGCGCGCACGGCCACGCGCACCGTGGCGCGCAGCTTGTCGTGGTCGATCTGGCCGTCGGCGTCGAGGTGGCGGTCGATCACGATCGAGCCGAGGTTGCAGACCGCGGTCTCCTCCTCGCTCGTGTTCAGCGTGATCTCGGTGCACAGGTTCGACGAGTGCACGACGCCCGCGTGGTCCTGCGGCGAGCGCACGTTGCACGGGTCCTTGAACGTGATCCACGGGTGCCCGGTCTCGAACAGGAGCCGCAGCATCTCCTTCCACAGCTCGATCGCGGGAACCCGCTCGCCGAAGATCTCGCCCGCCTCCGCGCGCCGCTCGGCCTCGAGATAGCGGGCCTCGAACTCGCGCCCGTAGGTCTCGTGCAGCTCCGGCACCTCGTTGGAGCGCAGCAGCGTCCAGTGCTCGCGCGCCTCGACGCGCTTCATGAACAGGTCGGGCACCCAGTTGGCCGTGTTCATGTCGTGCGTGCGCCGGCGGTCGTCGCCGGTGTTGCGGCGCAGCTGCAGGAAGTCGCGGATGTCGTTGTGCCACGTCTCCAGGTACGCGCAGCCCGAGCCGGCCCGCTTGCCGCCCTGGTTGACGGCGACGAGCTGGTCGTTGTGCATCTTCAGGAACGGCACGACGCCCTGGCTCTCGCCGTTGGTCGACTCGATGTGGCTGCCGGTGCCGCGCACCGCCGTCCACGAGCCGCCCAGCCCGCCTGCCCACTTGCTGCACATCGCGTTCTCGGCGATGCCGCGGCCGACGATCGACGCCAGCGTGTCCTGGATGACGTACACGTAGCAGGAGCTGAGCTGCGCGTGGGGGGTGCCGGCGTTGAACAGCGTCGGCGTCGACGAGCAGAAGCGCCGCTCCTTGTAGGCCGCGTACAGGTCGAGCACGCGCGCCTCGCGGTCGCCGGTCTCGGGCAGGCAGACGCCCATCGCGACGCGCAGCCAGAAGACCTGCGGCGCCTCGATGCGCACCGGCCTCGATCCCGTCTTGTCGACCTGCAGGTAGCGGTCGTAGAGCGTCTGCAGGCCGAGGAAGTCGAAGTCCAGGTCGGCGGTGGGGTCGAGCGCCGCCGCCAGGCGCGGCAGGTCGTAGTCGAGCAGCGCCGGGTCGATGCGCCCGATCTCGACGCCGCGGCGCAGCGCCGGCTCGAGCGCCGCCCGGTGCAGGTCGCGCAGGCCGCCGATCCCGTCGCGCTCGATGTCCCAGCCGAGCGTCTCCTCGTAGACGTAGGTCAGCAGGACGCGGCCGGCGAAGCGCGAGTACTCGCTGTCGCGCTCGACCAGCGCCTTCGCGTTGAGCACGATCGTGCGGCCGAGGTCGGCGCGGCGGATGCCGGGATGGATCGAGCGGCGCAGCTCGCGCTCGAGCGTCGCGGCGTCGAGGTCGAGGTCCAGGCCGATCGAGGCGAACGCGATCCGCGCGCGGAGGTCGGCGCCGGTCCACGCGGTCTCGCCGCCGTCGTCCTCGACGACGCCGATCGGCGTGGCGGGGACCGGCGGCGGGTCCTGCTCGGCCCGCCGGCGGGCGCGCTCGGCGCGGTAGAGGATGTAGCTCTCGGCCACGCGCATGTGGCCGCCGAGCACGAGCTCCTCCTGGACGAGGTCCTGGACGGTCTCGATCGGGACGTACACCTGGTCCAGCTCGCGGGCGCGGCGCGTGACCCGCGCGGCGAGCGGCGCGGCCGGGTCGGTCGGGAGGCCGCGCGAGGCGAACGCCTTGGCGACGGCGGCCTCGATCTTGCGCTCGTTCCAGGCGACGACGTGGCCGCTGCGGCGGATGAGGCGCAGCGTGCCGGGCGGGTGCAGGGCGGGCAGCTCGGCAAGGGTCATGGCGCGTCCTCTCACAGCTCGTCGTCGGCGACCAGGGCGAGGGCGGACGCCCTGCGGTACTCGGTGACGCGCCCCTCGAAGAAGTTCTGCTCCTTGCGCACGTCCATCAGCTCGGCCAGCCACGGCAGCGGGTTCTCGACGTGGCCGTTGAGCGGGGGAAGGCCGCAGCCGGTCAGGCGCCGGTCGGCGATGTAGTCGACGTAGCGGGCGAACTCGGCCGCGGACAGCCCGACCGCCTCGACGGGCAGGCAGTCGGCGATGAAGCGCTTCTCGAGCGCGACCGCCTCGGCCATCAGCTCGCGCAGCTCGGCCCGGAACGCGTCGGTCCAGATCTCCGGGTTCTCGTCGACGAGTTCGCGCAGCAGCCGGCGGAAGAGCTCGATGTGGTTGCTCTCGTCGCGCAGCGTGTAGCGGAACATCGTCCCGACGCCGGGCAGCTTGCCCTGCCGGTAGAGCGACAGGATCATCCCGAACAGCCCGTAGAACTGCGTTCCCTCCATGCACTGGCCGAAGACGAACACGTTGCGGGCCAGGAGCTGCTTGGCGCGCGGGTCGGACATGTCGAGGTCGCGGCGCAGCTCCCGCGACACGCCGGTCACGAACGCGTTCTTGGCGACGATCGTCGGGACGTCGTCGAACATCGCCTCGCACTCGTGCGGGTCGATCCCCAGTGACGAGATCATGTACAGCAGGCTGTCGGCGTGGATGTTCTCCTCGTGCGCGTGGCGGCCGAGCACGAGCTTCAGCTCCGACGCGGTGACCAGCTCGCGGACGACGTGGAGGATGTTGTCGCCGACGATCCCCTCGGCCGCGCTGAAGTAGCCGATCCCCATCCGCACGATCCAGCGGTCCACGTCGCTGAGCGCCCGCCCGTCGCGCCACTGCTCGACGTCGCGGCCCATCGGGATGTCCTCCGGCTCCCAGTGGTTGGCCTTCATCGTGCGGTACAGCTCGTAGGCCCAGCCGTAGCGCAGCGGGAGCAGGTTGAAGGTCATCGTCTCGCGCCCGCCGACCACGCGCTTGGCCGCGAGCGCCGCCTCCGCCTTGCCCTGGTCGAGGACGAAGGTCCGGTCTCCGATCGTGTACTGCGTCTGCATCGCCTTCCTCCGGCTTCTCGTGCGGGGAAGGGCCGTCCGGTGGGCGCGCACGCCGGTGCGGCGCCGAAGGGCGGTCCTTCTACCGAGGACGTTCCAACGACGAGAGGCAGGCGACCGGGCTCGTCCCTCGTGCGAGGGCATGACCGTTGCGGGACAGCGCCGGGATCTCACCGGACTTCGCTGCGTCTCCCGTCACCCCGGGATATGGGCGGGGCGGACGGGACCGTAGGCGCGGGGGCGGACGGAACCCGGCCGCTCAGGCCGGCTGCGAGTCGGCCTCGGCCGCCGGGGCCGGCTCCAGCAGCCGCCGCACGAGCCGCCCGGCGGACGCCAGCGCCTGCGCGTCGACGCCGGTCGCGATCCCCAGGTCCCGGCACAGGTCCACGACGTGCTCGGTGGCGACGTTGCCCGCCGCCCCGCCGGCGAACGGCGACCCGCCGAGCCCGGCGATCGAGGCGTCGAAGCGGCGCACGCCGAGCAGGAGCGAGGCGAACGCGTTCGTCAGCGCGGTGCCGCGGCTGTCGTGGAAGTGCATGCCGTCGCCGGCGCCCACGGCCTCCACCAGCGCCCGCACCCGGCGGGGCGTGGCCAGGCCCGTCGTGTCGGCGTACGTGACCGCGCCGCAGCCGAGCTCGCGCAGCCGGACGGCGAGCGCGGCGATGTCGTCCACGCCCATCGCGTCGTCGTAGGGCGAGCCGAACGCGCACGAGACGACCGCGTCGACGGACACGCCGCGGGCGCTCGCCGCGCGGCAGACCTCGTCGATCTGCTGCAGCGACTCGGCCAGCGTCATGCGGATGTTGCGGCGCCCGTACTCGGGCGAGGCCGACAGCGTGACGGTCAGCTCGTCGACGCCGGCGGCCAGCGCCTCGTGCGCGCCGCGCAGGTTCGGGACGAGCACGGTGCGGCGCACGCCGGGCAGCGGGCCCAGCCGGGCGATCACCTCGGCGGTGCGCGCCATCGCCGGCACGGCGCGGGGCGAGACGAACGCGCCGACCTCGATCGCGGTGAGGCCCGCGTCGACGAGCGCGCGGATCAGCGCGACGCGGTCGTCGACCGGGAGCGGCGGCCGTCCCTGCAGCCCGTCACGCGGGCCGACCTCGCGCAGCGCGATCCGCTCCGGCCACGACCACGGGGCGACCGCGGTCATGCACCGTTCGCGCGCAGGTCGGCCAGGACCGCCTCCGCGTGGTCCTGGCGCACGCGGCCGTCGGCGACGAGCCGCTCGACGACCGCGCCGACCTCGTCGCCGGTGGCGCCGGCGGCGAGCGCGATGTTGCGCGCGTGCAGGGACATGTGACCGCGCTGGATGCCCTCGGTCGCGAGCGCGCGCACGGCGCCGACGTTCTGAGCGAGCCCGACGGCGACGATGATCTCGGCGAGCTCGACGGCGGTGGTGACCTCGAGGAGGCGGACGGCGGCGCGGGCGGTGGGGTGCGTCTTCGTCGCGCCGCCCACGAGCCCGACGGGCATCGGGACCTCGAGCGTGGCGACGAGGTCGCCGTTGCGGTCGCGCTCCATCGTCGACAGGCTCTGGTAGCGGCCGTCGCGGACGGCGTGGCTGTGGCAGCCGGCCTCGACCGCGCGGGTGTCGTTGCCGGTGGCCAGGACGACGGCGCTGATGCCGTTCATGATGCCCTTGTTGTGGGTCGCGGCCCGGTAGGGGTCGTCGATCGCGAGCTGGCAGCAGGCGACGATCGCGTCGACGACGTCGGTGCCGCCGAGCTGCTCGGCCGGGAACGTGGCGCGGGCGCGGGTGAGCCGCCGGTCGGCCTTGTTGGACAGGATCCGCAGCAGCACGCGGCCGCCGGCGATGCGGGCGACCTCGGGCGCGAGCGCCTCGGCCATCGTGTTCACGGCGTTGGCGCCCATCGCGTCGCCGACGTCGACGAGCAGGTGGGCGACCACGTGCGCGCGGCCCGGCCCCTCGACGACGCGGATCGCCAGGTCGCGCGGGCCGCCGCCGTGGCGGACGAGCACCGGGTCCTGCTCGGCGGCGAGCGCCAGCAGCGTCTCGCGCTGCTCGTACAGGCGCGCCCGGGCCGCCCACGGGTCGACGACGTCGACCACCTGGATCTGGGCGATCATCACCGGCGGCGTCGAGGTGCAGAAGAACCCGCCGCCGGCGCGGGCGACCGCGGCCAGGTTGCTGGCGGCGGCGACGACCGACGGCTCCTCGGTGGCCATCGGCACGAGCCGGTCGCGGCCGTTGATCGTGAAGTTGGCGGCGATGCCGAGCGGGACCGGCATGACGCCGATCGCGTTCTCGATCATGCCGTCGGCGAGCGCCAGCAGCTCGGGCGTGGGGGCGCTCAGCTCGGCGACGGTCGCCGGATCCTCGAGGGACGCTGCGACCCGGTCGGCCCGCTCCTGCGGCGACAGCTTGTAGAAGCCGGGCATCCGGCTGTTGACGGACATCTGGACGACCCTCCTGCACGGATCAGCGAACGAGGCGAGGCGCCAGACAACCAGAGGACCTGCGACGCGACAATGTGCGCTGCGACATAGTGCCCGCCCATGAGTGTGGAACTCGACGCGTCCCGCTCGCTGCGGTCGCTGCTCGCGCGGCTGGAGGAGCAGGGGGCGCAGGCCGACTTCGCCGACGTCCAGGCGGCGGCCTCCACGCTGGACCCGGCCGAGGCGGCGGCGCGCGAGGAGGACCTGATCCGGCTGCGCCGCCTGCGCGACCGACTGGCCCGCCTGGAGCAGCGCGAGCGCGAGCTGTCGGCCCTGTACGACACGGCCCGCGACTTCACCGGCCTGCGCGACGTGGAGCACGTGCTGCAGGCGATCGTGCGCCGCGCGCGCCAGCTCATGCGCACCGACATCGCCTACCTGTCGGCCTACGACGCCGAGCGCGACGACTTCTACGTGCGCGCCACCGTCGGCACGATCTCCGAGAGCTTCCAGCGCATCCGCGTCGCGAAGGAGACCGGCATCTGCGGCCACGTCGCGCGCGAGAAGTGCCCGTACTTCTCCAGCGACTACCTGCACGACGGGCGCTTCCTGCACAACAGCGGGATCGACGCGGGCGTGGGGGAGGAGGAGGTCGTCTCGATCCTCGGCGTGCCGCTGCTGGTCGAGGAGCAGGTGATCGGCGTGCTGTTCGTCGCCGACCGCTACCAGCGCGCCTACGCCACGCCGCAGATCGCGCTGCTGTCGTCGCTGGCCGCGCACGCCGCGGTGGCGATCGAGAGCGCGCGCCTGTTCGAGGCCAACGAGATCGCGCTGGCGCGCGAGCGCGAGACGAACGCGCGCCTGCAGCGCCAGACCGCCGAGATCGAGGCCGCCGCGTCCGTGCACGACCAGCTCGCGGCGCTGATCGCCCGCGGCGGCGATCTGCAGGACCTGGCCGACGTGGTCGCGCGCGAGATGGCCGGCTCGGTCGTCGTGTTCGCGCCCGACGCGCGGACGGTGCACGCCGCCGCCGGGGCGGGCGCGCGCGATCGGCTCGAGTCCCTCGGCGACCGGGCGCGCGCCGCGCTGGAGGAGAGCCACGCCGGCGGGCGCGCGGTCGCGGTCGACGGGGAGGCCGGCGTCCACGTCGCGGCCGCGGTGGGCGGCGGCGTCGTGCAGGGCGGGATCCTGCTGGCGACCGACGAGCCGCTGTCGGCGACGCGGGTGCGGACGCTCGAGCGCAGCGCGGTCATCGCCGCGCTGGTGCTGCTCTCCCAGGAGCGGGTGCGCGCGGCCGAGCAGCGCGCGATCGGCGACCTCGTGACCGCGCTCGTCCGCGGCCAGGGCGCCGACCCGGCGGGCCTCGCCAGCGACGCCGCCCGGCGGGGCGTCGACTTCGGGGCGGGCGCCACGGTCATGGCCGTCGACGCGCCCGGCCTGTCCGCGCCGGTCGCCACCGACATCGTGCGCAACGTGCTGACGCCGAAGGGCATCGCCGGCGAGGTCGACGGCCGCCTGGTCGTGCTCGCCAGCGGGCCCTCGCCCCGCGACCTCGCCGGCGAGGTCCGCCGGCTCTTCGCGGCCCGCTGCGCGGAGCCGGTGACGGTCGCCTACGCGAGCGCGGTGACCGCGCCGGACGCGGTGCCGGCCGCCGCCGACGCCGCGCGGCGCAGCCTGTCGGTCCTGCTCCAGCTCGGCCGCCGCGGCGGCGTGGAGGACGCGGACGGCCTGGGTCCCTACGCGCTGCTGTTCGGCGACCGCGAGCGGGGCGCGCTCGGGGCGTACGTGCGCCAGTCGGTCCAGCCCCTGCTCGACCACGACCGCGACCGCGGCACCGACCTCGCCGCGACGCTGCTCACCTACCTCGACCTCGGCCGCGACGTGCGGGCCGCGTCGGAGACGCTGCACGTGCACCCGAACACGCTGCGCCAGCGCCTGCGCACGATCGGGCGCGTCCTGCCGCGGTGGGACGACCCGGCCCACCGGCTCGACGTGCACCTGGCGCTGCGGCTGGCCGCGCTCACGCGCTGAGGGGTGTGCTGGCGCACATCGAGTCGCCCGCACACCGTTCTGGGGCACATTGACCGGCCCACGGACGGCCTGATCTGCTGCTGACCGTCACCGGTCGCCCGGCTTTCGCGGCCGGGACGGTCACGGTCGAGAGGAGAGACACCATGCATGGGTCCGACGGTCCGATGCCGCAGGACGCCGACACGAGTCCCGAAGCGCCGGCGCGCGGGATGGACCGGGCCACGTTCCTGAAGCGCACCGCCGCCACCGGCGCGGGTGTCGGCGTGGTCTCGACGATCCTGGCCGCCTGCGGCGGCGGCACGTCGGCCGGGCCCACGAACGCCGCGACCACCTCGGACGCGGCGCCCAGCGGCGGCGGCGAGATCGCCGACAAGTACAAGGGCAAGACGATCGGCGTCGTCCACCTCACGTCGGCCGACGAGAACGAGTCCACGCTCGTGAAGGCGCTGCAGGAGGCGTCCGACCAGGCCGGGCTGGACTGGAAGTTCCAGGAGGCCGACTCGCAGGGCGACCAGGGCAAGGCCCAGGCCGCGACGCAGTCGTTCATCACCCAGAAGGTCGACGCGATCATCCCGCTCGTCGTCAGCGCCCGGCTGATCGAGAAGCAGCTCGCCGACGCCAAGGCCGCCGGCATCCCGGTCTTCGGCATGTGGACGTTCTCCGAGCTGAACCCGAACCTGACGATCGACTACACGTCGGTCCCGGCCGCCGACGCGTCGGCGCTCGCCGGCTACATGTTCAGCGACCTCTACACGGTGAAGCCCGACGGGCCGATCAAGGTCGCGCTCGTCAACACCGACCTGGACATCCTGCAGCCCCGCAACGCGATCGTCCGCGCGCTCGCGGCGCTGTACCCGCGGGTGGAGATCGTCGACAGCGCCGACATCGACCTCACCGACGTGCTCGGCAGCGCGGCGAAGATCACCAACGGCTTTCTGTCCAAGCACCCGGACCTCGACGCGCTGTGGACGAGCTACCCGCCCACCGGCCCCGCCGCCGCGGCGGAGGTGCTCGCGCGCAACAAGGGCGACCAGGTGCGGGTCTACACGCACGTCGCGCAGTCCTCCGGCCTGGAGGCGCTCGGCGACCCGAAGAACCCGCTCACGGCGATGCCGTGGCTGGACTTCGACTGGCAGTCCTACCACGTCGTCGGCTACATGCTCGAGCACTTCGCCGGGCGCGAGCTCGACCGCCTCGCCAGCTACGAGGTCATCGTCCCGTTCCAGGTCTTCAACAAGGAGACCGTCAAGGAGGGCGCGACCGGCAAGGGCGTCGCGGCCGGGATCGGCTGGACGATGCTCGACGGCGTCTGGAAGCAGCCGCTCGTCGACAGCTGGAAGCAGACGTACTCGTCGTGACGGAGCGCGTGCCGATGTCGACCTCCACGGCCTCCTCACCCGGCGACCCCGTCGCCGCCGCGTCGCCGCCGCCCACCACCCTCCCCGACGCGGTGGGCGGCCGCGACGCCCTGCGCCGCCGGCTCGGCGCGATCGGCGTGCCGCTGATCCTGCTCGCGCTCGTCCTGATCTTCCAGGCGATCAACGACGCGTTCCTGTCCGGGGACAACATCCGCACGATCTTCGAGTCGGCCGCGCTGCCGACCGTCGTCGCCTGCGGGCTCACCGTCGTGCTCGTGCTGGGGCAGTTCGACCTGTCGATCCAGGCGGTCGCCGGGCTGGGCACGACCGCGGTGGCGGTGCTGATGGCCAAGCACGGCCTCTCGGTCGCGCCGGCGATCGCGCTCGTCGTGCTGGGCGGCGCGCTCGTCGGGCTCGTCAACGGCGTGCTCGTCGCCTACGCGCGCCTGGCGGCGCTCGTCGTGACGATCGGCATGGCGTCGCTGCTGAACGGCGCCGAGTTCGCGCTCACCGGCAGCCAGGCGATCTCGACCGGCATCCCGCCCGGGTTCATCGAGTTCGCCCGCTCGGAGGTGGGCCCGATCCCGACGCTCGTGATCGTCGCCGCCGGGGCCGCGCTCGTCATCTGGCTGCTGCTGGACCGCACGGCGCTGGGCCGCGAGATGCGGGCGGTCGGCGCCAACGCCGACGCGGCGCGGTTCGCGGGCGTGAACGTCGAGCGGATGATCGTCATCGGCTTCGTCGTCGCCGCGGTGGCGGCCGCGGTCGCCGGCCTGCTGTACGCCGGGCGCCAGGGCAACGTGTACCCGCTGACCGGCATGTCGATCCTGCTGCAGTCGTTCGCGGCGTGCTTCATCGGCGCGGCGATGTTCCGCGTCGGCCAGTTCAACATCCCCGGCACGATCGTCGGGTCGCTGCTGGCGGCGGTCGTCTCCAACGGGCTGCTGCTGGCGAACGTCGCCAACTACGCCACGTACTTCTTCCAGGGCGGCATCCTCATCGCGGCGATCCTCTTCGCCCGCGTCGTCGGCGGCCGCGCGCAGGAGGCGTGATCGTGGCGCCGCGGCTGGAGGTGCGCGACCTCACGAAGGACTACATCGGCGTCCGGGCGCTCGACGGCGTCAGCCTCACGGTCGCGCCCGGCGAGATCGTCGGGCTCGTCGGCCACAACGGCGCCGGCAAGTCGACGCTCAGCAAGGTCCTCGCCGGCCTGGAGCGCGCGAGCGACGGCGGCTTCGCCGTCGACGGCGTCCCGGTGAGCCCGCGCTCGGCCGCCGAGGCCGTCCGGGCGGGCATCGGCCTCGTGCCGCAGCGCCTGGCCGTCATCGGCACGCTGACGGTGCGCCAGAACATGCTGCTGGGGCTGCGCGCGCACCGCGGCGCCCGCGGCGGCGACCCGGCGGCGCGGCTGGAGGAGATCGCCGGCGAGCTCGGCATCGCCGGCCTGCTGTCGCGGCGGGCCGACCGCATCGGGCCCGCGACGCAGCGGCTGCTGATGATCGCCCGCACGCTGCTGCGCGAGCCGAAGCTCCTGATCCTCGACGAGCCGAGCGCCGCGTTCTCGGCCGCCGAGGTCGAACGGCTGTTCGGGATCGTCCGCCGCCTGCGCGAGCGCGGGATCGCGGTGATCTACGTGTCGCACCGGCTCGAGGAGGTGCTGGCGCTGTCGGACCGCGTCGTCGCGTTCGCCCAGGGGCGCGTCATCGCCGACCGGCCGGCCGCGACGCTCGACAAGGCGGCGCTGGCCGACCTGATCGCCGGCCGCCACGTCGAGCACGTGTCGACCGGCTCGGCGCCGGCCGCCGCGCCGGCGCGCCGCGAGGGCGTGCCCGCGCTGGTGTGCCGCGACGTGACGGTCGCGCCGAAGCTGCGGCGCATCGACCTCGAGGTGGGCGCCGGCGAGGTCGTCGGCCTCACCGGGCTCGTCGGCTCCGGCCGCACGACGCTGCTGAACGCGCTGTGGGGCGTGGCCGCGCCGGTCACCGACGGCGAGGTGCTCGTCGCCGGAAGGCCGTTCGCGCCCAGCCGTCCGCGCGCGGCGATGGGGCGGCGGGTCGCCTACGTGCCCGAGAACCGCGCGCGCAACTCGCTCGTCGCGTCGATGAGCGTGCTGCACAACGTGACGCTGCCGACCGTGCGCCGCTACCGCTCCCGCATCCGGCCGCTGCTCGGCCGACGGCCCGAGCGCGAGGCGGTCGCGCCGCTGCTGGAGCGGCTGCGGGTGCGGCCCGCCAACGCGCTGCAGCGCCCGATCTCGGCGCTCAGCGGCGGCAACCAGCAGAAGGCGATCATCGCGCGGTGGCTGCTCATCGACGTCGACCTGCTGCTGTTCGACGAGCCGACCGAGGGCGTCGACGTCGGCGGCCGCGAGGAGATCTACGCGGTCGTGCGCGAGCTGGCGCAGCGCGGGGTGGGCGTGCTGCTGTCGTCCTCCGACGTCGAGGAGGTCGTCGAGCAGTGCGACCGCGTCCTCGTGATGCGCGAGGGGACGATCGCCGCCGAGCTGGCCGGCGCCGAGCTGACCGTCGACCGGGTGAGCCGCGCGTGCATCGCCTGAGGACCCATCACCGACCCCCGGAGGACCCATGAGCACCAGGACCCTGGAGACGCTGGCGACCGACGGCGCGTTCTTCGAGGCCCCGCGCTGGCACGACGGGCGCTGGTGGGTGTCGGACTTCTACCGCCACCGCGTGATCGCGGTCGACCCCGCCGGCGCGGTCGAGGTCGTGGCCGAGGTCCCGGCCCAGCCGTCGGGCCTGGGCTGGCTCCCGGACGGCGACCTGCTGATCGTCGCGATGAACGACCGCTCCGTGCTGCGCCGCCGGGCCGACGGCACGCTGGCCGTGCACGCCGACCTCAGCGCGCTCGCCGCGGGCCCGCTCAACGACATGACCGTCGACGCGCACGGGCGCGCCTACGTGGGCAACTTCGGCTTCGACCTGTTCGGCGGCGAGGACCTGCGCGGCGCCGACCTCATCCGGGTCGACCCCGACGGCTCGGCGCGCGTGGTCGCCCGCGACCTCGTGTTCCCCAACGGCGCGGCGCTCACCGCCGACGGGCGCACGCTCATCGTCGGCGAGACGTTCGCAGGCCGCTACACCGCGTTCACCGTCGACGTGGACGGCGAGCTGCGCGACCGCCGCGTCTGGGCGCAGATCGGCGAGGCGCCGCCGTACGGCCAGGTGGCCGACATGGAGGCCGCGCTGTCGTTCACGCCCGACGGCTGCGCGATCGACGCCGAGGACCGCATCTGGGCCACCGACATCCACGGCGGGCGCTGCTGCCTGCTGTGCGAGGGCGGCGCCGTCGAGGACCAGATCGACGCGCCCGCCGGCCTGTCGTTCTTCGCGTGCGCGCTCGGCGGCCCGGACGGGCGGACGCTGCTGCTGTGCGCCGCACCCGACTACCAGGCCGAGCGGCGGGCCGCCAACTACGAGGCGGTGCTGCTGACCACGATGGTCGACGTCCCCGGGGCCTGACCGCATCCTGGCGCGGGCCCGCGACGTGGACGGCGATTCCGCGCCAGATGCCGTGGGCATCCCGATGGGGTGCGGCCCTGCGTGCTCAGCCTCTCGGTCGCCCCGCGCGCTGACGAGATCGGCGGCGCCCGCCGCACGGTGCGCTCGTGCGCGGCCGAGTTCGGGGCCGCGAACCCCGACGGGCTGGCCGTCGCGGTCTCCGAGGCGATCACCAACGCCGTCGTCCACGCGTACGTGGGGCTGGCGCCGACGGACATCGACGTCCGCGTCGAGCTGACCGCCGACGCGGTCGTGGTGGTCGTCGCCGACCGCGGCCGCGGCATGCAGCCGCGGGCCGACAGCCCCGGCATCGGGCTGGGGCTGCCGCTGATCGCGTCGCTGTCGCAGCGCTTCGACGTCGCCCCGCGCCCGGGAGGCGGCACGAGCCTGACGCTCTGGTTCGCGCGGGCCGCCTGACTACTCGCCGCTGCGGCGGGACTCGTCGCGCGCCTTGCGCGCGGCGGCGCGATCCGCCGCGGACTCGCGCCGGTCGGCGGCGGACGCCTCGCGGTCGGCGCGCGCCCGGCGGATCAGCTCGCGCTCGCTCTCCGACAGCGACGCCTCGTCGATGAGGCCGTCGCGGATCGCGGCCTCGAAGTCGCGCTGGGTCGCCTCGTCGTCGCGCTGACGGGCTCGCTCGTCTCGGTCCGGCGCCACATCGCCACGATACCGCGAGCCGGCCGGGCCGATGTGGGCCGGGCAGCGCGCGCCTGCGACGATGAGGGCATGGAGGAGACCCTGTGGCCGCGCGTGGCCGACCTGCCCCTCGTCGTCGAGTCCTGCGAGTACGAGCCGCTGCACGCCGTCCTCGCCCACGACTTCCAGCGCGTCACCACGCACGTGCGCCTGACCGGCGCCGGCGTCGACGGGCTGGGGGAGGACGTCTCGGTCCACGTCGAGGACGGCACCTCGCTGCACGAGGCGCAGCCCGCGCTGCCGCTGGCGGGCGAGTGGACGCTCGCGGGCTTCTGCGCGCACGTGGCCACGCTCGAGGCGTTCCCGACGCCGCCCGAGTGGGACATGGCGCGCGCGATGCGCAACTGGGCGTTCGAATCGGCGGCGCTGGACCTGGCGCTGCGCCAGGCCGGACGGCCGCTGCACGAGGTGCTGGGCCTCGAGCCGCGGCCGGTGCGGTTCGTCAACTCGCTGGGGCTCGGCGAGCAGCCCTCCATCGAGCACGTGCGCCGGCGCCTGCAGCGCGCGCCCGGGGTGCGCTTCAAGCTCGACGCGGAGGCGACGTGGCCGGCCGCCCTCGTCGAGGACGTCGCGGCGACCGGCGCGGTCGACACGATCGACTTCAAGGGCCAGTACGGCCTGGAGGTCGAGGACCCCGACGCGCTGCTGACGCTGTACGACCGCGTGCTCGCCGCGTTCCCCGACGCGTTCCTCGAGGACCCGCACGACCTCCCGGGGGTGGCCGAGCGCCTGCGCGACCACGTCGACCGCGTCTCCTACGACGCGCCGATCCGCCGCGCCGCCGACATCGGCGCGACGCCGCTGCCGGCGCGCGTCGTGAACGTCAAGCCGTCGCGGATCGGGAGCCTGCGCGAGCTGTCGACCGTCTACGCGCGGTGCGCGGCCGAGGGCCGGCCGATGTACGGCGGCGGGATGGGGGAGCTGGGCGTCGGGCGCGGCCAGATCGAGTTGCTCGCGTCGCTGTTCCACCCCGACACGCCCAACGACGTCGCGCCGAGCGCCTACAACGAGGACGACCCGGCGGACCCGCTGCCGCCCAGCCCGCTCGAGCCGCGCCCGGCGCCGGCCGGCTTCCGCTGGGGAGGCGAATAGCCCCGGCGGGGTTGCCCCACGCCTCCGACCGTGAGAGCGTGCGCCCGAGCCACCGCGAGCGAGGAGCGCACATGGCCACCATGGTCCCGCAGACCGACGTGATCACGCCACGCGAGGCAGAGGAGGTCGCGCGGGCCAACGCCAGCGGCAGGGTCCCGGTCGTGCTCGTCCACGGCCTGTGGCTGCTGCCCAGCAGCTGGGAGCGGTGGGCGGAGCGCTTCGAGGAGGCCGGGTACGCGGCGCTGACCCCGTCGTGGCCGGACGACCCCGAGACGATCCAGGAGGCGCGGGCGCATCCGGAGGTGTTCGCGGGCAAGACGCTGCGCCGCGTCGCCGACCACGTCGCCGCCGTGATCGCGGGACTCGATCGCACGCCCGTCGTGATGGGGCACTCGACCGGCGGCCTGATCGCGCAGATGCTCGCCGACCGCGGGCTGGCGGTCGCCACCGTCGCGATCGACCCGGGCCCGTTCCGCGGCGTCCTGCCGCTGCCGGTCTCGACGCTGCGCGTGTCCGCGCCCGTGCTGGCCAACCCGCGCAACCGCGGCCGCGCGGTCGCGCTGACGTTCGACCAGTTCAAGTACGGCTGGGCGAACGCGCTCGGCGAGGACGAGGCGCGGACGCTCTACGACGGCTACCACGTCGCGGCGCCGGGGGTGGCGCTGATGCAGATGGCCAACGCGAACCTGAACCCGTGGACCGAGGCCCGGGTCCACCCGGCCAACCCGGACCGCGGCCCGCTCCTGATCATCGAGGGCGAGAAGGACCACACGGTCCCGTGGGCGGTCGCGAACGCCGCCTACAAGCGCCAGCGCCGCAACCCGGGCGTGACCGAGATCGTCAAGGTCGCGGATCGCGGCCACTCGCTGACCATCGACCACGGCTGGCGCGAGGTCGCCGACACGGCGCTGGCGTTCGTGCAGCGGTTCGCGTAGCGCGCTCATAGCGCGCGGACGACGCGGGCGGGGACGCCCGCCACGAGCGTGCGCGCCGGCACGTCGTGCGTGACGACGGCGCCGGCCGGCCACGACGGCGTCCTCGCCGACGGTCACGCCCTGCAGCACCAGCGCGCCCGCGGCGATCCACACGCCGCGCTCGATGCGGACGGGTCCGGTCGTGATGTGCGAGCGGCGGGTCTGCGGGTCCGTCGGATGGCCCGAGCTGATCAGATGCACGTTGGGCCCGATCATCACGTCGTCCCCGATGTCGATGCCGCCGAGGTCCATCGCGGTGCACCCGTGGTTGACGAACACGTTGCGGCCGAAGCGCAGGTTGCTCCCGCCGTCGGCGTGGAACGGCGGGAGCACCCGCACCGACGGATCGATCTCCCGGCCGGTCAGCTCGGCCAGCATCGCGCGCATCGCATCGAAGTCCCCGGGCGGCAGCGCGTTGAGCCGCCCGAGGATCTCCCACGCTCGCTCGACGTCGGCGCGGAACCCGGGCGGCGGGCGGTGGGCGGGACGGGGCACGGCCGCGGAGTGTGCCGCCACCAACGGATGCCCTGGACGTGTGGCACCTGGCAGCCGCTATGCGGACGCCATGTGCCACACGTGCCCCGGGGTGAGCGGGGCGTCAGGCGGAGGCCGCCGCGAGCATCGGGGCGTAGATGCGCTCCTGGTCCTCGGACAGGGAGGCCTTGACGTGGCGGCTCTGCTCGTCGACGAGCACCTCGGGCCGCCGGGCCTCGAGCGCGTCCAGCGCCGTCTCGGCGACGACCGACGGCGCCACCTTCGGGGCGTCGACGTGCGCGGTGAGGTCGGTGTCCACGAATCCGACGTGCACGCCGAGGACGTGGGTGCCCTGGCCGGCGAGGGCGAGGCGCGAGGCGTTGGACAGGCTCCAGGCGGCGGCCTTCGCCGCGGAGTACGTCGGCACCGGGGCCAGGGTGAAGAAGGACAGGACCGACAGCATGTTCACGATCGCCCCGCCGCCGTTGGCCGCCAACACGGGCGCGAACGCCTGCGTGGTCGCGAGCAGTCCGAGCGCGTTCGTCTCGAGCTCGGCGCGGGCGTCGTCGAGCGACACGTCCAGCAGCGGCGCGGAGCGGCTGATGCCGGCGTTGTTCACGAGGATCTGGACGTCGGACAGCTCGCGCGCGGCGGCGGCGACCGACTCCGGCCGGGTCACGTCGAGCGCGACCGGGACGAACCGCGGGTCGGTCACGGTCGCGACGTCGCGGACGCCCGCGTAGACCTTCGCCGCACCCCGCTCGAGCAGGGCCTCGGCGAACGCCTTCCCGATGCCGCGGTTGGCGCCGGTGACGAGCGCGACGGAGCCTTCGATCTGCACGGTGATCTCCTGTTCCGAATCTGGATGATGCGCATCATCCTAGCGAGTGTGGATGATGGCTATCATCCAGACACGGCATGGGGCATTCCCGAGACGACAAGCGCGCCAGCCACGACCGGATCGTCGCCACCGCCGCCGCGCGCATCCGCGAGTCGGGCCTCGAGCAGCCGAGCGTGGCCGAGATCATGCGCGCCGCGGGGCTCACCCACGGCGGTTTCTACAAGCACTTCGGCTCGCGCGACGAGCTCGTCGCCGAGGCGGCGGACCGCGCGTTCGCCGAGACCGGCACCGCGCTGCGCGACGCCATCGCCGACGCGGACGACCCGCTCGCGGCCCTCGCCGACTGGTACGTCTCGACCGCGCACCGCGACGCGCCCGCGACCGGGTGCGGGGTCGTCGCCCTGGCCGCCGACGTGGCCCGCGCCGGCGGCGCGCCCCGGGACGCCTACCGCCGGCAGGTCGACCGCTACCTGCGCCTCCTGCGCGAGCTGCAGGACGGCGACGACGAGGACGCCCGCCGGCGCGCGTCGGTGACGCTGAGCGCGATGGTCGGCGCGGTCACGCTCGCCCGCGCGCTGGGCGACACCGAGCGCTCCGAGGAGCTGCTGCGCGACGTGCGCGACGCGATCCGCGAGCGGCGCCTGCTGGCCTGAGCGACGCGTCCCCACGGGCGCCCGCGGACGCACTAGGCTCGCCTCGAACGGCGAAGGAGCGAGCGTGGCGCGGGCCGCGACGGAGACGACGACCGGCCGTGCAGGGATCGGCGACCCGCCGCTGATCGAGCGCGAGCGCGAGCTGGAGACGTTCGCCGACGTGCTGGCCCGCGCCGGCGAGCGCCGCTCGTGCCTCCTGGTCATCGACGGGCCGCCCGGCATCGGCAAGAGCCGCCTGGCCGACGAGCTCGCCGCTCGGGCCGAGCGGGCCGGCGTCCGCGTCCTCGCGGCGCGGGGCGCGCACCTCGAGCGCGAGTTCCCGTTCGGCGTCGTGCGCCAGCTCCTGGAGCCCGCGCTCGCGGGCGCCGCCGACCGCGAGCGCCTGCTCGCCGGCGCGGCGGCGTCGGCCGCCCCGGTGTTCGAGCCCGCCGGCGTCCCCGGCGGCGCGGGCGACGGCTCGTTCGCCGCCCTGCACGGCCTGTACTGGCTGACCGCCAACCTCGCCGAGGAGCGGCCGCTGATGCTGCTCGTCGACGACCTGCACTGGGCCGACCCGCCGTCGCTGCGCTACCTCGCGTTCGTCGCCCGGCGCCTGAGCGGGTCGGGGATCGTGCTCGTCCTGGGCGTGCGCAGCGGGGAGCCCGGCACCGACCCGATGCTGCTGGCCGAGCTGGCCGCCGCGCCGGAGGCGCTGCGCATCGCGCCCCGTCCGCTGACGCCCGCCGGCGTCGCCGGGCTCGTGGCCGACCGCCTGGGCGCCCCGCCCGACGAGCCGTTCACCGCCGCCTGCGTCGAGGCGACCGGCGGCAACCCGCTGCTGCTCGGCCAGCTCCTGTCGTCGCTCGCCGACGAGGGCGTGCGGCCCGTCGCCGCCCAGGCGGCGACGGTGCGCAGCATCGGGCCGCGCGCGATCTCGCGCACGGTGCTCGTCCGGCTGCACCGGCTCGGCGAGCACGCGGTCGCGGTGGCGCAGGCGCTCGCCGTCCTCGGCCTCGTCGAGCAGCGCACCGTCGTCGCGCTCCTCGGGCTCAGCGAGGAGGAGGCGGCCGCCGCCTCCTCGGCGCTGGCCCGCGCCCAGATCCTCATGCCCAACCCGCCCGCCCGGTTCGTCCACCCGCTCGTGCGCGACGCGATCTACCACGAGATCCCGTTCGGCGAGCGGGTGATGCGCCACGCGCGGGCCGCGCAGGTGCTGGCCGAGCGCGGCGCGCCCGCCGAGCAGATCGCCACGCACCTCCTGATCGCGCCGCGGCGCGGCGATCCGTGGGTCGTCGACGTGCTGGCCGAGGCCGCCGCGTCGGCCCGCGCGAAGGGGGCGGCGGACATGGCGGTGTCGCTGCTGACGCGGGCGATCGAGGAGCCGCCGCCCTCGGACCGGCGTCCGGACCTGCTGTTCCAGCTCGGGGTGGCCGAGGTGCTCACGTCCGGCCCGGCCGCGACGACGCATCTGCGCGAGGCGTGGGAGACGCTCGACGACCCGCGCCTGCGCGCGCACGCCGCGGCGATCCTCGTGCGCACGCTCTTCTTCACCGCCCCGGCGAGCGAGGCGGCCGACGTGGCGCGCCGGGCGGCGGCCGAGGTGCCGCCGGAGCTGGTCGACGAGCGGCAGGCGCTGCGCGCGACCGAGCTGGCCGCCGTGCGCTACGGGATCGGGAGCCGGCGCAGCGCCGAGGAGCTCGACGCGATCGCCGTCGAGGGGGACGGCCCGGGCGCGCGGATGTTGGCGTCGATCGTGTCGTTCTGCCTGGCGATGACGGGCTCGCCGGCCGAGCGCTGCGCCGCGCTGGCCGAGTGGGCGCTGGGCGACGGCGTGCTCGTCGAGGCCGACCCGGGCCTGTTCCCGGTCCCGGCGCTCATGGTCCTCACGATGGCCGACCGCGACGAGGCGGTGGTCGGATGGGACGCGCTGCGCGACCTCGCGCACCGGCGCGGCTCGCTCATGGGGGTCCTGAGCGTGAACCTGTGGAGCGCCCGGACGCTGCTGTGGCGCGGCGAGCTGCGCGACGCCCAGGAGCGCCTGGAGGCGGCCAACGAGCAGTTCGCGGCGTGGGGGAGGACGCGGTCGCGCGACACCTACGGCCCGGCCTTCCTGGCCGCGACGCTCCTGCTGCGCGGCGATCTCGACGGCGCGCGCGCCGCCCTCGAGACCGGCCAGCGCGAGGACGACGGCAGCGACGCGTACGCCCAGCTCGCGCGCAGCCGCACGGAGCTGCTGCTCGCGGAGGGTCGCTTCGCGGAGGCGCTCGAGCTGAGCGACGACCTCGAGCGCCACGACGCCGCGATCGCGTCGTTCCCCGGCTGGCTGCCGTGGCGGTCCCTGCGGGCGCGCGCCCTGGCCGGCCTCGACCGTCCCGGCGAGGCCGTCGCGCTCGCGCGCGATGAGCTCGAGATCGCCCGCCGCTTCGGCGCGCCGGGCGTCGTCGGCCGCTCGCTGCGCACGCTCGGCCTGGTCGACCCGCGCGACGGCGTCGCCCACCTGCGCGAGGCGGTCGAGGTGCTGGAGCGCTCGACGGCCCGCTACGAGCTCGCGGCCGCGCTCACCGACCTGGGCGCCGCGGTCCGCCTCGCCCGGGAGCCGACCGAGGCCCGCGCGCTCCTGCGCCGCGGGCTCGAGCTCGCGCACCAGTGCGGCGCCGACGCGCTCGAGCAGCGGGCGCGCACCGAGCTGTACGCCACCGGCGCCCGGCCGCGCGCCGCCGAGCGCTCCGGTCCCGGGGCGCTGACCGCCGCCGAGCGGCGGGTGGCCGAGATGGCGGCCGAGGGGCGGACGAACAAGGAGATCGCGCAGGCGCTGTACGTGACGCTCAAGACCGTCGAGGTCCACCTGTCGAGCAGCTACCGCAAGCTCGGGATCGGCTCGCGGCGGGAGCTGCCGGCGGCGCTCGCGGGAGGCCCCTAGGGGTTCGAACCCGGTTCAAACATTGGGGTCGCAGACCGGTGGTGACCGCGATGTCAGGGGCGCGGCGGGAGCAGATGCTCGCCGCCATGTTCACCACCACGCAGGACCTCACCCACATCCCCGGCCTCCCCGCCGACCGCGTCGTCGTCGCGGGGCAGCCGGGCTTCGACGACGCGCGCGGCGCGTTCAACGTTCTCGTCGACCAGCGGCCCGAGGCGATCGTCCGCGCTCGCGACGAGCACGACGTCGTCGCCACGGTCCGCCACGCCCGGGCCAACGGCCTGCGCGTCGCGCCGCGGTCCACCGGCCACAACGCGGGCCCGCTCGGCGCGCTGGACGGCACGATCCTCCTGGACGTGTCCGGCCTCGACGAGGTGACGATCGACGCGCCCGCGCGGCGCGTGCGCGTCGGCGCCGGCGTCCGCTGGCGCCAGGTCGTCCCGGCCCTGTCGGAGCTCGGGCTGGCCGCGCTGCACGGCTCGTCGCCCGACGTCGGCATCGCCGGCTACTCGCTCGGCGGCGGCATGGGCTGGCTCGCGCGCAGGCACGGCTTGCAGACCAACAGCGTCACCGCGTTCGAGCTCGTCACCGCCGACGGTCATCTCGTCCGCACCGACGCGCTGCACGAGCCCGACCTGTTCTGGGCCCTGCGCGGCGGCGGCGGGAGCTTCGGCGTCGTGACCGCGATCGAGTTCGAGGTCTACCCGTACGCCGAGGTGTACGCCGGCGCCGCGTTCTTCCCGTACGCCCGCACGCGCGAGGTGCTGCACGCCTGGCGGGAGCTGCTGGCGACCCTGCCCGACGAGCTGATGACGTGGGCGGCGATCCTGCACTTCCCGCCCGACCCGTCGCTGCCCGAGGCGCTGTGCGGGCAGTCGTACACGGTGGTCTGGGGAGTCTTCCTGGGGACCGATGACGAGGGCCGCCGGCTGATGGCGCCGATTCGGGGCCTCGGGCCCGCGATCGACACGTTCGCGATGGTCCCGCCGGCGGAGCTGGGCGACCTGGCGATGGACCCGCGCCAGCCGCTGCCGTTCCTCAGCGGCCATCAGCTGCTCGACGACGTCGGGCCGGAGGGCATCGACGCGCTCGTCGACGTCGCCGGGCCGGGGGCGGACGCCACGATCTCGATGGTGCAGCTGCGCCACCTGGGCGGGGCGCTGGGCCGCCACGACGTCGGCGCGGGCGCCCGCGCGACGCTGCCGGGCACGATCTGCGCGTTCTCGCTGGGCGTCGCGCCCGACGCGGCGACGGCACAGGCCACCCGCGCCACGCTGGCGCGGATCGACGGGGCGCTGGCGCCCTACCGCGCCGGCGACTACCCCAACTTCGTCGAGGAGCCGGCGGACCCGAGCGGGTTCTTCGACCCGATGACGTGGCGGCGCCTGCGCGAGGTCAAGGCGCTCTACGACCCGGGCGACCTGTTCCGGGCCAACCACCCGATCCCGCCGGCGAGCTGATCGCGCCCACGTCCGCTAGCGCGCGACGGGCAGCCGCACCGAGACCCGCAGCCCGCCCTCGTCCCGCGGGACGAGGGCGAGGCCGCCCTCGTGCGCCTGAACGATGCTCTTGACGATCGCCAGGCCCAGCCCTACGCCCGCGTGGTCGGTGCGCACGCGGCCGGTGCCGCGCTGGAACGGCTCGGCGAGCGTCGCGACGAGCGCCGGCGACAGCCGCGGCCCCGTGTTCTCGACCGTCAGGACCGCCCCGTCCGGCCCGACCCGGGTGCGCACGCGCACCGCGCCGCCCTCGGGCAGGTTGTGGACGATCGCGTTGTGGACGAGGTTCGTCGTCATCTGCAGCAGGAGCGGATGCGAGCCGACCGCGAGCGCGACGTCGCCGGCGGTCTCGACCGACACGCCGCGGCTCTCGGCCAGGGGCAGGAGCGTCTCGATCGCCTCCTCGGCGACGAGCGACAGGTCGATCGGCTCGCTGACGAACGCGCGCTGGTCGGCGCGGCTGAGCGTGAGCAGCGCCTCGGTGAGATGGATCGCGCGGTCGTTGACCAGCCGCAGCCGCTGGACGAGGTCGTCGTCGCGGCTGCCGTCCTGCTCCGCCACGTCGAGCAGCGTCTGCGTGATCGCCAGCGGCGTGCGCAGCTCGTGCGACGCGTTGGCGGCGAACCGGCGCTGCTGCGCGACGAGCGCCTCGAGCTGCTCGAGCATGCCGTCGAACGCGTCGGCGAGCTCGCGGAACTCGTCGCGGCGGCCCGGCAGCCGGATCCGGTGGCCGAGCGCGCCGGTCGCGGCGATGCGGGTCGCGTCGGTGATGCGGTCCAGCGGGGCGAGCATGCGGCCGGCGAGGATCCAGCCGCCCACCAGGCCGAACACGAGCAGGACGCCCATCACGGCGGCCGCTCGCGGCGCGAACACGCGCAGGAGCTCCGAGCGGATCGGGAAGACCCCGTCGGGGCGATCGACCGGGCTCACGAGCATCGCCCGGTCGGGCACGTAGCGCAGCAGGAAGACCCAGACGGCCGCGAGCAGCAGGGCGCCCGCCAGCATGAGGAAGCCGGCGTAGCTGAGCGTGAGCTTCAGGCGCACGCTCAGGCCGGGCTTCCTATCCACCGTCGTGGTCCTCGATCCCGGTGTCGATCCGGTAGCCGGCGCCGGGGACCGTCGCGATGATCCACGGCTCGCCGAGCCGCTTGCGCAGGCCGGAGACCGTGATGCGCACGGCGTTCGTGAACGGGTCGGCGTTCTCGTCCCACGCGCGGGCGAGCAGCTCCTCGGCGCTCACGACCCCGCCCTCGGCGGCCACGAGGATCTCGAGCACCGCGAACTGCTTGCGGGTCAGCGGGACGTAGCGCCCGTCGCGGTGGACCTCGCGGCGGAACGGGTCGACCCTCAGGCCCGCGATCTCCCGCACCGGCGGGCGGTGGTGGGCGCGGCGGCGGTCGAGCGCCCGCAGCCGCAGCACGAGCTCGCGCAGCTCGAACGGCTTGGTCAGGTAGTCGTCGGCGCCGAGCTCGAAGCCGGACTGCTTGTCGTCGAGCCGGTCGGCGGCCGTGAGCATCAGGATCGGCATGCCGCTGCCGGACGCCACGATGCGCCGGGCGATCTCGTCGCCCGACGGCCCGGGGACGTCGCGGTCCAGCACGGCGATGTCGTAGGCGTTGACGTCGAGCAGCGCGAGCGCGGTGTCGCCGTCGCCGGCGACGTCGGCGGCGATCGCCTCGAGGCGCAGGCCGTCGCGGATCGCCTCGGCCATGTAGGGCTCGTCCTCGACGAGGAGCACCCGCATGGGTTCGAGGCTAACGAGCCCGCATATCGCCCGCGTATCGAAAACGCCATACGAGGGCGCAACAGGCCGGGGCGTTCACTGGCGCCATGCCCCACCGCCGACCAGACCGATTCACGCCCGGCGCGCGCCGCGTCCGCCGGCGCCGCGTCGCCGGCGTGCTCATCGCGGCGGCCGTGATCGCCGCCGTGATCGTCGCCGCGCGACCGGAATCGTCCCCGTCGCGCTCGCCGGCCGACCGGCCCGTCGCCACGCCGGCCGTCGAGCCCGTCGTCTCGCTCCCGCGGGAGGAGCGAGGCGCGCCGGCGACGCCCGGCGTCGCCAACCTCGACCGCGATCTGCGGCGCGCGCTGCGCCGGGCGGAGGCCGACGCGATGCGCGACGGGGTCGCGCTCGTCGTCGTGAGCGGCTGGCGCTCTCCCGAGCACCAGGCGCAGCTCCTGGACGAGGCGGTCGCGACGTACGGCTCCTACGCGGAGGCCGCGCGCTGGGTCGCCACGCCCGAGACCTCGGCGCATGTGTCCGGCGACGCGATCGACGTCGACACCGCGGCGGCGGACTGGCTCGCCGCGCACGGCGCCGCCTACGGGCTGTGCCGCGTCTACGACAACGAGCCCTGGCACTTCGAGCTGCGCCCGGACGCGCCCGCCGAGGGCTGCCCGGCTACCTACCCCGACCCCACCTACGACCCGAGGTTGAACCCGTGACGAGACCGATCCGGCCGCCGGCCGCCCTCGCCCTGATCATCGCGCTCGCTGCCGCCGGCTGCGGCGGCGGCGACGCCTCGACGAGCACGGCCGCCGCAACGAGCGCCGTCCAGGACCGCGCCGTCGCGTTCGCCACGTGCATGCGCGAGCACGGCGTGGCGGAGTTCCCGGACCCCGACGCGTCGGGCGAGCTGACCATCGACGGGGTGCTGAACGGCTCGTCGATCGATCCGGGCTCGCGCGCGTGGACGCGGGCGGTCGAGGCGTGCCGCGACCTGGAGCCGCCCGGCTTCACCGGCGACGACGAGGTCACCGACGAGGAGCGCGACACGCGCCTGGCGTTCGCCGAGTGCATGCGCGAGAACGGCGTGCGGGACTTCCCGGACCCCGTCGACGGCGAGCCGCTGGTGGACACGAACCGGATCCCGTCGGCGGCGACCGAGAGCGGGATGAGCACGCTGAACAGCGCGATGCAGGCCTGCCGCGACCTCGGGCCGGCGGGCGGAGGGCAGCCGTGACCCGGGCGACCCTGGCCGCCGCGGCGGTGCTTGCCGGGGCGGTCGCCGGATGCGGCGCCGACTCCTCGGGCGCCCCGGACGCCGAGGCGCCGCCGGCCACCGCGAAGGTGGAGCGCGGGCCGCTGGCCGACCGCGTGTCGCAGCCGGGCGTGCTGACGTTCCGCGCGCGGCCCGACGGCGCGCCGTACGTGGCCATCAACCAGGCCTCCGGCGTGTACACGCGACTGCCGCGGCCCGGCGACCGCGTCGGATGCGGCGAGGTGCTCTACCGGGTCGACGACCGCCCGGTGCTGCTGGTGTGCGGCCGGGTCCCGGCGTACCGCGACCTCGCTGCCGGCGACCGCGGTCCCGACGTCCGCGCGCTCAACCGCACCCTGCGCCGTCTCGGCCTGGGAGACCCGCCCCGCGGCGGCGAGTTCACGTCCGCGACCGCGCAGGCGCTGATGGCGCTGCAGCGCGGCCGGGGAATGGAGGAGACGGGGACGCTCGCGCTCGGCGACGCGGTCGTGCTGCCGGAGGCGGCGCGCGTCGCGAAGGTCAACGCCGCGCTCGGCGCGCCGGCCCGCCCCGGCACGCCCGTGCTGTCCGCCACCTCGGTCCGGCTCCAGGTGCGGGTCGACCTCGACCCGACCCAGCGCGACGCGGTGCACCGCGGCGATCGCGCGCGGGTGGCCCTCCCCGACCACACGACGCTGCGCGGACGCGTGACGCGGATCGGGCCCGCGACGAGCCCCCGCGACGCCGACGCCGCCGTGACCGTCCCGGTCGCGATCCGCCTCGACCGCCCGCGGCGAGCGCGCGGACTCGAGGGCGCGCCGGTCGACGTGGAGATCGCGACCGCCGGCGTGCGCGACGCGCTCAGCGTCCCGGTGACCGCGCTGGTGGGCACGCCCGGCGGCGGGTACGCCGTCGAGGTCGTCCGTCCCGGCGGCCGCCGCGAGGAGGTGCCGGTGACGCTGGGCCTGGTCGACACCGTGGCCGGGCGGGTGCGGGTCGAGGGCGACCTGCACGCAGGCGACGACGTCGTGGTGCCGGCGCCGTGAGCGGCGAGGTGGTGCTCGAGCTCGCCGAGGTCACGAAGGTCTACGGCGAGCAGCCCCCGGTGCGCGCGCTGCGCGGCGTCTCGTTCACGGTCCGGCGCGGCGAGCTGGCGGCGATCGTCGGCCCCTCCGGATCGGGCAAGTCGACGCTGCTGCACGTCGTCGGGACGCTCGAGCCGCCCACGAGCGGCGCGGTGCGGATCGGCGGCGTCGACGTCGCCGGGATGGACGACGAGGAGCTGTCGCGGCTGCGGGCGCGCGAGATCGGGTTCGTGTTCCAGCAGTTCTTCCTGGCCGAGCACACGACCGTCCGCGAGAACGTGGCCGACGGCCTGCTGTACGCGGGCGTGCCGGTGGCCGAGCGGCGCGAGCGGGCCGACCGGGCGCTCGAGCGCGTGGGCCTGGCGCATCGCGCGGGGTTCCGCCCGTCGACGCTGTCGGGCGGCGAGCGCCAGCGCGTGGCGATCGCCCGCGCGCTCGTGGGGGAGCCGTCGATCGTCCTCGCCGACGAGCCGACCGGGAACCTCGACAGCGCCACCGGCGCGTCGATCATGGCGCTCGTCGAGGAGCTGAACGCAGCGGGCGCCACGATCCTCGTCATCACGCACGACGCGGACCTGGCGGAGCGGCTGCCGCGGCGGCTGCGGGTGCTGGACGGCGAGGTCGTCTCCGACACGGGGCCGGCGTCGTGACGTTCGGGGACCGCGTCCGCGTGGCGAGCGTCGGGCTGCGCGCCCGGCCGCTGCGAGCCGGGCTGTCCGCGCTGGGGATCGCGATCGGGACGGCGGCGATCGTCGCGGTCCTGGGCCTGTCGGCCTCGTCGCAGGCCGGTCTGCTCGCCGAGATCGACCGCCTCGGCACGAACCTCCTGACGGTTGAGCCCGGGGAGCGGCTCACCGGCGGCGCGGCGGTCCTGCCGGCCGAGGCGCCCGGACGGCTCACGCTGCTGGGCGGGGTGAGCGAGGTCGCGCACAGCGCCCGGCTCGAGGACGCGCACGTGTACCGCAGCGCGGAGATCCCGGCCGCCGAGAGCGGCGGGATCCAGGTCCGCGCGGCCAGCCTCGGCCTCCCGGACGTGGTGGGCACGGAGGTCGCGCGGGGCCGCTGGCTGAACGCCGCCACCGCCCGCCTGCCGGTCACGGTGCTCGGCGCCGCCGCGGCGCGGCGGCTGGGGCTCGGCCCCGGCGGGCGGATCTGGCTGGGCGGCCGCTGGTTCGCGGTCGCCGGCGTGCTGGCGCCCGCGCCGCTGGAGCCCGACGTCGACCACAGCGCGCTGATCGGCTATCCGGCCGCGCGCGACCAGCTGGACTACGTGGGCGCCGACGCGCAGGCCGGACCGCCGAGCACGATCTACGTCCGCACGCAGACCGGCCGCGAGACGGCGGTGCAGCCGCTGCTCGCCGCGACCGCCAACCCGCAGGCGCCGAGCGAGGTGCGCGTCAGCCGCCCGTCCGACGTCCTGACCGCCCGGGCCGCGGCGGCCGGGGCGTTCGACAGCCTGTTCCTCGGGCTCGGCGCGGTCGCCCTCGTGGTGGGCGCCGTCGGCGTCGCGAACATCATGATCATCTCGGTGCTGGAGCGCCGCTCGGAGATCGGGCTGCGCCGCGCGCTGGGCGCGACGCCCCGCCAGATCCGCGCGCAGTTCCTGGGGGAGTCCCTGCTGCTCGCCCTGCTCGGCGGCGTCGCGGGCGTCCTCGCCGGCGCCGCCGCGACGACCGTTTACGCCGCCGCGAAGGGCTGGACCGTCGTGATCCCACCCGAGGCGTGGGCCGGCGGCATCGGCGCGGCGGTCCTCATCGGCGCGGCCGCCGGCCTGGCGCCCGCCGTGCGCGCGTCGCGGATGTCCCCGACGGCGGCGCTGCGGACCGGGTGACCGTCAGTCGCCGGCCAGCACCGTGGGGAGGCCGAGCCGCAGGAACAGGCCGGCGTCCCGCGGGAACCCGGTGATCCCCGCGCTGTGGTGCAGCGCGCGCCGGTGGCGCGCGGTGAGCTGCACGAACGCGGCCTCGTCGCCCGCCCGCGCGTCCTCGAGGAGGCGGCGGGTCAGCGAGTCCGCGGGACCGGCCACGGGCCGCCGAGCTCCGTCCACGGGGAGGCCCGGTGCGCGCCGACGATGCCGCCGAGTGCGACGAAGCGAATGCCGTCGGGCCCCGGGACGATCTTGCGTCGCTGCTCGGGTCCGACCCGGACCATCACACCGGGCCGCAGGTCGTAGGTCGCGTCATCCGCGTGCAGCGTCGCAGACCCGGCGAGCGGGATGTACACCTCCTCCTGGCCGGCCTCGTCGCTGCCCGGGCCATGGTGGTGGTCGGGGTAGCCGTCCCACTCGGGCGGCAGGGTCATCACCTGCATGCCCCAGGCGCTCACGGCCAGCTCGGCGCGAGCGCGGCGCGCGATCCCCTCGTAGATCGGCTCCATCTCGTCGATCACGGCGTACGTCACGTCAGCCACGGCGATCCTCTCGGTCGTGTGAGCCCATTCGGCCCTTCACCACCATCAATCCGCGAGCGCCGCGGAGCTCATCGGTCCAGCGCGCGGACCGCGGCCGCCCGGCGGATCAGGTGGTCGCGCTCGGCGACGTTCGTGGCCAGCCGCGCGGCCTCGGCGTAGCACTCGGCCGCGGCGGCCAGGTCGCCGGCGCGCTCGTGCAGGTGCCCGCGCGCCGCGTGCCAGCGGTGGCGATCGCCGAGCGTCTGCCGCAGCCGGTCGGTCTCGCGCAGGCCCGCCGCGGGGCCGTGGACGTGGCCGACCGCGATCGCGCGCCCGAGCACCGCCGCCGGGTCCCGGCGCACCGGGTCGTCGGTCAGCGCGACCAGGTCGTCGTACCAGGCGAGGATCTGCGGCCAGTCGGTCTCGTCGGCGCTCGCCGCGTCGTCGTGCAGGGCCGCGATCGCCGCCTCGATCTGGTGGCGGCCCGGGCGCTGCAGCGCCAGCGCCGACTGCAGCACGCGCACGCCCTCGGCGATCTGGCGGGTGTCCCAGAGGCCGCGGTCCTGGCGGTCGAGCGGGACGAGGCGCCCGTCGGCGTCGAAGCGCGCCGGGAGCCGCGCGTGGTTGAGCAGCATCAGCGCCAGGAGGCCGCGCGCCTCGGGCTCGTCGGTCGCCAGCGTGAGCTGGCGCGCCAGGCGGATCGCCTCGGCGGCCAGGTCGACGCGGCCGGCGTGGCCGGCGGCGTAGACCAGGTAGAGGACGCGCAGCACCACGGCGAGATCGCCCGGCGCGTCCAGGCTCCGCCCCCGCAGGGCCCGCTTGGCCCGGCTGATCCGCTGCGCCATCGTCGCCTCCGGCACGAAGAAGCCGTCGGCGATCTCGCGCGTCGTGAGGCCGCCGACCGCGCGCAGCGTCAGCGCCACCTGCGAGGCGGGGGCGAGGCCGGGATGGCAGCAGCAGAACAGCAGGAAGAGGGTGTCGTCGCCGACCGCGTCGCTCGGCGGGGGCGGCGGCTCGGCGGCCACGACGTCCTCGCGGCGCCGGCGCGCGGCCTCGCTGCGGCGCGCGTCCACGAGCCGCCGGGTCGCGACCGCCGCCAGCCACGCCTGCGGGTCCCGCGGGGGATGGTCCGGCCACGTCCGCAGCGCCTCGATGAACGCCTCCTGCAGCGCGTCCTCCGCGGCGCCGAAGTCCTCGCCGCGGCGCACCAGCCCCGCGAGGACCCGCGGGACGAGGACGCGCAGCGCGCCCTCGTCGACCGCGCCGGCCGGCATGCCGGTCACGCCGCCTCCGCGTCGCCCGCCGGGCGCTCCCACATGACCTCGCGGACCTCGATCCACTCGCACAGCGGCTCGCCGCCCGGGCCCGGCTCCGACGACGCGTAGGCCGCGATCTCGAGCGCCCGCTCGTGGGACTCGACGTCGATCATCCACCAGCCCGCGATCAGGTCGCTCGTCTCGGGGTGCGGCCCGTCGGTGGTGACCGGCGCGGCGTCGGGGCCGCCGTAGCGCACCCACGTGCGGGCGGGCGCGAGCGCCCGCGCGTCGACGTACTCGCCGTTGCGCTCGAGCATCTCGCTCACGTGGTTCTGGAACGCCATGTGCGCCTCCACGTCCTCGGGCGCCCACTGGTCGATCGGGGGCACGGACCGGTGCGGCTCCGGGCCGCCGCGGTAGTGCTTGAGCAGCAGGTACTTGGGCATCGTCGGCCTCCTGATCTCCTGGGCCTCGCCGGTCGAGGCCGTTCACCCCGTGAGCGGAGCCGCGCGGCGATCCTCGACATGCAATCACCCGAGCCCGGCTCCGGACTCCGCGGCCGGCGTCGCCCCGCGCCCGGACCGGCGC